>Ga0206127_1000017_pt1 | contig 213062 bp, 185 predicted proteins | sample Helgoland_Spring_6_FD_148646 | JGI IMG/M metagenome (GOLD analysis project Ga0206127, IMG submission 148646) | Pelagic subsurface seawater microbial communities from Kabeltonne, Helgoland, North Sea - Helgoland_Spring_Bloom_20160419_1 | ecosystem: Environmental > Aquatic > Marine > Epipelagic ...
TATAACGAATCGGCTACTGAAGATGATGGTTCTTGCTACAGAGGCGGATGTATGGCTTATTGGGCAGACAACTACGATGCTTACGCAACTTTTTCAAGCCTAACTATTCCAGAGCCATATACCGGAAATACAGGCTCAAACATGACTCTGATTTTAACACAGTCATTCATTTCTTCATTACCGATATCAACCAGTAGCGCTTATGTTGTAGCGAAATCATCCAACGGTATGGTTGTGGGTAGTGCGGTAGTTGCAGGGGTAATTCAAACTTCAATAGCAATTTGGGGTGATGATACTTTTACTCCTGAAGTTGATGGAGCATTCGAAAATGAGTCGATTTCCTTTCAGTTGGTGGATGGCGAAACCTTGTATGATATTCAAATGCCTACTACAGTTTCTTATATACAGAGTGGAATTATGGCTGTCACATCTGCAGCGAGTTTTACCCTTGCTTCTGGTGATGACTGTTACCGTTATGGTTGTACTTCAGCCTGGGCGGATAATTATGATGCTTTGTCTACCGTTGATGACGGTTCTTGCATAAGAAACGGATGTACTTCTGAGTGGGCAAACAACTACGATGCATTGGCTACCGATGATGATGGTTCTTGCTACAGACGGGGATGTATGGCTGATTGGGCTGATAATTTCGATGCTCAAGCAACGGATGATAATGGTTCTTGCTATAAATATGGTTGTAAGTCTGAGTGGGCTGATAACTATGATATTCATGCGACGATATCAACTTATGATATTCCTGAACCATTCAGTGGTAACACCGGAGCTAATATGAATCTTATGCTTCTTGAGCCTTTTATGAATTCATTGAATGTTACTAATATGGGTGACTATATAGTAGCACTCGACCCCAATGGTTTGGTTGTGGGTAGTGAGGTGGTTGCAGGGGTCAGTCAAACTGGATTGGCAATTTGGGGTGATGACTCGTCTACGCCTGAAGTTGACGGAGCATTGGATGATGTGCCAATTTCATTTCAGTTGGTTGATGGGGATCAATTGTATGATTTAGAAATGCCTACTCCAGTTTTTTACATTTTAGATAGTTTAGTTGTTCAGACTTCTGCAGCAAGTATAACACTTGTTGATGGTAATGAATGTTTTAGATATGCATGTATGTCTGAATGGGCCGACAACTATGATGAATTGGCCACTATTGATAATGTGTCTTCTTGCGTGAAGTATGGATGTATGTCTGAATGGGCCGACAATTTTGATGAAATAGCCACAGATGATGATGGGTCATGTTTCAGATTGGGATGTATGCAGCTTGATTATTGTAACTACGACCCCTTGGCAACCGTTGAAAACAATACCTGTATTGGTCTTTACGGTTGTATGGATGAGAATTATATAGAATACGATGCTAACTTCGGATGCAATGATCAATCTAAGTGTTCAATCACTTGGAAATCAGCGTATCAAACCGTACAATCTTTAGCCATTTTTGTTGACATAGAAGAAGGCTGGAACATCCTGGGCTACACACATCATCTTGAAATCGATGCCGTGGAAGCAATGAGCCCGATGCTGGATGACTTGGTACTTATGAAAAACAACAACGCCAACTTCTACATGCCGGAATTCAGCTTCAACGGCATAGGTAATTTAATACCCGGACAAGGCTACCAGCTAAAAGTATCACGTGCCTACCCGGCATTTACCTTTCATCGAGAATTAATTTTGGGTTGTATGGATTCGACTATGTTAAATTTTGATCCTGAGGCAAACTTTCAAGCAAATCTGTGCATCCCATATGTATATGGATGTGTTGACTCTACCATGTTCAATTATGATGTACTCGCGAATACAGATGACGGCTCGTGCGAACCCTATGTTTACGGTTGTATAGAAGATACCATGTTTAACTTTAATGCTGTGGCCAATACTGATGACGGTTCCTGTACAGCCATTGTTGTTGGTTGTACGGATGTCAGCATGTTCAATTACAATGCGTATGCGAATACTGAAGACAATTCATGCGTTGAGGTTATTTACGGATGCACTGACGAACTAGCCATCAATTTCGATCCAGCTGCCAATACAAATGGGGGGTGTTTTGTATTTATTAGCGCAGATACGTTTACGGAACCTGTAAATACAGGAGCCAACATGACCCTAGGTGTCAATGCATCAAAATTGGATCAATTCGAAGGTGGAACGATTGGAGCCTTTATTGAGTTAGACGGTGTTCTGACTTGTGTAGGTAGTGAAACAATTTCTACAGGTTTCTTCGGTCTCCCCATTTGGGGTGATGACTCGTCTACGCCTGAGGCTGACGGACTTGCTTCTGGAGCAATACCAACATTTGCCATACTATATGATGGTCGTGTATTTTGGCTGGATCCAGTCTACTCAATTTTTCACAATGGTAACTTTATTGAGGTCCCTCAGTTTACTGGATATGTTACCAATAGTATTGCTAACATTACTGATGCAAATCTATTTGGAGCTGAGGATGGATGTAATGATGACGCTGCGTGTAATACGATGGTTATGTATTCTGATGTTACCTACTTTGATGATGGTTCATGTACTTATGCTTCCATAGGATATGACTGTGAGGGTGTTTGCTTGAACGATGTTGATGGGGATGGTGTTTGTGACTAATTTAAATTGATGGAGCCCGGACAAGGCTATCAAATGAAGGTTACAGATGACACAATACTGTACTGCTATATCCATACTGAATATTTTTTAAATTATATTTTTTTGTTTCCGCGAAAATTATTCCTGAAAATCACTAAATTCACCTCAACAGACAACCCAATCTTGCGACAGTGTCCAAGGGGTGTCTTAAGAAGATTGAATACCGTAAAGTATTGAAAATAGTAGGATAGGGCTGTGGTCATTGTTCCCTCTCTCTCCGCAAAGCATTCAAAAGCCCAACCGAAAGGTTGGGCTTTTTGTTTCGCACGAAAACCCAAACAATTTTGTAATTTTACGCCAAACACAGAACGATGAGACCATTGACTTTTATTGTGAAACCCTTCTGCCTTTTGATGTTTGCTTGCATCATTTCCGCTTGTAACAGTCAGCAGTTGGTCCAGGATGTATCTCCTGAGGTTTTTCAAGAACTTTTAGAAAACGAAGTGATTTTGCTTGATGTTCGTACGTCCAATGAAATTGCTCAGGGTTTTATTAAGGATGCCAGTCCATTGGATTTTTACGACGCTGACTTTGAGCGTAAATTGGGTTTGATACAATCAGACAAACCGATTTTGGTGTATTGCAAGAGTGGAGGCAGAAGTTCGTCTGCCGCAAAAATGCTTACTGAGATGGGGCACCAAGAGGTCTATAATTTAGAGGGAGGTTTTTTAGCATGGTCTCGAACGGGCGCTCGAATTGAAACGCAGGGCATTCCACCAACAAAGAAAACAGCTTCACTCTCAGAGAAATCTTTTCAAACCTTATTGGAAGATCATGAATTTGTGTTGTTGAATTTTAGCACCGAATGGTGCTTGCCTTGTCGAAAAATGGTTCCTGTGCTTTCTTCACTTGAATCAGACTTAGCTTCTAAAATGAGGTTTAGCACCATTGATATGGACCGCAATCCGGACATCGCTGAGAAATTTAAAGTACGTTCCATACCCACGATACTTGTTTTAAAGGATGGGCTTGAACTGTTCAGGTCGGTTGGATTTGTCGAATACGAAGTCTTATACAACAGATTGCTTGAGATTCTCAACGAGTAGTGATGCCCGCTCCTGGGTCTTTTAATCTTTTTTCTTGATGAATAAACACCACTTACATCATGCCACGTGTGAGATGACGGATTTTTTAAGGTATTGTAAAAACGAATAATTTGTCTAAATTAGGGAGCATTATAATGACGGTAACCCGTTCAATTTAGTTTGCCATACCCATGACATTGAAAAAGTTTTTTAACGGTTTTATTCTTCTCATTTTAAGCGTTTTACTTTCTAGTTATCACGACGTTCCATTTGGTAAGGATGAAAAAAACCATTTCATCGAGCCCGTTGCATCCAAACTATCGATTGGCATGCTCCACCACGGCGGTGTTATTTTTCATTTAGACAGATCGGGCAAACACGGTTTGGTGGTTTCCACAGAGAATGTTGGAGGGGCTAAGGCAAAATATTCTTGGGGTTGTTCCGGAAAAGTCATTGCAGGTGCCGATGAGGTTAAAATCGGCAAGGGAATGTCCAATACACAAACGATCAAAAGTTTTTGTGACGATGAAAGTTTTGCCGCACAAGCTTGTATAGATTACACGCATGCCGGTTATGGCGATTGGTATTTACCTTCTTTGGATGAGTTGGAATTGTTGTCGAATGAATTGGGCGGAGACTCCGAATTTTCGAAACTCGTAAATTTCAATCGTGGGTATTATTTTTCATCCTCACAATTGAAAAATAAAAAACACAAGGGCAATTATGCGTGGTCGATCAACATCCAAGACAATTACGCACTGTTTAGTCAAAAATCTTCAAAACATCAAGTGAGAGCCATTCGATCATTTTAAATCAATCTTCATGCCTCAAAACATGATACAACCTAAGCATCACATAAGTACTATGAAATTATTTTACGGATTTATTGCTTTCTTTTTTACGTACCATGCTGCGGTTGAGAGTAAACCCGTTGCTCCGGTTTTAGATGCATACCTTCCAAGTACCTTCATTGAAATTCAAGACGAAAGTCCATGCGACTCTTTGTCTGACTTGAACTTGGTAGCTCCAACAGATTTTAATTTGCTTGACGCCTACTTTTGTTATGGAGATTCCCTTAAAGTTGATTTTCCAAAAGGAGATTATTCAAACTACAGCTCCTTTTCATGGTTTCAAGCGGGTGTGTTTTTAAGCACAGACAGCGCAATCGTTATTCACGAAGAAGACACCTTTTCATTAGCCCTTTACGGGTGCGACACCTTAGAGCTGTCTTTCGAGTCTTTGTACTTCACAGCCCACAACGGGGAATCTTTGCTGACAGATTTAACGATTTGCGAGGGAGATACTGCTGAAGTGAGGTTCCCTAAAGAATACCTAACGGGATACAATACTTTTCGATGGTTCTCTGATGGGGAGTTTTATTCAAGTTCTTTGGGTGTCGTTTCGGTGACAGAACCCGGTACATACATTCTTGAGCTTTATGGTTGCGATACCATACAAGACGCGTTTGTTTTATCGACCATACCGGTTAACAACACACCGTACAGTTTTCCGGATACAACCATTTGCCCGGCAGAAGAAAATTACGTTTCCTTTCCGGAGGATGACTTCGCTTCCTATGAATCATTCAGTTGGTTACACAACGGAGCTTTTTACAGCTCAGACAGTACTGTTTTATTGAAAGATGAAGGTGTATATGAATTGGCTTTTGTGGGGTGTAAGAATCGTTCTGAATCATTTTACGTGTCTTTTCCCTACGCTTTTGTTCCTGAGTACTATTTTCAATCCCTTTGCATAGGCGATTCTGTTGCGATAGCGTTTGATGATGATGTACATGAACTGTATCCTGACATTGCTTGGTTCCGCGATGGAAATTTATTTTCGGACAGCACGTCCTTATCCACCAATGACATTGGCTCCTATCAAATTGAGTTTTACGGCTGTGATACGCTTGTAAGAAATTTTGAAGTTGCCTATACAGATGCAGACGGCTGCGATTGTCAAATTAGCATGCCGAACGTTTTCACACCGAATGGAGATGGTGTAAACGATGTTTTTATGCCCAAATACATTCATGAAGATGCCGAGGACTTCGATATTTGTACAACAACAGTTTATCAACTGGAACTCTTTAACCAGTGGGGCAAAAATGTATTCTCATCCAAAACCGATAAAGAACTCCCTCAATGGGACGGCGAAAATTCCAGAAACACCAACCTCAGGGAAGGTTTGTATTTTTATAAGATTCAATATCAGTTGAATACCTACCCAGAAGGAGTTAATCATAACATGTCAGGCTATTTTCAAATTTATAGATAAGTTTCACGCCCCCCATGAAATACTTGTTTGCTGCATTCGTTTTCCTGATTGCTATGTCGTCTCACGCACAGTGTGCGTTGGAGGTCTCTGCTTCCACAAATTTATGTTTGTCCAGTGAATCTACCACCAGTATTGGTTTAAGCGTTAGCAGTGAAGCTGACTGGGATATATCACCCAAAGAGGGGGTTGTGGCTGCCATTGTAGAAGGCTCGGGTGGAAAAGCGTACTACGCAACATTTGAAAACCCTGGAGATTACCAAATCACGATCAAATCTCTGACTTGTTCTGAGGAGTATAACTTTACGGTTCATCCAAAAGTTGAGATCACGACCAACATCAAATCGGACTATTATCTATGCAATGAAATCATTGATCTCGATTTTGAAATTGAAAACACCAATGATTTTATTTCGAACACTTGGGATTTTGAAAACGTACTCACCAGTACAGCTTCTTTAAATTTATCTTTTACAGAGCCTGTTCAAAAAGAGGTTTTGCTGCGTGTTACGGATCAGAATGGATGTTATGATAAAAAAACTTTTGCATTTACCGTTAATGAAGGGCCTGTTCTTGAGACGATTACCACCGAACGAATCGCCACCCAAGAGGGTTGTGTGGATGCGGGTCTTGATTACATGCTTGAATTTTCTCATGAGTCGAGTTATTCAAACAGCAATGTAGATCCCATACAATTTCCTATTCAAACGAGTGCCAAGGGCAACATACTCAGTGAGTCTTTTTCCATTCCCTTGTCAATTTCTTTTGAGAACAGCGAGTGCATCATAGATACTCAATTGGATTACAGCCACGACATCGCGCATGAAGTTCGTTTCGAAACGAGTTACGATGGTGTTTTGTGCTCGGACGAAACCATTACCTTGTTGAACACCAGTACCCACAAGTCGGATGCCTCTAATTTTAGCTGGTCGGGAATCCCAGCTGGAGCCGTGGCATCATCCAACGCCAATGCCATCACTTTTACACCAGCTTCGGAAGGAGATTACACCGTTGGCCTCAATCATACGGGGATCTGTCCTTCTGATTATTCAATTCCGCTGAATGTGCGTTTTGATTATATAGAACCTGTTTTGTCGGAGAATATCAATCGGTTTACTTGCGATTTTTCACTTCCCATAGAATTGTCTGACAATACGGAACTTGCCAATCAAAGAAATGATTACAATTACCTGTGGACGATAATACCAGAAAATAGAGCTTGGGATAACTCTGAAACCCTATCAAGTACCAATTCTTCCCCATCACTAGTGCTTTCCTCTACAAAGGCTCAGGCCTACGATCTTACATTACGTATTGAAAATAGCGCAAGCGGTTGTTCAGGAAGTAAAACGTTCAACAATCATTTGTCTATCGGAGGTCTTGTTGCGGAGATTAATTCAGGCACGACACTTTATTGCGGATTAAAACAGATCAATACGGCTGATTTGACCCCAATGAATAAAGTGAATGGTGTTGACTACAATTGGTCGTTCAAACAAAACAATACAGAGCAAGCATCAAGCAATTCCTTTTCCGGTTTGATTCAATTGGATGAATTTGGTGCCTACGATGTTTCGCTGAATGTAAAGTCAGCGGAAGGCTGCGAGTCTTCGGATTCTGCGGAAGACTTGATTGTATTTAATGAATACACGACTTCAATTAATACACCACCCAATAATATTTGCTTCAATGGTGAACAAACGGTCTCTCAAGAATTTACAGCCAATACGGTACCTGCAACGACAGCCAATCCATATGTAGCTCGTTCTGAGTCGTGGGAATTGACCTTACCCAATGGAAGCAAAGAGCAACTCATTTCGAGCCTTCCCTTTGAAACCATAAATTCTTTAGAATCTGTAGAATCAAAAACTTCGTACAATTTTACCATTCCCGGTTCTTACACCCTTACGTATTCCATCACTTTTGACGGATCTAATGAGGTGTGTGATTACCAAGACTCCAAGACTTTTGATGTAGGTTTGGATGCTGAAATTACCGAGCCGTCGGTCATTTGTGTGGGTAAAGAATTTGAGGTCTCACTCGATACCGACAATGCCTCAAACGCTTATCAATACGATTGGACGGCAAGCTCAGGTTTAACTTTAGAAAACGCATCTTCTGCATCACCTAAAGTAAGTGCGCTTAGTCAGCCTACACAAACTACACAAGAAATTTCCTTGAGATTGACAAATTCTGAAGGTTGTTGGACAGAAGCCTCAAAAAACATTGAGGTATACGATGTGGTCGCCGATTTTAACGTATCAACCCCCATTCTCTATTGTTCGGGTCAAGACGTAGAACTATCCAGCTTAAATAACAATCGAATTGACAATTGGACTTGGCTGATCGAAGAAACCAATTCAATTACAAATCAGACGAATTTTGACCCATATTACACCCATACATTCTCTGATGTTGGTCAATCGCTTGTGAGTTTAACGGTTGTCTCTCAAGAAGGTTGTGAGGATACGAAAAGCATTGAAAACGCTGTTTTAACAAACACTTTCACCAGCAATATAGAACCAGTGCCCGACAATATTTGTTTCAATGGAGCTCAAAGTATAACGCAAGAATTTACATCCAACACAGTTCCCGATTTTGAGAATTTCAGTTTTTTTGCAATCAAAGAATATTGGGAGTTGATATTGCCGGATGGTCGTGTTGAAATACTTAGCACAACAGCACAATCTTTTACGCCATTCATACAATCGACTTCATCTTACAACTTTACGGTTACGGGAGAATATACCATCAGATACACATTTACTTATGAAGTAGCTAATGAGTTGTGTACGTATCAAGATTCGCAGAATTTCTTTATTGGTTTGAATACTGAAATCATTTCACCAGAGGCGGTTTGTGACGGTGAAGATTTCGAGGTTTCCATTCGTCAAAGATCCTCAGCAGATGAAGCCAACACTTATCAGTGGAGTGTGGGTGAGGGCTTGTCCCTTAGCGATCCCTTTTCAGCAAATCCAACGGTTAGCATCGACGAATTGTTTGGTGGCGATTCTCAAATCAATTTGATTTTAAACAATCCTAATGGATGTACTGCAGATCTTACAAAAGCTGTTGAGGTATACGAGGTCTCAGCAGATTTTTCGGCTTCGGATTCTATTCTTTATTGCAATGGAGATCAAGTCGTGTTTGAGAGTTTGAACAACAACCGAATAAATTCCTGGGAATGGTCTGTTCAAGAACCCAATACAACGTTTAGTAATGTCGATGGGGCTTCCATGATTACTCATCCATTTACCGAAGTTGGTTTTTCTGATGTCAGCTTAAAAGTCACTTCACCTGAAGGATGTACGGATACTAAGATTTACAATGATTTGGTTTTGTTAAACAATTACAACACATCCATTGATCCCATTCCCGATAATATATGTTTTAACGGCGATGAACGAGTTCGTCAGGATTTTACAGCAAGGACCATTCCAGAGTTTGAGGGTTATGATTATCGGGTACTGAGCCAATTGTGGGAATTGACGCTTCCGGATGGCTCGAAAATACCACTCAGCGCAAACAGCAATCTGCTGCCCGGAGAAGTCATTTCAGATGCTTTGGTCTCTAATTCCTCTTATGATTTTGAGCTTCCGGGCTTATACATTTTAAATTACAGCATAAGTATTGATGGATTGATTGATAATTGTTTGTTTGAGGACTCTAAAACATTTCGTGTGGGTGTTGAAGCAGAAATTGAGCGTCCCATAGCAGTCTGTTGGGGTGAAGTTTTTGAAGTTTCCTTGACTCAAGACAATTTCTCAGATTCTTACGACTACTTATGGCTCCCAGGCCCTGGATTAATTGTTGACGATGCGTCCAAACAATCCCCAGTATTTAACACAACTTCATCAGAAGATTCTAAATTAAGCTTAAGACTTACCAATGCCGAAGGATGTTGGATTGAGGATGCTGTGGATGTAGAAGTTAGCCAAGTGGTTGCAGACTTTAGCGCTTCGGATTCTTTACTTCTTTGCAGTGCTCAAGAATTTGAACTTACGAGCTTAAATAATGACAATATTGAGTCTTGGCAATGGCAACTTTTTGTTCATGATGAGGATGCGATACTTCTGGATAAAAGTTCGAATGATGCAGCCCCGAGTTTTTCTCTTGAGCCCCTAACGGCCTATGGAGTTTCCTTAAAGACAACCAACAATATAGGTTGTACGGATCGCATCTATCGTGACTCGGTCGTTGTTGTGGATGATCTGGATTTGACGATTGAAGATGTCGATGGCGCGGTTTGTTTTGACGGTAAGTCAACGATAGATAAACAGTACCGCATCAAGTATCAATCGGTACTAAATAGCGCTGTCAATGTTACCGATTTCAATTGGTCGATTAATCCCAATATCGCTTTTATTGTAGATCAAGAAAACATTCGATTTACTGTTGATGAGCCCAATGTTTATGAGCTTACTTGTGAATTGATTGTTGATAGTGGCGATGAAGACCCTTGTGTTTTCCAAACAACGAAAAAAATACAATTGGGTGTCAAAGCAGATTTAACGGTGCCAGAGATTGTATGCGTGGGAGAGAGTTTCTCAATCAGTGCCGATGTATCTATTGGGATCAGTGATGCTTCCGTCTTCAATTGGATTTCCAATGATGACTTTCGTATTGAAAACCCACAAGAATTAGATACATACATAACGGCTACGGACTCATCAGCGATCAATCAAACGGTTTTTTACCCACTTAGTCTAAGCGTAACAAATGATTTGGGTTGTAGCCTCCAAAAAGATACAACGATTGAAGTGTACCGTGTATTTGCTGATTTCGAGGCAACCAACACGGGTGATGTTTGCGCTTTTAAACCCGTTAATTTGAACAGCCTAAATAACGATTACATAACTTCCTATTCCTGGACATCACTGGGTAAGGATTACCTAGGAGAAGATCTTCCGGACCCGATATCTTCCAATGAGGCTTCGGTCGTTGATTTTTTCTATACAGAAATGGGCATTTATGATGTGTCATTGGAGATTAACTCGGTTCACGGTTGTACAGATAAGACGACTAAAAACAGCCTCTATGAAGTTAAGAGACCCTATCCTAAATTCACCCTAGAAAGTGATTACGGCTGTGACGGAGCCACCGTAAAAATTATTGACGATTCGGAGTTTTCCTCAGACATAAAATTTCAGTTTCTTTCATACGACCCTAACACCGACGTTCTCGGAACAAAAGTATACGATTCCGTTAATTATGATTTGAATGAAACCAATGAAATTGAGTTTTCATTTCCGTACACCAAAACTCAAGAATTATCTTTTGAGTATCCAATCGTATTGAATGCTTTATTGGGCCAATGTGCTGCAAGTTTTAAAGACACCGTTACAATATATCCGAACCCTGTTCTTGATATTTCAGTATCGGATTCTATTGGTTGCCCTCCATTTGATGTGAATTTTGTTAACAACAGTTCTTTTTTTGATGTCAATCTTTCTACCTATTCATGGAATTATGGAGATGGATCTTTTGATCCCGATTATCAAGGTGAATACATTTACAATGATGTTGGAACATACGGCGTTTCCCACAGCATAACATCTGAGAGCGGATGTGTTTCAGACACTTTAATACCGGAGAGAATTAAAGTTTTTGACAATCCCATTGCTTCCTTCGAATACGCTACTTCTGATCTCTGTTTCAACGCACCGCTTGTCGATTTTAATAACAATTCAACTTTTGAAACAGATTCAATTTCTTCGTTATGGGTACTTAATTCGGATTCTTCCTTGTTCGATTACAAATCGGTATATGTTTTAGAATTCGATTCCTCAAGTGTTTACGACATCGAGCTCGTCGTAACCGACATGCGTGGTTGTTATGATGACACCGTTCAGTCCGTTGAGATCGTTGTATTGAATGACTCAGTCACAAGACCTGAGATATCATTCGTTAGTGTTGAAAAGGGGGGTGTGGATGTTTTTTGGACCGTAGATTCTTTAGACAGCAATTTTCAGTCGTTGAACATTCACCATCGTTCTCAGACCAATCCATGGAAAACCATCGCCAACGCTGATGATTTTACTTACAATTACCTTCACGATTCAATGAATAAATATGAAGTCAATCAATACAGTATTTTGCAATTCGACAGCTGTGGTTACTTTTCGGATACTTCTTTAGCGCATTCGACAATATTGCTAGAAACAGAAAGCAACAATTTCCAAACCATGGATTTAAATTGGACGCCTTATGTGGGGTGGGGCAAGGTTTTACGTTACAACATTTACAGATCAGATGAAGGTTCTAAGTACCGTCTTATCGATAAGGTTTCAGGAGAAATGACATCTTATTTGGACACGAACCTATGCAACATCAGCTATACATATTACGTAGAAGCTCTAAACGAAAATGGAGATTATCGATCAAATTCAAACGTCAGTTTACCCAAAGAACCTTTGTTTGTTGATTTCAACAAGCCTTTAAATTTAGTGCGAACTACTGTTGGTAACGACAAGCTCTTGCTCACGGAATGGGATGAATTTTACAATCATGAAATGACGTTTTACAACATAGACCGTTGGGATGCTTATTTCGGATGGATATACGAGTACTCTATTTCCAAAGATTCACTTTTTTACGATTTAAATGCCGATAGTAAAAGTAGAAATTACAAGTATCGGGTGTCTTATGCGGATGAATGTGGCAATCAGGGGCCGCGAAGTGGGGTAGGGTCTAACATACTTTTAGAAGGAAAGCAGTTTCCGGATTGTTATTCCATGTCCTGGAATACATATGAAGCCTGGACCGAAGGTGTTGAAGGTTATACATTACAATATTACAATAGCGCGGACAGTGCTTACGTAAATTTGAAAAATTTACCGATCACAACGCTTACGTATACCGATGATGATTTGATTAAGAACGGTATTGACACCAGTTATTGTTACCGAGTCATTGCCCGAAGTACGGAGGGAAATTACAGCATATCAAACAGCCTTTGTTTTATTCCTTCTCCAAAAGAATATTTCCCAAATGCATTCACGCCGGATGGGGATGGTTTGAACGACTATTATTCTTATTCTGGATTGTTTGGCAAGACTATTGAAGTTCATATATACGATCGTTGGGGGAGCCCCGTTTACTCCAGTAAAGAGCTTGATTTTACATGGGATGGAACGTATCATAATTCCGGAAACCCATGCCCAACAGGAACCTATATTTTAGAATTTGAGTTGATAGGATTCGACGGCACCGTTGTGAGAGACCAATCAACGATTGTACTTTACCGCTAACTTATTTATACCGTAATTTCAGATATTAAAGTGACCACCGATGAGAAAAGAATACAAAGTAGAAGTGATCAAAGAAAATGCAATTAGTTCTCTGCTATTGGGTGCAAGTAAAATGCCCGTTCAAAAAATGGAAGAAGTCATGAACCGTTATGGGCGAGAAGGATGGGACGTATGTTTTCAGGTTATCGAGCAACATCGTTTATTTTTCTTTTGGACACGCGAGGCTGCTGTAATTACATTTTCTAGAAACATATAAAAAAAAGCCACCCGTGTGGGTGGCTTTTTTTTGATGTGTTGGGTTTTATAAGCTGAACGTGTTTTGACTCTTTCGGTAGGACTCTCTACAATCAAAGCAATAGTAATAAGGTTCGGACCAAGTGGTTTCTTCCTCTTTGCCACAATTGTTACATGTTCTCAATTGAGCTCTTGAGTCATTTTCACGACAACCAGAACAATAAAAATCTGCCCCGTGCCAATTGGTCATTTCTTCATTGCCACAACTCATGCACTCTCTAAAATGTTCATGACGGTCTAGTTTCAAAGTCTCTAGGTGATCATCTAAATAGAGGACTGGATAATCCAATAATGCAGTACGGGTACGAAGTCGGGTATCTTGTGTTTGTTTGATTCCAATCAAAAGAATTCGTTTCCCAAGCATTCTCGCACGTTTAATCATTGAGATGTAGTCTGGATCACCTAAAGCAATCGCAGCAATGTCGTATGACGTGTTTAAGCCTGCATTATAAAGCAATGAAGAAGCTAAAGCAATAGGAAGCGAGTTGTTTTGAGGTTTGGACAACTCATCATCTTGGTAATCAACTTCAAAAACATCAGTTACGAAGTAACATTCTTCTTTTAAGTATTTGTAGAAAGCTTTTTGTTTGCTGGGTGCGAATCCTGGTTTGTTTACAGGCATTGTGCCGTAAAAGTAGGTTCTAACAATATCTACGTCAATGGTTAGGTTATTGAGTAGGTGTTCTTGTATAATCAGAGAAATCTTTTTGTAGTCGATATCATAATCCGCTTCTCCGTATGCTTCAATCAAGTGTTTTTTATTGTGGAACATCCACGAACCATCGATGTATACGTGTGTTTTAACAGACATAAAGTGTGGGGCGTTTTTCGTTTATATTAATTTATCTAATCATCATCATTAAATACATTGCAAATTTAACACTATTTTTAGTGACTAAAAAATTAAACAAAAAATTAATTATTGACATATAGCAATTTATAGTTTTTACTTTACTGTAGAGATGTGTTTGAATCTATGATTGAAGGAAAATTAATAAGGATGAAGAATGTTAATTTAGCGCTATCCACAGTTTGCTCAATCGCTTCCATGAGGATGTAGTTCACAGGGAATTTTCCAAAAGCGTATTTTTTTCTATTAATAAGCCTATTTTTGCAAGGATGAAAAAAGTTGTTTTTTTAGACCGAGATGGTGTGATCAACCGAGAGATCGGTACTTATGTTTTTCAATTCAAAAACTTCGTATTGAATGAGGGGTTGGAGAAAGCCTTGTTGTATTGGGATAAAAAAGGTTATTCTTTTGCGATAGTAACCAATCAAGGAGGAATATCTAAGCAATTGTACAAACATCAGGATGTAGAACAATTACATGTTTTCTTAAGAGATTGGTTCAGTCGACTAGGCCTTAATTTACTCGCAATTTCTTATTGTCCCCATCACGATGCGTATGAGTCTTGTATTTGTAGGAAGCCAAATTCGCTGATGCTTGAAAAGATGATTGCTCGGTTTGATGTTGCTGTCAATGATTCGTTTTTAATCGGAGACAGTCCCAGGGACATAGAAGCTGCAAAGGCTGTAGGTCTTCGTGGATTTTTAATTGATGCCAATTCAAATTTAAATGATTTAATACGATCAAATGATTAATAAAAACGGAACGCTTGTCTCTAATGAAGAGCCTATATTCAATGCAGGAAATAGAGGTTTTTTGTATGCTGATCGAATATTTGAGACCATTCGATACCAAAACGGACGTCTCTTGTTTTGGGAAGACCATTATTTTAGAATGATGGGTGGGGCTTGTATACTTAGAATGGACATTCCTATACACTTGAATATGGATTTTATGGAAGAAGAAATTCTTAAAACCATTGATGCATGTAACTTGAAATCTTCTTGCGCTCGAATTCGCCTTTCTTTATATCGTGAAGACGGAGGATTTTACCTTCCTACCGACAATACGCTTACCTATTTGATAGAAGTTAACGAGATTGAACAATTGTCCACATCCTTAAATGATGTGGGTTTGTCAATTGATGTTTTTCACGATCATTTAAAGCCCAAACAAGCTTTATCCAGTTTCAAAGGTGGGAATTCCATCATCAGTGTTTTATCGTCAATATTCGCCAATGAAAACGGTCTTGATGAAGCGATTATTTTGAATTCTGAATCACACATGTGTGAAACTTCCGCTTCAAACCTGTTTGTTGTAAAAGACAAGACGCTACTTACGCCGCCTTTAGCTTCTGGATGTGTCGATGGCATCTATCGCAAGCAGCTTATAGAATATGGGGAATCATGGGGTTTTGACGTTCAGGAAAAAGACATGAAAACTTTTGAGCTCATTACTGCAGATGAAGTCTTTCTTACCAATTCAATAAAAGGTGTGCAGTGGGTGAAGTCCTACAAAAATAAGACCTATGGAAACAGTCGGGTCAAAGAGATCCATCGAGGATTTACAAAATTATTAACTGCTTAATTCAGTCGGACATCCTGGGGTGCATCCATCCAAATTTCGAAATCCTTTTCTTTTTCTGACATGCATTTTTTCCACAACTCATAGGATTCACAGTTGAATAGTGAACCTTCTAATTCATCAATAATCCATGCTTTAGACCGAATCTCTTCATCCAATTGCTCAGAACCCCATCCGGAATATCCAAGAAAAAAACGAATGTCGTCGGTCTTTAAATTGTCTTCAGTAATGAGTGTTCTCACTTGATTAAAGTCACCCCCCCAGTATAAGTCATCAACAATAGGAATGCTACCTTCAATTTTTTCAGGCACACGATGAATGAAGTAGAGGTTGTCTGGAGCTACGGGCCCGCCGTAATGAATTTCAGAATCAAATTCAGGGAAGTCTGAGATAACATCGCTCAGTTTCAGATTGGAAGGTTTGTTAATGATAAAGCCTACGACTTCCTCATGATAATCTGTAAGTAATACAACAGATTTGTGAAAATAATCATCGTTAAGTAGCGGTCTGGAAATAAGAACATTTCCTTTCTTTAGGCTCAAATTACTCGAAATTCCCATACATTTTAATCGTCTGGTGAGTCATAAATCTATGGTTTATGAAAGCTTTATCCAAATTCTATGAGTATTTTTGTAACAAACACGTGTCATGAAGAGAAATATAGAAGACATACGAAAGGATTACAATAAAGATATTTTGGACGAAAAAGACTTGGATTTAAATCCGATTCTTCAGTTTAAGCGATGGTTCGAGAACGCTTTAAATTCTGATGTTAAAGAAGCGAATGCTCTTGTTCTTTCTACCGTTTCTCGTCAAGGCTTCCCCAATGCTAGGGTGGTTTTATTAAAGGGTCTTGAATCCAATGGTTTTAGATTTTTCACAAATTACAACAGTGCCAAAGGACGTGACTTGAATGAGTGCCCAAAAGCATCCATGACATTTTTCTGGCCAGAGTTGGAACAACAAATTAGGATCAATGGGCAGGTTGAAAAGCTGTCTGGTAAAGATTCAGATCTTTATTTTGATTCTAGACCTCATGGAAGTAAGATTTCAGCACTTGCATCAAATCAGAGTTCCAAAGTTAATCACAGAGATGAATTGACAGACGAGGTTCTGCGCTTAGAAAAGTTATACGAGCATCAAGAAATAGAACGCCCAGAGCATTGGGGTGGGTATCTTCTCATACCCAATAAAATTGAGTTTTGGCAGGGCAGAGCATCTCGCTTACACGATCGTTTTTTGTATGAGGATGTTGAGGGTCAATGGAAACTTTCTCGACTGGCTCCTTAATTGTTTTTCAAGTCTCGGCTTAGAAATTTCTCCAACTTTTCATCGTCTATATTTTCGCTAAGACGCCCTTGTTTTAGATAAGATATTCGCCCTGTTTCTTCAGATACAGTGATTGCTAAAGCGTCGGTCATTTCTGTTAAACTTGCTGCAGCTCTGTGTCTCAATCCCATGTGTGTGGGTAAGGATACCAGTTCAGATACAGGGAGTACGCAACGTGCAGCGGTAATGGTGTTTTTACTCAAAATGACTGCACCATCATGTAACGGACTGTTTTTAAAAAAGATACTCTCCAAAAGAGATCTACTCAATTGAGCATTCATTTGCTCACCTGTACGTTCATAAGTTCCTAGTTCAGTGCTACGAGTAATGATGATTAGTGCCCCTGTTTTGGTACTTGCCATGCTTCGGCATGCTTTGATTAACTCATTGATGTTTAGACCTAATCTTACATCGGGTTTTAATAAGTGTCTGAAAAAGTTTTTTCGATTTTGAAAACTGGTGGTTCCTATCATTAACAAAAATTTACGAACCTCTTGTTGAAATACAATAATAATGGCGAGGACACCAACACCAATAAATTGACCCAAAATTTCACTGAGTAAATCCATTTGTAAGGCACCTACCAATTTCCAAAATAAATAGGTGAGTGCAAGGCCTATAAATATTTTGATGGCTACGGTACCCTTGACCAATTTATACAATTGATAAAGGAGTGCTGTGACAAGTAAAATGTCAATGAAATCAAATATGTCTAGATCAAGAAAGCCCAAAATTATTTTTTCAACAAGTTAGTAATTTTTACGGCTTCTACAGCCTCTTTAACATCATGAACTCTCAAAATGGATGCTCCGTTTAACAAGCTTGCCGTATGTATAACGGTAGATCCATTGAGCGCTTCATTCGAATCACACTCTAAAACCTTGTACACCATAGATTTTCGAGAAGCGCCTATAAGCAGCGGATGTCCGAGTATTTCAAAAGATTTGATGTTTTTTATGATTTCATAATTTTGAGCGGTGTCTTTGGCAAAACCTAAACCGGGATCGACAATGATGTCAAACGCACCCTTTTCATGCAATCGTGTTATTTTTTCTTGAAGTTCAGTAATGATGTCTGGTATCAGATCTTTATACCTGTTTAACGAAGACATTGTTTCAGGTGTTCCTCTCTTATGCATCATGATGTATGGAATGTTTTCCTGCGCAATCAAATCGAACATGCCTTCGTCCATGTCTCCTCCCGAAATGTCATTGATGATTGATGCACCCATTTTAATGGCATCAGAGGCAATGCTTGAGCGAAATGTATCAATGGATATAAGCGCGTCAGGAAAGGCTTTTAAGATGAGCTCAAGGGCAGGAAACAAACGTTTTTGCTCTTCTGATTCAGATACAAATGGAGCTCCAGGCCTCGAAGAATAGGCACCAATGTCAATAAATGCAGCTCCATCATCAATCATTGACTGAACGCCAATAAGAATGTTTTCATCAGATTGCGCACGACTTTTATCGTAAAACGAATCGGGGGTGATGTTTAGAATTCCCATAATTTTTGGGATTTCTAAATCAATGACTTTACCTTTGCAATTGATTGTTCTTTTCAAAGAATATTTTTTTTAAATCAAGAAACCATTACTTTAGCATCAAAAGTAAAAATAAATCTTCTACAGATTCATCTCCAATGGGTAAAACCTCACAACAATACGATCAAATCATAGATAAAAGTGCATCTCTTTTTGAGAAAAAGATGAAAGATTATGGTAGTGCTTGGCGCATCTTAAGACTCACATCTTTAACAGATCAAATTTTCATTAAAGCGCAACGCATTCGGAGTATTGAAAATAAAGGAGTTCAAAAAATTGATGAGGGGGTAACCTCTGAGTTTATGGGCATATTGAATTATTCAATCATGGCATTGATTCAACTCGAAAAAGGAGTTGCGGATCAAGCTGACATGAACGTTGAAGAAGCCATGTTAGCCTATACCGATTATGCAAAGCAATCAAAAGATTTGATGGAAGCAAAAAATCACGACTATGGCGAAGCTTGGCGAGACATGCGTGTAAGCTCTTTGACCGACCTCATTCTTCAGAAGCTTTTTCGTGTTAAACAAATTGAAGATAACAAGGGAAAAACACTTGTTAGCGAAGGCATAGATGCAAATTATTTCGATATGGTTAATTATGCCATTTTTGCCTTAATCCACCTTGAATTAGAATCCAATGTATAAATTTAACAACATCGCTCGAATCCTTGTTGGAGCATTATTTATCGTATCAGGTTTAATCAAAGCGAATGATGCCGTAGGTTTTTCGTTTAAACTTCATGATTATTTTGCTGCTGACGTTCTGGACATCCCTTTCCTTTTAGATTACACATACCCCTTAGCCGTTTTCATCTGTATTGCAGAGATCATGTTGGGCTTATCGGTCCTTGTAGGAGCTAAAATGCGTCTTACCGCTTGGTCTTTATTGCTCATGATTCTTTTCTTTGATGCCTTAACGTTCTATTCAGCTTATTTTAACAAGGTAACTGACTGCGGATGTTTTGGAGATGCTATCAAGCTCACACCCTGGGAATCTTTTGCTAAGGATGTGCTTTTAAGTGGTTTGATTTTCATCATTTTTGCTTTTCGAAATCAGGTTAAATATCAAACGAACAAAGAAAATTGGAAATTTTTACCCATGGCTTTACTGTTTGTAGGTCTTTTTTCTTACTTCATGTTAGATTGGTTGTTTCCTGTTTACTTCACCTTAACGCTTTTTATACTTGTAAGACTTGTCAATCGTTTTCTTTTGAAAGAAAAGAGAGCGTGGTCCTTGGCGATATTAACCTTTATTACGTGTTTCGCTTTTACTTACCACACTTATTCGCACCTGCCTATCAAAGATTACAGGCCTTATGCTGTGGGGAAGAATATTGCAGCGGGAATGAGGCTTCCTGAGGGTGCTCAAGCGGATGTTTATGAAGATGTATGGAAATATGAAGTTGACGGAGTCATTCATGAATATGCTACGGCCGAAAAACCTTGGGAAATTGTAGACGCTAAATTTGTTGATCGAGAAACAAAACTCATTGTTGAAGGGGATTACCCACCGATTCAAGATTTCTCAATTGAGTCAGACGCCTTAGGAGATATTACGGATAGTGTTCTTAGCGTTTCTAATGCTGTTATTTTTGTGATGTATGATTTGTCATTATCCAACCGTTCGGCTTTGGAAAAAATCAATAAATTGACGCGTGATTTATCACAGGAACAGATTACGATGATTGGTTTGTCGGCAACCACCGAAGATCAAATGCAAGATGTTAAAAATGAATCGGGCTTATCTTTACCCATTTATTTCACAGATGAAACGACTTTAAAGACAATTGTAAGGTCCAACCCGGGTATGCTCTGGTTGAATGAAGGAGAGATTGTTGCAAAATTTCATCACAATGATTTCCCAGATTCGAAGACGCTTGTACAAAACTATTTAAAATAGGTTTGATTCGGGTTGCTGCATACAAATTTGCATACACACTTCTAGTCATTTGGGGTGTAGCAAGTTTGGTTTTTTGTTTGTTTTCTATTTTACCCGGTGATCCTTCTCGAATGATGTTGGGTCAGAGAGACGATGAGCAGTTGCGATTAAACATTCAAAAAAAATACGGTTTCGACCGACCTCTAGAAGAGCAATATTTGCTTTTTCTCAATGATTTGTCACCAGTTTCCATTCACTCTCTTTCTCCGAATGATTTCACCTACATCGGGAACCATCAATACAAGACCATTGCATCCATTACATTTTCAGAATTTAAACTTGCTGTAAAGTATCCTTACCTGAGAACATCCTTTGTTCGCAAAGGAACTTCGGTGGGTGAAATTATTTCTGATGCTTTGCCCAATACTTTCATTCTAGCTTTCAGTGCTATCGGTATAGCCATGTTTTTTGGAATTCTATTGGGCTTATTGTGTGCCTTGTATCATCATAAGTTCATCGACCATTTTTTGTCGAGTGTTTCTGTCTTGGGAATGGCATTACCATCCTTTTTCTCTGCCATTATTATGGCGTGGTTGTTTGGATTTGTTTGGCAAAAATACACGGGTTTATCCATGACGGGAAGCTTGTTTGAGGTTGACGATTATGGTACTGGAGAATACATTGCGTGGAGAAATTTAATTTTACCCGCCATTACTTTAGGTATCCGACCGCTTGCCGTTGTCATGCAATTAACTCGAAACTCTTTGTTAGATACTATGAATGAAGACTTCATTAGAACGGCCAAGGCCAAAGGCTTATCTTCATTACGTATTTTATTTACTCATGCCTTACCAAACGCACTAAATCCTGTAGTTACATCTTTGTCCGGTTGGTTTGCTTCTATGTTGGCTGGTGCCGTTTTTGTTGAATACATCTTTGGTTGGAATGGTTTGGGTAAAGAAATCGTTAATGCCTTAAATTATCTGGACTTACCCCTTGTTATGGGAGCTGTTTTATGCTTATCCCTATGTTTTGTTTTCATCACCATTGTAACAGATGTCATCTATTATTTCTTAGACCCTCGACTAAGGGCCTAATCTCAATTGAGTAATTGGCATTGATTGTCAGGTATATAAACTTTAGGATTGTATAGAACTTGTTGTTCAATAAAGAGTCTAAGTGATATCAGACCTATTTTCATGCGCAAACCCTTTTTTATCTTAAATTTGTTTCACATTGTAAATAAAGCAAGCATATATGTCTGACGATAAAAAAATCATCTTTGGAATGCATAAAGTTTCCAAAGTCATTCCAAGCGGGAAGCAAATCATTAAAAACATCAACCTTTCATTTTTTTATGGTGCCAAGATCGGTATCATCGGATTGAACGGTTCAGGTAAGTCTACATTACTGAAAATCATAGCAGGCTTAGACAAGGATTTTAAGGGTGAAGTATACTCAGACAACGAATTTAGTGTTGGTTTGTTAGAGCAAGAACCGCAATTGGATGATTCTAAAACCGTTATGGAAATTGTTCGGGAAGGGGTTAAAGATATAGTGGATGTCTTGGATGAGTTTAATGACATCAATGATAAATTTGCAGACCCTAACGTGATGGATGACCCCGATGCTTTTCAAAAGCTTATCGATAGGCAAGGGGAATTGCAAGACATTATTGATGCAAAGGGTGCTTGGGAATTGGATAGCAAGCTGGAACGAGCTATGGATGCATTGCGAACCCCTGATGGAGATACGCCGGTAAAAAACTTATCTGGTGGTGAGCGAAGAAGAGTTGCATTGTGTCGTTTGTTACTTAAAGCTCCCGACGTTCTTTTACTTGATGAACCTACCAACCATTTGGATGCTGAATCTGTTCATTGGTTGGAACAACATCTACAACAGTACAAAGGTACCGTGATTGCTATTACGCACGACAGGTATTTCCTTGATAATGTTGCGGGTTGGATTCTTGAATTGGATCGTGGAGAAGGGATTCCGTGGAAAGGGAACTATTCTTCTTGGTTAGAGCAGAAATCAAAACGATTGGCTCAAGAGGACAAAGATGCTTCTAAAAGACAAAAGACACTTGAGCGTGAGTTGGAATGGGTTAAAATGGCTCCCAAAGCACGTCAAACAAAGAGTAAAGCACGTTTGAATAATTACAAGCAACTACTTGCTCAAGAAACGAAAGATAAAGAGCAAAAACTAGAAATTTTCATTCCATCAGGTCCTCGTTTGGGGTCGAATGTTATCGAAGCTAAAAATGTTAGTAAAGGATTTGGAGACAAACTGCTTTACGGAGATTTAAATTTCAATTTACCTCCCGCAGGTATTGTTGGTATTGTTGGACCAAATGGTGCAGGGAAAACAACCATGTTCCGTATGATTATGGGACTTGACAAACCCGATTCGGGTTCTTTTGAAGTCGGGGAAACGGTTAAAGTATCCTACGTAGATCAACAACATGAATCTATAGATTCAGAAAAAACGGTTTGGGAAAACATTGCTGATGGAATGGAGAATATTGAAATGGGTGGCGTAAAACTCAATTCAAGAGCCTACGTGTCTCGATTTAATTTTGGAGGACAAGATCAGAATAAAAAAGTTAAAGTACTTTCAGGAGGAGAACGCAATCGTCTTCATTTAGCCATGGCTTTAAAACAAGAAGGTAATGTTTTGTTGTTGGATGAGCCAACGAATGATTTGGATGTAAATACCCTAAGAGCGCTTGAAGAAGGATTGGAGAGTTTTGCTGGATGTGCGGTCATCATATCTCACGATAGATGGTTCTTAGATCGCGTTTGCACGCACATCCTTGCTTTTGAAGGTGATTCTGAAGTTTATTATTTTGAAGGTTCTTATTCAGATTACGAAGAAAATAAATTGAAACGTTTAGGCATATCTCAACCTAAAAGAATTCGGTACAAAAAATTGATGAATGATTGATAAAGTTGACATACTAGCCGTTGGTGTTCACCCTGATGATGTAGAGTTGGGATGTGGCGGTACAATCCTTAAACATATTGATCTTGGATTTTCTGTTGGTGTAATCGATTTGACACAAGGCGAATTGGGTACCCGAGGTTCCGCTAAATTACGTTTGAAAGAGGCCGCTCACTCTGCAAAACTCATGAAGCTTAAGTTTCGTGATAATTTGGGTTTTGAAGATGGTTTTGTGTCTCCCGACGATAAAGCATACCAAATGGAAATTGTCAAAAGAATTCGAAAGCATCAACCGAATATTGTTTTGTGTAATGCCATTGATGACAGGCATCCTGACCACCCAAGAGCATCCTCATTAGTCTCTACGGCTTGTTTCTTAGCTGGATTGATTAAAATAGAGACGGAATCCGATGGTTCCCCTCAAAAAGCCTGGAGGCCCAAACAAGTACTTCATTACATTCAATGGAAACCTATCGATCCTGATTTTGTGATTGATGTATCGGGTTATATGAATCAAAAATTGGAGGCAGTTATGGCCTACAGTTCTCAATTTTTTGACCCAAACTCCAAAGAAGCTCAAACACCTATATCTTCGAAGCAATTTATTGATTCTGTTAGCTATCGTGCTGAAGACTTGGGCAGATTAATTGGGGTGGATCATGCCGAAGGTTTTACAAGTGATAAACCAATCGGAATAAACCGATTGGATGTTTTGCTTTAACCTTAATAACGAACTTGATTGAGTACCAAATTAAATCAATCATAGATTGTTTTTGAAGGGTGTTTAGAATGACTATTCCCCTTTTCATTTGTATACCAGGTAAATTGTAATTGACATTCATGAGTCTTCGTTTTCTTTTTTTTGTTTCACTGATCTTTACAGGCGTATCAATAGCTCAAGAAGAGTGGGGTAGAGATGCATTTATTATAGAGGTAAAAGAAGATATAAAGGACAACGATTACAAAGATCATAGACGCGCTGGCAAGCAGTTCGTTGCGTATTTTGAAGATGCTGTTTACAGCGATTTCCAAGAAGAATTTATTTATCGATTGATGCGCGATTTAAGAGGCAAGCGTTTCAATGATGCGGAAGACTTTTATGAATTTTTCAGACTTTTAAATCACTACGGAGCCGGCCATTTGAAGGATGAGAATCTGGATGCTTTTTTAGAGTCATCTGTAAATTACATTTCCAGTTTCAAACACAAGACGGCAAAAGCCTACATCACTTCCTGTTCCGAATTCCTTGTTGACAGCCTTGTCCATTCTGGTAAAACATTTCAATGGAAAATAGCATCGGGTGATTTTATTTTCAGGAACGATTCGATACCTGTAATCACGGGAAGTAAATTAAAACTCCTTTGTCAATCCAGACTCGATACTTTGACGATCTATGAAACACAAGGCCATTTAGATTTATTAAATCACAAATGGGTTGGTCGTGGTGGTCAAAGTAATTGGATGAAACATGGAATTCCAGAAGATTCAATTTGGGTAAAATTCAAGGATTATTCTATTGATCTTAGAGAACCTTACTTAAAAGTTGAAAACGTTCAATTGCATGGTTCTTTGAAGCACGATCAAGCCAACTTAATGGGTGTGTTTACGAACAAGCTAAGTGCAAATTCAAAAAGTGATGGAGCTTTCTTCCCATCGTTTGTCTCCGATAACGATTCCATAAATTTTAAAAATATTTTTGAGGATGTTGATGCAGAAGGAAGGATCGAGTTGAGAGGCAAGCGATTGTTTATGTTTGGTAACGAGGGACGAAATGTTCGGTTAACATTTCATAACCATGATGCGCCCTTCATTCATGCATTTGCCAAACGATACAGGATGCAAGATCATCGAATATTCGCTGAGAATTCAAGAATCAAACTTTATTGGAATCGTGACTCTATAGTTCACCCACAATTAAACTTAAACTATTCCGACAGTTCTAAAATTATATCTTTTGAAAGGACTAAGAAAGAGATTGGTATGAGTCCCATTCGATCTTCATATCACAAACTCGATTGCTACTTTGATCGGATGAGCTGGAACAAAGACTCTGCAGCTTTATTTTTCAGTAACGACCGTTCTCCTTCACAAAACCCAGCCCTTCTGGAATCTTTTGATTACTACAAAGATTCTCGTTACCAGGATGTAGCAACCATGAGTAAACGCCATCCTGCATTCATTTTAAAAACAATGAGTAGGGCGTTTGATGATGAAAGATTCTTTTGGTTGTTTGAAATTGCTGACTATTATAATTATGGATTAGAGGACGCTCATCAGTTGATGACGAATTTTGCTGTTCTTGGCTTTGTTGATTACGATATGGAGAGAGAACGCATTGAAATCAAAAATAAATTATTTCATTTTTTAGATGCCAAGTTGGCTTATCGAGATTATGATGCTTTGAGAGTTGTATCAAGAAGTAATAAACGCCCTTATGCAAGAATGGATCTTGAATCCGGAGACCTCAATATTTTTGGAGTAAACATGGTCGAGTTATCCGATTCGAATGACGTCTCTATATTTCCATTCGATGGGAATTTAAGTGTTCATCAAAACAGAGATTTTACGTTTGACGGTATTGTTCAGACCGGTCATTTTGGAGTTTATGGTAAGCGTATGAGATTCACTTACGATTCATTTCATATTGAACTCAACGCAATCGACTCCTTAAAGTATTCAATACCCTCAGGCATTATCAATAAGGATGGCTCAGAGATTACCGATACCGTTAAAACAGTCATCTCCGATATTACAGGTTTTTTGTTTATCGACGGTCCAGAAAATAAATCCGGCTTGGCTGATCAATCGGATTTCCCGAAAATCCACAGTGTTGAACATGCTCAAATTTATTACGATGACATAAAAGGTGGGGTGTACGAACGGGATCTATTTTCATTTCAAACGGCACCGTTTCAATTGGATTCCCTTTTGATTATTAAAACCAATGATCTTGAATTTCCCGGGACGTTAAATGCTCCTACAATTTTCCCTTCCTTCCAAGATACAATGCGTTTGAATCAAAGCTTACAACTTAGTTTCTCACATAAAATTAAAGATAAATATCCCGCATATGAGGGGCGAGGAGAATTTACGGATGATTTGTATCTGGACAACAAGGGTTTGCGTGGTCGAGGTGCCATCTATTATTTAAATTCACTTACTGTATCAGATTCTGTATATTTTTATCCCTATCATGCCATTGCACATGCTAAATCACATCACATATACGAGCAAAGCGCACCAACGGAATGCCCTGAGGCTTATGTAGAAGATGCAAACATTAATTGGCTTGCATTTGAAAATAAAATGATCTCAAAAAACAGAGAGCTACCATACACGGTTTATCGAGAGAAATACGATTTTGATGGGTCCATGACTCTCGGAACTAAAGCCCTACAAGCAAAAGGAGTTTTGTATTATGACAATGCCATTTCGGCTTCCGATGACTTTCTGCTTCAAAGCAGAGATTTCACTGCAAATCATTCATTATTCAATTGGTTTGATGACTTAGAAAGTGGCAAGATTGTTAGGGGAACTGATTTATACTCGGCGGTTAGTTTTGAGGACGATTATGGAACTTTTGAAACCTTATCTGACGCTGCTAGGTTTGAATTAATTCCGAATAAATATCATTTGTATTTTGAGCTTATGGAGTGGGATGTAAGCGGTGAAGATTTAAAATTCTCTCAATTTGATCTTGATGATGCTCATTTGGTATCGATTGGTCAATATCAGGATTCACTTCAATTTTCAGCTTCGGGAGCTCAATACGATTTATTGACTTATGAGTTGAGTGTTGATGGTGTGGGTGAAATCAACATGGATCCTGTAACCATATATCCAGACTCCTCAAAAGTCGTTATTCTATCTGATGGTAAAATGAAATCATTGAACCATGCGAATATAAATGTCGATTCTAAAACCATCCACCCATACAATTTTTATGATGCACATTTGGACATTGTTAGCGGTAGTGAATTTAAAGGTTCAGGGGTATTCGATTACAAGCATTCTGAAGACAGCATCCAAAACATATCTTTTTCTAAACTCTTCAAAAGTGGTGATTTTGTTTTTGGTTCTGCTTATCTTAACGAAGCGGATAATTTTCGTTTAGACCCTTATTTTGGTTTCAGAGGTAGAGTGCTCTTAAACAGTTCTAGGGATTTTTTAAACTTTGACGGTGACACACGCATACAGTTGGCTTGCGGGGCCTTAAATCGTGCTTGGATTCCCTTTAAAGACGACGTTAATCCTGAAGATGTATTTATCAATTTAAATCCGAGCATTCGGCTAACCGACAGACAACAGTGGCATGCGGGGATAATGTTAACGCACGGTCCTACAATCTGTTATCCCGCTTTTCTAAGTCGACCGAAACGCGTCAATGATTTTGAGGTAATCGAAGTAAAGGGTTTTGTTCATTTTGATGCCCTGGAGCGACAATACATCATTGGCTCTCAGGAGAAAATAGAAAACTCATATTTACCAGGTAATTTTGCGAAATACAATCCAGAAACTTGTTCGCTATACTCTGAGGGAATAATTAATTTAGGGACCAATTCAGGATTGTTGAATTTGGGAGGGCAAGGGTGGCTGTTTTCTGATTTTGATAAAAAATCTGTTGCTGGAGTTGTAGACTTAAGCTTCGATTTTTTAATACATAAAAAGGCAGCCAAACGCATCATAAAATCCTTAAAAAAAGCCTCTAACTACAATCCGATTGATCAGTCAGATGAGCTTCACCAAAGAATGCTAGCTGACATGCTGGGGCTTAAACAACTTAAAAAATACAACCGAAAAAAACTGAAGGGTAAACGGTTTTTACCGGATGAACTCAAGCACACGTTCTATTTCCCCCAACTTCGTATGGAATGGGATCATAAAACAGCCTCTTTTGTTAGCATTGGTGATTTGACCCTCAGCAACATCATAGGTCGTAAGATAGATAAGGAAGTTTCGGGAGTTCTCGAAATCCGACCCCGGTCACTTGGGGATGAAATGAATTTATACATACACTTATCCGAACAAGACTATTACTTTTTCAGTTATCGGAGAGGCGTTATGAGCATCATCAGTTCTGACAAGGAGTTTAACAAACATATTGTGGAATCCCCAAGACGTTTGTCCTACAGGAAAGGTACAAATGAAACAGGTTCCTACCGTTATGAAATCGGTAACCTCAGACAAATGCAAAAGTTTTTAAAAAGAATGCAATGGGGGAGTGACAGTGAAAATCTTTAGAAATACTTCATGAAGATTTAAATTCATCCTGGATCTCTTGCAATATTTTGGGCATGGATTTAGAAAATGAATTGATCACTTCGTTAAAATGTTTGACTTTGATTGGGTCCAATCCTTCCAGCATCGCATTGTTTACCCTAAACACTGTATCGATACAAATCTTTCTGGCATTTTCGCCCTTATCAGTTAATTTCACCAAGACTCTACGCTTGTCAATGCTGTCCTGACTTCTTTGGATGAAGTTTTGTTTTTCCATCGATTTGAGTATTCGAGAAAGACTGTTAGGCTCCATACCCATTCGAGGGGCAATCTTTGTAACAGGCGTTCCGTCATCTTCATAAATAGACATCAAGGTAAGCCCTACAGGCAGTGTAATATCGTAGATTCCTTCAATGGTGTTGAATATACGAGACATTTCGAACCAAGCAGAACGAATTTTGTGAACAACGATTACATCTGCATTTTTTTCAAATTCATCCATGTTCGAATATATACAAAATATATCTTAAGATTTTTATTAGAATGCATCTATTTGAGATTTTTCAACAGTTCATTTAAATCATATCGTTCCTATTCATTATACGAATAAATAGGTTTTCATTTTTATTTGCGTTATATTTATGACTACATAAGTATTTAATTTACAGCATGTTAGTATTATAATATAATGATATGTAGATGAGAAATAACTGTGTTTATGAATGAATTACGATCACTTATTGTTGATGATGATAAATTAAGCAGGGATTTTATAGCGCATTTGATTGATGCATATTGTCCTGAAATCTCAGTCATCGCCCAATGTAATTCTGCAGCACAAGCTAAAATTGAAATCGAATCAAATGAAGTTGACCTACTTTTTTTGGATGTTGAAATGCCCAATGAATCGGGGTTCGATCTATTAAATCATTTTCCAAACCCAACTTTTAAAGTCATTTTCATCTCGGCTTTTGAAGAGTATGCCTATGAAGGTTTTAAAGTCAATGCTTTAGACTACTTATCAAAGCCGATTGAAAAAGATCGGTTCATGGCATCTACATACAAGGCCGTATTATCTCATCAAAACTTAAATGAGGTAAATGAATTGAATGTTCAAATTGATATGATTGACTCACACCAGGCTCTCAATTCACTGCTAGTTCCAAGAAAGAGAGGGGCTGTAACGATTCGAATTGAGGACATCTGTTATTTTGAAGCATCGAATAATTACTGCATCATACACATGTATGATGGCGAACAATATGTGGTTACGAAAACCTTGAAAGATTACACACATATTTTAAACAATGATTTTCTAAGGGTTCATAAATCGTATTTGGTTAACTCACAATACATATCTGGTTATATTAGATCAAATGGAATTAAAATTCATCTAAAGACGGGTACTATAATTCCTGTATCAAGACGAAAGCAGGGCTTGTTTTTAAACCATTATATACCAAATTTATGATTGGTTATTTGAAAATTGTATTCATATATTTTGTAATTAGTTCTTTTGCATATCCAACAGTTCTGAAGAGTTGTTCGGACAGTGATTGTGTTATTTCAGGTTTAACCATACTAACAAAAAAGATAATTAATTCTCGCCATACATGTATTAAATGTTTTTATTCCAATTGTAAATCACAAATAAATAAATCTGATACAATTGACCGTAATGATTCCATTATCATTGATGTCAATCACCCCAGTTCATTTAAAAAAAGTAAAATTATTTCTCAGTACCGATTGCTAGGGTTGAGCAATAAGTGGATAGGGAATGATATCGACCATATTGAATTTACATCATTAGATCCAGGTAATTATTGCTTCGAATACAGAGTGAAATCTTTAAGAAACCCTTGGAGTATTCCTGCAACATTTTCATTTGTGGTGGATAAGCCCTTTTGGATGAGAAGTACATTCATTGTATCGATGTTAAGTATTTTGTTTTTTGTGTTAAATTTTATTTTCCTCAAGTATTTAAAGGCAAAGAATCTTAGAGGCTTGGTTTATTTGAATAACAAACTTGAACTAAGTGAAATGAAAGGTAGGCTGTTACACTCTATGATGAATCCTCACTTCATCTTTAATACATTAAATTCCATACAATATCATATCAGTTGTAAGAATCCAAATGAAGCTCAAAAAAACTTAAAGCTTTTTTCCAATCTTATTCGAAAAAATTTAGAAATAAGTCAGAATAAATTCATCAGTATTGATGAAGAGATTTCTTTCCTTGAAATGTATATGTCTCTTGAAAACAAACGCTCTGGTAATGTGTTTACCTTTCAAATAGACCATTCAGTAGATATTGATACTTCTTGTTACATGATACCCTCTTTAATGATTCAACCCCTCGTTGAAAACTCAATCAAACATGGTCTTTATGAAAAAACCACACCAGGTAATATCAGTGTTGAATTTGTTAAACATAACAACCATATAGAAGTTATTGTTATGGATGATGGTCTAGGCTTTGAATCTGATGAGATTGACGAAAAAGAGAATCTGGGCATGAGTTTGACGATTATAAAGGAGCGATTGTTATTAATGAAATCCCAACATAATTTTGAATTTGAAATAAATTTTAGTAAATTGTATGAAAATAAGGAGGATATGTCAGGTGCAAAGGTCACTATAAAACTGCCCTTAATTCTAAAGCATATACCTTTAAACGATACTTGAGATGACACATTTAAATAAGATTTTTTAGTTAGTGTAGAGTTTTAGAGCTCTACTTTTTTTTTGTTATAGAATGCAGGAGGGTGATTTTTGGGGTCGAATTACTTTTCTGTAAGAAAGAGCCTTAGGGCTCTTTTTTATTTAACAATACTTAAGGATGCCTTTTATCATGATTTTAATCTCGACAACACCTAATTCTAATTCACATTAGCTCAATTTCTTTAATTAAAACCCTACTTGATACTCATTGATAGGGATTGATTCGCAACATTTTTTTAAATTCGTGCCGCAATCATTTTAAAAAACGATTAAAAGTCATTTCTTGTGATGCTTTTATTTTTAATGTTTGAGCGAAACGATAACTCTAAAACAGTCTCATGAAACAAACAAAAAATTACAATGCGGCACTAGCAACCTTGGTTACGGTTTTTTTCTTTTGGGGATTTATTGCAGCCTCAAATGGCGTGTTTATTCCATTTTGCAAGAATTACTTTAACCTAGATCAATTTCAATCCCAATTGATTGATTTCGCCTTTTATGGCGCTTACTATATTGGAGCACTTCTTTTATTTGTTATATCAGGCTATGCCAAAACAGACATCTTAAATAAATGGGGATTTAAAAACGGTATTGTTTACGGTTTGATCATCTCTGCCGTAGGAGCTGCGTTAATGATTCCGGCAATTTCAAGTGGGTCTTTTACATTTATTTTAGCTTCATTATTTGTTGTAGCGCTTGGTTTTTCTTTACAACAAACTTCTGCCAACCCTTTTGCAATTTCCTTAGGAGACCCATCTACAGGCTCTTACCGATTGAATTTAGCTGGTGGTGTTAATTCTTTTGGTACAGCCATTGGACCTATTGCCGTTGCTTTAGCTCTTTTTGGCGCAGCAACGTATACGGATGAGCAAATTGCTTCGATTGACTTATCTACAGTAAAGACATTGTACATCGCTGTAGGCGCTTTATTTTTGCTTGCTGCTTTGTGGTTTATTTTTTCAAAAAAATTACCTCAGGCTAAAGGGGATACTAATTTTGTACAAGCACCAAAGGCCGTAAAAACTCTTGGTTTTATAACCATTTCATTACTGGTTATTTTCTATTTTGTTTTTGATCAATACAAAGGAACAGAGGTAGATTCGAATCTCATCTTTTTACTTATGATCGTAGCGTTAGTTATCATTGTTGGAGGTTTATTACTAGCCAATAAAAGCGCTTTAAAGAGTCCCGCAGGATGGGGAGCCATGCAATACCCTCAATTGGTTATGGGAATGCTTGCTATTTTCACCTACGTAGGAGTTGAAGTGACCATACAAAGTAACTTAGGAGAGCTTTTAAAGTCCGATGCATTTGGAGGTTTTTCAGATTCTGAAATTGCACCCTACATCTCTATGTACTGGGGTTCTTTAATGATCGGTCGTTGGGCTGGGGCCATTACGGTATTTAACCCCGGTAAAACACTTAAAAACATCCTGTTCATCATCGTTCCATACATCGCTTTTGGAGTGGTTTTATTCGTGAATCATGTCAGCAATAATGATGTCAGTGGATTGTATTTGTACGGATGGAGTATCTTACTTCTCATTGGTGGATTTTATTTTGGACAAGAAAAGCCTGCAAAAACATTGTTTATCTTTGGTCTACTAGGCATGATTGCCATGATTATAGGTTTATTTACTGAGGGTACAATTGCCGTTTATGCTTTTATGAGCGGTGGGCTATTTTGCTCTATCATGTGGCCTAGTATTTTTTCATTATCCATAGCAGGCTTGGGCAAATACACCTCTCAAGGTTCTGCTTTTCTAATCATGATGATTTTAGGTGGAGCAATCATTCCGCCTATTCAAGGGAAGCTTGCTGACCTTTTTAACATACACAACTCATATTGGATTACTGTGGCATGTTTTGCTTATCTCATGTTTTTCGCAATCCAAGTAAAAAGAATTTTAAAAACCCAAGGTGTAAATTATGACGCATAAAATGAAATTAGCTGTAGGTATTGATATAGGTGGAACAAACACCGTCTTTGGATTGGTTGACGAAACAGGCAACTGTTTGGTTCAAAACGCCATAAAAACAGGAGATTATCCTGCTGTTGAAGATTTCGTAAATGAAGTTCAAAAAGGAGTGAATGCTTTGATCTCTAAATTTAATGATTCAAAGATTATTGGTATGGGTATTGGAGCGCCAAACGCAAACTTTTATACAGGAACCATAGAGCATGCACCGAATTTAAAATGGAAAGGTGTTGTGCCCCTAGTTCGTTTATTTGAGGCTTATTTCGACTTCCCTATATCATTGACTAACGATGCAAATGCAGCAGCGATGGGAGAGCGTATTTATGGAGCAGCAAAGGGAATTGATGACTTGGCTATGGTTACCCTAGGAACGGGACTAGGAAGTGGATTTGTCGTTAACGGTGAATTGGTCTATGGTCATGACGGTTTTGCTGGAGAGCTTGGACACGTAATTGTTGAAAAAAATGGTCGTCTTTGCGGTTGTGGTAACAGAGGTTGTTTAGAAACCTATGCTTCAGCAACGGGAATTGTCAAGACTGCGAATGAGTTTTTAGCCAAATCAAAGGATTCTATTCTATCGGATCTACCTGAAATTACAAGTAAAGCAATCGCTGATGCGGCACTTCAAGGTGATAAAATGGCTTTGGAAATATTTGATTACACTGCAGAGAAACTAGGGTTTGGTCTTGCGAGTATGGTTGCAATTACCAGTCCTAAACTCATTGTTTTATTTGGAGGACTTGCTCAAGCTGGAGATTTAATCCTGAAGCCAACTAAAAAATACATGGAACAGTATCTTCTGAAAACATTCAGAAACAAAATTGATATTGTACCCAGTCAACTAAAAGCAGCAGACGCTGCTATTCTTGGAGCAAGTTCTTTAGCTTGGCAAAAAAATTAATTGTTTTCAGCCAAACAAATTGATGTCGAGTGTTTGTTGAATATTACGTCACGTGATTTGCAAATTTCCTGATGTATTTAGAAAATACTAAATTTGATAGGAATACGTACTTTTTTGTAAGGATTAAAATCCATTAAAAAACCCTCCTAAATTGTGAAGTACAATGATGAAAAATAAGAAAATAGCCATAATTGGTTGTGGTAACCTCGGAGAATCTGTACTAAATGGGTTGATTTCGAATACTGATTTCACCAACTCTAACATTACCGCTACTCGAAGAAATCTAAAGCCTCTGGATCATTTAAAGGATACCGGTATCAACTTAACCAGCGACAATGCAAAGGCGATTGAAGCATCCGACATTATTATTTTAGGCCTTAAACCCTTTAACATAATTCCCATACTTAAGGAGCTTAAGTCACATTTAATTCCTGGTAAACACATTGTAGTGTCCCTAGCTACTGCCGTAACTATCGATGACATTCAAGGAGTCGTTCATCCGGGAGTTTCAGTCTTCAGAGCCATGCCAAACACTGCTGCTGATGTAGCAATGTCTATGACGTGCATTTGTTCAAATACAGATCATGAAGAACAAAACCTTCTAATTCAACAATGTTTTGACTCTATAGGAGCAACAATTTCGATTGATGAAAAGTTGATGGATGCTGCAACCGTATTGGGTGCTTGTGGAATTGCTTATGTCTTAAGATTTATGAGAGCGATGACAGAAGGTGGTGTTGAAATTGGTTTTGATGCACAAACAGCCTGTGATATTGCAAAACAAACCGTTAAAGGTGCCGCAGAGTTACTGATCGGACGAAATCAACATCCAGAAGTTGAGATAGACAAAGTTACCACGCCCAAAGGTTGTACCATAGCAGGATTAAATGAAATGGAACACAACGGACTTTCATCTTCGGTTATAAAAGGTATCGTTGCTTCTTTTGAGCAAATTAAAAAGTAAATTCTGCATTGCTAAAGAATTTACGAAAACATTTTATCGTAAAAAAAATATCTATATCTTTGCTGGAGTAGACTAAGAAAAATGAACACAATTCAGATACATCATCATCACCATACTGGATCTCAAACGAGTCAGGGATGATGTGTGTATACTAATATTCCAAACCCCGTTTGAGTAAATCAAACGGGGTTTTTTGTATTTCAACTTCAAGGTTTGCTCAAACATCTTAACAACAAACAGAATGAGTAAGCTAAAAATTGCAATTCAGAAAAGTGGACGTTTAAACCAAGATTCACTCAAGCTCCTTAAGGCTTGTGGAATAGATGTCAATAACGGTAAAGATCAGCTTAAAGTTGAAGTTCAAAATTTCCCTCTTGAAATCCTTCATTTACGAAATTCAGACATTCCGCAATACGTTCAAGATGGTGTTGTAGACATTGCTATTGTTGGTGAAAACCTTCTCATAGAAAAAGAAAAAGAGATTTCCATTGTAGAAAAACTTGGTTTTTCAAAGTGTCGAGTATCTCTTGCAGTTCCTAAGGATGTTGATGATGAATCTCTTAATTACTTCCAAGGGAAAAAGATTGCCACATCCTATCCAAATACGGTTACATCCTTTTTGAAGAAAAACAACATCAATGCTGATATTCACACCATATCGGGTTCTGTTGAAATAGCACCAAACATTGGTTTGGCTGATGGAATATGTGACATTGTTAGTTCAGGAAGTACACTTTTTAAAAATGGCCTCAAAGAAACTCAAGTCATACTTAAGTCAGAAGCTGTATTGGTGAAGTCTAAAACCCTGGGTGTTGAAAAGCAAGAAATATTAGATCGTTTATTGTTCAGGATACAATCTGTGTTGAGAGCAAAAAACACCAAATACATTTTAATGAATGTTCCGGATGCTAAGATCAAAGAAGTAACGAACATTCTTCCAGTTCTCAAAAGCCCAACCGTTTTACCTTTAGCTGAAAAGGGTTGGAGTTCTCTACACAGTGTGATTGAAGAAAATAAATTTTGGGAAATCATTGATGAACTAAAGGCCGTTGGTGCCGAAGATATATTGATTATACCTGTCGATAAAATGGTGCTCTAATGAATATAGTTGAAACCCCAAACAAAGATGTATGGATGAATTACACTTCACGTCCAGGCATCAAGAAGCAAGAACTTGATAAGCTTGTTGGAGGCGTTATTGCTGATGTTCAGCTAAACGGTGATAAAGCACTTCAAAAATATACAGAGAAATTTGATCGGGTTAAGCTTAACCGATTTAAAGTTGATGAACAAGAATTCAACAAATCAGTCGATCTGGTGTCGAACGACCTGAAGAATGCTATAGCATTGGCAAAGAGTAACATTGAAAAGTTTCACAGATCACAAATTTATACAGAACGTAAAGTTGAAACCACTGAAGGTGTTCAATGTTGGAGAAAAAGTGTCGCTATTGATAAGGTGGGTTTATACATACCGGGCGGTTCAGCACCTCTATTTTCCACCATACTAATGCTTGCAATACCAGCAAAACTTGTAGGATGCAAAGAAATTATTGTCTGTACACCTGCAAATACTCACGGCGAAATTAACCCAGCCATATTGTATACATGTCAATTATTAGGGCTTAAAAACGTGTTCAAATTAGGCGGTTCTCAAGCAATTGCCGCTATGGCATGCGGCACCGAAACGGTTCCTTCTGTGTACAAGATATTTGGTCCAGGAAATCAGTTTGTTACTAAGGCTAAAGAATTGGTACAACAAATGGGAGTTGCGATTGATATTCCTGCCGGACCTAGTGAATTACTCGTCATTGCGGATCAAACATGTAATCCTTCATTTGTAGCTGCAGATTTATTATCGCAAGCAGAACACGGAGCTGACAGCCAAGTTATTTTACTTTCCGATGACAGAGACGTCATTAGCCAAGTAAATCAACAATTAGCCATTCAACTTCAGGAGCTACCGAGGAAGGAACTTGCTGTTAAAGCTCTTGAAAATAGTCGTGCAATTTCGTTTAACACTTTTGCCGATTGTATCGAATTCAGCAATCAATACGCACCAGAACATTTGATTATTGCCTCAGAATCTGCTCTTGATAGCGTTGAAAATATTACCAACGCAGGGTCAGTCTTTTTAGGGAATTACAGTTGTGAAAGTGCTGGTGATTACGCAAGTGGAACAAATCACACACTTCCTACCAATAGTTTTGCTAGAAACTACAGTGGGGTTTCCATTGATAGTTTCGTTAAGAAGATTACCTTTCAAAACATCAACAAGAATGGCATTGAGAATATCGGTCCAGCTATCGAAATTATGGCAGAAGCTGAGGAGCTATATGCGCACAAAAATGCTGTTACACTAAGACTAAACGAAATTAGGAATGTTTAACCTAGAGGACATCACCAGAAAGAATATTTTACAAATGAAACCCTACAGTTCTGCCCGGTCAGAATTTAAGGGCCAAGCGGGTGTGTTTTTAGATGCAAATGAAAATCCTAACGAATCTTTATTGAACCGTTATCCGGATCCACTTCAAATTCAGTTGAAAACTGAAATTGCAAAACTTAAAGATCTATCTATAGATCAAATATTTTTAGGTAACGGTAGTGATGAAGCTATTGATTTGTTGTTTAGGGCATTTTGTGAGCCCGGTACGGACAAGGCTTATATATTTCCTCCAACGTATGGTATGTATACCGTTTCTGCAGCTATTAACAACGTCGAAGTAATTGAACTACCCGTTGAAAGGGACTTTGGGTTACCAGCAATTAACACCATCATTGACCGATTAAATAGTGCCGGATTGTTATTCATATGTTCGCCTAACAACCCTACCGGAAACTTCATTGATCAAAAAACAATCAAAGAATACGCAGATGCTTTTAAAGGATTGCTCGTTGTTGATGAAGCTTATGTAGATTTCTCAAGTGAAAACAGCAATTTGAGTTTACTCGTAGACGTCCCAAATTTAGTTATTCTTCAAACTTTCAGTAAAGCATGGGGTATGGCCGGAGCAAGGCTGGGGATGGCTTTTGCTGGTGTTGAAATCATCGATACTTTAAATAAAATTAAGCCTCCTTACAACGTCAATACCTTAAGTCAAAAAGAAGCAATAATAGCATTAAATAATGCATCAAAAACCAACAACCAAATCAAATCGATTATTGAAGAAAGAGATAACCTTGTGACTCAACTACAGGAGTTGAATCATGTCGTTAAAATTTTCCCTTCAGAAGCAAATTTCTTATTGGTTGAGTTTAAAAATGCAGATGTCTTATTCAACAAACTGATTGAAAAAGGCATCATTGTAAGAAACAGAACGAGTCAAGTTAAGGACTGTATTAGAATAACCGTTGGTACGGCAGAAGAAAATACCCTATTATTAAAAACATTAAAAGATATGCAGGGATGAAAAAAGTGTTGTTCATAGACAGAGATGGTACGTTAGTAATTGAACCTCCTATAGACTTTCAGCTTGATCGTTTGGAGAAATTAGAATTCTACCCAGGAGTTTTTTCAGGATTATCTAAGATTTTTAAGGAGCTTGATTACGAAATCGTTATGGTTACTAACCAAGATGGATTGGGGACTGATTCTTTCCCTGAACCTACATTTTGGCCTGCTCAAGACAAAATCATTCAGGCTTTTAAAAACGAAGGTGTTACTTTTACAGAAATCCTGATTGACAAGAGTTTCCCTGAAGATAATGCACCTACACGAAAACCTCGAACGGGTTTATTGAATAAGTACATTCACGGGGCTTACGACATGGAGAAATCATACGTGATTGGAGACCGAGATACGGATATTGAATTGGCAAAGAACATGAATTGTGGAGGCATATTCATAGGCTCAAACAATAATGATGCAGCTCTCAACACATTAAGTTGGGAAGAAATATATCAGTTCTTAAAAGCAAAACCCAGAACAGCGAATGTGCTTCGTAAGACGAATGAAACCCATATAGAAATTAGTGTCAACCTGGACGGCTCTGGAAAAAGTAGTATCAGTACAGGTATCGGTTTTTTTGACCACATGCTCGAGCAAATTTCGAGACATGGTCAATTAGACATGGACATTCATGTGTCGGGTGATTTAGAAATTGATGAACATCATACCATCGAAGATGTAGCCATCACTCTAGGAGAAGCTTTTTTAGAAGCTTTGGGGTCCAAAAAAGCGATTGAGCGATATGGATACTTGCTGCCCATGGACGACTGTTTGACACAAACAGCAATAGACTTTGGAGGAAGGCCTTGGTTGGTTTGGGATGCAGATTTTAAAAGAGAAATGGTCGGGGAGATGCCCACTGAAATGTTCATGCATTTTTTCAAATCATTCAGCGATGCTGCAAAATGCAATCTTAACATAAAGTCCGAAGGTGACAATGAGCATCACAAGATTGAATCCATCTTTAAGTCATTCGGTAAGTCCATTAAGATGGCAATAAATAAAACAAACAACTACAGCATACCCAGTACAAAAGGAAGTTTATGATTGCTATTATAAAATACAATGCAGGCAATACGTGTTCTGTTCAAAATGCACTTGAGCGATTGGGTTATGAGACAATCATCACGGACAATGAAGAAGAACTCCAGAAAGCTGACAAAGTAATATTTCCAGGAGTTGGAGAAGCCAGTACAGCAATGACTTACCTAAGAGATCGTGGTTTGGATCAAGTTATTTTAAGATTAAAACAACCGGTTTTGGGAATTTGTCTGGGACTGCAATTGATGTGTGAAGCTTCAGAGGAAGGAGATGTTTCTTGTTTGGGTATTTTCAAGAGTAAAGTTTATAAGTTTCCAAATACAGAAATTACTCCGCACATGGGGTGGAACGACTTCACTGATCTTAAAGGTGTTTTGATGAAAGGTCTTAAAAAGACAAACGATGTGTATTTTGTTCACAATTACTACGCTGATCTTTCAAACGAGACTACCGCAGTCTGCAATTACATCAAACCCTTTAGTGCAGCTCTTGAAAAAGATAATTTTTATGCTACTCAATTCCATCCTGAAAAGTCTGCAGACATTGGAGAAAAAATACTTAAAAACTTTTTAGATTTATGAGAATCATTCCCGCAATTGACATCATAGACGGCAAATGTGTACGTCTCACTAAAGGCGATTACAGCACTAAAAAAGTTTACAATGAAAACCCCTTAGAAGTTGCTAAAGAATTTGAAGCAAACGGTATAGAATTTCTTCATTTGGTTGATTTAGATGGAGCGAAATCTAAACGGATCGTTAATTATAAGATCCTAGAAAAAATTGCTTCCTCTACAAGTTTACAAATAGATTTTGGTGGTGGATTAAAATCTGATGAGGATCTAAGAATTGCATTAGATTCTGGAGCAAAACAAATAACGGGTGGGAGTATTGCTGCGAAAAACAAGCCTGTGTTCATCAATTGGCTAAACAAATATGGAGGGCAAAAGATTATACTTGGTGCCGATTGCTTGAATCGTAAGATTGCAACCGATGGATGGCTTGAAAGTTCTGAGTTAAACCTCATTGATTTCGTTAAAGGTTACGAAAAGGAAGGGATTGAATATGTGATATGTACGGATATTTCTAAAGACGGAATGCTTCAAGGACCTTCTACGGATTTATACAAAGAACTTATCGCCGAAACAAACATCAAGTTAATTGCAAGTGGGGGCATCGCAAAATTTCAAGATTTGATTGATTTAAAAGAAATTGGTTGTGAAGGTGCGATACTTGGAAAGGCTATATACGAAGGAAAGATAACTCTAAAAGAGCTTCGGGATCTATGTTAAAAAAAAGGATTATACCGTGTTTAGACATTCAAAATGGAAGGACTGTAAAAGGCATCAATTTTGTGGGCATTAGAGATGCAGGAGACCCAATAGATCTTGCTAAAAGATACGTACAAGAAGGTGCAGATGAATTGGTGTTTCTAGACATCACTGCCACCATTGAAAATAGAGATACACTGGTAAGTTTGGTGGACCGAATCGCTAAGGAAATTGACATTCCTTTTACTGTGGGGGGTGGAATTAACTCTGTGGAAGATGTTTCGAGAATTATTACGGCAGGAGCAGATAAGGTTTCAGTCAACTCATCCGCGGTAAGAAGGCCTGAATTGATCCGTGAAATTGCTAACGAGTTTGGAAGTCAATGTGTGACTGTTGCAATTGATACGCAAAAGACAAAGCAGGGCTGGAAAGTATTTACACACGGTGGGCGAAAAGAAACTGAGTTGATGACCATTGATTGGGCTTCCAAAGCTGAAGAACTTGGTGCTGGTGAAATTCTTTTAACCTCAATGAACAATGACGGTACTAAAGAAGGTTTTGCCCTGGAAATAACGGAACAAGTAAGTGAACAGGTTAATTTACCCGTAATCGCCTCAGGGGGTGCAGGTGTTGAAAAGGACTTTGAAATACTATTCAACACAACCAAAGCAACAGCAGGTCTTGCAGCTAGTATTTTTCACAACAACGAAATTCACATCCAAGACCTCAAAAAATATCTAAAAACAAAACAAATACCGGTAAGATGCAAATAGACTTTTCAAAAAACGACGGACTTGTACCTGTAATCATTCAAAATTCATCAACGCTTCAGGTTTTAATGCTTGGCTATATGAATCAGGAAGCTTTTGACATAACTAAGGAAAAAGGTCTGGTAACTTTCTACAGCAGAAGTAAGCAACGCATCTGGATGAAAGGTGAAACATCTAACAATACGCTAAAAGTTGATGAGATTCAGTTGGATTGCGATAGTGATACACTGTTAATTAAAGCAACACCAAACGGAGTAACGTGCCATACAGGTGCAACATCATGCTTCAAAGAGGAGACTTCAAAGGGTTTTGTTTATGCATTAGAGAATACCATACATAAACGTATTGACGAAGACGACAACACATCATATACCAACAAACTATTCAAACGAGGTGTAAATAAAGTCGCTCAGAAAGTAGGAGAGGAGGCAGTTGAAGTTGTCATCGAAGCTAAGGACAACAATGATCAATTGTTTAAAGATGAAGTGGCCGACTTAACCTACCATCTCCTAATTTTACTTAAGTATAAAAACATTCGTTTTGAAGAAATTGAAGCCGTTCTCAAAGAACGATCTTCTAAATAATTAAGAGTGTCATTTATAGATCTGATGGCGCGCTCATAAAGGCAAACATACCAAGATTTACTTGTGAGTCTCATCAATTTATCTAAATTTGTAAAGGACATGAAGACAATCATTTTACATACGAATTGTCGTTGCAACGAAATCAATGTGTAACACAATATTTGGATCTACGTAGTATGTAACTAATCTCACCCGTCCATTTGGATGGGTTTTTTCATCAATCAAATGAAGCAGTTTAACACAACCATTTTAGACGTTATTGGGAACACACCAATCATCCGGTTAAATCATGTTGCCCGTCATGTCGATTCTGACATCTACGTGAAATTAGAATACATGAATCCCGGCGGATCCATAAAAGATCGTATGGGAGTATATTTGTGCCAGAAAGCAGTAGAACGAGGTGAATTAAAACCCGGTGGAACGATTGTAGAATCTACATCCGGAAATACAGGAGTAGGCATCGCCCTCTTTGCAGCAATACACGGGTATAAATGTGTTTTTGTGATGGCAGATAAGCAATCCAAAGAAAAGATTGATAATTTAAAAGCTTACGGCGCGAAAGTATTGGTTTGCCCTACAGATGTTGAACCTGAAGACCCGAAGTCCTATTACTCTGTGGCAGCCAAATTAGGAGACTTACCGAATTCTATTTTCTTAAACCAATATGGAAATCTCGATAATGGTAAATCTCATTTTGAAATTACAGGCCCCGAAATTTTCGAACAAACCAATGGTGATTTTGACACATTTATGGCGGGAGTAGGAACAGGAGGAACCATATCAGGCTGTAGTAGGTATTTAAAATCAAAAATGCCGAATCTTAAAACGGTTGGCGTTGATTGTGAAGGCTCTATTTTGATGCATTATCACAAAACGGGTGAAATGGGACAAGCAAAATCATACGTAGTAGAGGGTATAGGTGAAGACTTTATTCCTGAGAATGTTATATTCGAACTCATTGATGATTTTGTGATGGTGGGTGATGAAGATTCATTTCACATGACTCGAAAGCTTCTTCAACAAGAGGGTATTTATGCCGGTGGCTCAAGTGGTTCTGCTGTCGTAGGTGCCATTAAATATGCAGAAACCTTAGATAAACCCGAACGAATACTCGTTATTTTGCCCGATTCAGGAAATCGTTATGCTTCTAAAATATTTCAAGAAGATTGGATGCGAAATATGAAGTACATAAAAGAAAATCAAGTAAAGGACGAATTAGATTTAGAGATTCAAAAAATATTGAGCAATGAGTAATGCAAAAAAAATCAACAAAGCCACACAAGTTATACATGTTGGAAATGAGCCTGACCAAACAACAGGAGCAGTAATACCACCTATATATCAAACGTCAACATTCGTTCAATCAAGTCCAGGAGAACACAAGGGATACGAATATTCTCGTTCTCACAACCCAACACGTACTCGATTAGAAGAATGCTTGGCCGCTCTAGAAAATGCAGATCATGCACTCGTTACTTCGAGTGGAATGGCTGCTATTTCACTCATTTTCCAATCCTTTCCGGTGGGAACAAAGGTATTGTGTGGAGATGATGTGTATGGAGGGACATACCGTATCTTGAATACGATTTACAATGATAGATTTGAATTGAGACAAGTAAACAGCACCAATTTACCAGCTGTTCATAAAGAATTAAACGAATACAAGCCTGACCTGATATGGTTAGAGTCACCAACAAATCCCATGTTGCAGATCAGTGATGTAAAAGCAATTTGTGATGCTTCTCATGATGTTGGTGCTGTTGTTGTGGTGGACAACACCTTCATGAGTCCTTACTTTCAAAACCCCTTAGATTTAGGCGCAGATATGGTTGTACACTCATTAACCAAATACATTAATGGACACAGTGATGTCGTTGGAGGGTCAATTATGTTGAATAACAAGGAGCAATACGACAAGCTGTGGTATTTACAAAACTCAATAGGTCCTAGCCAATCTCCATTTGATAGTTGGCTTGTATTACGAGGAATAAAAACACTAGCCATTCGTATGGAAGCTCATGCGAAAAATGCACTGGAAATAGCTGAGTTTCTGGAGGCACACCCTAAAGTTGAAAAGGTTATATACCCTGGACTGCCATCTCACCCTCAGCACAATCTTGCTAAAAAACAAATGAAAGGCTTTGGAGGAATGTTGAGTTTAACCCTTAAAGGGGGCTTAGAGGAGGCCAAATGCTTTTTGGAAGAAGTACGTTTGTTTATTCTTGCTGAGAGTCTGGGTGGTGTGGAAAGCTTGATTGAACATCCGGCTATCATGACGCATGCTTCTGTGCCACTTGAAGAACGTAATAAGTTAGGGATTACCGATAATTTTGTTCGTGTGTCAGTAGGAATTGAAGATCTAGATGACTTAAAGGCAGACCTCAGTAATGCATTAGATAAGATATAGTCTAAGTACCATTCTAAACCACATATTTGCTACCGAGTATGTGGTTTTTTTATAATTATAGATTTACCATCAATACTTGGTAAAGTTTTATCATTTCAATAACATCGTCCTTATGAACTTTTTCGTTAGGACTATGAACATAGTCTTCTGGAGCACCAACAAAGCACCAATCAAAAGGATATGACGATTTTTGTAAGGCATTTCCATCGGAGCCGCCTGAATCTTCTACTTCCAACTGAAATTTAACATCATTTGCTTTCGCAATACTTATGACCTTATCTACATAAGATTTTCGGGGGATACCGGAATCTCTCATAGATATTGCAACACCTTTACCATGAAGTACTCCTTCAGTAACCCAGGTAATATCGGAGATCAAAGCTTGTTTAATATTCCAGTTCTCACAAATGTACTTACCCAGATATCCTACAGATCCACCACCGGTTTCTTCCCAACATGAAAACACAATAGCTCCATCAGTCAATGTTTTTGCAACCTGAAGTGCACACCAGATGCCTAAACGATTATCCATGTAACAATTTTGGAGGTATTCTTCTGATTCTCGCCAATTTGATTTGAATATTAAATTTGTGCCAGGCTCTATATCTCTATGAAACTCATAAGAGAGGTTGCTAGAGTCATCAACAAGCAATGTTGCTTCAATAGACCCAAAAGAATCCCGACCAACCAATAACGTTCCCGAAGTCAAAGAGGGGCCACCCAGCTTAATCAATTCCTTACCATACCGAACAGTAAAGCCTATAGAATCCATGTGTGCAAATATTGCAGTACGCGGATTTCCGAATTTTAAAATCAAACAGTCTTGAAAGCCATCACCGTAGACAAGTTCTGGCTGAACTTTCCATTCCAAGCAATTCGTTTTTACATAATCAATCAAAAACGCTTTCATTCTAACTTCATCACCCGCAGGCGAATGTATGGTTTGAAGTTCTTTTAATAAGCTATAATCCATGTGAATGTCGTTAAATATGTAATCTTTAATTTTAGGAAACCTTTTTTATTTTTATATTTTTCAAACCTTCAAATTTATCGAGTACCGTTTGACTCATTTTTTGTCGGCTTGTGAAAAAAATATCACAGGCAATTTCTAATTTTTGTTCCAAAATGGTAACCTCCAAATCTTTGATATATCTCATTACCGTGTTTATTTCAGGATAACCGCAATGAACATGAAACGTATCATCAACAGTACATTCTATAACATCTGCAGTGTTTAAGGTAATTGATGCCGCCTCTTTGTAAGCATTCATCATGCCTCCAACACCTAATTTAGTGCCTCCAAAATACCGAACGACAATCAAAGCAATATTGGTCAATTTCCTAGCATCTATTTGACCTAATATTGGTTTCCCTGCAGCATTTGTAGGTTCCCCATCATCGTTTACCCGGTAAACAGAGTAATCGGTCTTGAATCGATATGCATAACAATAATGTCTTGCCGTATGATGCACTTTTTTTAATTCCTCTATTTTTATTCTCAATTCATTTTCATTCAAACAAGGAATTGCATAGCCAAAAAATTTTGACCCGCGATCCTTGTAAAATCCTTCTACAGGTTTTTCTATAGTGGTATATGAATCTATTTCCATCATTTTAAACGAAAAATTATTTCTGACTAATTTAAGTCATTTTCACGAATACCATGTTCGCATACGATTCCTATTTCACTCAGTTATACAACTTATATTCGTAAAAAATTATAGGTGTTACTACCTATTAAAAAATGAGTGATTTCACCCATGTAAATCAAGAAACAAAGCACGATTAAAGTAACATATAATTATATATTTGCATGATTGTATTAAACTTAAATGTGTGAAAATGTTTCTTTTGATTTCTATAATTGTAGGGATGACTCTTAATGGTCAAGAACGGTATGATATTAATTTGATAAATATGGATAATTATGAGCTGTTGATTGGCTTTGGATATGAGTCTGCTAATATTGAAACGGTAAGGTGTAAGATTAATTCACCAACGCATGATGCTCGACATAGCATCAACACAAACCAAGGTTATGACATCAATACTTCATCAAAACTTGCATTGATTCCGGAAGGTGAGAAGTCATCGATTCGACTTGGCAACAGCAACAATGGATCTCAAAGTGAAAAAATATGCTATACTTTACGCGTAGACTCAGACAATAATTCTGGAACTGTAAACTACAAATATGCATTGGTGTTTCATACAACAGCTGCAAATATTGATTTGGAGATTCAACCTAAATTTGAAATAAAAATTTATGTAAATGATCTGTTAGTGGAAATACCTTTAGAAGTCACACCATACTCAAAACATATTGATTTCAATACAGAAAAATATTCTGATCAAAGAATCATAAGATGGTCCAATTGGGCTTCCGATCAGTTTGATCTAAGTCAATTCGATATTGATGATGAAATAACCCTTGAATTTGAAAGCTATGATTGTGCAGTAGGAAGGTCCTTCGGCTACGGATATCTTGTTATTGAATAAATTTAAACATTATAATGAACAATCAACTGGTCAGTAGAAAAAGAATCTACACTTTTCTTTGAGGAGTTTAGCAATGGAGCTGTAATTCCTTTGCAGATTTTTTCGCAGCCAATAAATACTCTAGCTTCATCCCACAAATCGATATCAATAAAAGATTGTAAGGTTTCTCTCCCTCCCTCAATAAGAATTGATTGAATGTTTCTCTCGAACAATTCTTTCACAATTTCTTGATGAAGAAAATCGAAATTTATCTTTATGTATTCAGTCACATCCGTATCCTTTCTATATTTCGTTGTGAAAACTAAAGTTTTTGTAGAGTCATCAAAAACATTTAATTCTGTTGAAAGCCTTAGACTTCGATCTAGGATTAAGCGCAAAGGTTGATTGCCTTCGCATAACCTGGCCGTTAATTCTGGATTGTCCATCTCTATCGTTGTGGTACCTGCTAAGATAGAGGCTTCTTCAGTGCGCCATTTATGAACACGTTTTTTGGACTCTGAATTTGTAATCCATAAAGGTTTTCCGGGCATCTGATTTATGGGTGCTATGAACCCGTCTTTCGTTTCTGCCCACTTCAGGATGATGTAGGGTCTTTGTTTTTTGTGAAATGTGAAAAATCGCTTGTGGGAGTCTTCGCATTCCTGCTCCATAACACCAACCTTAACACAAATACCTGCAGATCGCATCAATTCAATGCCCTTTCCAGACACTTCTGAAAATGGATCTACACAACCCACAACAACATTAGGAATTTTATGTTTGATGATTAACCCTGCACATGGAGGTGTTTTTCCATAGTGCGCACAAGGTTCTAAATTAACATACAAAGTAGACTCTTCCAATAATGATTTATTTTTGACCGATGAAATCGCGTGGACTTCAGCGTGAGGACACCCTGCTTTTTCATGCCAACCTTCGCCAATAATAACATCTCGATGAACTATTACTGACCCAACCATCGGGTTGGGATAAGTCTTACCCAATCCCATCGCCGCTAGCTCCAAGCATCTTTTCATGTAAATTTCATCCCTATGCATGCCTCAAAAATAGTCAAAATGCTTTAGTTTTAGGCTATGCAAAAAGTTAAAGATATTCGCCGTTATTTGGATCAAATGCTGAATGAAAAATATCCCAACACAGAACGAAGAAGTTTCAATCTCTGGATCTTGGAATATCTTTTCGATTTCAGTCCCACAGATGCCATCATGAATGCAGAAGATCTATTAGATGATAAATCTGTAATCAAAGTTCAGCAGATGGTTGAATTGTTGGCAGAACACAAACCTATTCAACAAATTGTTGGTTATTCGTGGTTTTACGGTCATAAGTTTAGCATCAATGAAGAAGTATTAATTCCTCGTCCTGAGACAGAAGAATTGGTGGCTTGGATGCTAAAAGACCAAACCAATGATAAATCAATATTAGATATTGGAACGGGATCAGGATGCATTCCTATTTCGCTAGCAAAAAACAGCACCGCAAGTGTCACTACCCTAGATATATCTGAGGGAGCACTAAAAATCGCTGCATGCAATGCCAAGCGTTTAAACGTCAAAATCAACTTCATTTTGGCAGACATCCTCAATCTTGATGTTTTGAATGCATTATCAACTTACGATGTAATCGTAAGCAACCCACCCTATGTGTTAGATTCTGACAAAGAGTTGATGTCCTCAAACGTTGTAGACTATGAGCCACATTTGGCATTATTTGTCCCAAACAATGATGCTTTAAAGTATTACAGTAAAATTACCGAGATTGCTTCTAGAGTTCTAAATCCAGGAGGAATTCTATACTTTGAGATACATGAGTTAAAAGCACTTGAAGTGAAGCATTTATTAAAAAACAAGGGCTTTAGTTCCATAGAAATTCGTCAAGACATGCAAGGAAAAGATCGCATGATAAAAGCATTATTGAATGTTTAAATTGTTTAATTTAGTAAACAATAAACACGCTCCTTCAAATACAGTTTTAAACGCATTCATGCTATTCATCCGTTGAATTATGAATGTTTACAAATGACCGAAATGGACGCAAAGTCTAGAATTGACATATTACGCAAACAACTCGCTGATCACAATCACGCATATTATTTACTTGATAATCCTACAATTAGTGATTTTGATTTTGATCAACTCCTAGAGGAGCTTATCGTATTGGAGAAATTACACCCTGAATTATTTGACGTCAACTCACCCAGTCAAAGAGTAGGAGGTAGCGTAAATAAAAGTTTTGAAACCGTTAAGCATAAACGTCCTATGCTTTCTCTGGGGAATACATATTCCGAAGATGATTTAAGAGATTTTGATAAGCGTGTGCAAAAAGTTGTTTCAGAGAAATATACTTATGTCTGTGAATTAAAATACGACGGTGTCTCTATCAGTTTGCATTACGAAAATGGATGCCTAAAGCAAGCATTAACTCGCGGAGATGGAACACAAGGTGATGACGTAACCTCTAATGTGCGCACTATAAAAAGCATTCCCTTGGTACTTCAGGGAGATACACCGAATGAATTTGAGATACGTGGAGAAATTTTTATACCTCACAAAGGTTTTGAAAAAATGAATGAAGATCGCTTAGAATCCGATATGGATGCCTTTGCAAATCCCAGAAATGCTGCATCAGGCACCTTAAAGCTCCAAGACTCCTCAGTTGTTGCATCACGCCCTCTGGATTGCTACTTATATCATAGCTTGGGTGATTTGATTAAAATTGACTCACACTACAAAAGATTGCAGGCAGCTAATAAATGGGGGTTTAAGACCCCAACAGACACTCGAACCTGTGAGACTATAGAAGATGTATTGGAATATGTTAAACACTGGGAATTAGCCCGTAAAGACTTGCCCTATGATATTGATGGGATTGTAATTAAGGTTGATAGCGTACGCCAACAAGAAGAATTAGGCTTTACAGCAAAATCACCACGATGGGCTATTTCCTATAAGTTTAAGGCAGAACAAGCAGTTACTGTTTTAGATGAAATCACCTACCAAGTAGGGAGAACCGGAGCAATTACTCCAGTAGCCAACCTGAAACCAGTATTGTTAGCGGGAACCGTGGTAAAAAGAGCTTCATTGCACAATGCCGATCAAATCATGAAGCTCGATGTACGAGAAGGTGATACTGTATTTGTTGAAAAAGGAGGTGAAATAATACCTAAAATTGTTGGCATCCAGACGAACGATAGAGATTTATTCACAAATGCTACAACATACATCTCAGAATGTCCAGAATGCCAAACTCAACTCATTCGTAAAGAAGGAGAAGCACAACATTACTGCCCTAACGACAGAGCTTGCCCACCACAGATCAAAGGGAAAATAGAACATTTCATCAGTCGTAAAGCAATGAACATAGACGGTTTGGGTTCAGAAACCATAGATCAGTTTTTCAGAGAAGGGCTCGTCAATAACACCGCTGATTTATACTTTTTAAGTAAAGATGATATTCTTCCTTTGGAAAGAATGGCAGAAAAATCAGCAAGCAAAGCAATTTCTAGCATCGAGGAATCTAAAAAAATTCCTTTTGATAGAGTTCTTTATGCTTTGGGCATTCGTTATGTAGGTATTACTGTAGCAAAAAAGCTGGCCTACCATTACCAAAACCTTGATAACCTGAAAAGCGCTGATTTTGAAAACCTTATAAAGGTTGATGAAATCGGAGATCGAATTGCAAAAAGCGTTTTAGATTGGATGGGAGATCAACAAAATCTTGAACTCATTCAAAGATTAAAAAAATCTGGAGTTCAGTTAGAAATTGAAGCTGACATTTTAGCAAACAGAACACATGTATTACAAGGACAGTCTTTTGTTATTTCAGGAGTTTTTGCACAACATTCACGGGATGAGCTGAAAAAACTTATTGAAAATAATGGCGGAAAAAATACTTCGTCGATATCTAAGAAAACAAGCTATCTAATAGCAGGTGAAAACATGGGGCCAAGTAAACGTGAAAAAGCTGAGAAATTGAACGTTTCAATCATTTCAGAAAATGAATTTATACATTTGTTAGGATGAGCATTATTACCGACATAAAGCATTGGTTTGGGCACTGGAAATTGAGGCGATCTAACGTAGAGCGAAAAAGAAAACACCAAGTCTTTAACCTTAACGATGCAAAGCGAATAACCATACTTTTTGATGGAACCTTACCCGATGACATTAAAAAAGTAAAAACATTTGTTGCGAAGCTCTCCAAGGGCAAAGATCTCGTTTCAGTATTAGGATTCGTTAATGAGAAAGACAAGTCTTTTGAGCATATGTCTAGTTTGCATTTTGATTTTTTCTCAAATCATGAGCTTAATTGGTACGGCAAACCACAAGGCATGATCATTGAAAACTTTTTAAAAGAAGAATACGACATTCTGATTGACCTAACTCTCAAACAATTTTACCCGCTTTCATATATGGCCGTAGCCTCCCCAGCTAAATTTAAAGTAGGGAGAACAAGGAACGATATTGATGTCTTTGATTTAAGTATTGAAACCCATGAAAAAACAGATTTATTACGTTTGATTAATGACATACATCATTATCTAAAACTGATTAAACCAATGCGATAGATTTGACATGATTTCGATAGATATTCAATTTAAAGAAGCATTACATCAATATTGCTTGAATAGTACACGTGAAAAAATAAAACGTTTAAATGATCTACTCAAGTCAAATCTCATTGACTTAAATAGTGCGACAAAAAGTACCGCAGGAGATAAACATGAAACTGCAAGAGCAATGATACATATTGAGCAAGATAACCACAGCAGGCAACTTTTAGAAGCTCAAAAAATAATGAATCTGTTAACTCAAATCAATACAAAGCCCAAGAGCTTTGCTCAAGCAGGTGCATTAATTAAAACCAATAAGGGTCTGTTTTATATAGCAACCGGATTGGGGAAGGTGCTAATCAATAATAACGAGGTGTATGTAATTTCCCCCGGTTCACCCGTAGGGCAAAAGCTACTCGGATCCGCACCAAAAGATACCGTAATTTTCAATAAAAGCAACTATTACATTGAACAGGTCATCTAATCAACCCTATGAGGTCGTTTGAAATACTTTTTGGGTACAAACAACATCCCAAAACACTCTCCATCTTTTTTAGCTATGTTCTTATGATGAACTTTATGAGCCTTTCGGATCGCTTTGAAATAATAGTTCTTAGTGTTTCTTAGTACACGAATTCTTTGGTGAATAAATAAGTCATGAATAAAAAAGTAGGCAGAACCGTACAGGGTAATTCCAATTCCAATCCAAAAATAAAAGTTCATGCCTTGCTCAACACCATAGAGAATACAAAGGATTCCTGGAATGGCGAAAATTAAAAAGAAATAATCGTTTTTTTCAAAAACTTTCTCGTGATTCGGCACATGATGATCCTTGTGCAAATACCATAAAAAACCATGCATCACATATTTGTGTGTAAACCATGCGACGCCTTCCATAACAATAAATGTTAGGATTACGATTGAAAGATTTAAAAGCAGTTCCATAGACATTCTTTTATTTATGATGAGTCTTTTCTAAGACAATGGATTTAACTTCTTCAAAACAAACTTTAAACCAACTGGTATAATCTTTAGGATCGTGCTGTAATGATGCACTTAAATCTTGAAAACTCATGTATTTGTATTCAGAAGCTTCTTCAGGATTCAGAACAGGTTTCACATCAGTAAACCCAATATAAACATGATCGAACTCATTTTCAATAAGACCATTATCGAAAGAAGTCTGATAAACGAAATGATGAACCAATTCTAGGTCTGATGTTATCCCCATTTCCTCCTTTAATCGTCTCACAGCTGCATCATAAGTATTCTCACCCGGACGCGGATGAGTACAACAAGTATTGGTCCATAAATCTGCAGAATGATACTTGTGATGTGCTCTTTTCTGTAGTAGCAATTCATTGTCGTTGTTAAAAATGAATACGGAAACAGCTCTATGTAAGAGACCTTTAGAATGGGCTTCCATCTTCTCCATTTCGCCTAATTCACGATTCAATTCATCAACTAAAATTACTTTTTCGATCTCCATTATAATTGAATGTACTTTATGTCGCTTTGGGTAAAACAACCAGAATTTATAATGAATGATTTAATTCGTGTTTTTAGATCAACATCGTTTAAATTCAAGTAATTACTCAAAATGAATTGCTTATCAATCTCTATCGAGGACTTATAACCTAAAAAACTAGGAATAGATAACTGAATAGTTAATCTTAAAAAGCGCAATTCGATTGCATCAAAATTACGAAGAATAGTTTTCTCTAAGATATTTTTGCCATTGAAAAACAAACTAGACTTACGAATAGGATTCCATGCATGCTTCGCTAAAATCATCTGTGCAGCACCCATGTATGCATCTAAAACCGTGCTTTCCGGACAACTATTTAATTGCTCAATCAGATTCTCTGTAACGCTTTCTGATGAAACAGATTTCTCATACATACTCCTGACCTTTATCAACCCACAATCGTTAGCATACCCGAAGACAGGAGCGAGGAGTGAGAATATCAAAAAGATTTTCATCATAGTGCATTCAGTTTTATCCTAATCGAGGATTGAACGAGTAGAGCAATTTTTTGGACATTGGGAATACGAATTCTAGAATCCATGACCTTATTTGGAGGTAGTTTTTTAATTTTTAAAAATAGTTTTTTGTAATAGAAATAAGCCAAATAAACACCTTTTCGAGCATTTTCAGGTAGTTGTTTGATACCCACAAGAGCTTCGGCAAATTCATCTGAAATCTCCGCTTCGATACTCGCTTTGTCTGCCTCTGAGAAATTAGCCATATCAACAGAAGGAAAGTAAGTTCTTCCCAAAGCTTCATAATCAGCTTTAGCATCTCTTAAAAAGTTCACCTTTTGAAACGCTGAGCCCAATTTCATTGCAAACGGTTTTAGTTTTTGGTATTGCTTGTTGTCATTATCGGTGAAGACACACAAACACATCAAACCTACAACCTCTGCAGATCCGAGTATGTATTGATCGTATTGTTGAGCATTATATTCTGTTTGCTTTAAATCCATCTCCATACTCTTTAAGAACAGGTCTACCAATTCCCATTCCATAGAATACTTATGATAAACGGTTTGAAAACTATGTAAAATAGGGTTTAGGCTTATACCTTCTTCGATCGCGAGTACTGTATCTTCACGAAACTTTTTTAACAAACTTGCTTTATCGTATCCATGAAAACTATCTACGATTTCATCAGCCAAACGAACAAAACCGTAAATGGAATAGATCGGTGCATGAATCTTGCGATCTAGATAGTAGATACCAAGTGAAAAACTCGTACTGTAAGCACGTGTAATCATTTTACTACTTTGATTGGAAATTTGATCGTACAACTGCATTATTTAGACTTTTTAATAGATTTTAACAACTGATCTGCAGCAACTTGACCGGAAATGATGGAAGGAGGTACTCCAGGGCCAGGAACGGTAAGTTGACCGGTGTAGTATAAGTTATCAATTTTATTGTTTTTAATCTTAGGTTTTAGATTCGCGGTTTGGAGTAGAGTGTTGGCCAAGCCGTATGCATTTCCTTTGTAAGCATTGTAATCAGATTCAAAATCTGAAATACAATAACTTCTTTTGTATGAGATGTGTGCTCTAATATCAGATTTCGTATAGGCTTCTAGCCGATCCATCATGATGTCAAAATACGTTTCTCTGAGAGCTTCGCCGTCCTCTAGGCCAGGAGCTAAAGGCATCAATAAGAATACATTTTCTTTACCTTCTGGAGCAACACTTTCATCCGTTTTAGAGGGACAGCAAACGTAAAATAACGGTTTTGATGGCCAAGATTTGTTGACATAAAGTTCTTCTGCATGTTGGTCTAAATCTTCATCAAAAAACAAATTGTGGTGATCTAAATTCGGCACTTTTTTATCTACACCCAAGTAAAAAAGTAAACTCGATGGTGCAAAAACTCTGTTGTTCCAATATTTCTCGTTGTAATTTCTATGCGACTCTGGCAGCAATACTTGTTCAACATGATGGTAATCAGCAGAGGCAATAATTGAATCAACAGATTCATTCTTATGGTCAAATCTTAAGTGTGTGGCTCTGTTATGGTCTAGTACTATTTCTTTAACATCGTGATTGAGATGAAATTCAACACCTTGTTCCAGAGCTATTTTCTTCATAGCTTCTGGTATTTTTGAAAACCCGCCCATAGGGTAGAAGGTACCTTGTTTCATTCCTGCGAAATTCATTAAACTATACAGAGCAGGAGTGTCTTTAGGCATGGCACCTAAAAATAAAACAGGAAACTCCATAATAGCAACCAATCTAGGGTCTTTAAAGTATTTTCTTACATGGGTTCTGAAGGAAGAAAATACATCCAATTTGAAAACACCCATAACCAAATCCATTCGGAGAACCTCGAGTATTGAAAGGCCAGGTTGATAGACCAAATCGTTAACACCAATATTGTATTTATATTCTGCTCCAGACATAAATTTACGCAATTTATCTGCTGCGCCAGTCTCAATATCTTCAAACAATTGACAGAGTTCTTCCCATTTGGCAGGGATGCTTACAGCATCTGCATCTTTAAAAATCACTTTAAACCCTGGGTCTAATTTTATCAACTCATAAAAATCAGATGTGGTGTGGTTGAATTTATTGTAAAACTTCTCAATTACATCAGGCATCCAATACCAACTTGGTCCCATATCAAATGTAAATCCTTCTGCAGAGAATTTTCGAGCACGGCCACCAATCTGATCATTTTTCTCAAAGACATGCACAGAGTGATTTTCTTTTGCCAAGACGGAAGCTGCTGCTAATCCTGAAAAACCTGAACCAATAATCCCAATCTTTTTGTTTGTCGTCATTTAACTTTGTGATTTATAGTACTTTTACTTAAACACTGTTTTACTACTTAACTTTTGTAATATATATATAAAGCTTCAAACCAACAATGAGTCTTATAATACATATTATGTAAAATTGTGTATTCTCAAAACAAGGGAGTGTTACTCCCCCATATTTGATTAATTGTTTAATGCCTTAATCTTTGAATTGGTTTCCTTCCAACAATCCATATCGTCGGTTTGGTAACATACATCCTTAAGAGCATACAAAACTTGTAAAGCATTAGGATCAATGCGAACCGCTTCTTTTAGAAAAGGTTTGGCCTTTACATACAGATTATTTCTCTGTGTTTTGAGTTTGTTGTACTTTATTTGATCCGACTGACTCAAACCCAAATTATTCATTTGATCAATTAGCGTGGCTGTTTGATCTAAAAACAAGCTGGCTAGATTGTTGTTAGCATCAAAATAATCTCCATCTAGAGATATGGCATCTTGATATGCTTCAATTGCTGCATCATACCTTTTCAAAGATCCCAGTGCCGTTCCTTTTGCAAAATGTAAAACTTTATTTTCCGGCGCAGCTTCAATTGCTTGATCTAAACTAGATAACAAAGAAACATTGTCATTGATTGACAAGTAATAATTTACTTCTTCAAAAATCAATCCGGTATGATTGGGAGACAATGCTCTCCCCCTTTTTACGGCTTCAAATCGTGCTTTAGCGTCATCTTTTATAGTAAGTTCTTTAATCAGATAGATGTGATAATCTCCATTTCTGGGATTAACATCAATCAACCTTGAACTCAATTCAATCACTTTATCTGAATCCTTAGCTTCAATAGCCATTAAGTTGGCATTAAACATGTTAGCGGTGTCAACTAAACCAATAGTTTTATAAGCATTTACATCTACAACCGTTTCAAAAAGAAGTAAAGCGTCTGCGTATTCTTTCGCCTCATACTTCTGAATTGCAAGTGCATTGTAGATGTTTACACACCGAAGTAATTCATTGGTTGATTTTTTAACATAAGAACTCCCTTCAACCTCAATGCTTTGCATGTAGGCATCTCGAGCAATGTTTAGCAAGTCTAAATCCTTCTGACTGTCATAAATGGTGGAAAATATAAGTCCTTTGTTAAACCAGAACTTCCCAAGATCTTTTGATTTCAGAGTTCCCCCAGAAGTAAGTTTATCCTCTGCAGCACTAATGTATGACCGAGCAGATGTTAAATCTTGTTTTCTGAATGACAAAATCGCACTGGTTAATTCCGATTTCTGAGCCATTACCTGACTTGTCACAAGTATAGCTACCCAAATTAAAACACTTTTTTTCATAGGTATAAATTATGAGTTATTTTCAGGAGAAGTACCCACATCTCCTTCAATACTTTCAGGAGACTCTGACTCTTCTTCATCTTTATTAACCTTAGCTACTGCGGCAATATTCTCATGATCTTTTAAATTTATGAGTCGAACACCCTGGGTAGCTCTACCCATAACGCGCATATTTGCTACCTCCATACGAATGGTTACACCTGATTTTTTAATGATCATCAAATCATTCTCATCCATAACATTCTTGATGGCTATAAGATCCCCTGTCTTGTCCGTGATGCTTATTGTTTTGACACCCTTACCACCACGATTGGTAATTCTATAGTCTTCTATATGGGATCGTTTTCCGTACCCATTTTCAGAAACCACCAATACATTAGATTCTTCATCATTTACACAAATCATTCCCACTACTTCATCTTGGTCTTCAATACGAATACCTCGAACACCGGTCGCATTTCTTCCCATCGGCCGTGTAGCATCTTCATGAAAACGTATGGCTTTACCCGATTTTGCAGCAAGCATAATAAAAGAGTCACCAGTGGTAAGCTTAGCTTCTAACAATTGATCATTTTCTCGTATACCTATGGCGTTAATACCATTTACTCGAGGTCTTGAATAGGCTTCAAGGGTGGTCTTTTTAATTACCCCTCTCTTGGTACACATGATGATGAAGTGGTTGTTGATGTACTCTTCATCTTTCAGGTTGTCTACATTGAGATAAGCCATAACCTTATCGTCCGGCTCAAGGTTGATTAAGTTTTGGATGGCACGTCCTTTAGAAGTTTTTGACCCTTCAGGAATCTCATATACTTTTAACCAGAAGCATTTGCCTTTTTCCGTGAAGAACAACATGTAATTATGATTTGTAGCCATAAAGATGTGTTCTACAAAATCTTTATCTCTTGTAGTTGCCCCTCTTGAACCAACTCCACCTCTACTCTGAGTTTTGTACTCAGACAATAACGTTCTTTTGATGTAGCCCAAATGAGAAATGGTAATCACAACTTCTGCATTAGGAATCATGTCCTCAATGCTTAAATCACCACCAGCATACTCGATGTCTGTCCTTCGTTCATCACCGTACTTTTCACGAATCTCAATAAGTTCATCCTTAATGATTTTCATTCTAAGAGGCTCATTGGATAGGATGTCTTCTAAATGCGCGATTAACTTCATGAGCTCAGCGTGCTCAGCCTTAATTTTATCTTGTTCTAATCCTGTTAATTTTTGAAGTCTTAAATCGAGTATTGCTTTCGCTTGAGCTTCAGATAATTCGTAACGACTCATCAAGCCTTCACGAGCCTCTTCAGGCGTCTTAGAGGCCTTAATTAAAGCAATAACATCATCCAAGTGGTTCAGTGCAATCAATAATCCTTCAAGGATGTGAGCTCTTTTTTGAGCTTGTTTTAATTCGTATTGTGTTCTACGAACCACGACTTCGTGTCTGTGCTCTACAAAATACTTGATCATTTCCTTTAGGGTAAGTAACATAGGCCTGCCTTTAACCAAGGCAATGTTGTTTACCGAAAACGAATTTTGTAACGAAGTGTATTTGTATAATTTATTGAGGACAATATTCGGAATGGCATCACGCTTTAGAATGTACACGATACGCATTCCATTTCGATCCGATTCGTCGCGGATGTCAGAGATGCCTTCAATTTTTTTATCGTTCACAAGATCAGCAGTCTTCTTGATCATGTCAGCCTTATTGACCATGTAAGGTATTTCAGAGACGATGATGCAATCACGACCGTCCACTTCTTCAAAACACGTCTTGGCTCTAAGTACGACTCTACCTTTACCTGTTTCAAAAGCATTCCGAACCCCATCGTAACCGTAAATAGTACCTCCTGTCGGGAAGTCTGGCGCTTTTACGTAATTCATTAAGCCTTCCGTATCAATTGCATTGTCGTCTATGTACGCCGTGGTTGCATTGATGACTTCAGTTAAATTGTGAGGAGGCATGTTGGTTGCCATACCTACAGCAATACCAGATGCACCATTAATCAGTAAATTCGGAACTCGGGTTGGAAGTACGGTAGGTTCTTGAAGAGAATCGTCAAAGTTTAGTCGAAAATCAACCGTTTCTTTATCGATGTCTTTAAGCATCTCTTCCGAGATTTTTTTAAGTCTAGCTTCAGTGTAACGCATGGCAGCAGGGCTGTCGCCATCAATAGAACCAAAGTTACCTTGACCGTCAACCAACATATACCGCAGGGACCAATCTTGAGCCATACGAACCATGGAGTCGTAAACAGAAGAATCACCATGTGGGTGGTATTTACCCAAAACTTCACCGACAATTCTCGCAGACTTTTTGTGCGCACCTGTTGATCGAATACCCAACTCATGCATACCGAACAACACCCTTCTATGAACGGGCTTAAATCCATCTCTTACATCAGGTAAAGCACGAGAAACAATAACAGACATCGAGTAATCGATGTATGCAGATTTCATTTCTTCCTCTATGTTTATTGGTATTATCTTTTCTCCATCCGCCATCTAAAAGAGCTTTTTATGTTTGTTTTAAAATGTATTATATAAGACAGACGAATATAAGCTAAAATACACTGATTTGAGCGTGTATTTGAATGAATTAATTAACAATTTACACGCTTTAAATGTTAAAAAAGATAGTTATATATTCCGTTATTCGTTAAAAGCTACCTACCTTTGGTAGTATAGAAATTATTTACATTTAATTTATAGCTATTATGGATGAAAATTTCTCGCCAAGAGTCAAAGATGTTATTCAATACAGTAAAGAAGAAGCTTTACGACTAGGACATAAACATATCGGCACTGAACACTTACTTCTCGGAATCATTCGTGAAGGCGAGGGAATGGCAATACAAATCCTCTTATCCCTGGGTATTGACTTGAAGCTACTAAGAAAACGTATTGAAGATATTTCTACATCAGAAGTGTCTCCAAAAACTTCAAAGACCCCGAACCTTCCCTTAACAAAACAAGCAGAGAAAGCATTAAAGACCACTTTTTTAGAAGCCAAGCTTTTTAGCAGTGATATCATCGGGACTCCGCATCTTCTTTTGTGCATTTTAAGAAACGAATCAGATCCAATGTACCAATTGATGGATCAATTGGGTATTTCTTACGAAGTCATTAAAGAGCATTTTGAGGGTCGTGTTGGGGATGAACCTCATGAAGGATTAGGATCGGATACTCCTTTTGCTGGAGATGATGAATATGAGGATGACTCCGAAGGTTCAAGCTCAGAAGATTTTAGTTCTCGGAAAAAGAGTAAAAGCAAACCCAAGTCTAAATCTACAACTCCAGTACTAAATAATTTTGGAAGAGATCTTACCTTGTTTGCAGAAGAAGGTAAATTAGACCCTGTTATTGGTAGAGAAAAAGAAATAGAGCGTGTCTCGCAAGTATTGTCGAGAAGGAAAAAGAACAACCCACTTCTCATTGGAGAACCGGGCGTTGGTAAATCAGCCATTGCTGAGGGGCTGGCTCTTCGCATTGTAAAAAAGAAGGTTTCTCGAGTTTTATTTGACAAAAGAATCATTACCCTTGATCTGGCTTCGTTAGTTGCAGGTACTAAATACAGAGGGCAATTTGAAGAGCGAATGAAGGCCGTGCTTAATGAGTTGGAGAACAACCCTAACATCATCCTCTTTATAGATGAGATTCACACCATCGTAGGGGCTGGGGGAGCTGCAGGAAGCTTAGACGCCTCCAACATGTTCAAACCAGCATTAGCGAGAGGAGAAGTTCAATGCATTGGAGCTACCACATTAGACGAATACAGACAGCACATTGAAAAAGATGGTGCCTTGGAGCGAAGATTTCAAAAAGTATTGGTTGAACCAACATCCAACGAAGAAACGCTGCAAATACTCAAAAACATCAAAGAGCGTTATGAGGCACACCATAACGTTACTTATACAGATGAAGCACTTGAAGCTTGTGTAACCTTAACAAGCAGGTACATCAGTGATCGACACCTACCCGATAAGGCTATTGATGCTTTAGACGAGTCCGGTTCTCGAGTACACATCACCAATATAAAAGTACCTGAAAACATCATCTCACTAGAAAACAAGCTTCAAGAAATTAAAAATCAAAAAATTGAAGTTGTCAAAAAACAAAAATATGAGAAAGCTGCTCAGTTAAGAGATGTTGAGAAACAGACGGAAAGTGAGCTTTTAGATGCACAAATTTTATGGGAAGAAGAAGTTAAAGTTCACAGAGAACTTGTAACCGACACCAATGTCGCAGAAGTTATTTCGATGATGACTGGGATTCCTATAAAGCGTATTGCTGAAAAAGAAACAGCAAAGCTTTCTTTGATGGCTAATCAGTTGAAAGAAAATGTCATTGGACAAGATGATGCGATCGAGAAAATTGTAAAAGCCATACAACGAAATCGTGTAGGACTAAAAGACCCTAACAAGCCCATTGGCTCATTCATTTTCCTGGGGCCTACAGGTGTAGGTAAAACTCAATTGGCAAAAGAATTATCGAATCTATTGTTTGATAACGAATCTGCGATGATACGTATTGACATGAGTGAATACATGGAGAAGTTTTCCATCTCAAGATTGATTGGTGCACCTCCTGGTTACGTTGGGTATGAAGAAGGTGGACAGTTAACCGAAAGAGTAAGGCGTAAACCCTACTCGGTCATATTACTAGATGAAATCGAGAAAGCACACCCGGATGTATTTAACCTGCTTCTACAAGCTTTGGATGATGGTCAATTAACGGATAGTTTAGGTCGTAAAATTGACTTTAAAAACACCATCATCATCATGACTTCCAATATAGGAACTCGAAAATTAAAAGAGTTTGGCACGGGCGTAGGGTTTAGTACCTCAGCTAAAAAAGACAATCTAGATGAATATTCAAAAAGTATCATTGAAGGGTCTTTAAAAAAGGCCTTTGCGCCTGAATTCTTGAATCGTATTGATGATGTCGTTTTATTCAACACCCTAGGAAGAGAGGACATACATAAAATTATAGACATTGAGTTACGGAAACTTTTTGTAAGAATTGAGGAAATTGGTTTTACACCAAGCATCACCGAAGCTGCTAAAGATTATATATCCGATAAGGGTTTTGATTCTGCATACGGGGCACGTCCGTTAAAACGTGCCATTCAAAAACACGTAGAAGATCTGTTGGCAGAAGAAATCATCAGTAAAAAAATTGGTGATGGTGATAAAGTTTTGATTGATTTTGATGCAAAAAAGAAATGCATAAAGATTAAAATATCCAAGCCAAAGAAGAAAGCTGAAAAAGCTAAAAATGACAAGAATCTCAATTGAGACTTACGTGTTTAACAAGCAAAAAAAAACCGCCTCATTGGCGGTTTTTTTTTGTTTCAAACTTACTATGCGTTCTGAACTTTTATTAAATTCAAAGCAGAGCCTGCTTTAAACCATTCAATCTGCTGTGCATTGTAGGTATGATTTAATTTGATTGCATCGCTAGAACCGTCAGCATGAACCAAATCAAGTGAAAGTTGAGTATTCGGTGCAAAGGCATCTAAATCCGTAAAGTTGAACGTATCATCTTCTTGGACAAGATTGTAATCAGACTCATTCACAAAAGTCAAACCTAACATACCCTGTTTCTTCAAGTTGGTTTCATGTATACGTGCGAAAGATTTCACAATTACAGCGCAAACACCAAGATGACGAGGCTCCATCGCAGCATGCTCACGTGATGAACCTTCACCGTAATTATGATCCCCTACAACAACAGAAGGAACTCCTGCTGCCTTGTAAGTTCTAGCAACATTAGGTACTTCATCGAATGAAGCGTCAAGCTGACTCTTTACCTTGTTCGTAGCTCCACCAAATGCATTCACAGCACCAATCAAGCAGTTGTTTGATATATTATCTAAGTGACCTCTGTAGCGCAACCATGGTCCGGCCATAGAAATATGATCCGTCGTACACTTCCCTTCTGCTTTGATCAGAAGCTTTGCGCCCAATATGCTCTTTCCATCCCATGGACTAAAAGGGCTTAACAGTTGCAGTCGTTTTGAATCTGGGCTAACAACAATATCAACACCAGAACCATCTTCTGCAGGCGCTTGGTAGCCGTTGTCTTCTACCGCAAACCCTTGCGATGGCAATTCAGAACCTGAAGGCTCGGCCAACATAACGGACTCACCCTTATCATTCTCAAGCGCATCCGTTAGTGGATTGAAATCCAAACGACCAGATATCGCCACTGCAGCCACCATTTCAGGAGACGCAACGAAAGCATGTGTGTTCGGGTTACCGTCGGCACGTTTCGCAAAGTTTCTGTTGAAAGAGTGAACAATAGAATTTTTCTCCTTTTTGTCAGCCCCTTCTCTATCCCACTGACCAATACAAGGTCCGCAAGCATTGGTAAATATGCGTGTTGAATCAAATTTATTAAACGTATCCAATAAGCCATCGCGTTCCGCAGTAAATCGAACTTGTTCAGAACCAGGATTTATACCCAAAATGGCTTTGGGTTGAACTCCTTTATTTACCGCATCTTCTACGATAGAAGCAGCACGTGTTAAATCTTCATAAGAAGAATTGGTGCATGAGCCAATGAGTGCCCACTCAACATCCAGAGGCCAATCGTTTGCTACAGCCTTTTCTTTCATTTCTGAAACAGGGGTTGCCAAATCGGGCGTAAAAGGACCGTTTAAATGAGGCGTTAGTTCGGATAAGTCAATTTCTATGACTTGATCAAAATATTTTTCAGGACTTGCGTAAACCTCAGCATCTCCAGTTAAGTGTTCCGCAACTTGATCTGCGAGAGAAACAACATCAGCTCTGTCAGTGGCATTAAGATAACGTCTCATAGAGTCGTCATATCCAAAAGTAGACGTTGTCGCTCCGATCTCAGCACCCATATTACAAATGGTACCTTTTCCTGTAGCCGACATGCTTTCAGCGCCCTCACCAAAGTACTCAACGATACAACCTGTTCCACCTTTTACGGTTAGGATTCCTGCCAACTTCAATATAACATCTTTCGGTGCAGCCCAACCGTTTAGTTTTCCGGTTAATTTAACGCCGATGAGTTTTGGGAACTTCAACTCCCAAGCCATACCCGCCATAACATCAACCGCATCAGCACCACCAACTCCAACAGCAACCATTCCCAAGCCTCCGGCATTTACCGTGTGGGAATCCGTTCCAATCATCATACCGCCCGGAAAAGCATAATTTTCTAAAACTACTTGGTGAATAATACCCGCACCCGGTTTCCAAAAGCCAATGCCGTATTTATCACAAACAGAACTTAAAAAGTTAAATACCTCATTGTTCTTGTTTATTCCTTCTTGTAAATCTTTAGAGGCACCTATTCTGGCTTGAATAAGATGATCTGCATGAGCAGTAGAAGGAACAGCTACTTTATCTTTTCCGGCTTGCATGAATTGCAGCAAAGCCATTTGAGCCGTAGCATCTTGCATAGCAACACGATCGGGAGCAAAATCTACATAAGATCCACCTCGAACGTAAGGCTCAGAGGTTTTACCGTCCCATAGGTGCGTGTAGAGTATTTTTTCAGCTAAAGTTAAAGGCTTATTTACTACGTTTCTTGCAGCAGCTACACGCTCCGGGTAAGCAGCGTAAACCTTCTTAATCATTTCAATATCAAAAGCCATGAAAAATGGTTTTATGTGGGTTTTATTTTATCTTTATCTAGGTAAGCAAAATTAGGAAATTTCGCTTAAAAACAGAATTTGTCTATCTCTAATTTGTGTCTGTTGAAAATTACTATTGATTTGGTATATATTCATCAACAAAAAACGAATATCGTAAATAATTAAAGTATATGCAAGATGTTTACGTGAGTTAAACGCAAATAAAGCCTACTTAATACACCATAATTCATGTATAGATGTTTGAATGATGATTTAAGGCTTGTTTTTAAACTTTAATGCTAAAGAATTTACGCAATAACGCAAACCCGTTTTTGTAGGTCCATCTGTAAATACATGCCCCAAATGGCCATCGCATTTCGCGCATAAAATCTCAACTCGAATCATCCCAGAAGTCGTATCCTTCTCCTGCTTCACTTTCCCTTCATTCGCATCATCAAAAGCGGGCCAGCCACAATGCGAATCAAACTTTGAATCCGAATGAAACAATGTTTCCTCACACCCAGCACAAACATACGTACCTGCTTCAAAGTGTCGATCGAACAGTCCGGTAAAAGCTCGCTCTGTACCTTTTTCTCTAAGAATCCGATACACTTCAGGCTCTAAAATATTTTTCCAATCTTTGTCTGTTTTCATAGGCATGACTTTCGTGTAAAGTTAAGCAATTATGACGCTATGTGCACTTTCAACGATTGTCAAAAACATTCAACGACAGAAACAATGCTTTCCATGTCAATGTCATTTAAAAAGTAAAATACTCAACTACTATCCCTATATTTACCTTGTTGTAAAAATAAAACCAATGAATATAGATTTTAAAAAAAATGAAGACGCTCTAAAACTCCAACTCAATGAAATGAAAAAAAGATTGGCTCGAATCAATCTTGGGGGCGGAAAAAATAAAATAGATAAGGAACATCAAAAAGGCAAGCTTACAGCCAGGGAGCGAATAAACCACCTAACCGACGATAGATCGAACTTTATGGAATTGGGTGCCTTTGCCGGAGAAGACATGTATCAAGATTATGGCGGTTGCCCTTCAGGAGGCGTTGTCATGGGTCTGGGGTATGTTTCTCGTAGACTATGTGTTGTTGTAGCAAATGATGCTACGGTTAAAGCGGGTGCGTGGTTTCCCACAACAGCAAAAAAGACTTTGAGAGCACAGGAAATAGCCATGGAAAACAACTTACCCATCATCTACTTGGTGGATAGTGCAGGGATATTTCTACCCCTACAAAATGAATTGTTTGCAGATAAAGACCACTTCGGACGCGTCTTCAGAAACAATGCGAAAATGTCGGCCATGGGAATTACTCAAATTTCAGCGGTTATGGGCTCATGTGTTGCCGGAGGAGCATACCTTCCCATCATGAGTGATGATGCACTAATCGTTGATAAAACAGGCTCTATATTCCTTGCAGGATCTTACTTGGTAAAAGCGGCTATTGGTGAAAATGTTGATAATGAAAAACTGGGAGGCGCTACCACACATTGTGAAATATCAGGCGTCACAGATTTTAAAGCTGAGAATGATGAAGATTGCCTTCAACGAATTCGTAACATTGTTGCAAAGATTGGCGAACAACCGAAGGCAGGATTTAATCGTGTAAAACCAAAAAAGCCAAAAGTTAACGAAAAGGATCTTTATGGAATCATTCCACAAAAAAGAGACAAGCCTTACAACGTTCGAGACATCATTACACGCTTGGTGGACGATTCTGAATTTGACGAATACAAGAAAGATTTTGGAAAAACAATCGTGTGTGGTTTTGCGCGAATAGATGGATGGTCGGTTGGAATCGTTGCCAATGAAAGAGCTGTTGTAAAATCCAAACAAGGCGAAATGCAATTGGGAGGCGTCATTTATTCTGACTCCGCAGATAAGTCTGCAAGATTTGTCATGAATTGTAATCAGAAAAAAATACCTCTTGTATTCTTACAAGACGTTACAGGATTTATGGTCGGTTCGCGTTCAGAACATGGAGGTATTATTAAAGATGGTGCTAAACTGGTGAGCGCAATGGCTAACTCTGTCGTGCCTAAATTCACCATCGTTATGGGTAATTCTTATGGAGCTGGTAATTATGCTATGTGTGGAAAAGCTTATGACCCTCGTTTGATTGTAGCTTGGCCTACGGCTCAAATTGCCGTGATGGGTGGCAATCAGGCAGCAAAAGTCTTGTTGCAAATTGAAAAAGCAAAATTAACCGCAAAGGGAGAAACACTCTCTGCGAAAAAGGAGTCAGAAATCCTTAAATCCATCACGGATAAATACCACGAACAAACAAGTCCGTATTATGCTGCATCTCGATTGTGGATTGACGCCATCATTGATCCGCTTGAAACTAGAAATGTAATTTCAATGGGAATTGAGTCGGCCAATCATGCACCCATAAAAGATGCATACAACGTAGGAGTTATTCAAACCTGATTCGTAAAACGTTAAAGAACTACAGAACATCGAGAATGCCAATAGATAAAACATACTTAAATCCTTTTAAGGCAAGTATAGATGACTATGCCTTACCCAAACGCTTCACCTTCCCGTTCTACCATGAGCCTCACCCCTTATGTGTTTTGGCAGCCAATGAGCTCCAAAAACACATAGAAACTCAAAGGACTTGGTACCACAACTTCGGTCTAAGCGCTAATAAAAAAGGGGGTGTTGGCAAAATGTTTGGCGTGCTATTGGTTCGAAGTGAAACGAATGAAATTGGATACCTATCAGCCTTTTCGGGTAAGTTAGCTGGTGTCAATCACCTACCAAACTTTGTCCCTCCGGTGTATGACATGCTTCAAGATAATGGATTCTACAAAAAAAAAGAAGCTTCTTTAAACCTAAAAAATAAAGAGATTGAAACGTTATCAGCCAATCCTAAAATAAAAGTTCTTCAAGGACAATTGAACGACATAAAAGAACAAGCCCGCCTGTCCATTCAAGACATCAGGAATGGCATGATTGAAAACAGAAAAATACGAAAATTAAAACGCAACACTGGACAAAAAGATTTAGGGAATGAAGCCTACCTGAAACTCAAAGATGAGCTGGCCAAGCAGAGCGTCATTGAAAAAACGGAGCTAAAGAAAAAAACAGCCTTGTGGAACCACAAAATTCTTGAAATTGAAACCGATTTAGAAAAGATCCTTTCAGTCATTGAAAAACTTAAAAAAGGAAGAAAAGAGGCTTCCCATTCGCTACAACTGGAGCTTTTTAACCAATATCAATTTCTGAATCGTTTGGGCGAAAAAAAAGGTTTGCTCAACATCTTCAAAAATACGGTTCAAGGAATTCCGCCCGCTGCAGCGGGTGAGTGTGCTGCGCCTAAATTATTACAGCATGCTTTTGCAAATGGATTTGAGCCATTGGCCTTTGCAGAGTTTTGGTGGGGTCAGTCACCAAAATCGGCCATTCGAAAACACCAACACTTCTACCCTGCTTGTTACGGCAAATGCCAGCCCATTCTTGAGCATATGTTGCAAGGCATGACTGTGGACGACAATCCTCTTTTAAAAAACCTTTCTGAAGGAAAGGGGATAGAAATTGTTCATGAGGATGAGGATCTTGTGATCATCAACAAACCTCCCGAAATGTTATCCGTTCCGGGCAAACATATTGAAGACTCGGTATACAGCAGAATGAAAGTTAGGTTCCCTGATGCTAACGGACCTCTTATTGTACACCGTTTGGACATGTCCACCTCAGGATTGATGGTGATCGCCAAAACTAAGCATGCACACGCCTTTATACAAAGACAGTTTATCAAAAGAACGATTAAAAAGCGTTACGTAGCCGTTTTGCATGGATTGATTCCTGAGGATGCAGGAATTGTTGAGCTGCCCTTACGCCTTGACATCGATGATAGACCCAGACAATTGGTTTGTTATAAACATGGGAAGTCTGCCAAAACAGAATGGAAGGTTATCTCGCGTAAGAAGGATAAAACTAAAATTCACTTCTACCCCATTACAGGACGAACGCATCAACTGAGAGTTCATGCTGCTCACCGGGATGGCTTAAACACATCCATTTGCGGAGATGATTTGTACGGTGAAAAATCCAATCGATTGTATTTGCATGCAGAATGGATTGAATTTACACATCCTAAGACCAAAAAAGTAGTGAATTTTCTAGTGGAACCAAACTTTTAATAAGTTGCTGAAAAACAAAAAAAACCATCCCTAAGGATGGTTTTTTATATACGTATGAATCTAGATTTACTTGACGTACATCACAGATTTAACTTCTTCAATAATTTTACTCACTTTCGGTAAGAATTCTTCCACCAAATTCGGCGCGTAAGCCATAGGTACGTCAGCCGTACATACACGCTTCACCGGAGCATCTATATGGTCAAATGCATTTTTTTGAACGTGGTAAGCAATTTCAGTAGAAAGAGAAGCCAATGGCCAAGCCTCTTCTACGACAACCAATCGGTTTGTTTTCTTTACCGAAGTAAGAATCGTATCGTAATCAATTGGACGCACCGTTCTTAAGTCAATAATTTCAGCTGAAATTCCTTCTTTCTCAAGTAAGTCAGCAGCTTCAACTACCTTTTTCATGATTTTCCCGAAAGAAACAAGTGTCACATCAGAACCTTCACGAACCACATCGGCAACACCAATAGGAATGATGTATTCCCCTTCAGGAACCTCACCTTTGTCTCCGTACATTTGTTCAGACTCCATAAAGATTACAGGATCATTATCTCTAATGGCTGCTTTTAACAAACCTTTAGCATCGTAAGGATTGGAAGGTACAACCACCTTTAAACCCGGACAGTTGGCAAACCAAGACTCAAAAGCTTGAGAATGCTGAGCGCCCAATTGACCCGCAGAAGCTGTAGGACCTCTAAATACGATTGGCATTTGAAACTGACCGTCGGACATCTGTCTGATCTTAGCGGCAGAATTGATGATTTGATCAATAGCTACAAGAGAAAAGTTAAACGTCATGAATTCAACGATTGGTTTCAAACCGTTCATGGCTGCACCGGTAGCAATACCCGTAAAACCAAGCTCTGCAATCGGTGTATCGATGATTCTTTTTTCTCCAAACTCGTCCAACATACCCTGACTGGCTTTGTAGGCACCGTTGTACTCAGCGACTTCCTCTCCTAATAAAAAGACCTTTTCGTCTTTTCTCATTTCTTCACTCATGGCCTCTGCAATGGCCTGTCTGAATTGTATAACTCTCATATTCGTACTTGGTTTTAATGCGACAAAATTACAATTTTATTGGTATTCAGTATGATAAATTGCATACTTTTTTAAACATAAAGAAAGCAGCCAATAATTTAATAATTTACGCACTACATCAACAAAAATTAATTTAGTCAAAATGGCATTTCGGTATATGATTTGCAGATTGGTTTTTTTATATTTAGAAACCCGAAGGTCGGAAATGATAAACAGAACCCTTCGGATGCATGTACATTTTAAAGATGTAAACGTTTATACATCTCTATGAAACAGATTGTCAAATTTAAAAATAGTTAATCCATGAAAATACTTGTCTGCATCAGTCATGTCCCCGACACGACTTCGAAAATTGTATTCAAAAACGACCTTACTGAATTTGACGCTTCTGGAGTGACTTTTGTCATGAACCCTTATGATGAGTTTGGGCTCACAAAGGCCATGCACATAAAAGAGTCTCTAGGAGGAACCATTACCGTTGCAAATGTTGGTTTAGCAGTTACAGAGTCTACCCTGCGAAAAGCCTTAGCTATTGGAGCAGATGACGCCGTAAGAATCAATGCAGAACCTACCGATGCGTCTTACGTTGCCGGATTGTTGGCAGAATATGCGGGAACACAAAATTTCGATTTAATCATTACCGGTAGAGAGTCTATAGATTATAATGGCGGGGCTGTTCCTGGGATGATCGCTGCACATTTAAACATCCCATTTGTAAACGCATGCATTGGATTTGATTTGAATGCTGAACAAGCCACCATGATTAGAGAAATAGATGGCGGAAAAGAAACGCTTCAAGGCAAGCTTCCACTATTGATTGCGGGTCAAAAAGGCCTCGTTGAAGAAAAAGATTTAAGAATCCCTGCGATGCGTGGCATCATGATGGCAAGGAAAAAACCTTTAACGGTACTTGAAGCATCAGACCGTGAAAAACATACAAACGTTCTTGATTATCAGTTGCCAGAAGAAAAAGGAGCATGTACCCTCATAGATGCCGACGACGTAGAGCAACTGGTACAATTACTTCACAGCGAAGCCAAAGTAATCTAAGAACATAAAAAAATAAGAGATATGACAATTTTAGTATATGCAGAAAGTTGGGATGGGAAATTTAAAAAATCAAGTTTCGAAGCCGTTGACTATGCGGCTAAGCTGGCCAAGCAAATGGGCGCCGAAACGACAGCACTTACCATTTCAGCGAAAGAAGATGTGTCGCAACTCGGAAAATACGGTGCGCAAAGCGTTCGAACCATCAACAATCAAGCACTCGAAACCTTCAACAACCAGTCCTACGCAGACGCCATCATTGCTGTTGCCAATAAAATTAACGCGGATACAGTGATCATTTCGAACACCAGCAACGGAAAAGCAATAGCGCCACTGATTGCCGCCAAAAGAAAGGCCGCATTAATCACCAACGTGATCGAATTACCCGAATCGGTCTCACCGTTTACCATCGTACGAAAAACGTTTTCTAGCAAAGCAATTGCACGCTATCAAACCCTTTCAGACAAAAAAGTAATCAGCATCACAGCCAATTCATTTGAGTATAACGAAAGAGAGCAATTGGCCACTTCCGAAGCATTCGATTACGTTCCTGAAGATGCCGTACAAAAACTCACCTCAATATCCATAAACAAAGCCACAGGTAAAATTGGATTAACCGAAGCAGACTTGGTTGTTTCGGCAGGACGTGGATTGAAAGGGCCTGAAAACTGGACCATGGTAGAAGAATTGGCAGAAGTACTTGGAGCAGCTACCGCCTGCTCAAAACCCGTTTCTGATATCGGTTGGCGTCCTCACAGTGAGCATGTTGGACAAACAGGAATTGCCATCAACCCACAATTGTATATCGCCATCGGAATATCAGGAGCCATCCAACATTTGGCGGGTGTTAATGCTTCGAAAAACATTGTAGTCATCAACACCGATCCGGACGCACCCTTCTTTAAAGCAGCCGATTACGGAATTGTTGGGGATGCTTTTGAAGTCTTGCCCAAACTGATTTCAGCCATTAAAAGCTACAAGGCTGTGATTTAAATTTCATTTTAGACATTTTACTTGGTCTATTTTACTATTTTAGTCCTCTAAGTAAAACTCATGAAGACTGTACAACTTAGTATTATTGGCTTGACCTACAGCCAGTCTCAAAACAATGCTTACGCCTTGCTTTTGGGGGAAGAAAATGGACCTCGAAGACTGCCCATCGTCATCGGTGCTTTTGAAGCACAATCCATTGCTATTGCGCTCGAGAAGGATTTGATGCCTCCGCGCCCGCTTACCCACGACCTATTCACCAGCTTAGGACTCTCTTTCAATATATACCTTAAAGAAGTCATCATTCACAAATTAGACAAAGGCATCTTTTATTCCTACTTGGTTTGTGAGTTGGACGGTGTAATCAAGAAGATTGATTCTAGAACTTCTGACGCCGTTGCATTGGCGCTTCGCTTCAACAGTCCGATCTACACTTTTGAAAGCATCTTAGAACAAGCAGGAATCATTCTTGATGACGAAACGAAAATTCACACGCCTTCCATCAACTACAAGGCGGAGTCCATTGAACCAAAACAACAGGAAACAACAGATAAAGTCAGACAAACCGCATCCTTAATGCGCTTGTCGGATCAAAAACTCCAAGAAAAATTGAATGATGCAATTGAGCGTGAGGATTACGAACAAGCCGCACTTATTCGTGATGAAATATCCAAAAGAAACCCTCAGTCTTAAAAACAGCACAATCATCAAGTTAAAGAAACGAAAGATGCATCTCATTTCTCTGGGGATAAATCTTAAGAAGCTTTTCATTCCGTTTTCATTCAGCCCGCACACTTGTGAATATGTTGTTCATAAATACCCCACACAAACCCCAGCAAAAAATAGCTAAAAAGCTAATTTAGTCCCTAAATTCATTTCCATGAAACAATATTTAGATTTGATGCGCCATGTCAAGGAAAATGGGGCGTTGAAAGGAGATCGTACAGGTACCGGAACACTGAGTGTGTTTGGTTACCAGATGCGTTTTGACTTGTCGGAAGGCTTTCCGTGCATCACCACAAAAAAGCTTCACTTACGCTCTATCATACACGAGCTTTTGTGGTTTCTAAAAGGCGACACAAACATCAAATACCTCAAGGACCATAAGGTAAGAATTTGGGATGAATGGGCAGATGAAAATGGCGATTTGGGACCTGTTTACGGGTATCAATGGAGGTCATGGCCAGCACCAAATGGCAAACATATCGATCAGATTTCACAGTTGATTGAGCAAATAAAAAACAATCCGAACTCACGTAGACTTATTGTAAGTGCATGGAATGTAGGCGAGATCGAGAATATGGCCCTTCCACCCTGCCATGCTTTTTTCCAATTTTATGTGGCGGATGGAAAACTCTCTTGCCAACTTTACCAAAGGAGTGCAGATATATTCTTAGGCGTACCCTTCAATATTTCGTCTTATGCATTGCTCACCATGATGATTGCACAAGTTTGTGATTTAGAACCGGGAGAATTCATTCATACTTTTGGAGACGCACACCTATACTCAAATCATTTGGAGCAAACCGAGCTGCAATTGAGCAGAGAAATTCGATCTTTACCAACGATGAAAATAAATCCAGACGTAAAAAATCTGTTTGATTTCACCATCGACGACTTTGAATTAACCGATTACGATCCACACCCTCACATCAAAGGAGTGGTTGCCGTTTAATCCAACTCCTATTCCCAAACCATACAAAGCTGTTCGCTCATGAAGGTATCTTTAATTGTTGCTGTATCCGAAAACCAAGTCATTGGAAAAAACAACGACCTCGTATGGCACTTGCCTCACGATATGAATTATTTTAAGAAGACCACCGAAGCACACCATGTGATCATGGGGCGTAAAAACTTCGAATCCATTCCACACAAATACCGACCACTACCCAACAGAACAAATGTGATTGTTACTCGGCAAGACTCTTATCAGGCTGAGGGCTGCATCGTCGTAAGTTCCATCATTGAGGCCCTTGAGAAAGCCAAAGAAGCTGGAGATGCGGAACCCTTCGTTATTGGTGGTGGCGAAATTTACCGACATGCCCTTGAAAACGGTTTGATTGATCGTGTGTATCTTACACGCGTCCATGAAAATTTTGAGGGAGATACTTTTTTCCCAATACTTGATTCCGAATGGAAATGCATCCGTTCGATAAAGAAAAGCGCTGACGAGAAACACTTCTGTGACTTCACTTACGAGATTTACGAAAAGTAGTCGCTCCTGGCATCCCGAATTGACAGAACGATCGCTTGCTGTTACCTACCTAGACCTCTTAAAAGAAAGAAGTCCCTATTGTTGTGATAACAAATAGGAACTTCCACCTTATGAAAAATTAGATAGGATAAATATACAAACCTACCGCATTGTAATACAATAGGTTACATCAATCAAAGAATGGGTGAATTCACCCAATAACTAGGTGTTGATTTTTGGAGTAAAAAAGCCCTTAGATTCAGCGAATGGATATCCAGGTAGACTTTCCTTCGTCTTTTAAATCTTGAAGCGATTCAAGAGCTGCTGTTTCTGAAGTATACGTCAGATAAGAAACCATGTACAGTCCCTTGTCATTTTTGGCGACAATTTCGGAAGGATAACCCTTCCGACTGAGTTGAGAAACCAAACGATTGGCATTGTCTATTGTGGAGAAACATCCCGCGATCAGATGGTATTTTAGGTTTGTTCTTTTTGAACTCGCCAATATTTCCTCCCAAGATCTTGGTGACTTTTTAATAATTTCTTCCGCAACAGAGGGTTTTGAAACATCACGATCCAATTGCAAAAGCTTTGCTGCAAACCCTAAATCCGTTAAAGCAAGGTTTTTTGCATCAGACTGAAATCCTGAACTGAGCTCCGCCTGAACCTGAGCATGAAGAAGCGTGCCTAACAAAAGAAATAAAGGTAAAATCAAAATTCTTTTCATGGGGAGGTATTTGATTTCAAATATACCAGATTAAGGCGTCCACTTTAACAGTAGGTGTAGGAGTTCTTAACGAAATAATGTTGAAAACCAAGAATTGAAAACCCAAACGTCTAACACAACAGTAACGTCAATATAATTTAGTGAATTGTATAAGAATCCAATCAAATAATCTTTATTGTTATGAGCACGATACGTGATTTGAAAAAAAGATATGCAAAACTGAAAATAAAACTTCTTTCAAAAGGATTAACTAAAGACATATTGGATGCACACCCCACTTTAATGGCTGCTTCAAAGCATCTTGAATATCTAGATGAGTCTGGTGATCTATTTATAAAAACAACGATGTATTGTGTCGACAACCAGATACCGCTCTCTTCCGATGGGAAGACAATAGAAGCATTCGATCAGGTTTTAAAATCAAGTTTAGTAATCAAAATACACGAACAATACCTTAAAAAAATAATACGAATCAAATCGTGATATGAAGCAGTTAGTTGACCTCCAATTCGTCAAAATCCTTAATTTCATTTGAGTGAACGTCATCAAATAATGAACCTCCCTCTTTACCCAATTGAATTCCACTCGCGCTCAATTCCCTGTAGTCTTCGATTTCTTGCTTTATACGCGTTCCCCAATTGCGCAATTCAATCAGTTTAATACATTCCTTAGCGTTTAACTCTGCAGTATTAGACTTTATCCCTCCAATGGTTTCCACCTTGAAGTATTGTCTGTAAATGTCGATGGTACCACTTCCAAAGTAATCAAACTCCAAAACCAAATCGATTCTTAGCATTTTGGACTCAAGGTACAAGTGGTTCTTCTTCAAGAATTCAACATTGGATTTCAACTCCTTCAACCTACGATTTAGCTCTGTCATATACCCCCAAGAAGCTTTATAAACGCCTAAATTTCCTCTGGCTTCTATCAATTGTTCTTTTAAGATTTCCTGGTATTCCTCAACCTCTTTCACATTGAGGTTTGTGGACATTGAATCTACAAACACATCATTCAATTCTTTAGTTTTCTTGACGAGAATCAATTTACCCCAAGCAACTTTTCCCTCATTATCCATGAATTTATTTACGTCAAAGAGTTCCGACTTTTTGTAATTAGACTTTAAATCTGAAACCAGCTTGTAAAAAGGACTGTTGATTCTATTGACCAGACAAGACCTTGGAACCACTTCTTCGACCTCTTTGTATTGCGCTTCTAGTTCTTTCTCTTCGTAGATAATTCCTTTAAGAAGTAATTCTTTTTCAAGATAATACTTACTTCTACTAACACCGTCAGTTAATGTTTCCTTGTTTCTTTTTTTGAATAATGAAATCATAATTGTTTGTATTTAATTCTTATTAAGCTCTAAAGATGAGGTCCGTACTACAATACAAACTAAGGAATAAGTGGTGTCAATTAGTGACACGATATTTGGAGATGAAACCAACAAAAAAAGGCCTTCTGAGAGAAGACCTTTTGTAGCGAGAAGGAGATTTGAACTCCTGACCTCCGGGTTATGAATCCGACGCTCTAACCAACTGAGCTACCTCGCCATGCATAAACGGGGGCAAATATAAAGGAATTAATAGATTTTTACGGCATGGTTTTTTCTTTTTTTCCAGAAAGATTGAGGAGCTCAAAACTATAATTCTCTTATTCTATAAACTCGTGTGAACATCTGAAGGTTTTTTCAGTATATTGCAATCCTCTAATTGATATTTTTCTTCATGGCATCAAAAATTAAATACCAAATTGAATTTCCAATACGTTCATCCCTTAGAATCTTATTCAACCAGATTAGTACGCCAAGTGGTTTGTCTGAATGGTTTGCAGACAACGTAAATATCAAAGGAAAAAACTACACATTTTTCTGGGACGGCGATGAACAAGACGCTGAACTCGTTACCAAAAAAAACAACCAATCGATAAAATTCAGATGGGAAGATGAGCCTTCGGATACCTATTTCGAATTTGTCATTCAAGTCGATGACATCACCCAAGACATCTCCTTAATTGTAACCGATTTTGCCGAAGATGAGGAGGATGAAGAAGAGGCAAAACTCCTATGGAACAAACAAATTGAAAAACTAAGACAGAGTATCGGGTCTTAAACCAAGCTATTTGTATCTTTGCCGTAGCAAAAACAACCTATTGAAAACGTTAAACAGACTTGTTCTAAAGGCTTTTTTTACGCCGTTTATGGGAACCTTTTTGACCATGATTCTCATTCTTCTCATGCAAAACGTGTGGAAGTACATTGACGATTTGATTGGAAAAGGTTTGGAATGGACCGTTATCTTAGAAATTGCTTTTTACATCATCCCTACGCTGGTACCCTTGGCGCTTCCACTTGCCATATTGCTTTCTTCGCTGATGGCTTTTGGCAAACTCGGAGAAACCTACGAATTAACGGCTCTAAAATCTGCCGGAATTTCCCTCTATAAAATCATGCAGCCTTTGTTTGTGACCATATGCATCATTGCTGTTGCCGCTTTTTTCTTTTCCAATCACGTCATCCCCTATTCCAACATGAAGTTTAAAACACTTCTTTACGACATCATGAATAAGAAATTGGCTTTAAACATTCGTGAAGGGGTTTTTTTTAATGACATTGAAGGGTACAGCATTAAAGTAAATAAAAAAGAAGCTGACGGTAGACTTCTAGAAGATGTTCTTATTTATGACCACAGTCAAAGAATGGGGAATACGAAAGTGATTAAAGCAGCTCGGGGAAGCATGTACACCTCAGAAAACAACCGATACTTATATTTAGAATTGTTTGACGGATACAGTTACGAGGAAATGAGCATTAAAGACTCTAAAAAAAGAGTTGATCTCCCTTTTTCACGTGCCAGCTTCAAGCAAGAAAAGATTCGGTTTGACATGGCTTCCTTTCAATTGGAACGCTCAGATAAAGAGCGCTATTCGAATGTTGCTCAATTTATGAACATCAATCAATTGCAAGAAAACGAAGACTCTCTGTCTCGAGCCATTGAAATTAAGCTGACTGAGTTTGGGGAAAAATTGCATTCATATTACGCTTTTGGCGATATGGATTCCTCACAAAATACCTTTGCGAAAATCGCACCTTTTTCTCGAGCGGACTTGAGTAAAAGCAATCGAAAGCGACTTACAAAAGCAGCATCAAGCCTTGTAAGAACGAGCAAATCATACATTTACAATACCAAGAGGAATTTAAAATTCAAGAAGAAGAAACAGACCAAAGCAAAAATTGAATGGCATCGTAAATTCACCTTGTCTTTTGCCTGTATTGTTCTCTTCCTGATTGGTGCACCCTTAGGAGCCATCATTCGAAAAGGCGGCATGGGAATGCCCGTACTGATTTCCATTCTTTTTTTCTTGGTCTACCACATCTCTTCCATTACCGGAGAAAAAAGTGCTTACCAATACGTGATCACAGCTGCAGAAGGCATGTGGGTTTCCTCATTAATTCTCACACCACTGGGGCTGTTTTTCACTTACAAGGCGGCAAGGGACTCCACCTTATTTGAATGGAGCATTCACCGAGGCATCCTCAGTAGATTACAGAAATTATGGAGTCGAAAAAAGTTCTAATCCTATCCCACAAACCTCCTTACCCCAAAAGTGACGGTGGATGTGTTGCCATAGCTCAAGTCTTGGAATCACTCGAAGAGTTGGGGCACGAGCTGACCTTACTTACAATGGAGACGCACAAGCACCCTTCCGATTCCATAAATTATCCGAAGAGCCTTAAATGCACCTCTGTATTCGTGGATACACGAATTGGTTTTTTTCGTGCATTCAAAAACCTGTTTGAGAAACAATCTTACATCCTATCTAGGTTTAAACAATCAAACTATGCCGATGTATTGAAGAATCTACTGCAAACGAACACCTTTGATTGCATCATATTTGAAAGTTTATTCACAAGTCCGTATCTTAAAACCGTTTTAAAATACAGCAAGACAAACTTACTTTATCGATCCCATAATATTGAGCATCAGATCTGGGAAAACAAAAGTCGTTTCAGCAGCAACCCCGTCAAAAAAAAATACCTGAGGTGGCAAGCCCAAAGACTGCGAAGCGCAGAAATTAATTTCTGGACCTCTGTACCTAACATCGCTTCTATTTCTTCCCAAGACGCCATAGAAATGACCAAATTCACCAAGTCGAATGTAAAAACAATGCCCTTGTATGCGGATGAAAAATTACTCCGAATGAACGTGCATGTCAATCATGTTGATTTTTTCCATCTGGGGGCTATGGACTGGATGCCGAATCAACAAGCCATCTCATGGTTGTTGAATGCGGTATGGCCTGCTGTTAAAGAAAAAGAACCTCAGGCAGAATTGCATCTTGCAGGACGTGGGATGTCACGTCAAATGGCAAGTCAAAAACAAAATGGGCTACACGTTTACGGAAAAGTATCAGATGCACTTCAATTCATGTCAAAACACCAAGTTATGCTGGTTCCGTTGTTTGTAGGATCAGGTATGCGGGTGAAAATCATTGAAGGTATGGCGATGGCTAAATGTATCATCACCACAAACACAGGCATGCAAGGCATTTCTTGTGTTCACATGGAGAACATCCTGATAGCCAATACCAAAGAAGAATTTATAAACACGATGCTTTTTTGCCTTAACAACCCCAATGAGGTAATGCGTATTGGACAGAATGCCAAACGTTTTGTTACAGAGAACTTCACACAAGAGCATGTCAAACAGCAACTAAGCACATTTTTAGCATGAAGCTGTTTGTCCTCACATCTCGCATACCCTACCCTTTAGAAAAAGGCGACAAGCTTCGGATATTTCATCAACTGAAATATCTTTCTAAAAATCACAGCATATATTTATGCGCCCTTCAATTGCCATTTTCTAAGGAACATAAAGAAGCAAGGGCTGTTCTTAGTGGATTTTGTGAAGAAGTACATTTCATAAAACTATCGCCCTTACAAATAGGTCTTAGCCTTTTTAAATCATTCGGAAATAAACAACCTTTTCAAACAGCATTATTTACCGATAAGGCAGCGAAAAAAACAATTGCAAAACTGATAAAAACCATCGAGCCCAATCACATCTACTGTCAACTCACTCGAGTTGCCGAATATGTGAGGTCTGCGAAACTTCGCAAAACCATTGATTACATGGATGCGTTCTCGAAAGGCATGGAACGACGAAAACAGAAAGCTTCATTTTTATTTAAATGGCTTTATCAATGGGAGGCGAACAAACAAAAAGCCTATGAAAATCAGGTTTTCGATGCTTTTGATCGTCATACAATCATCACACAAGAAGATCAAAAACACATTGACCATTCAAAAAGATCGACCATCACCGTCATTCCAAATGGAGTCAATGAAAACTATTTTAAACCTCAAGTGGCTACTCCTAAATATGATTTGGTCTTTGTTGGGCATCTGAGTTATGGACCCAACGTTGATGCAGCCAAGTTCTTGTGTAAAGAAATACTACCCATCATTCAAAAAAATATCCCTCAAGTAAAAGTATTACTGGCAGGCGCTCACCCCACTAAATCGATTCAAAACTTACAATCGGAATCGATTACCGTTAGTGGATGGTTAAACGACATCCGAATTGCGTATTCCAGTTCTAAAATATGCATCGCACCCATGCGAATGGGAACCGGTCTGCAAAATAAATTATTGGAAGCCATGGCCATGCAAATAGCCTGCGTTACGACCCCTTTAGCCAACAAAGCGCTACAAGCTCCATTAGATGCTATCCACGTAGGTGAAACGGCTCAAGAAATAGCCGGGCGATGTATCGAGCTGCTGTCCAATAGTGAGGATAGACAATGTAAAGCAAAAAAGGGAAATCAATTTGTCAGAGCAACCTACTCATGGTCTAAAAGTACTGCCCAGCTTGAAGAATTGTTACTTAAGTAATTCATACCTTTGTAAAAAATTAAACTATGGTGAATCAGCTTGATTCTATTGAAGATGCATTAGAGGACATCCGTTTAGGGAAAATTGTAATTGTAGTGGATGATGAAGATCGCGAAAATGAAGGTGACTTTGTTGCTGCTGCTGAGATGGTTACCCCGGAAATGATCAACTTTATGGCAACACATGGACGTGGTTTGATCTGCGCTCCTATTCTTGAAAAGCGTGCTGAAGAGCTGAATTTGGATATGATGGTCGGTAAAAATACCGACCCCAATCAAACCCAATTTACCGTATCCGTAGATCTTATCGGGCAAGGTTGTACAACTGGGATTTCTGCAAAGGACCGTGCCAAAACCATCCAAGCTTTAATCGATCCAAAAACCAAAGCTGAAGACTTGGGTCGGCCTGGGCATATTTTCCCCCTGAAGGCCAGAAATGGTGGGGTTCTAAGAAGAACTGGGCATACAGAAGCTACGGTAGACTTGGCTCGTTTGGCTGGAATGCAACCTGCTGGGGTTATTGTTGAAATCATGAATGAAGACGGAACGATGGCTCGACTTCCTCAATTGATTGAAATCGCTAAAAAACATGATTTAAAACTCATCTCCATTGAAGATCTAGTCGCTTACCGAATGCGTGAAGAGAGCTTGATTGAAAAAATGGAAACCGTAGAACTACCCACCGAAAATGGTGACTTCACGCTAACCGCATACAAACAAATCAACTCAGGAAGACATCACATAGCACTTCACAAAGGCACATGGTCTGAAGAAGATCCCGTTTTGGTTCGTGTTCATTCTTCATGTATAACCGGAGACATCTTTGGGTCTTGTCGATGCGATTGCGGACATCAACTGGATAGAGCCATGCAAATGGTAGAAAAAGAAGGTCGTGGTGTCATTGTTTACATGAATCAAGAAGGAAGAGGTATCGGATTCATCAATAAACTTAAAGCTTACAAACTCCAAGAACAAGGTCTGGACACGGTAGAAGCCAATGAGAAACTCGGCTTTAAACCTGACGAAAGAGACTACGGTGTGGGTGCTCAAATATTGCATGACTTAGGCGTGAGCAAATTAAAACTCATGACCAACAATCCTAAAAAACGCGCAGGCCTTATTGGATACGGACTTGAAATCGTTGAAAACGTTGCTATTGAGATTGAAACCAATGAGCACAATCAGTTTTACATGAAGACTAAAAAAGATAAAATGGGGCACGATTTAAACATGTAGTGCATGAGTGCTTCGTAATATTCCATACATTTTTACTTGTTCGCATCAAAAATCCCTACTTTTACTGATATTCGTAAAAAAAATATCGAGTCCTATGGCTTTAAAGTCAAAACTTCCCCTACTGCTATTGATTGTTTCACAATCCTTGTTCGCTCAATCTTTTATAGAAGGAGTCGTTTATGAAAAGATCACCAAAGAAACTCTTATTGGAGCAAATGTTGTTATTCCTAGTTCCGGTCAAGGAACCATGACTGATTTTGATGGGTATTTCCAGATGGAAGTTGAAAGCTTCCCCGTTAGCGTTGAAGTTTCATTCATCGGGTTTGAAAAAAAATCTATGGTGATTGAAAATGCCGATCCGGTGAACATTTATTTAGGTGAAGACAAGTTATTACTTTCTGAGGTTGTGGTTGTTGACAGTCGACTGACTGAAAAACAAAAGCAATCCCCGATCACAGTAGAAACCATGGACGTTATAGCCATAAAAGAAACGCCTACCGCCAGTTTTTACGAAGGTCTTGGCGCTTTGAAAGGAGTTGATGTTACCTCAGCAAGTTTAGGTTTTAAAATCATCAATACGCGTGGATTTAACTCCACCTCTCCCGTTCGATCCCTACAAATCATTGATGGTGTGGACAACCAATCCCCAGGATTAAATTTTTCCTTGGGGAACTTCTTGGGTTCTTCGGAGTTAGATCTTAAGAAAGTAGACATCATTGTAGGTGCCAATTCAGCACTATACGGACCCAATGCATTCAATGGAGTCATCAGTATGGAAACTAAAGATCCTTTTCAATTCAAAGGTCTTTCTGCACAATACAAAGGAGGTACTAGAAACCTTCATGAAGTTGCTGTTCGTTATGCCGATGTCATCAAAAACAAAGAGGGAGAAGATAAGTTGGGCTACAAAATAAACCTCTATAAAATGACGGCTGACGATTGGGTTGCCAACAATTACGAACAAACATACGACACCCCATCATCTCCATCGAATTTTGGAGGTTATGATGCCGTAAACATCTATGGTGATGAAGAATACTCAACATGGAACAGCCTGTCTTCAGCTCCCGGATTAGAAACCTATCACCGAAGGGGATATAACGAAATTGATTTGGTGGATTACAACACCAAAAACCAAAAATTTAATGCGGCTTTACATTACAAACCTACGATAGAATCTGAAATTATTTACTCTACAAACTACGGCAATGGAACGACCGTGTACCAGGGGGATAACAGATACAGTCTTAAAAACTTGAGTTTCTTTCAAAACAGACTGGAATATAGAATCAAAGACAAATTCTTTATTCGTTTGTACGAAACCCATGAAGATGCAGGAGATTCTTACGATGCGGTAGCCACAGCTGTTGCGCTCCAAAACATGCAAATGGATAAAAAACGATTTGCTGAGGAGTATGCCAATTACTGGATCAAGAGTGTCATGCCACAAATACTAGAACTTCCTGGATGGATTGATATTCTTGATGTTCCCTTATATGAAACGGACCCTATTACAGGCGAAGTCGTAATAGGAAATGACGGATTACCCGTTTATATTGAAAACGCTTACCAAGGATGGGCTGAAGATATGAGTGCCATCATAGATTCTAACCAAGACCTTTTTGAAGTCTTTCACGACTCAACGCAAGCACACATGAATGGAATTGTGGGTAATCTTGGATACGCATTTCTTGAACCCGGAACGCCTGAATTTGAAGAAGCCTTCAAAAAAATCACAAGTGAAACGAGGTACGACGAGTACGGAAACTATATAGGCGGTACAAAGTTTTACGACAAATCTCAACTCTATCATGCACAGTCTGAATATAAATTCAACATCGGTGAAAACCGACTTACCGTTGGAGCAAATGCCAGAATGTATACGCCCGACTCCAGAGGAAGTATTTTTAACGACGGTTTTGCAACCGCTTACAACAATCGTTATTTGTATGATGAAAATGGGGAACCTTTGATGAGCATCGACACATCACTGGTCAATGTCAGCTCAAATCCTTTTCTTCCTGAGTTTGAAACTGTTATTGATTCCGCCCACGTTTTTATCGTAGACACAACGGTAACCAAGCTTACCATTACCAATAAAGAATTTGGTGTTTACGCAGGAATTGATCGAGACTTTATGAGCGAAACCTTAAAACTTTCTGCGACCTTGAGAATGGATAAAAATGAAAATTTCGATTATTTAGTTTCTCCTGCGGTCTCTGTCGTTTATCTTCCTTCAGAAAAAGATGTTCTTAGAGTTTCTATATCCTCAGCCATAAGAAATCCCACGCTTGCGGATCAGTATTTAAATTACGATGCAGGCCCTGCCATATTGATTGGTAATTTAAACGGCTTTGGTTACGATCAGTATTTTGTAAACACAGACTCATTGGTGCAATACTTTATTGGTGAAACTAGAAATCCGGATGCACTTCTGGGTGGATTTATGCAAGTGGACCCCATTGTACCAGAAAAAGTCAGAACCATAGAGTTGGGATATAGAACCACGCTATTTGACAAACTTTACATAGATGCAAGCGCATATTACAGTATGTATACGGACTTTATTGGTTACCAAACAGGAGCCTCTTTTGCTTTTGGAGGAACACGTATTGCCACCGAAAATGATGTAAACTCTGGTTGGGCACCTGAAGTAGGTGACACCATTGATGAGTACATGAACCTAATCATGCCTTCCATTCAAGGATACCGTGTAGCAGCAAATGCAAAGAGTAGAGTTAACACAAAAGGTTTCACCATAGGATTAAACTATTTCTTAAATCAATACATCACAGTCAACGGAAATTATTCATGGAGTAAATTGATTAAAACAGCTGATGATGATCCTATAATTCCTGCATACAATACGCCCGAGCATAAATTTAACGTGGGGATTGCTGGTCGTGGTATTAATTTATTTTCGATATCACCGGATTGGGGTTTTGGCGTCAACTACAAGTGGGTAGAAGGTTTTATTTTTGAAGGTTCACCTCAGTTTACAGGACCTGTACCTACCTATTCTCAATTGGATGCACAAGTATCAAAAGAACTAAAAACAATCAATGCGTCATTAAAAGTCGGTGCCTCTAACCTACTCGACAACAAAACCTATCAAGTTTACGGAGGGCCTCGAGTTGGGCGAATGTCTTATGCATCGATACAATTTGATTTTTAATTAATCGAATCACTCACACAAATACGTTTATAGAACAATCATTCCAAATCGTTGCACTTACTTCCCTTGTGTAAAATGATATTCGTTGAATAATATCCATTGATATTAAAAGAATTTCTTAATTTAGAGAGTTCTAAACTAAAACTACACTATGAAAAAAATTTACTCTCTTATTCTAAGTACGCTAATGCTCTCTTCAGCTTTTGTTCTGAGCGCACAAGACCGGTACAAGGATGGAATTTTCACAGAAGTTCAAGTAACTTCTAATGTGATCTATGGTTCTAACATTGGAATCATCACTCAAGCACCAGCACTGGAAGATTTGAAACTAGACATCTATGAGCCTGTTGGCGATGATGTTACAAATCGGCCTGTTGTATTATTATTACATACAGGTACGTTTCTCCCTGCTATCGCAAACGGTCAGGCTACGGGAGACAAGTCGGACAAATCGCTTGTTGAACTATGTACACGACTGGCAAAGAAAGGATACGTAGCCGTTTCGGCAAACTACCGATTGGGCTGGAATCCATTATCTACGGACCCAGAGGTAAGAACGTCAACACTTGCTCAAGCATTCTACCGTGCACAACAAGATGCCCGAACAGCAATTCGTTTTTTAAGAAAGTCTGTAGGCGAAGGAAATCCTTACGGAATTGGAAATAAATTTGCGGTAGGCGGTGAAGGTACAGGTGGTTACCTGGCTTTGGCTCTTGCTGCTCTTGACAAAGATACTGAAGTGTTACTTCCTAAATTTATCGACAGTTCTCAAAATGCCATCGACACATACGGACAACCGGTTCCTTACATCATTCAATCGGTTTTAGGTAACCTTGATGCAACAGATTCTGGGTCCATGACGTCTATGGTAGATCATGATAATGATACAACAACGGCTGAAATTGCCGTAGGCGTTCCGTTGTGTATTCCTAACCATGTGGGTTACAGCTCAGACATTGATATGGCTTTCAACTTCGGTGGTGCCATGTTAGATACGGCTTGGATAGAAGCAGGTGAAGTACCTGTTGCTTCTATGCAAAACATTAACGATGAATTTGCACCTTACAATGTGGATGTATTGACTGAACCAGTTAACAATGACCCAGTCATTGAAGCGCACGGTTCACTCCCATTAATTCGAAGAGCTACTGCACTAGGAAATAATGACTGTTTCGCTGGACTATCTACATCGCTTACGGATGCGACTTACGGAAACGGAGATGGTACTGCCAACGCAGCTACTGCTGGCCATGCTGACATGCCCGGTCTATTCCCACTTGTTACCCCTGCCCCATCTGCTTCGCCTACGGCTTGTGGTATGGAAGAATGGGATGGTGCACCTTGGCAATGGTGGGATAACAACGTTTATGCTGCCACAGCTGAAGCTTACAATGCGTCTGGAGCTACACCATACCCTGCTGCGACATGGGGATGTGTTGCTACACTTTCAAATCCGGACATGAGTGAGACAAAAGGTTTGGCCTTTGTAGACATGTTGGAAGAATTCTTCACACCAAGAGTTTACGCGGCTCTGAATGTGGATGGAGAAATTGAACAATCCTCTCTGAATACTTTAGAACTTGTAGGTAACAGCATCAGTTTATATCCGAACCCATCGGATAAAGACATGCAGATTTCAGCAAACAGCGAAATCAGCACCTATTCAGTATATGATTTAACAGGGAAATTGATCCTCAGTCAGTCAGACATCAATGCAACTTCCGTAATCATTCCTAGAAATGGATTGAAAAACGGTTTGTATTTAGCTCAAATATCTGATGTGAATGGAAATACAATCACTCGGAAAATCGTTTTCAAATAAACTTGATTTGAACTCATAAAAAAAAAGGCTGCCTTTAGGCGGTCTTTTTTTATGGGAAAAAGTACGCATGTAGACAGGTCTATTACATAAGAAATAGGCTATATTTAGAGCAGGAAATAAAGCATCTGGTTTATGTTAAAAAGTTTATCATTCATCTTATTAGGGGTCGTAGCAGCAGGATTCGGGCTGAAGGGTTTTCTATTGCCTAACGGATTTATTGATGGAGGAGTTACCGGAATATCCCTTCTGGTAGAAGCACTCACGAACTACCCTTTATCTTTATTAATCATTTTAATTAACGCTCCATTTATTCTAATGGGCTACTACCAATTGGGTAGTGCATTTGCCTTAAAGAGTGTTTTTGCCATTGGATGCTTGGCATTGGCCCTTGTATTTATTGAGTACCCCATCATTACATCAGACAAATTACTTATTGCCGTATTTGGTGGATTCTTTTTAGGAAGTGGTATTGGACTTGCGATTCGTGGTGGAGGCGTCTTGGATGGAACGGAAGTTTTGGCAATTTACTTAGCAAAAAAAACAGGCTTTACCATTGGCGATTTCATCATGGTATTTAACATCATCATTTTTAGTGTTGCCGCCTACCTACTTTCCATAGAGACAGCCTTGTACTCCATACTCACCTACATGGCTGCATCTAAAACCGTTAACCTTGTCGTGGAAGGCGTCGAAGAATACATTGGCGTTACCATCATATCGTCACTAAGTGAAGACATACGCTTAATGATCATTGAAAAAATGGGGAAAGGTGTTACCATATATAAAGGTAAAAGAGGCTTCGGAAAAAGAGGCGAAAACCTAAACAATACGGATGTGATTTACTCGGTTATAACCCGACTTGAAATGAGCAAACTACAGGCTGAAATACAAAAGATTGATGCCAATGCTTTTATTGTAATGAACAAGGTTATGGATCTTCAAGGTGGACATCTACCGGGCAACAAATACTTCAAGAACGACAACACGCTTTCCAAGTAATCGTAAAAAGATTTGCGCATAAAAAATCCTTGTAAAATATCTTTACAAGGATTTTTTTTCTCCGTCGGGGTGGCAGGATTCGAACCTGCGACCTCCTCGTCCCAAACGAGGCGCGATAACCGGGCTACGCTACACCCCGAAGAATTTCGAGCAAATATATACAATAGCCTCAACAAAACAAGGTTCTTTCGTACTATTAATTCATCGATACTTGATAAAAAAAAAAGTCCTAGTGATTTGTGTGGTGAAAACTGCCAAAATTTTGTGTACAGCGAATTAATATGGGTGTCTTTTTGAAATCAACGTCACATGCACAAGCCAATAAATCAAATTGTGCATTTAAAATATTGGCTCGATGTGGTGGCGAATTCATCCATTGCAAAACCAATCGTTCGGCAAGCTTAAAATAGCTGGCATAATTAATAATTAACCCATCTGAATTCAGATAGATAAGATCACCGTCATCATTATATTCTGTGCGGTATCTTAGAGTTTTGCCTTCGTAATCTAAAAGAAAGTTCTCAAGAATATTTTCCCCTACAGTGCGGTAACTGTCGTCATAGAAAAACATGCGATCTTTGGGTGTGCGCCACTTTCTTTGTTTTCGATTCTCATGACTAAAAAAGTCTTCAACGATCATTCGCTCTGAATGCAGAACCGAAGATTTGTATAAATTATCATTGAATTTAAATGCTTGAAGTTTCTCTTTACCTCGCTCAAGGTTCGTAAAGTGAAAAATAGCTGCATCTAACAGTTGTACTTGAAATTCGGATACATCAATTTTAGATTTTAATACTCTAGAAGTCAAAAATGAATCTGAACTATTACCACGGTAATAGGCATCGTACTCCTGTTGAGCCGTTAATTCTAAACAACAAAGAAATATCTGTAGAAAAATCGGTAATAATAGCTTGAATTTAATGGTCATTGCGTAATTTTGTTTGCACAAATTACAAAAAAATGTCAGAAGAATTAGAAAAGATAAAGTGCTTGATTATTGGATCGGGCCCAGCAGGTTACACAGCAGCTATATATGCCTCTAGAGCAGATTTAAATCCCGTAGTTTACACAGGGTTAAAACCTGGAGGGCAACTTACAGATACGACCGAAGTGGATAATTATCCGGGCTACCCAGAGGGTACAAACGGGCCCGAAATGATGGTTGACTTTCAAAAGCAAGCCGAACGATTTGGAACCGATGTGCGTTTCGGTTATGCAACGAAAGCTGAATTTTCGAAAGATGGCGGACTTCACAAAATTGAAATTGATGGTTCCAAAACCATTTTAGCTGAAACCGTGATCATATCTACAGGGGCCACAGCCAAGTGGTTGGGTTTAGAATCTGAAGAGCGCCTCAATGGTTTTGGGGTATCCGCTTGTGCTGTTTGTGATGGTTTCTTCTACAAAGGACAGGAAGTTGTTGTAGTTGGTGCTGGAGATACAGCTGCAGAAGAAGCAACCTACCTTGCTAAGCTTTGTACCAAAGTTACCATGCTGGTTCGTAAAGATCGTATGAGAGCTTCTATGGCCATGCAACATCGTGTGGAAAATACAAAAAACATTACCGTATTGTACAATACTGAAACGGATGAGGTGTTGGGTGAAAAGGCTGTTGAAGGGGTGCGTGTTAAAAACAACCAAACGGGTGAACTCAGTGAGGTTTCGTGTACTGGATTCTTCGTAGCCATTGGGCACAAGCCAAATTCTGATTTATTCGTCAATCAATTGGACATGGATGAAACCGGTTATTTGACAACCAAAGCCGATTCTACACAAACCAATATTGAAGGCGTATTTGCTTCTGGAGACATCCAAGATAAAATTTATAGACAAGCGGTTACTGCTGCAGGAAGTGGCTGTATGGCAGCGCTGGAAGCCGAAAGATACCTAGCCGAAAAAGAAGATTAATCACCAAGCTTTTAAAACCGTCTTACAGAAGGTTTTTTAGCTCTAACAATAAACCGAAAACCATGAGTAAATCCTTTAAAAATGCCACAATAGGAGGTGGATGTTTTTGGTGTATTGAAGCGGTCTACAAACGTTTGAATGGGGTTGTTAGCGTAAGATCTGGATTTTCGGGTGGTCGCATAAAAAACCCTACTTATAGAGAGGTGTGTACCGGAAGGACTGGTCACGCTGAAGTTTGTGACATTCAATACAATCCAGAACAGGTTACTTTTAAGGATATACTCCAAGTCTTTTGGGAAGTGCACGACCCAACAACGCTAAACCGACAAGGGAAGGATGTTGGAACACATTACAGATCAGTAGTTTTTGTTCATGATGAAGAACAAAGGATTACCGCTGAAAAAATGAAAGCAAAATTAGAAAAAACCGTTTTCAAAGACCCCGTTGTTACCGAGATTACAGATTTCACCAACTTCTACCCGGCTGAGGATTATCATAACGATTATTATGACATACACACTGAAGAACCGTATTGTCGCATTGTTATACAACCTAAGGTGGAGAAATTCAATAGAATATTTACGAGTCAATTAAAAAAGAAGGCTGAGGATTAATCCTCAGCCTTTTTCTTAGTTGTCGTTTTTTTTGCTGTTGTTTTCTTAACAGCCGCCTTTTTGGTAACCGTTTTTTTCGGGGCCACTTTTTTCTTCGGCTTTTCTACAGGTTTTTCTACAACCACAGCAGCAGCTAATACCTTCTTCTTTTTTCTGCGAACACCCGATGTACCTCGGCTAATCTTTCCTCTTTTGGATTTTACATCACCCTTTCCCATAGTCTTAATATTTAGTTGTGATAATTTACGTAAAAATGACTTCATATGAAAGCCTGGTTGGAAATATATAACAACAACTCAGAAAGAAAAACTACAAGTCTGAATGAGCAAACTTAAATAAGCCAAACCAACCAAAAATAAAGAACAAACCTCCCAATGGAGTTATGGCTCCAAGTATAGAAATGTTCGTTAATGATAGAGCATAAAGTGAACCCGAAAAAATAAAAATCCCGTAAACAAAAAAATAAGCGGACCAGCGAAGGTATTTACTCGCTGAAGCTTTCATTAAGATTCCCGTAAGAAAAAGAGCTAGTGTGTGATAAAACTGATAGCTAACTGCCGTTTCAAAAACATCTAAACGTTGATTTTCCAATAGGATATCTTTTAAGCCGTGAGCACCAAAGGCACCTATGATTACCGATAAAGAACCAAATATTGCAGCTAATTTTAAGGTAAAATTATGTGTCATATTCAAAAGAATGTAAAAACTGAATTTATAAACTTGAGTTCGTTAATTTACAATGAAATACGTGTGTAAATATACTTCATTACTAAAATCATTAATGGAATTATACTGCAGTAAAACAATAAAAAAAACTAAATTTGCGAGCTCAAAATTAGCACTATGATTACGGCAACCAACGTATCCATTCAATTTGGAAAAAGAGTATTATTCGACGATGTCAATGTAAAGTTCCATGGAGAACGATGCTATGGAATGATCGGTGCCAACGGTGCCGGTAAATCCACCTTCCTAAAAGTTTTATCAGGAGAAATGGAAGCCAATACTGGGCATGTGAGCTTGGAAGCCGGAAAACGCTTAGCAGTATTAAGCCAGGATCACTTCAAGTACGACGACGTAACGGTATTAAATACCGTTTTTATGGGTTACCAAGATCTTTGGAACATCATGCAAGAGAAAGAAGCTCTGTATGCAAAACCTGACTTTAATGAAGAGGATGGACTAAAAGCAGCCGACCTAGAAATAAAATTTGAGGAGATGGACGGTTGGAATGCAGAATCAGATGTTTCTAACATGCTTTGTGGTTTGGGAATACCCGTGGAAGAACATTATAAACTAATGAGCGACTTAGAAGGGAGTACTAAAGTAAGAGTTCTCCTTGCACAAGCTCTTTTTGGAAATCCTGATGTGTTAATTTTAGATGAACCAACCAACCACTTGGACTTAAATACCATCGAGTGGCTGGAAGACTTTTTATTAAATTTCAAAAATACAGTCATTGTTGTTTCTCACGATCGACACTTTCTCGATACTGTATGTACCAACATAGCCGACATCGACTTTGGGAAAATTAAATTGTTTACTGGAAACTACTCCTTTTGGTACGAATCAAGTCAACTGGCGCTACGTCAGCGTTCTTCAGCAAATAAAAAAGCAGAAGATAAACGTAAAGAACTGCAAGAATTCATCTCTCGATTTAGTGCCAATGCTTCAAAAAGTAAACAAGCAACCAGTCGTAAAAAATTATTAGAGAAAATAAATCTTGATGACATTCAAGCATCAAGCCGAAAATACCCAGCAATTATATTTGACCAAGAAAGAGAAGCTGGTGATCAAATATTAGAGGTAGAGAATTTAAGTGCTCATGCTGCCGATGGATCTGTTCTCTTTGAAAAACTAAACTTCAAAGTGAATCGAGGTGACAAAATTGCCCTGTTGGCAAATAATAAATTGGCTTTAGAAGCATTGTACAATATCTTAGATGGAAATGACAAGCCTTCTTCGGGCTCATTCTCTTACGGACAAACCATCACTCAGGCATACCTCCCGAACGACAATGCACAGTACTTCAATACCGATGATAGTTTAATCGATTGGTTGCGACAATTCTCCGAAATTAAAGATGAAGTATACGTAAGAGGCTTTCTAGGGAAAATGCTTTTTAGTGGTGAAGAATCTTTCAAATCTGCAAAAGTACTGTCGGGTGGTGAAAAGGTTCGTTGTATGCTGTCTCGCATGATGTTGGCACAAGCGAATCTTATCATGTTTAATGAACCCACATCACACCTTGACCTCGAGTCTATTCAAGCTTTAAATAATGCGATGAAAGAATTTAAGGGAACCATGCTCTTTTCTTCTCATGACCATACCATCACTCAATCCGTTGCAAATCGTATTGTAGAAATCAATCCGGGCACACACTATGATAAGTTGATGGAGTACGATGAATTTATCCAATTTAAAAAGGACTTATAAAAACCACTTACTTATTGAAAATAAAAAAAGGTGATCTCATAAGATCACCTTTTTTTATTTAAGCGTTACAAGCAACTAATTATTTACTTTTAGATGTTTGTTGTTCCTTCATCATTTTTTCCAATCGAGCTTGAAACTTAGACTTGCCTTTTTTAGGGGCATTAATCTTGTTATCTTCCATCTTAGCCAATAAAGCGCTATCGTCTGTCATTCCAGCAATAATTTTCTGTTGAGCGAAAGTAATTAAGTTCGCTAGGAAATAATAATAACTCAGTGCAGCGGCATAATTATTCATCACACCCAAGAATATGACAGGCATGAAATACATCATGTATTTCATTTGAGGCATTTGTGAATTTGAAGCAGACATGCTATTACTGTACTTCATTTGCAACACCGTAGTGACCGTCATCAAAAGTGTGAATAAACTTACGTGATCTCCGTAAAAAGGGATGCTAAAACCTAAGTCGAGAATTGAATCGTACGTAGACAAATCATTTGCCCAAAGAAAACTCTGCTGACGAAGCTCTATCGATGATGGAAAGAAACGAAATAAAGCAAAAAGAATAGGCATCTGAAACAACATGGGTATGCAACCACCTAGGGGACTAACACCTGTTTCTTTGTACAAGGCCATCATCTCTTGCTGACGTTTCATCTTATCCTCATACTTCTCATTAATTGCATCAACTTGTGGCTTTAAAACGCGCATCTTGGCCATAGAAGTATACGACTTGTATGTAAATGGGAATAAGGCAATTTTTATCAGTAGGGCCATCATTAAGATAATCATACCATAACCAAAGCCCCAGTTTTCAAAAGCGTTAAAGATATTGATCACAATATATTTATTGATCCAACCGATAAAACTCCAGCCCAAAGGAACAAGCTCTTCCAATCCAATACCAAAAGACTTTAAAGTCTTTACATGGTTCGGTACAAAATACCATTCCATGGCATAGGATTGTGAACCTCCGTTAAAATTGAGGTTGGTGGATGCATTTAGAGTCTTTAAATAATCATCTGACCCTGAATGTTCTTGCGTACTGAGTAAAACCTCTTTAAACAGATTATTTGTGGTAAGAGCTGTTGAGAAGTATTGTGACTTAAATGCAATCCAATCTGGATTCAAAACAAGCTCAGAATCATCTGAAGTCACGGATAAATCATCAACTTCCCCATCAAGAAAATAATAAGCAGATGTATTCATCGACTCATTGTCTTTATTTAATTCTTGCCGTGGAACATTTACCGACCAATCCAATTCAATCGGATTTTGTGACTGGATGACGTCATCCAAACCTATAAAGTTTACATTGTAGTCGACCTTGTAAGAGTTTGGAGCTAATGAATATGCAAACTCAAGATACTTGTCCTGAGCAACATTCAAACGCATGGAAATGACTTGCTTATCACCATAACGAGACTCTGTCGTTTCGAAAACAAAATCATTGGTTTGCAAGCGACGGTTTTGAGACCAAAATGTTAGGTTGAATCGTGAAGAATCTTCTCGCAATAAATTTAGTGGAAGAGAATCATACGTTTGGTATTCTTTGAGATAAACGCTAGTAACTCGTCCACCCTTAGAGGCCAACTCTACTTTCACTAAGTCATTCTCTAGATAGAATTTTTCTGATAAATCTGAGACAGATGCAGCGTTAGCAAATGCTCCATATGCTTCTTGCAAGTCTTTCGAAACAGAACTATCTGTTACAGGAGTTTTTAAAACGGAAACATCACTCACTCCAGCATTAGATGTAGTGGTGGTTTGAACTTCTTCAGTAATTTTCTGATTTTGAGTTTCTACCAGGGCAGCTTCATTGTTCAGAAACCAAAACAGCACAATACCAATTAAGGCAAATCCAATCACCGAATTGTAATCGGTCTTTTTTTCTTGTTGTAGCATTTATTTAAGCTTTATTCTTTAATACTGCCTTAACAAAACCCACAAATAATGGGTGAGGATTGGCTACTGTACTTTTATATTCAGGGTGAAATTGCACGCCTACAAACCACGGGTGATCTGGAATCTCAACAATTTCTACCAGACCTGTTTCGGGATTAATTCCGGTGGCTATCATACCCGATTTTTCATAATCATCTAAATATGCATTGTTGAATTCATATCGATGACGGTGACGTTCAGAAATAAGATCCGAACCGTACACTGCATGCACAATAGTGCCTTTTTTTAATTCACAATCACAGGCTCCTAACCTCATGGTACCACCCATTTCGGTGATTTTCTTTTGTTCCTCCATGATGTCTATCACAGGGTGAGAACTTTCGGGATTCATCTCTGCTGAATGAGCATCTTTATAATCTAAAACGTTTCGAGCATACTCTATAACAGAAGCTTGCATGCCTAAACAAATACCTAAAAAGGGTACTTTATTTTCACGAGCATACTGAACGGCATAGAGCTTACCGTTTATACCTCTTGGTCCAAATCCAGGAGCAACCAATACGCCGTGCATTCCTTGAAGCGCCTCTTTGGCAGAAAGATCGTTTAATTTCTCTGAGTGTACCCAATGTAAATTAACCTTGCACCGAGCGTTTGCACTTGCATGTATGAATGCTTCAGAAATGGATTTATATGAATCCTTAAGCTCAACATATTTACCTACCAAGGCTATATCAATCTCATTTTTGGGATTATTGAGGTTGAAAACAAATTCCTCCCAACGCGTAATGTCAGCTTCTCCAGAAAAATTTAAACCCAAGCTTTTCAAAACAACTTTATCAAGTTGCTCTTCTTTCATCAATTTCGGGACATCGTAAATCGTCTCTGCATCAATAGACTGAATTACAGCATCAGGTCGCACGTTGCAGAACAATGCCAATTTTCTTCTTATCGAATCATTGATTTCATGTTCTGTTCTACAAACCAAAACATCTGGGAAAACGCCTGACTCTTGTAAGGCTTTAACCGAGTGCTGTGTGGGTTTTGTTTTAAGTTCACCGGCAGCTGTTAAGTAAGGTATCAGCGTAAGATGAACGACCATACAGTCGTCGGGTTTCTCCCAACACAACTGACGAACACTTTCTACATAAGGTAAAGATTCTATGTCACCTACGGTACCACCAAGCTCAGTGATCACAACGTCGTAATCTCCAGAATTACCGAGGATTTGCATACGTTCTTTGATCTCGTTTGTAATATGAGGTATTACTTGGACAGTCTTACCTAAAAAATCTCCTCGGCGTTCTTTTTGTATCACAGATTGATATACACTGCCTGTGGTTACATTGTTTGCCTGTGAAGTGGGGTGATTCATGAAACGCTCATAATGACCCAAATCAAGATCCGTTTCAGCACCATCTTCAGTCACATAGCATTCGCCATGCTCGTATGGGTTTAGAGTACCAGGATCAACATTTAAGTACGGATCAAATTTTTGAATCGTAACGCGATGCCCCCTACTCTGTAAAAGTGTTGCCAATGAAGCTGAAATTATTCCTTTTCCTAATGATGATGTTACACCACCTGTGACAAATACATACTTAGCTGACGACATTAAATATCATGTTTACCTGGGTTTACTTTGTGTTTTTAACAACCTCCCAAAATTAGAAATAATCAACTAGACATGGTAAAGATTTTGGTTTTTTTTAAAACAAGTCAAATCCCAGCAATAATGAATCAGAATTAAAAAAATAGGAGCTTAAGATTCAACCTGAAAGTTTACGAGTTACATCATAACAATCAGCATTATGCAAGTGATTGTTGCCGTGTAATTTCATTTCTAAAAAATGCTGGCAAACAAAAAAAGAGCTCGTAATGAACCCTCTTTTTAATCTATAGCGTGAAAGGAATTAACTTCCACAAGCCTCACAGTCGGGGTCATTAACGGAACAAGCTTGGGGCTGTTCCTTATCTTCCAAATCGTTTAACCATGAAGAAAAGGAATCTTCTTCTGGGTTTTGCTGAGAGGTATTGAGTTTTTCTTGGGCTTTGTTATCAGACATAGCAAAGGTTTTTAATGGTGAATAGTTTTAAGCTTTTCATAAAGTTATTTCTTTCTTTATCGAAATGACCAAAGGGCATTGATTCTTATTAACAAATGAAAAAGCCTATTTTATCTTATTTTTATCATAGTTATGAACCAATAATGCACAGAAGAAATGCGCCAAATGTTGTTATGTGCAAATACGAATTGTCTTTTTCCAAAAACTATAACAGATAAAGTGTTGAAATAAAATAAATCGATCGCGGTAATTTTTAATACCATTTACATCCATTTTTGGAGCATAGAGCAAAAGAAAATCATTAATATTCTATATTTGTTCTAATTCCAATCTCATGACACACGAACAGATTTTAGCTGACCTAAAAGCAAACAAATACGCCACAACCTATTTTCTTGCAGGTGAAGAAACTTTCTACATTGACTTGATATGTGATTATATTGAAAACAATGTTTTGAACGATGCCGACAAAGGGTTTAATCAAACCGTAATGTACGGTAGAGATACAGAAACAACTTCTTTAGTCGCTGCAGCAAAGCAGTTTCCAATGATGGCCAATCACACCGTCATCATCGTTAAAGAAGCTCAAGATTTGAAAAAAATTGACTTGTTAAAGTCTTATGTCGATCAACCTTTAGAAAGCACCTTGTTGGTTTTATGTTACAGAGGTAAAAAATTAGATAAACGAAAGGCTTTGTACAAAAGCGTCCAGAAAAATGGAATCTATTTTGAAAGTAATAAACTCTATGAAAATAAAATTCCTGAATGGATTAAAGGGTACCTAAGAAGTAAAGACTACAGCATAGGCTCTAAGGCAGCAGCAATACTTACTGAGTTTTTAGGAAATGACTTGTCTAAAATTGCAGGAGAACTCAACAAGCTCTGCATACTTGCCCCAAAAAAATCAGAAATCACTGAAGAGCTCATCGAGAGTAATATTGGCATCAGTAAAGACTACAATAACTTTGAACTTCAAAATGCAATCATGAACAAAGACGTCTTTAAAGCCAATAAAATTTTAAAGTACTTTGAAGCAAATCCAAAAAACAACCCGATTGTTGTTACACTTTCAGTTTTGTACAACTTGTTTAGCAAAGTACTTATATACCATGGGCTCAAGGACAAAAACCCGCAAACTGTTGCCAGAAGTTTGGGCGTAAATCCATATTTTGTCAAAGACTATCAGAAGGCAGCTCAATCATACAATCTAAAAAATGCTGTTAAAGCTTTGGATACACTTCGTGAGGCTGACATGAAATCCAAAGGGTACAACAATCCTTCTACGCCCCACAGTGATTTATTGAAAGAGCTTGTCTACAAAATATGCTATACCTAACACGTATAACCTAAAGATCTAAAAACAGCATCAAAGATGCACGATGCTTAAAAAAACACCTCATACACACTTTTCCTGAATAAAATGCAGAAGCTCAATTTACCCAATCATCCTATTAAGCTCGTCAAGGAAAACAACAAGACCTTGGTGTTTGATCCTATTCGTAAAAAATATGTTGTAAATACACCTGAAGAATGGGTGCGTCAAAACTTCATACAATTCCTTATTCAGGAAAAAAAGTATCCTGCATCTTTAATCGCTGTTGAAAAAGGTATAGAGCTGGGTAAAGTAAAAAAACGTTGCGACATTGTACTTTACAACAATGAAGGCGAACCTATAATTATTGTGGAATGCAAAGCTCCTTCCATTACCATTTCACAGGATACATTTGATCAGATTGCGCGATACAACATGACACTCAAAACAGACCTTCTGATCGTTACCAATGGATTAGATCATTTTACCTGCTTGATGGATCACGAGAATAAACGTTATCAATTCTTAAAAGAAACGCCTGATTATTACACTTTTTTGAAGCAATGAAAAAAATCAAGTTCTAAATTTCTTGCATCGCACTAGACCTTATCCAACCGATCATCCCATCCGATAATTTAATCTTGGTCCATTGATTAAATACTTCCAAAGTTTGAACTTTGGTTCCTTCATGTAAAATGAATAAATCTTCACTCTGAGTAGAGGGAGCACTCTTTACGTATGTATTAGGTAGCATTAAAACCGCAAGAGTCTTGGTTGTTTCATGACTGTAATAGGCAAAGAATAGAGAACATACACTGACCAACAATACACTCATAGAAATCTTAAACGCATTTTTCTTGAGCTTATAAGTGTTCGTGAATAAAAAGATCATAAAAAATACACAGAATACAAAAGAAAACAGCAAACCCAGTTTTGCCCATTGGTCAATACTTCGTAAGTTTTTCAACCCATCAGCCCACTTTTGATAAAAAGTTTGTGGTACTTCTGCCAACTTATCCACCAACTGCAATTGAACCAATTGTAAATTAAAAAGTACATCTTCATCCCTTGGGTTTAGCTTGAGAGCTTTTTCATAATACAACACAGCCTCTGCTGTCTGCTGTAATTTGTAATGACAATTTGCAATGTTGTAATACAAATCTGATGAGAATAAATCGGCATCTTCAATTTCACTAAAAAACTTTAGCGCTGTTTTATAATCTTGCTTTTCATATGATGAAGCAGCTTGGTTAAACAGAACTTGAGCATTTTCAGCATAAATCGTGGAACTGAATAATAGCAATACAATGATAAGTCTCATGGCCTAATAATTTTCTAAACGTTCAATAACCTTTTTGGTTTTGTTTAACAGAGAGCTTTTTTGAATGCCTTCCTTAGGATTCACTTGCGTGAATCGAGCAATTTCGCAACTTTCAAGAATTGAAACGACCTCGTTAACAAGTGCGGCATCAATATTCTTGGAGATTAAAAGTTCTTCAATGATTTCTTTATCAAATTGAGAACGGTCTAATCCCCACTTTTTACGAAGATACAACTGTAAAGATTGCTGAATGATGTTAAAGGGTTCATCAGAGACTGAATCCAAAATAGAGAATGCTTGTTTCATTGCTCCTCCCCTTCTCCATTTCTTTAAATCAATCATTGATTTTCGGAGCAAGTAGGCCAATACAAGTGCTGTGAATAAAACGAATATTATGAAAAACAAAAAGGCCTGAAAGACAAAAGATCCATAAAACAATTCTTTAGAGTCTTGTAAATGGCCAAGAGACGTTTTTATGTACAAGATGTCTTTACCAATAAAAGACACGTCTTCTTTGGTGATGTTATTCACCATCAAAGAGGTGGATGGAGGGTTTTCCTCACCCTCCACATTAAGAACATAGGAGGGTTTGTCTACCGAAATGTATTTTTTCAATTTTGGATTGAAATAATTAAAGCTTCCCACACTCACTTTATAGTCACCTCGATTTCTTGGGATTAGTAAATGTTCTACGCGTTTGAACCCTGAAAGACCAGCTTTATTGAGGTTGATCGTTTCCTTAAACTTAGGCTCATAAGCCTCTAAATCATTCGGAATTTTGAAACTGGGGAGGTCAATCATTCTTAAGTTACCCGTTCCCGACACACGCATTGAAAGAGTCGCAGATTCATTCGTCTTGATTGAGTCACGATCGAGTCGAGTCGTAAATTCAAAATCGCCAACAGCACCCGAAAAGTTGGCGGGCTTGCCTTTTAAGGGAAGACTCTTCACAGACAACACTTTAGCGTCTGAAGAACATACAATGTTTAAGATTCGAGATTGTATTCGACCAAAGAAATCTCTTTGATTTGTAGGTATAACGACAGGAACGTCAAGATCCATAGCATCCAGAGTCAACTCACCGGAACGCTGAGGAATTAACACGAGCTTTTTTAGGGTTGCGACTTTAAAGGTCTTCCCGTTTCTTTGCACTTGTTGGATGGGATAATTTTCACCTAAATCATAATCTTCATGCCAAAAACCGGTATACGTTGGTTCTTTAAGTAAGTCGGGAGACCTAACCTCTTGAGAAAAATAGAGTTTGTATTTAGCTACAACCTGCTCACCTACATAGGGGTTAGAATTACTCAGCTCTAAATTTAAGAATACATTTTCTCTAGCATTTGCTTCAGGGCTAAAAATAGAATTAGACTGGGGTGAGGTTTTAAGTACTTGTATGGATACATTACCAGATCGATACTGCCTTCCCTTCACAAATATAGATGCGGAACCAATGGTGTAAACCCCTATTTTCTTCGTCCGAAGATAGTAAGTGTACGTGTTTTCTCTAGTTACTTTACCATTGATGATGGTTGTACTTGAAGAAGTGCTCGGTCCTGATAAAATAGAAAAGCTGGATAAATCGGGTGCTGTAAAACGATCACCACTCCCATTGACCGAAAAAGTTAAACTAAATCGCTCATTAACACCTAACTTATTTTTACTCGCAAAAGCCGTAAATGATACTTGCGCAAGCAGCAAAGAAGTCTGTAGAAGGAGAACTAAATATAATAAACGCTTTTTCATTGCTAATGATTACCAGTCTTTTTCGATTTTCACTTGAGCACCTTTCAATTTATGCTTTTTCATCTTTTCTTGTACTTGATCCTCTTGTTGATTTAATGCTTCAAGCAACCTTTGAGCTTCTTCAGGACTCAACTTATTTTCTCTTGGTTTTGGAGATTGACCGTCTTTTTCTTCATCAACATCATCTCCATCGGTCTCTCCTCTATTGTTTTGATCCTGTTGATTGTTATTTTGGTCATTTTCTTCACTATTAGAATCTTCCGAATCTTCATTCTCAGAACCTTCATCCTGCTCATCGTTGTTGGAATCATCTGATGCGTTATCATTATCGTCTTTACTTTTTTCGTTTTCTTGATCTTGCTCTTCTTGCTCTTGTTGTTGTATTTGTTTTTTCACAAAAGCATAATTGTATCGCGTTTCCTCATCCTTAGGATCAACTCTTAGGGATTCCTTGTATGACTCTAATGCACCTTCGAGGTTTTGTTGAGACAGCAGTACGTTGCCTATATTGTGCAAAGCTTTTGCTTTAAGCTCCTTATCATTGGTAAGCGAACTCACGTTATCAAAAGACTCTAGGGCCTCGTCATACCTTTCTTGTTTAACGAGAGCATCTCCCAAATTAAACTGGGCTTCCAATAGGTTTTTATTTTTCTCAAGAGCTTTCTTGTAATTAATTTCTGCATCTACAAAGTTACCCGTTTCGTACTGCGAGTTTCCTTTACGAGTCATTTTTCTTTCTGTCTGGGCTGAGATAAGCCAGGAAAAAGAAAAGAAAAATAATAGAAATACATGGGTCCGTAACATCATTGTCCAAATAATTTAATTTTTCTCAACCAAAGTGTTTTTCGATTTGGAACAATCAAATCAAGAGTGAAAAAAAATAGTGCCAGAGCCAAAAACCATTGAAATTGATCTTCATAATCAGTATACAACTCAGTATCTGACTCGACTTTTTCCATTTTTGATAGAGCATCATTTATGAAGGATATGGTTTCATTGGTGTTGGAACCGTTCGTATAGCTTCCATCTGTGCCAACAGCTAGTTGCTGTAACATCTCAGGATTCATTTTAGTAACAACAACTTGGTCATTTTTATCTTTCTTGTAAGATTTAACAAGACCATTTCGCTTGATTGGAATTGGCCCTCCCTCCAAAGTACCAATACCGATAGAATAAATGACAATACCATTATCAGAAGCGAGTTTACTTGCTGCCAAAGCTCCTTTTTCGTGACTTTCTCCATCTGAAAGAATGAACAACACTCGATTTTGTCTTTCACCACTTTCAAAATAGCTCAGAGCCATTTCTACCGCATTTCCAATATCTGTTCCTTGAGTAGGAACTACATCTGTATCAATGGTTCTCAAGAACATCTTAGCAGCCGTGTAATCGGTAGTTAGTGGAAGTTGTGCGTATGCTTTACCGGCATAAACTATAACCCCAATTCGATCATTAACCAATCCGTCGATTGCTTTGGACAGAATCTGCTTGGCTTTTAATATCCGACTTGGCGATATGTCTTCAGCTAGCATACTTTTAGAAACGTCCATGGCAAAGACCACATCAACACCTTTACGGGTAATCGTTTCAATACGCGTTCCTATTTTTGGATTTATTAATGCAATAACCAAACTGATTAAACCTAACAATCGTAAACAATGCTTAATAAATGGTTTTCTTTTTGAGCGATTGGGTTGAATACGATTCCAAAGAATACCATCGACCAACTCCGCTTGTTTTCTCTTTCGCCAAGACCTAAAAATTAGGTATGCCACCCATACAAGGATGGGTACCAGATATAAATACTGATATTGTGGATTTCCTAAATCAAACATCAAGCAATGGTTTTTAAAAGTGTGTACTGAAGTACAAATTCAAAAAACAATAAGATTAAAGCAATGAGTGCAAAAAGCTCAAATTTTTCTTGATGACTGTAATACTTCAATTCTTCCAATTCGGTTTTCTCTAAAGTCTCAATTTGTTCATAAATGCGCGCTAGCTTGTCTTTATTATTCGCGCGGAAATACATACCACCGGTAGAATCGGCAATGTTCATGAGTAAATCTTCATCAATTTTTACTTGAACATTGGCGTAGGTAGACCTGCCCCAAATATCTTTGGTAGGATAAGGTGCTGTACCGTAAGAACCTACACCAACGGTATATACTTTCACATCATATTCTTCGGCCAGTTCAACAGCCGTCATCGGGTCAATAAAACCACTGTTATTTTCACCGTCAGTCAAAAGTATAATCACTTTGCTTTCCGCCTTACTTTCTTTCAATCTAGAAACTGCTGTTGCCAAACCCATACCAATAGCTGTTCCATCGTCTATAAGACCATCTTTAACATCTTTTAAGAGATTTTTAACCACTTTATGATCGGTTGTTAAAGGGCATTGGGTGAAACTCTCACCGGCATAAATAACCAAACCAAAACGATCTGAGGGTCGACCAGTAATGAAATCATGAGCTACTTGTTTTGCTGCCTGCAGTCGATTGGGTTTAAAATCCTCGGCCAACATACTGGTTGAAACATCCATGGCTATTACAATGTCAATACCCTCTTTACTAAGTGTTTCAGTACTAACCTCTGTGGTTTGCGGACGAGCAATAGCTATAATGATAGACGATATGGCGATACAGCGAGTCACCCACAAGGAATGCTTTAAAATGACCTTCCAATTCCATTTCTTCTCAATGAGGTATCCAGAAGACCAAATGATAGGTGCGTTGCGCTTGCTATTCCTGTAAAACTGCCACAGCAAAAGCACCGGAACTACAAGCAGTAAATAAAGTAGTTCTGGATTCAAAAATTCAATATTCTCAAACATCCAACACCTCCTCATTCATATTGTGACAGCATTCCACGATTCGGTAAGAAGATTCCATAAATCGTTTGTTTGTGAAATTATCGGGATTGCTTTTGGCGAATTTAACGAGGTCAGCTTCTTCTAACAAACGCGTTATATCAGTCAACAATGAAATTTCAATTTTCTTCGTTCTTAATCGTTCAACAATCTCATCCGTGGTAGACTCTATGGTTTCAAGTTCAAATTGCCGATCAAAATAACATCTGAGTATTTCCGTGAGTTGTACGTAATGATTTTTAATTTCACCCATTTCACACAAACCTTGAGACTCCAAATTCTTTAGTGCTTCAAGAGCTTCTATCTCACATGGAATTGAAGGAGCAATTTCTTCTTCAATCACACCCTTTTTGATCTTTATTTTTTGAATCAAATAGTAAATAAGTAAGATCAATACAAGAATAATAAACGATCCGTAGACGATAGGCTTAGCCTCAGAAAAATTAAACGGAACATCTTCAGGTCCTTTGATATCAAAAACGACATTCGTTGTATCTAAAAGTACAGGGACAAATGAAATATTTAAGGAATCTGTGTAAAAAGTATCACCCTCACTACTCACAAAAGGAAGCTGAGGCAAAACAAAATCACCGGTATCAAATAACTGAATGGATAAATTCTGATGATAACGGTTAAGATTCGACTTTAATACGGAATCAATTTCACTAAAACTCTGAACTTCAATAGGCGCAATTAGCACCTCTATGTCTGGCCATATAACCTGAACGTTACTATTAACATTGATGTCCATTTGAATGACATCTCCTACGAGAGCTCTATTGGTGTCTAAAGAAATATCAACCTTAGTTTGAGCAAAGGTTAATGTCGATAGAAACAGAATGCTTGTGTATAAAAATGAATTCAAATTTATCTTCTTTTAAAAAATTCTAACAATTGTTTGGTGTAAGGCCGATCTACTCTTAACTCAAGAAAATCGGTACCTGAATGTGAACAATTGGATTTAAAGTTAACAATGAGATTGTTGTAAGCTGCTTCGTAATCTGAACGAACAGCTTCTGAACTTGTATCTACCCAACCAACAGTTCCTGTTTCAGGATTTTGGAATTGAACCAATCCGATATCAGGAAGCTTTTCTTCCGCAGAATCAAATATACGCAGAGCCGTCAGGTCGTGTTTACTTGATGCAATTTTTAAATTTTTTTCATACTCTTGATCTTGAAAATCGGAAAGCGCAAAAACGATACTTCTTTTCTTGATGACCGAACTTAAGAACTTTAAGGCCTCTGAAATATTGGTGCCTGCTCCTTTGGGCTTAAATTCAATCAACTCACGAATAATTCTAAGAACATGAGATTTTCCTTTTTTTGGAGGAATAAACAACTCAATTTGATCCGTAAAAAATATAACGCCAACCTTATCATTATTTTGCATGGCAGAAAAAGCTAAAACGGCACAGAGCTCTGTAATCATTTCTCTTTTTTGTTGTGTTCTAGTACCGAAAGATTCAGACTTAGATACATCCACCAACAGCATCATGGTTAACTCTCTTTCTTCCTCAAATATTTTAATGTGAGGTTCATTAAGCTTTGCCGTTACATTCCAATCAATATCACGTATATCATCACCAAACTGATATTTTCGGACTTCTGAAAATGTCATACCTCTTCCTTTAAAATGCGAGTGATATTCACCAGAAAATATATGATTGGATAATCGACGTGTTTTGATTTCGATCTTCCGAACCTTTTTTAAAAGTTCTTTGGTCTCCATACTAAGGCACTTCTACTTTATTCAATATTTGATTGATGATGTCTTCAGAGCTAACATCTTCTGCTTCTGCTTCATAGGTAATACCTATTCGGTGTCTGAGGACATCATGACATACGGCTCTTACATCTTCTGGGACTACATACCCTCTTCGTTTGATAAAAGCATAAACTTTGGCCGCGGTAGCCAAATTAATAGATCCTCTAGGAGAGGACCCAAAAGAAATGAGTGCAGAGAGGTGGTCCAATCCAAAACGTTCAGGATATCGTGTTGCAAAGATGATGTCGAGAATGTAATTCTCAATCTTTTCATCCATATAAACAGTTTTGATGACGCTGCGAGCATTCATGATTTCTTCAAGAGAGACTACAGCATTAACCGCCTGATGTGAGTCTGTTAAACTGTTTCGCATGATGATTCTTTCGTCTTCTTGCTTAGGGTAATCAATAACTGTTTTGAGCATAAAACGGTCAACTTGAGCTTCTGGCAATGGGTAAGTACCTTCTTGTTCTACGGGGTTTTGAGTTGCTAAAACCAAAAAAGGTTCATCCATAGCAAATGTTTCATCACCGATAGTAACTTGTCGCTCCTGCATCGCCTCTAATAATGCAGATTGAACTTTGGCGGGCGCTCTATTGATTTCGTCAGCTAATATGAAATTCCCAAAAATAGGCCCCTTCTTAATACTGAATTCATTTTTAGGCATGTTGTAAACAGTCGTCCCTATAACGTCTGAAGGAAGAAGATCAGGCGTAAACTGAATACGACTAAATTTACCGCTTATAGCCTTAGATAAGGTGTTGATGGCTAACGTCTTTGCTAAACCGGGGACACCCTCCAACAAGATGTGTCCATTACCTAGCAAAGCAATGAGTAAGCGTTCAATCATATACTTTTGGCCAATAATAACCTTATTCATTTCCAAACTCAAGAGGTCTACAAAAGCGCTTTCTTGTTTGATTTTTTCGTTAATTTCTTTAATCTCTAATGAATCCATTCTATTGTGTTTATATTTGTTGTAAAATTAAAAAACAATCTCATTTCCTCAACATAAAACCCGGGGTTAACGCAATATTAACGTAATATCTTACAACATATTTTAGAACACCTAAATTAACCATAAGAAGGCAATAAAATAGATTCTATTCCATGAAACTTTTCAACAACAAATTCATCTTATTTTTCAACTTAAATCTACTTTTCTTTACACCTATCTATTCCCAAGAAAGACGTAATCCAATTGTTGATCCGCTTAAATATATACCCACACTCACCTTTCAAGAAGGAGGATTCTTAAAGACCTCTGAAAAAAACTTCCCTATTTCAATAAATTTCAACACCCATCAGGATGCCAATGGAGATGGAAATTTGGATCCTGAAGACAATATAGAGAACATGATTCTGTATGCTATTGGAGAAGCTGTTAAAGGAAACGGAAGAACAGGTTTAAGTAATAGAGGTCCTAACAACCAGTCTCCAGCTGTTTATTTTAATTATGCCGAAACATTTAGCCACAACGTATACCAATATTGGTATTACTACGGAGAAAATTCTCATTTAGAAAATCATGAACACGATTGGGAGTCTGTTTTTGTTTTTGAAAGAGATACACTTCCCGTCATGGTTCAAATGACCTCTTTTGGAAAATTAACCAATCTTCAATGGAATGCATTTCAAAAAGATGAAGAACATCTAGTTTTGGGTGTTCGACGAGGTGATCACTCTTTCACCACCTCCCCAAAAAATGGAGTTGTCATCAGGTACAACGGTGAGATTCATGCGCAACAAGGTGTTTTAAACGAAGGGCACGGCAAAATGATACCTTGGACGGTATATAGCTCTAAAGATTTCACAACAAACACCACTGTATTTGATGAAGGTAAGACCACAAAATTTTATTACGGTGATGTTGCTTATCCGAGAAGTGGTAAAGAGTTTGATTCGGAAAGAAAAGCCCCTTGGCGAAGAAGGCGTTGGAGAAGACCTAGAAAAAATGATGAATAAAATTGCTCTCAAAGGGAGCATTTGCTCAGTAATAAATTGTGATTAACTGAGTACCGACTGCTGATGGTACTCTAGCAAATCTTTCAACTTTTCATATCTAGGCCTAGAAATTTGCACCAGTGGCAAACGCAAATACTCTTCACAAATTCCCATAATTTTCAAACATGCTTTCACCCCTGAAGGGCTCCCTTCGGCGAATAAATGGTCGATGATTTCGAGTTGAGGATAATGCAAAGCTCTAGCCTTTTCGACCTGTCCTGAAACTCCAAAATTGACCATTTCGGAAAATTCTTTAGGACAAACCATTGCTTGAACTGAAATAACACCTTCTGCCCCCATAAGAAGCATTGGTAAGGTAAAGGCATCATCTCCTGAAAGAACTTTAAAATCGGCTGGTTTGTCTCTAAGAATATGCATGATTTGATCCATATCTCTAGATGCCTCTTTGATAGCAACAATGTGATCGAAATCTTTAGCGAGTCTTAGTGTCGTATCTGCTGATATATTTACGGAAGTTCTACCGGGAACATTGTATAAAATAATGGCTATGGGACAAGCTTCGGCAATTGATTTGAAGTGAAGATAAATACCCTCTTGGCTAGGCTTGTTGTATGCAGGAGAAACAGACAGGACAGCACTAACACCGGTGAAGTCTGTTGACTTTATTTCCTCCACAACGGCTTTGGTATTGTTACCACCCAAACCAAGTACTAGAGGAACCCTTCCATTAATTTTCTTTTTCGTGAAAGCAACCACTTCCATCTTTTCCTGCTTGGATAAAACAGCGCTTTCTCCGGTTGTGCCCATAGAAACTAAAAAATCAGCACCTTCTCGGATTAAGTAATCAATCAAGTTTGATAGACCGTCATAATCAACGTCTCTATCCTCCTTGAAGGGAGTTATCAACGCAACTCCTGTTCTTCCTATATCTATTTTCATGTCCCTCTGTAGGAATTAAACAATGTGTAACTTCTTTTATCAGAGAATCTAAACTCTGAAAATCTCTCATCTTAATTTCGTGGTCAAATATACAGATATCTTTTCTAAATCTTCCTAATTTAAAGACTGCAGATGATGCCAATGTCAAATAAGTTAACGGATAATGTGATTTTAAACTCAGATCAATAAGTACATCGTAATTCTCTTCAAGATAATTATCAATGATCATCCCCTTTGGTTTTCCATACCAATTCAGTTGCGCATTTGAAAAATAATCAAAATTTAAAGTGGAAAGATGTTCAAGGGATTTGTTCGGTTCATTTACGAAACCTAATGCATAAACATCATACTTAGCGTGCACAAACATTCTTACAAGTGATTTCACAAGGCGAATAGAGGCGGGATCAGTAGCTTCGAACAAAACAGCAAGTCGTCTTGCACCTTTCAAGTCTATATCAGATCTTTGAACGTGAAGGTTTTCCAACCTTTTAAGCACCCTATTAGAAAACCAACTCACTAACATATCGAGTAATTATTATATAATATATATTTATTTCAAGGTAATTCTATTTCTAAAACTGGACTAATTAGAGAAATAGGTGTGTGAAATCATTAGTTACAATTTACCTAACTGATTGGTATTGTAGACATTTCAGTATTACATTTACAAATACCAGACCAAAAACCATCAGTTATGATATATTAATAAATTCCGGTGAATGGATAAATGAACACTTACGGGGTCATAATTTCCATCAAGCATGTCCAACCTACCGACTGAAAAACTTAATTGTGTGTTTTCGGATAGCATATAATTTAGTGATAGATTAAGCTGTATTCCAACTCCCTTACCGACATCAATGCCTCCACCTCCTGCTATGACGGTGTGAATAGGTATCTTAATCTTAAATTTCTTATCATCGAATATGATACTTGATATTCCAAAAACTCCTTCCGCATAAGCACCATAATCTCCCCCCATAGCCCATCGCGTTTCTCCAAGCAATTCAAAATGAGATCCGATAGGGTAAGACAATCCAAAATACATCAGTGTCATGTCAGTGTAAAGTAGTCCATTTTTATCAGTAGCATTTGGAGCTTTATGAAGGTTAAGACCCGTCCTCAAACCCAAGAATCTAGACCTTAGTTCGTCTAGTGGCCTACGAAATTGACCTTTTGCTCCTATTAAAAAAGAACTTTCGAAATCATACTTAAGTCCAATGTTTATATAATTTGCGGCAAATGAACCAGCGTGAGATGTGTTAAAACCTCTTGAAATACTCACAGCTTTTCTGGGAAACTTAAAATCTACTCCCGTCTCCAAAATATAAGCGAGCCCACCGGAAGTATTCATGCCTCCACCCCCACAGCTCCCAATTAGGGTTTTAGCATTCCAAGTAACAGCATCTATACTGATTATTTTCATTGAAAATCCTGTGTAATAGGCCATAAAACCGTCAATCTTTCTGGAAATTGCCCCTTGTAAGCGAATTAGACCTGCAAAGCGTTTGTTGTAATGAGCCGCATATTCAACACCTACAAGTTTAGCATGATAACGAGAGCGTATTGAAGCCGCGTCGTTTGCATCTAGTAGCATAAAGGTGTTTTGAATAGAAGCTGACTGCTTTGCCATTAATACATCAAGAGGGTATTGCTTGGTTGAAGGAGAAACTTTATATGAAAGTCCCCATTGAATCTGCTTGCCACCTATGGAACCGGTAGGGAAATTATAATTCGAATACCGCAGCAAAAAGTTGATGTTTGGGTTTAGAATGAATTTTATTCCACATCCATACCTGTAAGCTAAGCCAGAACCATCAGGAGCACCAGCGCCTCCTCCTCCTCCTATAAAAGTATTTACATTCAAGGCTATGGGCAGTATACTTAAATCGTAATCAAATTCCGTCGTTAGTCCAAAAACATACAAACCACCGAACTGTCCGAGAAGAGCTTCTTGTATTTCCAAGCCATATGAATACGTGTATTGGGTATGGTCGTGAGTCAGTAAAAACATTGAATTGCCCAGGACAAAGTCCTCATGGTTTTTCATATCAACACTCTCAAAGGTTCTTTGTAATTCAAAACCCACAGAATTTTGCCCCAAAGAATCATAAACCTTGAAAAAAAATAAAGCAAGTATTAAAATCGTAAACCTTAACTTAAATCTTGACATTCTTAAACATAAATTACAACAAAGTAAAATCCATATGGTATCTTTGTAAAGATAGTTGATTATATAATGTCAACAAGAATTATGATGGGGTGTGCTCAAGCATACAAAAGTTCATTTAGAGCTTGTTAACCTAACAAAATAAATCAAAAAATGGATGAAATATTAAATTGGCACTGGTGGATGTATGCAGGTATCATCCTTTTGATTCTTGAGGTTTTTACACCAGGCTTTATTATTGCTTGCCTGGGATTAGGAGCACTGTGCGCATCAGCTATAGCATATCTTGAGTTTAATCTTGATTCTCAACTCATTGTTTTTGCCATCAGCACTCTCATAAGTTTATTCATCATTCGCCCGATATTCTTAAAAAAGAGCAGCCCAGAGCATGTTATAAAAACAAACACGGATGCTTTAATTGGAAGGATCGGAACGGTTACTGACACCATAGACAATTCGATACAAAAAGGTAGAGTTGTCATTGATGGAGACCACTGGAAAGCCAATTCATTTAGCAACGAAATACTCACAGAAAACACCAAGGTAATCGTAACATCTATTGACAGTACAATCCTAACCGTAAAAAAATTATAATATGGGACTCACAATAATCGCATCACTAATTGCCATTTTAGCCATTGCCTTTGCCATTAAAGGTCTTAAAATTGTTCAACAATCCGAAACGATAATCATTGAAAGACTAGGGAGGTATCACAAAACACTTAAGTCCGGATTAAACATCATCATTCCTTTTGTGGACAAGCCCAGAATAATCATATGGAGGTATTCAACAGAAGGCCCCATTGGAAATACTTTGGTTCAATATGTGAATGAAAGCAGAATTGATTTGCGTGAAACTGTTTATGATTTCCCAAAACAGAATGTAATTACAAGAGACAATATTGTAACTGAAATCAATGCTCTTATTTACTTCCAAGTGATGGATCCCATAAGAGCCGTTTATGAAATAGCAAATCTTCCACAAGCCATTGAAAAACTAACTCAAACCTCACTAAGAAACGTAATTGGCGAAATGGATCTTGATGACACCTTATCCTCCAGAGATACGATCAATACTAAGTTACAAGAAATTCTAGATGATGCGACCAACAAATGGGGTGTTAAAGTAAATAGAGTTGAATTGCAAGATATTAATCCACCTATGGACATAAGAGAGGCCATGGAGAAACAGATGCGAGCTGAAAGAGATAAACGCGCAACAATTCTTGAAGCGGAGGGATTCAAACAATCCGAAGTTTTAAAAGCAGAAGGTGATCGACAAGCAGAGATTAATCGTGCAGAAGGTGAAGCTTCAGCCAGAATAACCATTGCTAATGCTGAAGCAGAAGCCTTAAAAGTAGTTACAGAGGCGATCAAAGAATCAAGTGGAGATCCTGTCAATTACCTGATTGCTATGAAGTACCTTGACACATTAAAAGAGATGACATCAGGGGAAGACAATAAAGTCGTTTACATTCCTTACGAAGCCACAGGGATTTTGAGCTCTGTGGGTGGAATTAAAGATTTACTCCTTTCCAAAGGGAATTAGTGGCAGACTCATAAACAAAATAAATCTAATTAGTTTCAATAGATGAACTGATTGATCGTCAGTTAATTCAAAAAATTCATGAACAAAATCGTTTATAATTTAGTTTTTTTCTGTTTGTTTTTCCTGCTTCTTGACCTCTATTTCTGGCAGGCGCTGAAGAGTAATTTTTTACTCAACTTTAAATCAAACCAACTCGCTAAATTCATCTACTGGGTCCTCTCCTTTTCGGCTTTATCCATCTTGATTTATGCGATGATAAATTACCAAAATCCGGAATCCTCAAAACATCTAATTCTCATAAGAGCCTTTATATTTAGCCTTTACATGGCTAAATTCTTAGCCTGCTTCCCGCTTCTCATAGACGATTTGATTCGGTTGTTTAAATGGATTGCCTCTTTCATTCAAATTTCTAACACATCCACGCCACAAAAAGAATCCCAAGGGATTTCAAGATCGAGTTTTTTAAAAAACACAAGCTTTATCATCGCTTCATTTGTGTTTGGGGTAATGTCTTGGGGTATTATTTACGGGAGGTTTAATTTTAAAAAACATAAAGTAGCGATTAAATTGGACAAGTGGCCAAAGGCATTAAGTGGATTGAAAATCATTCAAATATCTGACTTACACTTGGGTAGTTTCGACTCAACCAAACCCATAGAAGATGTTGTAGAAATCATCAATAATGAGCAGGCTGATATCATCGTATTTACAGGAGATCTTGTTAATAACGCCTATTGGGAAGCGGATGAATTTATCCCGTACTTAAATAAACTGAAAGCTAAGTACGGTAAATATGCAGTCCTTGGTAATCACGATTACGGTGATTATTTAGGGATTGATAAAAACTCCGTCAAAGGATTGAGTTTGTGGAAATCAAACTTCAACAAAATATTGAATGTTTATAAAAAAATTGGCTTCGATTTACTTCTAAATGAAAACAGAGAAATTGAAATTATGGGCAGCAGTTTCAATCTTATCGGAGTAGAAAACTGGGGTGCTGGAAGCTTTTCCAAATATGGTGATTTTAATAAGTCTATTGAAGGGTTAAATGCTGACAAGTGTAATATACTTCTTTCACACGACCCCTCCCATTGGGATAATGAGGTCATGAAACATCCTTACCCAATTGAATTGCAACTCTCTGGACACACTCATGGTATGCAGTTTGGGATAGAGCTCAAAAATTTCAAGTGGAGTCCGGCTCAATTAAGGTACCCTCAGTGGGCAGGTTTGTATTCTAAGGGAAACAAACACGTATACGTAAATCGAGGTTTAGGACACATTGGATATGCGGGACGAATTGGAATTTACCCAGAGATATCCATCTTGAAAATTTACAACAAAGCCTAAATGACCTCATTTAAAAGCTATCATCGATTCAAAGACATTCCACATGGTGAATGGAGTGAGCTACTGAATGATGAGGATTTCTTTCTTTCTGAGGACTTTCTGAGCGTCATAGAATCATCGCATAGAGATGAAATTATACCCACATACACCATCATAAAGAATCAAAATAATGTTTTAGGGATCGTGTATTCTCAAGTATATGATTTTAAAAATTCCAAACTAAAAAACTACATAAACACCTCAAAGTTTAACATCATCACAAGACTGAAAAGTCAAATTGGCCGATTACTAAAAGTGAGAGTGACTTTTTTAGGGAACATCTTTTTATCAAATGAATCTGGATTTAAGTTCAAGGAAGGGTCTTTCAATAAAACTGACCTAGAAGACCTACTTAAATTCATTCAAAAGTCCAGTGGTACAAAATTTCTATTGATTCCTGAGCATTATGAAGGTTTGTTAGATGTCAATAGCTCAAAGATAAAGGAAGTCAATGTAGAGCCTGACATGCAATTGGAGGTATCCAAAGACTGGCATACGTTTGATGATTATTTAAATGCAATCCGTTCAAAATATAAAAAAAGGTATCGGAATATAGTTTCCAAAAGTAAAATCATTTACAGGCGGAAGTTAGACTCCGAAGAATTGAAAAAAAATGCACCCCATCTAAAAAAACTCTTTGGTCAAGTTTATGAAAAATCTGACTTTAACTCTGCAAAATTTAATACCGATATTTTCCAAGAATTAGTTAAACAAGATCAGGCCATATCCGTTTATGGCTACTACAATCAGAAGGGACTCGTAGGCTTTTCATCAGTCATCAAAAAAAACAAAATATTATATGCTCACTTTGTTGGCATCGATTACAAGATCAACGAGACCCACTATCTGTACGCAAAAATGCTGTTTGACCATATTGAATATGCCATTGAAAAAAATCTTAAACTCATAAAGTTTGGGAGAACAGCATGTGAGTTCAAAAGTAATTTTGGTGCCGAACCGTATTTAGGTAAAGGCTTTGTTTATGACAAAACAGGAAGATACTTATACACCCTTACCCCCTTTCTTGAAATGCTAAAACCAAAAACATGGGTACAGAGAAAGCCATTTAAAATGAGTAAAGTTTAATTATTTTTGACGGATGAAAACCATACCTAAAAAACAAAGCAAGCCGTTAACCACAAGAAGTTCAAACCCAAATTCAAAGCCCCACCATACCGGAGCCTTAAGTTGCAAATAATAACATATAATTGGTGATGATAAAACAACCGGCAGAATCCACTTATCTCTGATTCTCCAGGGAGTTAACAAACCAAAAGCATACATGCCAAGCAAGGGTCCATAGGTGTAACCAGCAACTTTAAATAAAGCAGCAACCACACTCTCATCATTAATCCATTTAAACACTAAAATCACGATAAATAAAACTGCTGAAAAGAAAAGATGGCTTTGTTTTCGAATTCGTATTTGTTGTGTTATAGGCTTATTTTCAATACCTAAAATATCAATACAGAATGAGGTAGTGAGCGATGTCAATGCCGAGTCTGCACTAGAATAGGCTGCAGCAATTAATCCCAGTAAAAAGAATAAACCAACCACTACTGGCATACTCTCATGCATCGCGACAGCAGCAAATAAGTCATCGCCTGAGGCTTGAATGTTAAAATGATCTGCATGAATATAGAGTAATGCTCCTAATCCTAAAAACAATAGATTCACAAGAACCAATACAATGCTAAACCAAAACATGTTTTTCTGTGCATCTTTTAAACTTCTACAGGATAAGTTTTTCTGCATCATATCTTGATCAAGTCCAGTCATTACAATCGCTATAAATGCCCCTGCAAGGAATTGTTTGGGGAAAAATAAAGAGCTGTTTGAATCTTCCAAAAAGAAAATCTTTGAATATTCTGAAAGAGAAATTTGATTTATAGCATCACTCATTGTAAAATTCAATGCATTAGAAATATGATAAAAGCATAAAACTACTGCCAATATCATGAATAATGTCTGTAAAGTATCCGTCCAAATGATTGTTTTGAGACCTGCTTTGTGCGTGTACACCCAAATAAATGAAATGGTTAAAACAACCGTTAGTGCGAAGGGGATGCCCCAGGAGTCAAAAACAAGAATTTGTAAAATGTTGGCTACTAAAAACAACCGAAATGATGCACCTACAATTCTTGACAGTAAAAAGTAAAAGGCGCCAGACTTGTAGGACCAATAACCAAAACGTTCTTCCAAATAACCGTATATTGATGTTAGGTTTAAACGATAATACAAGGGCAATAGCACCGTAGCAATAACCGTGTAACCAACCAAATAACCCAAAACCATTTGAAAATAAGAAAACTGACTGGTTGCGACCCACCCAGGAACAGAAACAAAAGTAACACCCGACAAACTTGCGCCTATCATTCCAAATGCAACAACATACCATGGGGATTGTCTTTTTCCGGTAAAAAAACTGTCGTTACCATCATCATTAGATGTTAATTTTGAAATAAAAATTAACACGATGAAATATACAACGAGAACCGCAATCATAATTGTTGGTGTCATAAGCGTATTTTAAAAAATCTAATATAGGATTTACCCTTGATACTTGCTGTTAAAAAACTATTTTTGAGCTATGAATTACTCTTCAAAGTTACTGGAGCAAGCCGTAGAAGAATTCTCAAAACTACCGGGTATTGGAAAAAAGACTGCCCTGCGTTTGGTACTGAATCTCTTAAAACGTGAAAAGGATGAGGTCAATCGATTTGCAATGGCCTTGAAAAATCTACGTGATGAAATTCGTTACTGCAAAGAATGTCATAACATTTCTGATATCGAAATATGTCAGCTCTGTTCTAACCTGAATCGTGACGGCGCAACCCTTTGTGTTGTTGAGGACATACGCGATGTTATGGCTGTAGAAAACACACAACAATACAAAGGCTTGTACCACGTTCTTGGAGGGGTAATTTCTCCCATGGATGGAATTGGACCGCAACACCTTACCATCGAATCACTTTTGCAAAAAGTTGAATCGGGTAAAGTAAAAGAAATCATCTTTGCACTAAGTACAACCATGGAAGGAGATACGACCAACTTTTACATATTCAAAAAACTCAAAAATTACTCAGTAAAAGTCTCAACCATAGCGCGCGGTATCGCTTTTGGAGATGAGCTTGAATATGCCGATGAAATCACCCTAGGGCGTTCCATTGCCAACAGGTTGCCCTATGAGAGCTCTATAAATAGTTAATTCTGTCATGAAACTATCCATCGTCATTGTCAACTACAATGTAAAACACTTTCTCGAACAATGCTTGAGGTCTGTTCATAAAGCCGTTCTAAACATAGATGCTGAGATATATGTCGTAGACAATAATTCTGTTGATCAATCCATGGAAATGGTAGCAAAAAAATTTCCCGACGTTAAACGAATTGCCAATTCAATAAATACGGGATTTTCGGTTGCCAACAACCAAGCAATTAAAATTTCCAAAGGAGAATATATACTTCTTTTAAATCCTGACACACTTGTAGAAGAAGATACCTTTGAAAAATGTATCACCTTCATGGACAACAAACATGATGTTGGAGGTTTGGGAGTCAAAATGGTAGACGGCAAGGGTAAATTCTTACCTGAATCTAAACGCAGCCTACCGACACCAAAAGTTGCTTTTTACAAAATATTTGGACTTTCCAATTTATTCCCAAAATCCAAACAGTTTGGTGCTTACCATTTGGGACATCTTCCAGAAGATGAAACAAATGAAGTTGAAATATTAGCCGGCGCCTTCATGCTCCTTAGGAAGAAAGCACTGGATGACATTGGTTTACTCGACGAAACTTTTTTCATGTACGGAGAAGACATTGACCTTTCTTACAGGCTAATCAAAGGAGGGTACAAAAACTATTATTTCCCAGAAACCAGAATCATCCATTACAAGGGAGAAAGCACTAAAAAAGGGAGCTTGAATTATGTGTTTCTTTTTTACAAAGCCATGGTTGTTTTTGCTAAAAAACATTTTTCAAATCAAAATGCAAAACTTTTCAGTCTACTCATAAACATGGCTATCTACCTGAGAGCTGGATTGTCAATAATCCGTCGGTTTTTAAGTAAAAGCATACTGCCCATATTTGATTTTTCATTTATTTTTTCTGGAATGATGTATCTTAAAATGTATTGGGAAATAAACCATAGATACATTACCGGTGGAACGTATCCAGAAATTTTAACACTCGGATTAATCCCAATGTACATTACAGTTTGGCTTACTGTATTTAAATTAAGTGGGGTATACGACAAACCTTTTAAACTTGATAAACTCATACGAGGTAGTTTGTATGGTGTTGCTTCACTTTTGGTTATTTATGCACTCTTACCAGAACCTTTACGATTTTCAAGAGCCATTATTTTACTCGGATCTGCATGGGCAGGAGTTTCAGTACTCATCAGTAGGATTTTATTCAGAATTATTGGTCTAAAATCTTTTCAATGGGGCGAAAGCTTGAGTAAACGTTTTCTAATTGTAGGTTCTGAAAAAGAATCTGTGCGAATACACGACCTACTCAATCAAACCGAAATAAAAATGGGTTTCGTTGGTTTTATCCACTCGGAAAAACCAAACCAGCCAAGTCACCAATATGTTGGCCTAAGCCATCAATTAGAAGAAGCTGTGTTACTATACGCAATCGATGAAGTGGTTTTTTGTTCGAAAAATTTATCTGCGCAAGAGATTATTGAACACATGTCCAAGCTTGATAAACATTCTCTTGATTTTAAAATTGCTCCTGAAGAAAGTATGTATGTCATTGGATCTAACTCCATCAATACAAAAGGAGAGTTTTACGGATATGACCTCAGTAGTATAAACAAAATTGAAAACCGAAGAAATAAAAGAACCTTTGACATCTTTTCAGCGCTCATCATAATATCAATTTCTCCAATTTTTATGTTATTAGGAGCCAGCCCTAAAGCCTTACTCAAAAATACGATGAGCGTTCTTTTGGGGTTCAAAACCTGGGTGTCCTATTACGGAACGATTGATGTAAATCATCTACCCACCCTAAAGGAGGGCATTATCAGTCCTCTGTCGCATTTAAAATCCGAACAATCTAAAAACACAGCATCAAAACTCAACATGCTGTATGCTAAGGATTATAGAGTAAAGAATGATGTGAATTTTTTATTAAAGAATTTAAAACGTTTGGCACGCTATTAGGAGTATATGCAACTTTGTTCAAAAGGTCAATTATTGTATCTTCGTCGGACAAATGTTAAATTTTAGAAAATCAAAATATTTTTATGGCTCAGGTGGAATTGATAATGCCAAAAATGGGAGAAAGCGTTGCAGAAGCAACGGTAATCAAGTGGCTCAAAAATGTTGGGGACCCGATCGAAATTGATGAATCCATTATTGAAATTGCAACCGATAAAGTAGATTCTGAAATACCTTCAACCGTTGATGGCATCTTAATCAAACAACTTTACAAAGAAGATGAAGTTGTGCAAATAGGTCAAGCAATAGCAATCATTGAGACAAATGCTAAGGTAGAAGTGCGTACAGAAACAAAAAAAACAGAAGTACCTCCTGCTGAAACCTTAAAAAAAGAAGTTAAAATTGCTGAACAAATTGTTGAGAAAGCAATAGAAACAAATACAATACCCGATGTAAAGTCTACAAATAAATTCTTTTCACCACTCGTTCGATCAATTGCTCAAGAAGAAGGGATTGAGACCCAAGAGTTGGAAACTCTTTCAGGATCTGGGAAAGACGGTAGGATTACAAAAAATGACATTTTAGAACACGTTGCCAAAAAATCAATAATACCCTCGATAGCTCAAACATCTTCAAACACGAATGCTACAAAAACTGTAGGTATCCCAAGTATGCAAGGGGATGAAATTATTGAAATGGACCGAATGCGCAAAATGATTGCCAATCACATGGTTCTATCTAAGCAAGTTGCTCCACATGTAACCTCCTTTGTAGAAGCAGATGTAACCAATCTTGTTCATTGGAGAAATAAAGTCAAAGATGAGTTCCTCAGCAGTCAAGGAGAGAAAATCACATTTACACCAATATTTGTTGAGGCTATCGTTAAAGCCATAAAAGATTTTCCGATGATTAACATCTCGGTAGATGGTACTAACATCATCAAAAGAAAACACATAAACATCGGTATGGCCGCAGCACTCCCTTCCGGAAACCTTATCGTTCCGGTAATAAAAGATGCGGATCAGATAAATCTCATTGGATTAACGAAAAAAGTGAATGACTTGGCTAGAAGAGCCCGATCTAACGATCTAAAACCTGATGAAATTTCTGGAGGTACCTTCACGCTAACCAATGTAGGTGGATTTGGCAACGTTATGGGTACACCCATCATCAATCAACCTCAAGTTGCTATTATGGCCGTTGGTGCAATCGTAAAGAAGCCAGCAGTGATAGAAACTGAACACGGTGATGTCATTGCCATTCGCCATAAGATGTTTTGTTCGTTGTCCTACGATCACAGAGTCGTTGACGGCTCTTTAGGAGGAATGTTCTTAAAAAGATTTTCAGATTATCTAGAAGGATTTGATCCTAAAACAAGCATATAAATATTAGAAAGCATCAACTTCTGTTGATGCTTTGCTTTTTATCAAAAGTTATGAATTTACAACTAAGCAGACCCCTAGCCTTTTTTGATCTTGAAACAACGGGTATTCAAATTGGAAAAGACAAAATCGTAGAAATATGCATCCTAAAAGTACAAATGGATGGCACAGAAGAATGTAAAACCTGGAGAGTAAATCCAGGCATGCCAATTCCAAAAGAATCATCTGATGTTCATGGAATTACTGATGAAATGGTTAAAGATTCGCCGCTTTTCCCACAAATTGCAAATGAAGTTCACAATTTCATCAAAGACGCAGATCTTTCGGGGTACAACTCAAATCGATTTGACCTACCCTTGTTGGCTGAAGAGTTTTTAAGATCAGATGTGGATTTTGAAATGAAAAACAGACGATCAATAGATGTACAATCTGTATTTTTCAAAATGGAACCAAGAACTCTGACGGCTGCCTATCGTTTTTACTGCAATAAAGAGCTTCTCGGAGCTCATGGCGCCGAAGCCGACACCAGAGCAACCTACGAAATTTTAAAAGCACAAGTAGAACGATACAATGAGTTGGATGGAGACTCTGAGTCCATGGCAGAATTTACAAAACCTGCACAACCAAATGCTGACCTTGCGGGGATGATAAAATTTAACGCAAAGGGGCAAGAAATCTTTAATTTTGGAAAACACAAGGGCAAAGCAGTATCTGAAGTGTTAGATCGAGAACCCGGTTATTATTCCTGGATGCAAAATGCAGACTTTCCCGTATACACCAAGAAAGTGTTGACAGCCATCAAACTCAGAAATTTCAACAACCAATGAAAATCATTTGTATTGGCAGAAACTACGGTGGACAGGATAAAGGATTTAAAAGTCCACTTCCTGAAGTACCCCTATTTTTTGTAAAGCCTGATACGGCACTTCTGAGAACCAACACTTTTTATTTACCACCTTACAGCAGCAACATTCATTATGAAATCGAGTTGGCTGTAAAAATCAAAAAGGTAGGAAAGTGTATATCCAAAAAATTTGCACCCAACTATTACGATGAAATTAGCCTAGGTCTTGACTTTACGGCTAGAGACTTACTCGATGAATGCATTAAAAAAGGAATGCCTTGGGAAATCGCAAAAGGATTTGACAGTTCTGCTCCTATAGGTCAATGGTACCAGAAAAAGGACCTTACAAATCTCGATTTTTATTTATTGAAAAATGGAGAAAAAGTACAGCAAGGAAACCCCTCTCAAATGCTCTTTGATGTGGATACCATTATTGAGTATGTTTCAAAATTTTTAACCTTAAAAAAAGGGGACTTAATTTTTACTGGAACACCTTCGGGAGTGGGTGAAATAAAGTCTGGGGATCTGTTTCAGGGATTTCTCAACCAGAAAAAAACTATAGAACTCAAAGTAAGATGATTCTTTACGATGTCTTATGACAACAATCATAACAAGGAGTGTAGACAAATCTGAAACAAAAAACCGTCAGCTTTTTTCCTTGATAATTTCGGAAATTGGCCTTTCCTCAATGTGACTCTCCAACCATGAAAGAATATCCAAATACAAAAAGGCTCTTTTTTCATAAGGATGGTCCTCATAAAGCTTTAGAGTCTTATAAAGCTTTTTCAACTCCTCTTTAACTTGATTTGGGAAAATATACCCCAACTTTCTTACAAACTTAATTAGTTCCTTCTGGACCTCATACAAGTCATCCATTTTGATTAAGAACTTATAGGTCTCTTTAATTTGTTTGTCAAGATGTAAATCAACACCTGATTCATAGTGAGCAATCAGACTTAAAACACGTGAAAAGCACATTAAATCCTCACGAACCTTAAGATCTTTGTTGTCTATAATCTGGCTGAGGTATGCTATGCAATTTTTATAATCGGCGGAGCCAAAATAGAGACATGAAATCTTGTAATAGAGCACCATAATATGATGGTTATCCAATCGATCTTTATACTTACGGATGCCCTTAATAATTTCATCGACAGAGGAAATACCTTCTTGAAAGTTACCTTTTAAAAAATGTAAATTGAGTTTGTTGTTGTGCAAGTATAAAAACCTCAACACCTCAATATTGTCATTATTCGGGAATTTATCTGAGCTTATGGATTTTTCAAAATCAAGCAATGATTGCTCTAATTTGTTTGTATTTCTAATCAGGTATAAAGATTCCATCAGATAATGATTTCCTCGAATATAAAAAACCGGATTGAATGCAATCATCGATCTATTGTCGTGAAATAACTCCACCCATTTTTTTGAATACTTGTAACAAGATAAAAAATCTTGAACCGTAAAAGCATACCAAAGGAACGTTTTATACAACCAAAGTTTTTCACGAAAGCCCATGACCTCCCATTCGTACGTTGGTAACTCTTGCTCGAAAAAAGATGTCACTTGGTTGTGCTCATTTTCATTTTTCACATAACCTGTTTTAAGCATCTTACCGTACAATTTAAGTGATAAGTTTGACAGCTTGCTAGTGAGTGAGTTTTTGTTGGTTAATTCTGTTGCTTCACGGGTCAACTCATCAGACCTTGAACTTATGCTTCTTGTTATGTATTGTGATTCGATAATCTTCTCGAACTCAACAATTTCTACAGCACTGTTGTTCTCGTTATATTCAACAGCCAAGGACTTTGCCTTTTCCAACACTTTAAGGCTTTGTTTGTAAAGTCCTTTGTGATATAAAATGGTAGCAAAATCCAATTGCTCTCTTATTTGTGTTCGAATGTTTTGATGTAAAGGATTCAGTCGTAAACTGATTAATATCTGCTTGTATAAATGTGCTTTTAAATTGGAAAATTGAGCTTTTGTAACGATTCCCTTCCTGATGATAAGATCCTCGTCAAGTCCTTCGCACTTGTTTATATGATCAAACAACGCGATAAACTTAGAGTCCGTATTTACCCCTACCCGACCAACATAAACCTTAAATTGTCGTTTTTCAGATTTTGAGAGTGACTTTATTAAAATAAATAAAGGATCTTTTTGGTTATTGATCATCGTAATTATTTAGACTTTAAATACTTAATTATCAACTACAAACACTCACAACCAAGGAGTTAAACATTGTAATTAATTAAAAACCTGATTCCCTATTAAAAGACCAAATTATAAATTCGTATTAGATTTAAAAAACGAAAGAGGAAGATATTTTTTCAGAGCCCTATTTTTCTGAGAAATATCTAAAATTGGTAATTTATTTAAGCCCCAAAATGAGCGGTAAAAATGTACAAATTTTCGACACAACCCTAAGAGATGGAGAACAAGTTCCAGGTTGTAAGCTTAATACACAGCAAAAGTTAGTCATAGCAGAGCGACTTGACCAACTTGGTGTTGATATTATGGAAGCAGGTTTCCCTATTTCCAGCCCCGGTGACTTCACCTCGGTAGAAGAAATCTCTAAAATAGTAAAAAATGCATCGGTATGTGCCCTCTCAAGATCTGTTGAGAAAGACATAAAAATCGCTGCAGAGGCATTGAAGTATGCAAAACGCCCACGAATACACACGGGAATTGGTACCTCTGATCTTCACATCAAACATAAATTCAATTCGACCCAAGAAAAAATCATTGAACGAGGGGTTTCTGCTGTAAAGTATGCGAAATCGTTTGTAGAAGATGTTGAATTCTATGCAGAAGATGCTGGTCGAACGGACAACGAATATTTAGCACGAGTTTGTGAGGCTGTCATCAAAGCCGGTGCAACAGTTCTAAACATGCCCGATACAACAGGTTACTGTCTTCCTGAGGAATACGGTGCAAAGATCAAGTATTTAATGGAAAATGTTAAGGGCATAGAAAACGTGATTATTTCTTGTCATTGCCACAATGATTTGGGGCTTGCAACAGCAAATTCCATATCAGGTGTTCTTAACGGTGCGAGACAGATTGAATGCACCATCAATGGAATTGGTGAACGAGCAGGAAATACAGCATTGGAAGAAGTCGTCATGATCATGAGGCAACATGCTTCATTAGACCTTCACACAAACATCAACCCAAAGCTTTTATTTGATACGAGTAGAATGGTATCTGAAAGTATGGGTATTTATGTTCAGCCGAACAAAGCTATTGTAGGTGTAAATGCATTTGCACATAGTTCTGGAATCCATCAAGATGGTGTTATTAAAAATCGTAAGACCTACGAGATTATTGATCCGGACGAAGTTGGAGCATCCGAGTCAGCCATCATACTTACTGCAAGGAGCGGACGAGCAGCTCTTGCATACAGAGCAAACAAGATTGGCTACAACTTGAGTAAAATCGAGTTGGATCATGCCTACAAAACCTTTCTTGATTATGCAGATGAGAAGAAAGAGATTGTCGATGAAGACATTCACGAAATCATTAAAAAATCAGTTCATTTAGCGTAAATTGTGCTTCTATAATTAAGCACAAACAACCTTAAAAAAAAAGTTGTGAAAAAAACCTTATTTGATAAAGTATGGGATGCTCATGTTGTCAAAGAAATGAAGGATAAACAACAAATCCTTTACATTGACAAACACTTAATTCATGAAGTAACAAGCCCACAAGCGTTTAATGAACTTGAACAGCGTGGCATACCTGTTTTTAGACCCAAGCAAATAGTTGCAACAGCTGATCATAACACGCCTACCATTGACCAACACTTGCCGGTTAAGGATGAGATGTCGAGAAACCAGTTGAACCAGTTGAGTAAAAATTGCTCAAAAAATAACATTACACTTTACGACCTTGGACACAAGTACAACGGTATCGCTCATGTAATGTCTCCTGAGCTCGGTATTACTCAACCCGGAATGACTATGGTTTGTGGAGACAGTCATACGTCAACCCACGGAGCCTTTGGTACGATTGCTTTTGGAATTGGAACCAGTCAGGTAGCTCAAGTTTTTGCGAGTCAAAGTCTACTCTTACAAAAACCAAAAAGTCTAAGAATTACAGTTGATGGCGATCTTAAGCCGGGAGTACTTCCAAAGGATGTCATCTTATACATCATCGCCAAATTAGGAACCAATTCAGGTACAGGGTATTTCTGTGAATATGCGGGAACAGTATTCCAAGAGATGTCTATGGAGGGTCGTATGACTGTTTGTAATATGAGTATTGAAATGGGTGCTCGTGGTGGAATGATAGCTCCAGATGAAACAACCTTCAATTACATTAAAGGTCGTGAGTTTGCTCCTAAAGGAAACGACTTTGATAAAAAAGTAGCTTATTGGAAAACGTTACCAACAGATCCAGGTGCCTCTTTTGATCAAGAATACCACTTAGATGCTCAGGACATCGAGCCTATGATTACCTTCGGTACAAATCCAGGTATGGGAATTAAGATAAACGAAAGCATTCCTTCAGAGGACAACGCATCGTTTGAAAAGTCTTTAGCCTACATGAACTTTGAGAAAGGACAGTCTTTAATTGACCAACAAGTAAACTATGTTTTTATAGGTAGTTGTACAAACGGACGTATAGAAGACTTTAGAGCTGCTGCAAAATTTATTGAAGGAAAGGTTAAAGCTGATCACGTAACCGCATGGTTTGTTCCAGGATCTCAACAAGTTGCAAAACAAATTGAAGAAGAAGGTTTGAAAGAAATTTTTGAACAAGCTGGTTTTCAACTTAGACAACCTGGCTGCTCTGCATGTTTAGCTATGAATGACGATAAGATACCAGAAGGAGAATATTGTGTATCTACTTCGAACAGAAACTTTGAAGGAAGGCAAGGCCAAGGAGCTAGAACCATTCTTGCTAGCCCACTTGTAGCAGCTGCTACGGCAATAAACGGAAAAATTATTGACATCACTAAACAATTCGTTTGATATGGATAAGTTTACAAAAATAACATCTTCTGCCATTCCTTTGGCAATCGAAAATATCGACACCGATCAGATTATACCTGCGCGTTTCCTTAAGGCTACTGATAAAAAAGGTTTTGGTGAAAATCTTTTCAGAGACTGGCGTTTCGATAAAAATGGAAAAATCAACAACGATTTCCCATTAAACGACAAAAGATTTTCGGGAAGTATATTAGTGGCTGGAGACAACTTTGGATGTGGATCTAGTAGAGAACACGCTGCATGGGCTGTTCATGGTTATGGAATCAAAGTCGTTGTATCCAGTTTTTTTGCTGACATTTTTAAAGGTAATGCACTTAACAATGGTGTATTACCCGTACAAGTGTCCCCTTCTTTTTTGAAAAATATTTTTGAGGCTATTCAGAATGATTCGGATACAGAAATTGAAGTTGATCTAGAAAATCAAGAGATCACGATACTTTCAAACCAAAATTTCGAAAGCTTTGAAATAAATAGCTACAAGAAAACATGCCTCATAAACGGTTATGACGATATTGACTTCTTGGTGAGCATGAAAGAAGACATTCAAGCATTTGAAAAAGCCAGAGTAGAATAAAAAACTAAAAACCTTTTTTGAGTAAACCTCAAATACAGTACGTAAATTACAAGAAATGAAACTAGATATTGCCGTATTATCAGGAGATGGAATTGGTCCTGAAGTAACCGACCAAGCCATAAAAACATTAAATGCTATTGAAAATCGTTTTGATCACAATTTCAATTTTCAAGAGGGTCTTGTTGGCGCAATAGCAATTGACGAAACGGGTGACCCACTTCCAAAAGAAACTTTAGATCTGTGTAAAAATACAGATGCTGTTCTCTTTGGTTCTATTGGCGCACCCAAGTATGATAATGACCCAAGTGCTCCAGTTCGTCCCGAGCAGGGACTTCTGAAGTTAAGAAAAGAACTTGGCCTGTACGCCAACATTCGTCCACTAAAAGCTTACACGACACTATTGGATCAATCACCTCTAAAAAGAGAGATTATTGAAGGTACTGACATTACAATTTACAGAGAATTAACGGGCGGAATCTACTTTGGTGAGAAGAAAATTAGTGAAGATGGCAATGTAGCTTCTGATCTTTGTGAATATTCTAGACCAGAAATTGAACGTATTAGTCACTTGGCATTCCAAGCAGCACGTAAAAGAAGAAACAAGGTAACCTTGGTGGATAAGGCTAACGTATTAGAATCTTCACGACTATGGAGAAAAGTAGTTACGGAATTGGCAGCGTCTACCTACCCGGATGTTGAGTTGCATTTCTTGTTTGTAGACAATGCAGCAATGCAAATGATTCTAAATCCAAGTCAGTTTGATGTCATTTTAACCAACAACATCTTTGGTGATATTATTTCTGATGAAGCAAGTGTCATCGGAGGGTCAATTGGACTTTTAGCTTCTGCCTCTGCAGGTACTAAATACGCTATGTTTGAACCGATTCACGGATCTTTCCCACAAGCTACGGGTAAAGGAATTGCAAATCCAATTGCTGCAGTATTGTCTGCGGCTATGTTGCTTGAACATTTTAATCTTTTAGAGGAATCAAAATTGATCAATGAAGCTGTCGAAAAAGCTCTTGAATTTAATCTGACAACTCCCGATTTAAATGAAACAAATCCACTAACTACCGACAACGTAGGTGATTTTATTGCGCATTACATTGTAAGTCCTAACGAAGCTTTGGAGAAATTCAAAAATGTAAATCTTGGCCAATCTACCGTCATCTAATCGTCTGAAAAGGCTTACTTTTGTCGAAGTAACAATTGTTTACTGAAAACTATTAACAAAACATCACCTTAGAGGTATGAAATTAAATAAATACAGCTGTCGAATAACGCAAGATGACTCTCAGCCTGCTGCCAAAGCGATGCTTCACGCCATCGGATTGACTAAAGAAGATTTTGAGAAGCCATTTATCGGAATAGCAAGTACAGGTTATGAGGGTAACCCTTGTAACATGCATCTGAATGACTTGGCAAAAAAGGTTAAAGAAGGAACTAAAAATGCCAATCTTGTTGGTTTAATTTTCAACACCATTGGTGTAAGTGATGGTATTTCTATGGGAACACCGGGAATGAGGTTTTCTTTACCATCAAGGGACCTGATCGCAGACTCGATGGAAACAGTCGTTAGCGCCATGTCTTATGACGGTTTGGTTACAGTGGTGGGTTGTGACAAAAACATGCCGGGAGCACTCATCGCTATGTTGCGATTAAACAGACCTAGTGTACTTGTTTATGGAGGTACTATAGCTTCTGGATGTCATGAAGGGAAAAAATTAGACGTTGTTTCTGCCTTTGAAGCATGGGGCGAAAAGACAGCTGGAATTATAGATGAAAACACTTACGAAAACATTATTGAAAAAGCTTGCCCAGGCGCAGGAGCTTGTGGAGGAATGTATACAGCAAATACAATGGCAGCTGCCATTGAAGCACTAGGTATGTCGTTACCCTTCAACTCATCTAACCCTGCATTAAGCGCTGACAAACAAGACGAAAGTGTTCGTGCGGGTGAAGCCCTGTCACTTCTCATTGAAAAAGATCTAAAACCGAAAGATATTGTTACTAAAGCAGCTCTTGAGAATGCCATTCGCTTAGTGACTGTTCTTGGTGGTTCGACAAATGCAGTTCTTCACTTTTTAGCCATCGCCTATGCCGCTGATGTAGATTTTACATTAAGTGATTTTCAAAGAATATCGGACAACACACCATTCTTAGCCGACTTAAAACCGAGTGGAAAGTACCTGATGGAAGATGTTCATACCATTGGAGGTATACCTGCTGTAATGAAATACATGCTTAATGAAGGCATGCTAAACGGAGATTGTATGACCGTTACTGGTAAGACTCTAGCTGAAAACTTAGAATCTATCCCTTCGCTGTCAGAAGATCAGGATGTAATTCGTCCAATCTCAGCTCCGATAAAACCAACAGGACATCTAAGAATATTGTACGGTAACCTTTCTGAAAATGGTGCCGTTGCTAAAATCACGGGAAAAGAAGGTTTAAAGTTTGTCGGTACTGCAAAAGTCTTTGATTCAGAATATGATGCAAACGACGGAATACGAGACGGTTTGGTCAAAAAAGGTGATGTCGTTGTCATACGATACGAAGGTCCAAAAGGAGGTCCTGGAATGCCTGAAATGCTCAAACCTACTGCTGCCATCATTGGTGCAGGACTTGGTAAAGATGTCGCATTAATTACAGATGGGCGATTCTCAGGAGGTACTCACGGATTCGTGGTTGGACACATTTCTCCGGAAGCTCACGAAGGTGGACTGATAGCGTTAATCAAAGACGGTGATATAATTACCATAGATGCAAACACAAACACGATAAACGCAGATCTCTCTGAGAAAGAAATAACATTACGAAAAGCCGATTGGAAGAAACCGGACTTGAAATTCAAAAAAGGTATCTTATATAAATACGCTAGAAATGTATCATGTGCTTCTGAAGGATGTGTTACTGATAAATCATAAAAATCAATACTGATTATGGAAACAAATCAAAACAAACCGACTAAACAAAAGGGTTTGATGACAGGTGCCGAAGCAGTAGTTCAGTCATTGATAGCCGAGAATGTAGAATTATTATTCGGCTATCCAGGTGGCGCAATCATGCCTGTTTATGATGCTCTTTATGATGTAGAAGATCAACTTCAACATGTACTGACTCGACACGAGCAGGGTGCTACTCACGCAGCTCAGGGATACGCAAGAGCAACAGGTAAAGTTGGAGTATGTATTGCTACTTCTGGCCCCGGAGCCACCAACCTAATTACAGGTATTGCCGATGCACAGATTGACTCTACACCCATGGTATGTATTACCGGTCAAGTGATGAGTTCGCTTTTAGGTACTGATGCTTTCCAAGAAACAGACATCATCGGAATCTCTATGCCCGTAACCAAATGGAATGTTCAAGTTACAAGAGCAGAAGACATTCCAGGAGCAATTGCTAAAGCATTCTACATAGCTCGATCAGGAAAACCAGGACCTGTACTGGTTGACATCACCAAAAATGCGCAATTTGATCAAGTGGATTTTAACTACGTTCCTTTTCAAGGAATGCGAAGTTATAAACCCGTACCTGTTGCTCCTATCGATAAGATTAAAGAAGCTGCTGAACTAATCAATACTGCCAAACGTCCATTTATACTTTTTGGTCAAGGTATTATTTTATCTCAAGCAGAGGAAGAATTCAAAACGTTCATCGAAAAAACCGGAATTCCTTCTGCTTGGACCATCATGGGACTGTCTGCACTAGATACAGACCACGAATTGAATGTAGGTATGTTGGGGATGCATGGAAACTATGCACCTAATAAATTAACGAATGAATGTGATGTACTTATCGCTATAGGAATGCGTTTTGATGACCGAGTTACCGGTGATTTATCAAAATACGCAAAACAAGCCAAAGTCATACATATTGAAATTGATGCAGCTGAAATAAACAAAAATGTAACAGCCAACATACCCGTTCTTGGAGATGCAAAAGAAGTTTTAACTAAACTTACTCCCCTAGTTGATGAGAAGTCTCATGAGACTTGGTTAGAGCGTTTCAAAGCTTTCGAAAAAGAAGAGATTGATGAAGTCATCAAGGAAGAGCTAAATCCATCTAAGGACATCATCAGTATGGGTGAGGTAATCTCACAAATCAACGATCTATCGAATGGAGATAACGTAATTGTAACCGATGTAGGCCAACACCAGATGGTCGCTTGTCGTTATGCGCATTTTAAACAAACAAAGTCCATGATTACATCCGGAGGCTTAGGGACAATGGGTTTCTGCTTACCTGCTGCAATTGGAGCTAAAATGGGTGTGCCTGACAAACAAGTAATTGCGGTTATCGGAGATGGTGGTTTTCAAATGACAATCCAAGAATTAGGAACCATATTGGAAACAAAGGCTCCCGTAAAAATCTTGTTATTAAACAATGAATTTTTAGGCATGGTACGTCAATGGCAAGAATTGTTTTTCGAGAAAAGATATGCTTCCACAATCATGGTAAATCCCGATTTCCAGATGATTGCAAAAAGCTACAGCATTGAAACGTGCTTAGTACAAGATCGAAAAGACTTAAAACAAGGCGTACAAGATATGTTAGACCACGATGGAGCATACTTTTTAGAAGTTCGTGTAGGAAAAGAAAACAATGTATTTCCTATGATTCCATCAGGTGTGGCTGTATCAGACATACGATTAAAATAAAAAAAAATGAAAAAAAGATTTACACTCTCTATTTTCACAGAAAATATCGTAGGTATACTAAATCAAGTAACCATCATTTTTACACGTAGACACATCAATATCGAAAGTATTGTAGTCTCTGAAAGTGAAATAGATGGTATACACCGCTATACACTTGTTATCTCAGAAACTGAAGAAGTTGTGAGGAAACTTGTATTACAACTGGAAAAACAAGTAGACATCATCAAAGCACTATTTCACGAAGATAAAGATGTTATTTATCAAGAAATCGCACTTTTTAAGATGCCAACTGATGTACTTTCTAAAGGTGGAGAGGCCGAAAAAATTGTTCGAAATCACTTTGCAAGAATCATTTCTGTTGAAAAAGAATTCATTATTCTTGAAAAAACAGGACATAAAGAAGAAACACAAAAATTGTTTAACGAATTAAAACCCTATGGTGTTTTAGAATTCGTTAGATCTGGCAGAATTGCCATCACCAAACCAATGGATACATTGGAAAATATACTTAAGAACTAGAATAAACTCAAACAGAAGAAAACAGTAGAAAACATGACAAATTACTTTAACACACTATCTCTAAGATCCCAACTAGACCAATTAGGTAAATGTGATCTAATGAACCCTTCCGAATTCGATGGTGGCGTAGACGTATTGCTTGGTAAAAAAGTAGTTATCGTTGGGTGTGGAGCTCAAGGATTAAATCAAGGTCTAAACATGCGCGATTCAAAGTTGGATGTTTCTTTTGCCTTGAGAACATCTGCCATAACTGAAAAAAGACAGTCTTACTTGAATGCAGCTGAAAATAATTTCAAGGTAGGTGACTATAATGAAATGATTCCAGACGCTGATCTAGTGATCAACCTTACACCAGATAAGCAACATACAGATGTAGTATCTAAAGTAATGCCTTTGATGAAAAAAGGTGCGACACTATCCTACTCTCACGGATTCAATGTTGTTGAGGAAGGAATGGAGATTAGAAAAGATCTTACTGTTATCATGATGGCTCCTAAGTCACCAGGTTCAGAGGTTCGTGAAGAATACAAACGAGGATTTGGTGTTCCTACCTTAATTGCTGTTCACGCTGAAAATGATCCTGAAGGAAAAGGTGCTGCTTATGCTAAAGCTTATGCTGTAGCTACGGGAGGTCACAAAGCAGGAGTGTTGAATTCATCCTTTGTTGCCGAAGTGAAATCAGATCTAATGGGAGAGCAAACCATTTTATGTGGTGTGTTACAAACTGCTTCTATCCTAGGATTCGATAAAATGGTTGCTTCTGGAATTGATGCAAAATACGCTTCAAAATTAATACAATACGGATGGGAGGTTATAACAGAAGCCATGAAGTATGGTGGACTAACCAACATGATGGATCGTTTGTCAAATCCAGCAAAAGTTGAAGCTTTTAAATTATCTGAAGAATTGAAAACAATCATGAGACCATTGTTTAGAAAGCATATGGATGATATCATGTCTGGTAAATTTTCTTCAGACATGATGACGGACTGGTCTAATGACGATGTCAACTTGTTAACATGGAGACAACAAACAGGCGAAACAGCCTTTGAAAAAACTAATGCTACAGAACAAGAAATTACAGAGCAAGAATTCTTCGACCACGGGACGTTGATGGTTGCCTTTGTTAAGTCCGGTGTAGAATTAGCCTACGAAACCATGACGGCTTCTGGTATCAAAGCTGAATCAGCATACTACGAATCGTTACATGAAACGCCACTTATCGCAAATACCATTGCGCGCAAGAAATTATTTGAAATGAACAGAATCATTTCTGATACGGCTGAATACGGATGTTATTTATTCGACCACGCATGTCGTCCGTTGGTAAAAGATTTCGTAAACAGCAAGGATACAAGCGTAATCGGTGCAGCTTTCTCAACTTCAAATCAAGTAGATAACAAAGAGCTAATCGAAATAAACAAAGCCATCAGAAACCATCCGATTGAAGAAGTAGGTGCTAAATTACGTACTGAAATGACAAGCATGAAAAAAATCGTTCACTAAAATGAACAATGTAGACATAAGTAAGGTTAAAGAAGCAGCATCACGATTGAGTGATGTTGCTTCCTTGACACCGCTTACTTTAAATTTTAACAAAACGAAGGAATTTGACGCTAAGATTTATTTCAAGCGTGAAGACCTTCAACAAGTGCGATCATACAAAATTCGAGGTGCATACAACAAAATATCATCACTCAGTGCAGATGAGTTGGTGAATGGTGTGGTGTGTGCAAGTGCAGGAAATCATGCGCAAGGAGTTGCATATTCCTGCTACAAAGAAAATATTAAAGGAGTTATATTCATGCCTACTCCTACGCCAAAACAAAAAATTGAACAAGTAAAAATGTTTGGTGGTGAATTCATTGAGATTGTTCTTACCGGAGACACCTTTGATGATGCATACAATGAATCCATAACCTTCTGCGAGAAGAATAAAATGTGCTTCATCCCTCCTTTTGACGACATGAAAGTTATTGAAGGTCAAGCAACTGTAGGGTTGGAATTGTTAGAGCAGTCTTCTGAACCGATTGACTACATCTTTCTACCTGTTGGAGGAGGAGGACTCATATCGGGTATTTCAGGTGTTTTCAAACAACTGTCTCCAAAAACGAAAATAATTGGAGTTGAACCTTTAGGCGCTGCATCCATGACAAAAGCATTGGAAGAAGGGCAACCAACACGACTCGAACATATCAATAAGTTTATTGACGGTGCTTCCGTTCAAAAAGTAGGTGCGTTAAATTTTCAAATCTGTCACGATAAAATCGATCGAATGACAACTGTACCTGAAGGTAAAGTATGTCAATCCATATTGGATTTATACAACAAGGATGCAATTGTTGTTGAGCCTGCTGGGGCCCTATCTATTGCTGTTCTAGATCAATTTAGAGATGAAATAAAAGGTAAAAATGTCGTTTGTATCATCAGTGGTAGTAATAATGACATTACACGTACCGAGGAAATTAAAGAACTTGCATTGTTGCATGCTGGACTAAAGCATTACTTCATCATACGTTTCCCTCAAAGAGCTGGAGCGCTGAAAGAGTTTATCTCGGAAGTGCTAGGGCCTGAAGATGATATCACTCATTTTGAATATTCCAAGAAACACAACCGTAATCAAGGTCCTGCTGTAATTGGTATTGAACTGAAACATGCAGATTCATTGGAAGAACTCAAACAACGAATGATTGATCGTAAATTCTTTGGTGAATATTTGAACGACAAACCTGATTTGTTTCAATATCTGGTTTAACAGTTAACAAATGTGCAATAAATAAGATCCTAGAAGTGAAGAAGAAATCACTCAAAATCTGAAGTATCTTATGCCATTTGGTAAACGAGAGCTACCCAACTGTTTCTTTCACTTTGACGCAACAAACGCATGCCCATAGATCGTGCTTTCTGATCTATATGATTGATGTCGGAGCTGTAGAAGCCACTGAACACAATAACAGAACCAGAACGCATCGAATCGCAGTAGATCGACATATCATTGAGTAATATATTGCGATTGATGTTGGCTAAAATAAGGTCATACTCATGTTTGTTTAGAAGTTCTGCCCCACCCTTTTTAACAATGATTTGCGAACATTGATTGTTTCTGACATTTTCTAAGGTATTTTGAAAGGCCCAATCATCAATATCAATGCCTGTAATCATAGATGCACCTTTCATACATGCCAATATGGCTAATATGCCGGTACCACATCCCATATCTAAAACACGCTTACCCCGAACGTCAATGTTCAATAAGTGTGAAATCATTTGATGAGTGGTTTCGTGATGTCCGGTACCAAAAGACATTTTAGGTTCAATGACAATGTCATATTCTACTTGTTTATTCTCATGAAAAGGGGCTCTAACCATACAACGTCCATCCACTTCAATAGGAGTGAAATTTTTCTCCCATTCAGCATTCCAATTTTGTTGTTCAATGGTTTTAACTTCCATCTTGATATCAAAATCAGGATTGTCTAAAATGTAAAGATCTCTCAGGGATTCTTCATCAAAAGAACCTTGTTGAACGTATGCCTCAAGACCGTCTTTGGTATTAACGAAACTTTCAAAATCTAAAGCACCTAGTTCTGCAATCAGAATTTCTCTCACCATATCCGCATTTATTTCAGCAGACTTCAGTGTCTTAATAACAAAACAAACTTCAATATAGTTCATGATTTATGCATTTATGATGGCAATAAAGTCATCAGCATTAAGAGATGCGCCACCGATCAAACCTCCATCGACGTCTTTTTGTACAAACAATTCTTTTGCATTTGATGGTGTGCAGGAACCCCCATATAAAATAGAAATTTGATTGGCAATGACATCCCCATATTTATTGGAGACAACACTTCTAATGTGAGCATGCATTTCTTGAGCCTGAATACTTGTGGCAGTCACACCGGTACCTACAGCCCAAATAGGTTCATAACCAATAACTATGTTTTTCAAGTCCTTAACGGGAAGGTGAAATAATCCTTCGGTAAGTTGTTTGGTTATTCGTGTAAGATGTGCTCCCGAACTTCTTTGCTCTAGCGTTTCTCCACAACAATAAATAACCTTTAATCCTTGAGAGAGTACTGAAATGACCTTCTTTGCTAACAAATCATTGTCTTCAGCATTGTAAAGTCTTCGTTCTGAATGACCCAATATGACATAATCCAAGCCCAAATCAGCAAGCATAGAAGCTGAGACCTCTCCAGTGAATGCTCCTGAAAGTTCCTGGTGACAATTTTGTGCGGCAACCTTAATGATACTATCCCCTGTCGATTCCACAACAGTACTCAAGCATAAGTGAGAAGGAGCTAAAATAACTTCTTTATCTGTAGCACTCATTTTACTGAGAATGGAAGAACATAGTTGCCTAGACTGTTCAGGGCTGTTGTTCATTTTCCAGTTTGCTACAACCATTTGTTTTCTCATTTATAGTATCTTTTTTGCAAATATATATTAACTATTAAGTAATGCGAGAAAAGTGAAAAAAAATCACACAACTGGCAAAACAAGAATTATTTATATTCTGTAAACGAGAACTTAAAGACTTTTATTATTAACCCTGGGTTACTTTCTCCAACTTTTCGAAATTGACTTCTAATTTTGCGAAACCGATTTGTAACAATGCTGCATGAGATTTAAGCTCTAAGATTTCTCCTTCTTGATTGGTTCCTAAAATACGGACCTGCTCACCAATAATAAAGTCTATTTTGATCGGGGAGTTTTTTCGTGTGGCTTTGAGCCGATTTACGTGTATCTCCTCTTTCCTGTTAGATTCCTTTTCAATGATTTTTCTGATTTTCGGTAAAATTGATTTCATCGTTGAACCGTCACGATACAATTCTATAATCTTATTAATACGCTTACCCAATTGTAAGTATTTGGATTGAAAATCCATGATAAATCTTTGAGACTCTAACTTTTCCTCGACAGATTTAAGCTTAAGCTCATACGCTTCTTTTTGGGCATCCACCACTGATGACTTTTCCATCATTGCTTCTTGACTTAACTGCAACTCGGTCGTTAATCGTTGGTAGTGGTGAATTGTGTCTTCAAAACGAACCGTGCCATTTTTCAAACCTGCACGAGCCTTATCAATTAAGGATTTAGGTAATCCAACATTTTTAGCGACTTCAAAGGTGTAGGAACTTCCTGGTTGACCCACTTTTAATTTGTACAAGGGTTTCAGTTGGTCATCGTCAAACAACATACATGCATTTTCAGCATAATCTGTTTGATCGGCCAATACTTTGATATTTCCGTAATGCGTAGTCAAAACACCTATAGAGCCACTTTTAACAATTTCTTTAAAAAACACACCCGCTAACTCACCCCCTAACGCAGGATCTGATCCCGAACCAAATTCATCAATTAATATGAAGGATGACTTGCCAGAATGAGTAAGAATTTCTTTCATACGTGTTAGTCGATAGGAATAGGTGCTCAACTCGTTCTCGATAGACTGGTTGTCACCAATATCTGTAAAAATATCATGAAAAACACTCAAGGTTGAATTCGGATGAACGGGAATAAATAAACCTGCTTGCAACATCAACTGATTTAAACCAAACGTTTTCAGCGTGATTGACTTACCCCCTGCATTGGGTCCAGAAATCACCAAAACACGATGAGCATCATCAAAGTAGATGTCTTGCGGTATCGTTTTTATTCCTTTGTTGTTATTTTCAATAAATAGCAAAGGATGGTAAGCCTTTTTAATATTTATAGCTTGTGATTTTGAAACTTTTGGCCGGTTGGCACCCATCAATTCTGCCAACTTAATCTTGGCATTTAAAAAATCGAACTCTTCAATTAAATCCTTGTAAACTTTTATAAGATCTATGTGTTCAGCTAGTTCTGATGTAAGTTCCTTCAGTATTCTTCGAACCTCTTCTTTTTCGTCTTGATACAAATGTCTCAATTCACGATTAAGAGATATGCATCTCTCAGGTTCTATAAAAGTAATACTCTTTGTTTTGGATTGCCCTCGAACTTGTCCTTTAACTTTACGTTTAAATTCAGACGCAACAGCTAATAGTGATACTTCATCTTCAAAAGATTCTTTGATATCAGCTAGATATCCCAGTTGTAAATAGTGGCTCTTGGAATCTTGAAATGATTTATCTACATGTGCTCTTTTTCTATGGATATTTTCACGAATTTCAGTAAGGTTTTTTGAAGCATTGGGCCGAATAAAACGTCGAGGAGAGAAAACCTTTTCAATCCTTTTTTTTATCGTCTGGCTCTTTTTCAAGTCACCTAAAAATCCAGCTATCCTGGGAATAACATATTCGTTATTGGTAATAAAATGTATCAAAGAATTAACCCAGATGGAGGCATGGTAAATATCGAAAAACTGATCCTCAGTGAGTACTGAATTTTGAATATTCAAGTATTGTATTACCTCTCTCAAGTCTAAGTATTCGAATCTAGGGAAATCCGAATCGGACTGGAGCATCTGAAATTCTTGCAAGCGATCTAGATACTCGTTCAAAACTTTGGGGTTATGCAAAATAGACAAATGACGAATACGCTCCTTGTTGGAAGTGCTTTGAGCAAAATTCTCTAACAAGTCGATAACCTTTCCAAACTCTAATTCTCTGCGAACGGATTCGCTTATATTTGATTGTCTACTTTTCACTAATGCAAAAATACCAATTATAAGACGATTTTAACACGCATTTAAAAAAAGTCCCTCTCAAAAAATGATTTCCAAACTCTAAGAATAAATTGTAAAAAAGCTCAGTAGAAGTAACTCAAAAAATAACTTGTTGCCCATTATAGTTCAACACATTTAGAAACTTTCAAAATGCTTTAGATCGAACCAGCCAAAGTATTAACCGAGCAGAGCGAAAAGTAGAAAACAAATTCTTAAATTCGCAATCTATTTAATACCACAGAAAATTATTAAAATATGAATTTTGATCTTATTGTAGTAGGAAGTGGCCCTGGAGGGTACGTAACCGCGATACGGGCTTCTCAATTGGGCTTAAAAACAGCCATTGTTGAAAAAGAAAACCTAGGTGGTGTATGTTTAAATTGGGGATGTATCCCTACAAAAGCGCTTCTTAAAAGTGCACAAGTGTTTGAATACATCAACCATGCCGATGATTACGGCATCAAAGTTTCTGATGCTAAAACTGATTTCTCTGCTGTTGTCAAAAGAAGTCGAGATGTCGCTGGTGGAATGAGTAAGGGTATCGAATTTCTGATGAAAAAGAATAAAATCGAAGTACTTACTGGTATGGGAAAAGTTGCCCCTGGTAAAAAAGTCATCGTAACCGACGAAAAAGGAACAGATACGGAACATACTGCCAAAAACATCATTATTGCTACGGGGGCACGTTCTAGAAGTTTACCTAACCTCCCTCAAGACGGTGAGAAAATCATTGGCTACCGAGACGCTATGACGCTCAAGAAAATGCCTAAGAAGCTACTTGTTGTTGGTTCTGGAGCTATCGGTGTTGAGTTTGCCTACTTCTACAATGCCATGGGAGCTGAAGTAACTGTTGTTGAATACATGCCAAACATTGTACCTGTTGAAGATGTAGACATCTCCAAACAACTTGAACGTTCGTTCAAGAAAAGTGGAATCAAGGTGATGACCAATGCTTCGGTAGAAAAGGTAGATACCTCTGGTAAAACTTGTAAGGCTACCATAAAGACAAAAAAAGGCGAAGAAATTATAGAAGCAGACATCGTTCTTTCTGCTGTAGGAATTACGGCTAATATTGAAAACATAGGTCTTGAGGATGTAGGAATAGCTACCGATAAAGGAAGAATTCTAGTCAACGACTACTATCAAACAAACATACCCGGATACCATGCCATTGGAGATGTAATTCCGGGCCCAGCTCTAGCACACGTTGCTTCAGCTGAAGGAATTAACTGTGTAGAGAAAATTGCTGGATTACACGTAGAGCCTATGGATATGAATAACATTCCTGGCTGTACATATGCTTCTCCAGAAATATCATCTGTAGGATATACCGAACAAGCAGCAAAAGATGCTGGATTTGAAGTGAAAGTTGGTAAATTTCCATTCTCAGCTTCAGGAAAAGCTAGTGCTGCAGGGCACAAGGATGGTTTTGTGAAAGTTATTTTTGATGCAAAGTACGGTGAGTGGCTCGGTTGCCACATGATTGGTGCGAACGTTACTGAAATGATTGCCGAAGCTGTTGTTGCTCGAAAACTTGAAACTACAGGACATGAGATCTTGAAATCTGTCCATCCTCACCCAACTATGAGTGAAGCTGTCATGGAAGCTGTTGCTGATGCATATGACGAAGTAATTCATATGTAATCTTGATATAAACATCAAAAAAAAACCTCTTTAAAGAGGTTTTTTTTTGTGCGTAAAACTCCTTTAACGAAATAAATTAATCGTTCCTGACTCCTGAAAACGGAGACCTGTAGCAAACTCAGAAGCATAAATCATATACACGTAAATGCCAGATTTTAAGTACTTTGACCCTGCCCTACCGTCCCAAACAACATCCAGTTGATTGGAATAAAAAACTTGTCTTCCCCAACGATCGTAAATAAATAATTCATAATCCTTATGACCAATCATGTAAGGATTAAATGTGTCGTTTAATCCATCTCCATTGGGCGTAAAAGATTGTGGCGCATAAAATTGATATGATGGAGCTACACGCACCCACTTCCCTGATTCTTGATCACACGAATTCGTAATGTTATTCACATTCAACCGAATGAAATAAGCACCTGCATCATCAAAATAATGTGTTGAGGGTTGATGGTCCTCTGAACCATTTGAATCACCAAAATCCCATGAATATTGCAAATCTTTCAATTTTGGTGTAAGGTTAATCAAACGGACTCCCAAACTGTCAGAAATAACCTTCGAGATTACGAAATTTGGATCCGGAATACTATCGATGACAAGTTGAGCATAAGCAGTGTCTACATGACCACACTTATCTTGCACAACAACAGGGTAAAGACCCGGATATACCTGTGTACATGAATCCAAATAACCAGTAGGCCATTTGTAAGTATAATCGCCACTACCTGAAAGTATGTTAACACACAAAACATCCTTATGATCAGAGCAAATAGTTTTACGTTCAGAAGTTAATCTTAATTCTCTAGCAGGGAGGACATCAATAAAAGTAGAATCTAATACGTTTTGATTGCACAAATCGCTGACACGTACGTAATATGTTTTTGGTTCATGTACACTTACCATCTGACTGGAACCCGACTCTTCTTCTCCCAACCATTGATATTCGTAGCCTGAGTATGACTCCGAAGAAGCTAGAAGTCCGGACATACCTCCTTTAGCATTTACCCAAAGATTAACCGAATCATCCGAACATTCAAGTAAGGTATCTTCTAATGTATTGATAAATAAATCCGGTTGATCATAAATTTTAAACGTAATCGAATCGTACGAAATCTCAAAGCAATCATCTATTGAAGGATAAATCTTTAGGGTAAACTCTTCAACTCCCTCTTTGATTGAATCGTTTAGAACAGAAATCATGACCGTCGAGATTGAATCCTCTTCGGGAATAGTAACAACACCATTTGTAATGTTTGTTAAATTAAAATCGAGCTTATTGGTTGCAGCTCCACTAACTAAAATTTTTCGAGCTAGTGAACCGCTAATGGAGTCGGGCCTTTTAAAAGTAATCGATGCATTCCCACAACCTTCATATAAGTGTTTTGGATTCTCCCAGGGCGTTTCAAATACATCAAACATATTTGATTTTATGGTGTAGTTAATCTTGGCGCTTGAATTGAACGAGTTTTTTTTCAAAAAAACGGCAGAATTAAGCAAGCCATCTCCACAATCTGCCAGAGCTATTTTAATGTGATACGTCTTACATGGGATTAAGTTTGCAATAGAAGCTATAGGTGTAGTGTGACCAAAAAATGAAATTGAAGTCATCGCTGAATTATCTACATAAAACTTAGAATACGATCTCCAATTTATATCAATACTATCACAAAGTGATGCATCAAAACTAGATGGTCTTCCGGAATTGATGGTGTTTATAATTACAGGGCTGTTCGTAAATAGTGTGGAATCGTTTGGGTTCGGAACCAAAGCTATATTTTTTGCTTTATTTTCAAATGGTCCATCAATTCCGGGACCCGAAAGAAAAAACCCAAAAATGTCATTGTATCTTGAGCAAGTAAAACTGCCATACTCATTGGATGCGAAAATATAATCAAACTGAAGTTGATTTGATTTTGGTATGAAGTCGAACTCTAGAGTGATTACATTGAACAAATTGATCGTTTTTGCACCAATCATCTCTAGTTGTTTAGACAAATCCGATTCCTCACCAGGAATTCTGTAAGAATGGACATCATTCCCAGGAATCACAGAAGAAATACCCCCTGTACACAAGACCAATCCGGAATCAAATCCACGATTGAAAGTCCCATTGAATAGACCCATTGAATACTCATTTCCATGGTAAATTACGTTTGAAAACTCAACACCTTCTCCCAAAATCATTTCTACGATATCATCAGGCGAATTGAACGAACTGCTATATGCTGTTCGTATTTGAGCGTTTACAGCAAAAGACAACCACAAAAGCATCTGGGGGATTAAGTATTTCATTCGAGGGGGGAATTAGTTCTTGCATTTAAACATTAAATACATTGCAATATACTAAAATACTTTTCTAGATACTTAATTATGTTGTATAAATTATATGATTGGTTTAGTATAAAAAAAACCACCTTAAAAAAGGTGGTTTAGGAAAGTCTAGAATACAATTACATATTACGGCGATACTGCCCTCCCACATCAAATAAGGCTGAAGTCATCTGTCCTAAAGAACAAGATTTAGCAACTTCCATCATTTCAGAAAATATATTTTTATTTTGTAAGGCATTAGCTTGTAGGTTTTTGAGTGATTTGGAACTCGATGTTTGGTGAGCACTCAATAGATCATTAAGCATGTCGATCTGATACTCCTTTTCCTGCTTGGTTGCTCGAATTACTTCTGTAGGTATTATTGTCGGCGAACCCTTGGAACTTAAAAAGGTGTTTACTCCAATAATTGGGTAGGCTCCAGAATGTTTTAAAGTCTCGTAGTGAAGACTCTCTTCTTGAATTTTTCCTCGCTGATACATCGTCTCCATAGACCCCAAAACACCGCCTCTTTCGTTTATACGATCGAACTCTTCTAATACCGAGGCCTCTACAAGATCTGTAAGCTCCTCTATAATAAAAGAACCCTGAATTGGATTTTCATTTTTTGCAAGTCCCAACTCCCGATTGATGATCAACTGTATGGCCATCGCTCTACGCACAGAATCTTCTGTAGGTGTTGTAATCGCCTCATCATATGCATTGGTATGAAGAGAGTTGCAATTGTCGTAAATCGCGTACAAAGCCTGTAGCGTGGTACGTATGTCGTTAAAATCAATTTCTTGTGCATGTAAAGATCGGCCTGAGGTTTGTATGTGGTACTTTAATTTTTGAGCTCGAGGTCCTGCTCCATATTTATTCTTCATTGCTTTTGACCAAATTTTTCGAGCAACCCTTCCGATGACAGAATATTCTGGATCGATACCGTTGGAGAAAAAGAAAGATAAATTGGGCCCAAAGTCATCAATATCCATCCCACGGCTCAAATAATACTCAACATAAGTAAAACCATTACTCAATGTAAAGGCTAATTGCGTTATGGGGTTTGCACCTGCTTCTGCAATGTGGTAACCAGAGATAGATACTGAATAAAAATTACGAATGGCATGCTGAATAAAATACTCTTGAACATCTCCCATCAAACGCAATGCGAATTCTGTTGAAAATATACAGGTGTTTTGTGCCTGATCCTCTTTTAATATATCAGCTTGAACGGTACCTCTAACCTGAGACAAAGTACGTTTCTTGATGTCATTGTACACATTCTTCGGAAGAACTAAATCTCCCGTAACTCCCAGTAACATTAAACCTAACCCATCATTACCTTCCGGTAAATCTCCTTGATAGACGGGCCTTGAAACACCTCTATTTTTGAATATCTCACCTATTTTAGTTTCAACATCTTCATCTAAGCCCTCTGCCTTAATATACAGCTCACATTGCTGATCAATGGCAGCATTCATAAAAAAAGCCAACAGCATCGGTGCGGGACCGTTGATGGTCATCGAAACTGAAGTACTTGAAGCACACAAGTCAAAACCGGAATACAATTTTTTAGCATCATCCAAACAACAAATAGAAACTCCAGCATTACCAATCTTCCCATAAATATCAGGACGATAGTCAGGATCATTACCATACAAAGTAACCGAATCAAAAGCTGTAGAAAGACGCTTTGCTGGCAATCCTAAACTGACGTAATGAAATCGACGATTGGTTCTTTCAGGGCCCCCTTCGCCCGCAAACATTCGAGTTGGATCTTCTCCTTCCCTTTTGAAAGGAAACAAGCCCGAAGTAAACGGAAATTCTCCAGGTACATTTTCCTGAAGTGACCAACGAAGGATATCACCCCATCCGCTGTACTTAGGTAATGAAATTTTAGGGATTTGAATATGAGACAATGATTCTGTGTGTGTGTTAACATTCAATACTTTATTTCTTACGTTGAAGGAATAAACTGGAGCTTTGTATTTTTCAACCTTATCCTTCCACCTTTTTATGGTGAGCATATTCTTAGGGTCCAAATTCAAGACGAGTTTATCGAATGCTTCTTGTAGACCATCAACAAGTAAATCTTGATTTTTTGAATCCGTATTTCTAATCGTCACCAAAGACTCATTGAGTGCGTATAATTTTTGAGCTACTTCAACTTGCTGATCAACCCACGTATCATATGCTCGATTGTTATCTGCGATTTCAGAAAGATAGCGTACTCGTTGGGGTGGGATAATAAACATTTTCTCAGAAACTTCTTTCGTTGGTGAAAAATTGGAACTCAAATGTGCACCAGTCTTCTCCTGTAACTTAACAATAAGAGCGCGATATAGAGAATTCATGCCCGGATCATTAAACTGAGATGCTATGGTACCATACACCGGGAGACTTGCATCATCCGTTTCCCATAAATTATGATTGCGCTTGTATTGTTTCTTTACATCACGAAGGGCATCTAAAGCGCCACGTTTATCAAATTTATTCAAAGCGATTACGTCAGCAAAATCTAACATATCGATCTTCTCCAACTGAGTTGCTGCTCCGTATTCAGGAGTCATTACATACAAACTCACATCCGAAAACTCTTCAATTTCTGTGTCGGACTGACCAATACCTGAAGTCTCAAGAATAATCATATCAAAATTCGCAGCTTTTAAAACTTCTAAAGCTTCAGATACATGCTTTGACAGTGACAAATTAGATTGACGTGTTGCCAAAGAACGCATGTAAACACGATCGTCATTAATGGCATTCATGCGAATACGATCACCCAACAATGCACCCCCAGTCTTTCTTTTAGATGGATCTATTGATATGATGGCAATTTGTTTATCCCTAAAGTCAATTAAAAAACGACGAACCAACTCATCAACAAGAGAAGATTTTCCGGCGCCTCCCGTTCCGGTAATTCCCAAAACAGGAACACTATTTTTTGTAGAAAGTTTTCGAATTTGACTTAATATATCGTGATGTTTATCCGGAAAATTTTCTGCTGCTGATATGGTCTGTGCTATCGTTCTTTTGTCCTTTTTACGTATCATTTTGATAGACTCCTTAGGAAGAAACTCTCCGGTTGCAAAGTCACTCTTTTTTACAAGATCATTAATCATACCTTGTAATCCCATCTCACGTCCATCATCTGGAGAATATATTCTTGTGATGCCATAATCCATTAAGTCTTTAATCTCATTCGGTAGAATCACACCCCCACCGCCGGCAAATATGCGAATGTGTCCAGCACCTTTTTCCTGAAGTAATTCATACATGTACTTGAAATATTCAATATGCCCTCCCTGATAGGAGGTCATCGCTATCGAATTAACATCTTCCTGAATGGCTGTATTAACTACTTCTTCAACAGAACGATCATGACCAAGGTGAATAACTTCAACACCAGTAGCTTGAATGATTCTACGCATGATGTTGATCGCCGCATCGTGACCATCAAACAAGGAAGCAGCAGTAACAATTCTAATTTTATTTTTTGATGTATAGGCGCGTATTGTCTCCATAATTGAAAAATTATTTTATTATATGTATATTATAATCCATGTAAAAATACAAAATAGAAATGAAAAGCAATTTACAAAATTGTATACCTTTGTGCGCATGGAATCATGGGCTTCATATGGGTATTGGGGGTTGTTTACTGCAGCTTTTTTAGCCGGTTCGGTCATCCCTTTTGGAGCCGAAATATTACTTGGCATTCTCTTATACCAGGGTTTCCCTCTCATTCCTTTGGTCCTTGTTGCTACGTTCGGAAATTGGCTTGGAGGTTATACGGCTTTCTTCATGGGCTATTATACAAGATGGGACTTGATTGAGAAATACCTGAAGATAAACCCCGTCAAATTCAAAAAATTTGCATGGAAAGATAAACTCCCAAGTGAACTACTGGCACTGTTTTGTTGGATCCCTATTTTAGGGTCAATCATATTGATTAGTTTAGGTATTATGAGGAGTTCCATCTTAAAAACAGGCATTTTCATGTTTGTTGGGCGACTCATTAGATACTTCGTATGGGCGCTCTTGAGTACAGAAATAATAGACGCTCTCTAAAGCAAATAATAAGGTAAATTAAATCAAACAACACAAGCCTTTTTAGGCAAGTTTTAGATTTGATTGGTGGAGGGCACAAAATCGTATTATCTAAAACTTCCATATCTTCTTTTTTATTGTATTTTTGGTTCGAAAATTTTCTAAAAAGCTCATGGCAAACATCCAAAAACTCGAACAAACTGTAAGTCAAGTCCGCAGAGACATTGTACGCATGGTTCATGCAAATAATTCCGGACATCCTGGTGGATCATTAGGTTGTACTGAATTTCTAGTCGCTCTGTACTTCGAAATTATGAAACACGATTCCTCCTTCAACATGGATGGAAAAGGCGAAGATTTATTTTTCTTGTCTAACGGTCACATATCCCCTGTATTTTATAGTGTTTTGGCACATTCAGGATATTTTAATGTCTCTGAGTTAGCTACATTCCGAAAAATCGACTCCCGACTGCAAGGTCATCCTACGACTCATGAGGGACTTCCGGGGGTGCGAATAGCTTCCGGTTCTCTTGGACAAGGTATGTCTGTTGCTGCAGGTGCAGCGGTAACCAAAAAGTTGAATGACGATGACCGTATTGTTTACTCTCTTCATGGAGATGGTGAATTGCAAGAAGGTCAAATTTGGGAAGCAGCTATGTACGCTTCTGCAAAAAAAGTTGACAACTTAATTTGTACGATTGATCTTAATGGACAACAAATAGATGGAAGTACTGATGAAGTATTGAATATGGGGAGTCTAGAAGCTAAATTTTTAGCATTTGGCTTCGACGTATTGATTGTAAAAGAAGGAAACAACATGACAAAGGTTGTTGCCGCTTTAGAAGAAGCAAAATCTAGAACTGGGAAAGGAAAACCCGTTTGTATTTTACTTCATACCGAAATGGGAAATGGAGTCGATTATATGATGGGCTCACACAAATGGCACGGTGTAGCTCCTAATGACGAAGAACTAGCTGTTGCATTAGCACAAAATAAAGAAACATTAGGAGACTACTAAAAAGCCCCTCAGATGAAAAAATATACATACACAGAAACAAAAGATACGCGTTCGGGATTTGGCGCTGGACTCCTAGAAGCTGCTCAAAAAAATGAAAATGTAATTGGCTTATGTGCCGATCTTACGGGTTCATTAAAGATGAATGCTTTCGAAAATGAATTCCCAGAGCGATTTTTCCAAGTTGGAATTTCCGAAGCCAATATGATGAGTATGGCTGCGGGTATGACAATTGGTGGAAAGATTCCTTTTACTGGAACCTTTGCAAATTTTGCAACATCAAGAGTTTATGATCAAGTAAGGCAATCGATAGCATACTCCAATAAGAATGTTAAAATATGTGCTTCTCATGCCGGGTTAACTCTTGGTGAAGATGGTGCTACACATCAAGTACTGGAAGATATCGGTATGATGAAAATGTTACCTGGAATGGTTGTTATCAATCCATGTGACTACAATCAAACAAAGGCTGCTACTTTGGCCATAGCAGAATATGAAGGGCCAGTTTACCTACGTTTTGGACGTCCTAAAATGCCGGTCTTCACTCCTGCTGATCAAGAATTTAAAATTGGTGAAGCAGTAATGCTTAATGAAGGTGCAGATGTAACCATCATTGCCACTGGTCACCTAGTTTGGGAAGCTATTGAAGCAGGCCATATCCTTGCTGACATGGGTATTGATGCAGAAATAATTAACATTCATACCATTAAACCTTTAGATGCAGAAGCTATTTTAAAATCTGCAGAAAAGACAGGGTGCGTGGTAACTGCTGAGGAACACCAAATGAATGGCGGGTTAGGTGATGGTGTGGCTCAATTATTGGCTCGCAAAAACCCTACCCCTCTGGAAATGGTTGCAGTAAACGACAGCTTTGGTGAATCAGGTATTCCTGCGCTTCTTATGGAGAAGTACGGATTAACTCGTACAGACATTGTTAAATCCGTTGAAAAAGTAATCAAACGTAAGTAAAACATTGCATTAAAAGATTTCAAAAAAAAGAGAGGTTCTAGCCTCTCTTTTTTTTTTACAAACAACCACTTTTAAAGCGAAGTAATATCAAAGTTTACACCCCCTAATTCTCACCTAAATGTTCGTCAAAATAAAGAGTAACTTTTTGATTGAAATCATCGGGAATTAAACAAGGTTTTCTAGTGTCTCTATCAACAAAAACCAAAGTTGTTTCAGCCTTAGTGGTTAACATTCCTTCAGGGTTAATCAACTCATATTCAAAGTGAATTCTGGAGCTTGGTCTTTTCGTTACTTTGGTCTTTAGGATTATTTCCTCATCGTAATACAGCGGCTTAATGTACTTTAACTTTAAGTCTAACACAGGCATTATCAAACCGTTATCTTCCATAAGCTTGTAAGATAAGCCCAAAGTTCTTAAGAGCTCTACTCTACCCATTTCCAAGTACTTAGCGTACCTGCCGTAATACATATACCCCATCTTATCTGTATCTGAATACAAAACTCTAAAGGTTAATTCATGTTCTAACATAATTTAAACTGGCATGATGATTTAATTTAACAAACAAAAATGAAGTCGTAAAAGATTCAAAAATAAGGCATCAAATTCAAAAAGTAAAAATCTCAAATTATCTAACTTCTTTAATACAACAACAAACTCTAGTTATGAAAAAGAAAGTTAATTATCAATAGCAATTTCATTTTTTTCTTAACTTTTTTGTTCACACATTTGTCTCAGCGTAAAGCACTAAAAATAGGACCAAATTAAACACGGTACGAAACCCTTTAAATTGTCAACTCATAAATGAAAAATACACCTGAACTCGTATGGGGAAATTGCTTGACTTTTATAAAGGATAACATCTCTGAACAAAGTTTTAAAACTTGGTTTTTACCAATTCAGCCGATCAAACTTAAAGGGCGTACGCTCAACATCCAAGTTCCAAGTAAATTTTTCTACGAATGGATTGAGGAACACTACATCAAATTACTAAAAACTGCAGTAGGAAAAGAGCTTGGAGAAGAAGCTAAATTAGTGTACACCATCGTAATGGAAAACACGTACGGAAATAGCAATCCTTATACAGTAAAGATACCCAGCAACAACAGACCTCCTATAAACAACCCCAAAGTAGCAGTTCCAGTTGAAATTGCAGCTGCCGGTGTGAAAAACCCATTTGTAATTCCTGGGCTAAAGAAGGTTAATATAGAATCGCAATTAAACCCTAATTACAGCTTTGAAAACTTTATTGAGGGAGATTGCAATCGATTGGCTCGCTCAGCAAGTTACGCTGTAGGTAACAATCCTGGAGGTACCTCCTTCAATCCATTGCTATTATATGGAGGAGTTGGACTGGGAAAAACTCACTTGGCCCATGCGATAGGTATTGAAATTAAAGACAGTTACCCTGACAAAACGGTGCTTTATGTTTCTGCCGAAAAATTTACACAACAATTTATTGACTCTATAAGAAACAACACCAGAAATGACTTTGTTCATTTCTATCAAATGATTGATGTCTTGATTATTGATGATGTCCAATTTTTTGCTGGAAAAGAAAAAACACAAGACGTTTTCTTCCACATATTCAATCACCTTCATCAGCAAGGCAAGCAGCTTATTCTTACATCGGACAGAGCGCCTGTTGACCTTCAAGGTATGGAGCAAAGGTTGCTTTCTCGATTTAAATGGGGCCTCTCAGCAGACCTACAAACACCAAGTCTGCAAACAAGAATAACCATTCTAAAGAAAAAACTATACACTGACGGCATTGAAATGCCAGAAGATGTTATTGAGTATCTTGCGTATAGCATTACATCAAATGTTCGCGAACTAGAGGGCGCTCTAATATCTCTTCTAGCTCAATCTTCATTGAACAAGAGAGATATTAATTTGAGTCTTGCAAAAGAAATGATTGACCGCTTTGTGAAAAACACAACTCGAGAAGTTTCTATAGACTACATTCAGAAAGTTATTTGCGATTACTTTGACCTAAGCTTAGAAGTTTTAAACTCGAAAACAAGAAAGAGACGTATCGTTCAAGCAAGACAACTGGCTATGTTCTTCTCTAAGAAACTAACCAAATCTTCATTGGCTAGCATAGGAGCTCAGTGTGGAGGAAAAGATCACGCTACAGTACTTCATGCCTGTAAAACGGTAAACAATCTTGTAGACACTGATAAACAATTTCGATCCTACGTTGACGATCTTAGTAAAAAATTAGAACTACAACAACTCTAATACATACAAGCAGGAATTTATTCCTGCTTTTTTTTCATGAAAAAAAAGAAAATCTTAATGGTATGCCTCGGGAACATATGCAGATCTCCGTTGGCCGAAGGAATACTATCCAACAAATGTAAATCCTTAGCAGTAGATGTAGATTCAGCAGGAACTGCTGCATACCATATAGGCAAAGCCCCTGACCCAAGGTCACAAAATATCGCAAGTATTAATCGAATAGAAATTAAAAATCAAAAAGCTAGAGCTCTAAAGCAAAGTGATTTGATTGAATTTGACACGATTTACGTCATGGATCAATCCAACTACGAAAACACGCTAAAGTTGGCCGTAAACGATGCGCAAAGGGGTAAGGTTAAAATGATATTAAATGCATCCAAGCCCGGAAGCAACAAAGATGTTCCCGACCCATACTACGGAGGAGATGATGGGTTTAAGCAAGTATTTGACCTGCTAAACGAAGCTTGTGAAATCATTAAGAATCAACTTGAATTAGAATTAAATGGCACAAGGTAGATTGTACATGATTCCCACAACCCTAGGAGACTGCGACCCTCTAAAAGTTTTACCAAAATCCGTAAAAGAAACGATCGGCATGCTGGATGAGTTTATCGTTGAGAACAGCAAAACAGCAAGAGCTTTTTTAAAGTTAATGGAAATTCCCACGCCACAAAGCTCCTTAAAAATTCATGTGTTGAATAAACATACTGATGTTCATGAACTTTTTGGATTTTTAAACAGTTGCAGAGATGGTAAAGATATTGGACTGATTTCGGAAGCTGGATGCCCAGGTATTGCAGACCCAGGAGCTGAAATCACAAATATTGCACATAAAGAAGATATTCAAATCATTCCACTGGTAGGCCCATCATCAATCCTTTTATCTTTGATGGCAAGCGGAATGAATGGGCAATCATTTACGTTTCATGGCTACCTGCCCATAGATAAACAGGATGTTAAAAAAAGACTTAAGGATCTGGAGCAAACTTCTAAAATAAATCATCAAACTCAGCTATTCATTGAAACTCCATACAGGAATAATAAACTCCTAGAAGCACTCCTTCAAAACCTCCACAATCAAACCAAACTCTGCATCGCTTGTGACATGAGTCTAAATTCTGAGTACATCAAAACAAAGACAATTGACGAATGGAGAAAAAGCAAAAAACCAGACCTACATAAAAGACCTTGCATCTTTCTTCTCGAAGCACAATAAGGACCCATTTTGTTTTTAATCCTTGAGTTATAATCTGTAACTTGCAACATTTATCAAAATATGCAAATACAAGAAACAGGATTTGAAGGATTAATCGTTCTTCAACCCAAGCTTTACAAGGATGAAAGGGGTACTTTCTTAGAAAGCTGGAATCAAGATGCATTCAAAAGATTGAACCTTGACATTTCATTTGTTCAAGATAATCAATCCGTTTCTCATGAAAATGTGCTCAGAGGCTTGCATTTTCAGAGAGATCCACACGGTCAGGGCAAGCTTGTTCGAGTTACACGAGGGAGTGCATTGGATGTCGTTGTTGACTTGCGATCACAATCGAAAACTTTCGGTAAGCATTTCAAACTAAAACTCAGTAGCGAGCAAGGCAACATGCTCTGGATACCCGCAGGGTTTGCACATGGGTTTTTATCCCTCGAAAATCAAACCGTATTTCAATACAAATGTGACGCTTTGTACCATCCTAAATCTGAAGAGTGCCTCCTATGGAATGATCCGAAATTAAAAATTGATTGGGGGGTGAAAAATCCAATGGTTTCTTCAAAGGATTTACAGGGCAAATTATTCCAACACCTCAGTATATAGATGCTTCAATATTTTAAGTAACCTTAATAGAAAGTACATCGTAAATGTCAAACCAGCAAGAGTACATTAAAGTTGAAGGAGCAAAAGTTCACAACCTTAAAAACATTGATGTCAAAATACCTAGAGACAAACTTGTAGTCATCACTGGACTCAGTGGTAGTGGTAAATCATCTCTTGCATTTGACACTATTTACGCAGAAGGGCAGCGCAGATACATAGAAACCTTCTCTGCGTATGCTCGACAATTTCTTGGGGGCCTAGAACGACCTGATGTAGATAAGATTGATGGACTTAGCCCAGTCATCTCCATAGAACAGAAAACCACAAATAAAAACCCACGTTCCACCGTAGGCACAATCACTGAAATTTACGACTTTCTTCGCCTACTGTTTGCTCGCATATCTTATGCATACTCCTATAAGTCAGGAGAAAAAATGATCAGTTATACCCTAGAGCAAATTAAAAACCTCATTCTTGAATCCTACTCCAACCAAAAAATTCTTCTTTTGGCTCCAGTCGTAAAAGCACGAAAAGGTCATTACAGAGATTTGTTGGAACAAATCCAAAAACAAGGGTTCATTAAAGTTCGAATTGATGGAGAAATCCAAAACATCATGCCGAACATGAAGCTAGACCGATACAAAAATCACGATATAGAAATTGTAATTGATCGTTTACACATCAAAGGAGATGTCGAAAAAAGACTCAAAGAATCTCTGGAGGTAGCCTTAAAATATGGCAAGGGCATTATGCAAGTATTCGCTCCTGAACAAGATGAAATTAGATACTTCAGTAAAAATTTAATGTGCCCTACAAGTGGGATTGCATACGATGACCCTGAACCGAATAACTTCTCATTCAATTCTCCAAAGGGAGCATGTAAAACGTGTAATGGCCTGGGAATCGAAATGAAAATTGATGAAGACAAAATATTTCCAGATCGAAATCTATCTATTGAAAGAGGAGGTTTGGCACCTTTAGCAGACCGCAAAAGTCCTTGGATTCACAAACAACTCACACTGATTTCAAAGCGGTATAAGTTTGACCTGAAAGACCCTATAAAATCTATTCCATCCACAGCAATGGATGTCATCTTAAACGGATCTGAAGAGAGTTTCAAGATCTCAAACAAAACACTTGGAATTACTCAAGACTATAAAATTAATTTCGAGGGCATATCAAACTTCATCAGCTACCAATACCACCATGCAGATTCGAACAGCCTGAAACGGTGGGCTAAAAATTACATGCTTCAGAAGAAATGCTCGAAATGTTCTGGGAATCGATTAAAAAAGGAGTCTCTTCATTTTAAAATCGATGGTAAAAATATTTCTGATTTAGCTCACATGGACGTTTCGGAACTCTATGAGTTTTTCGATCGTTTTGAAAACACATTGGACGAACGTCAAAGAACCATTGGCCATGAAATTATAAAAGAACTAAAGACGCGATTGAAATTTCTTCTTGATGTTGGCCTAGACTATCTTAACCTCAATAGGAGCTCAAAATCATTATCAGGGGGAGAAGCGCAAAGAATTCGTTTGGCTACTCAAATTGGTTCACAATTGGTTGGTGTTCTCTACATCTTGGATGAACCTAGTATTGGCCTTCATCAAAAAGACAATACTCGACTTATTAAATCACTCCAAAACTTACGAGATATCGGAAACTCTGTTTTGGTGGTAGAACACGATAAAGAAATGATTGAATGTGCCGATCACGTCCTTGACATTGGCCCAGGCGCTGGTAGGTACGGAGGAGAAGTTGTTTGTGAGGGAACACCCCTTGAAATTATGAAAAAACAAACACTTACCACCCAATACCTCAATGGCGAAAAAGAAATTAGCATTCCAAAAATACGAAGAGAAGGAAACGGGAAATCCATTCTTTTAAAAGGAGCGGAAGGCAACAATCTTAAAAATGTAGACTTAGTCCTCCCTCTGGGTAAACTGGTTTGTGTTACGGGAGTTTCGGGGAGTGGTAAATCAACTTTAATTAACGAAACCCTCTACCCTATTTTAAATACTCATTTTTTTAGGGCTTTAAAAAAACCTTTACCCTATAAGAGCGTAAGCGGTCTTGAGCACATTGACAAAGTGATTGACATTGATCAATCACCAATTGGACGAACACCCAGATCTAACCCAGCCACCTACACTGGGGTGTTGAGTGAAATTCGTAAAATATTTTCCGAAGTTCCTGAAGCTAAGATAAGAGCTTACAAACCGGGTAGGTTTTCTTTCAATGTAAAAGGAGGACGCTGTGAAACTTGTGAAGGTGGTGGTATGCGTGTAATCGAAATGAATTTCTTACCCGACGTTCACGTGTTATGTGAAACGTGTAATGGAAAACGTTTCAATAGAGAAACACTAGAAATCCGATACAAAGGGAAGTCTATCTCTGACGTTCTTATGATGACCATCAATCAAGCTGTTGTTTTTTTTGAACCCATACCTAAAATCTTCAGAAAGATTAAAACTCTTCAAGATGTTGGTCTTGGCTACATTACTTTGGGACAACAATCCACAACTTTATCTGGTGGTGAAGCACAACGCGTAAAACTCGCTACTGAGTTGAGTAAACGAGATACCGGAAATACGCTTTTCATTTTAGATGAGCCTACTACAGGGCTTCATTTTGAAGATATTCGTGTTTTGATGGAAGTCCTAAACAAGCTGGTAGAAAAAGGAAACACAGTACTCATCATTGAACACAATATGGATGTAATAAAATTAGCCGATCACATCATTGATTTAGGACCAGAGGGTGGGAAAAAAGGAGGTATGATATTGTGTGAAGGAAAACCTGAAGAACTCCTAGAAAACAAGAACAGCCACACAATAAGATACCTTAAATCAGAATTTAATTAACACAACATTATTCGATTTTACTACTTCTGTTCTAAAAGCCAATGTTTAGCTTTCTCAATATCTGCAAATGAACGGATCTCAAAATTGGGTTTATTTATGCCTAAAAAGAAATTTGCTATCAATTGAGACAAGGAACTATGTACCAGCATGGCACACGCCTTATGTGCATCAACCATACGACTTGTGTTTACAAATTTTCTTGAAGCCTTATCCATTCCTACCAAGTTTTTAAAATGCACCAAGAGCAAAACTCCTTCTCCACTTACATTCATCTCCTCCACCCCTTCTAAATGCTCTATGATACTTTCTATCGTATGTCTTGTCTTCACTGGGAATCTTAAGTGTAAGATTCCATCATCCTCTAAAGTTAACAATTCATTACTTGTACTAACTTCTCTATTCATCATCTTGGTTGTTTAATTGATTGGAAAAAACATTTGAACAAGGGTCCCCTCGTTCTCCTTTGAAAAAACATCTATTGTACCGTTATGAAGCTCTATCAATCTTTTTGATATGGAGAGCCCGAGACCTGTAGATTTCTCCCCTTCAGTCCCTGGTCTTTTCGATGAGGTAAATACATCAAATACAAAGGGCAATGATTCTTCAGAAATCCCAACTCCCTGATCAGAGATGCATATGATCAAGCCCTTATCCGTTCTCTCTAGATAGACCGTTATGCTACCTCCGGAATTACTGAACTTTATTGAATTCGATATGAGGTTCGTTAGAATTTGAGAAAACCTCAACGAATCCATTGAAAATAAAGTCTGTGTATGGGGTGTCTGAATCGTGATATTTTTAATTGCTATTTCGGTAGAAAATGATTCGGCAACAAAATGCACGCGCTCCTCTACAATAAACTCGGTAATATGAAGCTTAATATATGCCACATCTGTTTGGATATAAGACAACAAATCCTCCATAAGTATTAATGTTTCTTGACAATGGCTAACGATTCGATTCATATCCATAACAGGTAGTTCCTTTTTCTTAGATCTGAGAAAAGACTCCACAAGAATCTTAACTCCAGAAATCGGAGTTCGTAAATCATGTGCCAACATCTTCACCACATCACCTTGAACTTTATATAAATTATTGAGTCTCAATTCCTCCTCCTTTCTCTGAGTCACATCAGCAGAGATCCCTACCATGTGAGTAACGACACCATCATTATTGATTACTGGAATAAATTTCCCATACAACCAACAAATGTGCTCATTCGACTTGAGAATTCTAAAATCAAAATCTGTGGGGATTTTTTTATTTAATGAGGTTACAAATGCTCTAATAAGCATCCTCTTATCTTTGGGATGGATTACCTTTTTAAAAAACAAATATGGATCTGATGACAGAAATTCTTTATGTACGCCAAAGGTCTCATAAGTATCATTGATGTGTAAGATTTTCAAATCCATTCCATCAACATTGGTAACAAAAACAACATGGTCAATGTTATCAAAAATAACATCAAGCATTTGGTAAGTACTTATCTGTCTCATTCTATATATTATTAAATTACAAGAGCTGATCAACCAACAAAAACCCCATGGATTTATATACCACCCATTACTAGATCACCCATTCAAATATTAAAAAAGTGCATCAGATTTCGACAATGCTTATACACCAGCAAGCCGGGGTTTATTAATCATAAAAAATAATGAGGGAGAACAACATATTGAATCCATCATACTAACATTAAAAATAATTTATTAAAATAATCAATAACACATTACATTACAGTCACTTGTAAATATATAAATTCTTTCGAGAGCAAAAAGGATTCACAAGTCAAATCCCATACAATAAATTCAAAATCAAGAATTTCCTGCTAAAAATATAGCGGGTTTGATCTCATCTTTAGTACATATTTAAGAACATTCCAAAACGTAACCCTGAGACATTGGAACTTATTTTTGGTGTCATATCACAAAATTATAGAATAAAGTATAAATTGCGAGCCTTAAGAAATTACATGGATTACTTGTTTTTTTTATGTGCCTATTTAATTGGATCAATTCCCAGTTCAGTGTGGATAGGGAAAAAATTCTACGACATTGATGTGCGCGAACACGGAAGTGGTAATGCCGGTGCAACAAATAGTTTTAGAATTTTAGGTAAACGTGTTGGCAGCATCGTTTTATTCATAGACATTTTCAAAGCCTGGTTCTCAACCTATGCATTGAGCTACATAGCAAACGACCAATCGATTGAAAACATGTTAGGACTCGGAATGGTTGCTGTACTTGGACATATCTTCCCGGTATACATTGGCTTTAGAGGAGGCAAAGGAATTGCAAGTTTACTTGGCGTGATCATTGCCGTACAACCAGTGGCAGCACTTTTTTCCATCATTGCATTTCTTACATCACTTGTTTTAAGTCGATATGTATCTTTAAGTTCCATCCTTGCTGCTTGTACATTTCCTTCCACCATCATCTTTTATATAAACAGTGACAACAATGCGCTCATATCATTTTCTATCATGGTGTGTATTCTTGTTCTTTTTACTCACAAAAAGAATATTGATCGACTCTTTAAAAGAGAAGAATCTAAAGTAAATCTTCCGAAGAAAATTTTCAAAAGAAAATTAAAAAGAAAGCGAAATTAAATTTTACTTACCCTGTAAATTTCAAAAGCTTTCCTATATTTGCATCCGTATTAAAATGGCCCCGTAGCTCAACTGGATAGAGTATCACACTACGAATGTGACGGTTGCAGGTTCGAATCTTGCCGGGGTCACTCAAGCGGAGAATTGGTTAACAAAAACCAAATCTCCGTTTTTTTTATTCCCCTCAACTTATTTACTATTTCACATACAAGAAAAGACAGAATTCAAGCTTCTGATACGAATTTATCATTTGACTGTCTTGAACAAATCCAGACGGAAATACTAAATTTTGAATTTTCATTTATTGACCTAAATCCTAAAAAGACTATGTCTTATTGAGATTTGATGATTATAACAAATTTAGTTTTGATTAAATTGGTTTGTTGTTGGGAATGAGCAACACATAAACCAAACAAATATTATTTTTCTAGATAACTATTGTGACTTTTCTTTAGGTTGAGCATTTTCATTTTAATGAGGCTTAACATTTACGTATAATGTGTCAGCATTTATACCGGTAAATATTCCAAACGCATTTTCAAGCTCAGTCGGTGGGTTCGTAATATTTTGTGAAGTGTCATCACTATCTTCATAAAGTACTGCTAAATCAGGATTTATATGAAATAATATGATTCGATGTTTACCATAATATGAAAAACGCCTAGTATTCATTGAATAATAATCTGATTGAGTTGGCGCTAAATTAAACGATTGATTAATAGATGACACATTGCTGTTATCATAAATTGAAGTAGGGTTTGACTCCATGTTTTCTATCAATAAAAAGTAGTATGAGCCATCTGTATTATCCCAGGAAAGTTCTAATGCATCGGGATCATTGCCTGTAAAGACATCATCGCTAACTTTAACAATAGAATCAGATAAATATAAGTTCACTGGTTTTTCAGGCACAGTTGTTATGGATGAAACTAGCAAATTGTTGTAGAAGAATTCAAGTTCAAAAGTACTATATTCAGTAATATCAATATTAGAGTGTGTATATTTACCATCACCTATTGAAATAAGGTCATAATAGAAATTTCCATCAAAAACTCTCACAGATAACGAATCTAAATTATCTGACGAATTTACCGCATTGTTTGAGTAAAGAACCTGCCGTGAAATTTTAATTTCTAGTGGTTGACCAGCAAAAAGATATCCTTCAACAACCGGTATATCTTCAAAATCTGGGTTGATATTTTCTTAAGTACGATTATTACCTTCTCAACGATCAGGCGTAAAAGAGAACAAGCCGAGGCAGAGGCGAAAATTGCAAGACATGAAGCTGAATCTAAGTTTCTTCGGTCACAGATTAATCCTCATTTTATGTTCAATAATCTCAATAACATTTACACCTTGGCTCAGCTAAAATCAGATAAAACTCCTGATGCAATACTTCGCTTGTCTGACTTATTGAGGTATGTACTTTACGATTCTGAGAGGAAAATTGTGAATCTATCGCAAGAATTAGATTATTTAAGTCAGTTCATAGACTTAAGTCTACTCAAAGATGAAGATCGAACGAATGTCAAAGTCGATCTAAAGCCATGTCAATCAGATTTACAAATTGCACCTTTAATTCTCATTCCCTTTGTGGAAAATGCATTTAAACACAGTAACGTTGAGGACAAGCAAGATGGGTTTATTCATATCTCCTCATCTTGTCATGAAACCCGAATTACTTTGGTCATCGAAAATTCCGTATCGAAAGAAGAACAAAAAAACCATATATCAGGAGTAGGCCTCGAAAATGTAAAACGTAGATTGGATTTAATATACCCTAATAAACATGTATTAAATGTGATTAAATCGGAAGATAAATACCATGTTTCACTTGAAATTGAATTGGTATGAAATTTCGATGCCTAATTGTAGATGACGAACAGTTAGCCCGGGAGCTAATTGAAATGTACTGTAATAAAACGCCAGGATTAGAGGTGGTTGGATTATGCAAAAACACTCAAGAAGCCATGGCAGTGATGAGCAAAGAGAAAATTGACATTCTCTTTTTAGACATCCAAATGCCTGACTTAAGTGGTGTTGATTTCGCTAAAACACTGATAGATAGTCCAAATATCATTTTCACCACAGCATATAATAACTACGCGATAGATGGATTTGAACTAGATGCAGTTGACTATCTGTTAAAACCAATTGCATACAATCGATTTTTAAAGGCAATTCAAAAGGTAAGCCTTCGATCTCCAAAAAAAACCTCAAATACTCACATACATATAAAAGCTGATCACAAAGTTCATAGGATAAAATTCAACGATATATTATACATTGAAGGTTTAAGGGAATATGTGACTATTTACACCAAAGAGAAAAAATTAATTACCCTCGAATCATTAAAAAAACTTGAAGAGATTTTACCATCAAGTTTCAAAAGAGTTCATAAATCATTCATTGTAAATACCAAATTCATTGACTCTATATGGGGCAACCAGCTGGAGGTAGGTAAGACCAAAATACCTATTGGTAAAAGTTATAAGAAAGTAGTTTTAAAATTATTCGAAAATTAATAAGTTCGAAAAAATCATTTTTTTTGAAAAAGTTCAAACCGATAATTTCAAAAAAGTATTGTTCCATGTTCTATTATTAAATAGATGAAGTATTAAACATGACAATTTAACACAAGGCTACCTTGATGATCTCAAACAATCACATGTATTTAATGCCATGAAGTGTTACATATAAATTGGTGCTTTTTCAACACAGTCTTTACCCTTTCAATACCAAATATCCAAACTCATACGATTAATCATTTGGTAAATATTTCAGAACATCTTCATTTAAAACCTTTATTTGATACCCGCGACTCGGATGCATATCACCAATACCATTAAAGCCCATTGACGGAAGATATGCAGAACCTGAATAATCTTTAACAATCACTAAGTTTCCTAAGTCATTAATGTCTGAGAATACAGATGCAGCATCAGATGGCCCCAATTTTAAGTAACCTATCAAATTCCAGCCCGGACTTAATGTTATTGGATAATCATTTGGGATGGCGTAATCTCCAAATATCTCTAGAGATGCTTCAGTAGTAGTTTTTATCTGGTAGCCTTGACCCACTTGAAGATCACCCACACCATTAAAGTTCCACTCTTTCAAATAAGCAGCCCCATTGAAGTCCTTAATGATGATTACATCATCAACTATTGGAGATACTACAGATGCCAGATCCATGTCTTCTGCAATCATGTAGGTAGAAAACATAGACCAACCAATTGGAATAGCAATCATCTGTCTCGTGGGACTGAGCTGATCGAAACCCTGATCGTTTGCAGCATTAGGACTTCCATTCACATTGATACAAGCCCAACTTTCGGGCAAATCGTTGTCTAAGTCGGGTGAAACTAATTCTAATGTGTAACCTGTTTCGTCTGCACAGATTGGCCAAGGATTTACAGATTGATAGTCTACAATGTCTTGTAAGGTTCCATTTTGATTATAAAGCCGAACAGCATCGGAGCCTCCATAACCAAAGTTCAAATCTCCTACATACGGAATACCTGGTAAAACAGACCTGAAATCAGTTTCTTTTTTAACAATCACAAGGTAGCCTTCCGCATCAATTTTCGTTCCATCAGGAATTACAAAAACATGCGTATCGTCATCATCTTTTATTTGCCAGTTAGAAACGTCTATTGAAGATGTATTTGGGTTATAGAGTTCAATCCAATCGTCTGCGTCAAATGTGGCAATAGATTTGTAATTGATCTCGTTAATTACAAGAGGATATGTTGTTTCTGTGGGAGTGAAATTGGGAATGACTTCAAAAGATTCCGTAAGTAATACTTCTATGGTTTTATCGATGGAATATAAGTCCCCGCTCCAATGAGAAAATTCGTATCCAAACGCTGCTGTTGCCATTAACTTTACAGGTACGGTTTCAAAATAATCACCCGTCCAGGTTTCATCTTGAATATTCAGATTTTCATTAACCTCAACGAAACCTTGTTTGATGTCAGGGTTTGTAATGGCAAGTGGATGGAAGTTTGGGAGATTAAATTGCTGCTTGATATGTTCTTTAGCAATGGGATGCCTGTTAGTCCCAAAACTTTTCATGTTGGTTACATAATAATCAACATGCGCGTTGATGTCGGTTATTTCATAACCTAACAAAGGATCATCTTTCCAGCGAGTGTAATGCGTAAGCACTTCGGGTTCAATCGTTGAGTAAATTTGATCAATATGATTGATCACATTGTCTGGTAAAAACCGAGTATTTAATTCATCAGCATAGCGATTAATGAACTGATTTCTAAACCCATTATTTGCAATCAGCTTTCTAAATAATAACGTTGACCAAGGTGGGTTTGGCCATCCTGGCCCATTGGGATTTAAAGCGAAGCTAAGGGTGTTATCATAATGGTTGGAAATATTCCAAAACGGCCCAAAACCAAAATCAGTATCGTACATAATCCAACGCCATTTGGTGTCTGGGTGTTTCCAAAACTTAATATTGTTTCCTGGCCAATCCTGATTGTTTATAAATATATTCGTTGCTTGGTAAAGTGTGTAATTTTTAAGATCTATTCTATCCTTGATGAATTCAAAATTAGAATCCTCTGATAAATCTGTATTTTCAATGTAGGCGATTAGCTCATTATATTCATCATTACTCCCCTCTATAACTTCTGCATTATTGGTCAAAAGTGTAATACTTTCAGCATCAACATTGTGTTTAGAGGCCAACATATGCTCGTTAATCTTTTCACGCATGTTGTACATTCCCCAATAGGCTCCATTAATGTATGTGGCAACAGGATTGTGGTCTTGAAAATCCAAATCCGACCCGCGCATTAGGCTGGTGATCATGATATCCTTCATGCTCGACCTCATCCAATCTTGACCAGAATTCCTAAGGGTAAACGCCTCAAAGTCGTTGTAAGCTACGTTATCAAAAAAAGAGTGTTCAAATTTTGAATCGCCGTATTGTCCCCTTGCAAAAAATGAAAGTGAGCGTTGACTGTTTTGACCCCTACTCCAGCCTCCAAAAATCTTAACTCCTGCATTAAACTCAACAAATTCATCATTGTCATTTTCATAAAACGAAAAGTGAACTGGACGCTCCCAATCTTCCCAGAAATTTGCACCAAAATAAGGTACGTCGGTCTGATAAGTTCCCTCGGGACCAAAAACATAAATTCCAGAATCTTCGTCAAAAAAATCAATCGGATCAACACTTAACAGCAAAACATCAATCTCATGATTAGAATCAAAAATGTAGGACTCAGTGAAAACTGGTGAGGGCAGATAATTATCTGAATATATTTGGGCTCTAACGCTTAGATTGGTTGAAATTTGAATCGGAGATGTATAAATCTGTGACAATGCGTTAGGGGCACTTCCATCTGTCGTGTAACGAATTAGCTGAGAAAAATCATTTCCTGAAAGAGAAAGATTTACAGGGGCATCTTTAAAACCTCCATTTTCAGAAAAAACAAGCTCATTTTGAACTGTTCCCAAGAATTCTTCGTCAGCATTTTGATCGGCGGGGGTCGTTTCTATATAATTAACCATGTTTCCAGAAGTGTTTGACACTCCAATTGATACATCTGGTGGTAATCCTTCAATTAATAAATGATCAATAATGTTTCCTAAATTATCTGAAAGCGTTAGGGTTTCTGCATTCTTTGAAATTTTAAAATTTGTATGAAAGGTGTTTTTTTCGTTTAAGTTTAAAATTTCAGGCGGTTCAACTCCTAAATTGTTGGGTTCAGAAAAAATTGCGGATAAAAATGGGATGATTGTAAAATCTGATGAGCCTGAACTTATGTTGTGAGCCTGAATGGCTAAAACATTTTCACCTTCAACCAAAATCGAGCTAAAATCAGATATCGTAAATCGATCCGGTAGACCCCCACCATACATTTGAGCTTCGTGGTCTTGATTTGTAGAAGCATTAAAGGCAGGCGGCACACCAATGATGTTCGCACGTGCAACCTCAACCCCGTTGATGTAAGCTACAAAAGCATCGTCATAATCAATATCCAGAATTAAAGAAATTACTTCGTCAACGCTGCTGATGTTAAAATTCTTCCTTAGATATACAGATAAGGTTCCATTAGGTAATGAGGTAGCATCATCACCATCTGCGTAACCAAAACCAGAAGCGCCATTATCCCAATTCGAATCATTAAAATTTAAACGGGTCCAATTTGTATTTGGTTCTGAACTTGGAATCAAATATTTACAAACATCGCCTTGATTAACAAGCGTTCTTGTTGAAGTTATTTGATCGCGGTCTTTATCTGAAGCCCACAAGAGTAAATAATCATTTGCAGGAATCGTTACACTGGGAAAGCTCCATTTTGATAAATCTTTTTCATCATCAGAAATAGTCCAATTTTCAAGGTTCACATTTTGAGATCCATCATTATAAAGTTCAATCCAATCTGGCGTATCTCCATCTTCGTCAGTAAGAATAGAATTCGACGAGACGACTTCATTGAATCTTATGCTTTGAGCATGTATAAAGGTTGCCGTAAAAAGAGTGAGAAGAGTTAAAATTAAATACCTCATAATTTGGAAATAGTCAGGGTGGTAGATTCTATTTTTTTTAATAAAAATACAAATTATATAATTAATTATAAATTACATCAATTCACATCTTCATAAGGGGTTATTGCTATGATTGGCTATAAATGAAACAAATAAAAAAGCCCACTCGATGCGTGGGCTTTTTATTTAAGAATCTACATGATCTGCTACTCACAAAACTAGAGTTTAAAAACGATTCTTGCTAAGAAATTTCGTCCCGCCTGAGGGTAGTAGAAGTTTTCAACGGATCTCACATCCACACCTTCATATTCGTATGTACCGCCCCAATTGTATCCATTCGTTTCATAAGTCTCATCCAAGAGGTTATTGACCAATAAACCGAAAGTCACCTCTTCAAATAGCTCCATTTTTAAGGTGTAATTTAACTGAAGATTAAGTGTTGTGTAGTCATTCAGTTTTTGCGTTTCTGTAGACGTATTATCCAGATATTGGTCACCTACATGCTTTCCTGAAAGATTGATACTCAAATCATGTAAAGGTTCATAGGTCAAACCTAAATTCGCAACGATATTAGGAGAAAATGACAAATCTGTATCATTGTGCGCAATGGTATCCTGCAAACCGGTGTCCCAATTATCCACAAACTCATTAAACTCTTTGATCTTATTATTGCTTAGCGTTGTATTTGCCGTTAAACTTAATTGATCCGACAAACGGTAACCTGCTTCTAATTCAATACCAGAACGGTAACTCACATCCACATTTCTTCGAGTATAATCTCCTACATCATTGATCTGCCCGGTCAAAACCAATTGATCTTTGTAGTGCATGTAGTACACATTCGCATTCACAATTAAGTCTTGTCCTTTATAACGGTATCCCGCTTCCAGATTTACTAAGTTTTCAACCTTGGGTTGATTTTGAGGAGTACTTTCTCTAAAGTCTTTTCGAACGGGCTCCCGATTCGCAACAGCAACAGAAGCATAGGCATTGTTTCGTTCGTCAAAATCATACATCAAACCGAACTTTGGGTTGATGAAATTAAAAGTCTTTGTTTGCTGAACATCTTTGACCTCTCCAGCTATTTCATCAATCCCCAAAAATGTATAGTCAATGTATCTGTATTGTAAATCACCATAAACAGTCAACGGGCCAGTCTTGTAAGTACCTTTCAAGTAGGAATGAGCTTCTTGTTTCTTCGCGTCATTATCGTAATAACGATCTCTAATTTCACCATCAGAAGCATATTCTGACCAAATCACTTCACCAAAATGCCCACCTTCATATTGGTTGGCTCCACCACCAAAGGTTAAATCGAGTCCATTCTTAGCATAGGCTAAAGAGAAGATTCCCCCATAAAAATGATTGTCCAACCACTTTCTTCGAATCAAATCGGTCGTACTTATGGTGTCTTGAGATAAGAATAGAGTGTCAAAACCATAGTCTTTAAAATCTTCATCAGCCTTATACTGCTCATAATAACCTCTTCCTCTGGTATAATGGGCAGCACTACTGAACTTCAAATTGTCATCAAATACATGATTAAAATGTAATTGATAGTGGTCTTGCTGATAATTATCTATCTCATTATCGTAAGTATAGTAATTGTACGTACGGCCTGAATTAAGAAGATTATCTCTATCAGCACCAAAAATATAATTTCGATCAGCGTATGCTGTTATTTCTTCCAGGCTTCCATTAATGACAGACTCTGGAGTACCGTACCAAGCTTGTGCTGTCTTTTCCATACCACTAAAGATGGTTGCCCTAAGATTAGATTTCTCTCCCAACCAAACACCAGAGAGGTAATAAGATTTAAGCTCCGATGCAGAACGATCCACATAACCGTCTGAGGTAATCTTAGACAGTCTGGCATCTACAATAAACTTGTCATTAAGAAGACCTGTACCAAGCTTAACCGTGTTTTTAAAGGTATTGAACGAACCAAAGGAGTTATCTAAAACACCATACGCTTCTTTATTGAGACTGTTGGTTTCCATATTGATGCTTGCACCAAAAGCAGATGCTCCATTAGACGAAGTCCCAACACCCCTCTGAACCTGAATGTTATTTAAAGACGAAGCAAAATCAGGCATATTTACCCAATAAACACCATGAGATTCGGAGTCATTAACCGGAATACCATTTATGGTCACATTGGTTCTCGTAGGGTCCACCCCTCGAATACGAATACCCGAATAACCAACTCCAGCTCCGGCATCAGACGTAAGTACGGTTGAAGGCAAAGTGTTTAGTAGGTAGGGCAGGTCTTGACCAAAATTATTTTCCTCAATCTCCTTGAGATTGACCTCAGAATAAGTCGTTGGAATATTTGGATTTGCGCGAACTGCAGAAACGGTAACTTCCTGAAGAAGTTGTGCTTCCTTAGATAAAACAATACCAATTTGTTGATTTCCATTTTCAATTTCAACAATTTGAAAAGCAGGGACATAACCAAGAGAAGAAAAACTCAGTTTGTACGTCCCGGCATCCAATTTACCAAATTCAAAAGTACCCTCAAGGTCGGTATAAGTTGTGAAATACGTTTGTTGGATTTCTACTTCAACACCAGAAAGGGAACTTCCATCGATTCCTTTTACGATTCCGGTAATGTTGTTTTGAGAAAATCCTAGTAGGGGCATAAAGAGCATTAAGCCACAAACTTTTGAAAAAATTCTTGTTTTCATATTTTAAAAATATTATCCAAGAACAGGGGCTAATTCTATGGTGTTAGTTTTAGCACTTTTTTTATCACTTCCCTTCGCAGGCATTATCCTGAGCAGGTTAAATGGGTGTAATCTCAGCCGCTTTAAAAAAACAGCACCCCTTAGAGACGATGCAAAACTACGTCAAAATTTCAAAAGAGCATCTATAGATTGTAAACTTTTTTTCAATCTTGCTTCGTGAGGTCCAGCCACAATAATGGACCTTTTATTGTGCTTCAGGAGAGATTCCTTGTAGCGTTCAAAAAGTTCATTTCGAGAAGTAGGATTCTCTCTCAATGAATCTTCTTCCCACGGAATATCTGGGCAACACAAGATGTGTAAATCGAACAGATCTTGGCGGGAATATTCATTAATTACTGCTGAAACCTCACCATACTTATATTGAGACCACACCTCAAGAACGGAAAAATCTGTATCGGAAATTACAATTTCTTCTTTTGATGAAAGAATCCTTTCTAACTGACCTTGAGCAATACAGTCCAAATCTTTTTGTTCGTATAAGCCTTTGTTGTTCTCTAAGTACATACGAGCATACTCTGCAACAAACGAAACGCCATAATGCTCAGAAATCGAAGTACTCAAAGTCGTTTTACCCGAAGATTCCGGTCCTGTTAACGCAATTCTTAACATAGCTTTTGTCGTTTGTATTCTTTTTGCCATGCCCAAAAACCATAGGTTGCCAAAAGCGTGAATATTCCATATTGAACAGCAGTTAAATAATAACCTCGATCTGCATAAAGGTATATTGAGACCAAATCGATGACAATCCAATACACCCAATTTCCGATTATTTTTCGGGCAACCATAAAGGTTGCTGATAAGCTGTAACAAGTAGTAAAAGCATCGATATAAGGATTTGCTTGAAGGGTATAGTTGTCAAATAAAAAACCAACCACCAAAGCAATAAAACCACACACGAAAACATTTAGAAGGTGATTCTTTGAACTCCATATTTTAAGACCACTCCCATCAGAGTCAGCACGCTTCCAACTAAGCCAACCGACGAAAGCCATAAACACATAAAAAAGCTGTAATATCGATTCTATGTATAAATTAGCGACAAAGCATAAATAAACAAAGAGTACAGATCCAATAAAGGCAAATATCCAACAGAGCATCAATCGCTTTGCAGCAAGAACTACATAGATAAGACTCGAAATAACGGCAATCCATTCAATGATGGATGTTGCTATTATTCCTTCCCATAAGATTGTGAAAAATGTCATTTTTGATTGTGTTTACACATATTTATCGCGTAAAAATACACCAAAACCTCATCTATAAACAAGTTAAATATTAGATTATCCTTGTATTCAGAAGAAATAGATGATTCAAACAAATTACTTTGTGGATACATCACAAGAAAATTATACTGAAATAATTCACTTTTTCTTTAGCATTTCTAACAGCTTAACTATTTTTGTGCAAAACCAATACTCTTATGTACAACAAACAAATTAAAATCATCATCTCGTTACTCATACTTTCTGCAGGGATTTACCTCTTCAATGAAAATGAGATTGGCTACGGAATCGTGGTACTCCTTATGATGGGACTTGTCATATTATCTATTTTTAAAGATGAACGAATCATAAAAGCATTTTACCATCTAAGAAAAAACGACATGGCCAAAGCTCAAAAGGCGCTCAACAAGATCAAACACCCTGAAAAGCTTGTAAAATCTCAAGAGGCGTACTTTCACTATTTAAATGGATTGGTACTGTCTCAAACTCAGATGAATCAAGCCGAGAAGTTTTTCAAAAGAGCACTTTCAATAGGGTTGAGAAACAACACCGACAAGGCAGTGGCCAAACTAAACTTAGCTGGGCTCGCACTTTCTAGACGTAGAAAAAGAGAAGCTACGACGCTACTTGCAGAAGTGAAAAAGCTCGACAAACACAACATGTTGGATGATCAACTAAAAATGATGAAACAGCAGTTGAAAAGAATCTAAAAGAAAGCAGCCCAAAGGCTGCTATTTTTTTGAATTAATTATGCTATTTTTGATAATATGAATGCTCCTAAATTGCCTTCTTTTTTTAAGACACCAAGCCACAAGAAATTTCAAATGGCTACGCGTTATTACGACGAAAAGAATGAGCGTATTCAAAGAGCAAGAATGAGAGCAGCAAAACGAGAAGAGCAAATTGAAAAAGGACGATTTACGAGCACATGGAAAGAGAAATCAAATTTAAAAAGTAACTCATCTACCTGGCGTCTACTGTTTGTCCTGTTTATTCTTTGTCTAACAACCTATTGGATCCTAAAATTCTAAACATTGATTACCCTACTACCCGACCATGTTGCCAATCAAATTGCTGCAGGCGAAGTTGTTCAAAGACCGGCTTCAGCAGTCAAAGAATTGATGGAAAATGCCATTGATGCTCAAGCAACCGATGTTAAATTAATACTCAAAGACTCAGGTAAAACACTGATACAAGTTGTGGATGATGGTATGGGGATGAACGAGGTCGATGCTAGAATGTGCTTTGAACGCCATGCTACTTCAAAGATTACCAAGGCAGACGACCTATTTGCTCTAAAAACAAAGGGCTTTAGAGGAGAAGCTTTGGCATCCATAGCTGCTATTGCCCAGGTAGAGCTGAAAACAAAAAAGGAAGAATCTGAACTCGGTATTCAATTGATTATTGAAGGTTCTGAAATCAAATCACAAGAGATTTGCACATGTCCAAACGGCTCAAACTTTACGATTAAAAATCTCTTTTTCAATGTACCTGCAAGAAGAAATTTCTTAAAATCTGACAGGGCTGAATACAAGTATATTCTCGATGAGTTTATCCGAATTGCTCTGGCGCATCCGAAAGTTTCCTTTTCACTCATTCACAATGAAAAAGAACAATATAGACTCCCGAAAGAAACGTTACGCCAACGACTGGTGAGTCTTTACGGTAAAAAATACAACACAAGATTGGTTCCAGTAGACGAAAAAACTGACATCGTAAACATTTCCGGATTTCTATGCAAACCAGAATTTGCGAAGAAAACACGTGGAGAACAATTCTTCTTTGTAAACGATCGATTCATCAAATCATCCTACATGAATCATGCAGTCACAAATGCCATGGAAGGTTTGCTACAGGGCAACCATCATCCCTCTTATTTCCTTTTTCTCAAAATCGATCCGTCCATGATTGATGTGAACATACATCCTACCAAAACAGAAATTAAATTTGAAGATGAACGAAGCATCTACGCGATCCTAAGGTCAGCCTTAAAGCGCTCTTTGGGACAATACAACATAACCCCAAGTTTAGATTTCAGCTTAAATCCAGACTACCAAGTACCCTTTAGCTCCAAAGAGAAAACCATCAAAACACCCTCCATTCAGGTTGATCCTGACTACAATCCTTTTGAACAAAACCAATCAGAACGAAAGAATCATTTAGAAAACTACAGCGGATCAAATCAAAGTATTCTTCCACCAAACAGAGCTAAAGGAGAACACTGGGAAGCTATTTTTGAGGAAATTCAAGACGACATGAATGCGGCCATTCCAGAAATGGAAAACAGTGTGACGTTGGAAGCGGAATTCGAGGTTAAAGAAAATAGACATGCTTTTCAACTCAAAAATCGGTTTATCCTAACACAACTGAAATCAGGTCTTTTAATCATCGATCAACAAAGGGCCCATGAGAAAGTACTATTTGAACAGTACTCCAAGTCACTGCAAAATAAAAGACCATTAAGTCAACAACTTTTATTTCCTCAAGAAGTTCACTTAACCCCTTCTGACATGGAGGTTTTCAAAGAAATAATGGAGGATGTTGAAAGCCTTGGCTTTGATTTAACTATTCCCAACAATCATTGTCTGATGGTAAATGGTGTGCCCATAGAAACAAAAGCCAACCAAGTACAAAACATCATAGAGTCTATTTTAGATTCCTACAAAAATGAAAGCGACGTTTGGAAGTTAGATCGGCAAAATTATATGGCAAAAAAATTAGCGCAGAGTAATGCAATCAAATCAGGTAAAACACTAATTCTTGAGGAACTGAATCAATTGGTCGATGAACTGTTTGCATGCGAGTCTCCCTTTACATCCATTCACAACAAACCCACATCGATTGTTATAGAAATTAATGAACTACTAAAACGCTTTCAATAATGTACGCAGGAAGAGGTGTCTCAAATATGCCCATGGTGGTGAAGAACTTAATCATCATCAATGCCTTATTTTATCTGGCTCGGTATACTTTAGGTAGTCTGTTTAATTTTGACTTAAACGGTTCACTAGGTCTTTATTACTTCGATTCACCAGAATTTAATCCCTGGCAAATCGTATCCTATATGTTTATGCATGGAAGCATTTCTCACATTTTTTTCAACATGTTTGCACTGTGGATGTTTGGATCTCAAATTGAAAATATTTGGGGCCCCAAGCGCTTTTTAAACTATTATCTTATTACAGGGTTTGGTGCAGCATTTATACATTATCTAATCATACATTTTCAAATTTCAGAATTGGAGTCTTTCTTTACAGAAAATCAAATTCAAGGAATTGTTAACAGTGGAACTTTTGATGCCTCAAGCCCTCTTTTCTCCAAGGCCAGAGAACTTTACAGCTTAAATCACACTCCTGTAGTCGGAGCCTCAGGGGCAGTATTCGGCTTGTTATTGGCCTACGGAATGAGTTTTCCTAACCAAATCATATACCTGAACTTCTTCTTCCCAATTAAAGCGAAATACTTTGTCATTATATACGGATTGTTAGAGTTTGTTATGGGCATCCAGAACTCTGCGGGAGATAACGTAGCTCACTTTGCTCATATAGGAGGTATGATCTTTGGATATCTCATCATTAAATATTGGAAAAAAAACGATCTTAATTTTTACTAATGTTCAACGATTTAAAACACAGATATCAGAAAGCCTCACCGCTGTTCAAGTTAATCTACATCAATGTAGCGGTATTTGTATTGGTCCAAATTGTTCATACCTCATCGTTTTTGTTTCAAAATTCGAGCATAGACATAATTGCCCTTTTGGGCGTGCCCTCAAAGCCGCTAGATCTTGTATTTAAACCTTGGTCCATCATTACCTACATGTTTACTCATACCGGTTTAATGCACATCCTATTCAATCTAATGTGGTTGTATTTTGCCGGACAAATATTCCTCCAATATTTTACAGCAAAAAAACTCTTCAACATCTACCTTTTAGGGGGTGTCGTTGGAGCAGCTACTTATCTAATAGCGTACAACCTATTTCCTGCATTTGCAGGACAAGACAGCCAATTAATCGGTGCATCAGCATCTGTGTTAGCCATCTTATTTGCAGTGGCAGCTTATGTACCCAATTACAAAGTAAATTTAATATGGATCGGAGCCATACCCATCAAATATCTAGCAATTGTCACAATTTTCATCGACATCATCAGTATACCAAAGGGAAATGCAGGTGGACATATAGCACATTTGGGAGGAGCTTTCATTGGCTTACTGTTCATTCAACAGTGGAAAAAAGGAAAGGACATCACTGAAGCATTGGAAATGCTCATTCAACAATTTTTAGGCTTATTTCGCAAGAAAAGGCTGAAAACGGTTCATAAAAGACCTCAATCTGATGATGAATACAAATCAGAAAGTATAAATCGCTCAGTAAACATTGATGTCATTTTGGATAAAATTGCCAAATCCGGGTACGACAGTCTGAACGATAAAGAAAAGGAGTATCTTTTCAAGAACAGTAAAAAAATGTAAGATTGAAAAATACATCCCTCCTAAATAGGCTGATTTATATATTCAACCTGATACTTATTGCTGTATGGGGAGTTGCATTTATTGCTCCTTATCTAAACCCAAAAAGTTTTTCCATTTCTGCTATCTTAGCAATTGGCTACCCAATGATACTAGCATTACACGTTATGCTAATAATTTATTGGCTCTTGCGATTTAACAAGAGGATTGTAGGCTCCCTGTTAACGATCATTTTAAGCTATTTTTTTTCCTCTCCTATTCTCCAACCCAAAAGCTCCTTTAAAGCATTGGCTAAAGACCAATCGTTTTCTATCATGAGCTTTAATAGCCAATTGGCTTATTTTTCAGGAGGAAAAAAAGAAGAGGTTGAAAAACATCAATCGAAAATTGCTCATTTTATAAAGCAAGAGGATGCAGACATCGTTTGCCTTCAAGAAGTACGTATGGCAATGTCAATCAACTTGAACTACCCGTACACAAAAGCCTACGGATTTAGCCAGATTCACAGCAAATACGAGATTGTTTCTTCTGAAAAAATAGAATTCGACGAAAAGTCCACAAACAACTCCTGTTTTGCAGACCTAAAGATACAGAAGGACACAATTCGCGTATACAACCTACACCTAGAATCACTCCACTTGGGGTATGAAGATTACAATTTATTTAAAAGAAAAAGTGATTCCCAAACAGGGAATGAATTTCAAGACAATACAAAAAATCTGAAACATAAAATACGATTAGCTTCATCTAAACGGGTCAACCAGGTTGAAAAAATATTAAGATCAATAGCCAACAGCCCCTATCCTACCATTATTTGCGGTGACTTTAATGATGTTCCTCAGAGTTACATCTATAAAAAATTAACAAATAATCATAAGGATGCGTTTATTGAATCCGGTAAAGGTTACGGCGCTACCTATCGTCAATTGATACTCCCATTCAGAATCGATTATATATTAGCCCATAAACAATGGAATGCCTATAACTTTGAGGTTCTGGAAGACAATCTTTCAGATCATCAAGCCATTCGATGTGACATAGAATTCAATCAATAACGATCTACGAACTTAACTCTTTTGAGATCCAATAAGTTCATCGCATTAGACCCTAAACCTTCTACGTAATTGTGTTGAAATCGCAGTACGTTATCGTAATACAATGGAATGATCACGGATTCGTCGGTGATGATCTGATCCATTTGTTCATAAATAGGAATGCGATCCTTTAAATTAGGTATATGAATACTAGATTCATACAAAGAGTCAAACAAGGAATTTGAAAAGTGTGTGTAATTAGGCCCATTAGGACTGTGGTTTTTAGAATAAAAAAGTGCTAAATAATTTTCTGCGTCCGCATAGTCTGCAATCCAAGAGCCTCTGAAAATGGATAATTGAGATTTTGATACTTGCTGTCTGTGTGTAGATGGTGGACTTACGTTAATTTCAACTTCAAACCCCACTTCTTCCCATGCGTGTTGAATATACTCACATAAATCTACATAAGAACTGGTTGTGTTTAACTGTAACATCGGTATACCTTCAGCATCAGGATAACCAGCTTCCGACAGGAGCTGTTTGGCAATTTCGGGCTGAAAATCATACCCAACATCAGGTAAATACCCAGGTAAACCCTTAGGTATAAAACCACTAACGGCAGGAGTTCCAACATCATTTCTTAGATATTTTATCATTTGACTTCTATCAAAAGAAAAGTTTAATGCTTTGCGTACTCGAACGTCTTTTAAGGCCTCCAGAGCTTGATTTTCACCCATAAGGATTCCTAGATATTCTGTGTTTAAATAATCTTGCTTGCGATACTTTAAAGTACTTTGATATTTTTTTTGAAGTAAACCACGGGCATCTATAAGCTCATCCTTGTAGGAGGCATCTATACCGGATAGGAAGTCAAAATTACCTTTGATAAATTCCAAAAATGCCGTTTGTTTATCGGGTATAAATCGGATGGCAACTGCGTCCAAATATGGAAGTTGCTGCGAATCCTCGTATTCAAAATAATGAGCATGTTTACGAAGAACCAACTTCACGTTACTTTTGTGGTATTGAAAATGAAAAGGACCCGTGCCTATTGGAGCCTCAAAAAAGTCCGTAATCGTATCCGACTCTACGGGAAGTATAGAACAATACTGCATCGATAAAAGACCTAAAAAAGTAGGATTAGGAACTGATAAGTTTATGCGAATCGTACTGTCATTAATCGCATAAATACGATCTACATTCGATAAGACCCAAGCTCCTGGCGAAGCAGTCTGGCTGTCTATCAAACGACTTAGGGAATAAACAACATCTTCGGTATTGACTTCTCTAAGACCCCTCTCGCCAAAAATCGAATGATTTTCATGAAAGAACACATCATCACGCAGAATAAAATCATACTGCCTTGCATCCGCAGAAACTTCCCATCGTTTCGCAATAGATGGTTTGATCTGTAAATTAGAATCCAATTGAAGCAAACTGTTGTAAACCTGATTGCAAAACCAAATACGAGCTTGGTCTTTAGCAAAAGCCGGATCAAACGAGTGTATACCCGATGATTCGTTATACGAAAAAATCATCTTTGAGTCATCATTCTTATCAACTGAAAAACAAGAAGATAAAGTAATGGAAATCGCTAACAGGACAAACAAACGCATACCTAAAATTTAAACATCTAAAATAGAACTTTGTTTGATGAATTGAAATTCATCGCATCTTATTTTATTAACTTTACAGCCGATTTATTATTATGAATAAAGTTGCATTTCATACATTAGGTTGTAAACTCAATTTCTCTGAGACCTCAACCATAGCTCGCTCTTGTGAAGACGGAGGCTATGAAAAGGTTGATTTCAAGGGAAATGCAGACATCTATGTTCTCAACACTTGCTCCGTAACAGAAAACGCAGACAAGGAGTGTAAACGATTGGTTCGTCAGGTTTTAAAAATAAATCCAGATGCCTATGTCGTAATTATAGGGTGTTTTGCTCAATTAAAGCCTGAAGAAATTGCCAAATTTGAAGGCGTAGACTTGGTCCTTGGAGCGACTGAAAAGTTCAAACTACCTTCCTACCTAAATGATCTAAGCAAACAAGATATTGCAGAAGTTCATGCCTGTGAAATTGAAGATGCTAATTTTTTTGAAAGTGCCTACTCTATTGGTGATCGAACACGTGCATTCCTTAAAGTACAAGACGGATGCGATTACAAGTGTACCTACTGCACGATTCCTTTAGCAAGGGGTATTTCTAGAAGTGACCAGCTTCAAAATGTTCTCAACAATGCCAAAGAAATATCTGAAAGGGACATTAAAGAAATTGTTCTGACAGGAGTAAACATTGGCGATTACGGAAAAGGCGAGTTTGGAAATAAAAAACACGAGCATACATTTCTAGACTTGGTGAAAGCACTCGATGATGTCGAAGGAATTTCAAGACTACGCATCTCATCTATAGAACCGAATTTACTGAAAGATGAAACCATTGACTTTGTTTCAAATTCAAAGATATTCGTTCCTCACTTCCACATACCCTTACAATCGGGCTCTGACGAACTTTTAAAAAAAATGAAACGTCGATACCGAATCCAACTTTACAAAGATCGAATTGCTCACATTAAAAATAAAATGCCTGAATGTTGTATTGGGGTTGATGTTATTGTTGGATTTCCGGGAGAAACGGAAGAACTATTTCAAGAAACTTACGACTTACTTAACGAATTAGACGTGTCCTACCTTCACGTATTTACATACTCAGAAAGAGCAAATACAGAAGCTGCAGAAATGAAAGATGTCATTGATAAGGGGGTTAGACATCAAAGAAGTAAAATGTTACGTATTTTATCTGCTAAGAAAAAACGCGCATTCTACGAAAAGAATATCGGAGCCACTCGTACCGTTTTATTTGAACACGAGAACAAAAACGGCTACATACAAGGGTTTACAGAAAACTACGTTAAAGTAAAGGTAGATTACGATCCGGGCCTACGAAACCAAAGTATAAAAGTTAAACTCAATGATTTTGCGGAAGATGGAAATATCAATGCTGAAATCTTAAATTAAAACCAATGTTTCCAACTTTAAGTCACCTTATCGAGTACCTAACCGGTGTTTTCATTCCGCTACCTTTTAAAACCTTCGGTTTTTTTATAGCAATCAGCTTTTTGGCAGGAAGCTATTTCATCGCTAAAGATTTAGCAGAAAAAAACAGCGCTGGAACCATTCCTACAACTCGAAAAAAAATAGTTATAGGTAGACCGATCAACTTTAAAGATTACATTAAAAATGGGCTAACTGGACTACTAATAGGCTTTAAAGGCTTGTTTGCTTTCCAAAATTACAACGACTTTATCAACGACACCTTTGCCTTCATTCTATCATCAAAAGGTTCTGAGATCGGCGCTTTACTAGGTCTTGGCTTGGGCGTACTTTATACCTTCTATTTAAAAACTCAGAATAAGTATACTGAAATTGTCACAAAAGAAGAAGATGTAAAACCCCAAGAATTAACCGCAAACATATTACTCATATCTGCTATATCGGGATTGGTCGGTGCTAAAATTTTTCATCAACTCGAAAATTGGGATGATTTTATTGCTGATCCACTGGGTCAATTATTTTCAGGTGGAGGACTAACATTTTACGGTGGACTTATTTGTGGTGCAATGGCGGTCATCTTTTACGTAAGAAAGTATGGAATAAAAACAGGTATCATTGCAGATGTTATGGCTGCGCCCTTGATGCTGGCATATGGAATAGGCCGAATAGGCTGTCACACCTCAGGAGATGGAGATTGGGGAATTGCTAACCTTAATCAAAAACCAGAGTGGTTGTCATTCTTACCCGAATGGGCTTGGGCATACACCTACCCCAACAATGTAATTCGCGCTGGCGAACGTATAGCAAACTGCACAGAACCCTTGGGCGTATATTGTTACGAACTAGCCAGCCCTGTGTATCCAACATCCGTATATGAAGCCTTAATGGGTGTTCTACTATTCACAGTACTTTGGAAGCTCAGAAACGCATTTAAGATTCCGGGGATGCTGTTTGCAGTCTACCTAGTTTTTAATGGCTTAGAACGCTTCTCCATAGAGAAAATTAGAATCAACAATGAATTGTACCAACAACTTACACAAGCTGAAATGATTTCATCGGGCTTGATTTTATTTGGTATTGTTCTGTTCTTTTGGTTGAAATTGAAAAATAACCAAACAAGCAATCAGAAACAATAGGTGATTTACTCTAAAAATATGTGCTACGACTTTATCGATGGTACTTATCGTACACAGAAATCTCATCATAAAGCTATCCCTTTTTCCTGAAATTATTCCCATTTACTTCTCCTAATGGTCCATCTTATCCCTGTTGCTATTACCTCATAATTCCAACAAATTACAGCAAGTAATAGCATCATACAATTATCTAAACGTGAAACTTTTCTTCACATTAATGTTCATTTTTTTGAATTTTAATGATGTTAATTTAATGTTAAATGTTTAATTAAAATACTATAAATCAGCATAATGCAGATTTCAAGTAAACTACTTATTCATGACTTAAAAAACCAAAAGAAATGATGCATTATTTAACACAAATAATAGACCCCTGGAAAGTACGCCATTTCATTAAAGAATTTTAAATTTGAAACCAGAGCGTAAAACCACCCACCAAAACAAACACCATGCAGGAAAAAAAAATCACAAACATCTTCATCTTATCTGTAATCGGTTATTTGATATACAGACTTGAAAGTGTACTCACCCCTTTTTTCATCGCACTCTTTATTGCCTACCTAATCAATCCACTCATAAATTTCATTCAAATAAAACTGAAAGTAAGATACAGAGGGCTTTCTGTGGCAATTGGCCTCATAAGCACCACGCTTCTCATCACATCTGTCATACTCTCCAGCATACCCGCAGTCAATCAAGAATTTCAAAGAGCAACTGTACTCATTAAGGAATATGCTGAATTTATACCAGAAATCCCTATCGAAGTGAATGACCAAATTGATGAATTCATACATTCAGACCAAGCCAAAGACCTTATAAACAGCAACTCAATTAGCGAAACCATTAGTAAAGTAACGCCCTTGATTGAAAGCTTATTTTCAGAGTCTATTCACTTACTTATGGGTATATTTGGACTCTTCTTCATCCTATTGTACCTGATCTTTATTCTATTGAGCTATCCAAAGCTCAATAAAACTTGGATGAACTGGATTCCAACTAAATACAGAGAATCCACAAACAATATTGCCGGTGATCTTAATTTAGGTATGCGAGCCTATTTCAGAGGTCAAGCGACTATTGCGTTCATTGTTGGAGTACTTTGCTGTTTGGGATTTAAATTGATTGGATTGCCCTTAGCCATACTACTAGGGATTCTTATTGGATGCCTAAATCTTGTACCTTACCTTCAAATACTTGGTTTTATTCCTGCCTTTTTACTTAGCGTACTTCACAGCCTTGAAACCGGGCTAAGTGTTTGGACATCGATTGGAGCAACCGCTTTGGTATTGATTGCAGTTCAGGTCATTCAAGAAAGTATCCTTGTTCCTAGAATCATGAAAAAAGTTACCGGCCTCAACCCTGCCGTGATTTTATTATCTCTATCAATCTGGGGTAGTCTGTTGGGCGTTACTGGATTAATCATTGCCCTTCCGGTAACAACGCTTCTGATTTCTTACTACAAAAGAGAGATTTCGGAAAATCTAATCGAGTGATTTCCGCACTAAATCTCTTGACTTAGCGATGATATCGATCAAGGAAACTCCGTACATATGACTTCCTAGGACCTTAAAATTCTTACCACTCAAATCCTCAATCATTCTCACTTTATCCAGATGCCCTAATTCGTATTGTGGGATGGCTTTGTCCATGAAAATTAACTCTTCAGCATCAACTTGAATCTTTTTTTGGAAAACTTTATTAAGAAAGGACAGGCCCTCCTTTTTCAAATCCATTGACTTCAAATCTTCTGTAGAATAACGCGCACCCCCCATCATCACAGTATTGACTGACTTGTTTTGCTTTGCATGAGAAGGAAATGTATTGCTGTTAGCAACCATCCCTAAAACAACAGATTTTTCCTTTGAAGGAACTAAGAAACCAAAACCGTCAAATTCCAATTCTGACTTCGGGAGAATTAAATTCAAAACAGCAACAGGAGCATATGATATGGAATCTAGAACTTCAGATAAATCTTTTTTAACATAGGAACTAAGTTGGTGCGCAGGAATCGTAGAAACCAATTCATCATAACAAATGGAAGAACCTTCTACAAAAACTTCCACCTTGTCCGAAAAATCAATTTTTTGAATTTGCACGTCGTACTCAATAAAATTCACCAGCATCTCTCTAAGTGTATCGGTAAGAGTCTGCAAACCATTCTTAAAACTAAACAGTGCTTTCGACGTCACCTCCTTCGGGAAAGACTTACCATCAACAACCTCAGGCTTTTTCCCAAGCAAAGACTTTAGTAGGGAACCTCTTTTTGATTCTAACTTTTTTAGAATTGGGAAAGAAGCAGATACACTCATTTTAGAAACATCACCCGCCCAAACGCCACTAACCAAGCTGTCAAAAAACAAAACTCTAAATTTTTCACCAAAATGACGATCAACAAACGTTGCAATTGTCTCATCTTCATTTACTTTACCTGCGCTTAAATCCTTATAGAAAGCTTTCAAAAACAAAGTTAAGTATGGAGATGTTATGAATGACCTCAAAGAATAGGGCAAAACCTGCAACTTACCATCGTGATACAAATACCGCTTCTTGGCCTGGTCGTTTGCAAAAACCAAATCATCCCACAACCCCAAATCCTCAACCATTTCAAGTACGATTTGACCATTGCCTTTCGGCCTAACTCCTCTGGGACCCCACTCAAAAACACAATCATCTTTTATTTCTGAAAAAACAACTCCTCCAGACTTACTTGATGATTCAAGTATGGTAAATTCTATACCTGGCTGATACTTTTTTAGGTAATATGCATAAGACAAGCCCGCAATTCCTGAACCCAATATGGCTATTTTCCTTTTCGACATAATTTATAAAGCTATGACACCTTCAATTTCTGAACACTTGAGATAAACAGTAAGAATCTCATCAGCACTTAACATGACCTCCTTGACACTTATAGAAACAAAAGCACCTTTAGAAGACTCTTGTAGTCTTATCTCAGCCTTTTCTGAATGAAATAAAGACTCTATCTGCGCAATCTTTTTCAAATCAGATTTCACGATGAACTTAAATAGGTATAAGCTGGGAAAAGACATTTGCTCTAACCTCTCTCTCAGACCATCATAATCTTGTTTCATAATCATATTTTAAACAAAAATACAAAGCATATCCAACATAAAATACTGCTCAACCTTTTTTATACATTTGTTTTATGACGAAACGCATTCTAATATCTGGAGCTCCAGGCTCAGGAAAGACCTCAATCATTAACGAATTATCCAATATCGGATACCGATGCCATAAAGAAATATCGAGAGAAATTATCGCACATCAAATAGCTGTTCGAGGCAAAATTACACCGTGGGAAGATTTACAAGGTTTCAGTAAAATCGTTTTAGAAAAAAGAATTGCTCAATTTAACGACACAATCAATGACATCGAGTTTTATGATCGAGGAATTATAGACATCATTGCATACATGCGAAAAGATGATTTAAAAATCAAACCGGATTGGATTCGCATAGCAAAAGAATATCGCTATTTTAACAAAGTTTTTATAACGCCTCCTTGGAAAGAAATTTATCACAACGACGACCAACGTATGGAAGACTTCAATACAAGCATTCGAGTTCATGAATTTATGGTAAGTACATACAAATCATTTGGTTATGAAGTATTACTGATGCCCAAGGTTAACATTAGCAAAAGAATTAACTTCATACAAAGGGAACTTGAAAGAGAGTAACATCAATCATCTACTTAAAAAGTATTGGGGATTTGACACATTTCGTCCCAAACAAGAGGCTGTAATTACTGAAGTTTTAGCCCAAAAAGACACACTTGCCCTTTTACCTACGGGAGGTGGGAAATCTGTCTGTTACCAAATACCTGCTCTGGCCATGCAAGGGGTTTGTCTTGTCATATCCCCTTTGATTGCTTTGATGAAAGATCAAGTTACTCAGCTGCAAAAAAGAAACATTAAAGCCATTGCTCTTAGCGGTAAAATGAGTCAAAATGAGCTTGATATAGCTCTTGACAATTGCATTTACGGAACAACCAAATTACTCTACATCTCACCAGAAAGGTTACAATCTGACTTGGTTCGTGAACGAATAGAAAAAATGAAAATCAGCTTCATTGCCGTTGATGAGGCACATTGCATCTCTCAGTGGGGCTATGATTTTAGACCTTCTTATCTAGAGATATGTGAACTTCGAAAACTGAAACCAAAAACTCCAATACTCGCACTTACAGCTACAGCAACTAAAACGGTCACTAAAGACATACAGTCAAAGCTTTTATTTAAATCAGAAAACGTGATACAAAGCAGCTTTCAGAGAGACAATCTAGCCTACATGGTCCTGGAAGAAAATCACAAAATAAAGCGTGTAAAAAGCATGCTGAATAAAATAAATGGATCCGCGATTGTTTATGTCAGAAGTCGAAAAAAAGCCTATGAAATAAGCACCGAACTTAATCGTTCAGGAATCAGCTCTAGCTTCTACCATGCCGGTATAAATATTGAAGATCGAAGTGATAGTCAAGACAAATGGATGAATAATGAAGTTCGAGTAATGGTTGCCACCAACGCCTTTGGAATGGGAATAGACAAAGCAGATGTGAGGCTTGTCATTCACCTTAACAGCCCTGACACTATTGAAGCATACTTCCAAGAAGCTGGTAGAGCAGGACGGGATAGCAAGAAGTCTTATGCTGTAAATTTATTCCAGAGGTCAGAACTAACAAATGCCATAGAGAGGTTCAAAGAAAACTTTCCCTCACTTAAAGAAATAAGAAGCTTATATCAAAACATTGCGAATCATTTGCAAATTGCTATTGGTGATGGTTTTGAAGAAACTTACGATTTTGAAGTCGAAGATTTCTGTAATCACTATAAGCTGGATAAAACCAAATGCATCAAAGCACTTCAAATATTAGACAAAGAAAATCTTATTAAATACGAAAGCTTCAACAAACAATCTTCAAGCATTCATATTCTTAAACCATCAAATACGGTGATCAATTACAAATCACAAAACCCAAAAAAAGCACAGTTACTCCAATTCATATTGAGATTATACCCGGGCGTATTCGATCAAGCAGCTGAAATAAATGAGCGACGTATTGCCATCAAACTTCAATTAAACAGCAACTACATCCACAAACTACTTAGACAATTGGATGAAGAAAATGTTTTGAAATACACACAACGATCAAACCGAAGTAAAATAACCTTTAAAGCGGCCAGGCATGACAGCTCTCACCTTCCCATTTCCAAAACAAATCTAAAAGAAAGGAAAATGCTCTTGTTAAATAAGCTTGAAAGCATGGCAGAATACCTTTTTAACAAAAAGTATTGCCGATCAATTATGTTGCTTGATTATTTTGGAGAAAAAGAAAGTGAAGATTGTGGAATCTGCGACCTGTGTATTGAGAAAAAGAGCAATACCGAATCTTTTAGAAAAACAATTCGAGAAGAACTTTTAAAAAACGTAAAGGAAAATCCGATTGACATCAGTAATTTTATCAGCAAGTACAGCAAGATTAAAGAGTTGATTATTTTTGAAGAAATAAACGACCTTTTGTCCGAAGAATTAATTTCTAAACAGGGTCAAATACTCAAAATCAATGCGTAAAGATAGAGACATCATTTTTATGGGAACGCCACAATTTGCGGTAGAATCACTAAAAAAAATACATGAAAGTGATTTTAATGTAAAAGCTGTTGTATGCCCACCTGACCGTCCGGCGGGAAGAGGTCAGAAATTACAATCCTGTGACGTTAAAAGATATGCGTTGACGCAAAATTTAAAAATATTACAACCCAAAAAACTCAAAGACCCTCAATTCTTGGATGAGCTCAAAGAGTTTGATGCTGATGTTTTTGTGGTCGTTGCATTCAGAATGCTACCCAAAGAAGTATGGTCCATGCCTAAAAAAGGAACTTTTAACATCCATGCATCTCTACTTCCTGACTATAGAGGTGCTGCACCCATACATTGGGCGGTCATGAACGGTGAAACCAAAACAGGTGTAACTTCATTCCTCATTGATGAAAAGATTGATACCGGCGCCATACTTTTATCAAAATCATGTGAAATTAATGAAAATGAAAATGTAGGAGATGTGCACGATAGACTCATGAGTTTGGGAGCTAACCTAGCTCTAGAAACCTGCACCGCAATATTCGACAACACCATTCAAGCATCTAAACAAAATCAATCGGTCACAGACAAAAAAGCACCCAAACTGTTTAAAAACAATTGCAAAATCGATTGGAATAAATCTACGATTGAAATCTACAATCATATTCGCGGACTTTCTCCTTACCCAATTGCATGGACCGAATTCGTTTTGACAAATGGTGAAACACTTTCATTGAAAGTATTCAAAAGCTCTTTCTCCTTGGAATCAACCAATCATAAAATTGGAGAAATAGAAAGCACAAAAAAAGTCCTTAAAATATTTACTAAGGATGGAGCAATAAATCTTTTAGAGATTCAAATTCCCGGAAAAAAGAAGATGAATATTTTATCATTTCTAAATGGTATCGATACATCTAAGTATGTTAAAGCTCGTTAAGTCCTACTCCCATTAACTTAATAGATAAACCTCATACATCAATACGCTTTATCAACATTTACTCATACTTATCAACAAACAGGTGGATTTTTTGGGGTCTAACTTGCGCAATCTCAACAATGGTCTATATTTGTAAAGCATTCGATAAATAAATTAATCTTTTAACCTTAAAATTGTTTTATTATGAACAAGTCAGAATTAATCGACGCTATGGCTAGCGAAGCTGGAATTTCTAAAGCTGCAGCTAAAAAAGCACTAGATGCTTTCACTGGATCTGTTGCTGGATCTCTTGCTAAAGGTGGTAAAGTTGCCTTAGTTGGATTTGGATCATTCTCTATCTCTAAAAGAGCTGCAAGAGACGGTCGTAACCCACAAACTGGTGCAACCATCAAAATTGCTGCTAAGAACGTTGTAAAGTTCAAAGCTGGTGCAGACTTAAGTGGACAAGTAAACTAATTACTACTCCCAAAAGAATAAAAAAAACCTCGCATTAGCGAGGTTTTTTTTATTCTACATCTACTTGTAGTCCGTCGTATGCTATAGAGACGTGATTTGGAAGTTTGCTCGAAACCGATTCATGGGTTCCCATCAAATGACTTATGTGGGTAAGGAAAGCTTTTTCAGGCTTGATCATATCAATCACATCTAAAGCTTCTTCCAAATTGAAATGAGAAATGTGTTTATCAATTCGCAAAGCATTCACCACCAAAACTTTAGTGCCTTTCATCTTTTCCATCTGACTCGCTGCTATCGTCTTTGCATCTGTGATGTAGGTCAAATCCTGAATTCTAAAACCTAAAACAGGAAGCTTATAGTGCATCACTTCTATTGGGATAAACACATGTTTACCAACACGAAACTCTTCTTTTTCATTTATAACATTCAAATTTACCTTGGGAACACCCGGATATTTGACATCACTAAAAATATAAGGATATTCGCGATGAAGGGCTCTCTCAACATTTTCATCACAATAAACCTCCATTGCTTTCTGATGCTTGAAGTTAAAAGCTCTTACATCATCTAAACCAGCTACATGATCTTTGTGCTCATGCGTAAACAAAACGGCACTCAGATCTTGAACATTTTCCCTTAACATTTGTTGTCTAAAATCGGGTCCCGAATCGATTGCATAATTACAATCATCAATCGTAATCATTGCGGATGTCCTTAAGCGTTTGTCCTTCGTATCTGATGACAAACAAACTGAACAACTACAAGCAATCACCGGCACACCCTGTGAAGTTCCTGTTCCTAAAAAAGTTAATTTCATAAAACAAATTTATGAGTTTTTAATCAATCTATATAGCAATAATAGTAAGCTTTAAACTTGGCTATGTAATCTACTCCTATTACATTTGTTGTGAGAAAGAATTCACAAGCATGAAAAACATTGTTTTAACGCCAGCCCAAAAGGCTTTAGAAGTAAATCTTAACCCTGCCATCTACGGTACTTTTGCCGAGATTGGAGCAGGACAAGAGGTCGTTCGTCATTTCTTTAGAGCCGGTGGCGCTTCTGGGACTATTGCCAAGGCCATGTCAGCATATGACAAAGACTTCAGTGATGCCATATATGGTAGAGAGGTGAACGGTCGGTATGTTTGTGAATCTCGCACAAAAAAAATGATTGAACACGAATACGGTTTAATCACAGAAAGACTTGACAGAGAAAAGCACCCCATAAAGAGATTTTTCTCTTTCGCTAACAATGTGGAAACCATCAACTTTTCAAAAACGAATGATGGACATGGATGGATGGGGATTCGATTCCAACTAGGGCCAAACTCTAAACCAAACGACATCGTTCTTCACTATCTCCTCAACGAAAGAGAAGCAAAACAACAGCAAGAAACTGCAGGTATTTTAGGTGTTAACTTACTCTATGGCTGCATGTTCCTCTCCCATGACCCAAAAGCGATCATCAAACAATTGTTTGATAACATCAGTAAAGGTCACTTGGAGATTGACATGATTCAGATGAATGGACCTGATTTTGACTATGTCGACAACAGACTGTTGAGTTTGTACCTCGTCAGAGAAAAGATGACAGATGCTGTAATATTTAGCCCTGATGGAATAAACCTTCAACCTTCAGATGTATTATACAAAAAAAACATACTTGCCATAAGAGGGAGTTTTAGACCTGTTACCAAGGTAAACATTGACATGATTAAGAATGGATACAATAAATTTGTTCTTGAAAACAGAGTGTCTAAAGAAAATTTGCAAGTTTTATTCGAGATTACACTAAGCAACTTGAGTTCTGATGGAGAAATTGATGAGCAAGATTTCCTAGATAGAGCTGACATTCTGTGCTCACTAGGTCAAACCGTTTTAATATCGAACTACCAACAATACTACAAACTGCTAGACTACTTCAGTAAGTTCACTAAAAAAAGAATGGGAATCATTCTCGGTGTACCTAATTTAGAACAAATCTTTGAAGAGCGATATTATCGTGAACTAAGTGGCGGTATACTTGCGGCATTTGGACGCATGTTTAACAGAGACTTAAAGGTATACTTATATCCTTACCAAAAACAAAAAGATGGAGAAATAAGCACCTCCAAAAACCTTCAAATTCATCCAAGATTTAGGTCATTGTATGAATATCTCGTTTACAACAATAGAATTGTTGACATCGGTCATGACCCAAAAGTTCTACATATATTCTCTCCTGCCGTTCTTCGAATGATTAAAAATGGCATCAGTGGATGGGAAAACATGGTACCAGCTTACGTTGATAACATCATCAAAGAAAAAAGATTGTTTGGATACAAGAAAAAAGTAATTGAGGTAGAGGGTACTCAGAAAGCTAAAAAGATATAAAGCCTTCCAATTGCGATTTTATAATCGCTTCTGTTTCTGAATCGTCTAATTTACCATCAGCATCTAGAATCTTATGAATCTGTGACAGTTTAGGTTTTGAAGAATAAACCTCTGCTCTTAGATGATGAAACAGAGCCGTAAGATGGTCCATACCCCTCAAATTCCCTATCCTTCCGGAAGCTACTCCAACCAAAGCAACCTTTTTTGCTTTAATCATTTCTCCTCCAACACAGTCAATCAGTGCTTTAAACACACCCGGATAACTTCCGTGATACTCAGGTGAGACCACAATAAATTTATGAGCCTGATCAAAATATATTTTCATCATTTCTTGAAATGGCTCTGTAGATGCTCCATAGAAGTTACTAAACAAAAAATCTTTAGGTAATTCTGCCAAATCCATAACCTGATTATCAACGTTTAATTCACTCAAAAAATTACTATAAACACTTGCTACCTTGGCAGTAACACTACCCTCTCTGTTTGTTGCTGAAATAATCGTAATCATAACGTTGAAAATTGGCTATAAAATGTTGATAAAAGAAGTCCATTCCTTTCAATACTTGGAGTTGACTTTTTGTAGATTTATGGATGTAAAAATAGCTAAATTTTATACATAAATGGGCAAAATTATTGCAATAGCAAATCAAAAAGGTGGTGTAGGAAAAACTACGACTTCCGTAAACCTTGCAGCTTGCTTGGGAGTGTTGGAGAAAAAAATACTGCTCATTGACGCCGACCCCCAAGCGAACGCAAGCTCTTCGTTAGGTATAGATTCAAATCAAAAACACAAAGGTACGTATCAGTGTATTGAACACGAATCCAAAGCAATCGATTGTATTCAAAAATCATCAAGTCCAAATGTAGATGTCATGCCTTCACAACTGGATTTGGTTGCTGCTGAAATAGAATTGGTCGATCGAGAATCACGAGAGTTCATGCTAAAAATAGCCTTAGAAGAGGTCAAAGATAATTACGACTACATCCTCATTGATTGTGCGCCATCATTAGGTTTAATTACTTTAAACGCTCTTACAGCTGCCGACTCCGTAATCGTTCCCATACAATGTGAGTATTTTGCCTTAGAAGGGTTAGGGAAATTAATGAATACCATTAAAAGTGTTCAAAAGATTCAAAACACCCAATTGGATATTGAAGGATTGCTTTTAACCATGTATGACTCCAGACTACGTCTATCGAATTTAGTCATTGATGAAGTTAAAACTCACTTCCAAGACATGGTTTTCAAGACCATCATTCAAAGAAATGTTAGATTGAGTGAAGCGCCTAGTTATGGAGAGAGTATCATTATGTATGATGCAACATGTAGAGGTGCCATAAACTATCTAAATTTAGCTCAAGAGTTTATTGACAAAAACGAAATCGCGGTATAATGGCAAAACAAAAAAAAGCTTTAGGGAGAGGTTTATCAGCCATTCTTAGCAACCCCAGCACAGATATAACGCAGAGCGAAGATGGTTACGAAGCTTCAACGCCATTGGGAGCCATTGGTGAACTTCCGATCGATACGATTGAGGTCAATCCTTTTCAACCCAGAACTCACTTCAATCAAGAAGCTCTGCAAGAGTTAAGCTTATCCATAAAAGAATTAGGAGTGATTCAGCCTGTAACCGTTCGAAAACTCGGCTACGACAAATACCAACTAATTTCTGGCGAACGTCGATTTAGAGCGAGCCAATTGGCTGGATTGACTAAAATCCCTGCATACATCAGAGTCGCAAATGATCAAGAAATGTTAGAAATGGCGTTGATTGAAAACATACAACGTGAAAACTTAGATGCTATAGAGATTGCCTTGAGTTATCAATTGTTGATGGATGAGTGCCAATTGACTCAAGAAAAATTAGCAGAGCGGGTTGGTAAAAAAAGGTCAACCGTTACAAACTACTTACGCCTACTTAAACTCAACCCTATCATTCAAGCAGGAATTAGAGACCAAATGATTGGTGTAGGACACGCTAGAGCTTTAATAAATATTGAAGATGATGGCGAACAACTCAACCTTTACAAACGAATTATCGTTGAGGCACTTTCTGTTCGTCAAACGGAACAACGGGCTCAGAATTTAAAATTGGTAATCCCTAAGAAGAACTCCCCATCTCAAACCAAACCGCTCCCCTTCTCTATTCAACAGATTTCCAAAGAATTTGAAAGAAAAACGAATTGCAGCACCGAAATAAAACTGAAGAAAAATGGGAACGGTAAATTAATCATTTCCTTTGAAGACCAAGATCAACTCGAACACATCATGAAATGCTTCCAAGAAAACTAATCTTTCTCCTATTCCTGTTTGCGTGTAATGTTAATCTCTTTGCACAATCATTAGAGCACTCCCCTAAAAAGGCGAGTTTATATTCTGCAATGATTCCAGGTGCTGGACAATACTACAATGAAAAATATTGGAAAATTCCAATCATCTATGTAGGTTTGGCTGCCGCCTTGTATTCAGCCAATCAAAATCAAAGTGAATACAACACATTCAAAGAAGCCTATCAGTTCAGAACGGATGAAAACTCCAACACAATAGACCCTTACATCAACCAATACTCGGAAACAAATTTACTGACGCTAAAAAACAACCGCAGAAACAACAGAGATTTAGCATACATAATCAGTTTGGGTATTTACTTGCTAAACATCATTGACGCATCTGTAGACGCCCATTTGTTCAAATTCAATGTAAGTGACGACATCAGCCTGAACATACAACCAAACATCATGCAAGGAGTACAAGGAAACACTCTTGCATTATCATTAAAATTAAACTGGAATTAAATGAAAATTGCGATTTTAGGATACGGGAAAATGGGGAAAGCCATTGAAAAAATAGCTTTGAATAGAGGCCATGAAATTGTTTTGAAAATTCATCGTGAGAATCAAGAACAATGTAATTTACAAAACCTATACCAAGCAGATGTCGTAATCGATTTCAGTATACCAGACTCAGCCAAGGCAAACATATTGCTAGCTGTAGATGCGAACACACCTATTATTAGTGGAACCACGGGCTGGCTAGACGATTACGATGAGGTTGCTGACTATTGTCGTGAGAAAGATTCGGCATTTTTATATGCATCAAACTTTAGTCTTGGAGTTAACCTATTTTTTGAACTGAACAAAAACTTAGCCAAGTTGATGAACAGCCATGACCAATATCAAATTGACATGACCGAAATTCATCACACCCAAAAACTAGATGCTCCGAGTGGAACTGCGATTAGTCTTGCTGAACAAATTATGGCAGAAAACACTCTTAAAAAGAATTGGGTTCTCGATTCAGAAAGCTCTGAGGGAAATATAAATATTGATGCGATTCGGGAAGGAGGTGTTCCTGGAACTCATGTCGTAAATTACAAATCAGAAATAGACACGATCACCATCAAGCACGAAGCACATTCTAGGGAAGGATTTGCTTTTGGAGCCGTAATTGCATCAGAATGGATTCTAAATAGAAAAGGTGTGTTTAGCATGCATGATGTTCTATTTTCAAAATAAAACAAACTTCTTTCAAATTTAATCAACGTATGAACTATAAGAAACACAGCCTTTTTGTTGTTATATGCCTCGGCTACATCCTGATGGTTAAACTCTCGGGGTTGAACTGGTTTTACTTCGGGATTTTAGCCATTACTGATTATTTTTATTGGCATTACATCCATTGGGCTTTTTGGAAAAAAACAGAAAAAAAGGAACTTAAAAAAAAATCCTTCATTGCTGAATGGACGAGTGCCCTCTTGTTTGCTGTTATCGGGGCAACGCTAATACACACCTACATCATTCAACCCTTTACCATCCCAACCTCTTCCATGGAGAAGTCAATGTTGATAGGTGACTACTTGTTGGTGAGTAAACTCAATTACGGTCCTAATGTACCCAACACCCCTCTATCCATACCCTTTATGCACAATACCTTAGTGGGTACTAAGAACAGCCCATCATACAGCAAAGCGATTCAGTTTGGATACAACAGACTGCCTGGCTTTGATCGCATAAAAAATAATGATATTGTTGTTTTTAACTACCCTGTAGATGACATGCAGGCCAACATGCCCTTCGATAAAAAAACAAATTACGTAAAGCGTTGCGTAGGAATTGCAGGAGATTCATTGGAAATTATTGCTCAAAAAATATTTGTTAACGGAAAAGAACAAACATTACCAGACAGATCCCACGGACAATTCAGTTACAACGTGACAACGAACGGAAGTGGCTTCAGGCAAAAGTTTTTACTCGAAAATGAAATTACCGAAGTATACCCACTTCATGAATACCTTTTCGAATTGTCCGATAATGAAGTTTTACTTTTCAAGGAACAGCCCTACATACGAAACGTAGACCATCAGGACGAGGCTTCAAAACCCAATACCTATAAAATCATTACTCAGGGTGTTAAATTAAACCCAAACGTTTTAAAGACATACAAAGGACTTAAAACGAAAAATAACGTGTATTTAATGATGCTAACAGCCGAAAATGCCGTTAAATTGTCAGCATTATCAAACGTTATAAGTGTAAGCAAACCCAAACTACTAGCCAGTCAAAAAGGCAACATCATGTTCCCAAAGGGCAATGATTTTAACTGGGACACGGACAACTATGGACCTATTTACATCCCAAAAGCAGGACATTCTGTTGAGCTTACAGAAAAAAACCTTTCATTGTACCAGGACATCATTAAAAACTATGAAGAAAACCTGCTAGAAACCAGAGAAGATGGAATATACATCAATGAAGTTTTAAGTGAGAAATACACGTTTAAAATGAATTACTATTGGATGATGGGTGACAACCGTCACAACTCTCTTGACTCCAGATTTTGGGGGTTTGTCCCAGAAAACCATGTCGTTGGTAAACCCGTATTTAATTGGCTGAGTATTGACCCAAACAAATCTGGATTAGACAAAATTCGTTGGGACCGATTGTTCACTGTAATTCACGGAGAAGGAAAATCAAAATCATACCTAATTCATTTCTTGGTATTTTTAGTACTGTGGAATGTAGCATCCAGGTACATACAAAAGAAAAAAGCTTAGCATTTTGAAAATCATTAAATTACTCTTGCTCGTTGCACTTGCTCTGGTAGTGAAATACTGGGTTTTCCAACCCATCACCATCACATCAAACAGCATGAGTAACACACTTCAAAAGGGGGACTATACCATTCTGAATCAATGGCAAAAATTCTTCATTGGAAAATCAATTCAAGTAAATCAAAATCAAGTACTTGCTTTTCACTATCCCTTAGATAAGGGAGGAATTGAAGAGAAAATTGTCTACATAAAAAGATGCGTGGGTTTACCCGGAGATACGCTTGTTGTGAAAAATGGACGGGTAGAAAAAAACACAACCCTCAAATTGAAATTTGATTATGTGGTAAATGACCCAGAGAACCTAATAAGCATGGGGTTTCTAAAAAAGATAAATCTTGACCTTGAAGCCAAAAAACTAAATGACTTATGGCTTTTAAGTATGGATGAAGCTCAGGTGAAAGAATTTTCAAGTCTCAATACACCTCTTAAATTAAAAAAAATAACGCAACACGAGTATAAATTTGAGCCATCAATTTTCCCATCAGACACTTTAATGAAGTGGAATCGAGATTTCTACGGACCTTTATACATTCCTAAGTCTGGAGATAAAATCTCACTCAATGCACAAAACATCAGTCTTTACAGCAAAATTATTGAAATCCACGAAAATCACACGCTCGAACGAACACCTACAGCCATACTGATTGATGATGAAGTTTGTGAAACATATACCTTCAATCAAAACTACTATTTTTTCATGGGTGATAATCGACATCAATCACAAGATTCTAGGCACTGGGGGTTTGTTCCAGAAAATCATTTGATCGGAACCTGTACAGGAGTATTATTCAATGTAGAAAATCTATCTACAAAACGATTATTAAAGTCCGTACACTAGTGTCTGAAAGAATTTTACTGAGCGCTCACTACTTCCCTTGCATTGCATACTTTGCATACTTAGTGAAACATCCGACAGCCCTGATTGATTTGGGAGAACATTTCACAAAACAATCGTTCCGAAACAGATGCATCATCTATACTTCTAACGGTCCTCTAACGATGAGCATTCCGGTTATCAAGAAGAATAATACCCCGATGAAAGATGTTCGCATTGACACCAAAGAAGATTGGAAAACCAAACATTGGAGAGCAATAAGCTCTGCCTACAGCTCCAGCCCATTTTTTGAGTTTTATTGCGATGATTTAGAAAAAACCCTTTTCAAAGACTACGAAAATCTTAGTGATTTAAATTCATCCCTGCTCCATCATATATGCGAGGAGTTAGAGATTCCAAAGCAATTTAAGATCAGTCAAACGTATATAGAATCGACAAAATCAGACCTAGATTTAAGAGACCGTTTACATCCAAAAAAATCAATTCCTGAAACCAACGACTTCCCGAGGTACATCCAAACTTTTGAATCAAAATTCGGCTTCAAGAAAAACTTAAGTATTCTTGATTTACTTTTTCATGAGGGACCTGAGAGTACAAACTATCTTAAAAAGCTTTTGAAATAATATATTTGCACCATGGGAAGACACAGAAACCAAAGACTTTTCAAAAAAGGTCAACATATTGAACTGAACATCATCGACTTAGCTTATGGTGGCAAAGGAATCGCTAAAATTCAAACAGAAGATGGTGAATTTGTTTGCTTTGTTGAGAATGCTTTACCCGGTCAAAAAGTCTTAGCATCAGTGCAAAAATGCAAAAAGAAACACGCAGAATGTAAGTTGGTCGAAATTCTAAAAAAATCGGAAGCAGAGATTGAAATTCCATACCAAATAATACCGGGTGCCCCCTATGCGCAACTTCCTATTGAAATGCAGGAAAGCAACAAAAAGAACACCTGTTTTCAACTGTTTAAACGGATTGGAAACATCGACAATGTTGAAGATTACTTTGATGAATTTATCAGCTCCCCATCCGTATGGCATTACCGCAATAAGATGGAATATTCGTTTTCTGCCATTCGTTATGATTTTGACCTTAAATCTGATGTAGATGATTTTGCATTAGGCTTTAAACATCGAGGAACTTGGTGGATGGTTGAAAACCTAGATAAAGATTCTGGCCTGTTTGATGCACAACTTGAAAATGCATTTCCTAGACTAAAATCTTTTTTTGAAGACACGAATTTAGCGCCTTGGCATCCGCCCAAGAAAGAGGGGTTTTTTAGATTTCTCGTTGCACGAAAATCATATGCTGACGATCAAATATTATTGAATCTGGTAACAACTTCTGATGAACTGGACACATTTAATATGCCATCGCTTGTCGAATTGCTAAAGAATGTGTTAGGAAGTAGATTTGCAGGTCTTTTACACACGATAAACGATAGCATTGGTGATCGAATACAAGCTAATGACGGTCGCAGTAAACTTGTTTACGGAAAAGATAAAATCATCGAAAACATCTTGGGATTAAACTTTGAAATTAGCATGCAAAGCTTCTTTCAAACGAACCCAAAATGTGCTGAAAAACTCTATCAAAAGGTCGTAGATTACGTCCAGGACACCGAGGAAAACCAAGAAGTTATCATGGACTTATTCTGTGGTACGGGAACCATTGGTCAGATTTTAGCCAACCAAATTCCGGGCGCTGAGGTTATCGGAGTAGACATTGTTCCTGAAGCCATTAAAGATGCTAAGAAAAATGCGGAAAGAAATTCTGTTACAGGTCTAAAATTCTTTGCTGCAGATGTAGGTAAGTTCTTGCAAGAATATCCGCAGTACGTAAACAACATCTCAACCGTTGTTTTGGATCCACCTCGCGCAGGAATAGCCCCAAAAACACTCAAAAAAGTCGTACAATTAAACAGTTCTAGAATCGTTTATGTGTCTTGCAACCCTGCAACACAAGCTCGAGATACAGACTATTTATTAAGTGTGGGGTATCGGCTAAAAAAACTAAGCTTTGTGGACCAATTCCCACATACTTCTCATGTAGAAAGTATAGCACTATTTGAACGAAGTTAAACGTTTTCAATCACCATGGCAGAAGCACCACCACCCCCATTACATATTCCAGCAGCTCCGTATTTAGCACTGTTTTGTTTCATTACATGAATGAGTGTCACAATAATTCTAGATCCAGAACTCCCTAAAGGGTGCCCCAAAGATACCGCTCCCCCATTTACATTGACCTTATCAGGATTCAAATCCAGCTTCTTGATATTTGCCAAACCGACGACAGAAAATGCTTCATTCAACTCCCAACAATCAACATCCTTCATTTCTAAACCGGCTTTAGCCACCGCAATAGGTACAGCTTTGGCAGGAGCGGTAGTAAACCATTCGGGTTCATGAGCGGCATCAGCATAAGATAGAATCTTAGCTAGAGGCTTGAAACCTAATTCAGCAGCCTTTTCAGCAGACATTAATACTAATGCAGAAGCACCATCATTTAAAGTAGAGGCATTACCGGCAGTTACAGTACCCTCTTTTTTAAATACAGTCCGGAGCTTCAGAAATTTCTCTTTGTTAAAGTTTTTGTATTCTTCATCTTCAGAAACAACAACAGCATCACCACGCCTTTGAGGAACTTCTACAGGAACAACTTCATCCGTAAATTTTCCAGATGCCCAGGCAGAAGCAGAACGCTCGTATGAAGTTAAAGCAAAACGATCTTGTTCTTCTCTAGAGATATTCATCTCTTCAGCACATTGTTCTGCACAAACCCCCATGTGAGCTTGGTGGTAAGCGTCCGTAAGACCGTCTTTCACCATACCATCAATGACAACACCATCTCCAAGACGATAACCGTTCCGTGCTTTATCCATGTAATACGGCACCATCGACATATTTTCCATACCACCAGCAACAACTACATCATTGTCACCAGCCTTAATGGTTTGAGCAGCGACCATAAGCGCTTTCATCCCTGAAGAACAAACCTTATTTAAGGTGGTACAAGGAACATCGTTTGGAATTCCTGCAGCAAGAGCCGCTTGTCGTGCAGGAGCTTGGCCTAAATTGGCTTGTAAAACATTGCCCATAATAACTTCCTGAACCAAAGATGCATCTAAATCTATTTTACTCAGAGCTCCTCGGATAGCCGTTGCACCAAGAGTGGGTGCCGTAAGTGAAGAAAACACCCCTCCAAAACTTCCCATCGGTGTTCGTACCGCAGAAACAATTACAACCTCTTTCATCTACTTAATTTTAAAATTAAATCATCAATCCATTTTTAGAATCTTAACTCTAAGATACAAAAATGAAGCCTAAATTTTTACGAACAATTTATCTTTGCAAGGACTACAAATTTGTTTAAGTTCGTAGTAAATGTACAGTCAATGAAAAAAGTATTCGAACTCATCAGAAATCAGCACGGTTCTATTTATAGATTGGCACTTTTTATTTTAGCCATTGGTGTCGGAGTTTACATCATGCCTAGAAAAAAAAGCTCCAAATACGAGCCTATAGAAGGAAAACCATGGCCCTATGAAAACCTTATATCGGATATGGAGTTTTCCGTCCAGAAACCCGTTGAAAAAGTCACTGAGGAAAAACAACAAGTTCGAGACAAGCAATCCCTATTTTTCACACTAAACAAAGAAAAGCAACAAGAGGCTACTGATAAGTTAAATTACGGCTTAGAACGATTTACTTCGAATAAATTGGAAAACAAACCCGTTTTAAGAAGTGAGAAAGAACACCAGAAATACGTTGCGAACCTTCAGAGAAAAATCAAAACCGTTTGGGCCAAACTCTACAAGAAAGGAGTTATTAAAGACAACGGAAATATTACGGGCAAAGACGGTAATTACGTCGTTTTTGTAAACAAAGGAAATGGTGCTGATACCAAATATTTAAATAGCTTTTTCACCACAGGTCAAGCCACAGAACTGATTAAACAAATCAACATATCCAATCCAGAAGATTACAAAGAGTCCGTAAACTTATTGATTGAAGCTCTGAGCCACAATATTTTATTTGATAAAAATGACACGAATAATTATCTAGAAAATGAACTCAACAAAATCTCTTCTGTAAGTGGCAAGGTAGAAATTGGTGAACTTATCGTATCCAAAGGAGAATTGTTGGATGAGGACACTTATTTGAAAGTACTCTCTTATCAGAATGAATTTGAAGGAAAACGAATCAGCGAAAAAGAAAACCGATTGATAATCATTGGTCAAACCCTTCTGGTAAGTTTGTGCTTCTTGATCATCTTTTTATTCATGATGAAGAACAGAGCAAATTTATTCAAGGACTCAAGTGCTTTGAAGTTCATTTTATTAAACGTCATTCTGTTTCTAGCCTTAGCACGCTTTTCTTTATTATTTTCAAACCCCTACCTAATCTATGTGGTTCCTTTTTGTGCACTTCCTTTAGCCATTAGGTCATTTTACGATTTAAGATTGGCGCTTTTTGTTCACACCATCACCATCGTTCTTGTAGGTTGGTTGGCGCCCGACCCCTTTCATTTTGTCTTCATCCAATTGATGGCGGGCATACTGTCGGTACTAACGATTGAAAATTTATACAAACGCTCAGACCTATTTATATCGGTTGGGAAAATTGCTGTTGTCTATTTCATTACATTCTTAGCCATTTCAATGATTACAGAAATGGATGTTTACAGTCAAGACTTTATCATCTATGGTTTCTTATCAATAAGCGCTTTTCTGACCTTATTTACATACCCTTTGGTTTATATTTATGAAAAAGCATTCTCCTTAGTTTCCGACATCTCTTTGTTGGAATTGGCGGACACCAACCACCCACTGCTAAGAGAAATGGCAGAAAAAGCTCCGGGAACTTTCCAACATTCATTACAAGTAAGTAGTTTGGCTGAGCAGGCTATTATGGAAGTTGGAGGCAATGCACTATTGGTTCGAGCCGGAGCCTTATATCACGACATCGGTAAAGTTGACAACTCTCTATTTTTTATAGAGAACCAAATGGCGGGATTGAATCCACATGATGAGCTATCTGCCGATGAAAGTGCTAAATTGATTATTTCTCATGTCATCAAAGGAATTGAAAAAGCGAAAAAACAAAATCTCCCTGAGCAAATTATAGATTTTATCAGAACGCATCACGGAGACGGTATGGTACAATATTTTTATCGACAATACGTTAAAAAATTTCCAGACAAAATGAATGATACTGACATGTTTCGGTACCCAGGCCCGAAACCTTTTTCTAAAGAAACAGCCGTATTAATGATGGCTGACTCGGTTGAAGCAGCAACTCGAAGTCTTGCAATCAAAAATGCAGAAACGATTAGTACCATGGTTAATAAAATCATTCAAAGTCAAATGAATGATGGCCAATTCAATCATGCATCTATTACCCTAAAAGAAATAGATTCTATCAAAAAGATCTTCATCAAAAAATTATTAAACATTCATCACCTACGGGTAGAATACCCTAGTTAATAATTGCGTAAAAGATTAGATACGCGAGGGTTAGTTGCATCGAATAAAAAACTATTAAAAAAGGTTTGCTTCCTTGAAAATAGGAAACTATATTTGCACACCTCAATTGAGGGAGTTCATTGAATAGGAGAGGTGCCTGAGTGGCCGAAAGGAACGGTTTGCTAAATCGTCGTACCCTGCAAGGGGTACCCAGGGTTCGAATCCCTGTCTCTCCGCAATACAGTTAGATTGAAAAGAATTTCGGGGTGTAGCGTAGCCCGGTTATCGCGCCTCGTTTGGGACGAGGAGGTCGCAGGTTCGAATCCTGCCACCCCGACGAAATTTTTATTTTGAAAGCGTTTGCATGTTGGAAATCAACTGAAACGCTGAATGTTTACCCATGATTATGGGCTAGTAGCTCAGCTGGATAGAGCACCTCCCTTCTAAGGAGGCGGTCGCAGGTTCGAATCCTGCCTGGCTCACAAAAGAAGTTCTGCAGAAATGCAGAACTTTTTTGTTTTTCTTCCGTTTGAAATTTATTTTAGAACGAGATAAAAACAAAAAAGTAAACATGCGCAGCATGTGAGCTTCATGCTTGGCTAAAGTTCCTTATTTAGGATCGTGAAACAATCCTGCCTGGCTCACAAAAGAAGTTCTGCAGAAATGCAGAACTTTTTTTTATTTGTCAAAATATAATTTCCAGCCGTTCAAAAAATTACTTATTGAGAACATCCTCGAGGGCTGCAAGTGTTTTCGGATATTTAAACTGAAACCCCTTTTCAATCAATTTATCGGCAGACACACGACTTCCATTCAGTAAAATTACAGCCATCTTTCCGAAAATGAGAGAAAGAACAAAAGAAGGGACATTAGGCAACCAAAGAGGTCTTTGTAAAACTTTAGCCAACAAACGGGTCAAATCCTTATTTGTAACGTGTTCAGGAGAAACTCCATTGTAAACACCAGCAGGCAGTTTTTGTTCTAAAAGTTGCTTGTAAATGGCACATAAGTCATCCATATGTATCCACGGCATGTATTGCATACCCGAACCGATGGGTGATCCCATACCAAAAAGTATGGGCTTCATCATTTTAGGTAAAGCTCCCCCCTCGTGGGTCAAAACAATCCCCGTTCTAACTTTCGAAACAGAGCAACCTATATCAGAAAAAGAATCGGCAGCAGCCTCCCATGCCAATGACAAATCCCCTAAGATATCATCCGCACACGCTGCTTCTTCCGTGAACACTTGCTCAGAAGTATCCGCGCCATACCAACCAATCGCAGAGGATGAAATGAAAGACTTTAGAGGAATCTGGTCTTCTTTAACTTTTTCAAACAAAAACTCAGCACTGGCTACACGGCTGGAATACATCTCTTCCCATCGTTTCTTCGTCCATCTTTTCTCAGCGATGTTCGCACCCGCCAGATGAATGATGCAATCCACATTAAAGAGGGCCTCAGAATCGATTTCATGAACCCTAGGATCCCATTGATACTGCTTCACCTTAAGTTTTGGATTGACCTTCCTCGTTAAAATAGCAACGTCATGACCTGCATCTTTCAAAAATTGTGTCAGAACCTTTCCAATCAACCCACTACCCCCTGTTATAAGTACCTTCAAATCTTTCTCTTTGTATGATTAACGAATATATTTGCCCTGATGATTTAACGTTTACAAAATTACTAAAAATGAATCTTAACAACGAGATTAAAAGCATTTCCGTTGGGGAACTTTCGAATCGCATAAATTCAGGAGGAAAAATTTCTATTATTGACGTAAGAGAGTCTTTTGAATGGGAAATCTGTCGTATTGAGGGAACAAAAAATATTCCGATGAGTCGTCTGATAGAATCTATTGAAAAAATTCCAAAACAGGAATCCGCAGTAATTATGTGTCACCACGGAGTACGAAGTTTAAATGTAATTCACTATCTGGAGACAAAAGGATTTCATAGATTAATCAACCTAGAAGGAGGGATAGACGCTTGGGCGATAGAAATAGACCCGAGTATGAATCGATATTGATTCTTGAAAAGAACTTTTCTAGAAGCCTCAATAGATGCGAACATCCAGCAAGACCTCCTCGCCCACCTCATCATTCAACATCTTTTTAATTTTTTCTCGAGCGTAGCTAAGCTCTTGTTTTAAAGCTGCATTGTTGAGTTGAACAAATAAGATTCGTTTTTCCACCTCAATATTAACCGTGTATTTCGTTACGGAAGGCCCCATAAGCTTATCCCAGCAAGTAACCACATGGGCTTCGTTTAACTTTGACGTGATGTCGTAGTTTTTCAAAAGCTCTTTGATCACTTCACCTAGTGTTTGTTCTTTAGCTCGTCTCATGAAATTTCACCATCAATAACGTCAAAAATCTTGTATGAATCGTCTATCTTTTTAACTATGTCCTCGGTTCGTTCTTTGTGGGTATCGGTAATGAAAATTTGTCCAAAATGATGTTCAGATACCAAACGCACGATAGACTCCACTCTGGTGTCATCTAATTTATCAAAAATATCATCTAAAAGCAATAGTGGTTTGGTGCCTAAAAGATTTTTAAGAAAATCAAATTGAGCGAGTTTCAGAGAAATCAAATAGGTTTTTTGCTGTCCTTGAGAGCCTTGTTTTTTAATCGGAAAATCTCCGATTTTAAACAGTAAATCATCTTTATGAACGCCGCATGAAGTATATTGTAAAACCTTATCCTTGTTAAGGTTTTCTTCAAACAAGGTGTTTAAATCTGTATCATTTAATTGCGACTTGTAGGATAAGCTCACAAGCTCTTTGGTTCCTGAAATCGCTTGGTAATACTTCTGGAAAGTAGGATTAAACTTTTCCATAAAACCACAACGCTTGTTGTAAATCTTTTCAGCCAAATCAATCAACTGCTCATTGTATATACCAAGCGTTTCTGGATCATAGGTTAAATTGGATGCGAAATATTTCAAAAGCGCATTTCTTTGTGAAAGTACTTGATTGTACTTGATCAGATGCTGCAAGTAAATTTTATCGGATTGTGAAATGACGCCGTCCATAAACTTTCGTCGCGTTTCACTACCCTCAATGATTAAGTTCCTGTCTGCAGGAGAAATCATCACCAATGGGAATAAACCAATATGATCTGCAAGCTTCTCATACTCCTTCTTGTTGCGTCTAAAAACTTTCTTTTGCCCTCTTTTAACCCCACAAAAAACATGATCGTCCTGATTATTTCGATCAAAAAGAGCTTCGACCGTGAAAAAAGGTTTTTCATGCTGAATGTTTTGGCTATCCATAGGGTTGAAATAGCTCTTGCAAAAACACATGTAGTAGATCGCATCCAATAAATTCGTCTTACCCACACCATTGTTTCCTACAAAACAATTGATGTTGGAAGAAAAAATCAGTTGCGCTTCTTCGTAGTTCTTAAAAGATATTAAAGAAAGGTTTTTGAGGTGCATTAAAATTAATTTGCGTAAAAATAAGACCTGATTTTATATTTATAGCGTTGATTTGAGAATTTCTTTTATTTTTGTCGATCAATAAACCTAAATGCAGTAAAATGGCTGACGATAAAAATCAAGCACAAGAACAACTAAAGTCGATTGAGGAAAATCTTACAAAAGCTGAGATGTATGTAGAAGAAAACAAAAATAACCTGATGGTTATTGTTCTTGCTATAGCCATAGGATTCAGTGGATTCTTCGCTTACGACCGATTTTATGTTCAACCCAAAGAAAACAATGCAAGTACAGAAATGTACATGGCTGAGAAGAATTTTGAACTTAGTAAATTCCAAGAGGCACTTGACGGTGACGAGCAATATGCTGGCCTTCTAGAAATCATTGACACCTACGGAGGAACTAAATCAGCAAATTTGGCTGAGTACTACGCTGGAATCTCTTATTTAAGATTAGGTGATGCGACCAATGCAATCCAACATTTAGATAAGTTCTCTTCTGACGATGAAATTCTTTCTCCCATTGCAAAAGCGGCCATCGGTGATGCTTTTTCGGAATTGGGACAAAATGAAGAAGCTCTAGACTACTACATCAAAGCAGCTGAACTAAGAACCAACGACTTCACCACGCCTATATTTCTGATGAAAGCTGCTAATGCTGCATACACCTTAGGCGATAATGAAAATGCATTGCTCTTGTACACGCGTATTAAAACTGAATTTGCCTCTTCAAACGAAGGTCAAAAAGTTGACAAATACATTGCGCGCGTAAGTGCTTCAAACTAGTATATGGCTACAACAAATCTATCTTATTACGATAAAGAAACCATCCCAAACGCAGCCGGTCTGCGCTTTGGGATTGTTGTTTCTGAATGGAACGAAGAAATCACCGAAGGGCTCTACAAAGGAGCTCATGAAGCCCTTATCGAAAATGGAGTGGCCCCAGAAGACATCATACGCGTTAATGTACCCGGTAGTTTTGAATTGACCTACGGAGCCAACCTACTCGCAGAAACAACCGATGTGGACGGCATCATTACACTGGGATCTGTTATTCAGGGTGAAACCAAGCATTTTGACTTTGTTTGCCAAGGCATCAGCAACGGCATCACGCAATTGAACATCACACTCGACATTCCTGTTATATTTGGTGTACTTACCGACAATACGATGCAACAAGCCATCGACCGTTCGGGAGGTAAATTGGGTAACAAAGGGGTGGAGTGTGCCATAGCAGCCATCAAAATGGCCTCCATCAATCAAATCCTTAGGGCTGAAGATTAACTTTACCGATCCATTATTTTCTTGAATTTACTGAATATGCGTTGCATCAAACGTAAATCTTCGGTAACAATTTCTGCAGTTCCACTCATTTCGGGTTTAAACTCCAATTCTTTATTATAGGTACTTACCAGGTCATTGGTTAATGCAATTTTTGCCAAGTAGACACTCTGATTGGCAGAGACATCTCTGCTCGGCATTTGCGTCACTTCGATCACTTTTCCGTTAACCTGACCGTATTCGTGGTAAGGGTAATGATCTAATTTGACGTGAACCTCCTGTTCCGGTTTCACCTTTCCAAATCCCTGCGAAGGAATTTGAATATAACCCACATACTTGTTGTTTTCGGGAATAATGGCAAAAAGGGGTGTTCCGGCCTGAATAAACTGGTTTTGAGAAAAGTTGGATAGATAGCTTACCTCACCGGAAAAAGGGGCTGTTAGCACATAATTTTGCTCCCAGGAGTAAATAAAATTTTTCAGATTGTTAATGCCTGACTGAATGCCCTCTTTTAGTTTTCTTTCTCTTGAACAAGCACTCCCTCAGTAGCATAAATCTTTTGCAACTGCCCACTGATAAGATTGTCTCCTTTAACTAACAATTATCCATTGTTAGTTCTTTTGGTTAAAAACTTATTTGATTTCACCATCATCTAAATGAACAATTCGTTGGCATTGATTTGCTATTTCACTTTCATGAGTTACAATGATAACTGTTTTACCTTCTCTATGTAACAATTTCAACAAGCTTATTATTTCCTGTGAAGTTTTACTGTCAAGTGCTCCTGTTGGCTCATCAGCAAGGATAACCTGAGGATTTGTTGCCAAAGCTCTCGCTATTGCAACTCTTTGCTTTTGACCACCTGAAAGTTCACTAGGAAGATGATTAAAACGATTTTTTAATCCTACTTTTTCTAAAAAACCCGCTGCAATTTTCCTTCGATTTATTTTATCTATTTTTTGATAATAAAGGGGAAGCTCTACATTCTCAATTGCCGTTTTGTAATTTATTAAGTGGAAACTTTGAAAGACAAAACCAATATGTTCATTTCTGTAAAAAGCTGCTTCTTCATCTGACAAATTTTTAATCAATTTTTCAGCTAAAAAATAACTCCCGGAAGAATATTCATCTAAAATCCCAAGAATATTAAGCAAGGTTGATTTTCCGGAACCGGAGGCTCCGGTTATTGCAACCAGTTCTCCTGTATTGATGTTTAAATTGATGTTTTTAAGAACATCTAATTCCCCCTCTTTCAGGGAATATGATTTTGATATGTTGACTATTTTAATCATTAGTCCTGAATTACAATATCATTTGTCATTTCTAGTCCTTCTTTTATTTCGCAAAAAACACCGTCACAAACGCCGACTTTTACTGACTGTAATTGTTTTTTTCCATGATTAACAATTTCCACAAAAGATGAATCACTATCATAAATAATGTCTTTTTCCTCAACAGTAATTACATCTTTTGCTTCTTCAATGATAAATTCTGAAATGCCCGAATATCCTGTTCTTACGGGTAAATCTTCTGTATTGTCAATCAATAATTTACCTTCAAATTCAAATTTTATTATTCCATTTTCAGCCATTCCTTTTGTGGCAATTTTTATTAATTGCGTTTTAAACAACTTATTTTTTAGTGCAGGAATCTTAGTGTTAAAAAACATGTTTTCACTTAAAAAAAACAAATCCTGTTCGGATATTTTACCTCTAAAAATAAGTTCATCCATATCGGCGATTATCGCTAGAGTTGATCCATTATTAAAGGTATTACGTTCTGTTACTGAAGCCCCTGTTTTAAGTGGTATTTCTAATACGGTTCCATGTATTGTTGATTTGATAATATCAGAAACACCTTTCTTTTCCCGAGTGTATCCCTGTTTTACTATTTGTAATTGTTTTATTGCCGACTTCAATTCTTCTTCACTTTGAATCCAATTTGTTTCTATGGGTTCAAATTCACTTTTTGGGATAATTCCTTTGTTAAATAACTTCTTTTTTCTGTTGTACTCCTTTATTTTTAAATCGTTATTTAGTTGGGCTATTTTCAGATTTTTTTCTCCTCTCTCAATGGCTTCCGGAGAAGCAATCAGTTTAATTTTTGCAATTGGATCTCCCTGATTAACCGTTTCTCCGGTTTCAACAAAAATTTCTTCAATTATTCCCGAAATATGAGGTACTATTTCAACTTCTTTTAATGGAGATATTGTACCCAAAACAAACCGATTATCTTTTATGTTTTGTCGTACCGGTTTTACAGTATCATATTTATTATTCTTTTGTTCTTTGTTTTTTAACCAAATAACAAAACCGGTAATACTTAACACCAGTACAATCAATATTATCTTAAAACTTTTGCTCATATCATTTTTGATTTAATGCTTTAACCGGAGATATTTCAGAAGCTTTTTTAGCCGGAAATAAGCCTGCTAATGCTCCTGAGATGACTAGTAATACAACTGCAGTAATAACAGCACTGTAATTAATATTGAGGGAACTAATTAATAGTTCATTTGTGTCATAGCTAATTTTTAATACATAATTCGCAAGGGTAATTACTGCGACTCCCAGCAAAAGCCCGATAAGTCCGGCCAATAATGTAATAGCGACTGATTCCGATAAGATCATAAACAAAATGGATCTTGATCGGGCACCTAAAGCTTTTCTTATTCCAATTTCGTAGGTTCTTTCCTTTACAATAACTAACATAATATTACCTATGCCAATAATACCACTCAGCAAAATAGAAATACCAACAAACCATAAAAACAATTTTATTCCTGAAAACAATTTTTTAAACGATGATACCTGTTCATTAACATTTGAAATAAACAGTGCTTTATTGTCTGTTTTATCAAATTTTAATCTTTTTCCAAGAAAAGATTTCAATTCTTTTTCAAAAATCGTTGAACTGGAATTTGGTTTTAAGAGAATACCAAAAATAGAATATGTGTTTTCGTTGTTAAAGTAAGTTTGAAATGAATTTATGGAAACATAAATACTGTTTTGTTCTCCCTGCTCAAATACAGAGCCCTTTTCTAAAACACCAATTACTTTAAAAAGTGTACCGGAAATATTGATCCACTTTCCGATTAAACTGTTGTTTTTAGAAAGTACTTTATTAATATTATGCCCGATTACACAAACCGGTCTTTGACTTTCGACATCCTTTTTATTAATTGCTCTACCCTTTGATAATTTCAGGAGTTTAATATCAAAATATTCGGTTCCAACGCCTTTTAAGCTGCCAATTTGGTTTTTATTCTTAAATGTTATTATGCTATTTTGATGATGATGTATTTCAGGAGTGATCAAATCAACCTCTTTAAATCTTTGCTTAACATCAGTCAATAGGCTTTCATCAAAAACAACAGGTGTTCCTACCTGATAATTATTACCGGCATCTTCAGATATTTGACCACCATACACCCAAATACTGTTTTTAACAAAAGATGAAAACAGCCTGAAAATACCGTCTTGAAGTCCCTGACCGGTTCCCAGTAAAAGCATTAAAATAAAAATCCCCCAAGCCACACCAAATCCTGTTAAAACATTTCGGGTTTTGTGCTTTTTTAAAGAATAAATTATTTCTGAATAGCGATCACTCATCATTTTATTATTAATTGAGGATCATGCCCGTAATCAAACAAGTCATACAGATCATTACCTCATTTCACTGTTCCAATTCCAGCTCCTTCCAGTAGTCAGAATAAATATTTTCCGATTGAAGAATTTCATGATGTGAACCCTGAGCACTGATCGCTCCATTTTCTATGACGTAAATACGATTGCTTATTTTTTTCAAAGTATTTAGTCTGTGCGTAATAAATATGATTCCGAGTTCTTTTTTTAATTTAACAAGTAGCTTCAAAACAAACTGTTCCGTTTTTCTATCCAGAGCCGAAGTGGCTTCATCCAACAACAATAATTGTGGCTTGTGGTACAAAACTCTCGCCAAAGCAATGATCTGTTTTTGTCCTCCGGACAAATTGATCCCCTCCTCTCCCACAATGGTTAAATAGCCTTGTGGTAGTTCTTCCACAAACTGATCAAACCCATAGTCCTGACAAAATTTAACGATGTGTTCAGCCTCTTCCTGCGTATTACTCAAGCATATATTATCCAATACAGTACCATTAAACAAATGAATTTCCTGAGGTACAACCCCGATAATATTTCGCCATGAATTTGCATCGATCTCCGAAAGATCTATTTCATTATTTATTCGAATAGAGCCGGACTCAACAGCATAAAATAATTGAAGGATCTGCCCCAAAGTACTTTTACCTGAACCACTTTCACCTACAACAGCGATAATTTCATTTTTCCGGAGTTCTATCGAAATATCCTTCAAAATTTGTTTTCTGCCGGGAAACCGAAAAGAGATATTATCGACTTCTAAAGAGGTAAAATGAAATGACTCTGTTTCTTCGTTTGTAGCATGTTTTTCCGGTTTTATGCTTACAAATTCGTACATCCTTTCAAAGGCAATTTTTGCTTCATTTACAGGAATGGCAACCAATGCAATCCCTGCAATGGAAGGTAAAAGCGTAGAGGCGATCCCAATAATGGCCATTAGATCTCCGGCAGAGAGGATTTTGGAGTAAACCTGAAAACCGGTAAATAACAAGATGCCGGTTAAAAAGAGAACACTCGCCGCAGAAGAAATGAAGGACAAGCGGATATTTATTTTTCCTAACGTCACGATCTTATCCTGGAAAAACCCGTAGATCATTTGGTTTAATTTTGAAAACAGACCCTGCTTATTAAAATTTTTAATCACAGGAACTCCCTGCAGAGTATTGATGTAATTCCCCTCGTTATGTGCATAAGCTGCCATAAGCTCTTTTTGCGCTAAAATAATTTTGTTATTAAAGCGATAAAGCAGCCAAAAATAGATCGGCAAACTAACGGTTGCAATGAGTCCCGATTGCCAGGAATAAACGTACAAAAAGGTCAAAGAGGTAATGATAACCAAGCCGTCTATAAGTACATTACCTGCAATTTGACTCACCACCGTTTGTATCCTTCCGGTATCGTTTAAACGAGCCACCAATTCCCCTATTTTTCGGGTATCAAAAAACGATTTGGGAAGATAGAGCAGGCTCTTGTAAAAAGAATGAATGATCCGATTGTTAAACTGCTGACTTTGTTTTAGCAACAAATACTCTCGCATCGCCACAAAACCTACCCTCACGAACAGTAAAACCGTAATCAAAGCGATTCCCGTAACCAATTTATTCAAATCGTCTGAAGGCAATATGTCGTCGATCAGCTTTTGAGAAAAAACAGCCATGACCATCCCTAAGGTGGAAATACAGATTCCCAAACACAAACTCATGCCCAAAAGCGGGTAATCCTCTTTGACCAGGTTGATCAAAAACTTTCTTTTTGATCTTTGAAGACTTTCGGTCTTCTCAAATTCTGAATTTGTCTTTAGTGTCAAACACTTCCGCTCTACCCATATTTCTTCTAATTCTTCTGCACTGTAATAAACAACACCCTTTGCAGGATCTCCGATGACAAATTTTTCATTTTCGTAAGCGTAACAGATCACATAATGATTCAAACGCTTATCGATTAAAACATGCAATATAATAGGTTTTCCATGTTCTATTAAAGCGGGTATGTCTGCCCCACATCCCTCTGCATCAAAGCCAATTTGACCGGCTGCCTGATACAAACCCAAAAGGGTGGTTCCCTCCGTATTTGTGCCACTTAGCTCACGTAGTTTTTCTAAAGTGACTGTTCCTCCGTAATATTGTATGAGCGATAACAAACAAGCCACACCACAATCTGACTGACCTTGTTGTAAGATGAAGGATTTGTTTAATATTTTCTCTGATAACATTTCTTAATTTAAATATTTTAAAATGGCTTCTATTTTAACTTCTCCTTTGTATTTTTTTTGCAATTTATTTTGATGGTAGATCAACACCGTTGGGAAAGTTGCAGAACCAAAATAGTCCTCAAACGTGTAATCTTGATCCCAAAACACACGGATCCTATCCGAACGATACAGTTGATAGCTGATGTTAAATTCCTGAACCTCCTTAAGTGGTGCCGGAGATACCATAATAATTTGTGCATCCTTAAATTTGTCCCGGTGCTTAAACAATTCTATTGCCTCGTATTGACAATGCTCACACTCCGGGTGAAAATAAATAATCACTAAATCCGATTCCGATATGTTTTCAAATTGTATGTATTCTTCGTTTAAATCGTAAAAAGAAAAATCCGGTAAAACCTGAATCGAAGTTTCTATTTGTTTGTTGAGTTTTTGTTTTTTCAGCCCTTTCATTCCAAAATAAGCGAGAAAAATCATTAAGCCGAGAAGCGAGATTAAAATGGCTTTCTTTTTCATCTATGAAAAATTAAGGGTTAAAAATGCTACAAACACAATCCAGATCAACAAGCCCAATCCATAGGTGGAAAGTACAAACTCAAAGGAGCGCCAAAAAGGTTTTTGAGTTTCATTTTTCAAAAGAAAAGCCAGTAAAAACCAATAAGCCAATTCAAACAAATTGAAAGCCTGTAAGGGATAAATAAGCCATGGTTCCAATTCTCCGTATTCAAACAGGTTAACTAATGCGAGCGGTTGGAAATGCTGTAGATACTCCAGTGTAAGATTGTCCTTATGAATGTAAAGCCAAATGAATTTTACAAGAGCCAGGGCTAAAAAAACAATTTCACTTAGCATCACAATGTGAAACAGCTTTTTAAAGCTTGCCTTAAAATCAAAAAACACAGTGCCTATGTAAATACTCAGCGTGGTAAGTGCCCATTTTAACAAGAGTAATACGGGGATTACCAAATAACCAATCCATTCCCATTTTTTTTGACTTGTTATGAACTCATTAACTCGTTTCACACTTAATTGTTCCGATAAACTATTAAATATCATTTCTTCAAAGGGCAAAAAATTCTTTATTGCCAAAGAGATCAGCATAAAAAACACCCCATAAAGTAAAAAGAATACCCATTTATTTGTCTCAAAAACAAGCGAATACACCGGTTTTTGTCCTTTCATAAATATTAAAATTAGTTAGATTTATTATAGCATTACTTTATAAAGTAGTTCATCATAAATTATGATGAACTACTTATAACAAATAGGTCTTAAAATGTGCTGTTAATACTAAAAGGATTCACTTTTTTGATTTCCTTAATGACATTAAATAAACCCCTATTATCAACAACAAATGCATCACACAATCAAAATCATAAATCGATACTTGCTTGTCTAAATATAATCTCGAAATAAATAGACCAAGCAGCATAAAGGATATATTTTGTAGTATGAGATTTCCTTTATTTGTTATCATCTCCTTATGCAGCACTATTTACACTGTAAAGACAATGACCTAAAGAACCTCCTGATGTAAATGCACTAAGCATCATTCCTCCCCAAGCAAGAGAACCTAATCCCGCAGTTGTAGTGGTTACAGCAATTCCTAGTGCAATCATTCCAGCGACTCCTGTAATACAAGAAAAAGGTATGCCCCCTTGGACATTTTCCATTTGATTTAAACTTAAACTGTTCATAATTTAAAAGATTTTAATAATATGTTTACTCTATTTACATTTTTAATGACTACTGTATTTTCAGCTTCCTACAGAGGTCAAAAACTACACCCAACCTGATGCGACTCAAGTTGGACGTTTTGTTTTACTTTTTCCACCTGTTACAAATTCCATTAAAGACGAAATAGATTTTTCTTTAAAATTCTTAATGGATTTCATAATTGGAAAAATTTAAAGTAAAACCTTCCCCAATCCGTTTCGAGTCTGGGGTTCGTTCGTCCATGTCGTTTGCCTGAAGTCCTACGTATGACCTCGAGCAGGAAGTGATGGAAGTTCCCACACGCACAGCTATGCTAGTTTTTCAAACTAAGGCTAATATACGAGTGGGTAAGTCCCATATTTTGGGACTCATCAAAGTTTTTTTTTAAACGAAAAACGAAAGCCGCCTTTAATTTTCAATAAAAATTTTAAGTTAAAAATAACCGTGTGATCTATTTCAATCACACGGTAAAAATTAAACAAAACAAGAAACGGTATTATCTCTCATTTTTATTTTTCCGTTTATTTCTATCATAGAAATACAACCCTATTATTAAAGCCATAGACATTCCGGAAAGGAAAAATGTGTTTGCACTTATTTCGCCCAGATAAAAAAATATTATTAGCAATATTTCCATAACAATACAAAGAGCAAGTACAATATTCTTGTATGTTTTCATAATTTATTCTTATTTAAGCACAAGAATCAATAACTGAAGATGTAGCAATTCCTTTAGCTATAAAAAAAACTATTAGTGAAGCTCCTCCAGTAACAAATGCAGCACCAACAGTTGTAATTAAAGTACCAGCAATAGCTAATCCGCAGCCCCGAGTCATTCTTCTTCTACTTCCTCCACGAGCTATGGCACGACCACCGTGGACATTTTCCATTTGATTTAAACTTAAACTGTTCATAATTTAAAAGATTTTAATAATATGTTTACTCTATTTACATTTTTAATGACTACTGTATTTTCAGCTTCCTACAGAGGTCAAAAACTACA
>Ga0206127_1000018_pt1 | contig 199717 bp, 204 predicted proteins | sample Helgoland_Spring_6_FD_148646 | JGI IMG/M metagenome (GOLD analysis project Ga0206127, IMG submission 148646) | Pelagic subsurface seawater microbial communities from Kabeltonne, Helgoland, North Sea - Helgoland_Spring_Bloom_20160419_1 | ecosystem: Environmental > Aquatic > Marine > Epipelagic ...
ATTTTCAGTGCGATCACGCTCAACATGGAGGAAATCAGGAATCTTGAAAGCGGGCTGCTCGTCCATATCCTTATTGCCTGAGTCGATCAGCTTAAACATCACGAACACCAATGAGAGTGTAACCAATACTCCTAAAACTGCTGAAACCCCTACTCTATAACCAACCATACTATCAACTCAGTCGTTTTCTACAGAAACAGCAACAGGAGAAATGCCAATTTCTCGCGCTATATCGGCTATCTTGGCCACTGTTTCAATATCAGAATCATTATCGGCTTGAATAACCATGCCGCCCTTTGGGTTCTCATTGAATAAACGGGTTAGATTGATTTTAAGCGCCGTCATTTCAACTCTTTTTTTATCAATCCAAAATTCATTCTCATCACTTACAGCCACCAGAATACCCACTTTTTTGTAGGGATCTGAAGTTGTGGTATCAACCCTGTTAACTTCAACACCGGGCAATTTAATAAATGACGCAGTGACAATAAAGAAAATCAACATGATAAAAACCACATCTAGCATAGGGGTCAAATCAATGGCTTGACCCTGCTCTTCTGGCTTACTTGTTCTATCGCGCATAGTTAACTCTCATAGGGTGAGGCCAGCAGCACTCAAACCCGACTAATGATCCATTGTGAGATGATCTTCAAGCAGATGCTTTTCACGCTCTGCCTCTCGCTCGACGTAGGTCAAACCAAAAACACCCGATAAAGCCGCAACCATGCCTGACATTGTCGGCACTGTGGCCTGGGATACACCGCCAGCCATAGCTTTGGCATCGCCACCACCTGTAAAAGCCATAACATCAAACACAACAATCATTCCGGTCACTGTGCCTAGCAAACCAAATAACGGGGCAATTGCAACTAGGGTTTTAATCATCATGATGTTGTCATCAATTTTGACGCTTACTTCAGAGATTAATTTTTCTCTAATTTGACGGGCTGTTTTTGATTTTCGTTCAGCTCTTGATTCCCACTCATTGAGTGCAATTTGAACATCCGTACCAACGGAAGATCGCAGATACCACATGCGTTCAAATATAAGAGTCCACATCACAAATAGCAGAACGATAATGGCCCAAAGGACCATACCGCCTGAATCCATAAATTTTCCGAGCTCTGCCCATGTATCAACAAAAAACATGTTTATTTGCCCTCTAAGGAACCTGCAACAATACCTGCGCTTTGTTCCTCAAGTACGTGCAGTATGCCCTGAGCCTTGCCGTTGACTAATGTATGCAATAGCACTGTTGGAATCGCTACCACTAGACCCAATACTGTGGTTATCAACGCTTGGGAAATACCGCCAGCCATCGCTTTCGGGTCTCCCGCACCAAACAAAGTAATCATCTGGAAGGTGATAATCATACCAGTTACTGTACCTAGCAGACCTAATAGCGGCGCTACCATAGCAATAATTTTTAATAGGTTAAGTCCAGATTCAATACCTGGCCTTTCCTTTAACACTGCCTCATGAAGCTTAAGCTCTAATGACTCAGCATCAAGACCTGGGTTATCTCCTGCAACTTTAAGCACTCTTCCCAACGGATTATCTGTATTGGAAGAATTGGTTGCAAGCTGATCTTTAACTGCACGAGACATACCGAACAACACGACAAATCGCCATACTGCTAAGAAGATAGCAAATACAAATACTGCAGTAATAACGTAACCTACAATGCCGCCAAAGTGCCAGCGCTCAATTAGCGTCGGCGCATTGATTAATGCTGCGAGTAAGCCACCGCCAAATGGGCCCGTTGGGTCCAACCCAACCTTTGTGAAGCCTGAGGTTGCTTCTTGCAAGTCATCGGCGCCACCGCTAAAGCCTGAAGGCTGGCGAGTCAGTTCAGAGACCAAACCTGATTCAGGGCTGTACTCAAGGTACATACCATCAGCTAAAAGGTTATATGAACCTACACGAACAACTTCCATTTCAGCAGGCTCACCGCTGGCCAAAATTACGGTGCGATTAAATTTAACTATACGGCCACTTTCTACCATCTCACGCTGCTGCTCATACCAAAGCTTTTCAATATCTTCTATTGATGGCAACCTAGTATCACTGCTCATTTTAGCAATAAGCTCATCCAGAAACTCTGTTCGACCCGGAATCTGCGTACTAACAATCGACTGATCAATCTTAGCCCTAAGATCTCCAGCAGTACCTGTTAGATGACCAAATAGCTCTTTAAGTGAACCAAGACGTTTATCTCGCTGCTCACGAAGGGCAGTTAACTTTATGTCATTGTCGCGAATAATTTGCTCTAAACGATCCGAACGGCGTTCCTCAGCTGTCTTAGCGTTCTTGGCGCCTTTTAAAAGCTGGCTCTGCTTGCGCTGATCTTTTAAAAATTCAGCTTCACGTTGACGATACTCTGCAGTTTCAGAAATCTTTGCCGACTCAATCATGTCCAGCAGTTCTACAAGACTTTTTGCTTCGCTGGCCACTACCGGAGAAGATAGTGCGGCTACAGCAAAAAATGCTACAAAAATATTTACCATTTTAGTTTTCATTGTGCTGTCTCCGGAGCTGTAATCGGAATTTCAATAACGTCCTGAGGGGCAAGCTTTACGGCAATGCGGATCGCTTGATCCACTGCACGACGATAACTAGAGCTTAAGGGCTCCCAGCTATTGGTTGCTTTATCCCAAACACCGACTTTAGATTTGTCTTTGCTTTGATAGACTAAAGCGACACGACCAACGCGTAATATTTGAACTTCCACCAAAGAACCATCACCTTCAATATCAATTTGATCGGTATAAGACTCCATTGAGAGGCTGTAGTCAGACTCGATATCGTAAACCTCGAGAATTTGACGGAATTTTTCAGCGGCTGAGAATTTAGCGCTATCAAGATTTACATAAAGCTCGGCGACTGCTTTCTGTCGACGCTCTTGCTTAAAGGGCATATCCAAGCCCACAAAATCTTCTAATGCGCTCAACATATTAGCCATTAGTGGCGATATGCCACGCTCGATCACTGTTGCATTCTCAATAGATTCCTCAAGCTCAACCATCATTTGCTTCTGGCTGGCGATTTGGCGTTCTAATTGTGAGTTATACACTCTCAATGATTCGATTTGTTTATTGACCTGCTTGAATTCTTGAAGCAGCCCATCCGTTTGATCAGCTATGCGATCAACATAAATTTGAGATTTTTTTGCAGACTGAACCTTTTCAGCCCCAGCGGTTAAAATTTCGCTAACTTCTGCTGTACGCTCAATTACAGCGGACTCTTCAGCCACAGCAGTCATAGCGAGAGCAAAAATGGCCATTGGTGCCAGTGCTTTCAGTGATTGCATATTCATAGTTCCCTCAATTTGGGTCTATCAGATTGGTTACATATTTCTAGCTCAGCGGGCATCAAACATCTCGCAGAGCACTCATTACCTTGGAGCAACTTTTTACAGGGCCACCTGCCAAGAATCATCACAACATCAATATTTAAATAGCTAAGCTGCAAGATTGCGCATAATACTAACACAACTATACAGTGAAAATTTAGTCTTTTTGCTCATCTAAACTGATTCGCTCAAGGACTACAAAGCGATAGGGATGTTTATCAATTTTCCCCGGCGTTGTTTCAGACAATTGTCGCCATTGCGCTAAATTAATACCTGGGAAAAACGCATCACCCTCAACCACCGCATCAACTTTTGTTAAATATAGCTTATCTGCGGCCGGTAAACATTCAATATAAATTTGCGCGCCGCCGATTACCATTATTTCATCAGCACCTGACGCCCTGCAGGCTTTTTCACCCGCCAAAATTGCAGCATCTAAATTATGCACAACCTCAACGCCATCTGCCGTCCAGCTAGAATTTCTTGTAATCACAATATTGACTCGACCCGGCAGAGGCCGACCAATAGAGTCAAAGGTTTTTCTGCCCATCAAGATCGGCTTGCCCATTGTTACCGATTTAAAATACTTAAGATCTTCGGGCAAATGCCAGGGCAATTGGTTCTCACGACCAATTACATTATTTTTGCTTACCGCCACAATAAGAGCAATCTTCATGTCTTCTTCCTAAACAGCGACTGGCGCTGAAATAGCACTGTGTGATTGGTAGTCCTTCAGATCAAAGTCTTCATACACGAAATCAAAGAGACTGGTTACCTGAGGATTGATTTTTAATACGGGTAAAGGCAGAGTCTCCCTGCTTAGCTGCTCCTCTATTTGCTGCATATGATTGGTATAGAGGTGCGCATCACCAAAACTGTGCACAAAGTCACCCAGCGCTAGACCTGTAACCTGAGCAACCATCATAGTTAATGCCGCATAAGAGGCAATATTAAAAGGTACGCCTAAAAATACATCTGCACTGCGCTGATAAAGCTGGCATGAAAGACGCCCTTCAGAGACATAAAATTGGAACAGGCTATGGCAGGGGGGGAGACCCGATTTTGCCATTATCGGAATATCTTTTGGATTCCAAGCAGACACCATAAGGCGTCTAGAGTCTGGGTTTGACTTAATATCCTCAATAACGTGGGCTAACTGATCAACCCCTTCAAAATTACGCCACTGCCGGCCATAAACCGGCCCCAAGTCACCGTATTTTTTCGCAAAATCATCGTCAGTTTTAACACGCTCAACAAATTCTTTTAAGCCCGCCTTCCAGGGCGCAGAGTGCATCTCGTATTTTTTATCTTGGCCGGTTTGACGTAACCAGCTCTGATAGGGCCATTCATTCCATATACCCACGCCATTTTGAACAAGATAGCGAATATTTGTATCGCCACTAATAAACCACAGCAATTCATGCAGAATCAACTTTAAATGTACTTTTTTGGTAGTCACCAGCGGAAAACCCTGTTGCAGGTCAAAGCGCATCTGGTAGCCAAAAACACTTAAGGTGCCCGTACCGGTCCGATCCCCCTTAAACACGCCCTGATCTTTAATATGTCTAATTAAATCTAAATATTGTTTCATTGTTTACCCTGCTGCGAATCGTCGACGAACCCTAAGTCCGCGATGTAAGTTTTGCGCCGACCCATGGCAGCGACTTTCTCATTAACCACAGACCTAATAATATCATCGGCACGCAGAGTGTTTGCCCTCGCGTCATCCAATTAAATGTCTCAAATACTGCAGTTTGTCCTGCAAATTGCTGATCTGGCTCACGAACAAATTCGACAGCAAACCGAAATACCCCGTATCCAATTAAAAATACACCGCTTACTTCACCAAATAACCTTGGTTTTCGTGCGTATAAATAAACGATAAAAAATAACAGTACGCCCTCCAGAAAAGCCTCATAAAGCTGAGAGGGGTGTCGCCCTAACTGCAATGGATCTGAAGGAAATAACATTGCCCAGGGGCCTTCGGTCGCTCGACCATAAAGCTCTTGACCAATAAAATTACCCATACGCCCAAATAACAAGCCAGTAGGTACCAAAGGTGCAACAAAGTCACCCACCGCTAAAAAAGGTAGACGATGCTTTCGCGCATACATAAATATCGCCACAATAACGCCTACTAGGCCGCCGTGAAATGACATTCCGCCTTCCCACAGCCTAAATAGCATCGAAGGGTCTGCAACCCACTTATCAAAACTATAGAAAAATATATAACCCAGCCGGCCGCCGAGCAAAACACCCCAGGCACCATAGACAATAAGATCTTCAACCTGATTGCGCTTAATAGGTGACCAGGAACGATTACTCGCGCGCATCGCTATGCCCCATGCGCAGGCAAAGGCAACTATATACATAAGGCTGTACCAGTGTATCTGAAGCGGCCCAAGGCTAAGAGCCACTGGATTTATATCTGGATGCAACATCATATTGATGATCTCAGTAAGATTTAGCGCCGATCATAGCGGGTTATAGCCACCTCTTCTATGAAAGACCCTGTAAATTTAAAAACTACATCACACTTAAGAAAGCGGCTTTTTTTTATTATAGGGCTTTAATGACTCCGCCATAAAACCACCTACTGCCAAGCCATCAGGCAGGCATAGTGCCTGCTCTACAAGATCTTCTGCCAACTCTCGGCTAATCTTTAACATAAGCGATTTTACTCTAAGCAATGAACTCGCGCTCATTGATAGATTTTTATAACCCAAGCCTAGTAGTACCACTGCACTTATTGGATCGCCTGCCATCTCGCCGCAAACACTGAGCTGGCAGTCTACTGTCGCTGCTTGCTCTTGAATACTTTGCAGCGCCCGAAGCACACTAGGATGAAGGGCATTATATAGATCGGCTACGCGGGGGTTATTGCGATCAACCGCTAGCAAATACTGGGTCAAGTCATTGGTGCCCACAGACATAAAGTCTACTCGAAGGCCTATTTCTTTAACCTGATACACAGCAGCTGGCACCTCAATCATAGCGCCTAAGGCGGGCATCTCTATATGGTAACCATCTTCTTCTACTAACTCTTTATAGGCTCGACGAATCAGCGCCAAAGCACTATCAAGCTCTGATAAATTACTAATCATAGGAAGCATAATGCGCAGATTATTAAACCCCTCATTGGCTCTTAGTAATGCCCGGACCTGCACCAAAAATATTTCTGGGTGGTCTAGTGATATTCTGATACCGCGCCACCCCAAAAAGGGATTTTCTTCTTCAATAGGAAAGTAAGGTAGGTCTTTGTCGCCACCTATATCAAGGGTTCTCATGGTAACTGGCCGAGGCGCGAACGTTTCAAGGTGCTCACGATAAACCTCAACCTGCTCATCTTCTGTAGGAAAGCTTGAGCGCATAAGAAAGGGGATTTCAGTTCGAAATAAGCCTACTGCATCTGCACCACTGCGCAATGATTGAATATTGTCACGCCGCAACCCAGTATTGACCCACAACGAAAAATCAAATCCATCCGTTGTCTTGCAGGGTACATCGCGCAATTTTTGCAGACCTTTAATTAGCGTCTGCTCTTCTCTCTGGCGCTGTAAATAAGTGCGTTTTAATGTTCTTGTGGCATAACTTACAACATCGCCAGAAAAGCCATCCACAATAAGTTCTTCGCCTTCAAGCTCGCCGCAAGGCATATCCAGCGCACCCATAACCGTGGGAATACCCAGCGCACGTCCAACAATTGCCATATGGGAATTGCTGGCACCCCTAAGCGAAACTATACCCACTAATCGATCCACCGGAATATCCGCCAACGCGGTTGCCGAAAGATTTTCACCCACTAAAACCACACGCTTGGGCAGAGGGCCCTTCTGGCCACCAGTCTGCTGAAGATAGCCTAACACTCGCTTACCTAAACCCTCAACATCTGAGGCACGCTCTCTAAGATAGGGGTCTTCCATATGGCGAAAAGTACGAACATGCTTCAAAATCACAGAGCTCCATGCGCTTTGAGCTGTTTGGCCCGCCTTAATTGTCTCTATAACTTCGCCACCTAAGGAGTCATCATCCAACATACTGATATAGACATTAAATAGCGCCAACTCCTCCGAACTAAGCTTTCCTTCAAGCCCGACACCTAGGTCACGCATATCCTGCTTAACTGATTTTAATGCCTCGCGAAATATTGCCATCTCAGCATCAGGGTTGTCTGTATGGCGCTCTGGAACAGAGGCGAGATCCATAGTCTGCTGAGCTAACACAACGCGGCCAATGCCCACCCCAGGCGAGCTAGGGATACCATGGAATATAGCTTCTTTGCTTTGCCCGCGACCCGCAGAAGCAAGCTTGCTTAGAGCGCCAGTGGCTTCAGCATGAGCGATAGCGCCCGATAACTGAGCACAAACCGTCACCATAAAAGCTTCTTCTTCTGCCGCAAAACGTCTCTCGAGCTGTTGCTGTAATACCAACACTCCAAGAACTTTTCTATGATGGATAATTGGAACGCCTAAAAAGGAGTGATAAATTTCTTCACCACTTTCCTCAAAATAAGCAAATTTTGGATGCTTATCTGCTTCTTGTAAATTTAGCGGCTCTTCCCTTGCAGCAACCAAGCCAACTAGGCCTTCGCCCATTGCCAGGCGCACCTTGCCAATTGATTGCTGACGCAAGCCCTTTGTTGCCATTAAGACATAATGCTCATCAATATCATCGAAAAGGTAAACAGAGCACACCTCAGCGCCCATAGCAGCGTGCACTTCCGTAACGATAATAGCAAGAACCTCCGGTAAACTGCGTGCAGTATTTACCTCCTGGAAGATCGTTCTAAGGGAGTCCAAGATATTCATTTATCTACGCTTTTTGCGCCTCTGAAAGCGAGTATTAGTGTTAGAAAATTCAGCCAGAGCCTGTCGATATACATTCTGCTTGAATGATACAACCTGACTTACAGGGTACCAGTAATTAACCCATTCCCACCCATCAAATTCAGGGTTGCCTGTAGCATTAAAGTTAATCTTTTTTTGATCCCCAATTAACTGCAAAAAAAACCATCGCTGTTTCTGCCCGATACAACGCGGGAATGAATGCTTTCGCTGCATTTTTTCAGGAATATGATATCGAAGCCATCTTTTACTCTGCTGAATAATTTTGACATCCTCCGCCTCCAAGCCAACCTCTTCATATAGCTCTCTGTACATTGCATCCTGTGCTGACTCGCCTTGATCAATGCCCCCCTGGGGAAACTGCCAAGCTCTTTGGCCCATTCGCTTAGCCCAAAATACCTGTCCTCGACCATTGCTAATCACCATAGCTACGTTAGAGCGAAATCCATCCTTATCGACCAATTTAAAGATACCCACAAAAGTTTTGCAATAAAGGAGCCTATTGTTCCATAGTCGCGAGAACTCGGCAATTTTCTCTTGAGCCAATTTCACATCACCGCTATCCTTGTTACCTGAAACAACCTAACACACAGATTGGATTTCCTCTATGGCACTGGCCATCTTCGACCTAGATAATACATTAATTGCCGGTGACAGCGACTATAGCTGGGGCGAGTTTTTAGTGAGCCAAAATATAGTCGACCCTGCGCTGTATAAGGAAATGAACGATCGATTTTATGCCGACTACGAAGCAGGCTGCCTAGATATTTTTGCCTATCTTGAATTTTCGGCAGAGCCTTTAACGCGACTTTCGATGGACACGCTTGAAAAGCTCCACAACATATTTATGCAGACCATTATTTTTCCGATGAGGCTTAAGAAAGCGGAAGAATTAATTAAACACCACCGCCTAGCAGGTGATCGCCTTCTTGTAATCACCTCAACTCATCGGTTTATCGTCGAGCCGATCTGTAAATCACTGGGCATAGATGACGTTATTGCCACCGAACTTGAAATAATAAATGGCGCATATACTGGAAAGGTGACAGGAACACCTACCTTTAAAGAGGGTAAGGTGAAACGCTTTAATCAATGGCTTAAAGAGCAAAACGAGCGGAACAACAACAGCTATTTTTATTCCGACTCAATTAATGATTTACCATTGCTTCTTGAAGTCGCAAATCCGGTGGCTGTTGATCCTGATCCAGCTCTTCGAAAAGAAGCTGAATCAAGACAGTGGGGCATAATGTCGCTAAGAGACTAAGCGTATTTAAAGGTGCTTACGCTTCTTCAACTAAGGCTTTGTAGCCTTCAACATCCAGCAAACTGCTAAGATCTTCATCTGCATTCAGCTTTACTGTAAATAGCCAGCCATCCTCGTAAGGACTACCGTTAACCAGCTCAGGCTCATCTTCTAGCGCGACGTTGACTGCCACTACTTCACCTGAAACCGGGGAATAAATATCGGATGCCGCTTTAACTGACTCAACAACGGCCACCTCAGCACCTGTATCGACTTCAGATCCAGGCTCGGGTAACTCAATAAATACAATATCGCCCAATGCGTCTTGAGCATGGTCGGTTATCCCAACGACAATAGTGCCGTCACTCTCCAATCTTGCCCACTCATGGCTATTTGCATATTTTAACTCTAAGGGAAAATCACTCACACCACACCTCTGTTTGAAACGTAAAAATTCATTTGCCAGTAAGTCAGTATTTTACTGATCCATTCATGGAAAGTTAATGTAATTTTAATATATCAACTAATAACTTCACATATGTATAGAAATTAGACAGTTTAAGGGGTAATTTCCAGTGGAAGTTCATTCAAAGCTGAAAATTGTTCTCTTAAAGTGAGAATCTGATCACTCCAATAGCGGGCAGAGTTAAACCAAGGAAAGGCGCGAGGAAAAGCTGGATCAGACCACCTACGCGCAATCCACGCACTATGATGGATAAGACGCAATGTTCGTAATACTTCAATTAGCGCCAACTCCTTAATATCAAAATGGTTAAATTCATTATAACCCTCAATCAACTCAGCTATCTGTGCTTTTTGCTCATAGCGATCACCTGACAGCAACATCCATAAATCCTGCACTGCAGGTGCCATACGCGCATCATCAAAGTCCACAAAATGTGGGTTGTCGTCGCGCCAGAGTATATTGCCAGAATGACAGTCTCCATGAACTCTCGTCCAATTAATCTCCCCATAGTCATCGAGAATCATTTGGCACTTATTAAGTACATCTGGCACTAACGTGTCATAGGCAGGGCTTAGCTCAGCTGGAATAAAATGCTCACTAACGTAATGATATGCCTGCCAGCCAAATGTCTGTATATCTAGTTTTGGGCGATATTTAAAATCAGCAATTGAGCCTACCGCATGAAAACGCCCTAAAAGACGACCAAGGATTAATAGATTATCCAAGTTATCCAATTCTGGCGCATGTCCGCCGCGACGGGGATAGAGAGAAAACTGGAATCCCATATGATTTTGCAATGAGTGCTGAGAAGAATTGACTATAGGGCAGACTATGGGCAGCTCTTGATCCTGCAATTGAAAGCAAAATTGGTGCTCTTCTAAAATTTGCTCACTACTCCAACGATTAGGTCGATAAAATTTCGCAATTAATGGCTCTGCCTCGTCTAGCCCCACCTGATAAACGCGGTTTTCATAACTGTTTAATGCCAATAATCTACCATCAGTAACAAATCCACAGCTTTCAACAGCATCCATAATGTTATCGGGTGTTAGCAATTCAAAAGCGGGAGCTACAGATTCAGACATTTCAATTATCCTTAACTATTTAGTCGATTATACGCTTAGAGCGCATTGCTTTCTTGTATCCATGCTGAGCCTTTTTATCCAAGCGCTTTCTTTGCGAACTTCTAGTTGGTCTTGTTGCCTTTCGCGCCTTAGGCGGTGAAGCTACAGATTTCAACAACAGCTGCAACCGCTCAATTGCCTCTGTTCGATTTTTTTCCCAGCTGCGGTATTGCTGAGCCTTGATAACAACAACGCCCTCTTTAGTAATACGCTGATCATTAAGGGCCATCAATCTTGCCTGAAAAGCCTCAGGCAAAGATGACTGAAAAATATTAAATCTTAGGTGGACTGCTGAGGAGACTTTATTAACATTTTGACCCCCAGGCCCACTTGAACGGATAGCCGTTAACTCAAGTTGATCGTGAGAAATCGCAATAGACCGAGTAACCGCAATCATTTGTCATCCTGCTCTATCAATACGAATCGCGGCTGCAACAAACCATCGACTTCTACATTTTCAGTAAACATCTCTAAGGGTCTCACCCAGAGATCCTGGTCACCATACAGCGGGCGATATACCACCATGTCAGCACCGCTTTCACTGTGCTTAGCCACACCAAGAACCTGATACCTATTGCCCTTAAAATGCCTATAAATACCTTCAGATAGACTCACTATTATTCCTTATTAACGGCATCAATACGCATCAAACACCTTGCCAGGATTCAATATACCTTTGGGGTCGAAGATTTTTTTCATTTGCCGCATCATATCAATTTCCACAGGTGATCTAGTGCAATGAAGCAAATCTTTCTTTAATAGCCCTATGCCATGCTCAGCACTGATACTTCCGCCAAATTCTGACAGTAAATTACCAATTTCAGCTTACCAGCTCACATCGAGCAAGAAAATCATCACAAGTCATCGCGTCCGGCTTAAGAATATTCAGATACAAGTTTCCATCGCCTGCATGACCAAGCCACCTCAAATTCCAGATAGCTTTTTAATACCAACTGATCGACCTGTGCAACAAAGTCTGACATATCTGATACCCGAACAGAAATATCATTTTTGTAGGGCTGCCATTGCGAAAATGTTTCCGAAATATCTTCTCGCAGCTTCCAAAGGGATTGCGCTTGATTAACATTATGGCTTAACACCGCATCAAGAACCCAGCTCTTTTCAAACCCATGCTCAAAGCAAGCTTGCACCTGATTCAATATCTCAATATGCACCGCTTCAAATTCAAAGAGCACATAGAAGGCCGCCTCTGTATCAAAAGGTCTGGCATATTTTCGATGCGCAATTACTTTATCCAAAGCAAGCTTTGAAAAAAACTCACAGGCACTCAGGTTTATATTTTTATCAAAAAGCTCAAATACGGAAAGCACTGCCGAAAAGTCACTCAAGCCTAACACCATGACCACAGAATCTTCTGGCCGCTGCGCCAGCTTAAGTGTAGCCTCGCAAATTATTCTAAGAGCGCCCTCTGATCCTATAAATAAATGCCTAAAATCATAACCAGAATTATTTTTAACGAGGCCTCTATTGAGGTTCAGTAACTCACCTGACCCAGTGACAACCTTGAGCCCCAAAACCCAATCACGCGTCATACCATAACGAAGAACCCTAATTCCGCCAGCATTGGTTACGATATTGCCCCCTATTTGACTAGAGCCTGAAGAGGCAAAATCTACCGGGTAAAAAAGATTATTTTTATCGGCGAAAGCCTGAAGGTTTTAGTAATAACACCAGCCTCCACCGTTACTGTTCGATCTGATGATCTATATTCCAACACCCTATTCAAACGATCCAAAACTAATACTAATTCGCCATTAGATGCCACCGCCCCACCGCTTAAACCTGTTCTTCCTCCAGAAGGCACAGGGGAAAGATCGGCTTCATTTGCTAGCAATACAACTGATCTAACCTCATTAACTGAAGCAGGCATAACAACGACACTGGGGCTAGGGGGCCAAAAGCTCGTTCGATCAACACCATGATATTCTAGGTCAGCTTTTGAGGTTAGTAAATTGCCTTCACCCAAGATACTCTTCAACCGCGCTATGATTACCTTAGGTAATATTTACAGCCTCAAAATAAGACCTATCTTCTATTAAAACTAATGGTAACACAGCCACCAACACTTACACTCCCTATGGCCCATAGCCATAACAAAGCAATACTTTAAATAACATTCATTCCCCACCTAATATATAGAAATTTTATAGCTTAAAAGCGACTAAATACCTCTAAATGTGCATAAAATTCATTAAAAGCAAATTATTTTCTATTTTAAATTGCGCAAAATTAGCCAAAATAAAAAAACCATACACTGAAAAACACTGTCTCAAAGAGCGTGTTAAATCCTGTGTTTCAGCGGGGATTTTTAAGCTTACAGGTATTGGTTAGCTTAAAATGTTGAATGAGTCTTTAATCGAGACTGGAATATAAAAATATCCATATTGGATGGTTATATTTAAGCGAGGTTGTTATGTCGGGGAAAGGATTACTGGCACTGTAAAGTGGTTTAACGATAGCAAAGGTTTTGGATTTATTGAGCAGGAAGGCGGAAGTGACGTGTTTGTTCATCACAGCACTATTCAAGCCGATGGCCTTAGATCCTTAAAAGAAGGGCAGACTGTAACAATGGAAGTAATTGACAGCCAAAAGTGCCTTCAAGCAGAAAATGTAATCAGACTAGGGTTGTAGATTGCTTAACCGCAGTTAAAACATTCTTGTAAGGCCCTGGCATATTGTCAGGGCCTTGCTTTGTGCAGATAGTAAAGAGCCGTGTCGCTAAAGGCTCGGCGTGAACGCCAAGCTACTTAATTTTGGCTTCTTTATAGATAACGTGCTTTCGGATGGTTGGATCGTATTTTTTGATCTCCATCTTTTCAGGCGTATTACGCTTATTTTTGTCCGTAGTATAAAAATGCCCTGTTCCAGCACTAGACACTAAACGGATTTTTTCTCGAGCTGACTTAGCCATTTTTTAATCCTCTAGATCTTCTCGCCATTAGCACGAAGGCTGGCGAGAACGTTTTCAATACCATTTTTATCAATAATTCGCATTCCTTTGGTAGAAACACGCAATTTCACAAAACGCTTTTCAGATTCAATCCAAAAACGGTGAGTGTGAAGATTTGGCTCAAAGCGACGACGCGTACGGTTCTTCGCATGAGATACATTATTTCCAGCCATTGGGCGCTTACCCGTGACCTGACATACTCTAGACATTATTGCTGCCTCATATTTGCAAATTGTGCTCGGGGCGCTGGCCCGTCTGCGACTGAATTTTTGTTCCCAGCCAATCGTCTTAGAAAGCCGACTTTTAAGGAGGCGCGTTTTATACCAGAAACCCTATCTTGAAGCAAACAAAAAGCGATATTTACACATTAATTGCCCAATTTTTTTAAACTGGTATCCTTTTGACTACATTTTTCCAAGCCCCGCTAGAGAAACAATTTCGCCTTTGCCGATGATAAAATGATCCAGTAATTTAATATCTATGATATCAAGAGCCGCCTTCAATCTTTTCGTAATCAAAATATCTGCCCTGCTAGGCTCGGCATTTCCGCTAGGATGATTGTGCGCAACAATAACCGCCGCTGCATTTTTTTGCAGAGCCACTTTGGCCACCTCGCGTGGGTGAATATTGGCTGAATTAATGGTGCCAAAAAATAGTTCGAGTAATTCTATCAGCCGGTTCTTTGTGTCTAGAAGCATCACTACAAACACTTCACGCTGATAATCGCGCATCTGAACACCTAGGTAGTCCATTACTTCACCAGGATTAGTAAATACGCTGTCCGCGCGCAAATGTTCCTCTAAATAGCGGCGATTAAGCTCCAGCGTAGCCTGAAGCTGGCAATATTTTGCCTCGCCCAACCCCTTAGCTTTACAAAAAACATCGCGATCCGCTTTTAGAATAGGGCTCAACCCGCCAAAACTATCAATTAACTCCTGAGCCATATGTTTAGCACTGACGCCTTTGCGGCCAACCCGCAAAAAAATAGCTAGCAATTCAGCGTCTGTGAGTGCTTTTGGACCCTTTGCTAGTAACTTTTCTCTAGGCCTATCGTCCTGCGGCCATTGCTTTATGGACATAGTGAGTCCTTATTTATCACTACAGAATTTGTTTGCGAAGTGTTATCTTAGGTTCTTATCAAAGCTATTTTTGGGATATTAATGAGTAGCCTGTCACAAAAACGAATTATTCTTGGGATTACCGGCGGAATCGCCGCCTACAAAAGCGCAGAAATTGCTCGCCGGCTTCAGGACGAGGGTGCTGAGGTTCGAGTTATTATGACGGACTCAGCGCAAGAATTTATTCGACCACTGACCCTGCAAGCATTAACCGGCAAACCAGTTCACACAGATCTTTTAGATACTGCAGCCGAGGCGGCTATGGGGCATATTGAACTTGCACGCTGGGCTGATCTAGTTTTAATTGCCCCTGCAACTGCTAATTTTATTGCCACCATGAGCCAAGGTGGCGCCAATGACTTATTAAGCACCGTCTGCTTAGCAACCAACGCTAAGGTTGTTGTCGCGCCCGCCATGAATCAAGCCATGTGGTCACATGCGGCATCTCAGCAAAATATTAACAATTTAACGCAGCGCGGAATCACTATTCTTGAGCCCGATAGCGGCTCACAGGCCTGCGGCGATATTGGCCCGGGTAGATTACAGCAACCCGATGCCATAATTACTCAGCTAACCACGCTTTTCAGTACTCGCCTCTTAGCAGGAAAGAGGGTGGTAATTACCGCCGGTCCTACGCGCGAAGCCATTGACCCAGTAAGGTATATCAGTAATCATAGCTCCGGCAAAATGGGTTACGCTCTAGCCTTGGCTATGACTGAAGCAGGGGCTTCAGTGACCCTAATTTCTGGGCCCGTTTCCCTTAAAAGCCCAGATTCATGTAGGCTAGTTTACGTTATTTCTGCCAATGATATGCTCGAAGCCGCAACTTCTGCTGCTAAAAATGCAGATATTTTTATCTCATCTGCTGCTGTTGCAGACTATCAAGTTGCTGAAACCGCAAAGCAAAAAATAAAAAAATCATCAGATAAAATGTCGCTAAATTTAGAGGAAACCCCCGATATTGTAGCGATAATATCAAAAAATAACCCTGAACTATTTACAGTTGGGTTTGCTGCAGAAACTGAAAATGTCGAGCAGTTTGCAAAAGATAAGCTCTTAAGGAAAAATCTTAACGCAATTATTGCTAACGATGTATCCCGAAGTGATATTGGCTTTGATTCTGAGGATAACGAAGCCTTATGGATAGAAGCTGGCAGCTGCAGTTTACTAAATAAAAAAAGCAAACCGCAGCTTGCCAGAGAAATAGTTGCACTAATATCCACTAAGATTAACGCCTAACTGGCGATAACAGCTGCGCAAGAAGAGCACATTATAGTGAATAGCAACCTAGCATTAGACTATCAACCCTCGCCAGCTATCACAGAGCTGCCTGACGAGGTATTCCGCAATTATGATATTCGCGGCTTTGCCACTACTCAGATAAGCCCATATTTTGGCTTTAAACTGGGCGCGGCGCTGGCTCTCATGCTGAAAGATCAAAAACACTCATCCATCTACATAGGCCGCGATAGCAGACTCAGCTCCCCCGAACTGGCGGAGGCTCTCTGTGCTGGGCTAATCCAGCATGGCATGAACGTTATTGATCTTGGCGCTGTTAGCACGCCAGTAGTCAATTTTGCAGTTCAATGCGGCAATAGGGCAGATTGCGGCGTCATGGTCACCGCCAGCCATAACCCCAAAGACTATAATGGCTTTAAAATCGTGGTGCGCGACCAGGTTATAGCGGGCGAAACCCTACAAAAAATAAAGCGACTGATGCAATCTGAAATGCACACTGCCAGCCAACCCGGGCAGCTTATCGCCGAAGACCTGACCTCTAATTACCTTAAAGCAATCACAGATAGTTGCAGCACGGATCGCAATTTCAAAATCGTGGTTGATTCTGGCAATAGTATTGCAGGGCCGCTGGCAGTAAAATTATTTAAGCAGCTGAACTGCGATATAGTGCCTTTGTTTTGCGAGCCTGACGGCAATTTCCCTAATCACGACCCAAACCCCTCTGATGAAAAAAACTTACAACAACTCAAAGAAACGGTTTTATCACATCAGGCCGATATAGGCTTTGCGCTGGACGGTGACGGAGATCGCCTTGTTGCTATTTCGGGAAACGGGAAAATACTTTGGCCCGACCAACTTTTAATGATTTTTGCCAAGGATATCTTGGGTCGTCACCCCAATACAGACATTGTTTTTGACGTAAAAAGCAGTTACCGCCTGCATCAACTTATACGCGATTTGTCAGGAAATCCCGTAATGTGTAAAACAGGTCACTCCCATGTTAGACGTGCAGTTCAAAGTACAGGCGCACTCGTTGGGGGTGAATTTAGCGGTCATATTTTCTTTAATGATCGCTGGCATGGCTTCGATGACGGTCTATATGCAGCCATTCGACTGCTCGAAATATTAAGCCATTGCAAGCACAGCACTCGCTTTGCCCTGGATAATATGATGTCTGAATTTAAAAGCAGCGCTTATACCCCAGAAATACTTATACCTACAAGTGAGGCGGACAAATTCCCATTAATGGATAAATTAATGGCTAATTGTGTATTTAAAGGCGCCAAAATTAACACTATTGACGGACTCAGGGTAGAATACCCTTTTGGCTGGGGCCTAATTCGTGCATCAAATACCTCAGCCTTTCTAACTCTGCGCTTTGAGGCTAAGGATCAAGCTGAATTAAAACGCATTAAAAAGCTGTTTAGTGAAGAGCTAACACCGTTTATCAACCAAGTGGAACAGTATTTGTAACTATGTCATTAAATCGAGAAGAAGCAGAAAATACCGCTAGGGTCATCTCTAGAGCCCTACCCTACATCCAGCGCTTTGCTGGTAAAACTGTGGTTATAAAATATGGTGGAAATGCCATGGTTGACGATCGGCTTAAGCAAAGCTTTGCACGTGACATTGTTTTGATGAAAGCAGTAGGTATTAACCCGGTAGTTGTTCATGGTGGCGGGCCTCAAATAGGCCAGCTTCTAGAAAGGCTTTCTATCGAATCCAAGTTCGTGAATGGTATGAGGGTGACCGATAGCAAAACCATGGACGCAGTAGAAATGGTGCTAGGCGCGACTATAAACAAAGAAATTGTCAATCTTATTAGCAGCGCTGGCGGCAGAGCTTTTGGGGTTACTGGCAAGGATGGTCGCTTAATCAGGGCCAAAAAACTTGTGGTATCTCATAAAACACCCGAGATGTCAGCTCCTGAAATTATTGATATTGGCCAGGTAGGGGAAGTTGAATCTATCGACAAAACTGTAATTGAAATGTTGCTTAAAAGTAATTATATACCGGTTATTGCGCCGATTGGCGTGGGAACTGATGGCGCTTCTTTCAATATCAATGCAGACTTGGTGGCAGGCAAAGTAGCCTCAGTTTTAAACGCTGAAAAATTAATGCTTCTTACTAATGTCGCTGGCTTGCAGGATAAACAGGGCGAGATACTAACAGGGCTTAATGTTGGCCTTGTAAATAAGCTTATTGCCGACGGTACAATTTATGGCGGCATGCTGCCTAAAATTCAATGCGCTTTAGATGCCGTAAACTCTGGGGTTGCTGCCGCTCATATTATTGATGGTCGCGTTGACCACGCCGTTATGCTCGAGCTGTTTACCGATGAAGGCGTAGGCACATTAATCACCAACCATAAGTAATCGGAGACTACTGATGGTCACTAAACGAAGCTCTAAAGCCCAAGATATTCTCCAGGCATTAGCCCTTATGCTAGAGTCATCACGCGGCGGACGAATAACTACCGCTGCACTGGCTGCAGAAGTAGGCTGCTCAGAGGCAGCGCTGTATCGGCATTTCCCTAGCAAAACTAGAATGTTTGAAGGTCTAATCGACTTTATTGAAGAAACGATATTTGCCCGAGTAACAAATATTGTCAATGATGAGCCAGATGCGGTAAACCAATGCCACAGAATTATTAGCTTAACGCTTACTTTTGCGGAAAAAAATGCGGGCATTAGCCGGTTGCTGCATGGTGACGCACTTACTGGGGAGACCGAGCGGCTTCACCTAAGAATCGCCCAGTTATTTAGCCGGCTTGAGTCACAACTTAAACAGATTTTAAGAGAAGCAGAGCTGAACCAGGGATTAACAATTAATCCATCTCCTGCAGTTGCCGTGGATTTGATGATCAACCTGCTTGAAGGCAAGATTAGTCAGTTTGTGCGCAGTGGATTTAAACAGCGACCAACTCAGTACTGGCGAGAACAGTGGCCAATTCTAGCCCATCAACTATTTAGTCATCCCTGACTTTCAATCGTATTAATTAAACGCCATATTGCAGACGGTAATTATCAATTTCTGTCACAAGTTCGTTGTGGTCATTTTTTACTCTTAGATACTGTAATATATCGTCAATATCAATAATACAAGCGACCGGAATATTAAACTGCTCTTCTACTTCCTGAATAGCTGATTTGTCGGTAATGCCGCGCTCTTTGCGATCTAGGCCAATGACCACACCTGCAGCTTGTGCGCCCTGCTGCTGAACAATCGACATAACTTCTCTTATAGCGGTACCTGCCGTTATTACATCATCAATAATTAATACTCTGCCTTCAAGTGGAGCTCCTACTAGCGAGCCACCCTCGCCATGAGCCTTGGCCTCTTTGCGATTAAAGCAGTAGGGCACATTTATCCCATGGTGCTCTGATAGCGCAATAGCCGTGGCCGCCGCCAACGTAATACCTTTGTAAGCCGGCCCAAACAGTACGTCAAACTCTATACCTGCCTCAATAATTGATGAGGCATAGCAACGCCCCAGAGCCGCAAGTGCACTGCCAGAATAAAATTCACCTGCATTAAAAAAATGCGGTGATGTGCGGCCAGATTTGAGTTCAAATTTTCCAAATTTTAAAGCGCCGCTGGAAATTGCATTATCAATAAATTCTACTTTATATGTTTTCATTTAGTCTTAATCTTTGGTGTCATTTATTTAGGAATAGATTACTTTAGAATCTATTGAGACAGCGCCATATTTTGCACTCGAACTAAATCCACAATTCCTTGGTTGGCTAGCTTCAACATATCAGTCAATGCCTCAGCACTAAAGGGGTCGGCCTCAGCCGTTCCCTGTATTTCAATGTAGCCGCCATTTGCATCCATCACCACATTCATGTCGGTGTCAGCATTTGAATCTTCATCGTAATCCAAATCTAGAACAGGCGATCCTTTAAAAACGCCCACAGAAACTGCAGCCACCAGATGAAGCAACGGATCGCCTTTAATAAGCTTTGCTCGCTGCAAATGACGAATCGCATCGACTAGTGCAACACAGCCGCCAGTAATAGCTGCAGTTCGCGTTCCACCATCGGCCTGAATCACATCGCAGTCGATATAAATTGTATTTTCGCCCAGTTTTTTTAAGTCTACCGCAGCGCGAAGTGAGCGGCCAATTAGCCTTTGGATTTCTTGGGTACGCCCAGATTGCTTGCCTCGCGCAGCCTCGCGACCCATACGACTGTTAGTTGAGCGTGGCAACATGCCATATTCCGCAGTTACCCAACCCTGGCCCTTGCCGCGCAAAAATCTTGGAACACTATTTTCAACGCTAGCATTACAAATTACCTTGGTGTTACCAAACTCAACCAATACCGAGCCTTCTGCATGCTGGGTGTATTCTCTGGTAATTTTAACTTGTCGCAACTGTTCCGGACGCCGTCCGCTTGGTCTTGTCATGATTGATGCCCTATCACAAAATCGAATATAAGAAGCGGTAATTGTAACAAATCTTCCCGCTCTTGAACTGCCTTTGTTAGAATACTGCTAAATAAAAATATAACGGAGTCACCATGCCGCGAAGTATGACCGCATATGCCAGAGTTACCGAAGAATATAGCTGGGGATCAATAAGCTGTGAGCTGCGCTCGGTAAACCATCGTTTCTTAGAAGTCGGCTTTAGAATGCCGGAGCCCCTGCGTGAAGCTGAAACAACGCTTCGTGATATGGCGCGAAAAAAACTCGGGCGAGGTAAAATCGACTGCTCTCTACAAATTGCATTTAATCGTGCTGATGCCTCCTCAGATTTAGATTTGGATCTCGCGCGAGGGCATATAAAAATTGCCGAAGCTATCGCACAAGAATTAGCTCAGGCAGCCCCTATATCTGCGATCGATATAATGAAGTTACCCGGCGTTTTAAAAGATTCGGCAGTAGAGCCCAAGCAGCTTAATAAAGCCGGCATTAAGGTATTCGATTCGGCGCTGAATCAAATGATGGAAGGCCGCGCCCGCGAGGGCGAAAAACTGGCAGAAATGATTGAACAGCGCCTCCTAGGCATTGAGACTCAAGTGATGTTGGTACGCCAACATTTACCAGACATTCTTCAGCAGCAACGTACACGCCTTCAAGAAAAGCTTTCGGATATAAAAGAGCAGCTTGATGAGCAGCGGGTTGAGCAAGAAATGGTCATTATCGCCAACCGCGCTGATGTCGATGAAGAACTTGATCGCCTAGCGGCGCATATCATCGAAATACGTCGCGCACTTAGCCATTCAGAATCCGTTGGTCGCCGACTAGACTTTCTAATGCAAGAACTCAATAGAGAGGCTAATACTCTGGGCTCAAAGTCTATCTCTAATATTACTACTCAAGCCTCTGTCGAGCTCAAAGTACTGATTGAACAGATGCGCGAGCAAATTCAAAATATTGAATAGACCAGAAAAAAGCCGCTCACAAATAGGGCATAGATTTATTTCTCTGCTGCTGTAAACTTTACACTTATCATTAATCACAGGTCTTTTTCACGTTCATATGGCTTTGGGTACATTATTTATTATTTCAGCTCCCTCTGGGGCCGGCAAAACCAGCTTGGTTGCTGAGTTACTTGATCGAATCGACAATATTCAGGTTTCGGTATCTCACACCACAAGAGAAAGCCGGCCTGGGGAAAAGGATGGTATTGATTACCATTTTGTAACACACCCGCAATTTGAGGCTATGGTTAATAAACAGCAGTTTGTTGAGCATGCTAGGGTCCACAATAATTATTACGGCACATCCAAGGAATGGTTAAACACCTCCCTAATAAACGGGATAGATGTAATTCTGGAAATTGATTGGCAGGGCGCGGAGCAGGTTCGAAATATATTTACTCGCAGTAAAAGTATCTTTATTTTGCCCCCTAGCAAACAGGCTTTGTTTGACCGCCTTAAAGGGCGCGGTCAGGACGCAGATTCAGTTATTACTCAGCGCGTTGCTGCGGCAAAAGAGGAAATGAGTCATTATGCCGACGCAGATTATTTGGTTATTAATGACCAGTTTGAGGCTGCTTGCCAGCAGCTTCAGACCATTGTCGAAGCGCAACGATGTGAAGTTGATAGCCAAAGACATGAAAAACTATTGATTGATTTATTGTCGTAGCGCTCGAGATTAGGTAAAATCGCAGGTTCTCGGTGGCGTAAAGCCATCAAATTAAATTGTATAGCGGATTAATTATGGCTCGCATTACTGTAGAAGATTGTTTAAATTTTGTTGATAACCGTTTCGAATTAGTGATGGTTGGCTCTAAACGTGCCCGCCAAATCGCAGTTGACGGTCGCCCCCCACTTATCGATGCAGAAAACGATAAGCCCACTGTTATTGCTCTTCGTGAAATTGAGCAGGGTCTAATTAGCCCTGAAGTTCTTCAAGAAATAGAACGCGACTACGAAATTGTTGCCGTTGAAGAAAGCACTGAAGACGCCCCGCAAGACGCAGTCTAAGCTGATTGCAGGCTTAGCCGGGAGGGCAATAAAAAGGTGCTTTCAGTACTAACCGAAAAGCTCTCCCACTACCTCGAAGAAAAAGAGGTCAAAAAAATTGAGCGTGCCTTTAGGTACGCTGAACAGTGTCATTCCGGTCAGTTGCGTCAAAGCGGCGACCCCTACATCACTCATCCCCTAGCAGTTGCCAATATTCTTGCGGACATGCGTCTTGATCATGAAAGCCTTATGGCCGCCTTACTTCATGATGTCATTGAAGATACCGGTGTCACCAAAGGGCAAATCAGTCGCCGCTTTGGTAGAACGGTTGCAGATCTGGTTGATGGCGTTAGTAAATTAACCGAAATTGAATTCGAGACGAAAGCTCAACTTCAGGCCGAAAGCTTCCAAAAAATGACTTTGGCTATGTCCAAAGACATTCGGGTAGTACTGGTAAAACTGGCTGACCGACTTCACAATATGCGTACGCTTGGCGTACTTGGCCCCGAGAAACGTCGCCGTATTGCCAGAGAAACACTGGATATTTATGCTCCTATCGCTCAGCGCCTTGGTATAAACGACGTGCGAATTGAGTTTGAAGATCTAGGCTTTGCCACCATGTATCCATTGCGCCATAGGCGCCTGAGGGAAGCGCTTAAAGCGGCGAGTAAAAATCGCAAAGAAATAGTCGCCGAGATTCACCAAGCCATTGAAGTGCGCCTAGAGCGAGAGTCTTTTCCTGCCGTTGTTAAGGGGCGCGAAAAGCACGTATGGAGCATCTATAAAAAAATGCGCAAAAAGCATAAATCTTTTCGCGATATTATGGATGTGTTCGCTTTTCGTCTTATTGTTGACTCTGTTGATGATTGCTATCGAACCCTTGGCATTATGCACAATATCTTTAAACCCGTTCCCGGTGAATTTAAGGACTATATTGCCATTCCGAAAGCCAACGGCTATCAATCACTTCATACTGTATTGGTAGGCATGCATGGTGTGCTGATTGAAGTTCAGATCCGTACTAAAGAAATGGAGGCTATGGCAAACTATGGCATTGCTGCACACTGGGAGTATAAGTCAGCGGAAGGCACTACTGATACTAGCCATCGTCGCGCTATTCGGTGGGTTCAGGGCCTGCTAGAGATGCAGCAACAGGCGGGTGATTCTCTAGAGTTTCTGGAGCATGTGAAAACCGATCTCTTCCCTGATGAGATTTATGTTTTTACGCCCAAGGGTCGTATTATTGAGCTGCCATCAGGTGCAACAGCGGTTGATTTTGCCTACTTTGTACATACTGATCTCGGCAATAGTTGTATTGCCTGTCGGGTTGATGGCGAGCTAACACCGCTATCTGAACAGCTTCAAAGTGGTCAAAAAATCGATATCGTCAGCACTGATGGTGCACAGCCAAATCCAAACTGGCTCAACTTTGTGGTTACAGGAAAAGCTCGCAGCGCCATTCGTCACTTCCTTAAAAACCAGCAACATGATGAATCGGTTGATTTAGGAAAACGACTATTGGATAAGGCATTAGCGAACTATGGAACGGCTTACAACAAGTTAAGAAAGTCGCAAATCAAACGATTACTGAAAGAAACTTCTGCGCCAACCTTTGAATATGTATTACAGCAAATTGGCCTTGGTAATCAGGTGCCCTTCGCAGTAGCCAATATTTTAGTTCCACCTTCAAAGCGTAATATTTCTGAGGAAAAGCGTAATCCTTCACTGCCGGTGGTGATAGATACCTCAGAAAGCCTAATCTTACAGTATGCTCGCTGCTGCCATCCTATTCCGGGTGATCCAATTTTGGGTCATGTAACACCAGGAAAAGGACTAGTAATTCATTTTGAATCATGCCGTAATCTTAAAGAAGTCCGCAATCATCCAGAAAAATGTATGCCTCTAAACTGGTCAAAAGCCGTGAAGGGAGAATTCCCTGTTGAAGTAAAGGTTGAAGTAACACCTGAGCGAGGATTTATTGCTGCACTTGCATCAAGAATAACCGATGAAGATGCTACAATTGAAACGATCAAAACGACTGAAAAAGACGCATACACCAGCGTGGTTGATGTGGTAATGGCCGTTCGTAATCGTGTTCATTTGGCTGAGATCATTCGACGTACAAGAAGCTTGGCTGGCGTTCGTCGGATCTACCGAATTAAAAACAAATAGTTTTTTGAGGAACAATTTATGTCTAACAAAGCACACATTTTTACTGAAAAAGCACCTGCTGCTATTGGACCTTATAGTCAGGCAGTGAAAGTTAACAATACCGTTTACCTTTCGGGGCAAATTCCCTTAATTCCAGAAACAATGGAATTAATAGCTGGCGATATCCAACAACAGGCTCGACAAGTGTTCGCCAATCTAAACGCTGTTTGCCAAGCATCAGGGTCTGATCTTGGCGGCATTGTAAAACTTAATATCTACCTTACTGATCTCAGTAATTTTGCAGCGGTTAATAAAGTTATGGCCGAACTTTTTCAGCAGCCCTATCCTGCACGAGCAGCCTTGGGCGTCAAAGAACTGCCAAAAGGTGCTGAAATTGAAATGGATGCTATAGTGGTTGTTAGCTAAATAATCCATTAGGTGCTTTGGCGCTCATTGATTAGCTGAGCATAGCCTTCTTTGTATGATGGATAGATAAAACGGTAACCCGAGGCCAATAGTAGGCGGTTACTACAGCGTCTTATTGAGCTCATCTTTACCGGCTCCTCTGCCAAATTAACCGATAGCTGAGATGCTAGCCAGTTTCGCAAATCATGCTGTGTAACTGGCTGGGAGTCAGATGCCAGGTACAATGATGCAATCGACTTGCCCGTGGAAAAAATCTCAATAATGTGCGCCAGACTCCCCGCGCAGTCTCTTGAATGTATACGATTACTCCATTGCTCAGGTTTTTCAGGCCTACCCTTACCGGCCTCTACCTGTCCAAGCATTCGAGAACGGCCCGGCCCATAGATTCCCGAAAACCTTACAATACTGTGCTCACAGGGCAGGTTGTTAATCACCTGTTCAGCTTCTAATAGAATGGTGCCAGAAAATGTAGTGGGATTAACCTTTGAGGTCTCGTCAACCCAGCCGCTCTTGCAGTCGCCATAAACACTAGTGCTTGAGACCCAAATAACTAGCTTTGGCGGCTTATCCAATGAACCTACTGTGGTAGCAATTGTTTTGGCAGCCGCTAAATATGAGTCACGATAAGCCTGCTCGGTAAATTCCGAAGGCGTTAGTGTGGCGATCCAGATATCAAACCCCTCAGATACTACTGAATAAAAATGTTGTGAGCTTGTAGCATCAGCTGAAATAGGAATAATTCTCGAGGGTAATCCGCTTGTATTACGCTTAAGGCCAAAGCTCCTATAGTTATTAGGTAATAAATTTGCAGTTCGTTGCGCTATATCGCCGCAACCAATAAAAAGCACCTTCACGCCTTTATCCTCTATTATTTTTCATAACTTGTTTAATTATGTCTATATGATACTCTTAATCCGCTGTAGGGATACGGAGTGGAAAAATAATGACGCTAACTGAACTACGCTATTTAACCGTTTTAGCAAAGGCTCGGCATTTTGGACATGCTGCCGAGCAATGCAACGTTTGCCAACCAACGCTTAGTATAGCAATAAAAAAACTGGAAGCTGAGCTTGGTGTTGATATTTTCGAGCGCACAAGCAGTCTTATACTTCTCACTCGCGCCGGCAAAAAAATTATTGCGCAGTCTCACAGAGTACTTGAAGAGGCTGCCGTAATTAAAGACCTTGCCCTTTCAAGCAAAGGCAGACTTGATATCCCGCTTCATATTGGCGCCACTTTCACCATAGGGCCTTATTTATTTCCAAGTATAATCCCCTTACTTCAAAAGGCAGCGCCGCAAATGCCACTTCTGATCGAAGAGGGTTATACCAGCTTGCTTAGAGAGCGGCTTCGCAAAGGCGAAGTTGATGTTATCTTAGTAGCAATGCCTTTTAGCGAGCCTGATGTAGTCGTTCAGCCTCTTTTTGATGAGCCATTTGAAGTGATATTACCCAAAGAGCACCCCCTTGCTAATCGTGCAATGCTATCCCCTAAGCATATAGCCAATGAAAATATACTGCTTCTTGGTGAAGGCCATTCTTTTAGGGACCAAGTTATAGAATATCTAGCTAGCTTAGACCAAAATCGTAAAAGTGATGCACCGTTTAAAACTCAATCAGAAGGAAGCTCACTGGAAACACTCTGCAATATGGTGGCTACCGGCTTTGGCATTACATTATTGCCTAAATTGGCTACCTTAGCGACAAGCTTTAAGGCCTCCGGCTTAGTTGCAGTTCCCTTTGAAAGCGGCGGACCTAAACGTACCGTTGCTATTGCCTGGCGCTCAAGCTTTCCGCGACATAAGGCCATTGATGCTGTGCGCAAAGCCTTGCTAGCAAGTAAGCCAGCATCAGAGATGACTCGGACTAATGACTTCAACTAACCTTGATCAAATTTTCCTTAAGGAGCTGCGCGGGGTTGGGCCACAGCTAGTACAAAAATTTAATAAACTGGGTCTTAGAACAGTTCAAGATTTACTGTTTCACCTGCCACTAAGATATATTGATAGAACCAGAATAACGCCTATCGGCAGCCTTCAACCAATGACCGAAGCGGTGATTGAGGGACAGATTCGCGCCAGTGAAGTTATGTTTGGGCGTCGAAGAAGCCTTGTATGCAAACTACAGGATAATACCGGCACCAGTGTATTGCGCTTTTTTCATTTTAGTCGCGCACAGCAGGATAGATTAAAACCAGGGGCGAAACTGCGCTGTTATGGCGAGGCCAGAAAGGGGAAATTTGGACTTGAACTTTACCACCCAGAATACCAACATTTAGACGGCAATAATTCCTCCAGCCTTGAGGAAACACTTACTCCTATCTACCCCTCAACAGAGGGTATCACGCAGACACGTATCAGAGATCTATGCGGGCAAGCCATAACACGCCTTAATGAAAAGGGTATAACCGAACTATTGCCAGATACATTAAAACAGCAGCTAGGTGGCGCCCTATCATACTCTCTGGTTGAGGCACTGAAATTACTTCATTCACCCCCACCGGGTATAGCGCTGCATCGGCTTGCTAGCGGCGAGCATCCAGCGCAACAGCGCCTGGCGGCTGAAGAGCTTATTGCTCATAACCTTAGTCTTCTAAAGATGAGGCAAAAGGTTCAGCGCCAACAGGCCCCCTCATTAATCGAAAATAAAAAAGTACTGGCGCATTTTTTAGGTCAGCTACCTTTTGAGCTTACACCGGCGCAGCAACGGGTAGTGAGTGAAATTACATCGGATATAGGTATGAATATTCCAATGTTGCGACTTGTCCAGGGGGATGTAGGGTCGGGAAAAACTGTAGTCGCAGCAATGGCTGCATTACAGGCCATTGCCAACGGTAAACAGGCCGCACTCATGGCGCCCACTGAAATTCTCGCCGAACAGCACAGAATAAATTTTGAGCAGTGGTTCAAAACCATGGATATTTCCGTTGCATGGTTAACCGGCAAAGTAAAAGGTAAGGCAAGGGAAGTTCAGCTAGAACGTATAGCCGACGGTAGCGCCCAGATGGTTATTGGCACCCATGCTCTTTTTCAAGAAACAGTACAATTTAATGATCTAGGCCTTAGTATTATTGATGAGCAGCATCGTTTTGGTGTTCACCAACGTCTCGCTTTGCGCAACAAGGGCTTTGGCAAAGACCAACCCTCTCAAGATGGCATAGCTCCGCATCAGCTAATTATGACCGCAACACCCATACCACGAACATTAGCTATGAGTGCTTATGCTGACCTTGATTGCTCTGTGATCGATCAGTTACCTCCGGGGCGAACCCCCGTAGAAACTGCTGTACTAAGTAATCTGCGACGCAACGATATCATCGAGCGCGTAAGAGCATCCTGTGTTGATGGCCGACAAGCCTACTGGGTCTGTACACTGATCGAAGAGTCTGATGTGTTAGAAGCGCAGGCAGCTGAAGTGACCGCCAGTGAACTACAACTTTTATTCCCAGAGCTTTGTATTGGCCTAGTCCATGGCCGCTTAAAACCTCGTGAGAAATTAGAGGTTATGAATGCATTTAAAGCAGGTGAAATAAATTTACTCGTGGCTACCACGGTAATTGAAGTGGGAGTTGATGTACCTAATGCGAGCCTAATGATTATTGAAAATGCCGAACGCCTTGGGCTCTCTCAACTCCATCAGTTAAGAGGTAGAGTAGGGCGTGGCGCAACCCAAAGCCACTGCGTTTTACTTTATAGCTCGCCCATTTCTGCCAATGGCAGTGCGCGATTAAAAATTATGCGTGAAACCACGGATGGCTTTATTATCGCCGAGAAAGACCTAGAATTAAGGGGCCCTGGAGAGCTTTTAGGCACGCGTCAAACTGGCGATATGCAGCTTCAAATCGCTGACCTTCAGCGAGATGGCCACCTGCTACCTCAAATAAAACAGGCCGCCAATAGCCTTTTCAAAGATCACCCTAAAAGCGTTAACCCGCTTCTCAATCGCTGGCTTGGAAATAACCAACAATATGCTCAGGCCTAAATATAATATTCTTTAGACAAATGTTTCATTTTTATGACAACAAACTATAATCATCGACTTATAACTAAAGGAACACATTATGGCTTTTAGTAACCCAATTTCAGATCTATTTGGAAAGTCTCCTATAAAACCGCTTCAGGAACATATGTCTCTTGTTGTTAGATGTTCTTCCCAGCTTGAACCATTCTTTACCGCCTGTATTGCATCTGAATGGGATCTAGCCTCTGATATATTTGACAGTATTTCAGAAGACGAAGATCGTGCGGACGAATTAAAAAAACAATTTCGTCTCAACATGCCCAAAAATCTTTTTATGCCCGTTTCACGCGCTGATTTACTCGGCATATTAGGTCATCAAGACAATATTGCTAACTTAGCTAAAGATATTTGCGGTATTGTTTTGGGACGCCAAATGGATATCCCTAAATCGCTGCAATCGGATTTTATAGGCTTTATAAAAAGTACAATTCAAGCCTCAGAACAGGCGTTAAAAGCTATTAATGAATTAGATGAACTGTTAGAAACTGGATTTGCTGGCCAAGAAGTAAAATTTGTACAAAAACTCATCAAAGAGTTAGATGCAAAAGAGCAAAAAGTGGATAAAAAAGAACGGAAACTGCGTCTTAACTTATTCAAAATAGAGAATGATTTACCACCAATTCATGTGATGTTCCTTTATAACATCATCGACAATATTGGTGAAATCGCTGACACCGCAGAAAATGTAGGCAATCGCCTAGAACTTCTTATAGCTAAATAAATAATTTTCGGAACTAATCATCATGGAATTATTCACTGAATACGGCACCATATTAATTATTCTTGCAGGTATTTTTGGTTTCTTTATGGCCTGGGGCGTGGGTGCAAACGACGTAGCCAATGCCATGGGTACCTCAGTAGGCTCTAAGGCATTAACTATCAAGCAAGCCATTTTAATCGCCATGGTTTTTGAATTTGCAGGCGCTTACTTAGCCGGCGGCGAAGTTACCTCCACAATACGCAAAGGTATTGTTGATTCCGCTATATTTGCAGAGCAACCAGATTATCTGGTGTTCGGCATGTTATCCGCGCTATTAGCGGCAGGTACTTGGCTAATGATTGCCAGCATTATGGGCTGGCCAGTCTCCACCACCCATTCTATTGTCGGAGCCATTGTTGGTTTTGCTGCAGTGGGCGTCTCCGTGGATGCCGTTAATTGGGGGAAAGTGAGCACTATCGTAGCAAGCTGGGTGGTATCGCCTGTATTGGCTGGCACCATTTCTTTTGCCCTATTTCGAAGCGTTCAGCGTCTTATATTAATTCATGATAACCCTTTTGAAAGAGCCAAAAAATATGTGCCTTTTTATATGTTTGCCGTAGGCTGGTTAATGGCAATGGTTACCATGCTAAAAGGTCTTAAACACGTATTTAAAGATATTGGCATTCAGTTTAGTTTTGCTGAAACAGCCCTGCTAGCAGTCCTATTTGGCTTGCTAGTAGCTGCGCTTGGTACTTATTTACTCTCAAAGGTGCAGCGTGATGAATCTCTAGAGGTGGATGATCGTTTTGCTAATGTGGAAAGAGTATTTGCTGTTCTGATGATCTTTACTGCCTGTAGCATGGCTTTTGCTCATGGCTCAAACGACGTAGCCAACGCGGTTGGTCCTCTGGCGGCTATTGTAAATGTAGTGAGCTCTGGCGGTGATATTGCAGCAAAAAGCGTTATGCCAAGCTGGATACTATTACTGGGTGGTGCTGGTATTGTTGTCGGCCTTGCAACTTACGGCTTTAAGGTAATGGGTACTATTGGCCGTAAAATTACTGAGCTAACGCCAAGTCGAGGCTTTGCTGCAGAACTAGGTGCTGCCGCCACCGTAGTGTTTGCCTCGGGAACTGGCTTACCGATCTCAACTACTCATACGTTAGTTGGGGCAGTTCTAGGCGTTGGTATGGCTCGGGGCATTGGTGCGCTTAACCTTCGCATGGTTGGATCTATCTTTTTGTCTTGGGTGGTCACCCTTCCTGCCGGTGCTGCGCTATCTATTTTGTTCTTCTTTTTCTTTAAAGGTGTTTTTTCCTAGCCGAATAATTGGCAGATACCTCCTGTGATGAGTGGTATCTGCTTTATTGTTTTTATTTAATTTCGGGCGTTAACTCCCCATTGGTATAACGATCAGTCATTGTCTCTAAACTTAGTGATTTAATTTTAGGTGCATTGCCTGCAGTACCAAATGCCTCGTAACGAGCAATTGCAATATTTTGCATTGCTCTTATTGATTCTTTTAAATAGCTTCGAGGATCAAATGCAGCTGGGTTATTGGCTAGAAACTGACGTATCGTTCCGGTAGAGGCTAAGCGTAAATCTGTATCTATATTGATCTTTCGTACTCCGTGCTTAATGCCCTCACATATCTGTTCAACTGGCACGCCGTAGGTTTCAGGAATTTCACCGCCGTATTGATTAATCATTGCCAACCATTCCTGAGGTACTGAGGATGAACCGTGCATTACCAAATGAGTATTTGGAATTCTCTGGTTAATTTTCCTTATACGGTCTATAGCCAAGATATCACCCGAAGGTGGGCGACTAAATTTATAAGCGCCATGGGAAGTACCACAGGCAATAGCTAAGGCATCTACCCCTGTTTTACTGACGAAATCAGCCGCTTCTTCTGGGTCTGTAAGCATCTGACTTTGACTGAGCATACCCTCTGCCCCTATACCGTCTTCCTCGCCCGCCTGACCAGTTTCAAGAGAACCTAAACAGCCGAGCTCACCCTCGACTGAAACCCCACAGGCATGGGCCATAGTCACAGTTTGTTGAGTAACAGCAATGTTATATTCATAACTGGACGGTGTTTTACCATCGTCACCTAGGGAGCCATCCATCATTACCGAGCTAAAGCCAAGTTGAATAGAGCGCTGACAAACTGCTGGACTAGTGCCATGATCCTGATGCATACACACAGGTAAATGAGGCCATTCTTCAATTGCAGCCTGTATTAGATGCCGTAAAAAAGGTGCACCGGCATATTGCCGCGCACCTGCAGAGGCTTGCACAATAACTGGGCTTTGAGTTTGGTCTGCGGCGAGCATAATGGCGCGCATTTGCTCAAGATTATTGACATTAAATGCTGGGACACCGTAATTATTTTCTGCGGCATGATCCAGCAGCTGTCTCATTGAAATCAGTGACATGGCCTCTATCCTTGTTGGTAAATTGCATTCCTTGCAACCCTGCCACTGGGAAAAACTAGTCGCTGGCTGCTCGAGCTTTTAAAAGGGCAACGGCTGGCAATTCTTTGCCTTCAACATATTCTAAAAAAGCACCCCCACCAGTAGAAATATAGGACACCTGCTCAGCTATTTCATACTTATCGACTGCTGCTAATGTATCGCCGCCGCCTGCAATAGAAAAACCACTGCTTTCAGCAATCGCCATAGAGAGTGCTTTGGTGCCCTCGGCGAACTGATCAAACTCAAAAACACCCACCGGGCCATTCCAAATAATGGTGCCTAAAGATTTAATAATGTGCGCCAGATGCTCTGATGACTTGGGGCCAATATCAAAAATCATGTCGTCTACTTCAACTTCGTCCACCGATATGACTCGTGCTTCAGCCGTTTCAGAAAATTCTTTTCCTACCACCACATCTGTTGGCAGTGGAATATCTACTTTCGCCATCAAGGCCTTAGCCGCAGGAATAAGGTCTGGTTCATACAGAGATTTTCCAACAGGGTAGCCCGCAGCAGCTAAAAAGGTATTGGCAATACCGCCACCTACAATTAACTGGTCGACTTTATCTGCCAAGGTTTCCAGCACCATTAATTTAGTTGAAACTTTTGACCCGCCAACAATTGCTCCCACTGGCGCTGCTGGGTCTGAAATGGCTTTTTCAAGCGCCTCTAACTCATTGGCTAACAGCGGTCCTGCACAGGCAGTAGGTGCGAATTTGGCTACGCCATGGGTTGAAGCCTGGGCGCGATGGGCTGTGCCAAAAGCATCCATAATAAAAATATCGCACAGCTTGGCATAAGCTTGAGAAAGAGCATCATCATTACTCTTTTCACCTACATTAAAGCGAACGTTTTCTAATAATACCACCTGACCATTTGCAACCTCAAAGTCACTGCGCCAATCCCTGATCAACTGTACTTTTGAGCCTAATTTTTTACTTAGATCATCGGCAACCGGCTGTAAACTGAACTGCTCTTCAAACTGTCCTTCACTGGGGCGGCCTAGGTGAGACATCAGAATGACCTTAGCACCCTGCTTTAATGCCTGTTTAATCGTAGGTACTGCAGCCCTAATTCTGGCATCACTGGCTACCAAGCCGTTTTTAATCGGCACATTTAGATCCTCACGAATCAATACACGTTGTTGGCTTAGATCTAAATTAGTCATTAATGTGATATTCATTTTTTTTCCTATTATTCAATTTATAGGGATAATACTAACTACTGATTGCTACCAACTTTTTAATACATCCAGCATTCTATTCGCATAGCCCCATTCGTTATCAAACCAAACCAGTACTTTAATTAATTTCTGCTGGCTCACTCTGGTTTGACTGGCATCTACAATGCCGCTTCTTGGGTCATGATTAAAGTCACAGGAGGCAAGTGGCTCTTCGGTATAACCCAAAATATTGATAAGCGGCCCTTCAGAGGCTTGGGCCAAGGCTTTATTTACCATCGCCACATCAACCGCTCGATCAACTAAAACCGATAGGTCTATAGCTGAAACATTTAGAGTAGGAACACGCATCGCCTGGGCCTGAAACCGACCAGCAAGGTTTGGCATTAGACGATCAATTCCTAAGGCAAGACCGGTATCAACAGGGATAATGGAGTTCATTGCTGCACGGGTTTTACGTAAATCTGTATTATGGTAGGCATCTAAGACCGGCTGATCATTCATCGCCGAGTGTATTGTGGTAATTACACCGCCCTCAACTGCAAAATGCTCATTTAAAACCTGTATAACGGGCACAACACAGTTTGTGGAACAGGATGCGGTAGAAATGACTTTCTCTCTACCGGTCAAGTCTTGATGATTAAAGCCATAGACAATAGTGGCATCTACGTCAGATTCAGCAGGCTGTGAAAATAGCACACGCTTGGCACCGCTTTTAAGGTGCTTTTCAGCGGTTAGTCGATCGCTAAAACTTCCGCTGCATTCAAGAACCACATCAATATCTAGCGCCGACCAGGGCAGCTGGTCTAAGTTATTTTGATGAAAAATTTCAATGCTGTCGCCGCAAACGTTTAGGGAGCGCTCATTAGAGCTGACATCTCCCAAGAATCTTCCATGGGTGGAGTCATAGCGCGTTAAATGGGCAATGGTTTTACTGTCTGCAGGCTCGTTTATTGCAACAATTTTAATCTGATTCTGCAGCTCAGATTCATAGACCGCTCTTAAAACAGAGCGGCCTATACGCCCATAGCCATTAATAGCTACGCGAATCATTAGCCTATGGTCTCCATAACCTTAGACACTACATTTTCAACGGTAAAGCCAAACTCTTTCATCAATACATCTCCCGGAGCTGACTCACCAAAACTAGTCATACCCACAACGCGCCCGTCTAGACCAACAAATTTGTGCCAGTAGTCTGCATGCAATGCTTCAACCGCCACACGCGCTCGAATTGACTGAGGTAACACTGACTCTTGGTAGGCTTTATCTTGAGTGCTGAAAATTTCTGCACAGGGCATTGATACCACACGCACCTGAAAGCCCTGTTCGGTCAATTGATCGGCGGCCGTCATAGCCAACTCAACTTCAGAGCCAGTGGCAATAAGTATTGCCTGTGCATTTTCTGCTGAACGCAAAGTATAGCCACCTCGGCTTACATTGCTTAGCTGTTCATCCGAGCGTGGCATTGGCGCCAAGCCTTGACGACTAAACACGAGTGCGCTGGGGCCGTCTTTGCGTTCTATAGCCGTTTTCCAGCTCACTGCGGATTCAACAGTATCACAGGGACGCCAAGTATGAAGGTTAGGCGTGGCACGAAGCGCACTTAACTGCTCCACTGGCTGGTGAGTTGGACCATCTTCGCCCAGACCAATAGAGTCATGGGTATAGACAAAAATACTTTGCTGTTTCATTAATGCTGCCATACGTACCGCGTTGCGAGCATATTCCATAAACATTAGGAAAGTAGCGCCATAGTTGATAAAGCCGCCATGAAGCGCAATGCCATTCATAATCGCACTCATACCAAATTCACGAACACCGTAGTAAAGGTAGTTGCCATCGGCATTATCACCACTAATGTCTTTACAGCCAGACCAGATAGTCAGGTTTGATCCGGCCAAATCAGCAGAACCACCTAAGAGCTCAGGCAACAACGGGCCAAATGCATTAAGTGAGTTTTGTGAAGCCTTGCGTGATGCAACCTTTTCCATTTTATCTTGGCATTCGCGGATATAGGCATCAGCTTTACCGCTAAAGTCAGCGGGGAGTTCGCCGTTAGTTCGACGTTTAAATTCAGCGGCTAGTTCTGGAAATTCAGATCGGTAGGCTAAAAACTTTTTATCCCAGGCAAACTGATTAGCCTGGCCTTTTTCTACACCACTCCAAGCAGCATAGTAGTCATCGGGGATTTCAAAAGCACCATATTCCCAGCCTAACTGTTTACGAGTCAGGGCTGTTTCTTCTGCACCCAATGGCGCGCCATGACAGTCTTCTTTACCCTGTTTGTTGGGAGAGCCAAAACCAATCACTGTCTTACAGCAAATTAGCGTAGGTTTATCGGAAGCTTGAGCCAATTTAATGGCTTCACTGATTGCCTCTGAATCATGTCCATCAATAGCAGGTATAACCTGCCAGCCGTAGGATTCAAAGCGCGCCGGGGTATCATCTGTAAACCAGCCACCATCACCATCAACACCCGCAACATCGCCATCAATTGAAATGCCGTTATCATCATAGAAGGCAATTAATTTGCCTAGTTTTAGCGTACCGGCTAAAGAACATACCTCATGAGAAATGCCCTCCATCAGGCAACCATCCCCTAAAAAGGTATAGGTGTGATGATACACAAGACTGTGTCCGGGCTTGTTAAATTGGGCCGCTAATATTTTTTCAGCCAGAGCCATTCCAACAGCATTACTAACACCCTGACCCAATGGGCCGGTTGTTGTTTCAACGCCGGGGGCATAGCCATATTCTGGATGACCCGGTGTTTTTGAATGTAACTGACGGAAGTTTTTAATTTCTTCAATAGGCAAATCATAGCCAGTCAAATGAAGTAGCGAGTATAGAAGCATGGAGCCATGGCCGTTAGACAAAACAAAACGGTCTCGGTTAACCCATGTTGGATCTGCCGGATTATGGTTAAGATAGTCTCTCCACAACACCTCTGCAATATCTGCCATACCCATTGGGGCACCGGGGTGACCGCTATTTGCCTGTTGGACAGCGTCCATACTAAGAGCGCGGATAGCGTTGGCTAAATCTCGACGTGAGGCCATGAATTGTTACTCCTGAAACGGAAAATTTTGAAGTTAGTATTGTCTCTTAGAAGCCATCATCAGTAAACCAGAATTCCGTAATTAAACACCCGAAAGGGCAATTAATGTGAATAGAGCACATCCCATCAAAATATTTTTATATAAAAATATTTTGATGGATAATAGTCGCTGTGCTAAAATTGCTAACATGAAGTATGAATCCAACGTTACCAGTACCTTTGACTCAACCGCCCCACAGGCAGTTGGGGCCATTGGCGTCCTGTGCAAAGCAGCAGGTGACCCGCTGCGCATCCAGATTTTAAAGGTACTGCAACAGAATGCTTATGGCGTGCTCGAGCTCTGTCAGATATTTGATATCCGACAGTCAGCGATGAGCCATCATCTAAAAATACTTTCTAACGCTGGCTTAGTTTCTTCTCGACGAGAGGGAACAACCATTTTTTATCGACGTAACCCGCTAAACCCTGATATTAATTTACAGACCATGCAAAAAGCGCTGTTTCAAGCCATTGATAAGGCGAATGTCGATGGGGAGTTTGCCGGTCGTCTTGCGAATATTAATAAGGAGCGAGCGGGTGCCTCGGTTGAATTTTTTAACCGAAATGTCGATTTATTTGAAGAAAACCAAGATCTTATTGCCAGCTGGAATGACTATGGCGACAGCGTTGAAAGCCTTTTGGATAGCTCGCTAGGGGCAACATCAAAAGCACTTGAGATTGGCCCAGGGTACGGTCAATTTTTGAAAAAACTTTCCGCCATCTTTAAGCAGGTTACTGCGCTTGATAATAGCGCAGAAATGCTAGAGCAGTGCCAGAAACGCTCTAAACAACAGAGGTTAGGTAATGTTGAATTTATCCATGGAGATACGTTACTAGCGCTTGAAAGTGGTATTCAGGCTGACCTTGTCTCGTTGAATATGGTGCTCCATCACAATCCAACACCAGGGGATATTATTACGCACTGCGCTAATCTTTTGAACCCTGATGGCATTTTACTTATTACTGATCTTTGCGCCCATGATCAAGATTGGGTCAAGCAATCTTGCGGTGATTTATGGCTAGGTTTTGACCCAGAAGAAGTTACTCGCTGGGCTCATCGCGCTGAGCTTTTTGAGGGTAATAGCCTGTTTCTCACTCAGCGCAATGGATTCCGAATTCAGGTGCGTCAATTTAAAAAACCTTCGAACATACAGATTTAACTAAGGGTTCATCATGTCTACTTATAATGTATTTACATCAGAGTCAGTGTCCGAAGGGCACCCTGATAAAATGGCTGATCAAATTTCAGATGCTATTCTGGATGCCATTATTGCCGACGACCCTCATGCACGCGTTGCGGTAGAAACTATGGTCAAAACGGGCATGGCAATAATCGCCGGCGAAGTGCGCACCAAAACCTATGTGGATCTTGAACAAATTGTTCGGGATGTGATTACTGACATTGGTTATGACCATTCTGACAAAGGTTTTGATGGAAATTCCTGTGCGGTTATTAATGCTATTGGCAAACAATCCTCAGATATTGCACAGGGTGTGGACGAAGCAGAAGATAAAGACATAGGCGCTGGCGATCAGGGCCTAATGTTTGGCTATGCTAGCAATGAAACCGATGTGCTAATGCCTGCACCGATTTTTTATTCTCACCGCCTAGTTGAGCGACAGGCTCAGCTTAGAAAAAGTGGCGCGCTTGAGTGGCTTCGACCCGATGCAAAGAGCCAAGTAACCCTTCGTTATGAGCAGGGTGTGCCGGTTGCTGTTGATGCGGTTGTACTTTCTACTCAGCATGCTCCCGGAATCTCTCAACCCGATCTTCAGGCAGCGGTGCGCAGCGAGATAGTTGATCATGTATTGCCTGCTAAATGGCTTCATAAAGGTACCCAATATCATATTAATCCTACAGGAAACTTTGAAATTGGCGGCCCAATGGGTGACTGTGGCCTAACCGGTAGAAAAATTATCGTTGACACCTATGGCGGCATGGCACACCACGGCGGCGGCGCGTTTTCTGGAAAAGATCCCACCAAGGTGGATCGTTCAGCAGCCTATGCTGGCCGTTATGTAGCAAAAAATATCGTTGCCGCTGGTTTGGCTGATCGCTGTGAGATTCAGATTTCCTATGCCATTGGCGTATCTGAGCCTACTTCGATTAGCATCAATACCTTCGGCACAGGAAAGCTCTCAGATGAGAAAATTGTAGAACTAGTTCGCGAGCAGTTTGATCTGCGACCTAGAGGATTAATCGAAATGCTTGATCTGCGAAAACCCATTTATAGGCAAACAGCTGCCTATGGGCACTTTGGCCGCACAGGATCGAGCTTTACTTGGGAAAAAACCGATAGGGCCGCAACGCTTAAAAAAGCACTGTAACCCTCATTAATATTTAAAAGGTACAAATCATGACAGTATTAACATCCGTTACAAACAGCGAACCGTTTAGCGACTTTAAAGTAGCCGATATCAATTTGGCCGAGTGGGGCAGAAAAGAAATCTCTATTGCCGAGTCAGAAATGCCTGCGTTGATGGCTCTGCGCACCAAATACCATACCGAACAGCCATTGGCTGGGGCGCGTATTTTGGGCTGTATCCACATGACTATCCAAACTGCCGTTCTTATTGAGACGCTTGAGTCTCTTGGTGCAGAGGTACGCTGGACGTCCTGTAATATTTTCTCAACCCAGGACCATGCAGCCGCCGCTGTTGCCGCCAATGGTACGCCTGTTTTTGCATGGAAAGGTGAAACCGAAGAAGAATATGACTGGTGTCTTGAACAGCAAGTATTAAAAGACGGCATCCCCTGGAATGCCAATATGGTGCTAGATGACGGCGGTGATCTAACCTCTCTTCTTCATCAAAAATACCCTAAGGTACTCGATAATGTTCATGGCATTACTGAAGAGACCACAACTGGAGTCCACCGCCTCTACGAAATGCTTGAAGCGGGTGAACTCAAGGTCCCTGCTATCAATGTGAATGACTCCGTGACCAAATCAAAAAATGATAACAAGTACGGATGTCGTCATAGCCTGAATGACGCCATCAAACGAGCTACCGACCACCTATTGTCTGGTAAAAAAGCATTGGTTATCGGATACGGTGATGTAGGTAAAGGCTCAGCTCAGTCACTGCGTCAAGAAGGCATGATTGTGAAAGTGACTGAAGTAGACCCAATCTGCGCTATGCAAGCCTGCATGGACGGCTTTGAACTAGTTTCAACTTACAATAATGGTGAAATTGCGCAGGGTGTAAATAGCGATTTACTGGCTACAACAGATTTATTAGTAACCACGACCGGTAACTATAATGTTTGTGATGCCACCGTACTTAACGCACTCAAAAGCGGCTGTGTTGTTTGCAATATTGGTCACTTTGATAACGAAATTGATACTGCGTATATGCGTGACACTTGGCACTGGGAAGAAATTAAGCCTCAGGTACATAAGGTTTATCGCAATCACGAAAGCAATAACCATCTTCTACTATTGGCCGAGGGACGTTTGGTCAATCTTGGTAATGCAACAGGTCATCCAAGTCGTATTATGGATGGCTCTTTTGCCAACCAGGTTTTAGCGCAAATCGAACTTTATGGTCGCGCCTTTGCCGATCAAGAAAGGTCCGCTCAAGCTGCGTTATTAGGTGTTGAGGTATTGCCAAAGCATTTAGACGAAGAAGTAGCTGCTCATATGGTACGCGGTTTTGGAGGTGTTATTACCAAGCTTACCCAAACCCAAGCTGATTACATTAATGTTGCCGTTGATGGTCCATTCAAAAACGATAGCTACAAGTACTAGACTAGGTCGATATTATGTCTATAAAACCACATATTAGCTTTGAGTTTTTCGCAGCGAAAACTGAACAGGGTCGGCAAAAATTGCAGACTACCTGCAAAAAGCTTAATCGCTATAATCCAGAATTTTTCTCGGTTACCTATGGCGCTGGCGGATCAACCCGTGATACCACTAAGCAGCTAGTACTTGATCTTCAACAGCAGCGCTACCAGGCTGCTCCTCATCTATCTTTTGGTGGCGATTGCAAAGACCAGGTATTAGCCCTTATCAACGACTACCAAACGGCTGGTATCTCCAACCTTGTAGCTTTGCGTGGCGATCTTCCCTCAGGCATTGGCGGCACTGCACAGTTAGTGCATGCTAATGAGCTTGTAGCGCTAATTAGAGAGGAGACCGGCGATCATTTTGATATCAATGTTGCCGCCTACCCAGAAATACATCCAGAAGCTGAAAGTTACAGCAAAGATATTTTTTGGTTAGGAGAGAAGTTTAAAGCAGGTGCTAATAGGGCAATTACACAGTATTTTTATAACCCCGACGCCTACTTCCAGTTTGTCGATAGCTGCCAGAAAGCTGGTATCGATAAGCCCATAGTGCCCGGCATTATGCCCCTTACTAACTTCCAGAATCTATTGCGATTTTCTGAAAATTGCGGCGCTGAAATACCGCGCTGGTTGCAGTGGCAACTCAAAGAGCGCAGTAATAATCAAGAAGATTTGGTTAAGTACGGCATTGACGTAGTCAGCAGGCTCTGTGAAACACTAATTGCTGGCGGCGCACCGGGTTTACATTTTTATACCATGAATCAGTGGCAAATTTCTGACAGGCTTTGCCAAAATATAGGCTTGGATATTTCCACTTAGCTATGCGTATTCCCAGAGTCTATTCGCCCCAATCTATGGCCGTTGGCGACTGCATACAGCTTGAAACTGGTGCAGCCCGCCACCTAACATCGGCGCTGCGAATGATCTCTGGGCAGCCTGTTACTCTGTTTAATGGTGCCGGCGGCGAGTACAGTGGTAAGCTGGTAGACGCTAAAAAGGGCAAGGCTTCAGTTGCCATTAAGAGCTTTGCAGAAACAGATCGTGAATCACCACTATCCATTCAGCTAGCGATTGGTATTTCACGGGGCGAGCGTATGGATTGGATTGTCCAAAAAGCTACAGAACTTGGGGTTACCCAAATTACTCCGCTATTTACAGAGCGCTGTGAAGTTAAATTAAGCGGCGACAGATTAAAAAAGAAGTTAGACCACTGGCAGCAGGTGGCTATTAGTGCCTGCGAACAGAGCCAGCGCAATGTCGTACCTCACATAAATGAGCCCCTAGCGATAGAAAAGTGGCCCCAACACTGTGATGCATGCCTTAAACTAGTCTTGCACCATAGGAGCGAGCAACGGCTTACTGATATGGCTGAACCACGCGGTAATATCGCACTGCTAATTGGACCTGAAGGCGGGTTAAGTGAGCGCGAAATAGAACAGGCAATGTCTTTTAACTTCAAGCCGCTGGCATTAGGCCCCAGAGTGCTTCGCACGGAAACCGCGCCACTGGCCGCTATTGCTATACTTCAATCTCAGTGGGGGGATATGCGTTAATCGCATAGTATCCAACTTGGTTGTACACACAAAAATAGCCATGCCTCATATACTTCATCTATTATCTATTTATACTCTGATAAGCTTTTTCGCTAGTAATTTACAGGCATCAGAATTACAGAATGCCCTTGGTACTATTTTTTGCGATGGCGCGGTTCGCGGTACTGCCAGCCATATTGAAAGCCCCTCAGGTTATCAGAGTAATCATTCGGTAGTTGTTACGGCTGCTCATGTTATTTATAACCAGCAGACTGACCAACCTTTTAGCGCCTGTTTTTACCGACCACAGAATAAAAGACTCAGCGCGATCGGCTTTAAAGCAGTTTCAACACACCGCTATTCAACAAAAAATATAGATAAAATTGCTCAAGCGGAGGGAGATATTGTTTTTATACAGCTTAAACAAAAGGCTTATCAACCTACCCTCAATCTCTCGGAAAATTTTTTATCCAACTCAAAACAGCTTACCTTATTACACCTTGACCCCAATCAACCCATTGATTTTACTTATAGCCACTGCCAACAGATAAATCATTCTTACCTTAAGAGTTATAAACTGGTATTGCATAACTGTCCCGCTCAAAAAGGTAGCTCAGGAAGCCCTATTATTGAAAGAGACAGTGGCAGAATTTTCGCCATTCATGGCGGAAGGTTTAATATAAAAATTAACTCGGATAATAAGCAAAGTAAAAACTGGGTCGGCCAAGCAAGGCGAATTGACGCCGCTACGCTTGAGACTTTAAAAAATATAACTAAGAACAAGCCATAATATGTCGCTAAAACCCCTACATATCTAAGTAGGGGTTTTCCAAATCAAATTCAATGTCTCTAGCATAGCCCGGAATACTAATACCCTTTTCAGTAAGAACGACCTGGCTTTCGTTAATAAGATCTTCACCAAAGCGATAAATAACATCTAGCTGGGCTGCATCTGCTCGATCTGCGTAGGCGTGAGCCTTAGCTCTAGTCGTTTCACGTTTGGCGAAGTAGGCTTCTAGCTGCTCACCGTAACGTGTAGTCATCATCTTTTCTGCTTGCTGGGGTGAAAGTATTACCGCAGTCGCATTATTGCCGCCAAAGCCCTTTGAGTTAATAAAGGCTACATGCATATTTTTATGACTCATATCCATGTCTTGTAATGGGAACACTGTATGTTGCTGATTCACATCCTCGGCCACTGTGGCTATGGTCTTAATACCCGGAATAATTTGGTACTTAAAGGTACCCAGCGCTGACATTAACTGGTCACCACTGGCGGTTGAAATACTGTGTCCCACATAAGATTTAACTGCAGTAACCGGCCAGTCTGTAATATCAAAAGCCTCTGCCACACAGTTAATTAAGTCTGACTCTGTGGTGCGGTTAGCCGGCGTACTTGAACCATGTGCATGGACAAAGCTGTGATTCTGAACGGTTTCTTTACCGACAATGCTCGCAGCAGCAGCCACTGCTTTTGCAAAGGATATAGTATTACCAACGCCGGGTGCAGAGATAGACTTCTTAACACCGTCAGCATTGATAAATATTTCTGGTATTGCGCCATGAATATCCGCGCCTAACTCAACTGCAAGAGCATCATCCATTAGCACAACGTACTGCGTGGCCTCAGCCAATGTAAAGCCACAGTTATACCCAAAAGGACGGCTGGCTCTTCGCCAATCGGGGGTATCTGAGCTATCTAACTTGCATAGGTTTTCATCGCTACCCAGAGCACTCATATTAGAAAAACCCTCTGAAACTTCGGGCATCACAACAGCTTCTGCGTTACCAACAACTGCCACGCGGCGCTTACCGCTTCGAATATCTCGCACTGCGGCCTGAAGACAATACAAAAAGGTAGCACAGGCGCCGGTGATGGCCTCAGTATGACCTACACTGCCTAAGACATAGGCATTAATAAAATCTGCAGGCATTGAATTAAGGCCCATAGGTACCTGCTTAGCCGTTGAGCGCTTGCCTTTTAAGCGTGCTTGAAATAATCCACCCAAGCCCTCTTCGCTCATTTGACTAAATCCGCTGGACGAGTAAACCCCAATTTCGTCGGGCTTAACTGCATCAGCAACAGTCTGCCATTCAATACCCATAGAGTGAAGTGCATCGCTGGCACCCATAAGGGCCATTTGCAATGTTCGCGGATGAAATCTTGCGCTGTAATGGTCAGCCGGATCCAATCCCTGAGGTAACTCACCTGCTGCTTTAGCGGCCAATTCGTAATTTGAGCTTACAAAAAAGTCACTGTCGCCACTGAGTTTAACCTCCACCATGCCGTCAACTGCATCGCTGATCTGCCAGTGTTTAGGGAGAACCGTGGGTAAATCGCGCTTTGCGATGGTAAAAATGGGCTGAGATGCAGACTCAAGGTTAATTTTCTTATTACCTAAGACTGAACTTGGATCAAAAGAAGTTATTTTTCTGACTAAGGTGCCGCTTAACACTGTGCTACGAAATTGATGGTCGACACCAGAAACATCTAAAATCTGTGCATCTGAGGCCTCATAGCCCTGATCAGTTTTTTTCACTAGCCCCATAAGGCAAGCAAGACTTACAACTGTCTGTTGTTGCTGCTGTTGTGGCAGAGACTCAAGAATCATGCGTCTAAATGCCTGATGAGATGAACTTCGACCGGCGGCATTATATCCACCATGCCCAACGATAAGCGGCAATGAAACAGACATACCTTCTCCTTAATAATTTTTTTGGTGTAATTTGTAACAGTGTAATAGGATTTATCGGTTATTTAATTAGTTTTTCAGCCATATTAATTAATTTTTGCGACTTTTATGTTATATTTTTACTTATGATCTTTAATTTAACCCTATTACTTTGTGACAATATGCTGGTTTCCAGCACTACACTGGCAGCAGAAATTTTTAATTTTGCTCAGGCAGCAGCATGCGCTAATCGCGAAAATACAAAAAAAGTTAATATCCGCTGGCTTAGCCCAGATGGCAAGGCTGTAAAAACCTCAGCCGGCTTTGACCTTAATCCCACCCACTCACTTATGGATCTCTTTGACAGCGATTTGGTTCATATACCCGCTATGTGGCGAAACCCAAGACCTGTGGTAGATAAATATCAGGCTTATATCCCCTGGCTTCAAGAGCAACACAGAAAAAATGTCAGCTTTACGGCCGTAGGAACAGGGGTCTGTTTTCTCGCTGAAGCGGGACTGTTAGATGATAAACCTGCTACGACACATTGGCATTATTTTGACCAACTTCAGCATAGCTACCCGAGAATTCAATTAGAACGCCAACAATTTACCACTAAGGCAGGTAATATTTATTGTGCCGCGAGCGTGAATGCCATGGCAGAATTGATTATGTATCAGGTAGAGCGTATTTTTGGGCGAATTATTGCACGCCAAGCGCAACGTAATTTTTTTCATGAAATTCGTAATCTATCAGACTCGGCAAGCCTAGAGGATGATCGACAGGGAAAGCATGCCGATGAAGCCGTAGCTCAGGCGCAGATATGGATTCAAGATAACCTTTCAAAGCAACTTAATGTGCCAAGCCTAGCTTCACAATTTAGCATGACAATCCGAACATTTAACCGTCGCTTTAAAATTGCTACAGGCCAGACGCCCATTGATTATATTACCCATGTGCGTATGACGTTCGCCTGCGATTTACTTAAAAATACTGACTTATCTATTTTGGAGATTGCTGGGTTTAGCGGATATAAGGATGCAACATGGTTTTCATCCAGATTCAAACAGTGGTGTGGCGATACACCTAAGGCCTATCGCCACACCGTAAGAGCAAAACTCTTCAGCTAAAGGAATGAATTAGATTGCTCTAACTCGAATCACACCTTCAACCTGCTTAATTTTTTGTGTTATCTGCTCTGATATATCACCTTCAACATCAATAATGTTATAGGCAACTTCATTGCGGCTTTTATTGACCATATCAACAATATTTAGATCAAAATCTGCAAGTATTGAGAGCACGCTTCCCAACACTTTGGGAACATTTTGGTTAGCGAAGGTTAGACGACTTCCGCCATTACGCGCCAACTTAGTTGGAGGAAAATTAACCGAATTATAGATATTTCCGTTTTCAATGTAGTCCATTAGCTGGTTAGCGGCCATTACTGCACAGTTTTCTTCTGCTTCAGCGGTACTAGCACCAATGTGTGGCATAGCCAGAACATTTTTCATGCCTAAGAATTCAGGCGTAGGGAAATCACAGATATAGCCAGCGATTACGCCATTATCAAGAGCCTTAACCATATCATCAGTGCTAACAATTTCTTCACGCGCAAAATTTAGAATTTTTGCTGTACTCTTCATTACACTTAGCGTTTCAGTATTAATTAGGTGCTTGGTTGCAGCAATTGCTGGCACATGAAGCGTAACAAAATCAGACTTAGCAAGAAGAGCCTCAAGACTCTCCATGCGCTCAACCTGACTGGATAGTTGCCAAGCAGCTTCAACCGAAATCGCCGGATCGTAACCTATAACATCCATGCCGAGATCAAGAGCTAGGTTGGCAATAATTGATCCTATAGCACCTAAACCAACAACACCCAGTGTTTTACCTGTAATTTCTGAACCCGCAAAACGCTTTTTCTCTTTCTCTAGTAATTTGCCCATTTCGCCGGCATCATCCATATGATCAAGCTGCTGAACATAGTTCATACCGCCATAGATATCACGTGAACCTAGTAGAAGACCCGCAACAATCAATTCTTTTACCGCATTAGCATTAGCGCCAGGCGTGTTAAATACAACAATACCTTGGTCAGTATAATCGTCTACAGGCACGTTGTTTACGCCTGCTCCTGCTCTTGCTACAGCCAATAGACTTTTCGGAACCTGTTCCTCATGTAATTTTTGGCTTCGTAAAATAAAACCCTGAGGATCAGTGACATCACTATTTACTTCATACTTTTCTGAAGAAAAACGGTTAAGTCCTTTAGAGGAGATAGCATTATAGGTACGGATTTTGTGCATATTTAATTCTCTATTAGTTCTTTTTCAATTATTAAGCAACTTGCTTATAGGCCCAATCTAACCATGGCAGCAAGGCTTCCACATCGGCTTGCTCCACTGTAGCGCCACACCAGATACGCAATCCAGCGGGCGCATCTCTGTAGGCACCTATGTCATAGGCAACATCCTGGCTTTGCAGAAGTGAAATCATTTGTTTTACCTGGTCAGCCTCTAAATCAAGGCATAGGCAAACACTGGTATTGGAAATTTGATCTGGCTGCTCGGCCAAAAAATTAATCCAGGGACGAGAATCTACAAAACCCTTTAATGTGGCTAAATTAGCTTCTGACTTAGCAATAGCAGCAGGTAACCCACCAATCGATTCAACCCAGTCCAGTGCGTCTAAATAGTCTGCAACACACAACATTGATGGGGTATTAATGGTCGCGCCGCGGAAAATACCTTCAATTAACTTACCCGCTTTGGTTAAACGGAAAATCTTAGGCAGCGGCCATGGCGGGTTGTAGCTCTCTAGCCTTTCTACCGCTCGCGGGCTTAAGATTAGCATGCCATGAGCGCCTTCACCGCCGAGTACTTTTTGCCAGCTGTAGGTTACAACGTCTAGTTTTTCCCAAGGCATGTCCATAGCAAAAACTGCAGAAGTTGCATCACAAATGGTTAGGCCGCTTCGATCGTCACTGATCCAATCCGCATTAGGCACCTTAACGCCCGATGTGGTGCCATTCCATGTAAATATACAGTCATGTTCAGGGTTAGCCTGGCTTAAATCTGGCAATAAACCATAATCAGCCGTATAGCTTTGCAAATTATCAAGCTTTAGTTGCTTAACCGCATCGGTTAGCCAGCCACGCCCAAAGGACTCCCAAGCAAATACATCAACAGGCCGTGCACCAAGCACAGACCACATAATCATTTCAACAGCGCCTGTGTCAGATGCTGGCACTACACCTACCCGATAGCCTGCAGGCAACCCCAAAATTTCAGCTGTTTGCTCGCAAGCTCTTGCTAAGGCCTGCTTGCCTACAGAAGAGCGATGAGAGCGCCCCAAGGTATCTAGCTGCAGATTATCAACACTATAGCCAGGTCTTTTTGAACATGGGCCTGAAGAAAAATTTGGATTATTCGGTTTAGTTGTTGGTTTCATAATTTTTAGTTTTGGTAATACCCTAGGGTTCCAGTTTAAAAAAGCGGCATCATTTTAACGTTTGACGACTGTGTTATAAAGAAGCTTTCCGCTTCGCCAGCAGACCTGAAGTAAAGTAAGGTCGCTTATTGAGCGGGCGATGCGCGCTCTTTTTGTATAAGAAATTCTGTTACTTTAAGCATCTCAGAAAAACCGCCCGCTGTGGTCGTACTGACTCGATACTTACCATTTACGATGATCTCTGGCGTTCCGCGAACTCGATAAGCCCGTACTCTGGATTTTGCTTGTGCAACCATGCTGTTTGTTCCAAATGAACTGAAAGCTGCGGAGAATTTTTTCTGATCCACACCGCTTTGCTCAAAAATTAATGCAAAGTCAGCTTCACTACTCACTGACTTCTTTTGCAAGTGAATAGCTTCAAATATTGGCGTATGCACCTGTTCAAGTACATTTAATATTTTAGCGGCATAGTAAGCGCGAGCATAGGGCTCCATTTTTGCCTGCCAAATTGCGGGGGTGCTTTGAAAATCTACATCCTCTGGTAACTGTTTAACCCAAGGATGAAGTTCTGCCTGAAAGTTAAAGCAATGGCCACAGGTATAAGCAAACACTTCATTCACTTCAATTTTTTCTGCGTTTGCGGTTCTGACCTGCTGAGGAAGAATATCGTAGTGCTCACCTGCCTTGTATTTTTCGTCTGCAGCCTGGCACATTGCCAATGGCAATACGGCTATTAAAAAAACAATTCTCTTTATCCACAGCATGTAAGGTCTCCTTTTGTGCAAGTTTAGCTTTCAAAAAATTTACTTTAGCCCAGAAATATAATTTGCTAAAGCCTTAATTTCTTTATCACTTAACGCTTCAGCAACACCCTGCATCACCTTAGCATTAGCGCCCGAGTCGCGCTCACCGCTACGATAGGCTCGAAGTTGCTTTTCAGTATATTCAGCGTATTGACCGCCAATTGCAGGGTAACCTGCAGGGCCATTGCCCTTTCCAGAGGGCGAGTGGCAGGAGATACATGCAGCAACGCGGGTTTTTAGGTTGCCCGCACGGTAAAGGTTCTCACCTAAGGAAAGTACTTTTTCAGGGTCATTCATGCCCAGTAAGGTAATCTCTTTAGCGCCTGATATAGCGCGGCTTTGGCTATTGTAATAAGCCGCCATATCTTGTAGATCTTGATCTGACATGTAATCGAGCACGCCATTCATGTTAAGAATAACGCGCTCACCAGCTTTAATATGGCGTAGTTGAGCCGTTAAATATTTTTCACCTATCCCGGCTAATTTAGGAAATGACGCAATTGCACTATTTCCGTCTGGGCCGTGACATCCAACACAGCTAGCAGTTTTTGACTCGCCCGCTTGGGCATCACCACCAGCCCAAGCTGAGGTGGTTAAAAACAAAGATATTAGGCCGTATACAAAAAATATTCTCTTCATGGTTATTCCAAATCTCACAATCCGTTAGAATGGTCGTGCGTAAAGCTTGTTATACGCGCGAAACTTAAAAAGGTAGTTGGCTCATTGAGCTTGCGCGCGCATTATATACCAATAAGCTATATTTCTTAAGCCAAATTACAATGTCTTTTTATGGGTTACAAAAAAGTGAATTTTAATACTGTTACGTTTTTAATCAGCGCACAAACACTGCAGCAATGTCCAGATGATGTAGGCCGCGAAGTTGCCTTTGCCGGACGCTCGAATGCAGGAAAGTCCAGCGCAATCAATACCTTAACGCGCAATAATGGCCTTGCACGGACAAGTAAAACCCCGGGGCGAACTCAGCTAATCAATCATTTCGAAATAGAAACCGACAAACGATTAGTTGATCTTCCTGGCTATGGCTATGCCAAGGTGCCCAAAGCAATTAAGGCCAAATGGGACCGTAATTTGGCTGAGTATTTGCAAAATCGTCAAAGCTTGTCCGGGCTGGTTCTTTTGATGGATATTCGACATCCACTTCAAGACTATGACCAACAGATGCTAAATTGGGCGGCTCAGGCAGGGCTTCCAGTTCATATTCTACTCACCAAGGCTGATAAGCTAAAACGCGGGCCTGCAATGAACTCATTACTTGGCGTCGAAAAGCTACTTCGAGAAATGGATCCTGGTTTCACTCTGCTAAGCGCGCAGATATTCTCGTCACTCAAGAAAATAGGACTTCCCGAGCTAGAGCAAAAACTTTCAAGCTGGCTAAGCGATGCTCAGTTAGAGAAATAGTAGTAAAAAAAAACCCTGACCAAAAAGGTCAGGGTACATTGCTGCTCGGAGAGTTCACATATTCTCACTAGGGGAAGAGAATTTGTTTTTTTCTTTCTTGCATTATTTAGACCGCAAGACGAATAAAAGTTCCCAATTTTTAAAGTTATTTTTGAGACGGCTGTTATCTAATGCGCCTGATCCCAATTATTCCCCTGGCCCACATCAACAATTAGCCGAACCTGCAAGCTAGCAGCGCTCTCCATACATTCGGTAACCCCTTGGGTCACCTGATCTAATTCTTCATCTAGCACTTCAAGAACCAGTTCATCATGAACCTGCATAATCACTTGGCTCTTGAGCTGGTTGGACTGCAGCCAGTTATCTACGCTGATCATTGCCAGCTTAATAATATCTGCGGCTGTTCCCTGCATAGGCGCATTAATTGCGGTGCGCTCTGCAGCTTGGCGGCGCATACCATTACTGCTATTAATTTCCGGAAGATAAAGCCTGCGGCCAAAGTGTGTCTCCACATAACCTTTTTCTGCCGCGCTATGACGAACCTCGTTCATATACTTTTGAACCCCAGGATAACGCTCAAAATATAGATCGATATATTCAGCAGCTTGCTTGCGGCCAATATTTAATTGTTGCGCCAAACCAAATGCTGACATCCCGTAAATAAGGCCAAAATTAATTGCTTTGGCACTACGCCGCTGATCTGCTGTTACTTCGGCTAAGGGGACAGAAAATACTTCGGCAGCCGTGGCACTATGGATATCCAGTCCCTGCTCAAACGCACTCAACAAGCTCTTGTCGCCAGAAAGATGCGCCATTATACGCAGTTCAATTTGCGAGTAATCCGCAGCAATCAGGCTATGTCCGGGCGCGGCAATAAATGCCTGCCTGACACGGCGCCCCTCGGCAGTTCGAATAGGAATATTTTGCAAATTGGGATCTGAGGAGGACAGCCTACCCGTCGCCGTTCCCGCCTGGTGATAAGAGGTATGAATTCTCCTAGTAGCAGGGTTAATCATGATGGGTAACTTGTCGGTGTAGGTAGATTTCAGCTTAGCTAACCCGCGATGCTCTAACAGCACCTTAGGTAAAGGATAATCCAGGGCCAACTGTTGCAGAACCTCCTCTTTAGTTGAGGGTGCTCCTTTTGCCGTTTTCTTGACAACCGGTATTTCTAATTTTTCAAATAAAATTACTGCTAGCTGCTTAGGTGAGGCCAAATTAAATTGCTCTCCTGCCAACGTCCAAGCCTGAGTTTCTAACTCGGCCAAGCGCTCTGCCAGCTCCTGACTTTGCTGAAACAACAAGGTATCGTCAACTAGAGCGCCGGCGCGCTCAATGCGTGACAGCACGTTAATTAATGGCAGTTCTATTTCTTCAAACAGGGTTTTTAAGGGCAATTGGCTTTGCAGTCGAGGCCATAAAGTCTGATGCAGGCGAAGGGTAATATCTGCATCTTCAGCCGCATAGGGCCCTGCCTGCTCTAAAGCGATTTGATTGAAAGTGAGCTGGGAGGCTCCTTTACCGGCAATTTCTGTGAAGCTAGTGGTTTGCTTATCCAAATAATACTGAGCCAAACTATCCATATCATGACGCGTGGCAATACTATCTAGCACGTAGGACTCAAGCATAGTGTCAAAGGCAATACCCCTTAGATCAATGCCATGCTGCCCTAGAACACTCATATCATATTTTAAATTTTGACCCACTTTTTTGATTTTTCGATCTTCTAGGATAGGCTTGATTGCATTTAGTACAAATTCTTTTGATAACTGACTTGGGGCACCTAGATAATCATGGCCAAACGGAATATATGCAGCACTTCCGGGCTCCACAGACACACTAATACCCACTAAGCCTGCAACCATATAGTTTAAGCTAGTAGTTTCTGTGTCCAGGGCCATTAGCTTGCATTGTTGCAGCCTGCCCAACCAGACTAAGAAATGCGCCTCGTCCAAAACCGTTTCATATTTTGTGGTAATTGGCTCACTCAGTACAGGCTTGGCCTTCTCTTCTGGCGCTATAGTGTCTGGTTGAACTTTAACTGTTGATAAGGGTTCGTTGAGCTCATTGATCCACGTTTTAAACTCTAAGTCTTTAAATAAATCAAGCAATCTAGCGGAATCTGGCTGCTCATTAGCAAGCTGATCAACGCTTAAATCGACAGTTACATCCGTTTTAATGGTCGCTAAGGTATAGGATAAGTAAGCGAGCTCTTTATGCTCTTCAAGTTTAGCCGCCATTGTCTTGGCGCCACGAAAAGCCAGGCCCGCAACCTCGCCAAGGCGCTGATAAATGGCATCAAGCCCGCCTATACCCTGCAATAACCCCAAGGCGGTCTTTTCTCCAACCCCCGGAACACCCGGAATATTGTCTGATTTATCCCCTAAAAGGGCCAGATAATCAATAATTAACTCAGGTGGTATACCAAATTTATCGATCACCCCAACTCTATCTAAATAGGTATTGTTCATGGTGTTAACTAGACTGATATGTTCATTAACCAACTGGGCTATATCTTTATCTCCCGTTGAAATAATAACCGGCTGCTGCTTTTTCGTCGCCTGCACAGCATAGGTACCAATAACATCGTCAGCCTCGACACCTCCAATACTTACAAGTGGCATTCCCATCGCCCTTATAACTTCATGAATGGGTTCAATTTGCGAGCGTAAGTCATCAGGCATAGGTGGCCTATTGGCCTTATATTCACTATAGATATCATCTCGGAAGGTTTTCCCTTTAGCATCAAAAATTACCGCCGTAGTGCTATTGGGATAGTCCTTTTGCAAACGACGTAACATATTGATAACGCCTTTTACTGCTCCTGTTGGGTTACCTTTACTGTTAGTTAAAGGCGGTAGTGCATGGAACGCCCTATAAAGATAAGAAGAGCCATCAACCAAAATAAGCGGTGTTTTATCAGTCATAATTACCTAAAAGATGATTTTTTTAACGATACCTAAAGGATACCCTATTTATTTGAAGCAAGCGGTAAATTGCAGCGTAATTGCATGAAAATAAGCTTCATAGTCTATTAATTTTTCTTGCGTATCTGATGCCAATAAATCTAACACTCTTAACGGCAACGAAAGATCTTTCGCAAGCGATGCTGCGTCTTTTTTCCCATGCTGAGGCTCAACAAAGATACAACTAGCGCCCTGCCTTTTGCCCTCAACGCGAAGATTAAACTGAGTTTTTGCACCCTGCGAGTGACCTTGGGTATCACGTATTGCTAATGCAGGCTTCAAGTTAAACTCACTAACGAAATAACCAAGGCCATCATGATGAGCCAGATAGCTTGCCTCACTGTAAGGCTTCAATAGCTCTTGTAAGATCTTTCGATGCTCCGGACTAAGGATTTTTCTGGTAGGCAAATTAAAGCGCTGCATAAGAATCTCGCCTAACTGATTAGATAAGGTAGGAGACAGCCAAATATGGGGGTCAACACCCATAGCATGGCTATGGTGGTCCTGATTTTTCACTTGCTCTGGGAGATCCAAATGATCTGAATAGTCAAAATCAAGCAGATCGATTGCTGTTAACAGCTTATCTTGAGTAATTGATGCAAAATGTTTCGCCGCTCTGCCTTCAAAATTAGGTCCAATCCAAAGCACAATATCTGCTGCAGCCAGCTTTCTAATGTCTGAGAGCCTTAAAACAGTATCGTGAGGGGATTGAGTGGGGGACATTATATACTCAACTCTTGCCTGCCCCTTAAGCGCCGACTTAGCGATAATCGCTAACGGCTTAACACTTGTCACAACAAGAGGCTTTAAATTTTCTTGCGCCCGAGTCAAAGAAGAAAAAGTCAATAGGCTGCAAAGAAGCAGAGCCCATAAACTCATATTTGTTATGTTATAATGTACCATTACGTTAATCTCGTCGAAATTATTGCCAAACAACGGCCTAAAATCTTTTTTACCTCTAAAATATTATGTTATAGTATAACATAACATTTATTTGCTTTGGGTATTCCATGCTCACTAATGCACGCCTAGCTCACCAGCCACACGATCATGTTCGCTGTATTAATGCGGCTATCGCTCGAGCCCATGAGATATGCGAACAGGCAAACGTCCGCATGACGGCTACTAGAGAAGCTATATTACGGCTATTATGGCAAAGTCACCAGCCATTAGGCGCTTATCAGCTGCAACAACAGCTAAGCAAGGTAGCCGATAAGCCCATTGCACCCCCTACCGTTTATAGAGCGATTGATTTTTTACTAGAGCTAGGACTTGTTCATCGCATCCCCTCTCTCAATGCTTTTTTTGGCTGCCCCTTTCCTAATAGCGATCATAGTAATATCTTTATGATCTGCGAACAGTGTAAAACCGTGGCTGAAATGGCAGACAATCAAGTTAATAGCCTAATAGAAACCCTTACCGAAAAGTCTAAATTTAAACTTCAATCAAAAACAATTGAGCTCTTTGGGCTGTGCCCCAACTGTGACGCTGGAGAAAATGATGAGTAGCGCGCTAATAACCCTCGATTCAGTTAGCAAATCATTTGCCGACAAGCCGGTCCTGCAAAATATATCTTTATCTGCCAACAAAGGTGAGATTACCACTATTGTTGGGCCCAATGGAGCAGGAAAGTCATCGCTTGTGCGCTTAATTCTTGGGCTTATGCAGCCAGATACCGGTGAAATCACTCGGTCTGATGGGTTAATTGTTGGCTATATGCCACAAAAAATACATATAGACCCAACATTACCCATGACAACCTGTAGATTTTTACAACTGGCCAATACATCCCATGATGCCTGCCATAAAGCACTGGATCTTGTGGGCATTCCCGACGTTAAGCATACCCCCTTCTACAAACTTTCAGGGGGTGAAATGCAAAGGGTGCTGCTAGCAAGAGCCATTTTAAGACAGCCTAACTTATTGGTGTTAGATGAACCAGCACAGGGTGTTGATCTTAGCGGTCAAAATGAACTCTACGGGCTTATCGGGGAGCTTAGATCCTCACTGAACTGTGGTGTTGTAATGGTATCTCATGACCTACAGCTAGTGATGTCAGCAACTGACCACGTAATTTGCCTAAATCATCATATTTGCTGTCAAGGCAGGCCTGAACAGGTTACCCAGGATCCAGCTTATCTGGATATTTTTGGCAAAACAGCCGTTTATAATCACCAACATGACCATCAACATAGCCTTGAAGGCAAGGTGCTTAATACTAAGGGCGAGCATCGCCATGGGGAAGGGTGCCAGCATGATTGATTTTCTTCTATATGCACTTTTAGCCGGCCTTGGCGTTGCTTTAGCCGCAGGGCCTCTGGGGTGTTTTGTGGTGTGGCGACGCATGGCATATTTTGGCGACACCCTAGCGCATAGTGCCCTGCTAGGGGTTTCCTTAGGCGTGCTATTAAATATCGACTTAGGAATAGCTGTCACCATAGTCTGCCTTCTTATGGCGCTAGCTTTGGTCGCTTTGGAACAGCAGGAGATACTGGCACTGGACACTCTGCTAGGTATTCTTTCCCATTCTGCTTTAGCAGCGGGTCTTGTGGTTATATCTTTGCTGTCTGATGTAAGGGTAGACCTTATGTCATTATTATTTGGAGATCTATTATCCGTAACCCTTATGGATTTATGGGTTATCTATACAGGGGCAGGCGTTGCTATTTTATTATTGGCACTGCTGTGGAAGCCGCTTATTAGCATTACCGTAGCGCCAGAGCTTGCAGCTGTTGAGGGCGTTAAGGTTGCTCGAGTCAGAACAGCGTTGATGCTAATTACCGCACTTGTAATTGCGATTGCGATGAAAATTGTGGGCGTATTGCTTATAACCGCACTCTTGATTATTCCCGCTGCTGCTGCACGTAGACTAAGCAACAGGCCAGAATCAATGGCAATTATGGCCAGCTTAGCAGCTATGGTTTCTGTTATTGCAGGGCTGTGTGCGTCTTGGTATTTCGATACGCCAGCGGGTCCCTCAATTGTTATCAGTGCCAGTATACTATTTTCCTGCTCTTTAGGATTTAGGCAAAAAGGGTAGTTGGTGATGGCGCAATACAGCTAGAATCCATCCAGCCCCATAGACAGAGCGGGCCAAACCTCATCAGCACTGCTTATTATTTTATTAGCGCTTTGATTACCTGATGCCAACAAAATTTTTCGGCCAATGCCAGACGCCTTAGCTGCCTGCATGTCCGTTTCATTATCGCCAATCATAACGCATTCACTAGGCGCTAAATCGAAGTCTTCTATGGCTTTTAGCAACATACCAGGTGCCGGCTTGCGACAGTCACAATACTGCAAATAAGGTGCAGTGGCTTTTTCCGGGTGATGAGGACAATAATACACTGCATCTATAGGGCATTTATTGTGTGCAAACTGTGCTTTCATCCAAGCTGTTAGCTCAGAAAAATTACTCTCTGTGTAGTAACCGCGGCCAATCCCCGATTGGTTGGTTACGATAATTATTTTATACCCAAGCCGTTTAACATACCGACAGAAATCAAAAATACCCATTACAAAATCGAAATTTTCGACCTTATACACGTAGCCATGGTCTTTATTAATTACCCCATCCCGGTCTAAAAAAACTGCTTTATTATTCATATAATGCGCTGCTCTTTGATAACTTTATCCATCATAGCAATTACAGCATCAGTATTTATCTGCTCCATAAGAGTTTTTCCTTTCACTCGACGCCCCCAAGGAAGCTGCTGCGCCATTTGGCCGGACTGGCGCTGTAAATTTTGATGGTATACCTCAACCACATTATGCTGATAGAGGTAAGGACCTGTTCTGGCTGGATTAGAATGGGCATACAACCCAATGACCGGTGTTCCCACAGTAACTGCCATATGGGCAGGGCCTGTGTCAGGCGCAATTACCAATGAAGCCTGCTCAAGCACACATAACAATTCTTTCAATGTGGTCTTTGCGACTAAATTCAATACGGGGAAATCTATATATCTCATAATTTCAGCTGCTAGGTATTTCTCGAGCTCTGTGGGCCCACCCGTAAGCACAATGGCTAAACCTTGATTATGAGCATATCTTGCTACCTCAGCATAGCGCTTAGGTAGCCAATTGCGCTCTGGACCACTGGCTGCCGGGGCTATTACTAGGATTTTCTTCAAATCGCCTAAATACTGTTTGGCGATAGCTCTATCTGAATTAGATACTGGCATTTGCCATATAGGCTCGCAACAGGGTACGCCTATTGCCCGAGCAAATCCCATAAAACCCTCTAGGACATGGGCTTGCTGCTGCTTTTCAATTCGCTTATTTACAAACAGCGAATGTCCCTCTTTGGCTCTATCCCAATCAAAGCCAACTTTTACTTTAGCCGGAATACATCCAGCGGCTAAGTTTGCCCTCAGCGCTACCTGCATATGCAATAAAACATCAAATGGCTTGCCTTTAAACCTTTGCCTGAGTTTTTGATAGGCGGCTTTGCCTTGTTTTTTATCAAAGACAACAAAATTTACGCCCGATAGCCCTTCTAACAAGGCTGCCTCAACCTTGCCAATGACCCAAGTAATTGTTGCCGCAGGGTAATGCTTTTGAATCGCCTGTACAGCAGATACCGCATGACAAACATCGCCAATTGCGGACAATCTGAGTATACAAATATCATTAGGTTGATCAGCTAAAACCACAATACGCCTTAATAAATTAAAATTAAATTCGCACCAGCAAAGCTTGCTTGTGCATTTGCATCAGCTGACCTCTATCAACTGATCTTTTGTAACTGATTGATCAAGCTTGTTATACTATTAAAAATAACGGTAATCCCTTATGCTTGATATCATTTATTGCGGTAATCATACGCTTCTTACCGCCGCCAACAATCCCCTAAATATCTCCCAGGATTGGTTTGTGCCCAGTTATTGGCAGCACAAAGCAGCCATTATAGCCGAAAAAAAAGGGCGCTCTACAACATGGTTTTTTGACTACTCTAAAGGCATTGGGGTATTGCGCCATTATTGGCGTGGCGGTCTTATTGGCAAACTGTTTAGTGATCAGTATCTCTACACTGGGCTTAAAAATACTCGCACTTACAAAGAGTATCTATTGCTTATTGAGCTTGAAGAAAGAGGGCTTAACGTCCCCAAACCAATCGCCGCACAGGTTGCCGCTACAGGGTTTATTTATCGAGGTGACCTGATTACTCAAGCGATACCAAAGGCCGAAAGTTTGCTCGATATTCTAAAGGTCCGACCACTGAATAATAATGAAATTATTAAAGTAGCGGCAACTATTGCAGAATTCCACCGACAGGGCGTGTTTCATGCAGACTTAAATATCAATAATATTATGCTCGATGATACGGGCAAGGTTTATTTAATTGACTTTGATAGGGGGCGCTTAGTCAAACCGCTACATTCTAGCCTATACGGCAATATACAACGCTTACGCCGCTCTTTTGAAAAAGAAAAAAGCCGTAATAACAGCTTTTATTGGGCTTCAGGACAGTGGCAGTTATTGGCTAGTACCTATCAAAAAGAAACATAACTAGGTGGCTTTTATTTTATTAATAACATTTGAGGTAGAGCACTCATTAACAAATTCAAGCACCTCAACAGCACCCCCGTTGGCTAGCACAAATTCGGCTCCTGCAATTTCATCAACTTTATAATCGCCGCCTTTCACTAATACATCTGGCTTTAGCTGTTGTATCAAATTAGCGGGCGTATCATTTCCCTCTTTAGAGCCAAAAGGAATAATCCAGTCAACTGATGCCAGAGCCAAAAGTACAGTTTCACGCTCATCAAGGCTGTTAATAGGCCGCTCTGCACCTTTTAGCCGAGTAATAGATTCATCGTTATTTAAACCTACCACTAATTTATCTCCTCGAGTTTTTGCCTGAGCTAAATATCTCACATGCCCTGCATGCAAAATATCAAAGCACCCATTAGTAAACACAATTTTATCCCCACGACGGCGCGCTTGCTCAATGCGCTCGAATACTTCGCCTACTAATGGATGGTAGTGCTCACCTGTTTGCTCAAGGTACCCTGTTAGCTTAGACGATAGCTCTTCGGGTGATACGGTTGCCGCACCTAATCGAGTTACCGTTATGCTTGCCGCAACATTAGCAATTTCTACAGCTTGAGAAGCTGGCATTTGGGTGCCAAGCATTACCGCTAGGGTGGCAATAACGGTATCTCCGGCCCCAGTCACGTCGGCAACCTCCAGCGTTTGCGCAGGGAAGTCATGCTTATCTGTTGCTGTTATGAGCGACATCCCCTGCTCAGAGCGGGTCAGTAACATAGCACCAATTTCGCAACTAGCAATAATCTTTTTAGCACTGTGATCGATCTGACCCTCACCTCCTAAAACACCTCCAGCCGCGAGATATTCAGTTAAATTTGGGGTAACGAAATCAGCACCTGAATAATCAGAAAGATCCTTAGATTTTGGATCAACCAAAACCAGCTTCCCTGCCTTTTTTGCCCTAAGGATCATAGCGCTAATATTTGCCAATGAGCCTTTGTTATAGTCAGAAAAAAGCACCACTTCAAACTGCTCAACTAGGGATTCAAACTCTGCACTCAACGCATCGGCGTGTTGTTGTGAAAATGGCTGCTCTATATCGAGCCGAACCACCTGTTGATTGCGACTTAGAACACGAATTTTAGTGATGGTTGGCGCCTGCCTCTGTTTCACCAGTAGAGAGCTAATTCCCTCTTTTTCCAACGATGCTTCTAGGCTGCGGCCATTATCATCTTCACCAATAATACCCAGCAAGCTAGCGCTGGCACCCAAATGGACAATATTTTTTGCCACATTTGCCGCGCCGCCTGCCTTATCCTCAAAGTCAGATACCCTGACCACTGGCACTGGCGCCTCAGGCGAAATACGCGCTGTGTCGCCATGCCAATAGCGATCCAGCATAACATCTCCAACGACCAGTATTTTGACGCCATTTAGTCTTTTAAAATAAGATAAATCCATTAGTTGTTATCCACAACCAGCGCATCAATAGCCTCGCATAACCAGTGTCCAATAAACATATGCGCCTCTTGAATACGCGCAGTTTCATCATTGGAAATAATAATCGCTAGACTAGCAATATCTTTAACTAGTCCGCCGTCTCGACCCGTTAACGCCACAGCATAGGCGCCAACTTCTTTGGCCGCAGCCAGCGCCAAATTAATATTTTGGCTTGTTCCAGAGGTGGTAAGGCCAATAACTAAATCCTCCGGCTTACATAAGCCCATAATTTGCCGTTCAAACACTGAATCAAAGTGATAATCGTTGGAATGGGCCGTCAAAATAGAGGTGTCTGTCGTCAATGCAATTGAGGCTAAGGGGCCCCGTTCATTTTTATAACGAACCATAAATTCTGCAGCTAAATGCTGTGCATCCGCTGCACTACCGCCATTGCCCATCCAAATTATTTTACCGCCAGCCTTAAGTGATTTGTAGCACTTGTCAACCAAAGTCAACGCCTGAGCATGGTAGGCATCCATTAATTCAAAGGTTTTTTTATGGCGCTCTAAACTGGCCAAATAACTATCTTTAATATCTGTAGAAATCATATTATCCGCTTCAAATAATAAAATGTAAGATAACTTATTGTACACTTATACTTTAAAAAGCGGGCAAATAAGTATTTACGCTAATCAACAATAGTCCGCAATAATTATAATTTACAACGAGATTAAACGATTTACTCATGCATGTAATTCCTGCTTTTGGCAAACCGTAAGATGATGCCACTGTTCCAGTTTCAGTGTGCTTGAAATTACTGTATGGGTCTCATCGGGCATTAGGCGACTATACCTACCAGAGTCGCTATTGAAAGGCATTAGCTATACCAATACCCTAATATGAAATTAGATATTTGGATTGATGATTGTCGTAGAAAAAAAGCACGTCATGCTGGGCACATATTAATCAAGTCTGCCCCATTGCAAGCAATGAAGGGAAGCGGCGCGTGACTGGCGTTCGCTTAATAATTGCTTGGCGATGGAAGGTAATGCAATTAAGCCCTATAGGGCTTATGACGCCATAATAAATCTTTGCCCACTTTTGCTAAAATTTACCATAAAATTGCCACCGAAAAAAAAGCATAATTTTTTGAAAATACCGACTCGCCAAGTGTAAGCTTAGATTCAACGCGGTTATTCTGCCAGTAGTAACGATTTTCTAGCTGTAGCTCATAGCTACGATCATATATGGCCTTATCCTTATTGTTTATTGATGCCAACGACAGGCCCCAGCTTTTATTCATCGTGGTAAAAAAGTCTAGGGATGCCTTATGTATTTCGGCTGGAATACCATGGCCAAATTTTCTTCGATCAGCGGCATAGTGTCCAAATACATTACCCTGATTAGTATTACCAAAACTATAATTATGATTAGTATACCAGCTCGTTTTAAAGCGATTATATTCATATCTGAAAGCGATATTATTAATGTTCGGTAAAAAAATACCCACATTTGTTGCTTGATTACCCAAGCTCAAATTGCTCTGGCCCTGGGTATCTTCCCCCGCTAACTCTGCATATATTTCTATCGGAAAACCCTTATTAAAACGGTAACTCGACGTTATCGATGCTATTTGATCACCTAATTCTGTATCTTGTTCCTCTTGAGTATATGAGTTGTCGTTGGTTGCAGGGTCAATAAAACCTTTAACAATATCACCCATTGAAACTTTTCTGGGGCCGCCACCAAACTGCAATATGCGATTAAACCCCAACTTCCAACCCTCAACAGGCTCAATACTCAGGTGAGTACCTAGTAGGTGAGGGCTACCATCGTGCAATTCATTTCTATAATTAATGCCTTTGTTAACTTTGTCGAGGCGGGTATAAAAAAGATCAACGTTTAGGTGCCACCAATTTACAACCGGTGCTATGGTGCTCAGTGAAACTGAGGGTCCGATATTTGCATTAGATGAGATAAGCAGAGAAGAGAACTTAAATGGCGAGTACCAGTGCTCTTTATACCCTATATCTAATTGTAATTTACCCTTACTAACAGCAAAAAAGGTATTAAACGGCACTAGGTCACCGCTATTTACTCGATAGTCCATACCAGACTGCACAACAATGAAGTTATTAGGTCTCCAAACAGTCTCAAGCACTCCCTGTATGTGCTCACCAGATTTAAGGCCTCTTTGGTTGGCAAGTGATTGATCTTCTCCTGAAGATAGACGAGCTGTTATGCCCATGCGGCTGATCTTTTGCTCGCCACGATATCTGTCCAGTTGGCGGCTAATGGATTGGTATAACGCAGGTTTAGCCTGCTGTATACCCTCTAGAGCCCTCTCAATTTCTTTAATAGCGTAGGGCTTTCGCATGGGATTGCCACGGGTTAAAACAAATAAACGGTCTATTTGAAGCTGCAAATGATGATCTGCGCCAATGGGTAGATAAGCTGTTGGAGAAGCCTTAGCCATAAGGCTAAAACAGAGAACAAAAATTATTAGGGCTACTTTCAAAAAATTTACCTCCATGTAAATTTAATGCCGCATAAAAAAGTGTAGACTATAAAATAAGCTGTGTTTTTCTATCTAAGCAGATAAGCGAGATGATAGGATGGGTGAATCAAAATCAGGAATATTACAAAAGTGCGCACAGCATACTCATTGTTTCTATACGTTTTAAGTCCTGCTATCTTTTTCCATTTATGGCTAAGAGGATATAAAAATAGCGCCTATCGAAAGCGCTGGGCTGAACGTCTTGGCATTTACCGCACGTCACTTCAAACCAATACCCTTGTGTTTCACTGTGCTTCTGTGGGTGAAATCATGGCGGCCAGCCCACTGATTAAAAAGCTGATGGTTCAGTTTCCAAACCAGCGAATCTCTATTACATGCAATACCCCAACAGGTTCCGAACTTATTATTAAAATCTTTGGCAACACAGTACAGCACCTGTATCTGCCACTTGATTTTCCAGGGAGCGTTAACCGGTTTCTCAATCAATTAAAACCTAGGGCTATAGTTATTTTGGAAACTGAACTTTGGCCAAACCTTATTATTGAATCAAAGCAGCGCAATGTGCCAGTGCTGATTATTAATGCAAGGCTTTCAGAGCAATCCCTCAAAGGCTATCAGCTTATTAAGCTATTAAGTCGAGAGCTGATAAGCTCTATCACGATGCTGGCTGGGCATAATCAAACGGATGTAGATCGTTTTAAACAACTGGGGCTAAATGATTCACAATGCACTGTTGCAGGTTCTATAAAATTTGATATCCAACTAGCCAGCGAGTCAAAAGATAACGCCAAAGATTTAGCACAGAAACTCAAAGACTATAAATTTATATGGGTTGCGGGCTCTACGCACCCAGGCGAGCATGAACAGATTATTACTGCCCACAAACTACTGTGTAGCAAGCAGGAAAAAAGCCTATTAATTATTGCTCCGCGACACCCCGAGCAATTCGACAAGACGGCTGTGTTACTAGAAAAATCAAATACACCCTTTGCACGATGGAGCCTGCAGAATTTAGAAAATCAGCCCGTTATGCTGGCTGATAGCATGGGAGAGATGCTGATTTTTTATGGCGTGGCTCATTGCGCATTTATTGGCGGCAGTTTAATCGATCGAGGAGGACATAATCCTCTTGAGGCTGCTGCACTAGGAATCCCCGTTATCACCGGCCCCAGCTATTATAATTTTAAGCATATCTTCCCTCAACTCATAGCCCATAATGCCTGCACTGAGATAACCGGCCCCAACTCGCTAAGCGATCAATTAGCTACCTACGCAGAAGCACCAGAGCAAACTATACAGCAGGGCCAAGCAGCCTTAGCTATCGTAGAAAATAACCAAGGCGCTATGGATAAAACCCTAGAAATTTTGATGCCTTATCTTTCAAAATAAAATCTAAAACTTACTCGTTCCATTGATAGAGCGCCAGGTGCTGCGCATGGTTATTTCTGTATGCGGCGCCTTAAAAAATCCGTGATAGTGTCCCTTAGGGTTAATTAAAATCAATTGAGTACTGTGATCAACCGTGTAATCATCGCCGTTTAGAGGCACCTGATTATACGCAACATTGAGTTCTGCTGTTAATCGACGAATAAGGTGTTTATTGCCCGTTACACCGGTAAACTCTTCATTGAAATAGGGTACATATTCGGCAAGTTTTTCAACAGTATCCCTTTCTGGGTCAAGAGAAACCATCACTATTTGAAGGCGCTCTTTTTCACTGTCCTTAAGCTTGCTGTATGTATCATTAAGCAGAGCTAGGGTCGTAGGACAAATATCTGGGCAGTGAGTAAAACCAAAGAAAACTATGGTCCATACCTCTTTCATGCGATCCAGATTAAATACCTGACCACGATGATCTTCCAGTTCAAAATCACTGAATATTCTTGGCTTGTCTAAAACCACAGCGCCATTAATGCGCAACTGTTCTTTTGACATAATAACCGGCTGATTCATCCGCCAGGTAAATCCATAAATCACCAAAAGAATAAAGCATAATATCGCTATAACGGTAATTCGAACTTTAGCTACTTGATCCATATCAATAATACCTTTTAGATTCAGTTACAGCTGTATTTGACTGGCGAAAGTGTCAACCAGGTAGTGGTCAACCAGCATAATCGCAAACAATAGCATCAGATAAATAATCGAGTATTTAAAGGTTCTCATTCCTGAATCTTTGTTCAGCCACATAAGAGCTGTATAAAATAGGAATCCCGCGCCTAAAATCAAAGACCCTGCCAGATACAACCAGCCAAACAGCCCCGTTAGATAGGGCATAACTGTGACAACCAAAAGAATCAATGTATATAGAATAATATTGATCTTGGTATAGGTATCGCCATGAGTAACCGGCAACATAGGTATATCTGCCTTTGCGTACTCTTCCTTACGATGTAATGCCAGCGCCCAAAAATGGGGTGGCGTCCACGCGAAGATAATCAACACTAGCAGTAATGCGTTGTAATGAATTTCGCCGGTTACCGCAACCCAGCCAAGAAGCGGCGGTGCAGCACCCGCAAGCCCACCGATAACAATATTTTGGGGGGTCGAACGCTTAAGAAACATAGTGTAAATAAAGGCGTAACCAATGGATGAAGCGAGCGTTAACCATGCGGTCAGAACATTAGTAAATAGCAATAATATGGCAATGCCCGCAAGGCCGGTAAGTAGCGCAAAAATAATTGCCTGATTGGGGCTTAATCGACCCTGAGCAATAGGGCGATTAGATGTACGCGCCATCTTTTCATCAATGTGCCGGTCAACCACATGGTTAACAGCGGCAGCAGCCCCTGCACAGAGTGCAATGCCTAAGTTTCCGAAAACAAGGATGTCCAAGGGCACTGCATTGGGCGTAGCTAGCAGCATGCCAATTAACGACGTAAGGATCATCAATGCAACCACATTGGGCTTGCATAACTCTAGATAGTCACGCCAGCTGGCACCGGTTTGATTATTCATTTTTGACTCCACCGTATTCTCCACAATGCAAAAAAGATCGCTACTATTAGCGATCTGGTGAGTATTTTAACAGATGTTTAAGGTCATCCAGCAGTCCATTCGCATCGTCATCAACTGTAAAGTAAAGAATGGCTTTATTATCTGGGGTTACTACAAAGTACCGTATGTCTGTCATATCCCAATCTGCGGTGCTATTTTTAAGCACGGCTGAAAGCTGACTAAACTCAACCGACGTTAGCTGTAAAAAAGGGTGCTCTTGGCTTAACCATTCAGAATCTATAAGCTGATTTGGCCCCTGCAAAAGAACCCGCTGCACTCGGCCGGTGTATTTGCCCAGTAGCATATGAATTTGCCTAGTATTTAGCAGTATTTCTTCGCAGGACTGTCCGCAGGTATCGCCGCCAGCAATTACAATTTGCCATTTTGGCTTTTCGGTTTTAGGTATCTCTGCTAACAACGGGCTCATATCAAGCGTCGGCTTAACGAGATACCCCTGATTGGTTGTACCAAACAAATCGATCATTTTTTGGCGCTGCTCTTCAGACTTTGGCACCATAAGAAAACCAGCGGCGATGACACCAAATACAATAATTAACATTAACCAAATTTGATATCTAAAACTTTTTTGTTTAGCTGCTAGAGCAGTCTGAACTGACATAATATAATTCCTGTAATCTTAATCGCTAAGGTTATTTGTGGGTTCTTTTTTCAACCAACTCACTATATTTGAATTGGCAACAATGGTCATTATCAACAGGGTTAACGCCATGGCAAACCATTGAACAGCATAACCTGTATGCTTTTGCGGCTGAACCGCAACAGTTGTCCAGCCTGTTTGCAAGGCCCCCGTTGAGTCAGCATCTAAACGCAACTGGTAGGGCAAAAAAGGTTCAGCAAATAATTCTTCGGCTCGCTCAACAGTCACCCATCCGACTCGAGTAGGCCAATTAGCCACTTTCTTAATACCGTCATCCAACCGGTATCCACCCTTCAGTGCATGGTACAAATAACCGCGTAATTGCACCACGCCCTCGACTGACATTATTACAGGCAGCTGGGCTCGATCAAGTGAGGCCGGAATCCAGCCCCGGTTAATCAACAGCTTTTCTGCCACTTCAGGCAGAGTAACTGCCTGTAAAATTTCATAGCCTGGTCTACCGTTTTTAACCCGATTATCCAGAATAACAGCTCGATTGTTATCAACCAATCCTCGCATCCATGCAAGTCGATATTGATGGTCGTGACCCGTAAGTAACGACTGTGCGTTACTTAGCGGGGGTAATTGTTGATTATTCGCATAACGATCAACAATATCCTGCTTTTCCTCAGCACGCTGGAGCTGCCAAAAACCTAGACTGATCAATAACGGCATCATTAATAGCGAAAATACCAATAATTTGGCATTGGGTAACCATTTGAAGCCGTAATTTTTTTGAGCCTGATCTGTCATCTGTGGTTAAATGTTTCCTGTCTTAACAAAGGGTTTTATCATGCTATTAAAAATAATTATTGTCATTTTATTTATCGGTGTTGTCGCAAGCCTATTTGGCGGACTTAACTTCTTGGTTAAGGATATGGGCAACAACAGTAGGCGGTTACTTTACGCACTAGGCATAAGAATTGGCCTTGCCAGCCTATTATTAGCCTGCGTCATTTACGGCAACTACACCGGGCAACTCAGCAGTACTGCCCCCTGGGATCGTCAATTACACCCCGAAAATGTCGCCCCTATTCAACCTGCGCAAAAGGCACACTGAATACAACCAAAAACGGCCAAGCAATGCCTGGCCGTTTTTTTAATGCTATAGCGCTTTACGCTAAGACGTAAACGAATAGGAAAAGTCCCACCCATACCACATCAACAAAGTGCCAATACCATGATGAGGCTTCAAAACCGAATTGATCATCATTGCTAAAGTGGCCTTTTAATCCTCGCAACCACTGTACCAGCAGCATGCAGGTTCCTAGGGTTACGTGAACACCGTGAAAGCCTGTTAACAAGAAGAAAGTAGTCCCATAGATACCCGTCTCAAGAGTAAGCCCCATATGCTGATAAGCATGGATATATTCCTCAACTTGCAAGAACAAGAAGATAATGCCTAAAGCAACGGTTATGCCCAACCAGGTGTTGAACTTTTTACGGTTTTCGTTTTTCAATGCTGTATGTGCAATGTGAACAGTAAAACTTGACGTCATTAGAACCAAAGTATTCCAAAGTGGAAGCCAGCTAAGTAGATTGCTCCATCCAGGGAAATTCATATTCTGATCAGGGCCTTTAAACTGCGCATCTTCGCCATTAGCCATTTGGTCTGGAGTCACCATTACTGGCCACTCGGCTTGATAGCCAGGCCAAAGGATCTGGTTATTCGCAGCCGCAGCGTCTGTTGGCGTGTCGTCAAATATACCTACCGCAGCTTCACCGCCAAGCCATGAATTGGCAAATACTCTGACATAAAAAAGAGCGCCAAAGAAAGCCGCAAAAAACATAACCTCTGAAAAGATAAACCACAGCATACCTAGCACGTAGGATTTTTTCAGCTGTTGATTGGCAAGGCCTTGCATGTTTTCATCAATAACTACGCTCCACCACTTGTACAAAACAAGTGACAACATAGCTAACCCAATTAAGAATACAGTGGGTGAGCCGCCCTCAATTACCCAGCTGGCTGCACCAAATGCAAGTACGCCCATGCCGGTAGCGGCAAAAATTGGCATCTTGCTTTGCTCTGGTACGTAATAATTATTCTCTGTTGACATCAGTGTTCTCCGTTTCTGGACTACTTGCCGCTACAGGCAAAGTAAGTCACTGTACTTGTGAGACCGCCACAGTTGAGCGATCTGTTATATCAAATAATGTATAAGATAATGTGACTGTATTCACACTCTTAGGTAAATCTGGATCCAATATAAAGACCAGCCCTAGCTCAGCCTGCTCGCCTGCACCTAGCGGCTGATTAGCAAAACAAAAGCATGCGGTTTTATGGAAGTAAGCTGCCGCATTGTTTGGCAACACATTAGGTATCGCCTGAGCAATCATATCTTCACTGGTAGTATTTCGAGCGAAAAAATTAACCGCTCTTGATTCCCCCGGATGAACCATAACGCGATACTCTAGGGGATAAAACTCCCAAGGCATCTCCGCATTGTTGGCTGCAACAAACTGCACCTCAACTTGTCTTGAAGTGTCTACCGTTAACACGACAGCTTCATACTTACCGTCGGTTCTGCCGCCAATGCCTGTAATTTCACAAAATAAATCATACAGTGGCGGCAATAAAAAAACCGCAAACAGGAACATAGCCACCGCAAGGGCCAACAACTTGGCTAAGAGACTGCGATGACTAGTTTCCATTACAAATACCTATTTTACCTGAGGTGGTTTCTCAAAGGTGTGATAAGGGGCTGGCGTTGGAACTGTCCATTCCAAACCTTCTGCTCCTTCCCAAACCTCTGGCTTATCCACCGGCTTGCCGTGAGTAATAGTACGAACCACGTTAAACAGGAATAAAATCTGCGCAGCACCGTACATAAAGGCACCAATACTAGAAACCATATTCCAATCAGCAAACTGCAGACCGTAGTCGGCATAGCGTCTTGGCATACCTGCTAAACCCAAGAAATGCTGCGGCATAAAGGTAATATTAAAGCCGATAAAGGCTATCCAAAACTGTACCTTACCCATGGTTTCGTTATACATCTTGCCACACCACTTGGGCAGCCAGTAGTAGACGGCAGCTGTACCACTAAATACAGCACCTGCAACCATCACATAATGGAAGTGAGCAACTACAAAATAGGTATCATGATACTGAATATCTGCAGCCGCAATGGACAGCATCAAGCCAGTAAAACCACCAAAGGTGAAAAGGATTACAAATGCGATACTAAATAGCATAGGGGTCTCAAAAGTAAGCGAGCCCTTGTACATGGTAGTTATCCAGTTAAATACTTTTACGCCAGTTGGCACAGCAATCAACATGGTTGCGTACATAAAGTACAGTTCACCCGCAATTGGCATACCTACGGTAAACATATGGTGAGCCCATACGATAAAAGACATAAAGGCAATTGACGCTGTAGCGTAAACCATTGAAGAATAACCAAACAAAGGCTTGCGGCTAAAGGTCGGTATAATCTGAGATACCACACCAAATGCTGGCAGGATAATAATATAAACTTCTGGATGACCAAAGAACCAGAATATATGCTGGAACAGTACTGGATCACCGCCACCCGCTGCATCAAAGAAGCTGGTACCGAAGTTAATATCCATTAACATCATGGTTACCGCACCCGCTAGCACCGGCATTACCGCAACAAGAAGGAATGCTGTAATTAGCCACGTCCAAACAAACATCGGCATCTTCATATAAGTCATACCTGGTGCACGCATATTCATAATGGTGGCGATAATGTTAATCGACCCCATAATTGAAGAAGCACCCATGATATGCACACCAAAGATAAAGTAGTTAACCGTATCTGGCGCATAGGTAGTTGAGAGTGGGGCATAGAACGTCCAACCGAAGTTTGGACCGCCGCCTTCCATAAATAAAGTAGCAACCAGGATTGCAAACGCAAAAGGGAGAATCCAGAAGCTAAGATTATTCATACGTGGCAACGCCATATCAGGCGCGCCAATCATCATAGGAATCAACCAGTTAGCCAAGCCTACAAAGGCTGGCATAATTGCACCAAATACCATGACTAAGCCATGCATAGTCGTCATTTGGTTAAAGAATTCCGGCTTAATTAATTGCATACCCGGCTGGAAAAGCTCCGCGCGAATAATCATCGCGAAAGATCCACCCAAAATAAACATAGCAAAGCTAAACCAAAGGTAAAGCGTACCGATATCTTTGTGGTTTGTGGTAAATAACCAACGGCTTGCGTACTTTACCCAACCGTCAGCCAGTGTTGCGGGACCATGTGCCATATCGAAAACTCCCTATTTAGCTTGTTTGTAGTTAAGAACATCAATTGGCTGAGTAATATCACCCACATTGTTGCCCCAAGCATTACGCTCGTAATGAATAACCGCTGCTATATCAACCTCTGAAAGTTGGTCAGCAAAGGACTGCATAGCTGAACCGGCAATACCATCAACTACGACTCGCAGGTGTTCAACCACAGGGCCCAGTGCAATCACACTGTTTTTAAGGGCAGGAAACACACCCGGAATACCCTCACCGTTGACGGCGTGACAGCCTGCACAAGAGCGGTTATACACCGCTTCGCCCTGAACCATTAGCTCGTCAAATGTCCACTGCTTGCCGATCGTAGAAGCGTAAACTGCTGCCGCTTCTTTTTTACCCGCCAGCCACTGATCATATTCAGCCTGCTCTTTAACTTCGACTACAACCGGCATAAAGGCATGGCCCGAGCCGCATAGCTCAGTACACTCGCCAACATAGGTGCCTGGCTTGTCAGTTTTAGCCCAGGCCGAAGTAAATAGTCCGGGTACTGCATCACGCTTAACGCCGAAATCAGGAACCCACCAGCTGTGAATAACGTCATTACCGGTAATTAAAAAGCGTACTTTTTTGCCTACAGGAAGTACCAAGGGCTCGGTCACTTCGCGAAGATAGTGCTCACCTTTAGACTCTCTGCCATAGATTTCGTCTTGCGATGTGCGAAGCTCACTCATGAACTTCACGTCTTCCCCAAGATATTCGTACTGCCACTTCCACTGATAGCCTGTTACCTTGATGTCAATATCTGCATCTTTGGTATCGTAAACTTTAAGTAGGGCTGTGGTCGCCGGAATTGCCATTACAATCAAAATGATTGCAGGAACAATAGTCCAAAGCAATTCAACCAAAAGGTTTTCATGGAAATTCTCAGCTACCGCACCGCGAGATTTGCGGTGAGCGTACATAACGTAGAACATAAAACCAAAAACTGCTACGCCAATCACGGTGCAAATCCACATCATAATCATGTGAATATCGTATGCTGCCTGACTGACTTCTGTGACTCCTTGAGGCATATTGAGCTGTCGTGTTGCAGATTCTGCATTCACAACGCCAGCTGCTGCCGAGGCCAAAACCGCGCCGAGGCATCTCAAGAAAAGCGCTTGCGCTCTTTTCAACATCGCTTATTTCTCCGTGGTAACTATGGGAACTTACTGCCCTGCTTCGTGATGATGACCCAAGCAAAAACCTGGGGCACCAATTGAGGCGCGGTATTGTACCAAATATTTGTGAGTTTCTCTAGCCAAACCGACACCATTTTTAATTATGCACACCGCTCAATTGCCTTCAAGCTTGTTTGCATCGACTGCTTTTGGCAATGAAACGAGGCAACAAAACCCATTTACTAGAAAATAAAGCAGACGCTCATATTAATTTTTATCAATTCAGCTTGCTAGGATCGACAATTTTTACCTTTTGGGCTGGCTCCGATAGCGCATCGACACCGCTACTCACTCGAGTGAGAAGCTCTTTTGGCGCAGATGAGATGCGAATTTCATCTAAAAAACCACAGCTTACGCACTCGCGATAGTTAGCTCCATCGCTGCTATAAGCCCTTATTTTGTCCATTTTTGAACATTTAGGGCAAACTACACCGGCAATAAATTGTTTTTTAGTTGAAAAAGTCATCAAAAACTCACCACAATAGGCATTGTATTATAACCTCGGAATAGCGATATGGATCACTCAATTAGACCTTTTAAAGGAATTTATCCAAATCTTGGGCAGCGTGTTTACGTCGACCCACAATCCACCGTTATTGGCGATGCCTGCCTTGGCGATGACGTATCAGTATGGCCGGGCGCTGTTATTCGCGGGGACATGCACTCTATAAAGGTGGGCGCACGATGCAACGTACAAGACAATGCCGTACTGCATGTAACCCATGCATCTGACTTTAATCCCCAGGGCTACCCGCTTGTGATTGGCGAAGAAGTCATTATTGGCCATCGAGCTATTCTGCATGGCTGCACTTTAGGCAATAAGATATTAGTAGGTAATGGCGCGGTCATTAATGATGGGGCGGTAGTAGAAGATGGCGTAATAGTCGGCGCCGGCTGCATGGTTCCGCCTCGCAAGACCCTAGAAAGCGGCTATATCTACATAGGTAACCCCTGCAAAAAACTGCGCCCCTTAAGCGAACAGGAAAAACAGTTTTTTAGCTACTCGGCAGCAAGCTATATCAAGCTAAAAGATCAGTATCTCTTAGAACAGTGTTAGCTGACATACGATTAGCGAGCCAGCTGCAGCCTAAGATCAGCAATAACTGGCGCGATTTCGGGCTGCACGCCACGCCAAAGATTAAACGATTCTGCCGCCTGACCAACCAACATACCTAAACCATCGCTAACCACGCCGCCACGCAGCTGAGCCCACTGCATAAAGGCGGTAGGCTCGGCGCCATAAAGCATATCGTAACAGGCGGTAGGCGCAGTACTTTCAGTGTCGATTAAGGTATCAGGTAGAGGCGGCAATTCCCCCTGAAGCCCCGCACTGGTGGCATTAATAACCAAATCAAAGCGCTGCTCGCCAAGCATATCAAAGCCACAGCCCAACAAATAACCAAACTCCGCAAAACCCTTAGCTAGCTGCAAGGCTTTATCTACGGTGCGATTAGCGATAACAATATGCTGAGGCTGTTCGGCCAAAAGAGGCTCCAAGACACCACGAACCGCACCCCCAGCCCCTAGAATAAGCACGCGCTTGTGACGAATAGTCCAGCCAAGATTGCGCTTAATATCATTAACCAAGCCAACGCCATCCGTAGTATCGCCCAGCACCGTACCATCAGCTTCTCGAGACAGCGTATTAACCGCGCCCGCACGCCGCGCCCTTGGCGTGGTTCGCGCGGCATAACTATAGGCATCCTGCTTAAAGGGAACCGTAATATTTAAGCCCTTACCGCCCTCCTTAAAAAAGGCATCCGCCGCCGCATTAAATCCCTGGGTATCCACTAATTGTTTTTCATAACTAATTGATTCGCCAGTTTGCACTGCAAACCTACGATGAATATCAGGTGACTTGCTATGGCCTATAGGGTTGCCAAAAACTGCATATTTATCCGTCATTAGAGCCAGTCTCGATCAGTCAAATAATGAGTGTAAAGTTCTTCTTCTGCGCTGCCTGCCTCAGGCTGCCAACTATATTCCCAGCGAACCATCGGAGGCAATGACATTAAAATAGACTCTGTGCGACCGCCGGTTTGTAGACCAAATAACGTGCCTCGGTCATAAACCAGGTTAAATTCCACATAGCGGCCGCGGCGATACAGCTGAAAATCCCTCTCTCTCTCGCCAAACGGCTGCTCGCGACGACGCTGCATAATGGGCAAATAAGCATCAATATAGCTATCTCCCACAGCCCGCATAAAAGCAAAACTTTGCTCAAAACCTAACGTATTAAAATCATCAAAGAATAGACCACCCACACCGCGGGGTTCGTCGCGATGGCGCAGATAGAAATATTCATCACATTGCTTTTTAAGGCGCGGATAAACATCCTCGCCAAACGAGTCGCAGGCATTTTTAGCCGTCTGATGCCAGTGCATGCAGTCTTCTTCATTGCCATAATAGGGTGTTAAATCATAGCCCCCACCAAACCACCACACCGGATCTTCGCCATCTTTTTCAGCAATAAAAAACCGTACATTGGCATGGGAGGTAGGCATATAAGGATTATGCGGATGAATAACCAAGGAAACCCCCATAGCCTCGAAGCTACGCCCTGCAAGTTCTGGCCTACTTTGGGTGGCAGATGCAGGCAACTGATCACCCGACACATGGGAGAAGTTTACCCCGCCTTTTTCAATGACCGCGCCATTGGCGATTACTCGGCTTCTACCGCCGCCGCCTTCAGGACGGGTCCAACTATCCTCCTGCCAGGCGCTGCCGTCTTCCTGCTGTAATGCAGCACAGATGCTGTCTTGCAGGTCAAGTAAGTAATTCTTTACAATCTCTTTATAAACAGTTTGCATATTATCCTTTACGGATGACCCGATCAGTCATCAGGTGCCGAATTTCACTAGGCGCGGATGCAGTGCCTATGGCTCCCGACGTTAGCGCATCCAGTCTGCCTTCAAAATAATGTCTAACCCTAAGCGCACTAGCAGCCTCAGGTAAGCCCTGGGGGTTAGCCGACGTTGACACAATAGGCCCACCAAATAACTCACATAACGCAGCAGCCGGCGGATGAGAAATTACGCGAACAGCAAGTGTATCATGGCCGCCAACAATCCATTGTGGTGCTGCGCCATTATGAGGAATTAACCAGGTAGTAGGCTTAGCAGTAGGCTGCTGGAGACGCTCTAACTGCGCAGCATTTAAGCCCTCAGTAAAAGGGGCAAACTGCTGCCAATTGCAGGCGATAAGAATTAGCCCCTTATGTTCAGGACGATTTTTTAAAGTGAGGATTTTGGCTACTGCTGAGTAGCTATAGGGGTCACAGCCTAGGCCCCAGACCGCTTCGGCCGGGTAGGCTATCACCCCCTGTAAATGCAACTGGTGCACTGCAAGGCTAGTTTTAGTATGCCTTCTCCAGTTGATCACGAACTGGCTCAGCTATTTTTCAACCGTTCCTGCAATGCCGCATCTTTAGCAAGAATAGCTTCCGCATTCGCTGCACGCTCAGCAAGCAGTTTTTGATGCATCTCAGCATCTGCAACGCCGATAATCTGTGCCGCAAGATAAGCTGCATTTTTAGCGCCAGCTTTACCAATAGCAACAGTTGCCACTGGAATGCCGCCCGGCATTTGAACCGTAGAAAGCAATGCATCAAGGCCGTCCAGCGAACCATTAATTGGCACACCGATTACAGGCTTAAGTGTAGTTGCAGAAACGGCACCCGCCAAGTGAGCCGCCATACCTGCCGCGCAGATAAAAGCCGCACAACCGCGCGCATCGGCATCGGTTACATAGCTGTGAGTGGCTGCTGGGGTGCGGTGCGCAGAAGTCACCTTCACCTCAAAAGGAATATCAAATTTCTTTAGAATATCAAAGCTGGCTTCCATTACTGGCAAATCAGAATCGGAACCCATAAGGATGGCTACAAAAGGTTTACTCATAATTTTAGTGATCTCCGTTAAAGATGCGCAGATTACCGAAACTTATCGCCCCGCGCAATCCCCTATTTAAAGTGTTAACGGTTTCGAAAGCCTAGTAATCATTATAAAAAAGGGCGAAATATGACACAGCATAAAAAGACAGAATTAAATGCGACTAAAATAACCCTGCTCGCTCGCTATTAGTCCCTTTAATTCTAAAGAGATCAATAGTTGCAATAACTTATCCATAGGCCAGAGGGTATGGATTTCATCAATTAATACAGGGTCATAACCAAGTATCTCTAAAAGCTGAGTTTCTTTATCATTTAGCATAATAGTCGGTGCGTCCTCAGCAGGGCTGCCAATTAAACATCTGAGCTGCTGGCCACAACGGGCAAGTGGGCCGGCAATTTCTGCCACAAGGTCGTCAGTTTTTTCTACCAAACATGCGCCCTGCTTTATTAATTGATGGCAGCCTTTACTTTGAGGCCTATTAATAGGCCCAGGTATGGCAAATACTTCGCGATTTTGCTCTAAGGCATATTTTGCAGTGATTAGCGAACCGCTTTTAATGGCCGCCTCTACCACGAGCACGCCAAGACTAAGCCCGCTAATAATTCGATTTCGCTGAGGAAAGTGGGCAGGGCGCGCCGGGGTGCCGGGGATAAACTCTGTAACCAGTGCGCCGCCTTTTTCAACTATTTTTTTAGCAAGGGGCGCATTTCGGCGAGGGTAGACGCAATCTATGCCTGTAGCTATTACTGCAATACTAATGCCTTCAGGCGCCTCCATAGCACCCTGATGGGCGCAACTGTCTATACCTATCGCCATGCCGCTAGTAATAGCAAACCCTCTGCCTGCAAGAATTTTAGACCATGACGTTGCAATAATGTCACCCGCTCTGCTCATGCGTCGACTCCCTACCACGGCCAACTGGGGTAGCTGCAAAGCATGGGGATTGCCTCGCACATATAACAAGGCAGGCGGGCAGGCTATTTGCTGTAATTGAGCCGGGTAGACCGGGCTAGTAATCGGCACTGTATGGGCCTGATACTGTTTGAGTACCCTGCCTATTCTCATATACTCAGCTTGCCATTGGCCTCTATGATAATCTCGACGAATCAGCTGCAGACGTTGATTTAACGCGGAGTTTTTAACAGGCTCCTGGCTTTCATATATTTTCTGGAAGCTTCCCAAGCTTTCAATCAAACCAAGTTGCAATGCGGGTGTACATGGCTCGAGAAGTTGTGAAATAAGTGCCCAATGAGCTTCGCCTTCCTGACATATGCCTGTGTTCATGCGGTGCGTCCTTTCTAGCAACTGTGTATAATCTTTGTATTCGGGCTTAAGTTGATTGTAGACAGGTTTAATGATCTTCTTGGCTTTTTTGTATTAGATATGAAGAAAGATAAACACTGCTATGGCTACATTAACTATTCTTGAATACCCCAACCCTCGGCTACGTATTGTTGCTGAACCCGTCACTGAGGTTAACGACAAAATCCGCACGCTGATTGATGATATGTTTGAAACCATGGAAGAGGCGCAGGGCATAGGCTTAGCCGCAACACAGGTTGATGTTCATCAGCAGGTGATCGTGATGGATATCTCTGAAAGCCGCAATGAGCCGCGAGTCTTTATAAACCCTCAAATTGAAGTGCTAGAGCCCGACACTCTCCCCTTTGACGAAGGCTGTTTATCAGTACCCGGGTTTAATGAAACCGTAGATCGTCCGCGCAATGTAATGATTCGCGCCCTTGACCGCAAAGGCAACGCCTTTAAGGAAGAGGCTAAAGGCCTGCTAGCTGTCTGTATTCAGCATGAAATAGACCACCTTAAGGGCAAATTATTTGTCGACTACCTCTCCACACTAAAAAGAGACCGTATTCGTAAAAAACTCAAAAAACTACGGGCATAGGGCCATGAAGATTATCTTCGCAGGCACTCCAGAGTTTGCCGCCACACATTTACAGGCGCTTATTGATCAGGCTCAACATACTATTGTCGCGGTTTATACCCAGCCCGATAGACCTGCAGGGCGAGGTAAAAAGCTAACCGCCAGCCCGGTAAAACAGTTAGCGGTAGACCATCAATTATCAGTATTTCAACCCGCCTCCCTTAAAGACTCAGCGGCACAAGAACGACTAGCCAGTCATGGCGCCGATATTATGGTCGTAGTAGCCTATGGGCTAATTTTGCCGCAGGTGGTTTTAGACACGCCTCAACGAGGCTGCATTAATGTTCACGGCTCACTGCTGCCTAAATGGCGCGGTGCAGCACCTATACAGCGCGCGGTAGAGGCAGGCGACGCGGAAACAGGGGTCTGTATTATGCAAATGGACGCAGGGCTTGATACTGGCCCGGTAATCTCTCTAGCACGCTGCCCTATCGAGGCTAACGATACCAGCGGTTCAGTTTATAAAAAATTGTCTGCGCTTGGGGCGCCCACACTTCTCGCCGCATTGGACAAAATAAGCTCTGGTGTTGCAGTGGCCGAACAGCAAGATAACGCCCTAAGCACCTATGCTAAAAAAATTGATAAATCTGAAGCCTTAATTGACTGGTCGCAACCCGCGACGGCCATAGAGCGACGAGTACGCGCTTTAAATCCTTTTCCTGCCGTCTACAGCCTTATCTTAGGTGACCGCGTAAAAATATGGAGCGCCTCAACTATGAGCGCCAATACCGGTACCGCGGCGGGCACTATTGTTGATTCAAGTACGAAAGGCTTGCGGGTGCAAACTGGCGATGGCCAACTACTTATTACCGACATTCAACTGGCGGGTAAGTCGAAAATGCCTGTCGCTGAACTCTTAAAATCTAAAGCCGAGCTATTTGCTCAGGGCAAGAGGTTCGATCATTAATGGCCAATGTACGTGTTGTTGCCGCAGAGGCTATCGGTCAGGTTTTACGCGGGCGCTCGCTTTCTGCTGTATTACCTAAATACAGCCAAAAAGTTGCCGATAATGACCAAGGGCTATTTAAAGAGCTCTGCTTTGGCACCCTGCGCTGGTACCCCCAGCTACAAGCGATTGTTAACTGCCTCATGTCAAAGCCCATCAAAGATAAAGAGCGCGAAATTCAGGCATTACTAGCCTGCGGGATATACCAGCTAATGCATATGCGGGTTGCCGATCATGCCGCTATTAACGAAACTGTTAGCGCTACCATTAAATTAAAAAGAGTGTGGGCCAAGGGGCTAGTAAATGCTGTGCTGCGAAATTTTCAGCGTCAACAGCAGCAATTATCCCAGCAGCTTGCAAGCAATGGCGCCTATCAAACCGCTCATCCTCAATGGTTAATCGATCGCATCCAACAATCTTGGCCGCAGAATGCTGAGCAGATTTTAGCCGCTAATAATCAGCAGGCGCCAATGTGTCTGCGGGTCAATACTAGCCGATGTAGCCGCGAAGACTACCTGCAGCAGCTTATAGAGCTAGGCATAAAAGCCACAGCTACCCGCTATAGCGACTGCGGGGTTTTGCTGAATAGCCCACAAGATGTAACTGGCCTGCCAGGTTTTGCCGAGGGCCTAGTCAGCGTACAGGACGAATCTGCACAGCTTGCGGCATCGCTATTAGAGGTTAAGCCCGGGCATGTGGTGCTTGATGCCTGCTGCGCCCCCGGCGGTAAAACCTGTCATATTTTAGAATCTGAGCCTCAACTTGGCGCATTAACCGCCATTGATCTTGAGCCCAAGCGCCTATTGCGCTGTGAAGATAATTTAAAGCGTTTGGATTTACAGGCTAATTTAATTGCCGCAGATGTCGGTGCCATTGACCAATGGTGGGATAAAAAAAGCTTTGATCGCATTCTGCTAGATGCCCCCTGTTCAGCTAGCGGCGTGATTCGACGCCATCCTGATATCAAATTACTGCGCAAAGACTCAGATATTAAAAACTTATCAAAAATACAGACAGAATTGCTAGAAAAGGTCTGGAAAACTTTGCGCAAAGGGAGCATGCTTGTTTATGCAACCTGTTCAGTGCTTCCACAGGAAAACGATCATGTGGTCGCAGGGTTTTTGGCAACACATACTGATGCCTCAGTAGTTACTATTGAGGCAGCCTGGGGACAGGCCACAGACTGTGGCCGGCAAATATTTCCCTCGGCCAACGGCGGTGACGGTTTTTACTATGCGCGCCTACAAAAAAATAGCTGATATAAATGCAGGACAATCATGAAAATAGTGATAGTTGGAGCGGGTCAGGTTGGGGCTACGTTGGCTGAAAATCTAGCACGAGAAAATAACGATATTACTATTGTTGATATCGATGCCGGTGTTTTAAGGCAATTACAGGATAGGCTGGACGTTCGCACCGTAGTAGGAACGGGCTGCTACCCCGATGTGTTGGTTAATGCAGGCATAGAAGATGCCGACATGATTATCGCCGTGACTCGAAGCGATGAGATTAATATTGTCGCCTGCCAGGTAGCCTATTCACTGTTTCACACCCCCACAAAAATCGCGCGCGTTAGATCACGCAATTACAGTAATCCCGACTATAAAAGCAAATTGTTTAACGACAAACATATGCCTATAGACGTAATGATTACCCCTGAACAGGTAGTGACTGACTATATTCACAAGCTAATTGAACAGCCGGGCGCACTTCAGGTATTAGAATTTGCCGACGGTATTGTTCAGCTTGTGGGCCTAAGAGCCGTTGAAGATGGACCTCTAGTCGGCCAAGAACTACGCCGACTTAAAGAACATATGCCCAATATTGACGCTAGGGTAGCTGCTATTTATCGCAAAGATGGGGCCATATTCCCTACGGGCGAAACCGTTATTGAAGACGGCGATGAAGTATTCTTTATCGCCGCCAAGAAAAATATCCGCAAAGTAATGAGCGAACTACGCCGCCTAGAAAAGCCTTATCGACAACTGGTTATTGCTGGCGGTGGCAATATTGGCTTTAGGTTAAGTAAAGCATTGGAAGATCACTATAATATAAAAATTATCGAATTCTCAGATGCCAGAGCTGAGGTGCTTTCAGAGCAGCTTAATAAAACCGTAGTGCTAAGAGGCTCCGCAACCGATCAAGAGCTTTTGCTAGACGAAAACATTGATAAGACCGATGTATTTATTGCCCTTACCAATGACGATGAGACCAATATTATGGCCTCGTTACTGGCCAAGCGATTAGGCGCCAGGAAAGTAATGACCCTCATTAGCAACCCGGTTTATGCCGACCTCATGCAGGGCGGCGAGATCGATATCGCCATATCGCCGCAGCAGGCAACCATTAGTTCGCTTCTCGCCCATGTGCGCAAAGGCGACACTGAAAGTGTGCACTCACTTCGGCGCGGTGCTGCTGAGGCTCTCGAATTTATTGTTCATGGTGACGAAAATAGCTCAAAAGTTGTGGGCCGCGCTATTGAAAATATAAAATCACCGCCAGGCGCTACATTAGCCGCCTTAGTCCGTAATAGCGAGGTGATAATTGCCCATCACGACACCGTGATTAAAAGTGGCGACCATGTCATTGTGTTTGTGGTCGATAAAGAAAAAACCAAGGCCGTCGAGAAACTATTCTCGGTTGGCTTTAGTTTCTTCTAGAGGGCTAACCCAAGATGCATTTTACAATTATTGCTAGAGTGTTGGGCATGCTATTGGTTATTTTTAGCCTCAGCATGCTCACCCCGGTATTAGTGGCATTGCTGTATGGCGAAAACACCTCAAATACCTTCTTGCTGGCTTTTGCTATCACGCTATTTGTCGGCTTATTATTCTGGCTGCCCTCCAGACATGCCAGCGGCGAGCTAAGGACCAGAGACGGCTTTATAGTTACGGTGTTTTTCTGGCTAGTACTCAGCTCCTTTGGAGCACTGCCACTGATGCTATCTGAAGCACCCAACCTAAGCTTTATAGATGCCTTATTTGAATCAATTTCAGGGCTAACCACCACAGGGGCCACCGTAATTTCTGGTCTCGACCATTTACCAAAATCGATTTTATACTACCGACAACAGCTTCAATGGTTAGGCGGTATTGGTATTGTGGTGATTGCAGTAGCCATTTTGCCCATGCTCGGTGTAGGCGGCATGCAGATTTATCGCGCCGAAACCCCTGGCCCCATGAAAGACTCAAAGCTTACCCCGCGAATTACTGAAACCGCCAATGTATTATTTCGCATTTACCTCTGCTTGACCCTGGCATGCACACTAGCCTACTGGGGCGCAGGCATGAGTGGCTTTGACGCCATAAGTCATAGCTTTTCAACGGTTTCTATTGGCGGGTTTTCCACCCACGATGCCAGCATAGGCTTTTTTAATAATAGCGCCATTATGGCTATTTGCAGCTTCTTTATGGTCATTTCTGGGTTGAATTTTGCGCTACATTTTCATGCTTGGCATAGTCGACGCCCAAGCCTGTACTGGGCCGACCCTGAAGCACGCATGTATCTATTTCTACTTATAGCCGGCGCCATTATTACCTGCTGCTACCTGTATTACAGTGGTACCTACAATGGCAGTGAAAGTGTTCGGCAGGGTACATTCCAGTTAATTTCTATTATGACCACCACCGGCTTTACCACCCGTGAATTTCATAATTGGCCCAGCTTCTTACCTTTCTTTTTAATATTTTTATCCTTCTTTGGTGCCTGCGCAGGGTCTACCGGTGGTGGTATAAAAATTGGCCGCATGCTTATATTGGCCAAACAGGGGTTACGAGAAATTTACAGGCTAGTGCACCCCAACGCACTATTACCCATCAAAATTCGCAACCGCACCGTTCCCGCAAGGGTGGTGGATGCCATTTGGGCATTTTTAGGGGTCTACTTAGCAATCTTTTATCTTATGGTTCTTTTGCTTTTAGCCACTGGCTTAGATTATGACACCGCTTGGTCAGCCACTGCGGCATCGCTTAATAACCTAGGCCCAGGTTTAGGCGCAGTCGCCACCCACTATGGCGATATTGGCGGCTTTGCGAAATGGGTACTCTGTTGGGGTATGCTGTTGGGACGGCTAGAAATCTTTACCCTGTTGGTTTTATTTACCCCGACGTTTTGGCGAAAGTAAAAAAAAATAGCCACCCTTTGTTGTCCATACTCTATCTTGCATCTAAGGGGAAAGAAGTATGGAAGCTGTTGAATGTATTATCTGCAAAAATCCAGCAATGCTGTTACCTAGGCTGAGTGGCTGAGAGGATTTTACGTGCAATCAATGTGGTGAATTTGGAATATGTGGAAGTTTATTAGCATGAGAAGAATGTACGAATCTCTCTAATCAAGATAGTAAAAATTATCCTCTTTGATTAAAGAAAAAAATAGGGGTGACCCCCTATATATACTTACTAGTTACGACTTCGAGTAATTTTGCATTAGCAAAAACCTAAGCCAATTGGCTAAACTTTTCACGAGCAAGCAGCCTTGGCAGACAAGAAACCAATTACTGCTGCCTTGCCTTATAGTAAGCCTCTTCAGAAATACCGTGGTAAGTAGCCGCCTGCTGTTTAAATGCCTGAATAGAGCCGGCAACCCGTTGGGCAAATTCATTATCTTTGGTCAGGTCGGCAATAACTTCAGCGGATAACTCGCGCAAGCCCTGAATCACCTCATCGGGTAATTTTCTGACCTCAACCCCATGCTCGTTGACCAGCTGCTCAAGCGCCTGATTATTGCGCACCGTATATTCATCCAGCATATCCTGGTTAACGGCACGGGCTGCGGCTTCAATAATTGCCTGTAGATCAGCCGGCAATGCCTCTAAGGCCTGCTTATTAACGATAAATTCCAAGGTGGGGCCAGGCTCATGCCAGCCGGGATAATAGTAATATTTGGCTACCTGATGAAAGCCAAACGCTAAATCATTGTAAGGGCCAACCCACTCGGTGGCATCGATTACACCGGTTTGCATGGCAGTGTAGAGTTCGCCGCCGGGTATATTGACCGATTCACCGCCAGCGCGGGTAATCACATCGCCGCCCAGGCCGGGAATACGCATTTTTAGCCCTTTTAAATCGGCCATGCTATTAATTTCGCGATTAAACCAACCGGCCATCTGCACCCCAGTATTACCGCCAGCAAAGGGCACCAAATTAAACGGCGCATAAAGCTCGCGCCATAATGCAAGGCCGCCGCCAGAATGAAGCCATGCGTTCATTTCTTGGGCATTAAGGCCAAAGGGAATAGAAGTAAAAAAGGCCGCGGCCTTATTTTTGCCCGTCCAATAATAGGCACCACTGTGGCCTATCTGTGCTGTGCCCTGAGACACCGCATCAAACACCTGCAACGCCGGGACCAACTGGCCGGCACCAAATACCTTAATTTTTAAGCGGCCATTACTCATAGCCTCGACTTTTTTGGCAAAATTTTCCGGTGCAGTGCCAAGGCCCGGATAGTTTTTAGGCCAAGCCGTAACTAACTTCCACTTGTAAGTCTGCTGAGGGGCTGTATTTTTGCCCTCAACCTGATTATTATCGCTGCCATCGCAGCTAGCCAATAGACAAACTATGGCTACCCAGTAAAAAATACGCATATGCTAGTCCCTTAATGTTCGCTGTGTTATCGCTGTTTAAATAGCGGCCAAATTGGCCGAAGCCAATATAAGTATTTTAGCACCTACTTCATCAAAAACCACATGCACTCGCGCCCGCGGCCCATTGCCTTCGAAATTTAAAATAATGCCATCGCCATAAACATTATGCCTAACCTGCTGGCCTAACTGAAAGCCCGTATGGCTGCCCTCATCGCTATTGCGCACTGCCGCATAGGTTGTCGGGCGGGATATACTGTTTTGTAATCTTACCTCTTCAATCACCTGCTGTGGAATATCACGAATAAATCGCGAAACAGAATTAAATGATTCTGTGCCATAGGTGGACCGGGTTTCAGCAAAGGTCATATAGAGCTTTTGCATAGCGCGGGTAATACCCACATAAGCAAGCCTGCGCTCTTCTGCAAGCCGACCGGGCTCATCAATAGACATCTTATGAGGGAATAGGTTTTCTTCCATACCCGCCAAAAATACCAAGGGGAATTCCAAGCCTTTGGCACTGTGCAGGGTCATTAGCTGCACCGCATCTTCATCCTGATCAGCTTGGCGGTCTCCTGCATCTAAGGCTACCTGATCTAAAAATTGCGGCAATACAGCGGCATCGCCATCTTCTGGCTCAAAGTTTTTACAGGCATTTACCAGCTCTTCAAGGTTTTCTACCCGCGCCTGCCCGCGCTCGCCCTTCTCGCGACGATGCATATCCACCAGGCCACTGCGTTGAATAGCGTTTTCTGCCTGCTCTGATAATGGCAGCTCATCTAGCTGGCCACTCATTTCATTAATCAGCACCATAAACCCAGCCACAGCATTAGCCGCTCTAGCGGTTAAGCGTTTCTCGCTGACCATGGCGTTTGACGCCTCCCACAAAGAACAGCTAGTTTGGCGCGCTAAATCTCTAATTTGCTCTAGGGTGCGGTCGCCAATACCCCTTGGGGGCAGGTTAACCACCCGCTCAAAGGCCACATCATCATGGCAATTAAGCATCATGCGTAAATAACCGAGGGCATTTTTAATTTCTAAGCGCTCATAAAACCGCTGGCCGCCATAGATACGATAGGGGATCTCGGCCTGCAATAGCGCCGCCTCCAATACCCGCGACTGGGCATTGGAGCGGTAGAGTATGGCTGAGTCTTCTCGACGGTTGCCCTCAGATACCCATGCCGCTAGTCGATCCGCTATATAGCGCGCCTCATCATGTTCATTAAACGCCCCATAGAGGGCAATGGGTTCGCCCTCACCGGAATCAGTCCACAGGTTTTTACCTAATCGATCCGTGTTTTTAGCTATTACTGCATTTGCCGCGCAAAGAATATTAGATGTAGAGCGGTAATTTTGTTCTAGTTTTATAGTTTCAGTATCGGCAAAATCGCGCTCAAAACTAAGTATATTTTCCACCTTAGCGCCACGCCAACCATAGATAGACTGATCATCATCACCCACCGCAGTAACACAGCTATGGCTGCCCGCCAGCAACCTAAGCCAGGCATACTGCACCGCATTGGTATCCTGAAATTCATCGACTAATATATGCCCAAAACGCTGCTGATAATGAGCCAAAACCTCGGGGTTATCGCGCCATAATTCCAGCACCCGCAATAACAACTCAGCAAAATCAATCACCCCCAACTGCTCACACAGAGGCTCATACTGGCGATATATACCAAGCATGGTAGCCATAAAGGGGTCGCCGCCCTCTTGAATATGTGCCGCGCGCAAACCCTCATCCTTTTGGCTGTTAATCCACCACTGCGCCTGTTTCGGCGGCCAGCGCTGCTCGTCCAAATCCATAGCGCGCATAACGCGCTTGACTAACCTAAGTTGGTCATCGGAATCAAGAATCTGGAAATTTTCTGGCAATTTAGCATCACGCCAATGGGTTTTTAATAAGCGATGAGCCAGCCCATGAAAGGTGCCCACCCACATACCACGCAGAGACATGCCTAACAGCGCGTCGATGCGCTCGCGCATCTCGCGCGCCGCCTTATTAGTAAAGGTAACCGCCAGCACGCCATAGGGAGAGATATTATCCACCTGAATCTTCCAGGCAATGCGGTGCACCAAAACCCGCGTTTTGCCACTGCCAGCACCAGCTAACACCAGCAAATGTTTTTTATCGCTAGTAACAGCCTGCTCTTGAGCGGAATTTAATTGATTTAAAACCGAAGTAACATCCATAGGCATTAGTTTAGCAAGTAAACAGCTAAGATAGCTGCTTTGTGTGTCGCTTTTACCAATAATTTTTTAATTTATAATTAAACTACATTAGCTAAATTTGGTTTTTATACAAAACCAATACTTTGGTGTTATTGCCTGTGAATTTTTCAAACAATAATTAAAAATACAGCGCCAAAACCCGCCCCATTAACCCAAGCTACTAGCACCCCGCCAAGGCTAGGTAAAATTAAGCGCAAAATGGCCAGCAAGCAAAGCCGCAACCCCAGGGTTGCGTTACATATTCTATAAAGCTCCCGCTAACGCCCAGCCATTGGCAGCACTAATGCATCTACAACACAGGGTAACGGCCAACCCCCTGCAAAGCGCCGAGCCTTATCCAATAAAAAAAAACCCGGCAGCCTGCTTGATACTGATAGGGCACAAAAGCCCCTAACCCCGCCCTAATAAAGATACACCGCGCCAGTGTTATTACTGCCAGTCTCAGTCTCAGTCTTAGCATCAATTTGGCCCCTGCTGTTAATACCGTTGAAACCCTTATCTTGGTGCGGGGCACCCACCGCCAGAGCGCTGGTATCTTTGGCTTTTTCGCCGTTTTCTTCTAATTCTCCTGCGGCTAAGCTAATCGAAAACCCAAAACCAGGACCAAATGTGCCCTCATTCTTGATCTTACCCTTAATATAGGACTCTAGCTCAAATTTGTCGGTGCTGTCGGTGCTGTCGGTGTATAGATACACCGTTCCTGTTTTTGAGCCACTGTTCGCAAGCTCCCCAGAAAAAATACCTTCGTGATTTGAGTCTTTGTCTTTGTCTTTGCCGCCCACCGCCAGGGTCTTGCCATCGTAGTTTAGGCTAACCGATAAACCAAACATCTTATCAGCAGCAGTAGTAGTAGCAGGTGATTCTAGTTTAGACAATTTGCTCCAATCGTCGCCTTTCCGATATATATTTACAAATTTGGCATTATGTAGGGAAAAATCAAGGTCGACGGGGTTCGAGCTGCTACCGTATGTAACATCATAACCCCAGCTCTGGCCCGAACCTACCGCCAGGGTCTTACCATCCCCGCTTAGGCTAACCGAACTTGCAAAGTAGTCATTCGCTTTTGGCAACTGGGTTTTAATATAATGCTTTTGCGTCCAGTTTGGAGTGCTAGTACTGCTATAAGTAAATAGATAGGCTGCACCGGATTTATCCTTAGGGTTAGCATCTGAATTATCAATTTCATCAAACTCATGGCGTGCATGCTCGAAAATACCGTCTGTGCCGTTCGTAACGTTACCATCACCATCTTCATTCGGGGCACCTACTGCCAGGGTCTTGCCATCGTGGCTTAGGCTAACCGAGCTACCGAAATACGAATCTTTATTGGTCCAAATGGGCTTAATTCTTTGGTTAAAGCTCCATGTATCACCATCCTGCTTAAAGAGATAGACCGCTCCAGCATCATTGTCCATTTTGGTCCTTTCCGGCTGTATATTCTGTGTTCCATCTTCTTTTTTACCGATAGATTGTTGATTATCACCAAGGGCACCCACCGCTAGGGTGTTGCCATTCCCACTTAGGCTAACCGCAAATCCAAATCGCATTGGCGTGAGCGTTTCCACGTCTGGATTCTTGGGTTTAATATAGTACTTTTGCACCCATGTACCACTTTCAGCGCGAGTAAATAAATAAGCTGCACCCTGGTATTTTCGTATGCCTGTGTAATTATTATCACTTATGTTGTCTAGATATGTTTCTTGCCCTAAGACAATCACAGTTTTCCCGCTATCATCAAGTACTTGTGTCTCCACAGTATTATCCTTAGCCACAGTATTATCCTTACCCACATCACGATTCTCACCAACGGCACCCACCGCTAGGGTTTTGCCATCCGCACTTAGGCTAACCGAGAAGCCAAATTGATCTTTTCCTTCAGGTTTGTCGGCAAGAATTGTTTTTTGTAAACTCCAGCCCGAAACCGCGCTGTTATCGGCAATATATATTTTTACCTCACCCTGCTCACCTTCGGCACCAGGTATACCCACTGCCATGGTCTGGCCATCCGCGCTTAGGCTAACCGAGTAGCCAAAATAATCTTTTTCTTTAGGGGCTTCGGCTCTAAAATAACCAATACGCTTGTTTATAGCACCCCGGTTGAATGTATGCTCTAAGGGTGCCCCGGGTGCCCCACAGTCATTATTGTCGCCTGCGCATTTTAAAAAATAGAAATGGCTCGGCACATCACCATCACCATCACCATCACCATCACCGAAAAAGTCCAAAGAGATATTCTGATTATTTTCAAAATAACCAATATCCATATTTTCCTCACCTATACCTGCAGAGAGTTGTGGTTCTGTTAAGGGCTTCCCACATAATTCAGAAGTGCATCTTAAAAAATAGAACCATTCCCTATCACCGGTAAACAGTGGCACATTAGCCTCTTCATATTTTTCATCAGAGCCCGGAATGCTATTATTTATTGTTTTAAAACCAGCATTTGCACGCTCTGCACCGTTTGAATCGTGTGTAGTAATATTTGCAATTATGCTTTTACTTAATTGGTAATTTTCTGCATCAGAGAAGTTATTCCAGGTAACACCAAAGGTTTTGATTTTGATATCTGCGTCGCCTGCTGACTCCTCAATAGCCTTAAACTCAGCTTGCGGATATATGGTAATGGTAACTTCCTTCTCAGCTTGATTACCCGCCGCATCTGTGGCCACTACGGTAAAGTGGTACGTTTTCTTGCTATCGCTTCCCTCAGCCTTCAGGGTCACTGCACCTCTGATTTCGCCGATGCTGAAGGAGTACTTATCATCAACGCCCTTAAAGCTATAGGTCACCGTGCTAGTATCTGTGGCAACGGCTGTGTAAATCACCTTATTCGTATCGCTGTTCTCATCGGTGGCGGTGGCGGTGCTACCACTGGTGAAGACCGGCGGGGTGATATCAATCACAATCTCAGAGGAACCCGATTCGGACCAGTTACCTGCTTCGTCGCGTTCTTGAACATAGAGGGTATGGGCTCCCTCAGGCAGATTAACGCTCGGTGTAAATGTGGTGTAGGTGGCAACCGAGGTAAAATCATCGTTATCCAACTTGTAGCGATAGGTGCCATTGCCACCATCACCACTCCAAGTCCAGGTCGGTTTCTGATTGTTAGTCGGCGTCGTGCCTGTCACCTCCGGTGCCTTCGGTGCCGTTTTATCATAGGTCCAGGTAAAGGTGTTGGACACCCTATTATTATTACCTGCTGTATCGGTAAACGCGTTTGCTTTAACCTTGATGGTCACTGTACCATCCCCGGTGGCCGTGAAGGTGGCGGTATAGCTTTCGCCACTACCTTTAAAACTATCCTCTTTTAGCTTGCCATTGGTCACCGTAATATCCCATGCTTCAAAATCTTCGATGGCCTCGCTAAAGTCGAACTTCAATTCAATATCTTTCTTATTGGTGGTCGAACCACTGTCCACATTATCACTCATGATTTCTAGAGTCGGCACAACGCTATCATAGGTGTAGGTAAAGGAGGGCACAGACGCACCAGGCACACTGCCACCTGAACTGGTGTAACCACTCTCCTTCACAGCAATCGTGATTTTACCTTGCGTACTGTTGGTCAAGGTCGCGGTATAGCTTTTTTTACTGCCATCCACAGAGGTGGGGGCACTAAACTTATCTTCCGGGATCAGATCCTCTTTGCCAAAGCCGTTAACCTCTTTATCAAATTTAAACTGAAAGGTGATGGTGCCCTGATTGCTGTGACCGCCACTGCTAATCACCGAATCTATGGTGCTAATCGTTAGTATCGGCGCATCAATATTCGCGCTGGTAAAGCTCCACGCGGTGTCGCCACTGATATCCGCATAGGCATTGCCTGCGGTATCTGTAAACGCACCGCTATCAATCTGCACATGGTAGCTGGCCTCTGACCCAAGATTTTTCGCTGGGTCGATGGTGACCACCTTGCCTTCTATCTTGACCTTGCTAGCATCCGTCACAGCAATGGTGTCTACCACTTCCGATTCTTTGAGCAGGGTGATATTGCCTGTGCCTTTCTTCACATTTTCGCTAAAGGTTAGTTCCAGATTTTCAGTAACTGCAACGTTCTTCGCACCGTTTGCTGGGGAGAACGTGGCTGTGGGCGCCTCGGTATCCACCCTGTAATCATCATTAGTCGGTACCGCACCGTATACCAGCTTGGCATCTACGCCGCTGGCTGATTTGATCGTAACATTCTCTGGTAAGGCCAGCTTATTAGCCTCGATACTAATGCCGTTTGCTTCGTTATCTTCATCAGTGATGATGTACTTAAATACCAGCGCCTTGGAACCCGTGCCTGATGCATAGTCCGCGGGACGATCATTATTACCCACCTGCAGGGTAAGCGTTGGGATGCCTGTGACCGTGACAGTTCCACTGAAGGTTACGGTAACGCTGACCACATCACCCTTTTTAAGCAAGTGATTTCCAGTTGAACTTGTAATCGCCACCACGCTAATCGTTGGTGTCGGCGCATTAATATTCGCGCTGGTAAAGCTCCAAATGGCATTGTCACTGATACCCGCATAGGCATTGCCTGCGGTATCTGTAAAGGCACCGCTATCAATCTTCACATAGTAGCCGGCCTCTGACCCAAGATCTGCCGCTGGGTCGATGGTGACCCCCTTGCCTGATGAAGCTATGCGGACCCTGGTACTCGTCGCCACATCAAAGGTTTCTACCTTTGTGGTATCCGACTTCTTGTACAGGGTGATATTGCCCGATTTTGCCACCACACTTTCGCTAAAGGTTAGTACCAGATTTTCAGTAACTGCAACGTTCTTCGCACCGTTTGCTGGCGAGAACCTCTGGACGGTGGGCGCCACGGTATCCACCTTGTAATCATCATCAGCCGCTAACGCATAGTATGTCCGCGTAGCATCTACGCCGCTGTCTGATTTGATCGTGCCGCTGTTTAAGGCCAGCTCGCCCTCCTGGATACTAATACCGTCTGTATCGTTATCTTCCGCACCGATTGTATAATTAAATACCAGCGCCTTGGAACCCGTGCCTGATGCATAGTCCGCGGGACGATCATTATTACCCACCTGCAGGGTAAGCGTTGGGATGCCTGTGACCGTGACAGTTCCATTGAAGGTTACGGTAACGCTGACCACATCACCCTTATTAAGGTAGCCGTTCTGCGCGCCCGTTGCGGCAATCGCCACCGTACTAACCTTCGGAACAACTCCTCTCTTTGGCGTTATCTTTAACACTGAAGGCATAGTATTTCTGTCTGGGTTTTTCGTCTTGGGTTTATCATTATTACAACCCGTTAATATCAATAAACCCGCTATAACCAAACAACAACCATTTAATTTTGGCATTGGAAATTCCTTTTTCGCTATAAATCACTTTCAAGTAGCTCACATGCCTACTGTGCCTATTCTTATTTTAGCAGACATACAGGCCTTTTTTTTTGTACTTAATTAATGGAACTTTTTATTTTTATTTAGTCTAAGGGTAGTAGTTTAATTAAAGTACCGTCCCAACGCTTAACCGTATTCTTTGAGGTTACAAAAATGAAAAAAGTCTTAATTCTTCTTATTGCTATGTCGTCTGTAAGTCTGGCAAGTGAGGGTGATCATCAAAAGAGCAAGCATGATAAACAAACTGAGGGAGCTGGTAGGCATTTTTTGCTGGACCCTCAGGACTGCAAAGAAACCAAAGATGGCATTGGATATTTTCTGGGTGCGGCTGATGAATTGTTCGATGATATCAAGCTGCATGGCGATGATAAGAATAAAAAATTGAAAGAAGACAAATGGCGCAAAGCGGCTTTCTTTTCTGAGCTTGCGGCTAATTATTCAACGGTTTATCAGGTATGGTGCAAGCGCCGTCAACGCCCATAGCTTGGGGTTAAGGGCTAATAAACTCTGGTGATTAGCTCTTTTTTGTGGGTCGTTGCCAACCTTCTATATTGCGCTGTTTGGCACGTGATATTGCCAATGAGTTTTCTTCGGTATCTTTGGTTATGGTGCTGCCAGCACCGATAAAACTATTATTTGAAATAATCACTGGTGCGACTAGGGTGCTATTGGAGCCCACAAAGCTATTGTTGCCTATAGTGGTTTTAAATTTATTGGCGCCATCGTAGTTGCAGGTAATGGTGCCTGCGCCAATATTAACCTCTTGACCTAGTTCGGCATCGCCCACATAGCTTAGGTGGTTAATTTTACTGCCTTTACCCACCTTGGCTTGTTTGGTTTCTACAAAATTGCCGATCTTGGTATTGTCTCCTAGCTCGGTACCGGGTCGAAGACGGGCAAAGGGGCCAATAACCGCGTTATTGCCAATTACTGAGTCTTCAATAACGGTGTTGGCTTTTACTTCAACTCCGTCGCCTAAACTACTGTTGCTTATATGGCAATTTGGCCCAATATTTACCCCTGAACCTAGCTGAACATTGCCTTCGAATATACAGTTTATATCGATAAAATTATCGGTGCCAACGGTTAGCTCGCCGCGCTGATCAAAACGCTCAGGGTCGGCTAAGCTGGTGCCGCTTTGCATTAATTGTTTGGCTTTATTGCGCTGATAGGCGCGCTCTAGCTGGCTTAATTGGGCTCTATTATTCACGCCTTCTACCTCTTTTGGGGAGCTGGGTTGTACGCTCTTTACGTTGACTGAATAACTGCTGGCGAGGGCTATTAAGTCGGTAAGGTAATATTCTCCCTGGGCATTTTTATTGTCAACTTGAGGCAGCCAGCTTATTAGCTGTTGACTGGTGAGTGCCATCACACCGGTGTTAACTTCAGTCACTTTTAATTGCTCTTGAGTTGCATCTTTTTGCTCAACTATCGCCGATATAGCATTTTGAGAATCTCTGATAATACGGCCATAACCCGCTGGGTCTTCTAGCGTAACTGTTAGCAGGCCCATTTGCGTATCTGTTACTAGTGCTAGTATTTTTTCTATGGTTTGGGGGGTTATTAGTGGTACGTCACCGTAGAGTATAAGCACTCTAGAATTTTCTCTTAAATGGGGCAGGGCACATTGCACCGCATGGGCTGTACCTAGCTGTTGTGGCTGTTGCACAAATACATTAGCTGAGCCACTTATTGCCTGTTCAACCTGTTGTGCGCCAAAACCTGTCACTATGATAGATTTTGCTTCGGGGACTGTATTGGCGGCGGCAATAACATGGCTCAGTAAGGGGCGACCCGCAATACTATGCAACACTTTAGGGAGGGCAGACTGCATTCGGGTGCCTTTTCCCGCTGCAAGAATAATAATATCTGTTGTGTGCATTTTGTTTATCGATTCCTTGGGTAATGTACTGTTCTGGTGAAGTTTATCAGTTACCGAGGCTAATTTTAAGCGGCATAAAAAAAGGGCGGCAGTGCCACCCTTTTTTGTTGCTCAATGGGCCTTAGCCACCTAGCTTTTTTCGTAATGCTCTTACGGTATGAAGCTGAGCAGAGGCTTGGGCTAGCATTGCTGCTGCCTTTGAGTATTCTATTTCACCTGACTGGTTGGCAATAGCATGCTGTGCGTCTTTAACTGCCTGCGCTGCTGATGCTTCATCAATATCATTAGCCCGTACGGCTGTATCAGCCAGTATCGAAATGGCATTGGGTTGTACTTCTAGGTAACCGCCTGATAGGAAGAAGATCTCTTCTTCTCCGGCTGGCTTGATCACCCGAACAGGGCCTGGCTTTAAATCACTTAAAAGAGGTGCATGGCCTGCGTTAATACCTAGCTCGCCTAGTGAGCCAGTCGCAACAACCATTTCTACGGCACCAGTAAACAGTGATTCGTCGGCACTCACGATGCTGCATTGAACTGTTGTGGCCATGCTTTATACCTTTTTACCGATTAAAGTGATTTAGCTTTTTCAGCGGCTTCGTCAATAGAACCTACCATGTAGAATGCTTGCTCTGGTAAATCATCATAATCGCCACTAAGGATACCTTGGAAGCCTGCTATCGTATCTTTAAGGGATACGTATTTTCCTGGAGCACCTGTAAATACTTCTGCTACGTGGAATGGTTGTGACAGGAAGCGTTCAATTTTACGCGCACGTGATACAACCAGTTTATCTTCTTCAGATAATTCATCCATACCTAGAATAGCAATAATATCTTTTAGCTCTTTATAGCGCTGAAGTACTGTCTGAACGCCACGAGCAACTTCATAATGCTCTTGACCAATGATTAGAGGGTCTAGCTGGCGAGAGGTTGAATCCAGTGGATCTACTGCTGGGTAGATACCTTTAGAGGCAATATCTCGGCTGAGTACAACGGTGGAATCCAGGTGCGCAAATGTAGTTGCTGGCGATGGATCTGTTAGGTCATCCGCTGGTACATAGACGGCTTGTACAGAGGTAATTGAGCCTGTTTTAGTGGAGGTAATACGCTCCTGAAGTACACCCATTTCTTCCGCTAGTGTGGGCTGATAACCTACTGCTGATGGCATACGACCTAACAGTGCAGATACTTCAGTACCCGCTAGGGTGTATCTGTAGATGTTATCTACAAATAGAAGGACATCTTTACCTTGATCACGGAATTTTTCCGCCATGGTCAAACCGGTTAGTGCTACACGTAGTCTGTTTCCGGGTGGCTCATTCATCTGACCATAAACCATGGCTACTTTTGATTCGCTGGGGGTTTCCACGTTTACAACCCCTGACTCCTGCATTTCGTAGTAGAAATCGTTTCCTTCTCGAGTACGCTCACCCACACCTGCAAATACTGATAAACCGGAGTGCTCTGTCGCAATATTGTTGATTAGCTCCATCATGTTTACGGTTTTACCTACACCGGCACCACCAAATAGACCCACTTTACCACCCTTTGCAAAGGGGCAGACTAGGTCAATTACCTTGATACCTGTCTCAAGTAGGTCGTCAGATGCTGCTAATTCGTCATAGGCAGGTGGCTTGCGGTGAATAGCTGCACGCTCTTTTTCACCAATAGGGCCACATTCATCAATCGGGTTACCCAGAACGTCCATAATTCGGCCGAGGGTTTCAGTTCCTACTGGCACAGAAATCGGGGCTTTAGTGTTTTTAACACTAAGACCACGGCTTACGCCTTCAGAGGAACCCATAGCAATGGTTCGCACTACACCGTCACCTAACTGTTGCTGCACTTCGAGTGTCAGCCCTTTGCTTTCTACCACTAGAGCGTCATACACGCTGGGCACCTGATCTCGCGGATATTCCACGTCAATCACAGCGCCAATAATTTGTACGATTTTTCCACTACTCATTTCCGGTTCCTCTTAACTCAACCTTTTAGGTTCGTTTGACTCTATACCGCTGCCGCGCCGCTAACAATCTCAGACAGCTCTTGGGTAATTGCTGCCTGACGGGCTTTGTTATAGAGTAATTGCAGTTCATCGATTAGCTCACCGGCATTATCGGTGGCATTTTTCATCGCAAGCATTCGCGCTGCCTGTTCACAGGCTTTGTTTTCAACTACTCCCTGATAAACCTGGGATTCAATATAGCGCAACAATAGCCCGTCTAGTAACTCTTGAGCATCTGGCTCATAGATGTAGTCCCAATGATGGCCAAGCTGGTCATCTGTACTGGGTTCTAGAGGTAATAGCTGCTCTACACTAGGTGATTGCGTCATAGTGTTAACAAATTCGTTGCTCACCACAAATAGTTTATCAATGCGTCCTTGGTCGAAGGCATCAAGCATAACCTTGACACCACCAATTAGGTTTTTGATATCGGGTTCATCACCTAGGTCTTTAACTGCTGAAACAACATTTCCGCCAACCGTGCCAAAAAAGCTGGCTGCTTTGTTGCCTATTACGCAAATATCGACTTCAACTTCCTGATCTGTCCATGATTTCATAGACTTAATGGCGGCTTTAAATAGGTTAATATTTAAGCCACCACAAAGACCACGATCAGTAGAGATAATAATATAGGCAACACGCTTTACTTCACGCTGTTCCATATATTGGTGCCTGTATTCGGAAACCGAATTAGCAATATGGCCAATGACTCCTCGAATACGCTGTGCATAGGGTTTACCCACGGCCATACGTTCCTGAGCTCGACGCATCTTACTAGCCGCAACCATCTCCATTGCACTGGTGATTTTTTGCGTGCTACTAATACTAGCAATTTTGGTTTTTACTTCTGTTCCAATCGCCATGTTTTATGCCTGTTTATTGACAGTTCTTACCAAGTCTGGGTTGCTACAAACTTATCAAGTGCAGCGGTAAAGCTTGCTGCAATATCATCGTTGTAGTCGCCAGATTCGTTAATTTGGTCAATCAAATCGCCATGCTCTGCTTTCATATAGGAAAGTACGGCAGATTCAAAGTCACCTACTTTATTGACTTCAACGGCCTTTAGATAACCTTTTTCAGCAGCAAAAATCATAACACCCATTTCTGCAATGCTAAGTGGCGAATATTGTTTTTGCTTCATAAGCTCGGTTACGCGCTCACCGTGATCTAGCTGAGCTTTTGTCGCCTCATCCAAATCAGATGCAAACTGCGAGAATGCGGCTAGCTCACGGTACTGAGCTAGTGCGTTTCTGATGCCGCCAGAAAGCTTCTTAATAATCTTTGTCTGGGCTGCGCCACCTACGCGTGAAACTGAGATGCCTGCGTTCATTGCTGGCCTTACACCTGCGTTAAACATGTCAGCTTCCAAGAAGATTTGGCCATCGGTAATCGAAATAACGTTGGTAGGTACAAACGCAGATACGTCACCCGCCTGAGTTTCAATTACAGGAAGAGCTGTAAGCGAACCTGTTTGACCCTTAACTTTACCGTCGGTAAATTTCTCTACATAATCAGCATTTACTCGTGCCGCACGCTCAAGAAGACGGGAGTGCAAATAGAATACATCACCAGGATAGGCTTCACGCCCAGGCGGTCGCTTAAGTAATAACGAGATTTGACGATACGCCCAAGCTTGTTTGGTTAGATCGTCATAAATAATAAGTGCGTCTTGCCCGCGATCACGGTAGTACTCACCCATCGAGCAGCCGGCAAAGGGTGCTAGAAACTGCATAGCCGCTGGATCAGATGCGGTAGCCGCAACAATAATGGTATGCTCCATGGCGCCGTGCTCTTCTAGCTTGCGAACAACTGCAGCTACAGATGAGGCTTTTTGGCCTACAGCAACATAGATACATTTAATGCCAGAACCTTTCTGGTTAATGATTGCATCAACCGCAATGGCTGTTTTACCAATCTGACGGTCACCAATAATTAGCTCACGTTGACCGCGGCCAATTGGTACCATGGAATCAACTGCTTTTAGACCAATTTGTACTGGCTGGTCGACTGATTTACGCGCAATAACGCCCGGCGCTACTTTTTCAATAGCGTCTGTTATAGCGGCATTGATTGGACCTTTGCCGTCAATTGGATTACCCAATGCATCAACTACGCGACCCTCTAGCTCTGGACCTACCGGCACTTCAAGTACACGGCCTGTACAGCGGGCTTTTTGGCCCTCTGCTAGGGATTGGTAATCACCTAGAACAACGGCTCCTACGGAGTCGCGCTCAAGGTTAAGAGCCATACCATAGACGCCGCCATCGAATTCGATCATTTCGCCATACATCACGTCAGCTAGACCATGAATTCGAATGATACCGTCCGATACGGATACAATGGTGCCCTCATTTTGGGCTTCGGATGTTACATTTAAGTTATCAATACGACCTTTAATAATGTCGCTGATTTCTGATGGATTCAGTTGCTGCATGCTTGGACCTCAATCCTTAGGAATTTAGTGATTCGGCGAGTTTGGTCAAACGACCGCGAATGGATCCGTCAATAACGGTATCCCCGGCGCGTATAATCGCGCCACCGATCAGGCTTTTATCAAGACTGACCTGTATGTTTACTTTTCTTTCCAGCTTTGCGCTTAATGCATCGCTGAGGTTTTTTTGCTGATTTGCATCTAGCTCGCTAGCCGCTATTACATCGACATCTACGGCTTTCTCTAGGTTTGCTTTCATACTTTCAAACTGTTGAGAAATCTGGGGCAATAGCTGTAGTCGGCGGTTTTCAGATAATATGCTGACAAAGTTTTGGCAGGCTGCCGTCAACTCGTCACCACAGGTATCATTAACTGCTTCAGCTTGCTTTGCCGCAGTCACACTTGGCGAGCTCAGCAACTTTAACATTGCTGGTTGCTGAGCTACCGATGCCGCGAGGGTAAGACTATCAGACCAACCCTGAAGATCTTTTGCTTCAACCGCATGTTCAAATGCTGCCTTGGCGTAGGGTCGAGCTAATGTGCTTAATTCTGCCATATCTAACCTCAGTTACAGCTGTGCTGCCAATTTGTCGACGATAGCCTTGTTAGCCTTCTCATCAATAGAAGCTTCCAGTACTTTTTCAGCCCCCGCAATAGCGAGACCCGCAACCGTGGCGCGCAGTTCTTCTTTTGCGCGGTTCACTTCTTGCTCGATCTCAGCTTGAGCAGCAACCTTAAGACGGTCGCCCTCTGCTGCTGCCAGTTCTTTGGCTTCATCTACAATTTGGTTAGCGCGCTTATTTGCTTGATCTATAATCCCTGCTGCTGCTTGCTTAGCCTCTTTCAATTGATCGGAGACTTTGCTTTGAGCTGCATCAAGATCACGCATAGCGCGGTCAGCTGCATCAAGACCGTCGGCAATTTTTTGCTGACGCTCTTCCATAGCTTGCAGGATTACCGGCCAAACAAACTTCATGCAAAACCACACAAAGAATGCAAAGGTTACCATCTGGCCAAAAAGCGTTAAGTTAATATTCACGCATTCACCTCATAAAGGCTAATTTAAAAATTGATAGTTGCTGTTATGCGCCAACACTTGGAGCAACAACAAAGATCAGGTACATAGCGATACCAACACCAATAATAGGCACAGCATCAATAAGACCGGCTAACAGGAACATTTTTCCCTGAAGCATAGGCCCAAGCTCTGGCTGACGAGCTGTTCCTTCAATCAGTTTTCCGCCAAGAAGGCCCATACCAACAGCGGCTCCTAAAGCGCCCAATCCCAGCATAATTGCCGCAGCAATGATCACAAGTTCCATCGTAGACTCCCGATTTCAGTGGTTATAATAAAAAATTAGTGGTCTTCATGCGCCATACTTAAGTAGACGATAGTGAGTACCATAAAGATAAATGCTTGCAAGGTGATAACCAAAATATGGAATACCGCCCAGCCCCATTGCATCAAGCCACCAGCGAAGGCAAACACACCGCCGCTGAGTGTCATAATGATTGCTGCGATAAGTACTGTTTTACCAGTAGTTATCTTGCCTTTCAGGTTTAACCAACAAACCCCGCAGACCAAAGCAAACACTGCCAACCAAAACAAAAAGTTGGTGTGCTCGCCAAATATTTGCGCGTGGATACCACCAGCAGCAATGCCACCGCCAGCGCCTGCCGCAAACATCATTGCAATAAGAATAAAGATCATTTCGCCGGCGTACATGTTACCGAACAAGCGAAGACCTAGAGAGAAAGGTTTTGCCAAAAGGCCAACCGTTTCCATAAATAAGTTTATTGGGATAAAAGCCCAATGGTTAAACGGGTGCATGGTTAGCTCTTTAATAAAGCCAGTGCCTTTGATCTTGATTGAATAGTAGAGCATCAAGATAAATACACCTAAGGCCATGCCCATAGTGATGTTAGGGTCGGTTGAAGGTACGATTTTTTGATAGCCAACGCCTGCCTGGGCTAGGAGGTATGGTATTAAATCAACCGGGATAAGATCCATCAGATTCATCAAAAACACCCAAACAAAGATGGTCAACGCTAGAGGCGCTACCATTTTGTTAACCCCATGAAAACTGTCTTTCACAGAGCCATCAATAAACTCTACTACCAACTCAACAAAGCTAAGCACGCCAGAGGGTACGCCTGTGGTTGCTCTATTAGCTGCATAACGAAATAACCAGCAAAACAAGATCCCAAGGCCCAATGACCAAGCAAGAGAGTCTACGTGAAATGCCCAAAAACCCATTTCAGCCGCTTCTTGAGCGCCTTGGGCAAAACCCCACCCGCTTTCAGGATGGTTGCCGTAAACTAAATTTTGAAGGTGATGCTGAATATATTCAGTAGTGCTTGCGGGGTTTTCGCCGGCCATCTAGTGTTCTCTACTCTGTATCTCAACAAACTTTGTCTGGTTTAATGCTCTAGCGCTTTTTTTAAAAAAAACAACTGGAGCGGTATCATTAGCAGAATCGCGGCAAACAATGCGACGTAGTTCCACTGTTTATCAAGGTTAAATGCAACCGTAAAGAGTACTGCGGTTAGTACAACCTTTCCAAATTCTCCGCGGTACATGGACCTAACAACTAGATCCATCTGCCGAGCGCCGACATACTTAAAGGCCTGCCTGGAAAACCAAGCCTGGGGTATGATTTGAATCATACCACCGACCAATACTGATATTGCCATCCGTCGATCTATCAGGCTAAGCGCTGCGACCAAAAGCAATAAAACAACCGTTTGATAGGCTAGAGCTCTTAGTATTGCAGGTTTTGGAATGGTGTTCATAGTCTACTCAATCCAAACTTTACAATGCTTACGGGAGAAATATTCTCACCCACATACCTGCGCGGATCGGCATTATAGGTTTAGTGTTGTCGATATTCAACCAAACAACCTCATGAATTAAGAACTATTTCATAGATTATTTGATTTGCAGGGTTTTATTTTAGATGATTAAGAATACCGTCTAGCTCATCAACACTGTTGTAGTTAATTAGAAGCTTACCTGAACCCCTTGAGCTATGCTGTATCTTTACAGAAGCGCCTAGCTTTTCTGATAGTTTATTTTGCAAGTTAACTATATCTTGGTTTGGCGATTTATCCATTGCCTGCTCTGAGACAGGGTATTGAAGTTTTTTAACCAAGACTTCTGTTTGCCTAACCGTTAAACCTTCACTTGCGACTGTGCGCGCCGCATTAACTTGTACATCACCCTCGAGCGCTAATAAACATTTAGCATGGCCCAACTCTATATCGCCGCGCTCTAATTGCTGCTGAACCAACAGCTGTAGTGCGGAAAGACGCATCAAGTTAGTCACTGCAGATCGAGATTTCCCAACCGCCTCGGCAACCTGTTGCTGTGTTAGATTAAACTCATCCTGCAGGCGAATTAAAGCTTGGCTTTCTTCAACTGGGTTAAGATCTTCTCGTTGGATATTTTCAATTAAGGCCATTGCAATGGCGGCCTGATTAGATATGTCTCTCACTATTGCCGGTACCACATCTAAACCTGCTAGCTGCGCAGCTCGCCAACGCCTTTCACCGGCAATTATTTCAAATTTGTTTTGATCTAGTTCACGCACAACAATAGGCTGTATTAAGCCTTGACTTGCTATGGAGTCGGCTAACTCTTGTAGACTGTCGCTGTTAAAATCGCGTCTTGGCTGGTATGTGCCTCTTTGTAAAAACTCAACAGGTAACTGCCTTAACAAACCATCCACTGGACCACTACTGTTGGCAGCTAGCCCCTGGCCTGCATCCACTTCTTCTGCAAACCCCAACAGTGCATCCAAACCCTTACCTAAGCTCTGTCTTTTTGTGGCCATATGTTAATGTCCTTTGTTCTCAGTTGTTTTTTTCTGCTGTTGGCGAATTACCTCACCCGCTAATGCAAGGTAGGCAAGGGCGCCTTTTGCGTTTTTATCATAGGCTAATGCCGGTTTGCCATGACTAGGAGCTTCGGCTAACCTGACATTTCTAGGAATACTAACCCTATAAATAAGATCACCAAAGTATTTTCTTAACTGTGCCGAGACAGCATGCGTCAACCCACTTCTAGGATCATACATAGTTCTAAGTATGCCCTCGATTTTTAGCTTAGGGTTAATTAGTTTAGCAATTTGACGAATTGTGTTGTTGAGTGCTGACAGGCCCTCTAATGCATAGTATTCGCACTGCATAGGAATAATGACTCCATCACTTGCAACCAGTGCGTTGACAGTCAACATATTTAGAGAGGGTGGGCAATCTATAATAATAAAATCATAGTTATCTGCCACTCTCTGCAGGGCAAAGCGCAGGCGAGTTTCTCTACCAATTGCCTGCATTAATTCAACTTCAGCAGCTACCAAATCACCGTTAGCGGGAAGCAGGTGGTACTTGCCCGTTTCTGATGGGACTATACAGTCTTCAATGGGTTTTTTTTCAGTAAGAACGTCATATACGCTATTTTCACACTGCTGCTTATTGATCCCAGAGCCCATGGTGGTGTTGCCCTGAGGATCAAGATCTAACAGAAGAACACGTTTTTTATAGGCAGCAAGGGATGCGGCAAGGTTGATGCTTGTTGTGGTCTTTCCGACGCCACCTTTTTGATTTGCAATTGATAAAATACGAACCACTGGTAAACCGTTTCCTTTAACTGTTTATGTTGAGCCACCTGTTTTAATTATTTTTATTAGGTGTCTCTCACTATCAACTTGAGGCACTTTTACCTCAGACAGATCGACGACCTTATAGGCTTTCGTGATCATGCTCAACTCTGAATCAGGTTTTTTTCCTTTCATTGCCAAAAAACAGCCTTTTTTTGAGACCAAATGATCACATTGGCTGAGCATATCAAACAATGAGCTAAATGCTCTACTGACTACAATATCAAACTGCTGGTCAGGCTGGTATACCTCAACCCGTTGGTTTATTTCTAACGCATTGGGTAGTGCCAAATCGTTTATGGCTTGAAATAAAAACCTTGTTTTTTTGCCGTTACTGTCTAGCAAGGTAAAGTTTATATGTGGATTTAAAATTGCTAAAGGTATGCCGGGTAAACCGGGGCCCGTGCCGACATCAATAATGTTTTTCACCCCTTGAATATAGGGGTGGATAGCTAAACTATCCAGAAGATGTAAGCGAACCATCTGTAAGGGGTCGCGAATAGCGGTTAGGTTAAATGCTTTATTCCAACGCTCAAGCATTTCAAGATATTTTAATAACAGGTTGGTTTGAACTGAAGAGCACGCTAGCCCCAAACTTTCTATTCCCGACTCTAATTCCTGTTGTCTATTGAATTCCATTGTGGTTACGCGACGTTTTTCTTGAGCGACACTAACAACAGCGATATGGCTGCAGGTGTGATGCCAGGAATCCTAGATGCTCGAGCTAGAGTTTCAGGTTTCGCATCATTAAGCTTTTGCTTAACCTCATTAGATAAACCACTGACCTTATGGTAATCAAAACTTGTGGGAATGGCGGTATTTTCATGGCGGCGCAACTTTTCAATCTCTTGCTCTTGCCGACCTATATAGCCTGAATATTTGGCATCAATTTCTACCTGTTCAGATACCTTGTTATCAATCACCAACTCAGGGGTTATAGCTCTTATAGCACTGTGACTAACCTCTGGGCGCTTTAGAAGATCGTATAGGCTGTATTCGCGCGATAATTTTTTCTCTAAAAAAGGCTCTATTAGTTTCGCTTGGTCAGAATTTGGCTGAATCCAGGTGGATTTAATTCTTTGGCGCTCTAAATCAATCCCTTCTCTTTTTTCACAGAATTGTTGCCAGTGACTATCTGATATTAAACCTAGTTCGCGACCTTTTTCAGTTAAACGAAGATCGGCATTATCTTCTCGCAACAGAAGTCTATATTCCGCGCGGCTAGTAAACATTCTGTAGGGTTCACTGGTTCCCATACTGATAAGATCATCTACCAATACGCCAATATAGGCTTCATCTCTACCGGGACACCAGCTTTCTTTGTTTTGCGCTTTTAACGCTGCATTAGCACCTGCCAACAAGCCTTGGGCTGCTGCTTCTTCGTACCCTGTGGTTCCATTGATTTGACCCGCAAAAAATAAACCTTCAATTGCTTTTGTTTCTAAAGAATATTTTAGATCTTGAGGGTTAAAATAATCATATTCAATCGCATACCCTGGACGCATTATATGGGCGTTTTCAAAACCCTGTATTGAGCGAACTAAATCCAGCTGCACATCAAAAGGTAGGCTGGTAGATATACCGTTAGGGTAGAGTTCATGTGTTGTTAAGCCCTCTGGCTCAATAAATATCTGGTGCTTGTCTTTGTCAGCAAAGCGAACCACCTTATCTTCAATGGACGGGCAGTACCTTGGGCCCACGCCGTCAATCACACCAGTATAAAGCGGGGACCTGTCCATACCGCCACGAATAACATCATGAGTCTTTTCGTTGGTGTAAGTTATCCAGCAACAGGTTTGTTTGGGGTGGTCAGATACCCGGCCAAAATAGGACATAACAGGTTCAGGTTGATCACCCCATTGTTCCTGTAAATCGCTAAAATCTACGGTTCGGGCATCTATTCTAGGTGGAGTTCCTGTTTTTAAACGTTCAATCCGAAAGGGAAGTCCTCTAAATCGCTCAGCTAAACGCTCAGCAGGAGGGTCACCTGCTCGGCCAGCAGCATAGTTTTCCATTCCTATGTGAATCTTGCCCGCTAAAAATGTACCCGCAGTCACTACAACAGTTTTTGCGTAAAACTCCAAACCCATCTGGGTTGATGCACCGACAACTTTTTCGTCGTCAATAATCAAGTCATCTACTGCTTGCTGAAAAATACTCAAGTTAGGTTGATTTTCAAGGAAGTTTCTAATTGCAGCCTTGTAGAGCGCTCTATCAGCCTGCGCTCTGGTACCTCTTACTGCCGGGCCCTTTTTAGCGTTTAGCACCCTAAACTGGATGCCGCCAAGGTCGGTGGCTCTAGCCATCACGCCCCCTAGAGCATCAACCTCTTTAACCAAATGGCTCTTTCCTAACCCGCCAATTGCAGGATTACAGGACATTTGGCCCAAAGTTTCGATGTTATGGGTTAATAACAGTGTTTTACAACCCATACGAGCCGCGGCCAGGCAGGCTTCTGTCCCAGCATGTCCGCCGCCGATAACAATGACATCAAATTGATCTGAATATCGCATAATTATTTGGAGTATATTTTACTCAAGTTAGAAGTCCACATTATACGATGGTTTTAACTTTTTCTTAAGTCGTTTTATTTAATGATAATGTAAGTATTAATTTACTTAATATATATATATAGGTTTATTGTTGTTGTTGTTAGTAACAATGTTTTTTGTGGAAAAGTTATATAATAATCATATAAATCATATAGTTAAATAACAAAATCGAAAGGATAACTCCTAGGTTAATTAGTCTTATTAAGAGGTAAATAATGAGGATGGATTGTTGATTAAACCTCAATATGTTTTTGACTCTGTATAAGTAGGGTAAAAAAGTGGGTGTTTTTATTATTTAACCCAAGGTTTTATACAGTTTGTATGAGATTGCTAAGAAACACTCAATTTTTACTTTATTTGTGTAAATAGGGTTAATAAACCTGTTTAAAGGCTGTTGGTAACTTCTAATTTACATGAGATTGCAGAAGTTTATTGAAATAACCTAATAATTTCTTTAGAATCGCGCGGCTCGGCAACATGTACACAACCTTATTTGGATTTTTAGGCCATGAAAAGAACATTTCAACCCAGTAATTTAAAACGCAAGCGTACACACGGCTTCAGATCACGTATGGCTACACGCGGTGGACGCGCTGTAATTAATCGCCGTCGTGCCAAAGGTCGTAAGCGTATAGCTGCATAAGGAACTGGGCCCTGTGCCCAATTTCACATTTAAAAAGACTCAGCGCCTATTAAATGCCTCTGACTATAAGCAGGTGTTTGACTATAATAGGGTAAAAGTCGCCAATTCTTCTCTCCTTATTCTCGCCAAACCTGCCGATGGACTAACATCAAGACTGGGTTTGGTTATTGCAAAAAAAAATATCCCTACAGCTGTTCAGCGTAATCTTTTAAAGCGTGTTACACGAGAAACTTTTAGAAAAAGGGAGTTCAAAATTCCTTTAGATATTGTTTTTCTCGCAAGGCGTGGTGCCGATCAGTTATCTGTTCATAATTTGACTGATATTCTGCAAAAGTCTTGGGTAAAGCTGGATGAGCGTTGTAAGATGTTGGACGCAAGCGATGCGTAGTTTACTGATAGGCTTAATTAAGCTTTATCAATTCCTTATTAGTCCTATTTTGGGGCAAAACTGTAGATTTCATCCTACCTGTTCTCATTATTCATTAGAGGCAATTAATGAATTTGGTGTGTTAAAAGGGGGTTATCTTGCAGTGAGAAGAATTATAAAATGCCACCCTTTCAATAAAGGTGGGTTTGACCCTGTTCCGTTGAAGAACGACAAGCAAATAAATGACGAAAATAATTGAGAGATAAAAGTATGAACTGGCAAAAAAATATAATTCTCGCCGCTATTGGTGTTGTGGTTTGGTTGCTTATAGTCCGTTGGAGTGACTTCCAAGGCCAGAACGTTCAGCCTTTTGTTGCACAGCAAGCGGAAATATCAATGGAGAAGATCTATGCGGATGAGGGGGCTTCCAGCAGTCTACCCACCTTGGTAGAAGAGCTACGCCAACCGTTACAGAAAGCTAAAACTTCCCAGCAAATTGTAACCGTCACTACCGATGTCATTAAGGTCAGCATTGACACCTTAGGTGGCGATGTTATTGAAACTCAGTTATTACAACACCTTACCCAAATGGCGGAAAAAGGTGGCCAACCTATTACGCTGTTAACCCGTTCAGATGGTAATGAATTTATCGCTGAAAGCGGTTTGATAGGTGCTAACGGAACAGACACGGCAGCAGGGCGACCGCTATTTTTATCTAGTGCTAGCTCTTATGAGTTGTCTTCTGGCCAGCAAACGTTAGAGGTTGATTTAGTGTATAACCAAAATGGCGTTGAAATCATAAAGCGCTTTGAATTTGGTTTATCAGATTATCGGGTGGGTGTTCGTTATATTATTAGAAACCTAACCGCTGAGCATTGGGCTGCTACTTTTTTTGGTCAGTTTAGAAGAGACGCACACCAGCCTGAAACCAATGCTTCAACAGGTATGAAACCTTTTCTAGGTGCCGCATTGCGTGAGCAGGATAAGAACTACGCAAAGTATGATTTCTCTGATATCGAAGATTCACCTGTTAAAGAATCTATACAGGGTGGATGGTTAGCTTTTGTTCAGCATTACTTTGTGAGTGCTTGGGTTCCGCCGCAGGATAGCAAAAATAGATTTTCTCTAAGAAAACTTCAGGATCGTGATATTTATTTAATGGCGGTTACCGGTGAACAGATCAATGTAGCACCCGGTTCTGTTGCTGAATATAAGGTTGACCTCTATATGGGGCCTAAGGATCAAGGCGTACTTAAGGGTTTGTCAGAGCATTTAGATCTAACTATAGATTATGGTTTCCTGTGGATGCTGGCTAAGCCGATTTTTTCGGGGCTGCAAGCCATTCAATCGGTTCTTGGAAACTGGGGTTGGTCGATTATTCTACTAACGGTATTTATTAAAATATTACTCTACCCTCTGTCGGCGGCTAGTCTTAAGTCGATGGCTAAGATGCGTAAATTACAACCAGACATGGCTCGAATTAAAGAGCTCTATGGCGATGACCGTCAAAAAGCAGGACAAGAACAGATGGCGCTGTTTAAAAAGCATCGCGTTAATCCGCTGGGTGGATGTTTTCCGATGTTATTGCAAATGCCGGTATTTATCGCACTTTATTGGGTTTTATCTGAATCGGTTGAGATTCGCCATTCTCCATGGATCTTCTGGATTCAGGATCTTTCTGCTAAGGATCCGCTGTTTATTCTGCCTTTGATTATGGGTGGCAGTATGTTTTTGATGCAAAAGCTGCAACCTGCACCTACTGACCCAATGCAAGCTAAGGTTTTCCAGTTGATGCCTATTATGTTTACATTTTTCTTCTTAATGTTCCCTGCGGGCTTGGTGTTGTATTGGACGGTAAACAACCTTTTAAGTATTCTGCAGCAATGGTATGTTAACAGGCAGTTAGCTGCTGCTTAGGTGAAAAAAAAGCCTCTTTGGAGGCTTTTTTTTCGGGCATAATAATCTTATGGAAATGACTACTTTTAAAAACAATATAGACACCATTGTTGCGATTGCAACTGCGCCAGGCCGTGGCGGTATCGGCGTTATTAGATTATCTGGTGACGACCTGTCAGTATTTGTGTCCGGTTTATTGGGCTCAGATAAACAGCTACAGCCTAGGCTGGCACATTACGCCTCGTTTTATGATGCTGAGGACGTTGTTATTGATCAGGGGTTGGTGTTGTTCTTTCCGGCGCCTAACTCGTTTACTGGTGAGCATGTACTGGAGCTTCAGGGGCATGGTGGGCCTGTTGTCCTAGATTTGCTTGTGAAGCGCTGTATAGAACTTGGTGCGCGGCCTGCCCGTCCTGGTGAATTTAGTGAGCGTGCCTTTTTAAATGATAAGTTAGATTTAGCCCAAGCAGAAGCTGTTGCGGACCTTATTGATGCTAGCTCATCTCAGGCGGCAAAGTCGGCTGTGCGATCTCTTCAGGGCGAATTTTCCTCTAAAATACATAGTTTTGTTGAAAGAATGATTGCTATTAGGGTGTTTGTTGAGGCGGCGATTGATTTTCCAGAAGAAGAAATTGATTTTCTAGCTGATACGGACTTAAGGAATAGGTTGTCCACATTGAGTGATGATCTTAGATTGTTTCTTTCTACCGCTCAGCAGGGCGCTTTATTGCGAGAGGGTATTACTTTGGTACTTGCTGGAAAACCCAATGCAGGTAAGTCCAGCCTTTTAAACTCCCTTGCGGGTCAGGACGCAGCCATAGTAACTGCTGTTGCAGGCACTACAAGGGATGTTCTGCGGGAAAAGATCAACCTGAACGGTGTTCCGCTCAACATTATAGATACTGCCGGACTTCGCGACACAGAAGATTTGGTTGAGCAGCAGGGTGTATTGCGAGCCTGGCAGGAGATCGAGAAAGCTGACGCTATTTTGTATGTTGTAGATGCTAGCAAACGTCAGGAAGAAGGCCTTCCGGAGTTATGGCCTGAATACTTCCAGCGCTTTTCGAAGGGACAGCATAAAATTATTACTATTTACAATAAGCAGGATCTTATAGGTGATATTGACGAGGCTAATATAGTCGATGCAATGTCAGTTCGCCTTTCAGCCAAGACAGGCAAGGGTATGTCGACGTTAAAACAACGGGTACTTAAGTCGGTGGGCTATCAAGAACAGGCTGAGGGTGTTTTTTCAGCCCGCCGCCGACACCTAAGCGCTATAGCCAGCGCCTCAGAACTTGTAACGCAGGGAATCGCACAATTAGAAGCTTCAAATGCTGGTGAGCTGACGGCTGAAGACTTGCGTCAAGCTCAGCGCTATCTCTCTGAAATTACAGGAGAATTTTCTTCTGATGATTTGCTAGGCGTTATATTTTCATCATTCTGCATAGGAAAGTGACTGAAATATTTTTTCTGGTCACTATAAGCGGATCCGTATTAATCATTCGTGTAAATTTTGCTAGTTTTTGTATTTAACCACTGGCTTTAAACTGTATATTCACAGGTTATGCACATTAATTGTCTATATTTTGATCAGATTATTTCTCATAGCTGTTGATAAAATAATTCTTGAATTTATTTAAGTTGTTGATATTTATAATTATTAAAAATAAATTATTATTATGTCGGTTTTTTGAGGTGTGGATAGTTTTTTTTGAAGGGTATAAACTTTGTTAAAAATGAGATGTAAAAGCTCATTGTTATAAAAATTAATCGTTGGCAGTAAAGTGTTTATCGCTTTATTGCTACTTAAAATATCATAATAAGGTAGGAATCATGGGGTTCGACGCACCCGAAATTGTTTGGTCTCAGTGCCAAAACCAACTGCAAAGCGAGTTGCCTGAACAGCAGTACAATACTTGGATTCGTCCGCTTAAATTGAAATATCTTCAAGGTGATAAGGATCAGTTTAACGACCCTTCCAATGATGATGTGGTCGAGCTTTTAGCGCCCAATAGATTTGTAGAGGATTGGGTTAAAAGTAAATTTCTTAACCGTATTGAAGAGTTGTTTCATCAGTTAAGTGGCAATGGTGTTGTACTGGGTATCTCTGCAGCACCAGCAAATGCCCCTCAGTATCAGCAGCAAAAAGAGGTTGTTCGCCAACCTCAGGCCTTACAGTCCAACGCCAAGAGCGTTAAGAGTGAGGGCCTAGCCGCGAATTTCGTTAATGGCAGTGGAATTATCGTGCCAAAGGCTCGGGCAATTTTGCGCTCTGCTGCCGAAAGCAGTCTAAAAACTAACCTTAATTGTGAATTTACCTTTGATAATTTTGTTGAGGGTAAGTCTAATCAGCTGGCCTTTGCTGCTGCTCAGCAGGTGGCTGAAAACCCAGGTGGATCCTATAATCCACTGTTTATTTACGGCGGTGTTGGACTGGGTAAAACCCATTTAATGCATGCAGTAGGTAACGCGCTTCGGGTCAAAAAGCCCGATGCTAAAATTGTTTATCTTCATTCGGAGCGCTTTGTAGCTGATATGGTCAAGGCTTTACAGTTAAAGGCTATTGATGAATTTAAGCGCTTCTATCGTTCCGTTGACGCGCTGTTAATTGATGATATCCAGTTCTTTTCTGGAAAAGAGCGCTCTCAGGAAGAGTTTTTCCATACTTATAATGCATTGCTTGAGGGTGGTCAGCAGATGATATTGACCAGTGATCGTTACCCTAAAGAAATTGATGGTGTTGAAGAGCGTTTAAAATCACGTTTTGGCTGGGGTTTAACGGTTGCTGTTGAGCCGCCGGAGCTTGAAACTCGTGCGGCAATTCTTATTAACAAGGCAGAGCAAAGTGGTGCTAATCTTTCAAAAGATGCTGCCTTTTTTATCGCGCAGCGTATTCGATCAAATGTTCGAGAGTTAGAAGGTGCGCTTAAGCGGGTTATGGCGCATTCGCAGTTTACCAGAAGGCCAATTGATATTGACCTAATTAGAGAGTCTCTTAAAGATTTACTGGCACTTCAAGATAAGCTAGTTACTGTTGATAATATTCAAAGAGTGGTTGCTGATTATTACCAGTTAAAAATGTCAGATCTACTTTCTAGGCGTCGCAGTCGTTCTATTGCAAGGCCTCGCCAGGTTGCTATGTCTATCGCCAAGGAGCTCACCAACCACAGCTTGCCAGAAATTGGTGAAGCTTTCGGTGGTAGAGACCATACCACTGTCTTGCATGCCTGTAGAAAGGTTAAAGAGTTGCAGGGAGCAGACAGAGAGGTGCAGCGAGACCTTAAGAACTTATACAGAACACTTTCAGCTTAAAAGATATAAATAAAATTTCCGGAGAAATTACATCATGAAATTCAGCCTTTCTCGTGAAGCGCTTCTTAATCCATTACAGCTAGTAGTGGGTGTGGTTGAGCGCCGACAAACCCTTCCCATTCTTTCCAATGTATTGTTGTGTCTTGAGGGTAATCGTCTATCCATGACCGGAACAGACCTTGAGGTTGAAATTAAGGGTTCAACTGAAGTGGTTTCGTCTATTGAGGCGGGTGAAGTGACAGTTTCTGCTCGAAAATTTCTGGATATTTGTCGCTCGTTGCCAGATGGAGCTCAGGTCGACTTTTCTAGTAGTGAGGGTAAGGCTCTGATTGTAAGTGGTCGTAGCCGGTTTACGCTAGCAACATTGCCTGCTAATGAGTTTCCAAGTGTTGATGAGGGTGAGAACAATATTGAATTTAACGTGCGGGGCAGTTTAATTCGCGGGTTAATTGAGTCAACCTCGTTCGCTATGGCGCAGCAGGATGTTCGTTATTATTTAAACGGCATGCTATGGGAGGTTACCAATAATCAGTTGCGCGTTGTAGCCACTGATGGCCACCGCTTGGCGCTCTGTGACGCTCCCTGTGAGGTTTTACTTGAGGATGTTAAGATCTCTGCTATTTTGCCTCGAAAGGGCATTATAGAGCTATCTAGGCTGCTTTCTGATGATGAGGTAAGGGTTTCTATTGGCTCTAATCATATTAGGGTCACTGGTGGGGACTACTGCTTCACCTCAAAATTGGTTGATGGTGCTTACCCGGATTATGATCGCGTCGTGCCAAAAGGCGGAGATAAGCTAGTAGTTGGTGATAGAGACCAGCTAAAGCAAGCCTTTGGGCGTACCGCTATTTTGTCTAATGAAAAATACCGCGGCGTTAGGATACAGCTTGTTAATGGTGCAATGCATCTTGTAGCTAATAATCCGGAGCAGGAAGAGGCGCAAGAAGAGGTAACCGTTGCATATTCTGGAGATGCCTTAGAAATTGGCTTTAATGTGAGCTACTTGTTAGATGTGCTTAACGTTCTTAAAAGTTCTGAGATTCGCTTCACAATGGCGGACTCCAACAGTAGTGCGCTGGTAGAAGATGCGACTGGCGACAGCAAGGCAACCTATGTGGTTATGCCAATGCGTCTTTAGTATTGTATAAACAGCGGCTCTTAGGAGCTATATTGTGTTTTTAAAAAGTATTGATATATCAATGGTTCGCAATATTGCGAAGGCAGCAGTTGATTGCCACCCAAGGGCTAATATTATCTTTGGTGCAAATGGTAGCGGTAAGACGAGCTTTCTAGAGTCTGTTTTTGTGCTTGGCAGGGGTCGCTCCTTTAAGCATCGAGATCTACGCCTGGTTATTGGAAGAGGTGAAGATCAGTTGGTGGTGTCGGGTAAGTTGGCTCAAGTTAATTTAGATTCAACCCATCAGCTGGGTGTAATGCGTTCGACTAAGGGCGGCTTTGAGGCGCGATGTGACGGCGTGAACCTTTCTTCAGCAGCAGAGCTGGCTTCACAGCTGCCGATTCAACTTGTAGACGCGCATAGCTTCTCTCTTCTTGAGGGTGGTCCGCTTCAAAGGCGTCAATTTATCGACTGGGGAGTGTTCCACGTGGAACATGGCTACTCAGATTTATGGCGTCGATTTCAAAAAGCATTAAAACAGCGCAATCAATTGCTTCGTCATGGTAGAATAGATGAGGATTTATTAAAGCTTTGGTCTCAGGAATTGGCGCCATTAAACGAGCTGGTTGCGAAGCAGCGAAAGCTTTATATAAAACAGCTGGAAGATTACATAAAGCCAGTAGTCGAGGCCTTTAGTGGGCTTGGCGCTGTCACGGTAGAGTATAATCAGGGCTGGTCAGAGCGCGCTTCGATTTTAGATATTTTTGCCAAGGATCGGGAGCGAGATATTGCCACAGGCAAAACATCTCATGGGGCGCAGCGCGCCGACATTCAGGTGTATGTTGATGGAGTGCCTGCTGCCGACAGCTTGTCACGCGGCCAGTCCAAGCTTTTGATCTATGCGTTAAAGCTAGCGCAGGCGGCCCATTATAAAGCCGCGACAGGGCAAGGCTGCGTTTTCTTACTTGACGACTTGCCCGCTGAGTTAGATGCCTGTAATCTGAAAGATGTGCTAAATTACTTAGAGCGCCTAGGCTGTCAGTATTTTGTAACAGGGGTCGATAAAAAAGATTTTCAATGCATAGATGTTGAAGCAAGCCAAATGTTCCATGTGGAACATGGCGTTTTTCAAAAGGTCGAATAATAGGAACTGAAAAGTTTATGAGCGAAGAAGCCAACTATGATTCCTCGAGTATTAAGGTACTCAAAGGTTTAGATGCAGTAAGAAAGCGTCCTGGTATGTATATCGGGGATACTGACGATGGAACAGGCCTTCACCATATGGTGTTTGAGGTGGTGGATAATTCCATCGATGAAGCCTTAGCTGGCCATTGCTCGGAGATTCGGGTAATTATTCATCCCAATGAAACCATTTCTGTTACTGATAATGGTCGTGGAATCCCTACAGAAATGCACGATGAAGGTGTTTCTGCCGCTGAAGTTATTATGACTGTACTCCACGCAGGCGGTAAGTTTGATGATAACAGTTACAAGGTATCTGGAGGCCTGCACGGTGTTGGAGTATCAGTAGTTAATGCGTTGTCGACTCGCATGCGCCTGACCATCCGCCGAAATGGAAAGGTCAATGAGCAAGCCTATTCCCATGGAGTACCTGACGGCCCCTTAACAATTATTGGCGATACACAGGAAACTGGCACTGAGGTGTTCTTTGAGCCCTCTCCTCAAACCTTTACTAATATTAAATTTCATTACGATATTTTAGCTAAAAGGCTAAGAGAGCTTTCGTTTCTTAATTCTGGCGTCTGTATTGTTCTGGTCGACGAACGAACAGGACAAGAAGAAAAATTTGCTTATGATGGTGGATTAAGCGCCTTTGTTGATTACCTGAATACTAACAAGCAAACGATTAATAAAATTATGCACTTCAATTCCGCTAGGGAAGACGGAACTAGTGTAGAGGTTGCTTTGCAGTGGAATGATAGTTTCCAAGAAAATATTCTTTGTTATACCAACAATATCCCTCAGAGGGACGGTGGGACACACTTAGCTGGTTTTAGGTCGGCATTAACTCGAGGTCTTAATACCTATATCGAAAAAGAGGGTATTGGGTCTAAAGCTAAAGTAAATACTACCGGTGATGACGCCAGAGAAGGCTTAACAGCCATTATATCTGTTAAGGTCCCAGATCCTAAATTTTCATCCCAAACTAAAGACAAGCTGGTAAGTTCTGAAGTTAAAACCGCTGTAGAGCAGGAAATGGGTAATAAATTTAGCGATTATCTATTGGAATTTCCTCAGGAAGCAAGGGCTGTCGTTAATAAGATGATTGATGCTGCTCGTGCGCGCGAAGCCGCACGTAAGGCGCGTGAGATGACCAGGCGTAAAGGTGCACTAGATATTGCTGGGCTGCCGGGTAAGCTTGCTGATTGCCAAGAAAAAGATCCAGCACTATCAGAACTGTACCTAGTGGAGGGGGATTCTGCGGGTGGATCGGCTAAACAGGGGCGTGCCCGAAAGACTCAGGCTATTTTGCCGTTAAAAGGTAAAATATTAAATGTTGAAAAGGCGCGTTTTGATAAGATGTTATCAAGCGTGGAGGTTGGCACGCTTATTACTGCTTTAGGTTGTGGTATTGGCGTTCATGAGTTTAAGCTTGAAAAGTTGCGCTACCACACGATTGTTATAATGACTGATGCTGACGTTGATGGATCACATATCCGTACATTATTACTAACGTTCTTTTTTAGGCAGATGCGAGAGCTGGTGGATAATGGTCATATCTTTATTGCGCAGCCGCCTCTGTATAAAGTGAGCAAGGGTAAGAATGAACAATACCTCAAAGACGATGACGCCCTTGAGGTCTATTTGACGCAAAAAGCTCTAGAAGAGGCTAGTTTGCATGTTAATGAAACCGCTCCAGCAATGCAGGGCGCTGCGCTTGAAGCGTTGGTTGCTCAGTATAGAGGGGTATCGGATTTAATCAATCGTATGTCTCTAGTCTATCCAAAGCTGGTGTTAGAAACCTTAGTATACACTAGCGCGCTGAGTGGCGAACGTCTTGGAACGCGCAGCGAAGTAGTAAGCTGGTGTGGCGAACTTCAGGAAAATCTTAATAGTATTGAAACTGGAACGCATAGCTACAAGGTGTTAGTAGAGGAGAATAAAGAATGTAACTTATTTCTTCCAACGGTTGAGATTACAGCTCATGGTGTACCTCATCAGCATGCCTTTGGTAGGGACCTTTTCGGCTCTGCTGAATACGCCAAGATTGTTGATCTAGGCTCTAAATTACAGGGTCTTCTTGAGGACGGCGCATTTGTTAAGCGCGGTGAGCGTACATTAGAGATTACGTCATTTGATCAGGCCCTTGATTGGCTAATGGTCGAAGCGCGTCGAGGCATCAATACCCAACGATATAAAGGCTTGGGAGAAATGAATCCAGAACAGCTGTGGGAAACCACTATGGATCCAGATACAAGACGCATGTTAGTTGTGACCATTGAAGATGCAATTGCAGCTGATCATATGTTTACAACGCTTATGGGTGATCAGGTTGAGCCGCGACGTGAGTTTATCGAAACCAACGCACTGTCAGTTGTTAACCTAGACGTATAAAAAGTGAAAGCTACAGGTCAGTTTAAGTTAATACTGACCTGTAGAGGGCTAATTTAAGTGACTAGCAATCCAATTGCGCGCATTTTCTGTTATTTCTCGTGGAGATAACTCGTTACTATCAATAGCGGGGCCAATCTGCAGATGAATTGTACCAGCGATCTTAAAAAAACTATTACGCTTCCAGTGCTCACCGCTGTTATGGGATACCGGCACCACGGGCATATTCGCCTGTTTTGCTAATGCCGCACCGCTAGTTTTAAACTCTCCTAGTTTGCCGCTAGCTATTCTTGTTCCTTCTGGATAAATAACTACTCTATTGCCGGCTAAAAGTCGCTGAGCCCCCTCTTTTAGAACATATCTAATGGCAGACGAGGGCTTGGAGCGCTTAATAGCAATGGGCTTCATTAAATATAGCGCCCAGCCAAAAAATGGAATCCATAGTAGCTCGCGCTTAAGAATAAAGTTCGCGGGCTGAAAAAACCACTGCATATAAAAAGCTTCCCAGGTACTTTGGTGGTTGCTTAGCACCACGCAGGCACCCTTAGGCAGATTGTTAAGTCCCGATACTTTAATGTGCACATTGCAAGTAATGCGCAACCACAGCATAACTATGTGGTTTCCATTGGTGGCAATACGCTGAAGCTGGAGAAAGGGTAAAAAAAACAGCAGGCAGGTAACAATACTTGCAGATACAGTAATGAAAACAAAGCCTATATAAAAAAGAGTTGACCTAATAAGGTTTAAAATTTGATTATATAAGCTAAACAAGACCAAATACCGGCTATTTTAATGGAACTAGAAGCGAAATGTCCGCAACGTGCATAAATAGCTGCTGTAGTTTCTGCAGCAAAGCTAGTCTATTTTCGCGTAATTTATGGTCATCGGTCATTACCATTACATCTGCAAAAAATTGATCAACAGGAAGTTTTAGGCCTGCCAACTTCTCTAAAACTGCATAATAGTCACGGCCATCTAGTAGCGGGATAATAGTTGATTCAAGTTCGGAAATTTTATCTGCGAGTTGCTTTTCAGCTGGCTCTTTAAGTAGCTCAGGTGTTAAGGAGATTTTACTATCTTTGGTTAATTGCTTGGCCAGAATATTAGAAACACGCTTATTGGCAGCAGCCAGCGAGGCGGCCTCTGGTAGCAGGTTAAATTGATTTACAGCCGCTACGCGAGCATCAATATCTATTGGATTGGTAAGGTTAAGGCTGGCAACAGACAAAAATATTTCTGTTTGCAGGCCTTTTTCTTTATACCAAGACTTTAAGCGGTCTAAAATGTAAGTGAGTACTTGCTTTTTGAGTGCCTCGCCCGTTAGTTTAGCGCCTTTTCCAAGCGTTAATTGGCTGCTACATTGGCTAATTAAGTCGCTGAGATTTAGGTCTATATTGCGCTCAAGCATAATTCTTATCACGCCAAGGCTGGCGCGGCGAAGTGCAAAAGGATCTCGCGATCCTGACGGTTGCTGGCCTATGCTGAAAATTCCCACCAGGCTATCAAGCCTATCAGCTAAGGCGACTGCAGCCCCAATCTCGGTGCTGGGTATAATATCGCCAGAAAAACGCGGAAAATATTGCTCGAAAAGTGCGGTTGCTACGTCCTTGTCTTCACCGTCATTAAGTGCGTAATCGCGGCCCATAACGCCCTGTAGGTCATCAAACTCACCGACCATATCGGTCACTAAATCAGATTTACTGAGTTCTGCTGCCCTGCGCGCCATGCTTGGGTCTGCGCCAATTTGAATGGCTAAATACTCTGCAATTGCAGCAACTCGTTCGGTTTTATCAAAGACAGAGCCTAGATCAGCCTGGAAAACAATATTTTTTAATGATGATCTTCGGCTAGCTAGTGTGGTTTTTTTGTCATTGGCATAAAAGAAAGCTGCATCTGCTAGGCGCGGGCGAATGACACGTTCGTTTCCGTCTATAACCTGTGCAGGATCTGTGCTTTCGATATTGGCTACCGTGATAAAGGCGGGCATTAGCTTGCCTTCGTTATTTAAAACATGAAAGTATTTTTGATGTTCTTTCATGGATGAAATAAGTGCCTGTGCGGGGATGGACAAGAAATGCTTATCAAATTTTCCGAGCAAGGGGACCGGCCATTCATTGAGTGCTGCAACCTCTTCCAAAAGGTCATTTTCTATTGCTGCGTTACCTTTAATCTTTTTAGCTAGCCCTGTAACGCCTTGAAGAATTATATCTTGACGTGCTGTAAAGTCAGCGATGACATAAGCGTCACGCAACTGCTGTTCATAAGTATGTGGATTATTGATAACAACCTCATGATTGGCATGAAACCTATGGCCTTTACTGATATTGCTAGCCTTGATGCCAAGTATTGTGTCGTTTAATGTTTCGCCATTAAAGAGCAAAACAACCCACTGCGCAGGGCGTACAAATTCTTCTTTTTTGTACCCCCAGCGCATGCGTTTAGGAATAGGCAGTTGGGCAAGTGCGTCATTAACTATGCCGGCCAAAAGGTTTTTAGTGTTAGCCCCAGCCTCGGTTCGCCGAATGCATAACTTATCCTGTTGCCCATCATTTTCAACCAGGGTGGCCAGGCTATCTAAGCTTACAGAATTTTTCTTGGCAAATGCTTCTGCAGCTCTTGATGGCGCGCCATCCTCAGCAAAGGCAACCTTAACGGGAGGCCCCCATATAACAATATCTTTGTTGGGGGTTTGAGTATCCACGTCAATAATTGATATGGCTAGCCGTCTAGGCGCAGCGAAAGAGCGCACAGCTTTAAAGCTAAGGCCCTGAGCACACAAGCTGTCAGTTACGCTCTGAGTAAACGCATTAGACAGCGATTTCAATGCTTTAGGTGGCAACTCTTCAGTGCCTAGTTCTACGAGAAAATCGGCACTCATTTTGATTCTTCCTGATGTTTTGCTATGGCCGCTTTTGCGACAGCTTCGTCGGCAAGCGGAAATCCAGCCTCTAGACGAGAGTTAAAATAGCTTTGAGCAACACCTCGAGCCAGTGATCGCACTCTTAAAATATAACGTTGGCGCTCGGTCACTGATATGGCTTTTCGAGCATCCAGTAAATTAAATGTATGAGAGGCTTTCATAACCATTTCATAGGCAGGCAGGGGTAGTTTGGCGGCTATGAGCTTCTCGCCATCTTTTTCGTATTGATCAAAGGCTGTGAATAAAAATTCTATATCTGCATGTTCAAAATTAAATGCAGAAAGTTCACGCTCATTTTGAAGGAATATATCACCATAGGTCACGGTGCCAGAGGCGCTTTGGGACCAAATTAGATCATAAATACTATCAACACCCTGAAGGTACATAGCAATCCGCTCTAGACCGTAGGTGATTTCGCCAGTCACAGGGTAGCATTCAATGCCGCCTACTTGCTGAAAGTAGGTAAATTGAGTTACTTCCATGCCGTTTAGCCAGACTTCCCAGCCAAGACCCCAGGCGCCAAGCGTGGGCGACTCCCAATTATCTTCAACAAATCTTACGTCGTGGATTGCAGTATCAACGCCTAAGTGTCTGAGTGAATCCAGGTATAGATCTTGAATATTGTCAGGCGAAGGCTTAAGCACTACTTGAAATTGGTAATAATGTTGTAGTCGGTTGGGGTTCTCGCCATAGCGGCCATCGGTAGGCCGTCTTGAAGGCTGCACGTAGGCGCTATTCCATACCTCAGGGCCAATAGAGCGCAAAAAAGTTGCTGGATGAAAGGTGCCAGCACCTACTTCCATATCCAGTGGCTGCATAATCACGCAGCCTTGGCTGGCCCAAAAGTCTTGTAATGTTGCGATAAGCTCCTGAAATGTCTGAGGAGCGGCCTTCATATTTGCCACAAAAATCACCAAAAAGTTAAACTTTAATAATTAAGCGCAATTATAAACGTGCAGACTGATAAAGATAGGGGCAAAAAACCCTCAAAACTTATAATTTGGGCACCGCAAACGCTTTCGATAGGGATATAATGGGGGAATCTGTCTAAATTTGGTTCAATGGAGTTTTCAATGACGCATATCAAACGTGGTGAAAAAATTCGCAAGGCGGTTTTCCCTGTCGCCGGCATGGGGTCAAGATTTTTGCCCGCTACCAAAGCCAGCCCTAAAGAAATGATGCCTGTTGTGGATAAGCCGCTTATTCAATATGCGGTAGAAGAAGCTGTACAGGCCGGTATTACAGAAATGATTTTTGTTACCGGCCGAACAAAGCGTAGCATTGCTGACCATTTTGATAAGGCCTATGAATTAGAGCATCAGCTAGAGCAAAGAGGAAAAAAAGAATTACTTGAAATCGCACAGAACGTAGTGCCAAAAGGCGTTAGTTGTACCTATATTCGCCAAAATGAAGCGCTCGGCCTTGGTCATGCAGTAGCTGTAACGGCTCACCTGGTGGGTGATGAGCCCTTTGCCGTAATATTGGCAGATGACCTGATACATCACAAAAATGGTGCGGTAAAGCAGATGGTAGAGGTTTTTGACTATTACAAAAGTTCTGTTATCGCAGTACAGAAAGTTGAGGGTCCAGATATATCAGCTTATGGCGTGATAAGCGGCAAGAGGCAGTCTGATCATGTGCATCTATTAGATGAAATTGTTGAAAAGCCAGCGTTTGAAGACGCACCTTCAAATATGGGTGTCACAGGACGTTATGTGTTTACTCCGCAGATTTTTGAGCACTTAGCCAAACTTAAGCCTGGCGCGGGTGGCGAGCTACAGCTAACAGATGCTATTCAGACACTGCTCAAGGCTGAGCAGGTGTTAGCCTATGAATATCAAGGTATTCGCTATGATTGCGGCAGTAAGATGGGCTTATTAAAAGCTAATATCGAGTTAGGCTTAGAGCACAAAGAGGTTGGCGCAGAACTGCTTGAATATTTGAAAAATGAGTTGCCTAGCAAATTATGAAATCCCTGCTGATACTTGCCTTAATGAAGACTATCTCGCTACTGCCTTTAGGCTTAGCGAGATATTTAGGCGAGTTCTTTGGCGTTGTATTGTCGGCAATAAATGCCAAGCCCCTTAAGATTTCAAAGCTTAATTTATCCCTGTGTTACCCTGACAAATCTCAAACAACGGTTGATTTATTAGCTAAAAAAAGAATGCAACATTTTGCCCAGACTTTTTTTGAAACCCCAGGCTTATGGCGCAGGTCAGCACATTGGCTGGAAACAAAAATTATTTCGGTCGAGGGCGACGCTTACCTGCATGAAGCGCTGGCTAGCGATAGGGGCACTATTTTAATTGCCCCGCATCAGGGCAATTGGGAAGTCATAGGGCTTTGGGTCGCCCAGCAAACCAAAATGACTTCATTGTATCAGCCCCCCAAGATTGCAGCCTTTGGAAACTGGATTAAACGCGCCAGAGAGAAAACAGGCTCACAACTGGTGCCAACCTCTGTTCGTGGAGTAGCAGCACTGCTTAAGGCGCTTAAGAAAGGTGAGACAGTGGGGATTCTTCCGGACCAACAGCCCCCCAGAACCAGTGGCGCTTTTGCGCCGCTGTTTGGTGCGCAGGCACTAACCATGACTCTGACACACAATCTGCTTCAAAGGTCCAATAGCCAGGCAATACTGTGTTGCGCCCTAAGGGAGCAAGGCGGGTGGCGGATGACCTTTATGCCCGCTGATAAGGCGATTTATAGTCCGGACCAAGCAACCAGCTTAGCCGCCATGAATGCAGGTGTTGAGGCTATAGCGACCATGTCGCTCGAACAGTATCAATGGGAATATAAACGTTTTCGCACCCAGCCTGAGGGAAGCCCAGCGATTTATACCCATGGTAGTTAATTCATTGCTAGCGCTATCCCCTCAATTCACACAATCAAAAGAGCCAGATTGGCGCGCCATGTTGTCCCGTACAGATTACCGTGTGCCTTTGTTTTGGGTCGACTGGCTAGCGGATGCAGGCTCTTTAACTGGCCGGTTGCTTCAAGCAAGCAATGGCGATCTAAAAGTCAAGGTAGTGAGTCAGCGGCTTGCTGTACCAACCCTTTCCGAGAGGTGCATGCTAGGATTAAAAGAAAAAAGATGCGCTATGATTCGCGAAGTTGTTCTCTATGGGGCAGGGCAACCTTGGGTTTATGCTCGGAGTATTTTACCGCTCGCCACCCTAACAGGAAGGCTGCGAAAACTAAGGCGCCTAGATAGCCGTCCACTGGGCGCGCTGTTATTTAGTGATCCAACCATGCGGCGTGAGCCTGTTCAGTTTACCTCTTTCCACTCCAATGCCGGTAGGCCAATTTGGGGCAGGCGATCGGTATTTAGGCTAGACAATAAGCCTCTATTGGTTGCCGAGTTTTTCTTGCCAACCTTTAAGCCTCTGACCCCATAGCGGGAATTATTTATGAGACCCATGATGCAATATTTAGAGGCTATAAAAAACAATCCATGGATACGGCTTATGCGCTTTGATAAGCCCATTGGCATATTTCTTCTGCTGTGGCCAACATACTGGGGGCTTTGGTTTGCTTCTAGCGGCCAGCCTTCGCAGGAAAATATCCTAATATTCACTCTGGGTGTTATTGTCATGCGCGCTGCCGGCTGTGTGATTAATGATTATGCGGATCGCTTCGTTGATGGTGCGGTAAAGCGCACTATGCACAGGCCGCTACCCGCAGGTGAAATTACCCCTAAACAAGCGCTTATCGTGTTTTTTGGCTTACTATTCACTGCATTGGCACTAGTTCTGCAAACGAATCCAATGACCGTAAAGCTAGCGATGGTAGGGGTTTTATTGGTTGCGGGCTATCCATTTTTAAAGCGTATCACCCACTTGCCTCAGTTAGGCTTGGGCGTGGCTTGGGCTTGGGCTGTACCTATGGCATTCGCGGCGCAACAACAGGCCTTACCTTTAGGTTTATGGCTGGTTTTTACAGCAATTATCTTGTGGACTGTCGCGTTTGATACCTACTATGCGATGGTTGATCGTGCAGATGATTTGACGGTTGGTATCAAGTCAACAGCCATTTTATTTGGCAAGCGAGATTTAGTCATTATTGCTGGGTTGCAAGTTGCTGCGTTGCTCTTTTTAGCCTTAGCCGGACATTATTTTAATCGCGGCTGGATCTATGGCTTAGGGTTGGCGGTTGCAGCGGGTTACTTTGTCTCACAGCAGCTGCATGCCAGAGCAAGAAATATCGAGGGCTGTTTGAAGGCATTCTTAAACAATCATCGTGTCGGTATGGCTGTGTTTATTGGTTTAGCACTAGATTACAGCTTTTAATATTAAGATTCCGCTCTGCAAAATGCCCATTGATTACCTTCACTCATCGCCGGGTTATAACGGTATTCATCGACATTAAATGTTTTGAGCTGCTCTGCATTAGTGATTCTATTTTTAATAATAAATGCACTCATTAAGCCGCGAGCACGTTTGGCAAAGAAGCTAATGATTTTATAGGTGTCGCCTTTCTGGTCCATAAATACCGGCGTTACAATTTCTGCCTGCAGTTTTTTAGGCTGTACCGACTTAAAATATTCGTTAGAGGCTAAATTAACTAATACTGATTGGGGTGAAGTCGCCAAAAGCTTGTTGAGTTCGTTGGTAATAAGCTCGCCCCAAAATTGATAAAGATTGGCGCCCCTTGAATTAGCGAATCTAGTGCCCATTTCAAGGCGATAGGGCTGCATTAAATCCAGCGGCTTTAGTAGGCCATAAAGACCGGATAGAATACGTAAATTATCCTGTGCCCAATGAAGCTCATCAGCATCCATATTGTCGGCATCCAAACCCTGATAGACGTCGCCCTTAAAGGCCAAGATGGCCTGTTTAGCGTTGTCCGGTGAAAAGGGTGGTTGCCATTCTTGAAAGCGCTCATAGTTGAGTGCTCCCAACTTATCGCTTAGCCCCATTAGTGAGCAAACATCCTCAGGGGAAAGGTCCTTTAAACTCTCGGCAAGCAGCAGAGAATGCTCTAGTAGCTCTGGCTGGCTGTGCTCAAGCGAGATGGCCGGTTGACTGTAGTCTAACTTTTTAGCAGGGGAGATAACGGTCAGTAGCATAGGGATAGTTGCCTGTTCCAAAGGATTATAGTGTTATTAGGTATATTCTACTGCAAAAAAACGGTTTTGGTCCTGTCTAAATATAATGTGAGCCAAAGCCAATTGCTATAACAGTTTATAATGAATTGGCTAGTTTATCAGCAGACGTCGTAACAATCATGTAGAATAAAAGGATGAATTTATTATCAAAAGTTGCACTGGCTATAAACCACTTTACCCAGCGGGTTGGCCTAGTGATTTCATGGCTAACGCTGTTATTAGTGTGTTTGGTTGTTACTGTCGTTCTATCCAGATATCTACTTGGAATAGGCTCTATTGCCATTCAGGAATCGGTTACCTATGTGCATGCAGTTATCTTTATGCTGGGGCTAGCCTTTACACTTCAACGTGGCGGTCATGTTCGGGTAGATATCTTTTACTGTCAATATTCGGAGCGACATAAGGCGCTAGTTAATATCCTAGGTGCAATCATCTTTTTAATTCCCTTTTGCCTGCTGATACTCATTGGCAGCTGGGATTACGTAATGGCTAGCTGGGCAATTAAAGAGACCTCGCCGGAAACAGGTGGCATCCCAGGGGTGTTTTTACTTAAAACGTTAATGATCATTATGCCGGTAATCCTTGCTTTGCAGGGAGTTTCGGAAATATTAAATAGCATAGTGACCCTTAAGCAGGGTGCTGGCGAGAAAGCCAGAATTAATTCAGAGCATATTACGTGATGGCTGAGTGGATTCCTGTTCTTATGTTTCTCACTGTATGTCTCGTGCTGATGGCAGGTTATCCGGTGGCTTTTTCATTGGCGGGGACTGCGCTATTGTTTGCCCTGGTTGGGATGCCGTCAGGCTATTTTGATCCAGCATATTTACAGGCATTGCCAAATCGATTATTTGGCATTATGCAAAATGGTACTTTGATAGCCGTCCCCCTATTTGTTTTTATGGGTATTATGCTCGAAAAGTCACGTTTAGCTGAAGATCTTCTTGCCAGCATGGCTAGCTTATTGGGGCGCTTTAAAAGTGGTCTTGGGCTGTCGGTTGTTTTGGTGGGCGCGCTTTTGGCTGCCAGCACAGGAATCGTTGGTGCAACCGTGGTGACTATGGGATTAATGTCGTTGCCTATCATGCTTAATCGAGGATACTCCTCCTCCCAAGCCACAGGCATCATTGCCGCTACAGGCACTCTTGGACAAATTATACCGCCTTCTATTGCATTGGTTTTACTGGGTGATACCCTCTCTAGCGCCTATCAGCAGGCGCAATTAAGCATGGGGATATTTACGCCTAAAACAGTTTCCATAGGCGACCTATTTGTGGGGGCAATTATTCCAGGCTTTATTTTAGTTATTTCCTATATAAGTTATGTGGCGATTGTTGTGCGCCCCAAGCCTGCACTTACACCATCAGAGGATAACCAGCAAACAGAGGGACATCTTGTAAAAGCACTGTCAAATTTACTGCCGCCAATTTGTTTGATTATTGCTGTTCTGGGTTCGATTCTTGCCGGGGCTGCCACTCCAACAGAAGCCGCTGGTGTGGGTGCCTTTGGCGCGATAATTCTGGCGGCTATAAAAGGACGCTTAAGTCTCGCGCGTTTAAGAGAAGTGGCCCAGGGTACGGCAGAAGTTACTTCAATGGTGTTTTTAATTCTTATTGGTGCGGCTGTATTTTCACTGGTATTTCGAGGCTTTGGCGGCGAAGAAATTGTTGAACAATTTTTTGCTGACTTGCCTGGAGGGGTTTTTGCGGCAACGATGTTAGTGATGCTGGTGATCTTTTTACTTGGATTTATTTTAGATTTTATTGAAATAACCTTTGTGGTAGTTCCCATTGTGGGTCCAGTCTTGCTAGCGATGGGTTTAGATCCAGTATGGCTGGGGGTGATGATTGCGATTAATTTACAAACATCATTTTTAACGCCCCCCTTTGGCTTTGCATTATTTTATCTGCGCGGGGTTGCTCCGACCTCAGTTGAGACATCGGCCATGTATCGCGGCGTTATTCCCTTTATTTTGATGCAGCTTGCGCTAATGTTACTGTTGTCTGTTTTGCCTCAATTAGCTACCTGGCTGCCAGATAAGCTTTATGGCCACTGAATAATGCAACGCTAAAACTTTATTGCCTTGAAAATTTTATTTCGAATAGGTTCAATTTCATTGGCCATATGATGGTTGGCGTTCTCAATCATCTGTACCCTCATGTTTGAGAATTTTCCGCCAAATGTTTTTAAGTTGTACTGCCAATCAAGGGTTTTATCAGTTGTACCCTGAATTATATTGACTGGAAAATCGCTGCCACTGCAGGCCTCAAATTCTCGGGCCCACTTTTCTGCAGCCTCAAACCACGGCATTGGCATCGTTTTTGGCTGAAAAAAATCTTTCTCACGCAAGAAAGCTAGAAACTCTTCATCATGAGAGCTATAGCTAAAATGTCGCTTGAGGGATCTTCGAAAGGGCTTTACAAAAGGTATTAAGTGCCTATTAAACCACCAACCCTTAGGGTGAAGTAAAGGGGCGAGCAGATTTAAAGAGGTGAACGGGTAAGCCTTATTGGGGGCGCTATTAATGAGATGTTTAATTAAAATTGCGCCACCTGTACTCTGTCCAATGCCGTGTAATGGACCGGGGAAGCGATGGTGGCAAAGCGTAAGTACTGCGTCTAGGGCCAGAGTATAGTCGGAAAAGTCGTTGATAAAGGCTCGCTCTCCGTCGGATAGTCCAAGACCTGGAAGATCGAAGCAGACCACTGCCATCTTTTGGCGTATTAAGTATTTTATTAAATGGCTAAATAGTCCCAGATTATCCAGATAGCCATGAACTATTATTGCGGTGCCCACGTGGCTTTGGGGCTGCCATGCGGCAGTAAAAACTGATTGTAGGTTAGCGGTAATAGTGCCGTATGAAAAGCCAAGTTCAGCGTTTGGAGTAGGTAAGCTATAGTGCGCAAGGTAACTTTCTATGTATTGGTTGGGAGGCGACTCTTTTGTTATTTCGCCAAACGCAGGCAAGCCATCTTTAAGCAGATTTATAGAGTTTGGGTCTAAATTAACCATGTCTTACCTCTGTTTGACTTCTAGTAAGTTTACCCTAAGGAAAACTTATAGTGTCACAGCCACCAGCAAAATCAAGACTCGACCCGTTTTAAGTCAAACAAAAGTAGCAATCAAGATTATCAGTAAACCCAGTGGCTTAGTCTGTGGATAAGGAAATATCATAGGCGCCGGCTTGCCGTGCCTGATCAGAAATCATTACAAAGACTTCAGTTTTAGCCTTGGGATGTGAACTGATCACTACCTTAGCTTCAGGTTTTTCAGCATGTAAGCGTTCCACATTAGCGCGTACTGAGCGAATATCAATGCGGCGGCCTTCAAGAGTAATGTCATTGCTTTCAGAGATGCGAAAGACAATATTAGTGTTCGCAGAATCAGGCGGAGGCTGGTCAGATGTTGGGGGACGGTCTACATTGAGGCCAGTTTCGTTTACGAAAGAGGCAGTTACAATAAAGAAGATAAGCATAATAAACACCACGTCCAGCATGGGTGTCAGGTCAATTTGAGAATCATCTTCTCCTTTGCGTCTTTTTCCTAAAGCCATCTTTTAAGCCTCTGTGAATCAGTCTTTTTCTAGCCAGAATTCTACTGTAATCTGAGAAAATTACTAGTGATTCTTTTCAGTCCGTGGCGTATCTTGTATGTTATTCTTACGACTTTTTTATTCACTGTAGCATACTTTCGGAGTTCGATTATTACGCATGCCAGAGTTACCGGAAGTAGAAACGACCCTCAGGGGAATAGAGCCCTTTCTTGAGGGGCAAAAAATTGCCGATTTAACCGTTAAGCAGCCCTCTTTACGCTGGCCAGTAACGGCTAACATTCAAGAAACTGTATGCGGGCAAAATATTCGCAGATTATTCCGTCGAGCCAAATATATTATTCTAGAGCTAGATAGAGGTTCGATATTAATCCATTTAGGCATGAGTGGTAGTCTTCGCGTCGCCAAGCCGTCGGAAACGTGGCGCAAGCATGATCATATTGAAATGACACTCAGCAGCGGCAAGACGCTTCGTTACCATGACCCGCGCCGTTTTGGCTGTTGGCTTTGGGCTTTATCTGATCATCATCAATTGCAACATCTTGGGCCAGAGCCGCTGTCAAATCTATTCGATGGCGACTTATTATATCTAGCGTCCCGCAGTCGAAAATTAGCCGTTAAGCCATTTGTTATGACCAATGCAATTGTTGTAGGTGTGGGCAATATTTATGCGACAGAGGCATTATTTCGAAGCGGTATTAGGCCTGACAGGCCAGCCTCAACTATTTCCAAGAAGCGTTATCATGTGCTGGCTGATAACATTAAAGACGTATTGGCTGCAGCCATACAGCAGGGGGGCACAACATTGCGAGACTTCGTTAATAGTGATGGCCAGCCCGGCTATTTCCAGCAATCGCTCGATGCCTATGGTCGGGCAGGCGAGAACTGTAATCGATGTGCTTCAACCTTAAAAGAGTTGAAATTAGGCCAAAGAAGTTCGGTATTTTGCCCTGGCTGCCAGACTTAAATACTTTGCAGTCTATCTGCTAGTGCTTCCGCGACAGTTGAGGGAACAAACTTTGATACGTCGCCCTTAAGTGAGGAAATTTCCCTAACCAGCGACGATGAAATATACGAGAATTTTTCCGATGGAGTTAGAAATATACTTTCAATTTCAGGGGAAAGTGCACGATTCATATTAGCAAGTTGAAATTCGTATTCAAAGTCAGATACAGCGCGAAGGCCGCGCATAATGGCATCAGCCTGGTATTCTTTAACGAAATTAACCAGCAGGCAATCAAAGCCATACACCTCAACATTAGGAACATGTTGTAAGCATTTTTTAGCCAGCTGAATACGTTCTTCGATAGAAAAAAGTGGACTCTTACGCCGATTGCTAGCAATGCCAATTACTACCTTGCCAAATAATTTGGACGCACGCTCAACAAGGTCAATATGACCGTTGGTTATTGGATCAAAGGTCCCTGGATAAACAATAATTTTCATAGGTTAGTCGTTTTTATCCTTAACTTAAGGATCAGCATCTTACTTAAAATATTACCTTTGCTCAACGTATGTAAATAGGCAATAGCGAACATTGCCTGCAGTCTTATCTTTAAGCAGCCGCCAGCAACTGGGTATAACCTGTGGCTCGGCTAGGGGTAATTCCGAGTAGATTAATGCGTTTGCAGCTAGCCAGTTGCCGCTATTTAATAGCTGAGCCACTGGCTGATGTAGTTCCTGATCAAAAGGAGGGTCTAAAAAGACCACATCGTATTTTTCTCCAACATTAGGCTGGTTTAAAAATATTTTAGTATCCGTTGCAATAAGCGTTAGATTATCTGTGCCAAGGGTCTCTAGGTTAGCTTTTAGTTGTGAGATGGCTTGACGGTTACTTTCTAGAGCCAAGCATTGTTTTGCGCCTCTGGATAGCGCTTCAAAACAAAGTGCGCCGGACCCTGCAAAAAGATCGAGACAGTTAGCGCCCTCAATATGAGGGGCAAGCCAGTTAAATAGCGTCTCTCGAATGCGACTACCGGTTGGGCGCAATCCTTCAGCCGCTAAAAAGCTTAGCTGACGACTACGCCATTTACCGCCAATAATTCGCACAGAATCTGATCGTTGTGCAGATATTTTTTTTGCCAAAGAAAACCATCTCCTTGTGTAATATTTAAGCCCCTTTTAATGGGCTAGCTGGTGGGGATAGGATACACTAGAAGCTACCAACCCTGTAAAACAACCTTTTTTGTAATTGGAGTTTTTTGACCCATGCAACAACCAGAGAAAAAATCCTTCTTTGATCGATTTAAGCGCCAAAATTCAGCGGCAGATCAGAATCAGTCGACTGAGTCAGGGGTAGCATCTCCGGCAGTGTCTGAAGAGAAGCCAGCTAATGTGGGTTTTATGGGGCGAATGCGCAAGGCACTTTCGCGCACTAGCAATGGATTCGGGCGCTTATTTTTAGGCGCCAAAGCCATTGATGCAGAGATTTTAGAGGAGCTTGAAACCCTGCTACTAATTGCTGATGTAGGGGTTGAAGTCACAGACACCATAATTAAAGAATTGACCGAGCGAGTTAATCGCAAGCAGCTACAAAATGGTGCAGCCCTGCATATAGCCCTTAAAGAATTACTGCTAGCAAAGCTTCAGCCCTGTGAGACGCCGCTTGCCATAGAGGCGCAAAACAGCCCCTATGTCATACTGGTTGTGGGGGTTAATGGTGTAGGGAAAACAACCACTATTGGCAAAATAGCCAATCGCTTAAAGCAGCAGGGGAAATCCGTGATGTTAGCGGCCGGAGACACTTTTAGAGCGGCAGCAGTAGAACAGTTGCAAGCCTGGGGTGACCGCAATCAAGTTGCTGTTGTAGCCCAGCATACGGGAGCCGACAGTGCATCTGTAATTTTTGATGCAATACAGGCTGCCAAAAGTCGGGGCATTGATGTGGTCATTGCAGACACCGCAGGCAGGCTGCATAACAAAAGTAATCTTATGAAAGAGCTGGAAAAGGTAAAGCGTGTGGCCGGAAAGCTGGACGCTGCAGCGCCCCATGAGGTGCTGTTGGTTCTAGATGCCGGTACGGGCCAAAATGCAGTGACTCAAATGGCGCAGTTCAATAAAACAGTGGGCATCACCGGCATAGCCCTGACTAAGCTAGATGGCACTGCAAAAGGGGGTGTTATTTTCTCCCTTGCGGAACAGTTCGCAACCCCAATCCGATACGTAGGGGTAGGCGAGGGACAGGAAGACCTGCAGCCCTTTGTTGCCGGCGACTTTATTGAGGCGTTAATGGGCGCCGAACAGGGCGAATAAACCATGATTCACTTTGATAACCTCAGCAAGCGCTACCCTGGTGGCTTTGAGGCGCTCAAAAGTATTAATTTGCATATGGACGCTGGAGAGCTAGCATTTTTGACCGGCCACTCTGGCGCGGGTAAAAGTACCCTACTTAAATTGCTGATGCTTCTAGAGCACCCTAGTTCAGGGGCCTTATTAATAAATGGCCAAAATATTAATCGCCTCGCAGACCATCAAATTCCCAGCTACCGTCGTCAATTAGGCGTTGTATTTCAAGACCATCAGCTCCTTATGGATCGATCGGTATTTGACAATGTGGCGCTCCCTCTTCAGGTTGCAGGCCATTCGCGTAAGGAAATGGGTCGTCGCGTGCGCGCAGCTCTAGATGGTGTAGGGTTATTATCAAAAGAGCGCCTAAACCCCTTGATGTTATCCGGTGGAGAGCAACAGCGTGTCGGTATTGCAAGAGCGGTTGTACATAAGCCAAGAATACTTTTAGCAGATGAGCCGACAGGTAATTTGGATCCTGCCTTATCGGCTGAAATTATGGCGTTATTTCGTCGCTTTCAAGATGTGGGGGTGACAATTTTGATTGCTACTCACGATATTGACCTAATTAATCGAATGAACTGTAGAATTATAAGGTTAGAGCAGGGCATGGTGGCTGATAGTGGGGGCAGTTATGGCCCGGTTTCCTAGTAGTCGTCAGCGCCGTGGCGCGGTAGGCTCAAAGGTTAGCCTTCTAGGTCGGAGCCGATCGATGTTAGGCCACCATATCCACACGCTGCATGATAATCTCGCAAGAATGCGCAAAGAGCCGCTACAAACACTAATGACAAGTGCGGTTATTGCAATTGCTCTGTCACTTCCAGCCACACTGCTGCTAGTGGTTGAAAATGCTCGACAATTTGAAAGCAGTTTTGAATCCTTTTCACAGGTCACTGCCTATGTGCAAAATGATGCGAGCGATAAAAAAATCGTCGCTATCAAAAGCCAGTTAGAAGCAATGCCAGACGTTGAATCAGTACGTTATATTTCGCCAGATCAAGCGCTGCAAGAGTTTGTTAAGCTTTCCGGGTTTGGTACGGCGCTTGACCATTTAGACGCTAATCCATTGCCGCCAGTATTTGTCATAGAGCCCAAAATGGTGACACCGCTAGCTGATGACATAATCCAACGATTATTGGCTCAGATAAGCCAGGTTCCTAACATCGACGATGCACAAATTGATATGTTATGGCTACAGCGACTGCGAAGCTTAACGCAGATGGGGCAACAGATTGTGGTTGCGCTTGGGGCTGCTCTTGGGCTTGGCGTTTTAGTCATTGTTGGCAATAGTATACGCTTGGCGATTCATGGTCGTCGAGAAGAGATTATTGTGGTGAAATTAGTGGGTGGCACTGATGCTTATGTGAGAAGACCCTTTTTATACTCAGGCATGCTGCTAGGCCTAATGGGTGCGCTAGGAGCGTCGTTGTTATTAGTTATTGGTTTCTGGTGGCTTGGCGCTTCTGTTGAGCATTTAAGTGAACTTTATAACAGCCAGTACAGGTTAATTGGACCGGGCTTTAGTGGCTGCTTGATACTTATTGGGGCGGGAGCCCTGCTTGGGCTTGCGGGATCTTGGCTGGCTGTGGGCCGGCATCTTAAAGAAATAAAACCAAGATAAATCTACGTTCGTATACCTCATTGCCTAAAGTGCCTAACACTTGAAATTCACTCATTAGGCACCATTAAATATTAATGCTATAATTGGCGGCTAACACAAGAGAAATTTGTATGAACAAAACCCTTCAAACAATGGATTGGATGAGTCCTGGCGCTAACCTGAATGCATACATTCAGGGCACTGCCACTGTACCCATACTAACCCTTGATGAAGAGCGTGAACTTGGTGAGGCTCTGCACTATCAAGGTGACCTTGATGCTGCGCGTCGTATGGTTATGGCTCACCTGCGTTTTGTTGTACATATTGCTCGCTCTTACAACGGTTATGGATTGCCTTTGGGTGACTTAATTCAAGAAGGTAATGTGGGATTGATGAAAGCGGTTAAGCGCTTTAATCCTGAAAAAGGTACTCGCCTAGTATCCTTTGCTGTGCATTGGATTAAAGCAGAGATTCACGAATTTATTCTGCGAAACTGGCGTATTGTTAAAGTCGCTACAACCAAGTCCCAGCGCAAACTATTTTTTAATTTGCGTAGTGCTAAAAAACAACTTCAGTGGTTATCTGCTGACGAAGCTAAAGCGGTGGCAGATGATTTAGGCGTTGAAGTCAAAGATGTTATGGAAATGGAAATGCGGCTATCCGCTCACGATGCTTGTTTCGATGCTCCAGACGATGATGATGACGAAAAAATGGCCTATGCGCCTGCACTTTATCTTAAAGACAACAGCGCAAACCCAGCCGAATGTCTAGAAAATGAGGATTTTCGAAGCGACAACAACGCAAGACTTTGCAAAGCGGTTAGCGCGTTGGACCCGCGCAGCCAAGATATTCTTCAGCGTCGTTGGTTAGACGATCAAAAAGCGACGCTACACCAATTAGCTGACAAATATGGTGTTTCTGCTGAAAGAATTCGTCAGCTTGAAAAGAATGCAATGCTTAAAGTCCGTGCAGCGATGGAAGCTTAATTTATAACAGAGAATGTTAAAACCGCACTGGCTTGTCGTTCACCGTGCGGTTTTTTTGTACCTATGAATAAATCTTTTTGGATAAAAACTATAGCGATCAGTGGTCTTATATCGGTTGCTCTTGGCGCCTTTGCTGCTCATGTATTAGACTCAACCCTGACTGAAGGCCGTATGAGCACTTTTCAAACCGCTGTTCAATATCAGATATTCCATACTTTGGCATTGCTTGGCATCGTCTCTATAGACAGTAGTCTTATAGCGCAACGCTTAGCACATAAAGCGGCTTATTTTTTTCTAGCGGGGATTATTCTGTTTTCAGGCTCACTTTATTTGCTGGTGGCGACAGATATTTCACTATTTGCGATGGTGACCCCCATTGGCGGTGTATCCTTTATGATAGGTTGGGCCATGCTACTGTTATCTGCAATAAGAGAAAAATAAATGGAAATCAAACCAGAATATCGCGACAAGACAATTCGTAGCTTTGTGGTCCGTGCTGGCCGAATGACCAAAGCCCAGCGCAGCGCCTTTGATTCAGGCTGGGAGTCTTACGGACTTCGCCTTGAAAATGGGCCGATTGATATAGACGCTATTTTTGGCCGAAAAAGTACAAAGGTAGTTGAGATTGGCTTTGGTATGGGTGCATCCTTATTGCAAATGGCAAAATCAGAATCAGAAACAGATTTTATTGGTATTGAGGTTCATCCACCAGGGGTGGGTAGTTTAATAAATGCGGCACAGGAAGCTCAGATTAATAACCTTAAAGTTTATTTAGCAGATGCTACCGATGTATTGAAAGAGTGTATTCCTGAGGGTAGTTTAGATAGGATACAGATATATTTTCCAGATCCATGGCATAAAAAGAAACACAATAAACGACGTATTGTTCAGCTGAAATTTTTACACTTAATCCGCGAAAAATTGCGTATTGGTGGAATATTGCATATGGCTACAGATTGGCAGCCCTATGCAGAGCAGATGCTTGAGTTAATTGGTGAGGCTGGAGATTTTCAGAATTTAGCGAAGGACTTTGTGCCAAGACCTGATTTTAGGCCGTTAACCAAGTTTGAAAAGCGCGGTGAAAGACTGGGCCATGGGGTATGGGATCTAATGGCAGAGAGAAAATTCTGAGCGATAGAATGCTTTTTGCTAAAGATGCGAACTAATTAATATTTGTTTAGTCATAGAAATAGCCTAAACTTGTCTTTAGGGAAATTAACTTTAATTATTGGGAATACATGATGAAAAAGATTAGCCTAATTTCACTGGCCGCATTGGCTATAACCGCTTGTAACCACGAGCAAAAAACTGAGACAGAGGTAACTATATTGGACACGCAGGATCAAAAAGTCAGCTACCTAATGGGTCTTGAAAATGGCAAAGGTATTGCGTCGACGGGTATAGAGATAGATATTGCAGCCTATCAGCAAGGCTTTTCTGATAGTGTTGAAAAGCTTGATTCAAAGATAGACGAGGCTGAAACCACTCAGGTGATTCAGGAATTTCAGCAAAAAATGATGGCTAAGCGCGAAGCAATGCAAAAAGTAGAACAGGAAGCAGCGGAACTCCAGTCAGGATCCAATCTCGCAGAGGGGAACGCTTTTCTTGAAGCTAATGGCGCAAAAGAAGGTGTTGTAATTACAGAATCAGGCCTTCAATATAAAGTATTGACTGAAGGAACAGGGCCCAAGCCTTCAACTGAAAGCACCGTGGAAGTTCATTATGTGGGCACACTGCTAGATGGCACTGAATTTGATAGCTCAGTTAAGCGTGGCATGCCGGTAAAATTCGGTGTAACACAGGTTATCCCTGGTTGGACGGAAGCATTATTATTAATGCCTGAAGGCTCGAAGTGGGCGCTTTATATCCCAGCTGACTTAGGTTATGGTTCTGGCGGCCAGGGTCCGATTGGCCCCAATGCAGTATTGACCTTTGAGGTTGAATTACTGGTAGCTGATGTGGACAAATCTAAAGAGGGTTAATGCTCGCTTAGATAAAAAGCCCCGTTTACACGGGGCTTTTTATTAAGTCGGCTTTAATTAGGGCTCTTTGAGTCGGCTAGTGCCTGTTGGCAGTGTGCGCTGTGAAGTATATCAACCATTTTATCTTCAATTTCAAACCGCTTAGCTAAATTTTCGCCAAGAGTCGAAAGATCTATTGCCAGTGTTAACAGATCGTCGGTCGCCAAATATTTATCATTGAAGTCAAGAATCAAGTCAGTCATTGGATGGATTTCTGCGAGCAGCCTTTTGCCTATGTCCAGCGCCCTAGCGTCGTTAAAAAGGTGCCCCTCATTGATTAGCTGCTCAAAAATTTCAAAGTGCCCTTCTGAAATATAGTCGACTAATTGTTCGCAAAACGTTTGAAGCTGCTTGCCTTGAGTCGGACTATCGTTGAAAAACTCCTTTATATCGCTAAGATCGCAGTAGCTTACAAGTAGGACTTTTCGGGCCTCAAGCCAGTGCTTGATAAGCTCATGTGCTAGCGGCCAAAATTCACTAGGGCCTAATTTTTTATCGTCCATAAAAACCTCTATATTCCATATATGCTTGCGAATAGCTTACTCTCTTTACAAACAGATTGGGAAGTATTTTATGGGTCGGTTGCTGATAAAAGTAATAGGTAAAGTAAAAAACTAGGCTTGTTGCGCTTTTCGAAATATTTGAAACAGACCAATAGCGGCAAAGCCAATAAAGGCAATCAAAACCCAGCCGGGCATGCTTAGCCCAAGTAATTGCCACTGTACTTCGGCGCAATTACCATCGCCTTGTAATAGGTGTGATATTGCCTCAGATAAAGAGAACGCATCGAATAAATAATCAACGGGGATACCGCAGGCAGGTACCTTATCTTCGGGTAGACTTTGCAACCATAGTTGTTTGGCCGAAAAATAACTTCCTATAACAGCTGCTAAAGTTGATAGGGAGGCATAGCAACGTTGACCTGCTTTAGAGGGATTGTGCAGAAAGGCTACAACGCAAATAGCTATAACAGCAAGGACAAACACTCGCTGAGTAATGCACAGATAGCAGGGCTCTAGTTGCAAATAATTTTGAAAATAAAAGATAGCTACAAGCATTAACAATACGCCTACAAGTGCTTGCAGGCCATTGAGTGCTCTATTGCTTGGTGGCCACATAATTATCTCCTAATTCATTTGAATGTTATTGTAATACATCAGCCAGAGCGGGCGCTAATCAGCTTCTGATGCCCGCCAGTAGTTAGATAAAAACTGATCGAAAGGTATGGCATCGCCTTCTTCCTTGGCCATCTGCTGCTGATGCGACTGCGCTGCCAAATCTTCATAAGTACTAGCTGTAATCGAGTCTATATCTTTAGCTAGGAAGAAATCGCGCTGTTCCTGGGCTTTACGCATTGCCATACCATAGTAGGTCTCACTGTTTTGCTGCATGTCAGCTAGCATGATTGCCGACGGGGTGCTGCTGTGATCCTGCATTGCTCCCTGCATCTGACTGAGTGCCTGTTGATAGTGACAGGCCTTATGCTCATGTGAGCCGTCTAACTGCTCTGCTATAGGCTGCATCTGTTGGAGCACTCCAGCACCCCAGGTTCTTAGCCTGGTTTCTGTGTCTCCTTGGCGTAACAAAAGCTCGGGGTCACGACCCCCATAAACCGTACGCAGCATATTATGTGATAGGTCTAAGGATTCTTGCTCACTGGTTTGCGGGCTTTCACAAAACAAGCAAAAGAGAAGAAAAGTATCTAAAAAACGTATTGTTTGAGCATCAATACCACAGGGTATCAGTGGGTTGACATCTAGGCAGCGAACCTCGATATATTCAACGCCATGACGCTGCAGCGCCTGTAAAGGAGTTTCGTCTGGTGCTGCCGTGCGTTTTGGGCGAATCGCACTATAAAACTCATTTTCAATTTGCAGTAGATGGGTATTGAGTTGCTGGTAATTACCTTGATTATCCTTAAGGCCTATTTGATCGTAGGCATCATAGGGCTTTGCTAGTGCATTTCGCAGTGAGCTGACATATTGCTCTAAGCTATTGTAGGAAATGTTAAGAGAGCTCTGAGCGTCGCTTTGATAGCCAAGATCACCCATTCTTAATGAGGTCGCATAGGGTTTATAAAGACTGTGACTGTCTTGGCCTACAGGGCCCAAGTGGTGGTTTCTATTGGCGACAAAACTTCTGCATACTGCCGGTGCGGCGCCAAGTAAATAGAGTAAAAGCCAAGCATAGCGCCGAAAATTACGGATCAGCTTAAAGTAACCTTCAGATTTAAAATCTTGTAATGTTTGACTATTATTTTGCTGCGCCTGCAGTGCCTGCCATAGTTCATCGGGTATCGAGAAGTTGTAATGAATTCCGGCAATGGTCTGCATGGCTCTGCCGTATCTATGGCCAAGTCCCAAACGATATACCTGCTTCATATGCCCAATATTTGAAGAACCATATTGCGCAATAGGAATTTGATCGTCAGCACCTAGCTGGCACGGCATGCTACTCACCCAAAGTAACTCGTTGTTTAACTGACGATAGGTAAAACGATGAATATCATCTAATTCTTTTAGTACCGTTTCGATCGAGCTTGAAGGTGCCGTAATAAACTCTAATAGCGCCTCGGAATAGTCTGTGGTAATCGACGGGTGGGTTAATGCAGAGCCTAGAGCTTGGGGGTGTGCTGAGGTTGCAATATGGCCGCTAGGAGTCACGCGAAGGCTTTCTTTTTCGATACCCCGGACAATGCCTTGCAAAAGTTTTAGATTTTGCGGGCTTTTAAGTAGTGAAAGACAGTCATTTAAAGACAAAATAATAGTCTCAATTAGGCTGCTGCGGATTTTATATCAGCTAAAACTACGGTGTTTTGACTTTTAATTTCGCAAGCCATAACTTTTGCTCTGAGATTGATATCTTTGGCATTTAATTCAACCAGTTTGTTTAGCGCCTGATCCTGATGCTCAAATAAAGAGAGCGCGGTTTTTTTTATGCAGTTAGTCCAGTCTAAATCTTTGCCAAGAAAACGACCATCGGACATTTGTAAAATATACCTTACCATGTAAAAACCGTATGAATACCCTGTATTTAGGCACAGTTTAACCTATACATACAATTGATAAAAAGAAAATTATCACCCTTCGGATGCTTTATTCTGGTGACGCAATACCAGAAATAGGTATGCATTATGTGGGCGATTTTACCCAGTCTTTAAATCGACTTAAGAAAACCGGTTCTAAATAGAAAACCAAGCTCATAAATAATAGATTAAACAATGCTAATAGAGCGAAGAACTCGGGGATGCTCCACCCCAGTACACTAAGAAAAAACATGCCCATTACATTGCCTGAGACCATAAAAAAAGCATTAAAAATATTGTTTATGGACAGTACTCGAGCTCTGCTTTCAGCCTGGGTATTGGCTTGAATCATGGAGTAGATGGGCACAATAAAAAGCCCACCAAATAGGCCAATAAAAAGTAAGTCAGCCAATATTCTTAAACCAGAGGGCATCAATAAAAATTCAGAGGGTAGCAGTGAGCCGGCGACTATATTCTGTGAGGCGAAGTATGTTGAAGAGAAAAATAAATCCACCGCGAATAGGCTTAACCCTAGAGTTCCAAGGGGGACTAAACCGGGTTCAACTCGACCTCGAGAGAGCCAATTACAGCATAGAGATCCTATGGCAACGCCAATAATAAACGACCCCAGTAAAATTGAAATAAGCCTAGGGTCGCCCCCTAAAATGACTACGGAAAAATTAGGCACCTGAGTAAGAAAGCAGGCCCCATAAAGCCAAAACCATGAGCTGGAAAAAATACAAAATAGAACGGTTTTATTTTGTTTTGCGAGTTGAAAATTGTATGCGGTTTCACGAAAAGGGTTAAAAGATATTTGCTCATCGGAGGCCGCTATTTCGGGCGGTGCGCGGGGTATTTTACAGCTACTAATCCATCCAGCAATAGCAACAAGGATAACAAGTGCGCCTAATTTCATTGGCCCCTGAGGGCCAATTACCAGCCAGCCGCCAATTAAGGTACCTAGTAAGATAGATACAAAGGTGCCCATGCCTACCTGGCCGTTAGCAGCGAGCAGTTCATCGTTGCCAATATGCTGAGGAATAATGGCATATTTTATAGGTCCAAAAAATGCTGATTGAACACCGAGTAAAAACAATACCGCCAACATCCAGTTTAAATTAGCCTGCCATAAGGCCAGGCAGCCGATAAGCATCAGAATAATTTCTGCAAATTTGATTCGTCGAATAAGGTAAGCTTTATCAAAGCGGTCTGCTAGATGACCTGCGATGGTGGAAAATAAAAAGAAAGGCAGTATAAACAGTCCAGCTGCAAGGTTAGTGATAAAATTAATGTTTCCCTCAGCGGTCACAAAAGCTGAACTAACCACAAGCACCAACAATGCATTCTTAAATAAATTATCGTTGAGCGCACCCAAAAATTGAGTCACAAAAAAAGGTAAAAATCGGCGTTTAGAAAATAGGAAGAACTGCCCCCTGTTGTTATTCACCTGCAATCCCCACGTCAATTATGCCTGAATAGTAACAACTTAATCCTCTAGTGAGTGCTATGCAAGCCTAAATGCTATTTTAAAAAATAGACTATTAATTGATGTGTGTGTTCTTAGGCTAATTAATTTTTAATATCAGAAATGCCCAGCTCGGCCCAAAGCTCGTCAATACGATGCTTAACATCAGCATCCATAACTATCGGCTTGCCCCATTCACGGTTGGTTTCGCCGGGCATTTTATGGGTCGCATCTAGCCCCATTTTTGACCCAAGGCCAGATACTGGGGAGGCAAAGTCTAAATAGTCTATTGGTGTGTTATCGATCATTACGGTATCTCTAGAAGGGTCCATTCTGGTTGTAATGGCCCAGATAACATCCTCCCAATTGCGAATATCGATATCATCATCTGTAACAATAATGAATTTTGTATACATAAATTGACGTAAAAATGACCACACGCCCATCATCACGCGCTTAGCATGCCCGGGAAATTGTTTTTTCATACTCACAACAGCCATGCGGTAAGAGCAACCTTCGGCCGGAAGATAAAAGTCGGTAATTTCAGGAAACTGCTTCTGCAAAATGGGCACAAATACTTCATTGAGTGCCACTCCTAAAATAGCAGGTTCATCCGGCGGACGGCCAGTATAGGTGCTGTGATAGATTGGGTCTTCGCGATGAGTTATACGCTCAACGGTAAAAACAGGGAAGCTATCAACTTCATTATAGTAACCGGTATGGTCGCCAAAGGGCCCCTCATCAGCTTCTTCTCCAGGCTGCAAATAGCCTTCAAGTATTATTTCTGCACTCGCAGGCACCTGAAGATCACTACCTATACATTGAACCACTGAGGTTTTTTCGCCCCGCAGCAGGCCAGCAAAGGCATATTCAGAGAGAGAGTCAGGAACAGGTGTAACCGCGCCCAAGGTGGTCGCAGGGTCTGCACCTAGAGCAATGGCTACAGGGTAGGGTTTGCCTGGATGTTTAATCTGCCAGTCGCGATAATCTAATGCGCCGCCACGATGGGCTAGCCAGCGCATAATAAGCTTGTTTTTGGCTAGTTTTTGCATGCGATAGATGCCGAGGTTTTGACGTTCTTTATCAGGACCTCGAGTAATAACCAGTGGCCATGTAATTAACGGAGAAATATCCCCAGGCCAGCAGGTCTGAATAGGAATCTGACCAAGATCTACCTGATCGCCTTCAATAATAACCTCTTGGCAGAGGGCTTTTTTTAACTTTTTAACAGGCATATTAAGTACCTGTTTGAAATCATGTCGCTTGTCCCAAAAATCACGAAGATTTTTAGGCGGCTCGGGCTGTTTTAAAAAAGCCAATAGCTCACCTACGTCCCTTAGTGCTTCAACTGATTCTTGCCCCATGCCCATAGCCACGCGTTTTGGCGTGCCAAATAGATTGCAGAGAACAGGCATTGAATAGCCTTTGGGGTTTTCAAAAAGCAGAGCAGGACCTTGAGCGCGCAGAGTGCGATCACTGATTTCCGTCATTTCAAGATGTGGGTCTATTTCTTGAGTAATGCGAATTAGCTCACCCTGTTGTTCAAGGAATGAGATAAAACTACGTAAATCAGAATGTTTCATTGGGCTGGCTCAAATGTTGTTAGGACAGTAATAACTGCATGCCAACTATTTACGTTTCATTGCGCCAAAAAATTCACTGTTGCTCTTAAAGCCTTTTAGTTTTTCTACCATGAACTCAATAGCAGGCAGGTCTTCCATATCATGCAATAGTTTACGAAGAATCCAAACTCTTTGCAATTCTGACTCATCCATCAATAGATCTTCACGACGCGTGCCAGAGCGACGTATGTTAATCGCAGGATATACGCGTTTTTCAGCAATCTTACGATCAAGGATAAGTTCTAAATTACCAGTACCCTTAAACTCTTCGTAGATCACTTCATCCATCTTAGAGCCGGTGTCTACTAGAGCGGTAGCAATAATACTTAGGCTTCCGCCGTTTTCAATATTACGCGCAGCACCAAAAAAGCGCTTAGGTTTTTCAAGTGCATGAGCGTCAATACCGCCTGTTAACACTTTACCGGAGGAGGGGATCACTGTGTTATAAGCTCTAGCTAAGCGGGTCACAGAATCCAACAAAATTACCACATCTTTTTTGTGCTCTACCAGACGCTTGGCTTTTTCAATTACCATTTCAGCCACCTGAACATGCCGATTCGGTGGCTCATCAAACGTCGAAGCAATAACTTCGCCGCGCACCGTGCGCTGCATCTCAGTTACTTCCTCTGGGCGCTCATCAATTAACAGCACGATGATATGGCATTCAGGGTTATTGCGAATAATAGATTGGGCAATATTCTGCATCATAATAGTCTTGCCCGCTTTTGGCGGCGCAACAATAAGCCCACGTTGCCCTTTTCCGATAGGCGAAACCAAATCGATTACTCGGCCTGTTAGATCTTCAGTTGAGCCATTTCCTGCTTCAAGTAATAGTGGCTCATCTGGGAAAAGCGGCGTTAAATTTTCGAAAAGTATTTTATTGCGAGCATTTTCAGGAGCATCAAAGTTAATCTCATCAACTTTTAGCATGGCAAAATAGCGCTCGCCGTCTTTTGGCGGTCTAATTTTACCTGCGATACGATCGCCTGTGCGCAGATTGAAGCGCCTAATTTGACTGGGTGACACATAAATATCATCAGGGCCAGCTAGGTAAGAAGCACCCGCTGAGCGCAAAAATCCAAAGCCATCAGGGAGAATTTCTAATACCCCGTCGCCATAGATATCTTCGCCGCTTTTAGCATGACGCTTTAGCAGTGCGAAAATAATGTCTTGTTTGCGTGAACGTGCAAGGTTATCTAGCCCCATAGAGGCAGTCATTGCTAGGAGTTCGTCAATTGGTTTTTGCTTTAGTTCTGATAGATTCATAGGTTTTTAGGATTTAGGTTATTCGGGGAAAATTCGGCCGTGGCCAGAGTTTGATTTGTTTGTTTGAGTGTAGTCTATAGCCGCTGTTGGCACTTTTTTATTTTTAGGATCGCCAATTAGCGCTGTGATAGTTGTTAGATTAAAGGGTTGTGATTACAAACGCAAGTTGAATTTTGCGGCCTCCGCAGAGGCCGCTAGCCATTTAAATAAGGCTATCTACAAATTCTGCTAACTGTCCCTTAGAGAGAGCACCTACTTTAGTTGCTTCAACAGCGCCATTTTTGAACGCTAATATTGTAGGTATTCCGCGCACATTAAATTTAGCGGCGCTTTCAGGATTGGTGTCTACGTCTACTTTGCAGACTTTAATTTTGCCTTCATATTCTATGGCTATTTCATCAAGAATAGGGGCAATCATTTTACAGGGGCCACACCATGGCGCCCAGAAATCAACCAATGCTGGTAATTCGGATTGAAGAACGTCAGCTTCAAAGCTGGCATCAGTTACATGGACAATGGAATCGCTCATTGGGAAATCTCCAGAAAACAGGGTTTTAATATTTAAAAAATTTAGGCAACAATCATAACATTAGCGATAAGCTTGCAACAATATATAAAGTTTAATCAAGCAATAGATTTTCTAGGTGAGAGCACAATTGTGTCAGGTTAGTCAAAAGTTGCTACAGCTTCTTTTCCTACCACTGATTTTGGGTCTATATGAATAATAATTTCAGCCTCTGAAAACCTTTCTAAGAGCTTGGTTTCAATTTCATCGGTTACATTGTGTGCTTGGATCAGGGAAAGATCATCCTCTATCTCCAGATGAAATTGAATAAAGGTATGAGCGCCAGAATGCCGCGATCTTAAATCATGCATACCCTGCGCCTGAGGATGTGAGAGAACTATTTTTTTAATTTCATCTCTTACCTCATCGGGTAACTCGCGGTCCATTAGCTGATCAAGAGACAGGCTCAGAATGCCCAAGGCACTATAGAGTATATAGCATGCGATTATTCCGCCAATGAGTGGGTCGAAAAAATTTAACCCCAATGTTGTTAGCCAGAGTGCAAGTATGACGGCAGCATTAATGAGAACATCAGTTTTGTAATGTAGCGCATCAGCACGAATGGCTATTGACTGGGTTTTGCCAATGACATAATGTTGAAAACCAACCAAAATCATTGTAATGACAATTGAAAATCCCATTACACCCATGCTGCTTAATGGGTATTTTATTTCAGTTGGATTAAAAAAGGTTTGGCTGGCTTCAAGCAACAAAAATCCAGAAGACCCGGCGATCAACAAAGACTGACTAAGCCCAGCAAGTGCCTCAGCCTTGCCGTGACCAAAACGGTGCTCTTTGTCTGCGGGTGTTAGTGCATGACGTACGGCAACTAAATTAATAACAGAGGCAAAGCCGTCTAAAAAGGAATCAACTAGTGTGGCTAGAAGGCTAACGGAATCCGAGCGACCCCAGGCAATTAATTTAACAATGATTAACAGCGTTGCTACAAAAACCGAGGCGTAGGTAGCTAGGCGCAGTAATCGCGCAGTTTCTTCGGGGACGGTATATTGCAGGTTATTTGCTTCCAAGATAAATATTATTTTATTAATAGACCTAGTATAGCAAAAAAAGATCAGCGTCAGAAGCAGATTGCTTAAGAAAACCGCTGCAAAACACTATCAAGAAATCGCATGCCCAGAGTTGTAACACAGTACTTGGATTCGTCTGTGACTAAAAGACCTTCTTGCTGAAGTTGGATTACTTGCCGTGCGATATGATCATTTTTTAGGCCTGTTCTATGGGTAAACATATTTTTATTAATACCGGATGTGAGACGCAGCGCATTCATCAAAAATTCAATAGGCAATTGATCAATAGTAATGGGCTTTTCGGCAGGTGGGGTTGCCCCAGCTTGGCGCATAAAGTGTTCCGGCATCCGCGTTTTTGCTGTTCGAACAATTTGCTCTTGATAGGGCTGAGTTAATTTTCCATGGGCTCCCGCGCCTATGCCCAAATAATCACCAAATTCCCAGTAGTTAATATTGTGCCTACAGGCTTCGCCATAAAGTGAAAATGCAGATACCTCGTATTGATCAAAACCTGCGTCCATTAGTTTTTCATAACCGATATCCTGAATATCAGCTAGCCGGTCTTCAGCGGGTAAAAGAGGCGGCTTGGAATAAAACGCAGTATTGGGTTCGATCGTTAGCTGATACCAAGAAATATGCGTTGCACCCATATCTATGGCGATGCCTAAGTCGTCAATTGCCTCGACTCTTGTTTGATTAGGCAGGCCATGCATCAGGTCGATATTAAGACGGTCAAACCCTGCATTTTGAGCCATTTTGACGGCATTTCGAGCATTATCGCCATTATGAATGCGGCCAAGTGCCGATAGGTGATTGTCGTTAAAACTTTGCACGCCCAATGAAAGTCGGTTGACCCCAGCAGCGTTAAAGTCGGCAAATTTTTTGTATTCTGCGGTGCCTGGGTTAGCCTCAAGAGTAATTTCTATTGAGTCTTCAAAGCCAATATGTTCTTGAGCGGCCCTAATAACGGTTTCGATAGATGTGGCTGAAAAAAGACTCGGTGTTCCACCTCCAAAAAAAATAGAGTGGAGTTTTCGATTTTGAACGAGAGCTAAATCATTTTTTAGATCTTTGATCAGTGCATCTACATATGCTTTTTCGGGAAAGGGGTCGCTGCTTTCGTGTGAGTTAAAGTCACAGTAAGGGCATTTACGTACGCACCAGGGTATGTGTACATAAAGCGATAATGGCGGTAACTCAAGCATTACAGGCTGATATTTTGAAGCTGCTGAAGTAACTGAGCGATGGCTTTGCCGCGATGACTAATCGTGTTTTTTACGGATTTATCCAGTTCTGCAGCATGACAATTAGCATCATTGGGCTTAAAGATGGGGTCATAGCCGAAGCCTTCACTACCTTTTTCTTCAAAGGTTATTTCGCCCTCCCAACTACCCTGGCAAATAATAGGCGTAGGGTCCTCAGCATGCATCATTACAGCAATAACCGTTTGGTATCGCGCACTGCGCTGCCCTGCAGGAGCATCTTTCATTGCAATAAGTAGTTTATCCAGATTGCTTCGATCTGTGGCATCTTTCCCAGCATAGCGAGCTGAGTAGATGCCTGGAGCGCCCATAAGGAAATCAACTTCAAGGCCTGAATCATCGGCAACCGATGGAAGACCTGATTTTTCGGCCGCATGCCTTGCTTTTAAAATGGCGTTCTCAACGAAGGTTAGCCCAGTTTCCTCAGCGTCTTCAATGTTCAGTTGCTGCTGAGGAATAATGTTGATGCCTAGTCCGCTCAGCATATGCTGAAGTTCTTTAATTTTGCCTTTATTGGCGCTCGCAAGTACCAGGTCTTTAAAGTCAATCGCCATAAGGGGTTCGCTCTTTTCACTATTAGTTGTGATACATTTTTTTCTGGAACTTGAAACTATAGGGCGCCTGACTGCCCTCTGCGAGCACGGTGATTTTAAATGTTAAAAAATCTTCATCATCAAATTCAAAAGAAGCTAAATAATAGACTGTTCCACCCTCTTTAATGGCGATAAAATCTAGAACTTGAGATTGCTGAAAGATATTCAAAACCTGACCTGTAATTTTTGCAGGCTCCCCTTTGCCTAGTGTTTTCACCACCGCTATATTAACTAACCCTTTGTCTTTGCCTCGAACAAAATTATTGGCCACGGCAGTTTCTGGTGACAAGAAAGAGCTTTCAAAAGCGCTGTAAAAAAATTTAATATCATCCTGTTGCTTATAGTGGCTCTGCACAATTGGCTCTGCAGACGCAAAAGAGGCTAGCAGGATGGACATAAGTATTAGGATCTTCATTTGAAGAGACTCCCCTGATAAACAGGCAATTGTTTTATCGACTTAAATGATACACCGCAATCTCGGTGAATAGATTAGGCCAAACAGATTTTAATGCTGAATCTGGGAATCCATGGGCTAAAAATTGTCGATTTAGGATATTAATATCTCGGTCTTTACACAGTGCCTCAAAGTCGGCATAGGTGAAAAAGTGAATATTAGGCGTGTTATACCACTGATAGGCTAACTGCTTAGTGACTGGCATGCGCCCCTGAAAACCAAGATACGTTCTGGTGCGCCAGTTGCCAAAATTGGGAAAGGTTACAATGCACTTGCTGCCAATTCTCAATATTTCATCCAGTACTAGATGGGGGTAGCGCAGAGCCTGAAGGGTTTGGGTCATCAAAATAGTATCAAAGCTTTGGTCTGAAAAATTCTTAAGCCCCTTGTTTAGGTCTTGCTCAATAACATTGACCCCCTTAGCCAGGCATTTTTCAATAGAGTCAGGGTCTATTTCTAGGCCGTAGCCACGAACATCAAGCTGGTCTCTTAGGTTCGCTAGCAGCGAGCCATCGCCGCAGCCAAGATCTAAAACGTGCGACTTTGGCTCAATCCACTGTGTAATAAAATCGAGATTATGATTCATGAAGTATGGCCCTCGATTTGATTGGCTAGCTTGTTAAGATAGCCGCCTAGAGCGTCTTGATAGCGCTGATTAGGCAATAAAAATGCATCGTGACCATGATTGGAGTCTATGGCTACGTAGGAAGCATCTTTACCTGCTGCAATAAGGGCATCGATTATTTCTTGAGATCTGGCCGGGGAAAATCGCCAATCACTACTAAATGAAATAACCAAGAATTTACAGCTAGCATGACTAAAGGCAGTAACTGGGTCATGGCCATATTCCCGTGCAAGATCGAAATAATCGAGCATTTTCGTGATCAGAATATAAGAATTAGCGTCAAAAAGTTCAGAGAACTTATCACCCTGATAGTTTAAATAACTCTCAATTTGAAATTCTATCGGATCAGTTTTTCCCTGAAGCAAATCGCCAGTGCGCAGGTCACGACCAAATTTTTGGCCCATTAATTCATCAGACAAATAAGTAACATGACCAATCATTCGCGCTAATGCTAAGCCGCGGTGAGGGACCTTATTTTCGTGTAAATAATTTCCGTCACAAAAGTCTGAATCAGATTTTATGGCTTTGCGGGCTATTTCATTGAAAGCAATATTCTGTGCGGTAAGCTTAAGCGACGAAGCGATTACCACAGCATGTTTAAGCTTGCCAGGATACTCCAAAGACCAGCGCATAGCCTGCATGCCGCCCAAACTGCCGCCAACGACAGCAGCCCAACAATCAATATCTAGATGCTCCATCAGTAGCCTTTGTGACTCTACCCAATCTCGCGCACGTAATGGGGGGAAATCAGCGCCATAGGGCGCGCCAGTTTCTGGATTGACTGAAGTAGGGCCGGTGCTGCCAAAGCAGCTGCCGATATTATTAACACAAACAATATAAAAACGGTTGCTATCAATCGGCTTGCCAGGACCAATATATTGATCCCACCATCCAAGCTTTGAATCATCCTCGTAAATACCGGCCGCATGATGATCGCCGCTTAGCGCATGGCAAATAAGAATAGCATTGCTTCGGTTTTTGTTAAGCGCGCCATATGTTTCATACACAAGGGTATGGTTGGGCAAAATAACACCGCAGGCAAGCTTGAGCGGCTGCTCTATAACTACCTTTTGGGGCTTAACTAGACCAACTGATCCGCTAAGGTCCTTTGGTTTTTCAGGTGCTTCTAATGACATAGGCTAATTTATTAAGTTTTGGCTTACAAGTCTAAGAGTGCTCAGGCGTTTAAGCAATAGTATATGCACTTAAAGTATTAGGTGCACAGCAGTAGGCGCCATATGAGTCGCTGTTACACGCTGATTTTTAACACTATACCTGATAAGGTCTAGCTGTTTGAATTAAATTGAACGGAATAGCGAGAAGTAATATGCAGTATCGACCACTGGGAAAGACTGGAATACAGGTTCCATTGATAGGGCTGGGAACCATGACGTGGGGGGAACAAAATAATGTGCAGCAGGCCTGTGAGCAAATGGATTATGCCTTGTCCCGCGGGGTTAACTTATTTGATGTAGCAGAAATGTACCCCGTGCCACCTCGAGCAGAAACAGTAGGTGAAACTGAGCGATGCGTTGGTGAGTGGTTTGCCCAAACTGGAAAGCGCGCTGAGATAACCCTTGCTACCAAGGTAACCGGTCGTTCAGACCAAAAAAATTCTGCTTTGGCTCATATACGAGACGGCGCACGGCTTAGCAAAGACCATATTCGACGCGCAATTGAGGGTTCTTTAGAGCGACTGAAAACTGACTATATCGATCTCTATCAGGTACATTGGCCTGAGCGCGCTACCAATTTTTTTGGCACTCGTGGTTATCGCCATAATCCTAACGCTGACGGTATCCCTATAGAGGAAACCCTAAGAGCGCTCCAAGAATTAGTAGACGAAGGGCTGGTAAAGCATATTGGAATTTCCAACGAGACCCCCTGGGGCACCATGGAGTATCTGCGTCTAGCGACGGAATATGGCTTGCCTACTGTGGCTAGCATTCAAAATGTTTATAATCTATTGAGCCGTCAATTTGAAACAGGCCTCGCAGAAATATCTATAAGAGAGCAGGTGGGGTTATTGGCATACTCTCCCATGGCGTTTGGCGTGCTTAGCGGTAAATACATAGCGGGACAGAAACCTTCTGGCGCAAGGCTCACGCTCTTTAATCGTTTTACTCGTTATGACAGCCCGCAATCGTTGGCGGCTACTGAAGCCTATGCAGCTATTGCAAATAAGCAGGGGTTAAGTCTTGCTCAGATGTCTCTAGCATTTGTTTGCCAGCAGAGTTTTGTTGCTAGCTGCCTTATTGGTGCGACCACAATGGAGCAGCTAAAAGAAAATATTGATGCTGTTGAGCTAAAGCTAAGCGATGATATTATGGCTGAAATAGATGCGGTTCATGATTGTTACCCAGACCCAGCGCCCTAGGGGGCCAGGCTAAGCAATATGACCGCTAGGAAATTGGCAAGTTATTGGCCTACATAAACAGCGGTCGAATTTGCATGGCAATTATTGGAAGAATCTGTGCGCGCATTATCATTAGTGTAAATATGGCGGCCATTGGAGAGAGATCAATCATTCCAATTGGCGGAATAAATCGCCTAAATAGATCGGTATAGGGCTGAATAATTTGCCCGATCAAGCGTGCCGCAGGATGCGGGGGGGTGCCAACCCAGCTGAAAATAACTAAGATAAAAACCCCATAAAAATAAATGCTAATTAAAGTGCGTAACAGCTCAAAGACTGCCAGCGCCAAAAAGGCAAAAATCCCTGCAGAAAGAAGCCCTGCAATAGCAGCCGCTAGCACTAAAAAACTCAACTTGAACAGTATGGCAGCTACCAGCGCGGCTAGATTAAAACGCCCATAACTTGGCAGCACGCGCTGCAGGGGCTCTACTACAGGAGCACATATTTTTAAAAGGCCCTGGGAGATAGGGTTGTAAAAATCAGCGCGGACTAGCTGGAGTAAAAAGCGAATCACCAACAGGGTAGCGATAATGTCGGTAACGTATTTAAGTATAAAAATCAGTGTTTCGTTCATAGCGCTTATCTCAATTAAGTGGTCGCGGTTTCAGTGGCAATATTAGCCGAGTTTAGTCAGAAAATTCGTTAGACATTTCTTTGGCCCGGTCTAGGGCGCTAGTCATTGCCGTACGAAAAACATCCTCTAAGCCCTGAACTTGAAAAGATTCTATGGCAGCCTGTGTGGTGCCTCCCGGCGAGGTAACCTGTTTGCGTAGCGCACAGGGATCCTTGTCTGATGCCAATGCTAGGCGAGCAGCCCCCAGTGCAGTATGCAGGGTAAGCTGGGATGATGTTGTGCTGTCGAGTCCTAACTCTTGAGCTACTTTTTGCATGGCTTCATAAATTAAGAAAAAATAGGCCGGTCCGCTACCGGAAACAGCCGTGACTGCATCAATTTGAGCCTCTTTATCAACCCAGCAAGCATAGCCTACAGCGCGAAACATTTTTTCAATGACCGACTGTTGATCTGCGCTAAGAGTTTGGCTGGCAAAAAGGCCGGTAGCGCCGGTCTTTACCATGGCCGGTGTATTAGGCATAGCGCGAACAATTTTCAGATCATTACCCATCCAATTTTGTAGCGCATTGACAGGAATACCTGCCGCAATTGAAACGACTATAGGTTTATGGTCAAGTGCGAGTGCAAGCGGTGAGACTACTGCGCCTAATACCTGTGGCTTGACTGCCAGTACCACAATATCTGCTTGGGAAACGGCTAGGTTATTATCCGCAGCTGTCGATATACCATAAGTTGATGCCATACGCTGGCGAGAGGCCTTATTGGGCTCGCTAACCATAATATCTTGCTTGGAAAACCCATTAGCTAGCATGCCGCCAATAAGACATGAGGCCATATTGCCGCCGCCGATGAAGACTATTTTACTCATGGTGTTTTAAATTCCTCTTTGGTTGCTGTGCTGGCTCTTGGGCCAAAAATATCTGTTCCTACTCGTAAAATGGTAGCGCCTTCAAGGACTGCTGCTTCGATATCCCCAGACATCCCCATAGAGAGAGTATCTAGTTTTTGAGAATTGTCCAGTTGCTGATTAATTTGCTCCTGTAACAGACGCAAGGCTCGAAACGGTTGGCGCTGGCTATCTAAGTCGGGCCGAGGCCGAGGGATTGCCATCAGGCCGCGTAAGCGTAAATTTGGCAGCTCACTAATTGTTAGCGCCAAATCAAGTGCTTGATCTAGCATGATGCCCGATTTGCTGGGCTCTTCATCTATATTAATCTGTAAGCAAATATTGATTGGCCCAAGGGCGACGGGCCTTTGCTCGTTAAGACGTTTAGCAATTTTTAGCCTATCAACAGAATGAACCCAGCTGAAATTTTCCGCCACTGGGCGTGTTTTATTGGACTGAAGGGGGCCAATAAAGTGCCACTGTGCAGGCATTGTCGCCAAAGCCTTTATTTTATCCACGGCCTCTTGTAAATAATTCTCGCCAAACGCGTTAAGGCCCTGGGAAAAAGCGAGCTGAACATCATCCATATGCCGGGTTTTACTTACGGCTAAAAGCTGTATGGCACTTGGATCACGCTGCGCATTGGCAGCGGCATTCAAAATGCGCGCTGTGACACCAGCAATATTTTTTTCGATTGTTGCCATAGGGTTTACTCTAGCGTTGTCAGCAAATAGCCTATATTAATTTGCGGTTGTTAAATTATGCTATAATGGATTAGTTGTTGTCGCAGTCGTTACGGTAACACAGGGAGCATTTTGACGGCCTGACAGACGATCGGCAATAACTTTCGTAGCATTTGTCATATACTAATAATTCAAAGGATTGGATAATATTATGGATATCTCTAGTTTAGTTAAGACCGCCCTAGATGCAGGGGCTTCAGATTTACATCTCTCCGCAGAACTTCCGCCTATACTTCGCATTGACGGCGATATACAAACAACATCTCTACCCATTCTAGCTGAAGACCAAATTAAACATATGCTCTTTGCAATTATGAGCGACAAGCAGATAGGGTTATTCGAAAAAAATTCAGAATTAGATTTTGCATGGGAGCTATCTGGCCGAGCGCGTTTTAGGGTGAATATCTTCCGGCAGCATCGCGGTATTACCGCTGTATTTCGAGCTATTCCGCTAGCAATACCTACGCTGTCTGAGCTAGGTTTAGGGGGCATATATCAGAAGTTGGCTGCCAAGCCTCGTGGTTTAATATTGATTACCGGTGCATCTGGGTCGGGAAAATCAACTACATTAGCCGCTATGCTCAGGCATATTAATGATTCCAGTCGAAAACATATCATCACATTAGAGGACCCTATTGAATTTGTGCATTCGGCAAATAAAAGCTTGATTAATCAGCGCCAAATTGGCCGTGACGCGATTTCTTTTGATGGGGCATTAAGGTCTGCACTGCGAGAAGACCCAGATGTTATTATGGTTGGCGAAATGCGTGACTTGGAAACAGTCAGAATGGCACTAACCGCGGCTGAAACAGGACATTTGGTTTTGGCAACATTGCATACTGCGGGCGCCTCAGCTTCAATTAATCGCATTATTCAAATGTTTCCCGCAGCCGAAAGAGAGTTAATGCGCACCGTGCTTGCAGATTCTTTACAGGCAGTTGTATCGCAAACCTTGCTGCGCCGAAAAAGTGGTGGTCGCGTAGTCGCCAGCGAAATTATGATAGCGACGTCGGCAATTAAAAATTTAATTCGCAATGACCGTGTGGCGGAAGTTTACTCCGCGCTTCAAACGGGTGCAGCTTCTGGCATGATGACCATGGATCAGAGTCTTGCTAGGTTAATAGGTCAGGGGGTTGTGGGGCTTGAGCGAGCGGAGTCGCCGGCTAAATCAAGACGTGTTAGCTAGGGAGTTTGGCCCAAAGAAGGATCATCTAGCCAGCTTTGCAAGATAAGGGCAGCGGCAAGATGGTCGATTTTGGTTAAATCAACTCTGCCGCCCTCGCCTGCTTCTCTTAGAGACGCTTTGACGTCTTGACTGGTGAGTCGTTCATCGACCATTAAAACCTCAATATTGAAGCGGCCGTGGAGTCGTCTGGCAAATTTTCTTGCCAGGCGGCTAAGTTCGCTTTCACTACTATTCATATTAAGCGGCAAACCCACTAGAATTACATCTGGCTGCCACTCAGTAAGCAGCTTTTCAACTTGGTCCCAGTTAGGGATTCCATTTGTTGATTTTAAAATCCTAAGTCCTTTAGCCGTGCACGTTAAAGTCTGACCAAAGGCCACACCCATTTGCTTCAATCCAAAATCAAAGGCTAGTAGGGTTTGGTGCTTATTAGGGCTAGGCATGTCCAGAATCTAACGCTAGCATATCTAGATTTAACCCGATCGAAAGGGCCGCAGCACTTGCTCGATGTACGCAGTCAGTATTAAAAATAATGGATGATTGGGCTGGAATTAACAGCCAACAGTTGTCCTTGAGCTCTTCCTCTAATTGACCGCCGCCCCAGCTAGAGTAGCCAAGTGTAATAAGGGAATTCTGAGGGCCGTTACCTAGGGCGATATCGCTCAAAATATCTTTTGATGTAGAGAGGCTAATATCGTCACCTATTTGCAGCGTTGACTCCCACGTTTGATCGCTGGTACTGTGCAAAATAAAGCCTCGATCCTGCTGTATAGGGCCGCCATCAAAGATTAACTCATGGCCCTGATTTTTTGAATGCTTAAGGTCAAGCCGATCAAAAACAGCCTTAGCGGGAATATCCAACTGTTGATTGATAATCAGGCCCATTGCGCCCTCTTTGTTGTGTTCACAGATGTAAATCACCGCGCCAGAAAAATTATCATCGTGCAGGCCGGGCATTGCTACAAGGAAGTGGTTTTTAAGGCTGGTTACTGTTTTTTTCAAAGAAATACTCATTAGTTATAATATTCAGCCTCTGTTAGCTAAAGGCAAGACATCGTTATTCACCTGCTAGGCCTTTTGGGCTAGTTGACGATTAATGGTGGCAATTAATTTATCGCCAATGGCGGTATTTTGTGATCTATCAATTTCTTGAGCGCAGGTCGGACTGGTCACATTAATTTCGGTGAGATAATCACCGATAATGTCTAAGCCAACAAAAAGAAGGCCTCGCTCAACTAATATGGGTGCAACCTGCTGGGCAATCCACTGATCTCTGTCGGACAGGGGTCGTACTTCCCCGCGGCCGCCGGCGGCTAAATTTCCACGAAAATCATCAGCTGTAGGTATTCTGGCCAAGCAAAAAGGAATAATCTCACCGCCCACTACGAGTACGCGTTTATCACCCTCGGTAATTTCAGGCAAATATTTTTGTGCCATTATGGTTTCACTGCCATATTTTGTAAGCATTTCTAAGATGACATTAAGGTTCTGATCCTTAGCATTAACGCGAAAAATAGATGTGCCGCCCATGCCGTCTAGAGGCTTGTAGACGACTTCATTATGTTCTTTCAAAAATGCTTTTAAGCGCTTAATACTTCGGCTTACAAGCAGCGGTGGGGTGCACTGAGGAAATTCAGTGGCAAATATCTTTTCATTGCAATCGCGAAGGCTTTGCGGCTTATTGACTACCAACGTGCCACGCTTTTCAGCAGCTTCTAATATATAAGTGGAATAAATATATTCGCTATCAAACGGCGGGTCTTTGCGCATGAGTATCACGTCAAATTCACACAAAGGCACCGCACTTTGATGGTCAAGTTCATACCAAAGATCAGGATCATCAAATACTCGAAGCGGCCGAACCTCAGCAAATGGATGGCCATTTTCAAGAAATAGATTATTTTGCTCCATATAGAAAAGCCTAAATCCCTGACGCTGTGCAGCGAATAGGATGCTAAGGGTGGTGTCTTTGTGAAAATTAATAGACTGAATTGGGTCCATTAGGACTGCTAGAGACTTTTCCATAAAGCTATAATCGACTCTTAGTTAAATACTGAAAGTTTATTGTTACATAGTTAGTGTGCACAATTATAGCTTTTGGATAAACCGCTGTTTATGTTTCGGCGCGCTAGGCTTTAATTATCGTGATGAATAGAAGCGAAGATCGAATCAACAAGCATGCGATAAATTACATAATTCGCCACTTTAGGTGCAAATGCTAAAAATTGAGAGTCAAATCGTTTGCACCTCAAACCATTCTCTAGCATTATTACACCTTCTATGAAGCATGGTGTTGTATGACAAATTTTTTAATTGCCCCATCCATTTTAGCCGCCAACTTTGCACGACTTGGCGAAGAAGTTGATACCGTTTTAGAAGCAGGTGCCGATATTGTTCATTTCGATGTAATGGACAACCATTATGTGCCCAATCTAACCATTGGCCCAATGGTCTGTAAAGCCCTAAGAGATCACGGTGTTACAGCGCCTATTGACGTCCATTTAATGGTTCAGCCAGTGGATGATTTAATCCGTATGTTTGCCGATGCAGGCGCGACCTATATCACTTTCCATCCTGAGGCCAGCCAGCATGTTGATCGATCATTGCAGCTAGTGCGAGACTTAGGTTGTAAGGCAGGCTTAGTGCTTAACCCGGCTACCAGTTTAGATGCAGTAGAATGGGTGCTTGATAGAATGGATATGTTATTACTTATGTCGGTTAACCCGGGTTTTGGCGGCCAGACATTTATACCCTCAACCCTTGATAAGCTGCAGCAGGCGCGACAAATTGTTGATCGTAGCGGCTTGGATATCAGGTTGGAAGTTGATGGCGGTGTTGGCGTTGGTAATATTAAAGAAATTGCGGCGGCAGGGGCTGACACCTTTGTGGCGGGCTCAGCTATCTTTAGTCAGCCAGACTACGCCGAAGTAATTAAGAAGATGCGTGACCAGTTGAGTTCTGTTGGTTGATTTACTGATTGCAGAATATTGACTACAATAAAATGCATTAAAGAGGTTTGGGTCTTGAAACAATATTGTTTTGTACAGCAGGTTAACTACCCCCAGCGGTGGTGAGGGTATTTTTAGTATCTTCGCGAGGCGATTGGCGCCTCAAAACAAGCCGCTTACATTGCTAGGAAATCAAAATGACCCCTAAAAAATTCGCCGAACTGGCAGGCCAAAATTTCAATCGCATCCCGGTAACTCGTGAGGTTTTAGCTGATTTCGAAACGCCACTGAGCGTTTATCTTAAGTTAGCTCATGGCCCTAATTCCTACCTCTTTGAATCTGTTCAAGGTGGTGAGAAGTGGGGGCGTTACTCGCTTATTGGCCTACAAACATCCACCGTACTTAGAGTCTATGGTAAGCGTTTAGAGATAGTTCGCGACGGCAAGCCCATGGTCAATCGTCAAACCGATGACCCCTTAGCTGAGGTTGAGCGCTTCAGGCAGCTCTTTAGTATGCCGGATCTTCCCGATTTGCCGCGGTTTACGGGCGGCCTGGTGGGCTACTTTGGCTACGACACTGTTCGGTATGTAGAGCCTAGACTTGCACATTCTCAACCCAAAGATGAGCTAGGCACCCCTGATATTTTGTTGATGGCATCGGATGAGGTGGCTATTTTTGATAATTTATCAGGCACTCTTATGCTTGTTGTGCATGTTGATGCTGAAGAGCCTAAGGGCTTTGAAAAAGCTAATGCGCGCCTAGATGAGCTTCAGAAAAAATTGTCTGAACCTGCGCCAGTCCTGCCAGATGCAGAACTCAAAGGGGAGGGAATTCCTGAAGACGCGTTCAGCTCTAGCTTTGGGCGCGAGGCATTTCTTCAATCAGTTGATAAAATTAAAGACTACATTATGGCAGGCGACGCTATGCAAGTAGTCCCCTCCCAGAGGCTGTCTGCGCCATTTCCCGCTTCGCCATTAAATCTTTATCGGGCCTTGCGGCGTCTTAACCCTTCCCCTTATATGTATTTTTTAAATTTGGATGACTTCCATATCGTTGGATCATCACCGGAAGTTCTTGCTCGGTTAGAAGATGGGCAGGTTACGGTTCGCCCTATTGCGGGTACAAGACGGCGCGGTAAATCTGAAGAAGAAGATATTGCCCTTGAAAAAGATATGCTCGATGACCCTAAAGAAATTGCTGAACATTTGATGCTTATTGATCTAGGGCGTAACGATGTGGGGCGTATTAGCAAATCTGGATCAGTTGAGGTAACTGAGAAGATGGTCGTTGAGCGCTACTCTCATGTAATGCATATTACCTCTAATGTAGTTGGAGAGGTTACCGATGATATGGGCCCAGTTGAAGTTTTAAAGGCTACCTTACCTGCGGGAACCCTTAGCGGAGCACCAAAAATACGTGCTATGGAGATTATTGATGAAGTCGAGCCGGTTAAGCGTGGCATCTATGGTGGAGCGGTTGGATATATAGGCTGGAATGGCAATATGGACACCGCGATTGCTATTCGCACGGCGGTTATCAAAGATGGCATGTTGCATGTTCAGGCTGGAGCAGGCGTTGTTGCGGACTCCAAGCCTGAACTTGAATGGAAAGAGACAATGAACAAAGCTCGCGCAGTAATGCGCGCTGCAGCAATGGTATGTGCCGAGGTAAAAAAATGATTTTAATGGTGGATAACTACGATTCATTCACCTATAACGTGGTGCAGTATCTCGCTGAGCTTGATGCCGACGTTAAGGTCTATCGAAACGATCAGATCACCCTTGCTGAAATTGAGCAGCTTGCGCCAGAGAAAATTGTAATTTCTCCGGGGCCCTGTACCCCTAATGAAGCGGGTATATCGGTTGAAGTAATCAAACACTTTGCCGATAAAGTTCCTGTTTTGGGCATCTGTTTGGGGCATCAAAGTATAGCTCAGGCTTTTGGTGGGGAAATAGTTAGAGCCAAGCAGGTAATGCATGGTAAAACATCAATGATTTACCATAATAATAGCGGTGTATTTACTGGACTAAGCAATCCATTTGAAGCAACCCGATACCATTCGTTGGTCATTGCTCAATATAGTTTGCCTGACTGTCTAGAGGTTACTGCTTGGACCCAGCATGAAGATGGAACCCTCGACGAGATCATGGGTGTGCGCCACAAGGCCTTGGCAGTTCAGGGGGTGCAGTTTCATCCTGAATCCATTCTTACTCAGCACGGTCACGATCTGCTAAATAATTTTTTGAAAGGTTAAGCTGTGAATATTTCTGAAGCACTAGAAAGGGTGGTAAACAAAAACAATTTGGCATCTGACGCGATGCGTGACGTGATGCGGCAGATTATGACCGGTCAGGCAACACCAGCTCAGGTCGGTGCATTCCTTGTGGCATTGCGCATGAAAGGTGAATCCATTGATGAGATTGCTGGCGCCGTTGAAGTTATGCGTGAGCTAGTTACGGGAGTTGAAGTTTCTGGTGACTACCTTGTAGATATAGTCGGTACTGGCGGGGACGAATCTAATTTATTTAATGTTTCCACTGCCTCTACCTTTGTTGTGGCCGCCTCAGGAGGCAGGGTTGCTAAGCACGGTAATCGTTCTGTTAGCAGCAGCAGTGGCGCAGCAGATCTTCTTGAGGCCGCAGGGGTTAATCTTAATCTCAGTCCAGCGCAGGTAGCCCTCTGCGTGGATGAATTGGGCGTTGGCTTTATGTTTGCGCCAGCCCATCATAGCGCCATGAAACATGCCATAGGACCGCGGCGAGAACTTGGCTTGCGGACTATTTTTAATATTTTGGGGCCAATGACAAATCCGGCTGGTGTGGCACGGCAGCTAATAGGCGTTTATGATCGCGCACTCTGTCGCCCAATGGCAGAAGTGCTAGGTCGATTAGGTGCCGAACATATTATGGTGGTCAATTCTGCAGATGGTTTAGATGAAATCAGTATTGCTGATGAAACCTTTGTGGCTGAATATCATCAGGGTGAGCTAACAGAATATGTCATTAAGCCTGAAGATTTCTTCCAGTCTAGACAGAGCTTAGATGGCTTGGCGGTTAACGATGCGCAGCAATCATTTGCGCTCATTTCTGACGCCTTAGGTAAACAGCAGGGTGATAATGCGGCAAAGGCTGCAGATCTTATTGCCATCAATTCGGGTGCTGCCCTGTATGTTGCTGGCTGTGCGGGCGACCTAAAACAGGGTATCGCCATGGCTCAGGATGCTATTCAGTCAGGTCTGGCCAAGACGAAGATTGGCGACTTTGTTGCGTTTACCGCAGCACAGGCTAATGGTTAAAAAGAGAATATTATGAACAGTGACACCCCTACGGTATTAAAAAAAATTCTGGCAAGAAAAGCTGAAGAAATAGTGGATAGAAAGGCTAAGGTCAGTGTCAAGCAGCTGAAAGTAGCGATAGAAAAAGCACCTGCACCTCGCGGCTTTGCAAAGGCATTACAGGCAAAAATATCAGCGGGACGCTCAGCAGTGATTGCTGAAATAAAAAAAGCCTCGCCGAGCAAGGGTGTTATTCGTGAGCAGTTTGATCCAGTTGCTATTGCCAAAAGCTACGAGCAAGGTGGAGCTGCCTGTTTGTCGGTGTTAACTGATGTAGATTTTTTTCAAGGCGCGGACCAATACCTTAAAGATGCCCTTGCAGCCTGTGCTCTTCCGGTGATTAGAAAAGATTTTATTATTGATGAATATCAGCTGTATGAATCTCGATCTTTAGGCGCAGACTGCGTACTCTTGATTGTTTCGGCTCTGCAGCCTTCTGAGCTGTATAGTCTTCATGCTACAGCGCTAGCGCTCGGCCTTGATGTATTAGTTGAGGTACATGATCAGCGCGAATTAGAAATAGCGCTAGCAGTTGAAAACCCAATGGTTGGCATTAATAATAGAAACCTACATAGCTTTGAGGTGTCCCTTGAAAACACCTATATGTTGCTGGATCAGATACCAGACAACCGTATAGTTATTACCGAGAGCGGTATCCATAGTAGTCAAGATGTAAAGGCTATGAGAGACAAGAATGTTCATGCCTTTTTAGTGGGTGAAGCATTTATGCGAAGTGAAGATCCAGGGGAGCAGTTGAAGCGTTTTTTTGATTAGAGCTTTTTCCTTACTAGCCTAATGCGATCCAACTTTTGCGGGCTAGCATCAAAAATTAGTATATTCTTTCCGTTGAGGGAAACCAGGCTGTTTTCCTCGAAATCTTTCAAAATTCTCCCAACCATTTCTCGAGAACAGCCAACCAGCCTTGCTATCTCTTGTCGGGTTGTGCGGATTTCAATGCCGTCCGATTTTTTGATTGCATCGGGTTCATTACATAAATCCAGAAGGATACCGGTAATCCTGCCGCTGACGTTTAAAAAGGCCAGATCACAGACTTTTCTAGACGTATGGGCTAGACGTTTTGAAACCTGCCTAGCAAGAGTAAACAGAAGTTCTGGATATTTGGTGCTAATAGAAAGAAATTTGCTGTAGCTAATTTCGCCGAGTTCACACTGAGTCTTAGCTCTTATTCGTGCGCTACGGCGGCCTTCTTCAAACAATCCCATCTCGCCAACAAAGTCACCGGGATTAAGATAGGTAAGCGTAATCGCATTGCCATCGGAATCTTCAACGATAACGGCTACAGATCCGCTTAATATGTAAAAAAGGGAAGCGCTATAGTCGCCTGAATGAATAATGATGCTTTTAGCTTTATATGTGCGCTTTCGGCAATGTTTTAGAAATAATTCTATATTGCTCAAAAAGAAAGTAGATGGCGAGCTGATCAAGTGAGATCTCCTAGTCTTGTGTGAAATGTTCGATTTTGGTTGATAATCTGAGCTAGAGACACTTTTATACTAGTAAACAAATGTGCTAATTGCGTGAGTTCACTGATAAAATATGAAGATTAATTAAACAAGTGGGTATTTGAGGTTTTTGGAATGAAAGCAGTTGTTAAGTGGGTAGATGGTGTAATGTTTTTAGGCGAATCAGGCAGTGGTCACTCGGTAGTTATGGATGGTGCGCCGGAGCAGGGCGGAAGAAATATGGGCGTTAGGCCCATGGAAATGCTGCTGCTAGGCCTTGGGGGCTGCGCATCTTATGATGTTATTGCAATGCTTAAAAAAAGTCGCCAGCAAATAGTTGATTGCAGGGCAGAGATTGATGCTGAGCGTGTTGATGCAGTTCCTGCGGTATTTAGTAAGATACATATTAGGTTTATCGTTACCGGTAATGATTTGAAAGAAAAGCTGGTCACAAGAGCAGTGGATCTATCCGCAGAAAAATACTGTTCTGCATCAATAATGCTTGGAGCTGCTGGAGTGGTTATGACTCATAGCTTTGACATAGAGTAATTTTGGCTAAAATTTAGTCAAAAAAAAGGGAGCCAAAGGTTGGCTCCCTATAAATTCTTTGGATAATTCGCAAAGAGGGGTTTGGGGTAGAAGGGGACAAAAAGGGTAGCCACCCGTCTAATACGCGCACTTTATTGCTGAAGTCATAATTAATCCAATGCATTATTTGCATAATAGTCATTACATTTTGGTATATCTTTGCTGCGAGCAAAAAAAAGGACCCTGGGAGGGTCCTAAAAAATCCTTAAGCAAGGATTAAGAGGGGGGTTGTTACCTATTGAATAAATTTGCAAGTACTAAGGCCTTGCTTGGCTTCTCGCTACATGTTCAGCGCTAAACCTTTAAATCTTTAAAAATAATCAATCATTGCTTTATGGTTGATACTTTACGTCTTTTCATGCCATACTCCAAATGCATTATTTGCATTAAAATTATGCGTTTTTGTAATAACCTAGGAAACAGTGATGAATCTTCAAAGGCTTTCTCGGCTAGATTTAAATTTATTGGTCTCTTTGCAGGCGCTTCTAGAAGAGAAAAGTGTGACGAAGGCAGCTGCGCGGCTGTTTATAACTCAGCCGGCTATGAGTCGTGTTTTACAACGCTTGCGAGACCAATTAGAAGATCCTTTGTTTACTAGAACGGGTAATGAGCTGGTACCCACGCCAAGAGCCCGAGAATTACAAATCCGTTTGCCAGGTTTGCTAGACACTGTTTTAGAAATGGTTAGCGAAGGTGAATTTGATCCTGCTACCTATGTAGGTGAAATTAATATTGCGGTCCCAGAATTTGTGGCTATCTCGTTGGTTTCCGAATTAACAAAGGTCTTCACTGAACATGCGCCTAATGTAATTCTCTCTATCTCCAGTGAAACTGACTCTGTAGAAGGTGAGTTAGCTGAAGGGGTATTGGATTTTGCAATTGATGTCGAGCGAGGTGTAAGTGAAGATATTACCTCAAAAAGATTGGCTATTTTTACTCCCTCAATTTGGATGAGAGAGGGCCATCCTTTGGCAAACAATGCTGAAGTTACTCTTGATGAAATTTTAGGCTATCCGTTTGTGCAATATTATTTGCTTATTTCAAAGCGGGTAAGCGCACGCACTGATGCCCGATTTGATAAAGCACTAAGAGATTTAGGCAGAAAGCGTAAAAAGGCGTTGGTAACCAATCAGCTAATGACCGCAATGGAAACCGTATGCGGTACAGACTGTCTGATGGTGGCCGCTAAGTACGGTATGACGCTGGATCGTGAAATGTACAGAATTGTGCGTAAACGTTATCCCTCAGGGTTGCCGCATGTGGGTTCCATTCCAATGGCATTATTGCAACATAATAGAACAGCCAGTTCGCCGATACACAGCTGGGTAGCCAATCAGGTTGTAAATTTGATCAATGGATGGCAGCAAGACCTTGATGCTGATCGCGAGAGTATTTCAAGTAAGTAAAAATACTATAGTCTATAGCTACTTTTAGTCATCGCTGAGGAAACAAACGTCATAAGTGCCTTAACGGGCTTAGGAAACTTTTGACCCCCGGCCGCAAGCGCTGCCTCTGCGTGCTGTGCCTCATCGACTAGCATTTGCTCGACAATAGACCGACTTTTGGTATCTTGCAGAGGAAGGTCTTCAAGATGTTTTTCAAGATGGCTGCATACCTGATCCTCAGTAGCGGCAACAAACCCCAAGCTTAACTTGTCGCTTATTAGTCCCGCACCTGCACCTAAGGCATAGGACATTGCATACCAAGCGGGGTTAAGTGCGCTTGTGTTACCGCCTAGTTCTAATATGCGTTGCTCGCACCAAGCGAGATGGTCAACTTCTTCCTTGGCGGCTTCCTTCATTTTTTCACCGACCTCAGGCAGCTTCGCTGTCAATGCCTGACCCTGATACAGTGCCTGAGCACAGATTTCACCGGCGTGATTGACGCGCATTAGGCCAATAGCATGTTGTTTTTGTGGGTCAGTAAGCTCCGGTTCTTCAATAGTCGCCGCAGGTGACACTCGATGGGGTGTTGGTGCATTGCCAAAAGACGTACGAAGCCCGGAGTCTAACTGATCGATTAGTAAATCTAAGGGTGATAGTTGTCTATGTCCCATCTTCGTGCCTGTCCTGTCAATCTAAATCTGGTGAGTGGCTGCCCATTTTCTTAATCAGTATAACGGGCAACATGGTGATAGCAAAAAAGCCCATAACTAGAAACTCTGCAACAAGGATATAAAGAGGCCATGGGCCAAAGAAATCAAGTACAGAGGGGTTTATCGGTTTTGCCATCAAATAAAAATAATTAGCATTTAAGAAATAATTGATCGGCATTAATGCCAGAACGTAAACATTTAACCAGGCGAAAGCAGTTAATAAGCTTTTCCATCTAGGGTAAAGTTCGAAGCAAACAAGATAATGGATCACCAAAAGCACTAATCCAACATGAGTAATCCAATACTTAAAGAAGCCGTAGGTAGGAAAGCCGGTATGGAGATCAGGCGTTATAACCGCTTGCAACGTGCCAGCCATTACTAAAAAGTAAACCACCACAAAATATTTAATATTGGGTCGCCAAAATAGCCAGGGCGCTAATAGGGCAAATAGGTTACAGGTGGATAGTGGGAGATCAACGGCAATATCAAATCGACCCAAAGCAACTTCAAAGAAAGAACAAATTACCACGGTTAGAGATAAAAATACTGCAAGACTGCGGCCGATCAATAAGTTTTGATGGGCACTTAATTTTTTATTGCAGACAAATATAAGGGCCAAAAGGCAGCTAGCAGCAAACAAAACCAGCCAATGGCTTTCATCATAGGCGCTAAAAGGAAAATCATTTCGAAAAAAGACTAGATCAGACATGTCTATCTGCCGCTCTTCAATGTTATGTTAGTTTTTTTTCTCTCTTAAAATTGCGCGCCACGCAATATCATCACGATAAAACATGCCATCCCAGCTGATGCTCGAAGCAAGTTTATAGGCCTGCTGCTGGGCCTCTAAAACAGTGCTACCCAGGGCGGTAGCACATAACACTCGACCGCCATTAGTGCATATATTGAGCTCGATTTCCTGAGTGCCTGCATGAAATACTTTTTCAGACGCCGCTAGGCCGCTATCGTTTTTAATCAGATTGGGCAGACCAGCAATAACATCGCCTTTGTTGTAGCTATTAGGATAACCGCCAGCGGCTAGTACCACGCCTACTGCGGGACGCCTATCCCAAACAGTTTCCTGGCTATCAAGTTGCCCCTGTATTGCCGCTAAGCAATGGGCCACTAGGTCAGATTGCATGCGAAGCATAATAGGTTGCGTCTCAGGATCGCCAAATCGACAATTATACTCAATTACTTTGGGGGTGCCGTCAGCCATAATCATTAAGCCAGCATATAAAAACCCTGTATAACTGTTACCCTCATCAGACATCCCTTTAACTGTGGGAAAGATAACTTCATTCATTACTCTGTGATAGATAGCGTCGTCAACAACCGGAGCGGGGGAGTAGGCTCCCATGCCGCCGGTGTTAGGGCCTGTATCGCCAGCGCCTACACGCTTATGGTCTTGACTAGTTGCCATTGGCAGCACATTAACGCCATCAGCCATAACAATGAAGCTAGCTTCTTCACCATCCAAAAACTCTTCGATAACTACACGATGACCTGCCTCGCCAAAGGCATTGCCCGCTAACATATCGCGCACGGCTGCTTCAGCTTGTTGAAGATCCATGGCCACAATGACGCCCTTTCCCGCAGCCAGTCCGTCGGCTTTAACGACAATGGGTGCGCCCACTTGTTCAAGATAAGCCAGGGCAGGTTCAACCTCAGTAAAAGTCTCATAGTCAGCTGTTGGAATCTTATGGCGCGCTAAAAAGTCCTTAGTAAAAGACTTAGAGCCCTCTAGTTGGGCCGCACCAGAAGAAGGGCCAAAAATAGGAAGTTGCTTTTCTTGGAAAAAATTGACAACGCCATCAACTAGTGGCTGTTCAGGTCCAACAATAGTAAGCTCTACGTTATTAGCCTGCGCAAAGGCGGCCAAACCACTGAAATTATCAGCAGCAATCGCTACATTTTCAAGGCCAGGCTCTATTGCTGTTCCGGCATTTCCGGGTGCGACAAAAACGGTATTTACTGATAAAGACTGCGATGCTTTCCATGCTAAGGCATGTTCACGGCCACCTGAGCCAATTACTAATATATTCATTTAAAGTAGCTTTAGTGTTAGATTAATTCGATGCTCGGAATTGTATCAGAGTACTGTATTAATGCGATAAAAAACCATGATTAATCCAATCCTAAAACCCACTACGTAGCACAGGGTAGTTATTAAATATAAGGCAGGTGCAAATGGAACTCAGTTCAAGCGAAGTATCTCCGATAATTGTTTGGTTTCGACAAGATCTACGCCTTTCTGATAACCCTGCCTTATCAAACGCCTGCAAAGCGGGCGATATTATTCCTGTTTATATTCTCGACGATCAGTCTGCAGGGGACTGGGGTATGGGAGGTGCAAGCCGATGGTGGCTTCATCATGCCCTTGAATCCCTAGATAAATCACTTCAGGGGAAGTTAAATATTTTTAGAGGTGACCCTCTTGAATGTTTGGTGCATCTTGCAGAGGTTTGCAATGCAAAAGCAGTTTATTGGAACCGCTGTTATGAGCCCTGGCGCACAGCCCGAGACACAAAATTAAAGAATGACTTAAAAGATAAAAATATTGAAGTTATAAGCTTTAATGGATCCTTGCTGTGGGAGCCATGGGAAATACTTAAAAAAGATCAGACGCCCTATAAAGTATTTACCCCCTACTACAGGCGCGGCTGTCTTAATTATATCCCGCCAAGAAGGCCATTGCCGGCGCCTAAAGCAATAAAAATAACAGATAAAAGTGAATGCTCACTTTTATTAGAGAGTCTTGAATTACTGCCTAAAACAAACTGGGACAGTAGCATGAAGGAAATATGGAAAGTTGATGAGCAAACGGCTGATACTTACTTAGATAGTTTTTTAAAGCAGGGTATTACTGACTATCGAGAGGGAAGAAATTTTCCTAGTAAAGCCCATGTTTCACGGCTATCCCCTTTTCTACATTTTGGGGTTATATCTCCCAATACCGCCTGGTATAGGGCCAAAGAGCAGGGCTCAATTTCTGCAGATGAAGACAATATTAGCGTATTTTTAAGTGAACTTGGTTGGCGAGAATTTTCCTATTACTTGCTGTATCACTTTCCGCAGTTACCGGATAAAAATTTACAGGCTAAGTTTGATCATTTTGGCTGGGCTACTGACAGCGGGCAGGCACTTACTGCTTGGCAAACGGGTCAAACCGGTTATCCCCTTATAGATGCCGGGATGCGCGAGTTATACACTACCGGTTATATGCACAATAGGGTACGTATGGTAGTGGGTTCTTTTTTAGTCAAGAACCTACTGATACATTGGCATGAAGGCGCAAAATGGTTTTGGGATTGTTTGGTAGATGCAGATTTAGCCAGCAATAGCGCTAGCTGGCAATGGGTAGCAGGTTGTGGTGCAGATGCAGCACCCTTTTTTAGAATATTTAACCCGATTACCCAAAGTGAAAAGTTTGATAAACAAGGCGAGTATATTCGCCAGTATGTGCCAGAATTGGCTGATTTGCCGGCTAAGTATATTCATTCCCCCTGGCTGGCACCTAAGGAAATATTAAGTGCAGCCAATGTAGTACTTGGGGATAACTATCCAATGCCAATTGTTGATGTTAAACAGTCGCGCGAACTGGCATTGGAGGAGTTTAAGCTAATTAAAGCCCCAGCTTAGTGTCTGAAATGTCTCATACCAGTAAATACCATGGCCATGCCATGTTCGTTGGCTGCATTGATAACTTCCTCATCGCGCATAGAGCCACCTGGCTGAATAATACATCTAATGCCAGCTTGCCCAGCGTTATCAATGCCATCACGGAATGGAAAAAATGCGTCTGATGCCATAACTGCACCCTTAACTTCTAGACCGGCATGCTCCGCTTTAATAGCCGCTATCCGAGCACTGTTAATACGACTCATCTGACCTGCGCCCACACCTATCGTTTGGTTGTTTTTGGCGTAGATAATGGCATTAGATTTGACCATTTTTCCGACCTTCCATGCAAATAGCATATCTGTCATTTCCTGCTCAGAGGGCACTCTCTCGCTGACTACTTTCAAATCATTCTGGCTTATCATGCCATTGTCGCGATGCTGAATAAGTAGGCCGCCATTGACTCTTTTATAGTCAAAACCCTGAGGACGCTGATCACTCCATTCGCCACATTCAAGAAGTCGCACATTTTTCTTGGCGCTAACCACTGATTTAGCCTCTTCGGCAATCGAAGGGGCAATAATCACTTCCACAAATTGTTTCTCACAAATGGCAGCGGCTGTTTTCCCGTCTAATTCACGGTTAAAAGCGATAATGCCACCAAAAGCAGATTCTGGATCAGTTGCAAAGGCTAGATCATAGGCAGTTGCGATATCTACCGCCACCGCCACACCACAGGGATTGGCGTGTTTTACGATAACGCATGCGGGCTGATCGAACTGTTTAACGGTTTCTAGCGCTGCATCAGTATCTGCAATATTATTAAACGAAAGCTCTTTGCCTTGTATTTGTTTGGCGGTAGATACGCTGGCATCCACCGGGCTAGCTTCAGTGTAAAAAGCTGCTTTTTGGTGAGGATTCTCGCCGTAACGCATATCCTGTGTTTTTACATATTGCACATTGTATGTGTCAGAGAAGTCGCGGGCCTGATTGTCTGTGTCACGGCGCCCAAAATGGTTGGCAATCATGCCATCATAGCCTGCGGTATGTTCAAAGGCCTTAACCATAAGTTGGTATCGGGTTTCATAACCTAGCTGACCTTGATTGCCTTTTAATTCTGCAGCGACTGTTTGATAATCCCCCGCGTTGACCACAATAGCCACATCACGATGATTTTTAGCCGCTGAGCGAACCATTGTGGGGCCGCCGATATCAATGTTTTCGATGGCGGTAGGTAGATCACAGTTAGGATCTGCAACAGTAGCTGCAAATGGATAGAGGTTAACTACAACGATATCGATGGCTTTAATGCCATGCTCTTCCATGACCGACTCATCGGTTCCGCGGCGGCCCAAAATACCCCCATGGACTTTTGGGTGCAGCGTTTTAACACGGCCATCCATCATTTCAGGGAATCCCGTGTATTCTGATACCTCAACAACCTGAATGCCTTCTTGTTTTAGTAGACGGTAGGTTCCTCCAGTGGATAGGATTTCCACACCCAATTCATTTAATACTTTGGCAAATTCAACAATGCCGGTTTTATCTGAAACGCTAATAAGGGCTCGGGAGATTTTTTTAAGTTCGCTCATTTAATCCTCTGAATTTTTTAAAGAATGTTGTACTGTTTTAATTTCTTGCGCAAAGTGCCGCGGTTTAGACCTAAAAGGACAGCGGTTTTACTCTGATTTTGGCGAGTATATTTCATTGCGGCTTTTAGCAAAGGCGGTTCAACTTCAGCCATCACTACGCTATAAAGTTCCTTAGTATCCTGGCCGTCTAAGTCTTCAAAATAACGTTCCATTGCCTCAGCCACATGGTCTCTTAATGACTTTTGCGGGACAATGGGAGGTAAATCCATGGTCGATTCATTGGTGGTTTCTATTTTGTATTCTTCAGATATCATGCGGCTCGCTCCTGAAGCAGGCGTTTAGAGAAAAACTCAGAAAGCTGTTGCTGCTGCAGCAGTCGAGTCTCATGCTGATTAAATATTTTAGTAAAGGCCTTGCCATCGTTAAGCCAGCGACTATACCAGCCAATATGTTTGCGAGAGATGCGTACGCCACCCACTTCCCCATAAAATTCATGTAGATCGTTTAAGTGTCGGATCATTACCTTGCCAACTTCTTCAAGTGTCGGCGAAGGAAGTAGCTCTTTGCAGTCAAGGTAATGATTAATCTGATTAAAAATCCAAGGATTACCCTGCGCTCCTCGGCCAATCATAACGCCACTAGCCCCTGTTTTTTTAAGAACAGTCTCGGCCTGTTGGGCCGAAGTGATATCGCCGTTAGCAAAAACAGGGATAGAAATAGCCTCAACCACTTGAGCTATGCTGTCATATTCGACTTCACCTACAAATCGGCAGGCCTTGGTGCGTCCATGAACAGCCAGTGCCTGAACGCCGGCATCCTCAGCAATCTTAGCGATTTCTGTCGCATTGCGATTTTGTCGGTCCCAGCCGGTACGTATTTTTAAAGTAACAGGCACATCAACCGCCTCAACCACTGCGTGCAGGATGCTATCGACCAGTTGAGGGTCTCTAAGAAGCGCAGATCCAGCGGCACGCTTGCAAACCTTTTTGGCAGGGCAGCCCATATTAATATCAATAATTTCAGCGCCCTGAGATACATTAAACAAAGCGGCTTGAGCCATCATTTGCGGGTCATAACCAGCAATTTGGACTGATTTAGGGGACGGTTCATCACCAAATTGAATGCGAAGACGAGATTTTCGGGTTGACCAGGTGCTAGGATCAGAGGCCACCATTTCCGAAACCACAAGGCCTGCACCCATTTCTCGACATAGCTGTCGAAAAGGAAGGTCAGTAACCCCAGCCATAGGCGCCAGCAGGGTTTTATTGTTTATATGATAAGGCCCAATAGTAAACAAAAGAATCTTCGCAAATAGGTGGTTAAGTTTCAGGTCGCAATCATACTCCTCTCTGAGTTGATTAAAAAGTGATCAAACGAAAAAAATAACACAGGAGTCTACGAAATATTAATTGGCTAACGCAATTTTGTAGCTGAAAGCTGTACCCAGTTATCTTCAAGCGAAACAGGCTCGAAGATAAACTGCTCAAGATAGGCAGCGGTAACCTGCTCAGCTTGATGACTTAGTATGCCTGAGAGACACAGTTGACCCTTAGGCAGGGTCAACGCGCTAATTTGCGATGCCAGCTCAATCAGTGGTTTGGCTAGAATATTGGCTATCATAACATCGGCTTGGGCCGTAGCTGGAATTTGCTCTGGAAGCAGGGTGATTAGCCGGCTATCATCTATGTCATTACGCTGGGCGTTGTCTCGACTCGCTAAAAGAGCCTGAGGATCGTTATCAATAGCCCATACTTTTTCTGCGCCTAATAATAGCGCAGCTATACCTAAAATTCCTGATCCACAGCCAAAATCTATAATGGTTTGACCTTTCAAAGTTTGCTTCTCTAGCCAGTTTAGGCAAAGCATAGTTGTGGGATGGCTACCTGTACCAAAGGCTAGGCCCGGGTCAAGCCTAAGATTAACGGCATCGGGTTGCGGTGCATCAATCCAGCTAGGGCAGATCCACAATTTTCCATCACTACAAGCAATGGGTTTAAAGTGTTTCTTCCATTCTTGGGACCAATCTTTGTCTTCAACAAGTGCCCAAGAAAATTGTAATGAAAAGGCAAGTTGAGATTCAATCGCCTGAAGGGTATGGCCCGTGTCTATTGAAGCAGGAAAAAGCGCAGTTAATATACAGGAGTCCCAGAGTGGTGTTTCGCCAACGCCAGGCTCTAAAATAGGCTGATCAGCAGCATCTTGTAGCGTTACCGAAACTGCCCCAGCATTAAATGCAGCGGCTTCGACAGCTGTAGTCTGCCGGGGGCTTGCTTTAATATTAAGCTGTATCCATTGGCTTGAAGCCATAGTAAGTACTCACTTATAGTATCTATGGCCTTTGAAAAAAAGAAATTAAAGCCCGAGTTTTTTCTCTAAATAATGGATATTAACACCGCCTTTCTTAAACTCTTCATCACGAACTAGCTCTGCGTGTAAATCAATATTAGTTTTAATGCCATCTATTAGCATTTCATCTAATGCATTACGCATGCGAGAGAGGGCAGAATTTCTGTCGCGACCATAGGTAATTATCTTGCCAATCATTGAGTCATAGTTGGGTGGAACGCTGTAGCCGTTATATATATGCGAATCCACTCTGACACCATTGCCGCCAGGGGCATGATAGGCTTTAATTTTACCCGGTTGCGGCAAGAACGTTTTAGGGTCTTCAGCATTAATTCGGCATTCAAAGGAATGACCGCGGAAAATAATATCTTCTTGCTTGATACTAAGTGGTTGACCACTAGCAATGGTTAATTGCTCTTTGATAATATCTACGCCAGTAATCATTTCTGATACTGGATGCTCAACCTGAACACGAGTGTTCATCTCGATAAAGTAGTATTTGCCATCTTCATAGAGAAACTCAAAGGTGCCAGCGCCTCTATAATTCATTTGAACGCAGGCATTAACGCAGCTTTCAAAAACAGCTTGTCGAGCCTCTTCAGGAATACCCGGTGCGGGAGCTTCTTCAATGACCTTTTGATGGCGACGCTGTAAGGAGCAGTCACGATCTCCCAGATGAATGGCATTACCCTGACCATCTGATAGCACCTGAACTTCAACATGCCGAGGGTTTTGTAGGAACTTTTCCATGTAAACAGTCCCGTCACCAAAGGCCGCTGCCGCTTCTGTTTTAGTAATAGCTACAGAGTTCAGAAGACTGGCTTCATTTTTCACAACGCGCATGCCGCGACCTCCGCCACCAGCTGCCGCTTTAACGATAACCGGGTAGCCTATACGCTGACCTGTAGCGCGAAGTTCGTCGGGATCTTCTGATAATGGTCCATCAGAACCGGGTACGGTAGGAACGCCAGCTTCCTTCATTGACTTAATGGCAGCAACCTTATCACCCATTGTGCGAATGGTTTCTGCCTTGGGCCCAATAAATGTAAAGCCGCTATTTTCGACCTGTTCAGCAAAGTCAGCATTTTCTGCCAGAAAACCGTAGCCAGGATGAACAGCTTGTGCGCCAGTCACTTCCATGGCGCTAATTATTGCGGCAACATTAAGGTAACTCTGCGGCGAGGGGTTAGGTCCAATACAGATGGCCTGATCAGCTAGCTTGACATGTTTAAGCTCGGCATCGATTTTAGAGTGGACGGCCACTGTTTGTATTCCAAGCTCCTTACAGGCGCGAAGAATTCTCAGGGCAATTTCGCCACGGTTGGCGATAAGCACTTTATCCAGCATATTGAAGTTCCTAGCAGGGATTAAACAATAGTTACAATAGGCTGATCGAATTCGACGGCTTCACCGTCTTCGATCAAAATGGCACCAATGGTACCGGCCTTGTCAGCTTCGATTTGGTTCATCATTTTCATAGCTTCAATAATACACAGCACATCGCCTGCGGCTACTTTTTGTCCTACGGTGACAAAAGGCGGTGAACCAGGTGCTGGTGCAGAGTAGTAAGAGCCAACCATAGGTGATTTTACCACATGACCGGAAAGCTCTTCGCTTTTTGGAGCAGTCTCTTCAAGGGCAACAGGTGCAGCGACTGGAGCAGGTGCGGGCGCTAAGGGAGCTGGCATAGGCGCTGCATAAGTTACTGCCGTTCCGCCACGGCTGATCCGTACTGACTCATCACCTTCATTAATTTCCAATTCATTAATATTAGATTGCTCTAATAATTCGATTAATTTTTTAACTTTACGAATATCCATCCTGCGCTCTCAATTGTTAGGAGTTAAGTTCAAGTTTAGTAACCACTGCCTGAAGGGCAAGGTGGTAGCTATTTGCGCCGAAACCGCAAATAACGCCATCGGCAATATCAGAAAAATAGGAGTGGCGACGAAATTCTTCTCTGGCATGTACATTAGAAAGATGAACTTCGATAAACGGTATGGCCACTCCCAGCAGAGCATCCCGGATCGCCACGCTGGTGTGCGTAAAGGCGCCGGGGTTAAAAATTATATATCGAACATTGCTTTGCTTGGCGTTATGAATACGCTGGATAAGCTCGTGCTCTGCATTGCTCTGAAAGCAATCTGGCGTGATACCAGCTGAAGACGCAGCTTGAATGAGCTGTTGGTTAATTTGCTCAAGGGTTTCTGAACCATATTTATCAGGCTCACGGGTTCCAAGCAAGTTAAGGTTAGGCCCATTAAGAATAAGTATTGTTGGCATAAATCCCCACGCAAATGGTCAATTTACGCTCAGTCTGCACTAAAATTTCCACGCTGTCCACGGTTTTATCCAAGATTAGAATTTAACCGAAGTTAGAGGAAAATAAACCTATTTTCGAGAATTTTGAAGTATTTTAGATTTTTTTAGCCGCGGTATTTTCAGTATTTAAACAAGTAGAAGCAGCTTCTAGGGTAATATAATAAAAGTCAGTAAAAAGTGTCTAAAAATACACTAAATACGTTTAAGATCGCTTAAAGTTAATATTTTTAAATTAGCGTTTAGCGTAAATATGGGGTGTTTTAGTGAATTTTATGGTAATTTAGTAACAAATTTCTGAACTTTAGCGTATTTTAACCTTAATTTTAAATTATTTTTGCTTAAAAGTATTGGCGCCAGCTTTTAATAGCAAAAACTTCAGAAAAAAACGGCTTAAAACCTCCCTTTTTGTATCGAAAATCTTCTAAATTGAATTAATACTGTTTAAATAATCGATTAAGCTATCGCTGGTTAAAAGTTGCGGCAGTATCTGCGCATCTCCGGGCCCTTTAGGGAATAGCAGGTAAAGTGGTACACCTGTGCGATTATATTGATTAAGAATCTGGGTAATTTCAGGATCCTTATTAGTCCAGTCACCCTTAAGATAAACAATATTATTGGCTTCCAGAGCATTGTAGAAGTTCTTGCCCATGGCAATACGTTCATTAACAAGGCAGGTAATGCACCAGTCGGCCGATAAATTGATAAATACTGACCGCTCTTCTTGGCGCAACTTTTGTAAGTATTTGGCTGAATAATTTTGCCACTGGGCAACTTCAGTCGGGCTGTCTATTTTTAAGCTGGGTGAAATCACCGCGCTAGCAAACAGAACGGCGGCGACTAATTTGATTAATTTGCCAAACACAGATGGCTTACCTTTTTGTGATAATTGCCAGAGCCAGATAGCCATTATCATAAGAACAATACCTAAGCAGACAGAAATCACCACCTCTATACTGGTCTGCCTACCAGTTACCCAGAGAAGCCAAATAGCGGTGAGATACATAGGGAAGGCAAGAAATTGTTTAAGATTGTCCATCCATTGACCCGGTTTGGGCAATTTAGCAGTAAGCGCTGGTAGCAGCGTCAGCAGTACAAAGGGTAGCGCCATACCCAGCCCAAGAAAGGCAAAAATCAGTAATGCGACTGCGTTAGTTTGAGATATTGCAAACCCTAAGGCAGGCCCCATAAAGGGTGCGGTGCAGGGGCTGGCAACAGTGGTAGCTAAAACGCCGGTCATAAATGAAGAGCTCAAGCCGGCATTAGTCTCTGAAGACTGCCCCACCGACATTAATCCAGTAAAAAGCTGCACGTAACCGGAGAGACTAAGCCCTAATAAAGTGAATAGAAAAACTAAAAAGATAACAAAGCTTGGAGACTGTAATTGAAAGCCCCAGCCTATGGCTTCTCCGCCTGCGCGCAAGGCCAGCATAACTGCGGCTATAGCGATAAAACTTGAAACCACACCCAGCGTATAAGCTAATGCATGGCGCTGCTTTTCTCTCGGCGATGGGTGCTGTTGGGTAAAGCTTAAAACTTTTATAGATAAGATAGGGAAAACACAGGGCATTAAATTAAGAATGAGCCCGCCAATAAGGGCTAGGACTAAAATCAGCCATAAAGGAGAGGATGTAACAGTGTCTTTTGGCGAAATACTAGCAGGCTGTGAAATGGTTTTGCTGATAATAGCCTGATTGCTGTCTAGGTTAACCTTAATAGTTTGCTGGTAAGGCGGATAGCATAGGCCTGCATCTGCACAACCTTGGGATTCTAGGTCAATTTCAAATAATGATGCCTCGCTTGCAAAGGGAACCTCGAAGCGAGTTTGGCCGTAAAATACCTTAACTTCAGTTTCAAAATATTCGTCCCATTTTAGTATGCCACCAGCAAATACTGGTTCGCCTAGCTGGGTTGAGCTTGTTTTTGAATAAAATTTAAACCCTTTCTGATAGAGGTAGTATCCCTCAGCAATATTCCAGTTGAAAATTAAGCGCTGATTTTCAATCGTAACCCTAGCGTTAAAGGCTTGTTGAACCGGTAAAAATTGCGCTGTTTCAGCAGATAGCGAGGGCGCAGACAATGAGCTAGAGGCAATGCTAGCAGCCCCTAGGGGCTGCGTTAATGAGCCGCTGAAACCGGTTAATCCAATAAATAAGATAATAACTGAAAGAATATTGAGCAGTTTTTTCATTAACGCCGCCTTAAAATTACCAGAAGTAATGCTAACTAATTACGTTACTTTAACATTTTTGCCTTACTTAAGTGATAAACTAATTTTACTACAGGGGTTTAATAAACCGAGGATATATATGAAGAATGTTGCGCTAATTTTTATAACCGCTTTTTCAGTTTGCATTGCCATGCCTGTGTTTGCGGCTCATCATAAGGTGGCGGATATCGTTATTGACGCTCCCTACGTCCGGGCGCCGGTGTCAGGTCAAGCGATGACGGCGGGATTTTTCAAGGCTTCTAATAACACAGACAAAAACTGTGTTTTAACCGGCGTGAGCTCTAATTATGCAAAAAAAATAGAGTTCCATGCCCACCAGCATATTGACGGAATGATGCGTATGAGGCCTGTTAGTCAGGTTGAGTTGCCGGCAGGTTCAGATCTTCATTTTAAACCAGGTGGCCTTCATCTTATGTTTTTTGGGCTAAGTTCCTCGGATCAATTATCGGTTGACCTGTCTCTTATTACAGATAATTGTGGCGAAATAAGCTTCAAAGCACCCATACGGTCAATTAAATCAATGCTGATGGATTCAGTGCGCCGTTAATGAATGTTTTGAATACATTGTTTGGTCGAGGCTGGCAGGTGATGAAAAAATTATTGTCTAAGTTCTGTGGCTTGGCCAATCAAGAGTCACTTAGGCTTAAAGCGCTAGTGATCGGAGTATTTTCGGTTATTCTTGGGCTGGTTTTACTAGGCTGGTATTGGAGCCAAGAGCCACAGTCGTTTAATCCTAAGTCGGATAAACCATTGGTAACTGGAGTGGCCACCACGTCCACGCTTATCAGGATAGTGGATACGGTGCTTGCTAAGCCCGGTGGGTATTTGGCAAATGATCTGATCCCGCCAGGGGTTTGGACTGACAATATGCCTAATTGGGAATTTGGTGTATTAGTTCAGGTAAGAGATTTAAGTAAAGCTATGCGTGAGGCATTCAGTCGGTCACAGTCTCAGTCAACAGAAGATTCTGATTTGGCTCTTGCTGAGCCACGCTTTAATGTAGACCATAAAAGCTGGGCGGTTCCTTGGCCTGAAAGTGAATATTCAGATGGAAGAGATTACCTTAGCGCCTACAGATCGCGACTATTGGATGAAGATAATTACGCGGCACAATTTTATGCTCGGGCAGATAACTTGCGTTATTGGCTGGGCACGGTAGAAACCAGATTAGGAAGCCTATCTCAACGGCTCTCTGCCAGTGTGGGGCAAAAGCGAATTAATACTGATCTTTCAGGTGCTGCAGGGGCTACTCAATCCACACGTGCTCCTGCAGAGCTAATGGTGAAAACGAGTTGGTTTGAAATTGATGACGTATTTTTTCAGGCGCGCGGAACAGCCTGGGCGCTGTTACATTTTCTAAAGGCAATAGAATTGGATTTTGCTGAGGTTTTGGCCAGAAAAAACGCTCTTACTAGTGTTCAGCAAATTATTCGCGAGCTTGAGATGACCCAGCAGCCGTTGCGCAGCCCCATTATTGCTAATGGTGAGGGGTTTGGCTTAATTGCCAACCATTCGTTGGTAATGGCTTCCTATATTAGTCGCGCCAATGCAGCGATTATTGATTTGCGGGAGCTGCTGTCTAAGGGCTAGCGACGATGGCTAACAATCCCCTCTTGGGTTGCCAAAAACAGAATATCAGCCGGTTTTAGAGCAAACAGTCCGTTAGTTACCACGCCAGTAATTTGATTAATTTGACTCTCTATCTCACTAGCTGAAGTCATGGGGTAAAGATGGTGTACGTCGAGGATAATATTGCCATTATCAGTGAGTACATTTTCACGCCACACGGGATCGCCGCCGAGCTTAACTAGCTCGCGAGCTACATAGCTTCGTGCCATCGGTATAACTTCTACAGGCAATGGAAAAACACCTAATGAATCAACCCATTTGCTTTCATCGGCTATACATACAAATTCTTTAGCAGCAGCAGTAACAATCTTTTCTCTTGTCAGTGCCGCGCCCCCGCCTTTTATAAGTTCTAATTGAGGGTTGGTCTCGTCAGCGCCATCAATATAAATAGTGACTTCATCTATCTGATTGAGATCAAACACCTGAATGCCATGAGAGCGCAAAAGATCTGCAGAGCCTTCTGAGCTAGCAACGGTTCCTTGAAACAGATGTTTATGTTCAGCGATTTGGTCAATAAAACAATTGGCTGTAGAGCCTGTGCCTATTCCAACAATGCTATCAGCTTCTATTTTTGTAAGGCAGTATTGTACTGCAGCCTGAGCAACAGCTTGCTTAAGTTGATTTTGATCCACGGATAGCCCTCAATAAGCTAATAATAATATGTGTTTTATATTAACATGTCGACTTGGCTAAATCATATTGGAAACTCCATGCCGCTAAATTATGTACAAAAAATTGAAGATGCCCAGATTTATGACCTAGCAGTAAAAACCCCTGTGGACGATGCACCTCTGTTGTCTCAGCGTTTAAATAACAGGGTGCTGTTAAAGCGAGAAGATTTACAGCCGGTGTTTTCTTTTAAATTACGTGGTGCTTATAACAAACTACTCAACCTCTCCAAGCAACAGTTGGCGACCGGTGTTGTTGCGGCTTCAGCAGGCAACCATGCTCAGGGGTTGGCACTTGCATCCAAAAAAATGGGTATCAAAGCGACTATTGTTATGCCTCGAACAACGCCCAGAATCAAGGTTGATGCAGTTCGCGCCCGTGGCGCTGAGGTGGTTCTAATGGGTGACAGTTACGATGAGGCTGCAGCCCATGCAACCGCGTTGGTTGAAAAAGATGGGCTAACGTATATTCATCCTTTTGATGATCCGGATGTTATTGCAGGACAGGGCACCATTGGAATGGAGATAGTGCGCCAGATACCTGACCCGCTAGATGCTATCTTTATAGCTGTGGGAGGGGGCGGACTCTGTGCTGGGATCGCAGCCTATGTAAAACAGTTGCGACCGGGGATAAAAATTATAGCGGTCGAGTCCGATGATGCCGCCTGTCTTGATGCAGCGCTAAAAGCCGGTAAGCGAGTTAAGCTCGAACAGGTTGGAATTTTTGCTGATGGCACTGCGGTTGCTCAAATAGGTGAGGAGACTTTTCGACTGTTAAAAGATCTGGTCGATGAGGTGATTACAGTGTCAACGGACGAAATCTGTGCGGCCATCAAGGATGTATACAACGATACTCGCGCAATTTGTGAGCCCTCTGGCGCACTGGGTACCGCAGGTCTTAAAAAGTATGTAGAAATTCATGGCGTAGAAAATCAAACATTATTATCAGTCCAATGTGGCGCAAATATTGATTTTGATCGATTGCGCTATATTTCAGAGCGCACTGAAATTGGTGAAAAGCGTGAAGCAGTGCTAGCGGTCACCATTGCCGAAAAGCCGGGTAGTTTTCAGTCTTTTTGTGGTGATCTGGGCAGGCACAGCATTTCTGAATTTAATTATCGCTATAACGACCAGAAAAAAGCACATATTTTTGTGGGTGTTCAGGTGAGTAACGATAATGACCGTCATTCCTTAGTGTCTGAATTACAGCAAAAAAGCTATGATGTAACGGATTTGACTGATAACGAAATGGCTAAGTTACATATTCGACATATGGTAGGTGGCAGAGCCGATAAGGTAGCAGAAGAACAGGTATTTCGCTTTGAATTTCCAGAGCGCCCTGGTGCATTATTGAACTTCTTGGCGCAACTAGGTGGCCGCTTTAATATTTCTATGTTCCATTATCGCAACCACGGCTCTGCTTTTGGCAGAGTGCTAGTTGGGTTGCAGTTAAATCAGCAGGATCCTGCCGATTTAAAAGGCTTTTTAGATAATCTGGGCTATAGGTATTGGGATGAAACCGATAATCCTGCCTATCAGTTTTTCTTAGGTTAGTGCTTGCTATATCAGCCTTTTCGCAACGATTATTGAGCTGGAAATCGTCAAAGCCGCTGTAGCTTAAGTTATCTTAGGCTGCCGCCAATGATTTCCTTTTCTGTGATAATACGGCTTACAGGAATATCCCATTTTTGCGGACTAATTTGCGCAATTTCCTGAAAGCTATAGGCTAAGCCCACCAATTGTGGCGAAGGTTTATTATTTTTGGCCATAAACGCCAGAGTCCGGTCATAGAAGCCACCGCCCATGCCAAGACGGTTGCCACTGCGATCAAATCCCACAAGAGGCATTAAAATTAAATCTAAACTCCATGGGGGTGAGATTTTTGCCTGTTTTAAGCAGGGCTCGAAAATGCCAAAACGATTGGTTGTTAATACACTATTATCTTTATATTGAGCAAAGTGCAGACGATTAATCTTTAGCGGATGCACAGCAGGTAAAAAACACTGTTTAGATGAATTTTTGCAAATATCTAAGATAATAGAGGGGTTAACTTCGCCATCGTTGGCAAGGTAAATGCCAATACGTTTAGCGCGAAGAAAAAAATCCTGAGAAGTCAGTATAGAAGCAATCTGATCGGCGAAGCTAAGTTGCATTGCCGAAGATAGCGAACGTCGCTGAGTGCGCAACTTTTTTCGAAGGTGAATCTCGGCCATAGCAGTAAGCCTTTTGTATTAAATAACCCAGAGTGCCGCTGTCAACGTGGCCTTGAACCGAAAAGTTCAAGGGGGCGACTCCCGTAACAAATCAGGCGGTCCGGCGAGCGGCATAGCACAACATTGATAACAAAGAGTTGCCTAAAAAATAGTATCGGCTCAGGGACTTCTTGACTGGCAAACACCCCAGGAAATTGCAGTATACCAAAGCTATGTCTCGAATTAAGAGTTTTCTAATAACTTTTTGAGACTTTTGGGTCAAAAAGTTAATTTGTTAGATCGGTAAGCGCGGTATCAATTTTTGTATTCATCGTTTGTAAAAGATCGGATGCAAACGAATGTTGTTTTACTGAATTCTCAGTTTTAATTAAATCATGAGCTAGGTTAAGTGCCGCCATAACAGCGATTCTCTCAAGGCCAATAATATGTGAGCCGCCGCGAATTTCTTCCATTTTTTCATTTAGAATTTTTGCAGAATGCTCAAGGGCTTCACGCTCTTCGGGGTGACAGTTGACCTGATATTCTTTATCAAGAATATAAATTTTTAGCGAAACATTCGACATAGTCATTACTCGGCGCTCAGGCTGCGCAATCGATCAATCATATCTTTGATTTTTTTGCGCGCCATTTCGTTTTGCTCTAGAAGTGCGCCTCTTTCGCCCACTAAACCAGCCTCGCGCTCACGCAGCGAAGCGTTTTCAAGCTTTAGCTGTTGGCAGGTAGCGATGAGTTGGTCGAGCTTTAATTCAAATTCTTCGGTATCAGTCATTATCGCAAGCTTATAATTTATAGCAGTTTTGGTAGAATGGCTTACTATAGGCATTGCAGCCAGTCGGGTCAATTCTAGACGCTAAATCTTAGGCGCTTTTACACTGCGAGTGGTACGATGCGGAAAATTTTATGAGGTGATACGGTGATATTTGAGCAGTTAGAAGATCTTTTTTACCAGTTAAAAGTAAAAGCAGGCCCCTCGGGATTTCACGGCTTCCTCTGTGGGCGCCTAAGTTGCGGTACAGTAAAAATGGAAGATCTAGTCAATAGTTCTACCCAATGGCTAGGGCTTGAGGAAGAGGCTGCAGAGGCTGCTTTTAACTCATTGGAGACTTTTTACGAGGCGACTCTAAGCGATCTTCAAGATAATAGCTTTTTATTCCAACCTTTATTGCCAGATGATGAGCTGCCCCTTGCTGAGCGACTTATTGCAACAGGTGAGTGGTGCAGTAATTATCTTTCTGGTTTGGGTGAGGGTTTGGGTGCTGAATTTGAGGTATCAGAGGACGGAAAAGAAGCATTGCAAGATATTGCAGCTATTGGCCAGATTTCTACTGATTTTGAGGCTGAAGAAGATCAGGAAGAAGAGGCTGAGCGCGACTACTTAGAGCTAGTCGAGTACCTGCGAATTGCCGTTCAACTGGTATACACAGACTTAGACCCCTCGGCTGAAGCTGAGCCAACCATTCACTGAGACTAATAGCGAACTCAGTTAAATATGATTTCAAAAAAAGAATATGCTGCCAGGCGTAATGATCTTATGTCAATGATGGCTGATAACAGTATCGCCGTAATAGCCGCTGCCCCCGAGAAAGTTCGCTCTAAAGACACGTTATATCCTTTTAAACAGAGTACTAATTTTAGTTATCTCTCTGGGTTTTCTGAGCCCAGCGCAGTAATACTATTGCTGCCTAACCGTCCTCAGGGTGAATTTATTCTATTTTGTCGCGATAAGGATCCGATTCGCGAAACATGGGATGGTCGGCGTTTAGGCCCGCTGGAGGCAAAAACCACATTAGGTGCCGATGACGCTTTTCCTATTGATGATATTGACGATATTTTACCCGGCCTGCTTGAGGGAAAACATCGGGTTTACTACTTGGCAGGTAAAGATAAAGCATTTGATCGTCGCTTGATGCACTGGGTTGATGAGGAAAAAAATAATACAGGTGAAGAAGGCTTAGCCTGTGAATTTGCGGATTTAGATCATTTGCTTGGCGAGTTACGGCTCATAAAATCTGCTGCCGAAATTCGGCTGATGAAAAAGGCCGCAGATATTTCTGCAAAGGCTCATTGTCGCGCGATGAAAAACTGTCGTGCTGGGCTTAGAGAATATCAACTGCAAGCCGAAATTGAACACGAATTTATGACATCTGGCGCCGCTGGCCCAGCGTATACCAGTATTGTTGGTGGTGGAAATAATGCCTGTATTCTGCACTATATTGAAAATCAATCGACTCTAAAAGCGGGTGACTTAGTGTTAATCGATGCAGGCTGTGAGTATCAAGATTACGCAGCGGATATCACCAGAACCTTTCCAGTTAATGGTAAGTTCACCGAGGCGCAAGCTGCTATTTATGACACTGTATTGGCCGCGCAAGAAGCCGCGATTAAAACCATTACGCCAGGCGTCACCTTTGATAAAGCAAATCAGGTAGCGATTACTGTAATTACCCAAGGGTTAGTTGATTTAGGTATTCTCAAGGGTCAAGTGGAAGACTTAATTACTACAGAGGCTTATCGAGACTTTTATATGCATAGTGTGAGTCATTGGCTGGGAATGGATGTCCATGATGTGGGCGACTATAAAATTGATAATCAATGGCGAGTTTATGAGCCAGGTATGTTACTAACCATCGAGCCGGGTATTTATATAGCCGCAGACAATACCAGGGTCGATAAACAGTGGCGTGGTATTGCGGTGCGTATTGAAGATGATATTTTGGTGACCAAAAAGGGCTATGATATTTTGACCGACGCAGTGCCCAAACAGCGAAATGAGATAGAGACGCTAATGGCATGAACCAGTTTGCCGGCCAAGACAATCACTTCGACATTACCATTATTGGTGGTGGGATGGTGGGTGTTAGCATGGCATTGCTGTTGGCCGAGCATAAGCGCTGGAAAGTATTGGTGCTTGAATCACAGCCTATTCAAGGCGGTGAAGTTCCGCAATATAGCCCAAGTTTTGATGCGCGATCGAGCGCATTGTCTTGGAGTAGTCGTTGTATTTTTCAAGCAATGGGTGTCTGGCAAAAAATTCAACAGCATGCTCAAGCTATTTCATCTATTCATGTGAGTGATCGTGGCCATTTTGGGCTTACCCGCCTGCACGCTAAAGAAGCCGGTGTGGAAGCGCTAGGCTACGTTGTCGAAAACAACTGGCTGGGTTCAGTTTTAATTCAGCGTGCAGAGCAAATGGATATCCAGCTAAAAGGTTCCGCTCAGGTTAAATCAATCCACCCTAAAGCCCAGTCCATCGAGCTCAGGGTAGATGTTGCATGCAAAGAACAGATAATTAATAGTCAATTGCTAGTGGTCGCGGATGGTGCCAATTCAGCCTGTGCAAAGATGCTGGGTATTCACCAGCAAAGCAAAGCTTATGACCAGAGTGCGATTATCGCCAACCTTGAATTAGAGCAACCCCACCAGGCAGTGGCCTATGAGCGTTTTACTGATCAGGGCCCTATGGCGTTATTACCACTCGCAGATTTTCAAAACAGCCACCGTAGCGCATTAATCTGGACTCAGCCTCGCGAGGCGGTGGCTGCGCTAATGGCTGCTGATGATAATGATTTCCTCGACACACTTCATGCGCGCTTCGGGCATCGATTAGGCAGGCTTACTCAGGTGGGTGAGCGGGTTAGCTACCCCCTAGCGTTGACTACCAGCGATGAGCAGGTACGACGGAGGCTAGTTGTGGTGGGTAATGCAGCCCATAGCCTGCATCCAGTGGCAGGTCAGGGGTTTAATCTCTCATTGCGCGACGTACAGTGCCTAGTAGCCTGTCTGGCCGAAAAGCCTTTAGATTCTGATGTGGGTGAATTGGATTCATTGCTTAATTATCAAGCTCAGCAATCTAAAGACCAACGTAATACACTACTGTTTACCGATAATCTAACCAAGACGTTCGGCCTGTCCTCGTCTCTGATGGCCCTAGGTAGAAATTCGGCACTACTTATGATGGATTTAGTCCCTTCACTTCGCAACCAGTTTGCTCACTTTGGTATGGGTAGTGTAAAAACTGGAGCTAAGCATGGTCAATAATACAGCGCGTCATTTTGATATAGTGATCGTAGGAGGGGGTGCAGTCGGAGCCGCCACAGCCTGTTTGCTAGCGAAATTAGGCGAGACATCCAAAAATACATTAAATATTGCACTGCTAGAGTCTCAGCTGCCCCCTCAGTTTAATGCTGATCAGTTTGACCCCAGAGTTGCAGCAATAACTGAGAAAACTAGATCACTCTTTGAGGGGCTCAATATTTGGCAAAAAGTTGCAGCCAAACGGGTTAGTTCATATAGCGCCATGAATGTCTGGGATGCAGAGGGTACCGGTAGAATCACCTTTGATTGCCGTCAAATTCAACAGCCTAATTTGGGGCATATTGTCGAAAACTCGGCATTGGTTTCAACGCTAATTGAGCAGATACAGCAGCACACTAATATTGAAGTTTTTTGCCCGGCTCATATAGCTGAGTATCAAATGGGCGATGATCGGTTACATCTTGTTCTTAATCATCAAATTAGCCTATCCACTCAATTATTAATTGCTGCCGATGGCGCACATTCAGCCGTTCGAGAGCATTTTCAATTCGCCACCCAACAGTGGGACTACGGTCAACAGGCCATAGTGACGACCATTACCACCGAAAAGCCCAACCAGCAGACAGCTTGGCAACGTTTTATGCCCAGCGGGCCGCTGGCATTTTTGCCGCTTAATAATGATGGAGACTTACATCGCTGTTCTATTGTCTGGTCTCAGGATACAGCAGAGGCAGAGCAACTAATGGCTCTGAGTGATCAGGATTTTTGCCGGCAGCTCTCAAGGGATAGTGAACACTGTTTAGGCAGGGTGTTAAACATAGAGAAACGCCATCTTATCCCCCTGCGCCAATCCCATGCTACAGACTATGTAATGCCAAGAGTTGCCCTATTGGGTGATGCTGCGCATAGTATTCACCCCCTAGCAGGTCAGGGCGCTAATTTGGGTTTTGCCGATGCACAGGTACTCGTAGAAGAAATTGCCAATGCTCAGGCGCGTGGCTTAGATGTGGGCGATTTATCGGTTTTAAAGCGCTACCAGCGCCGGCGTAAACCAGAAAATCTTGCCGTCATGGTGGCAATGGAAGGCTTTAAGCGTCTCTTTGGCTCGCAAAATTCAGCGCTAAGATTAATGCGCAACTATGGCATGTCTGGGGTCGATCAAAGTGCGCCGTTAAAAAATACACTGATTAAAAAGGCGATGGGGTTGTAAAACCTTTTCAATTGCACAATAAGATTAAAGAGATTGCTTTATTGGGTTCGTATATTTTGAGTGCATACGTTCTTCAAATTTTTCCTCAAACTCTTCGATAGCAAATCCTACTTGTGTGATTTCTTCAATTATCTGCTTAAGCGACTCTACGGTATACTGAACAAACTCATGCTCTAAACCCTTATTTCCCATTTTAAATCTTACATGGGTATAACCTTCATTGTTGGTATATTGCCAATTGGCATGAACAACGCGGTTTCTAAGAGTCCCACAATGCCTTAGACTTGAGACAACTTTTTTAAAAACTGGAATATCACTATCCCAACCAAAAGCTCGTATCTCCTCGCATCTAAATCGATCATAAAGATCTACTTTTGTTGCGTACAACATGGAATGTAAGACCTGTAAACCCATACGATCCGTTCTATCGCTGATGATTTGGCAAATGATGTGATCGAGGTCTGACTCAAGAGAATTGAAAAATATTATTACTTCTCCAATGAGGGGTAGTAAAGCTTGGACGTATTCATAAGAATCTTCAGTATCGCCTACTTCACTAATTATGTATTGACCCATAGGATGCTTTTTGTTCTTCATGATTTGTTTCCATAGGTCGTATTTGTTCCATCTTCTGCAATCAGAATAATTACTAACTAACCCAAAAATAGGTTAATCCTCTGGGCGCTAATCCATCTATTCCTGTCACTAAAAGACTAGCAGGCTTCCCCTAAGTTGCATGGCAAAAATAGATATTTTTTCCTGAGACAGGATGCCTTCGATCTTAAGATTGCCTTTTTATACCCTTGAGCGTAGAATTGTACAAAATATATGTACAATAAGCGGCAAAGCATAATATGCAGACTATAAATATCAGTGATTTTAGAGCTAATTTATTAAAATATTTGCAAAAAGCTAATCAGGGCGAGCAGATAATGGTAACTACCAATGGTAAGTCAATAGCGACGATTACGCCGCCTGTACAACAAAAGCAATTGGCAAAAGAACAGTTATCTGCACTTGCCGCGAGCGCCAAGTTAAAGGATGTTATCAGCCCTATAGAGAGTCAATGGGATGCGGCGTTATGATTGTTATGGATACATGTGCGATCCTTTGGGATGCACTTGAACCCAAACAACTCACTAAAAAAGCTATTAAAGCAATAGATAATGCTGATAAGCACAATGCTTTGTTAATAGCAGATATCTCCATTTGGGAGATAGCTATGCTGAATAAAAAAGGCCGTGTTAAAATTGATACAACAGCTGCAAATTTTATTAGTTTATTCTTACAGTCACGCAATATCTCTGTTATATCAATTTCACCTGAAATAGCTGAACTGTCGGTGAGCTTTGACACAGATATCAACAGTGATCCCGCTGACAGAATTATCGCGGCAACATCAATTATTCACAACGCTCGACTAGTTACCGCAGATAAAAATTTACGTGCAACTGAGATGGTAGATACCCTTTGGTAGGTGGTTGACCCTGAAAAAGGTCTTTTTTGCCCTAGGCTGTATTGCACAGCGACTTTCCCTGCTTATGTATTGAGTGATATGGGTTTTTGACCTAATTGCCAAGCATCACCAGTTTAAAAGACCTATTATTGGCTATAACTTCAACACTATTGAAGTACTGCTTAGCTTTTTGCTCTAGGGGTATAAAGGTATTGACCACAAACAATGCCTGCCCCTTGGGCGCAAGCAGTCTTTTGCAGTTATTAAGAAACTTAATCGACAACTGATCATCCACGGCAAAGCCGCTATGGAATGGCGGGTTGCACAGGATAGTATCGAATTGCTCGCTAATCTGATCGCCGGCATCTGTGGCCATCACTTCCCAGTTCATAGCCTCAAGTTGTTTAAGATTTTCGCCGCTTGCCATAATGGCGGCGGCATTGTTATCGGTTGCCACTATACGCTTAAAATCGAAACGGCTGGCGCACAGGGCGAGATAGCCATAGCCACAGCCTAAGTCGAGCAGTGAGCTGGGTGTTTTTTTATAAGCTTCCAAGAATTCGGCCAAATGCTCCATCAAAAAAGCACTGCCGCGATCAATTTTATCCCAGCCAAAAATTCCTGGTTTTGTTTGTAGGCTTAAATCGTCACCTAAGTTTATAGGTCGAAGTTGCGGATACTTTTTATCGTTCAGAGTATCAGTATGAGCCTCTATCAGCCTAAGAGAGGCTATATAAGATTTGCCCTGTTTTTCCGCATTAACTGGGTCGCCCAGAAGTTTCCCCGCCTGTTTGACGTAGCTTTTGATACCGTCATTTTTTTCGCCAGCCAGTAATAGAGTTGCATTGGGCTTAAGCAGTCTGAGTGACTGATTAATTATATGGTGTGAGGTTGTTCGCTCCTTAGATACCCTATAAAGCACCCCATCAAAACTAGCCGCCGGCAGGTCGGAAAAATCAAAATCATTAAACTGGCAATTTATTCCTGTGGCTTCTGCCCCTCTGGCGATATCCATACGATTACTAATGGCCGTTATCGGCAGGCTATCGGAATGATTTATAGTTAACCAATGATGAGTATGCCAATTTTCATCTGCCACAATAAGCCAGTGACCCGTTTGCTCAGAGAGTCTTTGTAGTAATAAAGCGATCGATTTATCCGGTATATTGCTCATTACAGGGATGCAATTTCATCTTCAGTTAAGGGCCTATAGTCACCGGGCTCTAGCGCAGGGTCTAATTGAATATCGCCAATTTGCAAGCGATGTAGGCTAACCACCTCATTGCCTAGAAAGGTAATCATACGTTTTACTTGATGATATTTGCCTTCGCTAATAATCAAGCGAATATGATGCTTGTCAATAATCTCCATAGTGGCGGGCAAGCATCGACGCTTTTCGCCTTCCAGAGCAATACCCTCTTCAAGCTTTCTTTGATAATCATCGCCAACCGGATTTTCAAGCTCAACCGCATATATTTTTTTGCAGTCAGTTCGAGGCGAGGTTATGCGGTGGTTCCATTGGCCGTCATTGGTAATCAACAATAGGCCTGTGGTGTCTATATCTAGTCGGCCGGCAATTTGTAACTCTTCATTGCGATGCTCATAGATAAGATCAATCGCAGTGGGATTCGAGTGATCTTTGTTGGCCGAGACAACCCCGGCTGGTTTATTCATCATAAAGTAACGATCAACCAATAAGTTTATTGGCGAGCCATTAATAGTAATGGTTTGCTCAGGCGTTACTTTTTGCGATCCACTGATGGCAGCCTGATCGTCAATGGTTACATCGCCAGATTTAATAAGCCGTTTGGCGATGGTGCGCGATAGATCTGTGGCGTTACTAATATATTTGTCGAGTCTCAATTTATTGTCCAGTCAGGCGCTTAGCGGCCTGTTTTGCAAAGTAAGTAAGAATGCCATCGGCACCGGCGCGCTTAAAGGCGAGTAGTGATTCCATAACAGCCTGATCGCTGTCGAGCCAGCCCTTTTCCGCCGCTGCACAGATCATGGCATATTCACCGCTGACCTGATAGGCAAAGGTCGGTGCTTTAAGCTCGTCTTTAACGCGGCGCACTACATCTAGATAGGGCATGCCCGGTTTGACCATAATTATATCGGCGCCCTCATCTAAATCCAGCGCGCATTCGTGAATTGCTTCATCGCTGTTGGCTGGATCCATTTGATAGGTTTTTTTATTGCCGCCCGCTAAGTTTGACGACGATCCAACTGCGTCACGAAAAGGCCCATAAAAACTTGAGGCATACTTTGCTGAATAGGCCATAATCTGGGTATTGGGAAAGCCATTGTCTTCGAGCGCTTCGCGAATGGCACCAATTCGACCATCCATCATATCGGATGGCGCAACAATATCGGCTCCTGCTCGGGCGTGAGATAAAGCCTGTTTTACCATAATTTCTACGCTGGCATCATTGAGCACATAGCCGGTAGCCTCATTGATAATGCCATCTTGACCATGGGTTGTAAAAGGGTCGAGAGCTACGTCGGTAATCACTCCTAAATCTGGAATCTGTGCCTTTATAGCCTTAACTGTTCGCTGGGCAAGGCCCTCCGGGTTAAAGGCTTCCTCAGCCTGCAGGGATTTTTTAGAATCACCCACCACTGGAAATAAAGCAACCGCAGGGATGCCTAGATCAAAAATCGTCTGTGCTTCTTGGACAAGTAAATCAATAGTGAGGCGATGAACACCAGGCATGGACGAAATCGGCTGTGATTGATTGTCACCGTCAATCACAAACATAGGCAGAATTAGGTCATTAACACTGAGCTGATTTTCGCTGTTTAGACGGCGAGAAAACTCCTCGCTGCGATTACGGCGCATTCGCGTGTAAGGGTAGGGGCCGCGGCTACTTTTAAGGCGCATAAAAACTCCGTTGTTATTGGCTGTGTTGGTCTAAAAACTATTATCTCTGCGTATGATAGCAAAATTGGACTTGGAGGAACCTATGACAATTGCACTTTGGACAATATTAGCGGCTATAGCTTTACCTATAATAATGGCATTTATAAAAAAAATCCCCCTAGCATGGGATGGAAAATACAATAATGCATCACCAAGAGCCGGCCTAAAAGGCCTCAGGGGGGTATGTCAGCGCGCCTCTTGGGCCGAGCAAAATAGTTTTGAAATTTTACCTGCCTATATAGCAGCGGTACTTGTTGCTCATATTGCAGGCGCTGACCCATCAAGCATTGACCAGCTTGCGCTGTTGTTTATAGTAACCAGGATTCTCTACTGTATTTGCTATATCACCAACTGGGCAGCTCTAAGGTCCATTATCTGGGTCGGCGGATTACTTTGCATCGTCGGATTATTTATTATCTCTGCCTAGACTATAGTTTTTTAAATGTTCGCTCAGCAGCATCCAAAGTAAATTGAATATCTTCATCAGTATGGGCTGCCGACATAAAGCTTGCCTCGTAGGAGGCAGGCGCCAAGTAAACTCCCTCATCTAGCATATGATGGAAAAACTTGGCAAAGCGTTCGGTGTCGCATTCGATTACCTGTTGGTAATGGGTTATTTTATCCTCTTCAGAAAAGAAAAAGCCCCACATAGTGCCGACATGGTTGCTGGTCATAGGAATGCCCGCCTTGGCTGCGCGTTCTCGAAGGCCCATCACTAAGCGGTCAGTGCGCTCAATCACCGGGTCTAAAAACCCGGGCGCGGATACCAGCTCAAGGGTGGCCAGTCCAGCCGCCATAGCCACAGGGTTGCCAGAGAGAGTGCCCGCTTGATAGACAGGCCCCAGTGGCGCAATATATTCCATAATTTCTCTTTTACCACCAAAGGCACCCACCGGCATGCCGCCGCCGATTACTTTTCCTAAGCAGACAAGATCAGCGTCTAAATTATAATGGCCTATAGCGCCCTGCTGGCTGATCCTAAAGCCGGTCATAACTTCATCGGCGATAAGCACTGCGCCGCTAGCCGTACAGCATGCGCGCAGGCATTCCAGAAACCCTTCCACAGGCGGTACGCAATTCATATTACCTACTACAGGTTCAAAGATAACGCAGGCTATTTGATCGCCAATTTCAGCAAATACCTGATTAACCTGTTCAATATTATTGTAGGAAAGCGTAATAGTGTGATCCGCTAAACAATCTGGAACGCCAGGCGAGCTAGGGACGCCTAAAGTAAGTGCTCCAGATCCTGCTTTGACAAGCAGCGAGTCTGAGTGGCCATGATAGCAACCCTCAAACTTTACAATTTTATCGCGACTGGTGTAGCCTCGTGCCAACCTAATCGCGCTCATGGTAGCTTCTGTACCTGAATTAACCATGCGAACCATTTCCATGCCCGGCACGATGGAGCAAATTTTATCGGCTAATTTTATTTCTAACTCAGTGGGGGTGCCAAACGATGTAGCCTTATCTAGCTGGGTTTTGATCGCATCAACTACCTGCGGGTGATTATGGCCTAAGAGCATAGGCCCCCAGGACAGCACGTAATCCACATAGCGATTACTGTCAGCATCGAACATGTAGGCGCCGCTAGCGCGCTCAAAGAAAACTGGTGTTCCTCCTACTGCGCGAAATGCCCTAACAGGAGAGTTAACGCCACCTGGAATATGTTTTTGAGCCGCTGCAAAAAGATCCTTAGATCGTGAAGTTTTATTGCCAGTTGTTTGTTGAGACATTTATGTTTCCTGAGTTAATTAGATCGAGCCTATTTTTCACTCTAGGCTTCAGCCTTACGTGCGACCGCCTGCAACTAGATTAGCTAAGCCCTTAAAAGGGTTTAACAATAACCAAAATGATGATGCCAACCATAAAGAGAACGGGTACTTCATTAAATATACGAAAGTAAACATGTGTTTTATTATTGCTATCGGTCGCTAATTTTTTCATATGAGCTAAACACATATGGTGATAGCCAATCAAAAGAATGACTAATAATACTTTGAAATGAAACCATCCCTGTGCCAGATAAGCTTGAGGGGACATGGAAAAAAGCCATAGGCCCAAAACAACTGTGGCAATCATCGAGGGATTGGCGATGCCGCGGTAAAGTTTACGCTGCATGATTTTGAATCGTTCAATACTTACCCGATCATCTGCCATTGCATGATAGACAAATAGACGGGGCAGGTAGAATAGAGCGGCAAACCAGCTAATAACCGCCATTAAATGAAATGCTAGTGCCCATTGATACATTCATGCCTCCAAAAACGCAAAACGAATTGATTTTTATCTATCGCTATAATTATTTGATTAGCCCAGTTTACTGCTATTATAGGCGCCTTGGTTAAATCTTGACATTTAAAAAGCGAGGCTACGGTGATAAAAGTAGGAATTGTAGGGGGAACGGGCTATACAGGAGTGGAATTATTGCGCCTACTGGCGGGCCATCCAGATGCTCAATTGATCGCAATTACCTCTCGATCTGAAAAAGGCAAGCCGGTATCGGCGCTCTTTCCGAATTTAAGGGGTATAGTTGATATTGCATTTACCGAGCCCAAAGTTGCCAGCCTAAAAGAGTGCGATGTGGTATTTTTCGCTACGCCTCATGGGGTTGCTCAGGATTTGGTGCCAGAAATCCTGGCAGCAGGAATTCGCGTAATTGATCTGTCTGCAGATTTTAGAATTCGAGATATAGCAATATGGGAGCACTGGTACGCTCAAAGCCATGGTGCGCCAAACCTAGTTTCGGAGGCTGTTTATGGCTTGCCAGAATTTAATCGCACCGATATTGTCGATGCTAATTTAGTCGCATGTCCCGGCTGTTACCCTACCAGTGTCCAGCTAGGCCTAAAGCCGCTGCTCGAGTCAGGTACCATTGATCTATCAGATATTATTGCTAATTCCGCCTCCGGTGTTAGCGGAGCAGGCAAGCAGGCGAGTGTAGCTAATTTGCTCTCAGAAGTTGGCGATAGCTTTAAAGCTTACGGCGCCTCTGGGCATAGGCATCAGCCAGAGATTGAGCAGGGTCTTGCCGATATGGCAGGTGAGCCCGTTGGTCTAACCTTTGTACCCCACCTGCTTCCAATAATACGAGGCATTCATACCACGCTTTATGTAGACTTAAAGCAAAAAGATACAGATGTTCAGGCGCTTTATGAGCAGCATTATTCAAGTGAACCCTTTGTAGATGTAATGGAGCCTAATAGCTACCCAGAAACAAGAACAGTACGCGGCTCCAATAGCTGTCGTATCGCTATTCATAGGCCCGGAAAAGGTAAGAAAATTGTGATCCTAGTGGTTGAGGATAACTTAACTAAAGGAGCGTCTGGTCAGGCCGTACAGTGTATGAATATCATGTTTAAATTAGATGAAAGTTCTGGCCTTAAGATGCCAGCGTTGATGCCTTAATGAAGCCGCAACGTCCGCTGATTATTCACTATAAAAAAAGTCAGCTCATCTGGGCAATAACTATACTAATCTTATTAATAGGGGCTGCGGGTACTGCGGGCTATTTTTTTGGTGATAAATCGTCCAAGGGCAGTCAAAAGTATATTTATGAGCTTGAAGATGCAGTTGATGAATTGTCTCAAAGCCAAGCGGCAAAGCAGAGCGCTATGACGGCCCTTCAGTTAACAGCGCAGATCGATGCCGATGCGCTTGAGCAAACAAGGCTACAGCTAGTTGATATGCAGGGGCAGATTTATCGGCGCGAACAGGAGCTTAAGCTATACAGGGAAATGCTGCAGGACAATACTCAATCTACCGGATTAACTGTTACCGATATACATATTGAGGCAGTAGGAGAAAGACTTTTCCAGTATGACTGGGTAGCGCAACAAAAAACCCATGAGGCAAAAACACTGCGTGTAAACGCCAGTATTTGGGTAGTAGGTGTACAGCAGGGCGAGACAAAAATTCTCCCGCTGAACGAAATAGATGCAGATATTGATGATTTCCCTATACAATTAAAACTAAAGTACTTTTCTATCAATCGTGGCCTTATAAGACTGCCCGAGGGTTTTAGTCCTGAGCTTGTAAGAGTAACACTTCGTTACCCCTGGATTGAAAAGCCCCAGTTTGATAAGAAATTTGTATGGCAAGTAGAGGAGTAGGAAGATTTGTTTAAGAAAATTAATGCAGGATTAGCGACCATGACAAACGATGCGACCACATTAATATCAGAGGGTACAGAGTTAGCCGGGGATATCGCCTTTACTGGTACCTTAGAAATTTTGGGATCGGTTGTCGGTAACATTGTTTCAGATCAAAAAGAGGCGCGCGTCCGTGTCCTCGGAGGTGGTTCGGTCCAGGGCGATATCAAGGCGGCAATTATTGAAGTTAATGGTTCGGTAAAGGGAAATATTTTTGCTCTAGAACGTCTCTGCTTGGAAGCCAACAGCACGGTAAGTGGCAATATACACTACAGCAATATGGAAGTGCGCAGTGGCGCTCAGCTTATTGGTACCTGCGCATATCAACAGTTAACACCATCCAAGCCCAAAGAAATTGCTTCGCAGCAACCCTTTAAAAAAGACGAGCCTAAAGTTAAAGAGATTGGCGCCACTAATCAGTAAACTGTGGATAAACAGTGGCAATAGTCGCTGTTGATATCTGTAAAATTAAGCTCTTGGAGCAAGTATGTCAGTGATAGAAACATTCACCCCGTCGGTGCTCGATATAACCGAACGTGCGGTTGCAAAGGTGCAAAACCTAAGAAATGAAGAAGATAACCCCCAGCTTATGCTAAGGGTTTATGTCACCGGTGGCGGCTGTTCAGGTTTTCAATACGGCTTTTCGTTTGAAGATACAACAGCCGAGGATGATACCCCCGTATCCAGAGGTGGCGTTACCGTGTTGCTTGATTCCTTAAGTTACCAGTATCTAGCCGGCTCAACAGTAGACTATGAAGAAGATTTAATGGGATCAAAATTTGTTATCACTAACCCCAATGCAACCACCACCTGTGGCTGTGGTTCCTCTTTTACTATCTAATTATTGCAACTAGGGGTGGTAAAGCGCCCCTAAGACGGCCTCCTTCTTTGCGCCGGTGACAGCAGATAAATTCCCCGTACTTGACGCCAGTCGCCGTTTAGCAAGCCATGCAAAGGCGCAGCCCTCAACTAAGCTAGGCGACATGCCCAGTGCTTCCGTGGTGTTAACCTGCGGCATTAATTCTGAAAGTTTTGCCATTAACTGGACGTTGTAGGCGCCACCACCACAGATATAGACCTCCTCTAAAGGGCCGTTTAAAGCCTGTATTTCACCGAAAATAGTATCAGCGGTTAGGGCTAAAAGCGTGGCCTGAACATCTTCAGGCGAAATATCGGTAGAGCCTTCCATTTGAGCGGTTAACCATTGGAGGTTAAAAAGCTCGCGACCTGTACTTTTGGGTGCGGGTTGTGAAAAAAATTCACAGCACTTCATCTTAGCTAGCAGATCTTGATTAACAGAGCCACGGGCTGCCCAGTCGCCATTATCATCATAATGAGTACCTAGGTGAATTTGAGCCCATAAATCCATCAATATATTTCCAGGCCCAGTATCAAATCCCGTACAGACACCATTAGCCGGTAGAGAGGTTATATTGCTTATACCTCCAATATTAACAATCACCCGACTGACACCCTGCTTGGCAAAACAATACTCATGGAAGGCAGGTACTAGCGGCGCCCCTTGACCGCCTAACGCCATATCCTTGCGTCGAAAATCTGTAACCACAGCAATGCCCGTTTGTGCGGCAATAATATTAGCATCGCCAATTTGTAGGCTAAAAGGAACACTGCTTTCAGAAGGTGTAACATGACGTATGGTTTGGCCATGACAGCCAATAGCGCTAATCTGCGAGGCCGAAAGCTGTGATTTCTTAAGCAAGGTAAGTGAGGCTTTAGCGTATAGCCTCCCAAGTTGATGGTCTGTCTCTCCCAGCAAATGAACGCTATCCCGATTAGGGTCACATAGATCGAGGATCTGTTGCTTTAAGCTGCAGGGAATGGGTTCGCTCACGCTATCAACAACCCTAATGCCTTCAGCCTTAAACTGCACAGCAACTGCATCAACCGCATCAATGCTGGTACCAGACATAATGCCTATAAAAAGATGTTCTTCGTTCATAAGGCCATTACTCCTGGTTTAAGGCTAGCTGAGTGGCCTGTTGGTTTTTAGTCAACTGTTCAAGCAGCGCAATGGCTGTTTTAGTAAACCTGTTTTTTTCTGAGCTAGGTATTGGGTTAGCTTTTGGTAATGCTACAGTCCTAGGGTTGCGATGAACGCCATTAACCAGAAATTCATAATGCAGGTGAGGGCCAGTGGCATAGCCAGTAGCGCCTACGGTGCCAATCACTTGACTCTGACGAACATTTTGCCCCTTGCGTACCTTCTTTCGATTCAGATGAAGATATTTTGTAGTATAGGTTTGTCCATGCTGGATAAAAACAAAATTGCCATTAGCTTTACTGTAGCCTGCTTCTATTACCTTGCCGTCACCACTTGCATAGACAGGCGTACCTCGAGGTGCGGCATAATCAACCCCGCGATGGGCTTTAATTTTTTTATGTATTGGATGTTTGCGGCGTAAATTAAAACCAGAGCTAATCCGAAAAATATCCAAAGGAGTGCGCAAAAATGCTTTGCGCATGCTTAGCCCCTCTGGCGTATAGTAGCTGCTTTGGTTTGCGCTATCGGTAAAGCGAACAGCCTTAAATGTTTTACCTTGATTAGTAAAGGTAGCCGCTAAAATATTTCCAGCACCTAGCTTTTTGCCGTCAATATAGCGCTCTTCAAATAGTAGAGAGAAAGAATCCCCCTTTCTGATATCAAATACAAAATCGATATCCCAGCCAAATATATTAGCTAGCTCCATAACGGTTTTATCCGGTAATTTAGCCTTTTTGCCTGCTAAATATAGCGAGCCTTTAATGACGCCCTCTCGGTAGCTTGTTAGCACCTCAGGTTCACGAATAAGTTTTCGTGAGCTATACCCATTATTGGAAGCGGTGAAAATAAAAAACTCAAGAGCGGATTTCTCATAGCGCATCTCAATTAACTGGCCATGCTTATCTATGCCGAAATGAAGTTTTTCTCCGGGGTAAAGATTACGTAAAGACGTGCCCTCTCGTGATGCAGATATTTGATAAACATCTGCGGAGCTCAGACCTGCTCGAAAAAATAAAGTAGAAAGATTGTCGCCGGAAGCAACAGAAAGTGCTTGCCAGCTAAGTTCAAGGCTGGGTTGATTGTCTGTCGAGTCATCGCCAGAGATAATTTGATGCTCAATATTCAGGTTTTCCTGAATAGACTGCTCGCTAGAAATACTGTCGGGTCTAGGGTCGAACAAAACAGCCAGTGCATAGGCGCATAGGGCTAAAAGAGCAAGGCGGCGCGGTGTTGCTAGCTTAATGGCCAGTGTGCGCAAGAGGTAAAAAATTTGGTGCCAGCTATGCATAGCGGGGTTCCAACAATAAAACTAAGCGAGGATTCTAGCTCGAATAAACAACAACTTACAATAAGATGATAAGCCCGTTCTGCAGGGCCTACTCTATATGATAGTAATTAATTAGTGGGACAGCAAAATCCCCAGCAACATAAAATCTTGTAATTGACCCATCAATCTGTACAGTATTCGATCCTGAAATTACCAGTTTAGACTTTGAATAATGAAAGATATCGGCCAACAGCTATTACAACAATTAAAAGCCCGAGATTTAGTGGCGCAAATTACTGGAGATCAAGAACTCCAGGATCACTTAAATGAACCCAGATCAGTTTACTGCGGGTTTGATCCTACGGCCGACAGCCTTCATCTAGGCCATCTAGTGCCGCTATTGGTGCTAAAGCGATTGCAGCAAGCCGGTCATACGCCCATTGCATTAGTAGGTGGCGCCACAGGGTTGATTGGCGACCCAAGCTTTAAAGCAGACGAGCGAAAACTTAATTCTCCAGAAGTAATAGCAGGCTGGGCCGATAAAATTAAAACCCAGGTCAGTCAGTTTATTGATTTTGACTGCGGTGAAAATTCAGCCATAGTGGCCAATAATCTCGATTGGACAGCAGAATTAAGTGCGTTGGATTTTTTGCGCGATGTGGGAAAGCATTTTTCAGTTAACAGTATGATAGCTAAAGAGTCAGTAAAGCAGCGTATCGATCGAGAAGGCTCGGGCATCTCATTTACTGAATTCTCGTACTCATTATTACAGGGGCTAGACTTTGCTGAGCTCAACCAAAGGCATAACTGCACCCTGCAGGTCGGCGGAAGCGATCAGTGGGGCAATATTGTAGGCGGTATCGATTTAGCGCGTAGGCGCAACAAGGCGCAGTGTTTTGGGCTAACCGTTCCCCTGATCACAAAGTCAGATGGAACAAAGTTTGGCAAGACTGAAGCTGGAGCCGTCTGGCTAGACCCAAAAAAGACCTCGCCCTACAGTTTTTATCAATTTTGGCTCAATGTAGCGGATGCGGATGCCTACAAATTCCTCAAATACTTCACGTTTCTATCAATAAATAAGGTAAATGAAATTGAAGAACAGGACGCAATTGCGCAGGGTCGACCCCAGGCTCAAGGTGTTCTTGCTCGCGAAGTTACAGAATTAGTTCATGGAAAGCAGGGGCTCGACGCCGCCCTAAGAATTACTGAAGCGCTATTTAGTGGCGACTCAGGTGAGTTATCGGAGCAGGATTTTAAGCAATTAAGTCAAGATGGATTACCCAGTTCGACACTTGATTCAGAAAATGTAGAGGAAAAACCACTTACTCAGCTATTTGTAGAAGCAGAAATAGTGAAGACAGGACGGGAAATTAAAGACGCTCTTGGCCGAAAATCGGTAATTATTAATGGAAAACCGATGGGTAGTGAAGACAATATGAAAGCTAAAGAGATATTTAGCGTTAAGAATTCACTTTACAGCAAGTTCTTTTTAGTGAGAGTAGGCAAGAAAAAATACCATCTTTTCGCCCTATAATGGCTAAAAAACAGCCAACCTGAAAATAAATAAAAATAATCACAATTTATTGTTGACAGAATCGCGCCGGCCTGTAGAATGCGCGCTCCCAACAGAGAGGAACAGGTGAAAATATTTCACCGAAACCTCGAAATAAAATAAAATAATTTATTTCACTTTCACTGTTGACAATGGGGCCGCTATCTATAGAATACGCACCCCGCTCACATGAGCGAACGTTCTTTAAAAAATTAATCAAGCAATGCGTGTGGGCACTTGCATTTTGAATAAGATATTTTATATATCATAAGCAAGTGACTCATCGATTCATTTATGAATTAGGTAAGTACAGTTTTATGAGCCGAGATTTTGAATGGTAAAGCTGGTTTTAGCGTAACTATTCCCTCTCCTTAATTGGCGAGGTTAAAAGATTGAACTGAAGAGTTTGATCATGGCTCAGATTGAACGCTGGCGGCAGGCCTAACACATGCAAGTCGAGCGCGAAAACACTTCGGTGTGAGTAGAGCGGCGGACGGGTGAGTAATGCTTGGGAATCTGCCC